>OGGQ01000002.1_pt1 | contig 422917 bp, 317 predicted proteins | sample 1571191 | NCBI WGS metagenome assembly OGGQ01 (sample SAMEA2582061, study PRJEB24529) | metagenome | biome: Human gut stool | place: China | collected 2011
ATGGTACTGCACTCGAGAGGGTGTGGGAGAGTAGCACGCCGCCGCATTCAACTTATGGACCTTCCGGTCGAGCCCCATCGGGGTTCCCGGAAGGTCCTTTTTTATTCCCGCGCACGGATGTCTTCCTCCATTCGGTGGAGGGAAACGGACGCCGGGAGGCCCGCCGGCGGGATGATTCCTCCATCGGCTGGAGGTTTTTGGACGCCGGGAGGCCCGTGGACGGGATGATCGCTCCACCCACTGGATATTTTGTTCCGCCGGAAGGCCCGTGGGCGGGATGATTGTTCCAGTGAGTGGAGGAATCGGGACTACTGCTGATTCAACCAGGCGTGGAGTTTCAGATGATTGAGCGCGGTATTGGGATCATACGTATCATCCAAACGTTCCTGATACATGGCAACCAGTTCGTCGCTGCGTCCCAGCGCTTCCAAAGCGGCCTCGCGAATCGTCTCCCACTCGTAGGGCACCACTTCTTCGGGGAACATCATCGTGACCTGATTAGGTTTGTCCCGCAACACCAGATCGACAAAATCGAGCAGATCCTGCCAACGTTCGGCAGCAATCAGACGTGCCGCATACGCATCGGCGAGCGGTTCGGAAGTATGATTGTCACGCAGGAAACGATCAGCCTCATCAATGTCACCACTAATCCGCAGCAAGTCATGTCGCAAAAACTGTACGGCATGATCGAACTGATTCTGCGCGGCCTGCGCAATCTCCTTTTCTGAAAGCAAAGCAGGATCAAGCATCGCGAGATTATTCAAATCTTCTGCGGATAAGGAATCAGCGTCTTCAAACAAACCCAAATCGGTTTTCACTTGCGCAACAGACTGCGAATCAGTTTGCATGTCGCGGCTGTCGGAATCATCTGCCGAGTTTGCCAACGTCGAAGCAGACGTGGCGAAATCACTCATCGTGGCAATGCCCTTATTCAATGCATCGTAAGCGAACATGCGCGTATCGTCCCATTGTGCAAACGACAGGCCGCACGAAAGCAGTTCAACCATTTGCATGGCGTTAAGACGGAAATCCTCATTGCAGGCCACTTGCGTGATGATATTTAGCGCCTGTTCGCCGGTCATGGGATCGGCATTGCAGGCCACGGCGTCCATGTACACGCGCACGGTCTGAATCAGGTCTTTCAAATAGTCGAAGCCCTCATTGTCTCGATCTGCGACGTTGCCAACGAATCGCGCGGTCATTTCCACTGCCTTGGCGAGATTGCCGACAGCATCCAGCCAACGTGTGCTTACGATGGCATTGCCGACCACCGCGTCCACGCCGGAAAGCGCCTGCGAATCAAGATGGAACGTTGGCATGTCGATTTTTGGAATCTCCACGCCGGTATCGGTGCGTTCGGCTGTGGGCACCATGGCGGCGATGGAATCGAAATACCATTGCATGGGCATACTGATTACCATGTCCGCGTCGGAAAGCTGTGCTACGGGCACATTATTGCGGTTTTCGGCATCTTCCTGACTGGCCTCGCGGATCATGTCGTTCCATAGGAACGTCGGGCCGTCGGATTCGCCGGAATGCAGCCATCCATTGTTGATGTACTCGGTGAGATCCTCGACTTCCTGCAGACGGTTGATCCTACCGTGTTCGTTGCTCATTGCATGCCTTTCCTTTAAAAACATGGATTGCATGTGCCGCGTTGACGACGGGTGCTTCGTGGAACAAGACATATCCTTATTCAGCCTATATCATGCTGCCGTTGTCGCGCATGTTTTTTGCTCTTTTCACGGCGAAAAGCCGATGATTTTGAATAGTCGCTTGAATGCTGTTGCATTTCTTTTTGATTGAGCGAAAAGATTATGCCGAAATACTGTGTGAAACGATGTGTGAAACATGATTTGGAATGAGCGGCATGGCCGTACGGCGGCGCCCGGTAGAATGGCAGTGTTGCCGCAACAGGGCGGCTTTCCATCGAAGGAAAAGGGAATGATATGAAGGTTGCAAGCGGTAATGTTCTGTGGCGTCAGCGCAAGCGTAATTGGTGTCGTACGCCGTTCACGTTCACCGTGTACATGCTCACTGATCAGGAAATGAGCATCAAAACCGGCATCCTTAACGAGAAATTCAATCTCATCAAACTATTCCGCATCGTGGATATTAGTGTGGAGCGCACGTTCCTGCAGCGCCTGTTCGGTTTGAGCACGCTGGTACTTGATACGCGCGACCAGTCTTCCGGCAACGGTGTTGTGGTACTGAAGAACGTGGTGCATGGTTTTGAGGTTCGCCGGGTGATGCAGGAGGCCGTGGACTCATCCCGTAAGGAAAATGGCATGTCAGCGCGCGAATTCCTCGGAGGTCCGGGCGGTCCGGGGCCGGAAGGACCTGGCATGGGATTCGATGCGCCTGATATGGGCGATTTGTAGAGACGCGCGGTAGTTTCGTTTCAGCGCATACGAAAGGCGCTTGACTTGAGCTGGTTTTTCTGGCTCGAGCCAAGCGCTTTTCTTTTTCTGGAGAGTACCGCCGCGGCGGTAGGGGAATCGTTATATGTCCTATGGGGCGCTCATACAACGTCCTCTGGGGCGGTCAGTACTTGTTGGCGCCGCTGCCGACGAAGTTGACCTGGAAGCCGCGGTGGTAGTGCAGGAACATGTCGGCGCCGTAGCGGTCGACAGGGCGGTGGGTGAACAGCATACGGATGGCGAAAGCGGTCTGCACGTCTTCCGGCAGGTTCATGAATTCCTTGTGCGCATCCCAATACGGGTTCATGGTGATGGCTGCGTCCGGCACATAGGCGTAGCCGTAACCGTCTTCGTTCACGTAGCCCATGAACGGCAGGTCCCAAGCGTTATGCGCGGTGAGGGCTGCCTTGAATTCCTCCACCTGAGCGAGGGCTTCGTCGCTGATGCCGAGGCTCTTGGCAACCTCGTTGGCTGCGGCGGTCTTGGCGTCCGCGTCCTGGCCGAACATATTCAGATCCACGTTGATGACGGTCTTTTCATCTGCCATGATGAATTCCTTTCCTGCGATGTGTTCGCATAATGTCATGAACATTAGTAGTGTTCGTTTTAATGTTCGTTTAGATAAGCAAACGAACATCATTTCTTGAAGTCTGGTTCATGTTGTTGATGGATGCTTGCTGTATCCGTGACTAACGATAGCACGCTTTTTTAGCTGTGATACCGCGGAAAATACTGTTTTTGCAATTGATGATGCTGAGAATCGTTGATGTTGCAATGATTGCAGGTCTTGAAAATGACATTGTAAAAAGTAACATTGAGCGTGTTCTTTTTGTTCTGCAAAAACATGTTACTTTTCTGTTCAAACGAACATCTGTATATGATTGTAGGGTGGATTGCACGTGTGAAAAGGTGGTTTGAAAAGGCTTGAGCGATCATCGACGATGCACTGTGTCACTTTTTGCAGATGAGGTGACATTTTCCATGTCTGAGGCGTGGCGGCCGTCGGTTCAACAATGACTTTCCGCCACGTCAGCAATTTTCTGGAACTAGAATGCTGGGTTGCCGGTGAGGTGACGGTAGAGTTCGGGGTCAACCGGTTTCGCGAGTTTCAGTGTGGAAATCACGACCTTTGATTGGGTTCCGTCATCTGCGATATTCACTGACTCATGCGCATCGTCTACAGCTACTGCCGAACCGACATAATAGTAGGATTTCTCCTTTTCCTCGGCCTTACGTCGAATAAAAATGGGAACAAAATGACGATTCTTCCATTCCGACGTATGCTCGGTTCCATCAAGCAGCCATTTGAATTCCGGAGATTGCAAAGAACGATTGTTTTTGCTGAACCATTCAATTTCTCCAGGATTCAAGAAACGATCGCCATACTGGCTTGCCTCATATTTAATGAAGATCGGCAAAGAATTCGTGTAGGTGTCAAGCTTATATCCGCCCACATTCTGCGGAATCTGCTCATCCTTCCACGCGCACAATCGCATGACATCGGCAAGACTATATTTCTCGCCATATATGAACCCATGATCAGGCATGATGCGACGCTTGCGAGCTTCCCTTGACAGTGCAAGCGCATTGAACAAGCTGGCTTCGATGGTATCTGTAAAGAACGTTCGGAATGTTGCGTGATGCAGCATTGACTCGCATTCCTGGGTCAATGCATACGATTCATTGTCGCGCATACAAACCAAAGAAGTATTGCCGAAACGAGTGCGATTCGCACTTGTGAAATACGAATAATTCAATGTGGAAAAAGCAGAACCGCACTGCTGAATATTATTATCGACATACGGAAACAGCGTAGACAATACTGTTTGCAAATCAAACAAACTCAAGCTGTGCTGTGTGGAAAAACGTTCAAACAGTGACGCATCATCGTCGGAACAATCCGGATTGATGCGACGCCAATCCAAATCGCACAACACCGCAAGAATCAGCGACTCATGCGGGCGCAAACCACGCAACTGAGTCGCAGTCAACATTTTCAGCACACCAGACTGCGCGTTTGACACCGGTTCAAGCTGCTCCACATACGAAGCCGACGCATGCTTGCCGCGCGACAGACTCTTCTCACGAGAGACCACGAACGACAGATAATCGTTAAACTTTCACATCACGTATTGCCACGCTTATTTTGCTTGTTGGGTGTAGCGGCAGTTTGGGAAGCCGGTGCACCCGTAGAATGAGCGGTTCGGATCGTTGCGATTGTGCCGCAAGCTTAGGGCTTCGCCGCAATTCGGGCATTGCGGAGGAAGTTTGACTCCTCGGAAAATGTTCGGGCAGATCTTGCTATGCAGTTCATACATGAATCGCGACGGGCGGGTCTGATCCACGATGAAGAACAGTTTCTTCTTGCATCGGGTCATCGCCACGTAAAACAGTCGCCGTTCCTCCGCATGCGGGCATCGTTCCACTTCCGGCAGTAGCAGACCAAGCAGCGGCTCTTCGGGAATCGTGCTTGGAAAGCCTTTCAATCCGCCGGAACAGCAGAGCAGAAATACGAAGTCGCGTTGCAATCCTTTGGAAGCATGAGCGGTCATGAAACGAATATCCATATCCGGTTTTTCGAGAAAACGAATATTTCCAGTGCTTTGGTCGATGGAGAACAGACCTTCTTGATCGCAACGAATCATGAGATTGATATCGCTGCGATACCGGCCCAGCAGTAGTACGGACGCGGTTTTCGGTAGTTTGCGCAACTGCTCGACAATCACATTGAATCGTTCTTCCTCAGTATGTCCGCCAAGTGCTTTCAACGAATAATCCTTCTTATCGCTGGGATTATTGAGATGTTTGACATACAGATTGGTATCGCGCATCACGAATGCTCCGCTTGCGTCAATAAGGCTTTGACGGAAGCGCCGTGTGGTGGTGATCTGGAACATGCGGGTCGGACCCCAGGCGCGCCAAATTCGGTCGAAATCGAGAATGAGATGAAGGTCGCTGCCTGCAAAACGATAAATCGACTGCCAGTCGTCGCCAACGCAGAATAGTGAGAAATCATGTTGCAAGCGAAGCGCACGGATTAGCTCATAACGCGGTCGTGACATGTCCTGATATTCGTCAATCAGCACATATTTATATGGGTGCCGGTACGAGCCATTATTGACGCAATTGATGGCATCAACGATCATTCCCGGAAAATCAATACCATTATTGGTTGCGAAATTCTGCACATAGGCGTGATAAAGCGGTTTTATAAGCTGCAGCATCTCACGATTGCGGCCGATGTTTTTACCGCCGTAATGTTCGTTAAGAGCTTGCATTCCAGCAGTGTCAATATTGTTTGATCGCATATGCTGGATAATGGTTTGTATGGTATCGATAAGATTCTGACGATATTGATTGAATGCATAATCGTCTGTTGGTAACTGAAAATTCTCAAGTCGTGCAGCTGCGGAATATTTATCGAGCAACTGTTGCGACATGAGTTTAAATGCCAGAAGACGATAGGGAACATTGCGTTCAAGCAAGTATTCAAATGCGTTACGTACCACATTGTTTGACGTGTGCCCGTCAATAATTGGACGATTGGCAATAGTGGAGGAACGGCAGATTTCCAGTCCGAGACTATGGAATGTGCATGCGCGAATGACTTTGCCGGTGCTTTGCGTGATGCGGCTCGACATTTCGTCGGCGGAAGCTTTGGTGAACGATAGCACCAGAATCTCTTCGGGAGTGGCGGTTCCTGTGTTCAGCAGCCATGCGATATAGCCGACGATGGTAGTGGTTTTGCCGGTTCCCGCACCTGCGAGCACTAGCGTATTGTGACCCGCTCCGGCGATGGCGCTGATCTGCTCGTCGTTCAAATCATGCTTTTCGATTTTGCCGATGATATTCCGCGCCCGCGCAATCTGATCGGCGGGAAGCAACGGTTGCGGCATAAGCTTCTGAGCCGGTTGTGAATTGGCATGAGATTGCGCTCGCGAACGATTCGTTGTGACAGAAGTATTGCGAGCTGTGGTTTGTGTTTGCGCGCGGTATGACGATCGCGCCAACTGTGATGATTGGGATGGTTGCGTAAGCTGTTGCGTTTGACGTGATTGTACGGTTGACTTGCGTTGCGTCGTCTGCTGTTGCGTGGGATTGGGAACGTTTTGCCGCGCAAGCTTGGGCCCGGGCTGAGTCGCCGTTTTGGAGACGGGCGGTTCTCCAATAAGCGCGTTCATGAACTTGCTCAGCAATCCCATAATGTTCCTCCTCAACCAGTGCAAGGAGAAATTATATGTGCTGCCAATGAATGCTTCAGCGTCGGCTGTGTGAACGGAATCGCAATTCGCCGACGCTGAAACTAATATTGGAGCTTAACGTTCGAAGGGGTAGGTGAGGTTCCAGTCGCGGCGCAGGGAGTCCATGAGTTCCATGATGCGCAGGGTGTCTGCGTGGGGCATTTCCTCGCATTCGGTGCGACCGTCGATTACGGCCTGTGCGGCGGCCGCCACCTCGTATTCGTAGCCGGTGAGCTGGGCGGGAACATCGTAATGTGCAACAACCGTATGATTGCCGTCATACACGTCAATCGCCTCAACATTATTAATGTTCTGGCACACCATATAACCATCGGTTCCCCACACGGATCCCGTGCGGTCGCTATGGCACAGAATCGAACTTTGCGCGGTCGCCATCACACCGTTCTCGTAATAGAACGTCATGGAATTATGCGCATCCACGCCGGTTTCGTACGCTCGCATCGACGATTCAATGCGAGCGATCGGCGCATTATGCATGATCATGTCGATGAAATTGATCGGATATACGCCAACATCCAACAATGCGCCACCGGCAAGCGCGGGATCAGTGATTCGCGTCTTCGCGGTGGTGGGGTAACACAGGTTCGCATCGATCGCCTGTATTTCACCAATCGCACCGGAGGCGAGAATCTTATCGATAATGGCGCGGGACGGCATGTATCGCGTCCAAATCGCTTCCGCGCATAGCATGCCGGTTTCTTTTGCAACGGCTAACATCTCACGGGTCTGTGCCGCATTCGCGCCGAACGCTTTCTCCACCAGCACACCCTTGCCGGCTTTCATGCACAATATCGCCTGTTCCGCATGCAGATTGTGCGGCGTAGCGATGTACACCAAGTCCACGTTCGGATCGGCCACAAGTTCCTCATATGAACCGTATGAAACTGGAAAACCGTATTTCGCGGCGAAATCGGCCGCACGCACCGCATTTCGTGCGGCGACAGCATACGGTTCCACCAAATCCGCATAACGAACGTCTTCGGCCATTTTCACCAGCGTGTCAGCCATATGTTGCGCGATCCGGCCTGCGCCGAGAATCGCGACACGAATACGAGCCATATCAAACCCCATCTTTCATAAACTGCATGAATAGTGTTGATTCATTTATATTGCTGCGTTGCAAGTCCCAGCGTACGCCATGCATGATCGCAACGCGCGTTGGTCCGTCTCGCACTTGCATTGCGTTTTGTCCGGATGCTTTTCTGATTTGCCGGATTTTGCCGGATCTTGCCATAATGGTGTGCTGTGGCAGCGCAGGAACACGTTAAGAAGACCGGAAAACCTCGGAAATCCGCAAAAAAAGAGAAATATGAGCGTGGCACGAGAAGCTACATTATGTCGCATATCCGAGGCAAAGACACCTCCATCGAAATGATGGTACGGAGTTTTCTTTTTTCGAAAGGCCTGCGATTCCGCAAAAACGACAAGCGGTATCCGGGGCATCCCGACGTGGTGTTGCCGAAATACCGTACGATGGTGTTCATCAACGGCTGTTTCTGGCATATGCATGAAAACTGCCCGAAAGCCACGCGCGTGCCGAAATCGAATGTGGAATTTTGGAGTGCGAAACTGCTGCGCAACCACGAACGAGATGTCAGACAGCATGCCGAACTTGAAGCGATGGGCTGGAAAGTGATCGTGGTGTGGGAATGCGAGCTCGCCAAAAAAGTGCGTGAGGAACGGTTGGAGAGACTGTATTGCGACATCGTCGAAGCGTGATTCTTGCCGCTGGCGCATGATGCTCGTGGTTCCAGCTTTACATGACATGTGATTTTCTGTTTTTGAAACGATACGCAACGGCGGTGGGACGGTACTTGCGATTTGTCGCGTCTGAAGAATACAAACGAACTATGGGAAATGCTGAGAACAGCGCGCTGCCGCAGATGTCGCACCGCGCCCAGATTGCTAATCCGTTCCGTGCCATGGTGTTTGGTGCGATGGCCGACGAGATGATCGCCGCAGGTACCGATGTGGTCAAGTTGAGCTTGGGGGAGCCGGATTTCGGCGCTCCGCCCGCAGTGCGTGATGCAATGCGCGAACAGTATGATGGCCGTCCATTGCCGTATACCGCTGCAATGGGCTTGCCGGAATTACGTCAGGCGATTTCCGATTTCTATAAGGAACGCCACCATGTGGACGTCGATCCGAAACGTATCGCGATTACGGCCGGAGGTTCCACGGCACTGCTGCTTGCCGCCGCATTGACGGTGAACGAGGGTGACGAGGTGCTGATCGCCGACCCGTCGTACCCGTGCAATCGCGAACTGGTCCGCGCGTTCGGCGGCGAAGTCGTGGACGTGCCGACGAACGCGGCCACCCGATTCCATCTCACACCGGAACTGTGCCGCGAATACTGGTCGGATCGCACCAAAGCGGTGATGATCACCTCGCCGTCGAACCCGACCGGCACCACCATCGCCTTCGATACCCTGAAAGCCGTGTGCGACCTGGCGAAAGAACGCGGCGCATGGCGTATCGTCGACGAAACCTACCTTGACCTAGCCGACCGTGAACCGGACGGCTCCGACGTGAAATCCGTGCTCGCCTGCGACCCGGACGCCATCGTATGTTCCAGCTTCTCCAAGTTCTTCGGCATGACTGGCTGGCGACTGGGCTGGATGGTCGTGCCTGAATGCGCGCTCGAAGCCATGGACGATCTCGCCACCAACTTCTTCCTGTGCGCGCATACACCCACTCAGCATGCGGCACTCGCGTGCTTCACTCCGGAAACGTTGGCCGTGTGCGAGGAACGCCGTCAGGAGTTGCTGGAACGTCGTCGCATTGTGGTCGACGGATTGGCTGAGATCGGTTTGCCGTTGGAGGTTGAGCCGAATGGCGCGTTCTATGCGTACTTCAACATTTCCGGCACCGGTCTTGACGCGTGGACGTTCTGCGAACGTGCGTTAAAGGAAGCGCACGTGGCGTTGACGCCGGGCCGTGATTTCGGCGAGGCCACTGCCGACACCCATGTGCGGCTTTCGTATGCGGCCTCCCGTGAGGCGCTTCGTGAGGGTCTGAGGCGAATCGGAGATTTCGTAGCCGAACTGCACGGATGATGTTTGTGAGCGCTTTGCAATCGTTGTCGGCGCTGTGAATGTTGCGTGGCCATCCTAGGTGAATAGGATGGCCACTCGAATATTTGCAAAGGTTGTCAATGTAATGTCAGGTGAAAGGGGGAGTGCGATGTCACTATGCTTGAAAGCATGGTTAGTTTACATTCGCATGTCACTCGTCTTGGCGTGCTTGACATTGGCTCCAATACCGTTCACATGCTCATCGTCGATGCGGCGCCTGGCGCCCGTCCGGAACCTGAGGCCAGCACGAAAAGCACTGTTCGCTTGATGCAATATCTCAAGGCCGATGGCACAATCAAAAAGGCCGGAGTCGAAGCTGTGGTCGCAGCTGTGGAAAAGGCCATGGGGCTGGTCAAAGAATATGAGATTACCCAACTGCTCGTGCTGGCCACATCCGCATTGCGTGAGGCTCCGAATGGCAGCAGGATCCTCAAACGAATCGAAAACGTCGTCGGCCAGCCGGTCACGGTGCTGTCCGGTGTGGATGAGGCCAGACTCACCTTCCTTGCAGCTCGCCGCTGGTATGGTTGGGATGCCGGTCGGCTGCTGGTCATCGATATCGGTGGTGGCTCTCTCGAGGTGGCTATGGGTTCGGATGAGGATCCCACAGTAGCGCTGTCCGTGCCGGCAGGTGCCGGTCGTGTGACCCGTGAATTCCTACCGGAAAACGGTATTGCGAATGATAGGGATTTGGAAGACGCGCGCAGGAACATCCGTAAGATTCTTGAGCCGATGGTCAAGGCGTTCCCGAAATCGAAGCACCCGATGCATGCCGTCGGCACATCGAAGACCATTCGTTCCCTGGCTCGTCTCGCCGGTGCCGTGGTGCGTCAGCCCGGCCGCGTGGACACTTCGATCATGACGATTGACCAGCTTGAGGATTGGCTTCCCCGTCTTGCGGCCATCTCGCCGGACCAGCGTACCGCATTGCCGGGCGTCACGCCGGAGCGCACGTATCAGATCGTCGGTGGCGGCTTGGTGATCGACGAGATCATGAAGGCGCTTGACGTCAAGGAAGTGGAAATCTGCCCATGGGCGTTGCGGGAAGGGGCTATTCTGCGCTGGCTCGACCAGTTTGGCCGCACGAGCCTTGGTTTCTAGCGGTTCCTAGGCTTCCAGCTTCCTCAGTTCCTCCAACTGGTTCTTCGCCTTGTGCAGCTTGGTGAAGATTTCGTTGCGCTGTTCGGGATTCTTTGCCCGTTGGTGATCGCGCGTGAGCTTATCGATCTGCTCGGTAAGCTGTGCGGCCTGCATACGCCGTGTCATGCGCGCGTCCAGTGCCGTGGGAGAGGCGCTGCCGAGCGTCACCTGCGAGCATAACGACTCCCACAGCGCGTCGATGGAATCGACCGCAGGATCGCCGATGTCCAGCATCGCTTCGCCGGCCGGTTTCCAATCTGAGACGAACACTTTGAATGTAGGTGTGTGACCGGCGCGTCCCGGCAGCGCGCGTCTCACGGCGAACGCGCACTCCTGCCGCTTCGTACCTTCGAAGTCGGCGTCGCGCACGCATACGAACACGATTCCCGACTTGCGTTGCATGGCAATCAGCTCGACGATATCCGTCGGTATGGCGGCGTTCTTGGCATGCAGGCGCAATCCGATTGCCAGTACTTCCGGAATGCGTGTTCCGACGGCAAGCCGTGTATTGCTTGGCCGCAGCAGAGACAACATGGTGATCGTCTCGATGTCGTTCGCCAATCGTTGTTTTGTTTTGGCTGAAACCGGTATTCTCGCCACGAACAGGCCTTTCGGCAACGTTGCCTTTTCTGCGGGAACCGCAGAGGAGTTCGGCAGACCCAATGTGAGTGCGGAAACGGAACCGCAGGAGGCGATCGTCATTGCTGGCCTTCTTTCGTGCTTTCATATCGGTTATTGGGGCAACAGTAGTCGCAAGAGCCGCAAATTTTGATAACGGCGCGTCGGTATGTGACTGGCGGGAATCTATAAAACTGCGCGTGGATGATGTCTCCATATATTGAGCAAAAGAATGCATTTTTTCGGCCATCGCGGGAACCGGTATCGGCGGATCGTTCGTCAAGCCCGTCACCTCCAGTGTGCAAGTCGCCTCTTTGGTCAAAGCCGGTTGTGGCGATCCGGTCGACGATCGGGGAGCACCCAAATTCACCTCCTGTGCGGCCAACGGCGCCGACTGCACACGTGCCGCCACCACCGATCCGACATCCGCGACGCAAGTGGGATGGCGTATCGGCGCAAGCGCGCTCTGTTCGCCATGCCGTGCGGCTGTGATAGACGATTGCAATCTGCGACACGCCGTGATTTGGTGATTGAGGCATGTGTGCGTATTATTTCATCTTGCGGTGATCAGAGCCTAGGTGAGACGCCCGGTCCCATTCCGAACCCGGAAGCTAAGGCCTAGCACGGCGATGGTACTGCACTCGAGAGGGTGTGGGAGAGTAGCACGTCGCCGCACTTAAACTTTTTTTAAATCCCGAGTCGAGCATCGTTCCTCGGGATTTTTCGTTACGCGATTCGCCCAAGTCCAATTATGACCCGATTATGTGCGAAGGCGAATCCAGCGGTCACTGATTGCGACGCTCAGGCAGCGAAAACCACCAACAGAACAATGCCGTTTCAATAAAAATGACAGGTAACGGTATGAGCCACCACCAGCCAGTGGTGCCGAATTCGTTCGCGGGCGCAATAATCCAAGGATGCGAGCCCAGCCATCCCAGGAATACGGCTATGGTTGATCCCAACGACATGGTTATTCCTAAAGGTCTGAACAAACGCATGAGCTGGAATCGTGATGCACCGAATTCTTGAAGCGTCCAGCGTAATGTTGACTGCGTTTGACGTGTTGATATGGCCAATGCGGCGAATGTCAGGCCGCTGATAATTGTGGCCAAAGCTGGTATGGCAATGGCGCGTGCCATGTAGGAGCGGTAAGAGGTGGTGTCGTGTTCGGTAATGAATGCATACCCGCAACGGTTAATGATGTCGGATCGGATTGAATCGCGAACGCCGGAAGCGATTGACGGGAAATCGGTCACGATGAGAGTATGCCGGTTGCTTGGCGTAAGGCCAAGCGTTTTTGCCTGTGGTGAGTCGATTCCAAGAACCACGCCGGGCATGGTGTAATCATTGAGCAGCGAGTCGGTGCCCTCGGTGGGAACTTGTGCTGCTTGAGTTATTTTTTGGGTTGCGGGATCGATGAGAATGATGCCAGTGTTGCCGCTTTCAGCAATATGAACGTCGTTGGTTTTACCGGCTAAAGACGAGTTGCTATCGACAAGCATGACAGTGGTTTCATTATCGGAATCTGAGTAGCAATCCGCATCGTCGGAACCATGTTGAATGACGCAATCGTAAGCATGGGAAGTCGCGGCGCGGACCAGATACCGGGATTCATCCGGTGCCGTGAGCACGATGGCTTTGTCTAGAGTCTCGGGATATTTGCCGGCAAGATAGTTTAAGTCATCCTGAGTCAAATAATCGGCGATGAACAGCCCATTATCCGAATTGCCTGTCGCTATCATCATTTGCCCGCTGAACAATGAGCTGGCACCTAACAATAAGAGTGCCAATGCGCATACTGGGGCAGACAAACTTCGTGTACGTTCTATCGCACTGCATTGTGCTGGCGTGCGGAAAAGCCAAGGCAGTGAAAGGAGCATAGGTCCCAGAGCGCAAGCCCCCATGACCGAGCCCACTGATCCACCAAACGGCCATGCGGCTGCATGATAACGTTCTATCGCCACACAAGAAAACAGCAGAACGGCCGAGGAAAGAATGATGTACCATAATGCGTTTCTGGTTGTGATGTCATGCTTAAAGGACATGCGGAAGAACAAAACCAACCATGTCAAGCATAGCGAGCACAGCAAAATCGCTGCGACAAAAAAGATGGACAGCAGGGAAGTTGCTGATGGTTGCCATTCCCAATATTGGGCGAATATGTTGCCTATGGTCCTGTAACTAAGACCGAATACCGCATATCCGGCCGCGATGCCAATTGCGGCTCCGGGTATTGTGCAAATAAGCAATCCTCGGAACACTGTCCATCTGCTGGTGGTGAGGGAGAATCCGCAAGCTACCAGAGCTTCTACCACAGCATCTCCGGAACACTGACCTGCTCGGAAGAATGCCGTCATTGCTGCGATATGTACGCACAGCAAGCAAAGGAACAGAACTATTCCGTACCATTGGCATCCTGGCAGATCGCGAGTACGAACCGTTTCTTCGGCATTTCGTATTGTCGATTTGATGTATCCGATATTGACATTGTTGGTTGCGCTCTCTTTTGCGACTTCTCCCTGATTTACAGTAGCGTCATCGTCGGTGAGCCACATTTGTATGTTTTGGAGATTGTCTTTGGAAGACACTGCTGTTGCATACACGGTGTTGGTGTTCGCAGCATCGACGGTGATGCCAATGAGCTTATAGTCGCTTGATAATGCGGAATCGTCACATTGCACGGTGACTATATCTCCCAGCTGGGCGTCAATTTGTTCAGCTGCGGCCCGAGACAGGGAGATTTCGTTTTTTTGCGACGGCTGATGCCCTTCGATGAGCGTGCCATATCGTGAGGGGCCTGTTAGGAAAGTTATGTCTGCGATGGTGTTTCGTGAAGAGCCGCTGGCGGAGGTGAGGCCTACTGATCCTTGTGTGGATTTGACGCCGATGGCCTTACCGTTTTGGACCTGTTGCCTGAGTTCTTCGGCTACATCGTTGCTGCCTCCTGAAATTTGGTACGTGTACCCTCCGGATTGACCTGCTGCGCCTTCTTTGGCGGCCTGTACGTATAGATTCAAGCTGTTTAAGGCCACCACGGGTAGCATCGCCGACAATAATGCCACCACAAAGAGTGAGATGGTGAGCATCGGATGGAATCTCAAATATCCAGAGGTAACGTGCCTCGTGATTCCAGTGCTGTGGTAAGGCATGCCATTCATTGCTCCACCAACTTGTGGTCCTGAATGCGCACAATGCGGTCACTGTGCTGCGCGACCGTAGCGTCATGCGTTGCGATTATGACAATGGATCGCTCTTTGTGGGCAATATCTGAAAGCAATGTTGCGATTGCCTGCGTATTTTCCTCATCAAGCGCGCCGGTGGGTTCATCCGCGAGAATCACACGTGGTTTCATGGCGATCGCGCGTGCGATGGCCACACGTTGCTGCTCTCCTCCTGACAATTGGCCAGCCAAATGGTTTGCATAGCCTGCTAAATGCACTTCTTCAAGCAAGTTATCGATTGTGTTGTTTTCAGCGCGGGAAGTTTCCTTAATCTTGGTTTGTCCGAGGTTCTTATGCGCCGCTTCAAACGCCAGCATGATGTTTTCTCGCACGTTAAGATATGGAATGAGCCTGTAATCCTGAAATATGCGCATGCATAAAGATCCGAGAAGATTTTTTCGATCAATGGAATTGACATTTGCGCCATCAATGGTGACGGAGCCAGTGTCTGGTTGTAAAGAACCGTCCATCAAACGCAGCAAAGTGGTCTTTCCTGAGCCGGAAGGCCCCATTATTGCCGTTGTCGAACCTTCTTTGAATAATGCGCTCGCATTGTCTAAAATCAGACGTTTTCCATACGAAAACCCCACGTGATCAAGTTCCAGCATGGTATAGCCCCCTCTCGGTATACATGAGCAGCCATTGCTCTTGCGTAAGGCGTCGTACCCCCATTAGTTACGATTTCTTATGTGCCCAGCGTAATAGTATTTAATGGTTGGGGCAAGATGGTGATTTTTGTGTTTCGATTGTTTTTCGTTAAATTTATGGAGACGATTGCGACTATTTGCCAGCGAATGTGGAAGTTGGGGTACTATGAAGCCGCACTATTGCCGATGGCGTTCGTCATGAACTCGGTTTTGATGGCTGATTTGATGATTGATGTATTGACTGATGGAACGCAATGCCCATGTTGGAGGATGTATGGCACGGTCTGGTACGCCTACGAAACCGCGTATAGCGCAGGCGAAGGCTGTTAAGCCTATTCGCACGTTGAAGAAAGCTAAGTCGCATCGCGTGCGTAATGTCATATGCGGTTTTCTGGCTGGTATTCTGTCGATCGCGGCTTTGCTGGGCACGGTTTCGCACATACTGCCTGCTGAGATTCAGGCGTGGCCGTATGTTCCCATTATCGTTTCGTTGGTGCCTTGGTTTGCGATTCTTGCGGTGATTGCGCTGATTTGCGGCATTGTCTCGAAACGAACAATGTCGGTATTGCTGGCGATTGCGGCGATCGCGTTGCAAGTATGGTGGCAGTATCCGTTTTTCTACAATGAGACGAAGCTTCCGCGTGCCGCGATCGCGGCGGTTTCGGGAGCGTCCGCCAATACGCAGGATGATTATGCTCGTTTGATGACATGCAATGTGTTTAAGGGTCGTGCCGACGCGCAGGAAATTGTCGATGTGGTGCGTAGCGAGCGTGTGGAAGTGCTGGCATTGCAAGAAACGACCGATGCTTTCGTGGACGAGTTGAACAAGGCTGGTATTGGCGATTTGCTGCCGTATGCGCAGGTGGCAAGCTCAGACGGCGTGTATGGCAATGGTTTGTGGTCGGCGAGTCCGCTTGTTGATCCGGCTGATGATGATGTTGATTCGAGCGCGTCGTTCATGCCAGGAGCCACGGTTGCATTCAATGATGGTCAGACGCAGATCCGTTTCGTTTCGGTGCATACCACGTCTCCGACCGATGGATATTGGCAGCAGTGGAAGCGTTCATTGGATGAGCTTGGTCGACTCCGGTACGATACGTCTCGTAGGTACGTGTTCATGGGCGATTTCAACGCGACCGACGATCATGCACCGTTCCGTAATTTCTTGGGAACACGGTTCACGGATGCGGCCAAACAAGCGGCCGGGGGATTGGTGTTCACGTGGCCTGCGAATATCGATTATGTACCGACGTTTGCGGGCATTGACCATATCGTATTGGATTCCGGCATGTTGGCAGGTCGGGCCAAATCGTTGAAAATCGATGGAAGCGATCACAAGGCGTTGCTGGCAACCGTGCAATTCGATGTGTGAGAAGAGTGTCGGCGCAACTGCATATCGGCTGCGTATCCGCATAAAAAGTGCCCCAGATAGGAATCGAACCTACGACACCTTCTTTAGGAGAGAAGTGCTCTATCCACTGAGCTACTGAGGCAACGAATCTTCATTTTACACACATTCCGGACGAGTGTGGTATCGAAATGAAGAAATTCGAAATTTATGCATGACTGTACGCCACATAATGCCTTGTAAAACGTGTGGCGCACAGTCATGAAAATGCTATATTGACGGTATTTTTGAGATGCTCAGGCCAGATTGTCTTGCGTTCCAGCGGTATTGGCCGCAGTGGCCTGTTCCGCCTGGGCTGCGTCAAGCTTGGCACGCACTTCGCCGAGCAGACTTTGAGCGCGCTTGGCGAGGGCTTCGCCAAGCTCCCACTGGCGCATGGACTGGTCAAGGTTGAGTCCGCCGGCCTCAAGTGCCTGCACGGCCTGAATGAGCTGATCTCGAGCCTCTTCGTAAGGCATTTGTGCGATGGCTTCGCGTTCCTTGTCGGTCAGGCTGGATGCGGGGGTGGTTTCGTTGGTCATTGCTACTCCTTCGTTACGGTGGTGACTTCGGACACGATCACGCCGTGCTTCAATGTCATGGTGAGTTGGTCGCCGGTGTTCACGGCGTTCGCATCGTCGATTACATGGCCGTCCGCTCCCTGCACTACCGCATAGCCTCGGTTAAGGGTGGATTGCGGGCTAAGCGCGGTCAGTGAGGCGTGCGCTTTTTCGATGGTGAGGCTTGCGTCGTCAAGAATACGTGTCAGGCCGATTCTCATGCGGGTTCTTGCATCATCGATGAGACGCTGATGTGGTTCCAGCATGGTGAGCGGCTGTGTGAGGCTTGGACGGTTCGCATAGCCTTCAATCAGTCTTGTTTCATTGTTGACGGTGGCGTCGATGCGTATGCGCATGCGTTCGATGTTCACGTTGATCAGTTGCATCTGCTCGCGCACGTCCGGCACGACTTTCTTCGCCGCGTCCGTTGGCGTGGATGCGCGCAGATCGGCAACCAGATCAAGCAGCGTCCAATCATCCTCATGGCCGATCGCGGAAATCAGCGGCGTATGGGCGGCTGCCGCGGCACGTACCACGCCTTCGTCGGAGAACCCGATCAGATCTTCGAAAGCGCCGCCGCCACGGGCCACGATGATCACGTCGACATCAGGATCGGCATCCATCTGCGCGATCGCCTTGATCACGTCGGAAGGGCACTGCTCACCCTGCACATGCACATGCGTCACTTTGAAATCGACAACAGGCCAACGCAATCTCACGTTGGTGATGACATCGCCTTCGGCGCGAGCCTGCGGCGCGCAAATCAGACCAATGCAATGCGGAAACTCGGGCAGAGGCTGCTTGCGGTCAGCGTCGAACAGGCCTTCGCCTTTCAGCTTCTTGCGTAATTCGTCGATCATGGCCTTCAGGCTGCCTCCTGCGCCGGCCGCGATAATGGCGTCGCCACGTAAAGACAGTGACGTGCGTTTCATCCACAGATTCGGTTTGCCATGGATGATGACGCGGTCGCCCTGCACGAAAGGCGTGGCGGCTGCGGCGAACTGCCCGAAACCGTTGACTTCCAACGCAATGTCCTGATAATCATCGCGCAGAGTGATATAGGCGCTGCCCTGACGTCTGGTGTTGATCTGCGTGATCTGCCCGGCCACCCAAACCGATGGCCACCGTTCGACGGCCATATGGAATTTCTCGCTGAGCAGACTTACCGGCCAGGGGTTGTCAGCAGTGGTTTCGCCGGCCAGTCGTGGCAGCGGTTTGCTGTTCGGCTGCGCTGCCGGGGGTGTGTAATCCTGGTTCCAAGTCATAGTTCAAGATTCCATCATCTTGCGGACAAATGAAACACATGTTCGAATTCCGTGAGGGTACCCCGCCTTGTATAGTCCCTCTTCGGTGAGTGCGTCAAATCGACACTCGGGCGACACTCCGTGGCGAAATCGTTACCTTTGTCACACAAGTTAAGGAATGGCGGAATCAAGCCGAAAAATGGAATATATAGTTTTACTGCCGGCGTGCCGCTACTACATTTAGTGCTGGCTATGGCGTACAGTCATGGACGTAGCAACAATCTGGCATGCATAACGAAGCATGAAAACCTGGTCGGATGGGGTCCGACCCGGAAAGGATGATGAATGGAAACGCAGGCTCTGAATGCCATCTCCGCAACCGTTAAAACGGGAACCGGTAAGGTGCTCGTCGAGAAGCGCGACGGTCGTGTGGTCGACTTCGATCCGATCAACATCATCAGCGCGGTGAAGTCAGCCTTCGCCGACCTTGATAAGAAGATCGGGCCGCAGGAGGAACAGCTGATCCGTGATATCGCCAATCAGGTCGAAGCCGAAATCAAGGATCGTTACAACGGTCCCGCCAAGATCGAAGACATCCAGAATCTCGTTGAGCACGGCCTGATCGAAGACCACCTGTACGATGTGGCGCGCACGTACACCAACTACCGTCTGAACAAAGACATCGAACGTGCCAAGGCCACCGACATCAACGAAGCCGTCAAGCGTCTGGTGAACCGTGACGAGGCTCTGGTGCGCGAGAACGCCAACAAGGATTCCAACGTCTACTCCACCCAGCGCGATCTGCTGGCGGGCGCGGTGTCCAAGGCGTCCGCCTTCTCCATGCTGCCGGACGCGGTCTCCAACGCCCATATGAAGGGTGACATCCACTTCCACGACGCCGACTACTCGCCGTTCACCGCACAATCCAACTGCTCGCTGCCGAACTACTGGGATATGCTCGCCAACGGTTTCACTCTCGGCAACGCGCCGATGGGATCGCCGAACAGCATTTCCATCGCCGCCACGCAGATCACCCAGATCATGAAGGACGTGGCATCCAGCCAGTATGGTGGCCAGACCGCCAACCGTGCCGACGAGCACTTCGTCGAATACGCGCGCAAGGATTACGACAAGTTCCTTGAGCAGGCCCATGAGATCATGCCTGACGACTTGCCGATCGAAATCGCCGAACGTCAGGTGCGCTTGGCCAAGGATGTCGAACCGAAGCGTCTGCATTTCGAAAAGGACCGTCCGGCCCTGCCGATGGACGAGCCGTTCAACAAGGATGCCAGCCGTTTGCAGCAGTTGCGTGAGGTGTGGGCGAAGATCCAGACCCGCAAGGCCATCTACGATGCCATGCAGACCATGGAATACCAGATCAACTCCAATCGTGTGTCGAATGGCCAGACCCCGTTCGTGACCGTTGGCTTCGGTTTGGGCACTGACTGGTTCGCCCGCGAGATTCAGCGTGCCATCTTCCTGAACCGTATCCGCGGCCTCGGTTCCGAACATCACACCGCCATTTTCCCGAAGCTCGTGTTCACCATCAAGCATGGTGTGAACGCCGATCCGGGCGATCCGAACTACGATTTGAAGCAGCTCGCCCTCGAATGCGCCACCAAGCGCATGTATCCGGACGTGATCTTCTACGAGAACATCGTGAAGATCACCGGCTCCTTCAAAGCCCCGATGGGCTGCCGTTCCTTCTTGCAGGGTTGGATTGATCCGGCGACCGGCAAGGACGTGGAAGACGGACGCATGAACCTTGGCGTCGTCACCGTGAACGTTCCGCGCATCGCACTGGAATCCCACGGCGACAAGGATCGCTTCTGGAAGATCTTCGACGAGCGTATGGCCGTGGCTCATCAGGCATTGCAATTCCGTATCATGCGTTGCAAGCAGGCCGCGCCGGTCAATGCGCCGACCCTGTTCCGTTTCGGAGCTTTCGGTCGACTCGGCGCCAACGACAGCGTCGACCAGCTGTTCCGCAACGAACGTGCCACCGTTTCCCTGGGCTACATTGGCCTGTATGAGGCGACCAGCGTGTTCTACGGCAAGAACTGGATGCGCGATCACGGCTGGGATCCGCAAGGCAAGGAATTCGCACTGTCCATCGTCAAGCGCATGAACGAGCTGTGCAAGGAATGGAGCGACGCGGAAGGCTACCACTATTCCGTGTACTCCACGCCGGCCGAATCCCTCACCGACCGCTTCAACCGTATGGACCACGAGAAGTTCGGCGAAGTGGAAGGCGTGACCGACCACGACTTCTACACCAACTCCTTCCACTACCCGGTCTGGCTGCAGCCAACCCCAATGGAAAAGCTCAACTACGAGAAGGACTTCCCGTACTACGCGTCCGGCGGCTTCATCAACTACTGCGAGTTCCCGTGCCTGCAGTCCAACCCCAAGGCACTCGAAGCGGTGTGGGATTACGCCTACAACATCGGCATCGGCTACCTGGGCACGAACACGCCGATCGACCGCTGCTACGATTGCGGATTCCAAGGCGACTTCGAGCCCACTGAGGAAGGTTTCAAGTGCCCGGAGTGCGGCAACTCCGACCCGGACCACTGCAACGTGACCAAGCGCACCTGCGGCTACTTGGGCAACCCGGTGCAGCGCCCGATGGTGCATGGACGTCACGAGGAGATCGCGCACCGCGTCAAGCATATGAGCGGCGAAACCGGTCATGTCACCTTGAGTGACGGTTCCGAACGTGAATGGTTCGAGGAAGCCAAGTAAGGGCCGCGTCGGTAGCAAACATAAACGAAATATGAAAGAGGGTGGGTTTCCACCCTCTTTCATTCTGTGACAATCATGAGGCAAGCAGCAATCGCAAAAACGCGACGTAACGGCAAAACGTGAAGGGACAACGTATGATCAGCAGCGCGAATCCAGCAATTCAACGTCGTGACTTTGCGGCGGACGAAACCAATCGCGGACCTTTCATTCCCACAACTCGTTCCAACAATCCCAAAGCAGGGCAATGGACCAACCGCATGAGCCGCAATATGATCGCCGACTACAAACGGTTCCTCATGACCGATGGAGAAGGCATCCGATGCTCGCTGTACGTGTCCGGCTGCCCGTTCCATTGCGAGGAATGCTACAACACGTCAATCTGGGATTTCCAAGCCGGCCACGAATACAACGACAAGCTCGAAGCGCAAATCATGGATGACTTAAGCCAATCGTATGTGCAAGGCATCACCTTCCTCGGAGGCGAACCATTGCTCAACACGGGCGTGCTGTTGCCCCTTGCGCGCAAAATACGCGAACGGTTCGGTAATACCAAAGATATTTGGTGCTGGACCGGCTACACGTGGGAAGAGCTCATGCGCGAAGGCGAAAGCCCCGACAAGCGCGAGCTGCTCGAACTGATCGACATTCTCGTGGATGGCCGTTATATCAAAGAATTACATGATTCCCTGCTGCAATTCCGCGGAAGCAGCAACCAACGCATCATCGACGTGCCGAAATCACTGGAAAGCGGACAAGTGGTGATCTGGTCGAAACTACATGATCAAACACGATTCATTCCCGAAATATACGGCAAAGACCGTTCTGCAGGGGAAGGCAGCGCATCCTGACATGGAAATGCTTGGAAGGGTTTGCGATCTCGACATTCGTCGAGCGTCCAGATGCATAATTAGGCACGTTGACTGGATTAGTTGTCTAATTTGTGCGCTGTGTCGTGCATTTTATGCTGATTGCGAGCATTTACAAAGCACTTAGGCGTGGGCACAGACTACGATTACATGATTGGATAACCCGGGGTAGGGGCTTCCATGCCTGCCATGGAATGCAGCCCGGCGGATAGAACGATAGAGGTTGAGACATGGTTGAAGCAGCAGAAGCCGTGACCGAAACGCACGGCACAAAGCCGTTGCGTGTAGGTCTTGATATCGGTTCCACTACTGTGAAGGCGGTGGTGCTCGATCAGTCCGACGCGCTCGCGGACGCGCTGTTCTCCGATTATCGGCGTCACCACGCGAACGTGCGCGCCACCGTGGCCGGACTATTGGCCGACATCCACCAGGAGCTGGAAAAGCTTGGCCGAGGCGACGAGCCGATTCACCTGGCCATCACCGGTTCAGGCGGTCTTGCCCTTGCAGACAGCCTCGACGTGCCCTTCGTTCAGGAGGTCATCGCCGAAACCGAAGCCATTGACAAGGAATATCCGCAGGCTGACGTGATCATCGAGCTTGGTGGCGAGGATGCGAAAATCACGTATCTCAAGCCGACTCCGGAACAGCGTATGAACGGTTCCTGCGCAGGTGGTACCGGCGCATTCATCGATCAGATGGCAACACTGCTCGACACCGACGCCGCTGGTCTGAACGAAATGGCCACACAATACGAAACCCTGTATCCGATCGCATCACGTTGCGGCGTGTTCGCCAAAACCGATTTGCAGCCGCTTATCAACGATGGTGCGGCCAAGCCGGATCTGGCTGCATCGATCTTCACCGCAGTGGCCACGCAGACCATTGCAGGCCTTGCCTCCGGACGCCCGATTCACGGAACCGTGATCTTCCTGGGTGGTCCGTTGTTCTTCATGTCCGAACTGCGAGCCGCGTTCAAGCGGGCGCTCGACGGCAAAGTGGACGAATTCATTGTTCCGACCGACGCTCACCTGTATGTGGCATACGGTGCCGCATTGCAGGCCGATCAGGATGGTGACGACCTTGACTAAGCATTACGAAGCACGAACCTGCGCCGACCTTCTGGCACGACTGGACGAACTGGAAAACCTGCCGTCCAACACTCCGACCATGCCTCCGCTGTTCGCTACCGAGGCGGATCGCACCGCATTCAACGAACGACATCATCGCGAGCATATCCATCAAGGCACGCTCGAAGGAGCCCAAGGACCGCACTTCCTGGGCATAGACGCCGGTTCCACCACCATCAAAGCGACATTGGTGAACGACGATCGAGAAATCGTATGGTCCTCTTATGCGACCAACGAAGGCAGCCCGTTGACGGCGGCCGTGCAAATCGTCAAAAAAATCCAAGCCGAACTACCTGAAGGCGCATGGATCGCACGATCCTGTGCGACCGGCTACGGCGAAGGCCTCATCACCACCGGCCTGCACCTCGACGAAGGCGTAGTGGAAACCATGGCTCACTATCGCGGTGCCGAAATGGTCAGCCCGGGCGTTACCGCCGTCATCGATATCGGCGGCCAAGACATGAAATATCTCGCCATCAACGATGGCGTGATCGACTCCATCGCAGTGAACGAAGCATGCTCGTCCGGCTGCGGATCGTTCCTGCAAACGTTCGCCATTTCCATGGGTCTGACCATTCAGGAATTCACCCAAGCGGCGCTCAACTCCACCCATCCGGTCGATTTGGGCTCCCGATGCACCGTGTTCATGAACTCGTCCGTGAAGCAGGCGCAAAAGGAAGGCGCGTCCATCGAAGACATCGCCGCAGGCCTGTGCTATTCCGTAGTGCGCAACGCCCTCTACAAGGTAATCAAGCTGCGTGATTCCGGCGAACTTGGCGACACCGTGGTAGTGCAGGGCGGCACGTTCCTCAACGACGCCGTGCTTCGCGCATTCGAACTGCTCACAGAACGTGAAGTGACCCGACCGAACATCGCAGGACTCATGGGCGCATACGGTGCCGCACTGACCGCACGCATGCACTATGCCGACGAAGCGGAAGACGAAGACGTCGATACCACCGACACCAAAGAAGCGGTGATCGCAGACGTACGCCATACCGCATCGAACATTTTGAGCGGCGAAGAACTCGACAACCTGTCGATGACCTCCGAACGAGACGTGTGCAAACTGTGCCAAAACCACTGCAAGCTCACCATCACCACCTTCCAAGACGGATCCCGCTACGTGACCGGCAACCGCTGCGAACGAGGCGGCGATGCGAAAAAGAAGCGTTCCGATCGCCCGAACCTCTACGATTACAAGTACAAGCGTTGCTTCGCCTACCGCAGACTCACCGACAAAAACGCAACCCGCGGCGAAATCGGCATTCCGCGCGTACTCAACATGTACGAAAACTATCCGTTCTGGTTCACACTGCTCACCTCGCTGGGCTTCAAAGTGATGATTTCCGGACGAAGCTCGCATGAACTGTTCGAAACAGGCATCGAATCCATCGCATCCGAAAACATCTGCTATCCGGCCAAACTTGTGCACGGACACATCAAATGGCTGCTGGGCAAGGGTGTGAAAACCATCTTCTATCCGTGCGTCAGCTACGAAGAGAACCTGGTACCCAACACCGACAACCACTACAACTGCCCGGTAGTAGCCAACTATCCCGTGGTCATCGGCGCAAACATGCCGGAACTGCGCGAAGAGGGCATCCGTTACATGCGCCCATACTTCAACATGGCCAACCATGAACTCATGGTCGACCGTATCGTCGAAGAATTCGCTTGGGCCAACGTGACCCGTGAAGAAGCCGAAACCGCAGTCAAAGCGGCCTATGCCGAAAACGAAGTCTTCAAGCACGATGTGCAGATGGAAGGCCTCAAGGCACTCGCCTACATGAAGGAACACGACTGCCGAGGCATCGTGCTCGCAGGCCGCCCGTACCACATCGATCCGGAAGTCAACCATGGCATTCCGGAAACCATCTGCTCGCTCGGCATGGTGGTATTGTCTGAAGATTCGATCTGCGAACTGCAGCCGGGGGAGAAGCTCAACCTGAGTGATTTCCTCGCCGCGGACGAAGACGATCCGCGCAAGAAGAACGCGGACGGCTTCCGTCATGTGGAAGACCGCAAAGTCACCAAAATGCCGTTGCGAGTCACCAATCAGTGGGCCTACCACGCACGCCTGTACTCGGCGGCAAACTTCGTGGCCTCCTATCCGGGACTTGAACTCGTACAGCTCAACTCCTTCGGCTGCGGTCTCGACGCCATCACCACCGACCAGGTGGGCGAAATCCTCGCCGACAAGGCCGACGTGTACACCATGCTGAAGATCGACGAAGTCTCCAACTTGGGAGCGGCAAAAATCCGACTGCGCTCGCTCAAGGCAGCCGTCGAAGAACGCGAACGCAACAAGCAGCGCGGAATCGCCGCAGTCATGCCTAACAAACAAGACAGTGCGCCTAACAAGCAGGGCGAATTCCGCAAGACCGGGTCTGAGGCGCCGACTCCGGGACGTCAAGTCATGCTTGACACCGTGATGAAAGCCAATCCGAAACTTACCGAAGCCGTCAAAGCCGCATCCAGGCGTGCCGCGGAAAACGGCATCGGCGAAGCGAAGAAATCCGCACACAATTCCGCCACCATGTCGAAGTACGCCAACCGCGTGCCATTCGGCAAAGACATGAAGGACTACACCATCGTGGCTCCGCAGATGAGCCCGATCCACTTCTCCTTGGTGGAATCCGTGATCCGTTCCGGCGGTTACAAGTTCGACATTCTCGAACACGCCAGCCGCGAAAACGTGGAAACCGGTCTGAAATACGTCAACAACGACGCCTGCTACCCGGCCATCATGGTTATCGGTCAGCTCGTGGACGCGATTTTGGACGGCAAATACGATCCGGAACACACCGCGCTCGCCATCACACAGACCGGCGGCATGTGCCGAGCCACAAACTATTTCGGCCTGATCCGCAAGGCATTGGTCGATGCTGGCTATCCGCAGATTCCAGTGATCGCCATTTCCACGCAGGGCATCGAAGACAATCCGGGCTTCACCGCCACTCCGGCATTGTTGCATCGTGTCATCAAGGCGCTGATTATCGGTGATCTGCTGATGAAATGCCTGTATCGCGTACGCCCGTACGAGGTGACGCCAGGCAGTGCGAATCAGCTGTACCACACGTGGGACACCATCGTGCGTGAAACGCTCGAACACCACGGCCATTCCAAGACGGCACGCAAGTTCATCGGCAAGGGGTATCTGCCGTATCAGACGCTCGTTAAGGAGATTGTGAAATCCTTCGACGCGCTGCCGTTGAAGGACGAGCCGCGCAAGGTGCGCGTCGGTGTGGTGGGCGAAATCCTCGTCAAGTACCAGCCGGACGCCAACAACCATGTGGTCGACGTTATTGAATCGCAGAATTGCGAGGCTGTGGTGCCGGGCATCATGGAATTCATGACCACCCGCCCATACATTTCCGACTGGAACGAGCATTACCTCGGCATGGGCGGCAACAAGCTTGGCTACGCGCTGATGCGCAAGGCGCTTGACATGTACAACGCTCCTGTGCACAAGGCGATCGATTTAGCGCACGGCAAGTTCTCCCAGGACCTGCCGATGCCGGAACTCGTGAAGAAGGCAGACGAGGTCACTTCCGTGGGTGTGCAGGCTGGTGAAGGCTGGCTGCTGACTGCGGAAATCCTTGAGCTCATCGAATCCGGCTGTCCGAACGTGATTTGTGCGCAGCCGTTCGCCTGCCTGCCGAACCACGTGACCGGCCGAGGCATGTTCGGCAAGATCCGCCGACTGCATCCGGAAGCCAACATCGTGTCTATCGATTACGATCCGGGAGCATCCGAAGCGAACCAGCTCAACCGCATCAAACTGATGATCGCAGCCGCCAAGAAGGCTCACAAGGCCGCGCAACAGGGTGAGACGACGCAAAGCGAAAAAGTCGCCTGATCATAGGCAGATAAATCAATAAGCACTGACTGGAATTGACCAAAATACCGACGCGGACAACATCTTCAGCGTCGGTATTTTTATTGATATATACAAACAATTCTCCAAATAGTGGTAATTGCTTCTGACTTTATTGACAGCTGTTAATTATTATTGGTCGGTCTTGCAGAGCATGTCTGTTGTAATTGAAAATGTGTACTCGATTCGGGATACGCAAGAGTTGGCTATCAGTTTTTCGTATAGCAATCGCGCCGTGCTCATCAATGAGTTTCGGTAGGATTGCCAACATGACAGCACCACGAATTTCTTACGCACACCTGCTTACTGAGCCGAATCCGAAGCATGTGGAAAGTCTGGTCAAATTCTTCGAATCAGGCTGCCAAGAGCGCGGAACCGGCGGTTTCGGCGTGGAAATCGAGCATCTGCCGGTGCATAACAGCGATGATACCGCCGTGAACTATTACGAGGAGAACGGCATCGAGGCGTTGCTGAACCGCATTCGCCCGTATTACGACGAAAGCAAGGAATACTGGGAGAACGGCAGGCTTGTTGGCCTTGGGCGCGAAGGTATTTCCGTGTCGCTTGAGCCGGGTGGCCAGCTGGAATGTTCGCTGGGTATTTTGCATAAGCCGGAGGATCTGCGCACGATTTACGGAGCGTTCCGCCGCGAAGTCGATCCGGTGCTTGACGAGCTTGGCTTCCGCTTGGTTAATTACGGATACCAGCCGAAGTCCGGCTATGCCGACATTCCCGTCAATCCGAAAGACCGTTACAAGGCGATGACCGCGTATTTGGGTCGTGTCGGCCAGTTTGGTCCGTGCATGATGCGCTGCTCCGCTTCGACGCAGATCAGCATTGACTATGTTTCGGAAGAGGATGCGATTTCCAAGTTGCGTTTGGGTACGGTGATCGGTCCGATTCTTGCATGGTTCTTCCGTAACACCCCGTACTTCGAGGGGCGGGAGAATCCGTATCCGCTGCTGCGCCAGCGCATGTGGGATTATTTGGATTTCCAGCGTACGAACGTTATTCCGGGACTGTTTGATCCTCGCTTCGGTTGGGAAGATTATGCGGTTGACGTGCTGAGCACGCCGATGATGTTCGCTGATCTGACGCACACTCCGGAAGCGTTGGAAACTCCCGGAACTGATCTGCATCATCCTGCATTCTATGAGAACGCGAACGACGTGTATCCTGATCGAGAACTCAACGCATACGAAATCAATCATGTGATTTCCACGCATTTCAACGATGTGCGTTTGAAGAACTTCATTGAATTCCGTCACTGGGATTCGCTGCCTGTGGCGCGTGCGGAACGGTTGACGGAAATCATCGGATCGCTGTTCTATGATCCGACGAATCGTGAGCGTCTCGAATCGTATTTCGACGGCATTCGCGAGGAAGACGTGCTTGAGGCGAAGGCGAACCTGCAGGCGCGTGGCCACCAGGCCGCTCCGTATGGCAATTCGCTGGAATTCTGGCAGGAATTCTTAGGGCTCGAAGGTGTGCTTGCCGACGAACCTGGCGATCCGAAGCATCCTGACGTGTTCCAGAAGTAAAACTGTTTTTCGAATATTTTTGGTTGGCCGAGGCTGACTGAATGTGATCTCGAAGTGGTTTTGAATGTAATTCAGGGCTGGTCTGTTGAAGGTCGGCCCGTTTTTATGTGGCGAGTGGGAATGTTGTGGTTTGATATGATTTCCGCCTGTCTAATGGGTAGTAGATAGTACACTGTCCATATGGCTAATGAGGGGAAGAAACGTGTTCGTAAAACACCTGAGGAGCGTAAGCGGGAAATCGTCGCTGCGGCGAGCCGTCTTATCGGGGAAAAGGGGTATTACGGTACATCGTTGAAAGATATTGCTGATGCGATTGGCATGAGCCAGCCTGGATTGCTGCATTACATCGGCAACAAGGAACGGTTGCTGTCGCTGCTGGTCACCGACAATTACGATCAGGAGGGCACTCCGGCTGATTTCGCTGCGTCGGGACTACCCGGCAGTGATCCGGAAGGCATGCTGTTTCCCGCGTACTTGCGTTTTTTGGTACGTTACAATGCGAGCCGACGCAGCTTGCTGCAGCTATACATGGTGTTAGAAACTGAGTCGTTCAGTGAGGATCATCCGTTGCACGACTATTTCGAGAATCGACCGAAATACGTGTGGGAACACTATTCCCAGTACACATGGAAATTGCCGCCTGAAATCGGCGGTTGGGAGAATATGCGTGCGATGGTGCGTCAAAGCTTGGAAGCGATGGACGGCATTCAACTGCGTTGGATGCGTAAGCCTCCCATCGATTTCTACGATGAATGGCTTGCCTTCGAAAAGATGATCTTCCCCTCACCTGTCTGGGACGGCTACCGCTAAGCCGTGTGCAGTTTTCTTGCGAGCTGTGTTTCTATGGCCTTTTGTGTCTCAATTCCTCCACTAGCTGGAAGAATCAGGACTTTTGGAGGTGTGTTTGCGGGAAGCTCGCTCCAGTGGCTGGAAAGATTTGCTCGCTGGGATAGCTTTTTGTGTGGATTGCGGTGATCGGTTGGTTTTGGTCAAGGGGAAACGCTGTATCTAATGGTTGTTAGGTAAGACACGCCTGAAATTTTGCAGTTCTTGACAGCTTAATCGGGAAGATTTATATTTCTTATATCTAATGGCTGTTAGATACGGATACTTGAGAAAAACTCGGGGATACCGCAAAAGAACAACCTTAGACGTAGCAACAAGTAGTAACTAGTAACAAGTCAATGAAGACGATGGAGGATCCATGAGTCGTTACGAGGCAGATCACATTCTTTTCGGTGCCGCATATTACGACGAGTACCTCATGATGAAAGGCATCGACCGCGTCGATGAAGACATGAGGATGATGAAGGAAGCGGGGCTGAACGTCATTCGCATCGCCGAATCCACGTGGAGCACCTGCGAACCGCAGCCGGGCGTATTCGACTTCACTTACGTTGACCGCGCACTCGACGCAGCACAGCGCGCGGGCATCGACGTCATCGTAGGCACCCCGACCTACGCAGTGCCGAGCTGGCTCGTCAAGCTTGACCCGAGCGTGCTCGCGGTCACCCCGAACGGTGAAGGCAAGTATGGCGCACGCCAGATCATGGACATCGTCAATGCCACCTACCGTTTCTACGGTGAACGCGTGATCCGCAAGCTGATCTCCCACGTTGCCGACCATCCGGCAGTGATCGGCTACCAGGTCGATAACGAAACCAAGTACTACGATTCCGTGTCCAACGACATGCAGCGCCTGTTCATCAAGTATCTGTATGAGAAGTTCGATGGCGATCTGAACGAGCTGAACCATCGCTTCGGTCTTGACTACTGGTCGAACCGCATCAATTCCTGGGAGGACTTCCCGGATGTGACCGCTACGATTAACGAGTCCCTCGGCGGCGAATTCGACAAGTTCCGTCGCGATCAGGTGCGTGCCTTCCTGCAGTGGCAGTCCGATATTGTGCGCGAATACGCTCATGACGACCAGTTCATCACCCACAATTTCGATTTCGAATGGCGTGGCTATTCCTTCGGCGTGCAGCCGGCCGTCGACCACTTCAAGGCCGCGACCGCAGTGGACATCACCGGCATCGACATCTACCATCCGACCGAAGACGATCTGACCGGTAAGGAAATCGCATTCGGCGGCGATATGACCCGTTCCACCAAGGACGGCAAGAACTTCCTCGTGCTCGAAACCGAAGCGCAGGGTCAGCATGGCTGGGTTCCGTTCCCGGGACAGCTTCGTCTGCAGGCCTACTCGCACTTGGCCTCCGGCGCTGACATGGTAGAATACTGGCACTGGCATTCCATCCACAATTCGTTCGAAACCTACTGGAAGGGTCTGCTGAGCCACGACCTCGAACCGAACCCGACCTACTGCGAGGCAGGCGTGTTCGGACGTGAAGTCGGCAAGCCGGAAGTGGGGGAGCGTCTCGTTCACCTGAAGAAGCAGAACAAGGTGGCCATCATGGTCAGCAACGAGTCGCTCACCGCGCTCGACTGGTTCCTCATTGAGGCGGGCTTCCCGTTCGGCGGCAACCTCAAGTACAACGACGTGGTGCGCAACGTGTACGACGCGCTGTTCGAGCTCAACGTCGAATGCGATTTCGTGCCGTCCGATGCTCCGGCCGAACGTCTCGCCAAGTATGAGATGATCGTGACTCCGGCGCTCTACTGCACATCTCAGGAAACTACGGATCGCTTGCGTACGTTCGTTGAAAATGGCGGCCACTTGGTTTCCACCATGCGTTCTTTCGTATCCGATGACGACGTGACCGTTTGGGCCGACCGCGCGCCGCACAACCTTACCGACGTGTTCGGCATGACGTACAACCAGTTCACCCGCCCAAACGGCCACGTTTCCGTGGAATTCGCAGGTGCGCTCGCCGAAACCGCGTCCACCGATGCTCAGTCGCTGATCGAACTGTTGAACGCCGACGCTGATACTGAGGTGCTCGCATCCTACGGCCACTATGCTTGGAAGGATTACGCCGCAGTCACCCGTCACTCATTCGGCAAGGGCGATGCCGAGTGGATTGCTACGATGCTTGACGCCGATTCCATTCGTGCGGTTATGCGCGAGGCTGTGGAACATGCTGGTGTTGCCGTTGCCGGAACCGCGCTCGCGGGCCAGATCTCGGTTCGTCAGGGTGTGAATGCCCTCGGCGAGAACGTGACGTATCTGCTCAACTATTCCGCCGACGAAGTTACTGTTGCAAGCCCGATTGCGGGTGAAGTAGTGGTCGCTCCGGTCGTCATCGCCACCGACGGCAGTATTGATGAGGTTGCAAATGCTGAAGTCGTGCTGAAGGAAGGTGCAGCTGTCAAGCAGGGTGATCCGTTGACGATCGGCCGCTGGAATGTTGTGGTGATCGCCGGCTGAAATTGGCGATAAGAGAGCTCGAAAAAGAGAACGTTTAGGGAATGAGAAGGTCGATCAGGGCCTTCCATTCCCCAACGAAATCGATATCGTGAGATCCGTTGAGCCACCGCAATTGCAACCCTTCCATGGCGGATAGCACCTGCAGTGCGGTGCGTTCCGGATCGGCGACGCCATCTCGTTTGGCTGTGAACGTGTATTCCTTCAGCAGATTGATTTCGCGCTGTTCGAAATACTCGTGCACCGGATGGTCTTTGCTTAGGGCCTCGCTTTCGAGCAGAGTGTAAAGACGAACCATTTCGGGGCGGGTGGCGTTGGTTTCCACGGTTCCCGTGGAGATGGCTTTAAGACCAAGATCGCAATGGTATGCGATGCCGTCTTGCAGGACCTCGCCGGTCACGCCTTCGACGCCAAGATGCTCTGCAATGGCGATTTGGTTGGTGCGGTCGGCGTGTTTGAGTGTTTCTTCAAGGAGTTGTTCTTTGGATTTGAAGTAGTAAAGGAGGCCTGCTTCGGTGATGTTCTGAGCTTGTGCCACGTCGCGAATGGTGAATCCCCAGAAGCCGAATTGGGAGATGAATGAAACGGTGGTTTCGAGTATCGCTTTTCTGCGATCTTCGGCACTCATTCGTTTCCTGCGTTTATCTTCGATTCGGCGGCGCATGCTCTCTCCTTTTCTTGTACTTACTAAGTTACAGTACGGAGGAGAGGAAGTGTGGCAGAAACGTTGGAACACGCTGAGAAGTGACAAATAAGAGAGATTGTAATATGCTTTAACTAAGCAGTTACTAGGTAATAAAAACCGAGATTCTGCTTAAGGGTAAAACTAAACATGGAATCGTGGTATCGGATTCGCAAAATCAACAAATCGAACACGATTGACTTGCACTTTTGGCAGAAATGATTTACAGTAACAAATATGTTAATTACCGATTGGTAGTTAATTGACTGGGCGGGGTAGCCCGTGTCACACAACAAAAACACTACTGAAACATGAATCGAAGGAGAGGGTTTCATGAGTGAAGCAATCGCAAGCAAAGAGGAGCGTTTGGTGGCGTACAACGCCAACATCGCAGCCGCGGACAAGGATCCGTCGCTGTCTCCTGAAACCGGCAAGCCGCTGAGCAAGGTCAACACCATCCGCTTCGGCGCTGGCTTCCTGGCGTTCGGCATCCTGTGGATGTCGGGCCTCGGCATCGTCTCCGCCGTGCTGCTGCCGATGCACTACAAGACCATCGAAGGCGCCGATCCGGACGCCCTCGTCGGCATCGTCAATGCGTTCACCGCAGTGGCGTCCCTGGTTGCTAACCTGATGTTCGGCAACTTCTCCGATCGTTCCCGCTCCAGGTTCGGTCGTCGTACTCCGTGGATCGTTTTCGGTGCGGTGCTCGGTGGCGTCACCCTGTTCCTGACCGGCACCACGCATAACGCGGTGCTGCTCACCATCTTCTACTGCGCCTGCATGTTCGGCCTCAACTGCATGATTGCCCCGCTGGTCGCCGTGCTGTCTGACCGCGTGCCGTCCGGCATCCGTGGCACTATGTCAGCCTTCTATGGTGCAGGCTCCACGATCGGTGCCCCGATTGGTACCATGATCGGTGCATTCTTCATCGAGAACCTGACTGTCGGCTTTGCTGTTGCAGGCGTGCTCATGTTCCTCGGCGGTATCGTTGCGGTGATCATTCTGCCGAAGGAACATTCCGCTGACTTCCTGCCGAAGGAAGAGGGCTCTTTCAAGGACGTCCTCGTATCCTTCCGTCCGCCGAAGTTCGCTGGCGCCCACGACTTCTACAGGGCTTTCGCCGGCCGTTTCTGCATGATCATGAGCTACCAGATGATCAACGTCTACCAGCTCTACATCATCCAGAACTACATCGGCCAGTCCGTTAAGGAATCAGCCGTCACCGTGTCCGTCGTCTCCATGATCATGATGGTCATGTCTCTGGTCGGCTCCTTTATCTCTGGACCGGTTTCTGATCTCATCGGCCGCCGTAAGGTCCCGGTTGTCGTAGCTTCCGTGCTCTTCGCTATCGGCATCGCCATGCCGTGGCTGATTCCGTCCACCTTGGGCATGTACCTGTTCGCCGGCATCGCTGGCCTTGGCTACGCCGTTTACTCCGCAGTCGATCAGGCTCTGCTCGTCGACGTGCTGCCGAACAAGGAAGAAGCTGGCAAGGATCTGGGTATTCTGAACATGGGCACCACCCTTGGTCAGATGTGCGGCCCGGTCATCATGTCCACCATCGTGGTGTCCCTCGGCTACAACTTCGCCTTCCCGACCGCCATCGCCCTGGCCATCATCGGCTGCTTCTTCATTATGGCCATCAAGAAGGTCAAGTAACTCCACCTTCCTCCCCTCCCTCCTCTCAATTTCGAGAGAGGAGAGGGAGAGAGGGAATGGGGAGTTTTTCCAAAACTAAATAACAGTGCAAACGTAACGTCATAGCGTTGCGAGCAGGATGCCGCGATAATCTGTTTAAGACCGTAGAGACTTGACCAGAGCGGCCTGGAGCGTGTCGTGAATAGATTATCGCGGCATCCTGCGGTTTTTGCACTTACTGAAATGAAATTGCGTTGCCGATAATTCAATCTCAATAATTCAATCTCAAAACTAAATATCGATAACTAAATCCCAATAATCAAATAAAAACAACTCAAAAAACGAATAAATATAAATCCAAAGAATCAACGACGATACTAAGGACTTTCCATGACTACTTGGATCGCAACAACGCAAGACAACAAGCTTGCCGACAAATCATCCGAAATCGAATCCACGCATGCCACTTCCGCTTCCGATCTGCAGCTTGACGGCAATGAATATCAGGCATTGCGCGGCTTTGGCGGCTGCTTCAACGAGCTTGGCTGGCTTCCTCTGCAAACGGTCACCGAGGAGGAGCGTGATCAGATCATCAAGGAACTGTTCAGCCCGGATGAGATGAACTTCACCTTCAATCGTGCGCCGGTCGGCGCCAATGATTTCGCCGATCATTGGTATAGCTATAACGAGACCGACGGCGATTATGAGATGGAGCATTTCTCCGTCGAACATGATGAGCGGACGCTGATTCCGTATATTCATCGCGCGCAGGAATGGCAGCCGAACATGCAACTGTTCTCCAGCCCGTGGAGCCCGCCGACATGGATGAAGCGTCCGAAGGCTTATAACTATGGTCGTTTGGTGCAGACTCCTGAGAATCTTAAGGCATATGCGAAGTATTTCGTCAAGTACATTCAGGCTTATGCCGAGCATGGCATTACCGTGAATCAGCTGCATGTGCAGAATGAGGTGTTTGCCGATCAGAAGTTCCCGAGTGCATTGTGGGATGCCGAAGCGCTCAAGGTGTTCATCCGCGATTATCTTGGACCTGCTTTTGAGGAGGCTGGTCTTGACACCGATATTTGGCTGGGCACGCTCAATGGTCCGGAAGATATGGCGTGGACCGGCGGCTACGGCATGAAGCTGAATAATTACAACCGTTTCGTCGATAATATTCTGTTCGACGATGGTGCTCGCAAGTACATCAAGGGCATCGCTTACCAGTGGGCCGGCCAGAACTGTATTGCGCGTACGCATGAATCCTGGCCTGAAATCGAGCTGATTCAGTCTGAATCCGAATGTGGTATGGGTGATAATACGTGGGAATATGCGGAGTATATTTTCCACTTGATCAACCATTATTTGCGTAATGGCGCGACTGCCTACACGTATTGGAATATGATTCTTGACGATCAGGATTCTACGTGGGGATGGTGGCAGAATTCACTGTTCACCATTACTGCGGATACGCATGAGGTTCGTCGTAATCCGGAATATTATGTGATGCGTCATTTCTCGCATTTCGTCAAGCCGGGTGCGCATGTGCTTGGCACTACGGGGCATTTCAATTCGATGGCTATTGCGTTCCGTAATCCGGATGGCACCATTGTGGTGGTGGCCCAGAACGCTCTCGAAGAGGAGCGTCCATTTGAATTTGCCGATCCTTGCAATGCCGATCGCGGTATCAAAGTGACGCTTGCTCCGCGTTCGTTCAACACGTTTGTGCTGGACTGACGGGAGCTGCTTGGCTGATGCGAATGTGTGCGTAACGCGTCGGCTTGGTTGTGGCAACGGTTTGTTGAATGCCGGGTGGTGGGTTTTCCCTTCTCTTCCTGCCACCTTCGCAAGCCGGTGTTGTGTTGCAGGGCGTTTGCCTGTGGTGATTGGTTACTGGTCGCCGCAGACAGACGCCTTTTTGCTTTTGTGGTGTCTTTGCTTGTTTGCGCTCTGTTCAGCGGTAGCCGTTCCATGTGGGGGAGGGGAATAGGATGTGTTCTGCGCGTTCCCATAGTTGTATCATGGATTCGTTGGGATTGGTTAACGACTGGATTTGCACGCCGTCCATGGCAAAGAACGCAGTGACGATGAGGGCATGCAGGCGTTCTGGATCGCGGTATTTTTAAAGGCTTCAATCCTGATCCGGCCATCTGACGTAAAGGCGACGACTACTATGTTGCCGTTTCTACGTTCGAATGGTTCCCGGGCATTCCGATCTACCATTCGAAGGATATGAAGCATTGGGAGCTGCTCACCCACGTGCTCACTGATGATACGAAGCCGAACCTCACCAAGCTGCCGAGCGCTAAGGGCATTTGGGCTCCATGTCTCACGTATTGTGAGGAAGAGGACATGTTCTACGTGATTTACGGCGTTATGAATTCCATGAATACACGCTATTTCGACCTGAATAATTATCTGATTAAGTCAAAGAGCATTGAAGGTCCGTGAAGCGAGCCGGTATATCTGACATCTTCCGGTTTCGACGCGTCCATTTTGCATGATGACAATGGCAAGAAGTACATCGTCAGCTTGGAGTGGAAGACCCGTGAAGGCTATGAGAAGCCCGTCGACTGATCCCGCCCGGCCGTCCATCACGATCATTCAATGACCCTGATCCGGCCGTGATCCGATTCCGAGCGGCCGCATGGCCGCTCGCGGGGCACATACAATGGACCAGGGAACGTTGCGAATGACGCGCGGTTCCTTGGCCCATTGGGCCGAATGGGTTTTACCATGGGTCGTGATGGGCGGAAGCGAAAAGTCGGGCAACCCCCGAACGTAAGGGCGGTGAGACGCATGGTGCTAGGCATCGACGAGCGAATCGACGGCGTGAACCTCGGCAACTGGCTGGTGCTGGAGAAATGGATGGATCCGAAACCGTTCACCCGCAGCGCCGAAGACGATGAAATCTGGATGCACCGCACGCACGTATCCCTCTGGTCCGAACGGAATCTCGCCGAGGAACTGCGCCGGCACCGTGAAACCTACATCACCCTGGAGGATTTCCGTATTATCGTCGGTCACGGAATCAACCTCGTACGCATTCCCATACCGTATTTCATCTTCGGTGACTGGCCCGGGCATCCGGGCTGCATCACGTATCTCGACCGCGCGTTCCGTTGGGCGCGGGAGACGGGATTGAAGATTATGATTGACCTGCATACCGTTCCCGAATCGCAGAATGGTTTCGACAACGGCGGTCTGACGGGTGTGTGCAAATGGGCGCAGAATACGGACTTGGTGGAGTACACGCTGAACGTGCTGGAGCGATTGGCTCGCCGATACCGCGACGAACCGGCCCTGCACAGCATCGAAGTACTCAACGAACCAGTGAGCTGGTCGGTGTTCCATAGCACGTCGAACACGGCGAAAGACTCTCATGAGGCTTCCGGTAGCACGTATGTCTCACTGCGGTTTCTGAAGCGCTTCTACCGCGACGCTTACGCCCGGTTGCGCGCCGTGCTGCGTCCGGAAACCGTGATCGTATTCCATGACGGTTTCCGACTACTCCGCTGGGGCGGTTGGTTTCGTCGTGCTGGCATGCGCAACGTCATGCTCGACACCCATCAGTATCTCATCGCGATGGAGGATCCGCTGTTTTCGGGACCGGCACGCCGGCTGTACCTGCGATCGCGGCGACTGCCATGGCTGTACCGGATGCTGGTGGGCGCGAGTGGTATCGCCATTCGTTCGGCGGCTCGTCGTATTCCCGTGCTGGTGGGCGAGTGGTGCGTGGAGAATCAGTGGGCCCTACACAGCCAAAACCGATCGGCTGCATACCGCCAAGTGTCACGATTGCAACGCGCGGCATGGGACGTGTCGGCGGGACAGATCTATTGGAGCTACCAGCTTGCGCGCTCCGCGAAACCGGGTAGTGGCGAAGGGAAACCGCCGCGGGATCCTCGCAACGGCGGCAATCTTGAGGCGTGGGATCTGACTCGCGTATGGCGTCATGGATGGATTCGGGCGGATACCTCTCACGATGACATGCCATAGTCAGTCAATCAACGGCAATCGACACAAGGTGCATTAGACTCGGAATCATGGCAGAGGAAGAGACTCCGAAACGTATCCGAAAATCACCGCAGGAGCGGCGTGAGGAAGTGCTGGATGCCGCGGTGCAGCTGATCAGCGAGCGTGGGTTCAACGGTATTTCCATTCAGGATGTGGCTGATCGTGTTGGCATCTCCAAGCAGGGTGTGCTTCGGTATGTGGGTAATAAAGACAATATGCTGGCGATGGTATTCAACGAATATTACGGTGAGACGGGCACTCCTGAGGATTTCTTTGCATCAGGTATGCCTGGCAGTGATCCTACTGCGCCGCTGTTTCCTGCGTATTTGCGTTATTTGGTGCGGCATAATTCGCGTCGTCGCATGATGGTGCAGTTGTTTACCGTGCTTTCTGCGGAGTCGTTGAATCCTGATCATCCGTTGCATGATGAATTCACTGCCCGTATGGACGATATTTGGGAGCATTATTCGCGATATCCTTGGCTGATTCCTCCGCAATTGGGTTCGTGGAAGTCGAGTATGCGTCCGGTGGTGCGTAAGGCCATGGAAATCATGGATGGCGTGCAATTATGGTGGTTGCGCGAACCTGAAGTTGATTTGTGCAAAGAGTGGGCTCAGATGGAAAACATGCTGTTTCCCGCTCCATTATGGGATGCATATCGCTGATTATTTAAGATTGCATTGCATGTATTCGTGTGAGAAGGCGAGGGGTCTGACGGGCTTCTTGCCTTCTGTGTTGGTATGGTCATGCCGAGTTGCGTGCGTGCCTGCATCGTGTTAAACTACCAATTGGTAATTAAAGGAAATCGCTTCAATGAGGAAAGTGAGCAATCCCATGACCGAAACCATTGAAAACACTGCGAATCTGCCGTATAAGAATCCGGAACTTCCGACCGAGGAACGCATCGCCGATCTGCTTGGCCGTATGACCCTCGAAGAAAAAGTCGGACAGATGATGCAACTTGACGCACGAAGCGGCGACTTGGACGATCTAATCGTCAACAAGCATGTCGGCTCCATTCTGCACACCTCGCCGTCCGACCTGCCGAAAGCCGTGGAAACGGTGAACACCAAAACCCGTCTCGGCATTCCGCTGGTGATCGGTGACGACTGCATTCATGGCTATTCCTTCTGGCCGGGAGCCACCATTTTCCCGGAACAATTGGGCATGGCGACCACGTGGGATTCCGAAAAAGTGCAGGCTGCGGGCCGTGCCACCGCCGAGGAAGTGTCGACTACCGGCGTGCATTGGACGTTCTCTCCGGTGCTGTGCATCGCGCGAGACACCCGTTGGGGTCGCGTGGGCGAAACCTTTGGCGAGGACCCGTACCTGATCGGCGAAATGGCATCGTCCATCGTCAAAGGCTATCAGGGTGGTGCCAAGGCGGGCGAGCCGCTTGCCAAAGACGCGATTCTCGCATGCGCCAAGCATTTCGCGGGCTATTCCGAAACCCAGGGAGGCCGTGACGCTTCCGAAGCCGATCTGAGCCACCGCAAGCTGGAATCCTGGTTCCTGCCGCCGTTCGAACGCGTGGCCAAGGAAGGCTGTGGCACCTTCATGCTTGGCTACGAATCCATCGAAGGCGTGCCGGTCACCTTCAACAAGTGGCTGCTTTCCGACAGGCTGCGTGGCGCTTGGAACTATCAGGGCACGCTTATCACCGATTGGGACAACGTCGGACGTTCCGTATGGGAGCAGAAGGTTAAGCCGGACTATGTGCAGGCCGCCGCTGACGCGGTCAAGTCCGGCAACGACTTGGTGATGACCACCCCGAAGTTCTACGAGGGTGCGATCGAAGCCGTGAAGACCGGTCTGCTTGACGAATCGTTGATTGATGCCGCCGTGGCTCGTATTCTCGCACTAAAGTTCCGTCTTGGACTGTTCGAAGATCCGCGTCTGCCTGATCAGGAACGCATCAATGCGGTGATCGGCTCCGAAGAACACCAGCAGCTCAATCTCGAAGTGGCTCGCGAAGCCGTGGCATTGCTGAAGAACAATGGTTCGCTGCCGTTCAATGCGGCTGGCGCGAAGCGTATCGCGGTCGTTGGTCCGCTTGCCGACGATGCGCAAACTCAGCTGGGCGACTGGGCGGGCAGCTCCGGTCAGATCAACTGGATGCCTGACGGCCACCCGCGCGAGATGATCACCACCGTGCTTGATGGCTTCAAGCAGCTCTCTCCGGAAGGCTGCGAGGTCGTGTACTCCCGCGGTGCCAATATCGTGGATTTGGTGCCTGATCCGGAAGGCGAGTTCTACCCGGATGGCCAGCCTCGCCCGAAGATCGGCGTTTCCGCCAAGCTCGACCGCGCACTGCTCGATGAAGCCGTGGAAAACGCTCGCCAAAGCGACCTGATCGTGGCCGTGGTGGGTGATGTGATTCAAGCCATTGGTGAAGGCTGCTCCACCGCTACGCTTGAACTGCTCGGCGGCCAGAATGCACTGATCGACGCGCTGTCGAACGTGGCTCGCGAAACCGGCAAGCCGTTCGTGGTGGTGCTCGTCAGCTCCAAGCCGCAGGTGCTGCCGGCATCCGTGATCGGTACCAACGGTGTGATTGTTGACGAAACACCGGCCGAAGGCACTTCGGCTCTGCTGTGGGCTCCAAGCCCGGGCATGAAGGGCGGCCAGGCCATCGCCGAAATCATCCTCGGCGAAACCGAGCCGAGCGGACGACTGCCGATCACCTTCCCACGCCATGCAGGTCAGCTGCCGGTCTACTACAACCAGATTCGCGGCCAGCACGGCAACCGCTACGCCGACCTCACACAGGATCCGGCATTCGCATTCGGCGAAGGCCTGAGCTACACCACGTTCGAATACGGCGAACCGACGGTCACCAACGTTCCGGAATCCGGCGCATTCGGCGAAACCGACACCGTGCATGCCGAAATCACCCTCACCAATACGGGCGATCGCAAGGGCACGGAAGTAGTGCAGCTCTACATCGGCGACATCGTGACCTCTTACAGCTGGACGGATCGTGAACTCAAAGCATTCCAGCGTGTGGAACTCGAACCGGGCGAAAGCGAGACCGTTGCCTTCGATATTCCGGTTTCCGATTGCACCATCGTCGATTCTGAAGCTAACCGAATCGTTGAACCGGGCGAATTCGAAGTGCTTATCGGTCACTCCAGCCGTCGCGAAGACCTGAAGCGCACCACCTTCACCGTCGCATAAGCAACCAAAATAAACCGTGTCGCAGAACTCGATAATCGACACGCCAGACTGATATGAGCCGCCTACGAAATGCTGATCGTAGGCGGCTCATGCAATTTCACGTAACATTTCTGCCTTACATAATGTTCTGCCTTACGTAATGTGTGGTGTGTGCCGGCGCAAACTGTAGCCGCGCCGGCATGCGAATATCGTCGACAATTTCGAAGCAAAAACTATTACACAACCTTTCTATCGAAGGAGCAGAGTGTCTACGGATAAGAGGAACGCACCATCAGACATACCCATCGAACATGCCGAAAACGGCACGGTTTCCGCCACCAACGGCGTACAAAGCGGCGCAATCAACGACAAGTGTATGAGCGAAGGCAAACTCACCATCGTGGTGGTGACGCTCGCCATTCTCACCTTCCTCGGCATTCTGTCGGAAACTTCGCTGAACATCGCATATTCGGCGTTGATGGAAGAGTTTGCGATTCCCGCCGACGTGGTGCAATGGCTGACCACCGGGTATCTGCTGTTGCTTTCCGTGGCCATTCCGACGTCACCGTTCATGGTGCGCAAATTCCCGACCAAAGCGTTGTTTGTTATGGCCATCGCGCTGTTTTCCGTGGGAACGCTCGTCGGTGCGCTCGCATTGAACTTTCCGATGCTGCTTGCCGCACGACTGATCATGGCGCTCGGCACGGGTGTTTCCCTGCCGCTGCTGACCAACATCATTCTCGACAAGGCTCCATTCCACAAGCGCGGCATGATGCTTGGGTTGGTGAGTTTGGTGACGTGCGCGGCTCCGGCCATCGGGCCGGTGTTCGGCGGATTGGTGATGGAATTCCTGAACTGGCATTGGATTTTCTATGCCATGATTCCGTTCCTGGTGATTTCGTTCGTGCTTGGCGCGGCTACCGTGCCTGACATCCGTCACGGTGAGAAGGGCTATCTGTCGGTGCCATCACTGCTGTTGGTGGCTGTTGGCTTGGCCGGCATTATTGTTGCGGCCAGTTTCTTCGCGCAATGGAATGGCGATTGGCGATTCTGGAGTGTGCTTATCGGTGCCATTGTGGTGTTGGCGGTGTTCGCCGTATTGCAGTTGCGTATGGCTCATCCGTTGGTGGAAGTGCGTACGTTTGCATATTCGGGATTCACGCTCGGCATGGTGATTCTGCTCATGTCTTCCGGCGGTGTGCTTGGTGTGAACTTCTTGCTGCCGATTCTGCTGCAGCGAGGATTGGGGCATACGTCGATGACGGCCGCTTTGATTTTGCTGCCGGGCGCTGTGATTGGCGCGGTGTCGGCTCCACTGATCGGCGGCGCGTTGAAAGAGCATTTCCCGCCGAAGTTCATCGCCTGCGGTTTTGTTGGCGTGGCGGTGATGGATGTGGCGATGATGCTTGGCGGCTCGCACGAAGGAGCCATTGCCGTGGCATACGCGCTGTTCATGGCCGCTTCCGGATTCGTGCTGGTGCCCGATCAGACGCATGCGTTGAACCAGTTGCCGTCTTCCATGAACGCCGACGGTTCCGCGGTGATGAATACCATGCAGCAGCTCGCAGGCGCCATCGGCACGGCTGTGGCATCCACGTTGATTTCCGAATTCTCGGCCGCCAACGTGAATGCCGGCATGCAGCAGGCTGACGCTTATGTGGCTGGCTTCTCCACCAGCATGTGGGTGTTCTTCGGCATGGCCGTATGCGGTGAGATTCTGGCGTTGCTCATGTTCCGCTTCTCGGTGAAGCGTGCTCAGGAGTAGCCTGCAAGCCGAACCATTTGGGGCATGACTGCCCCAAATCTCAGTCATGGTGACATGCGGCCAATCCTCAGCGTCGAGCGATTCAGCCAACGCCATGCCATCCTCAAAGCATTGCGCCAACGATTCACGCTCGATTACGCGACTTTCCGCAGGACCTCCGGGAGGATTGATAACAACGGTTCCAGTGGGAAAGTGGTAATCGTAGGTTACTTGCGAACGATCGCCGGAATGGAAAATATCAAGCATGCGCTGCGTTGGCGCGAACTGTTGAAAAGCGAACGCCTTGCATTCCACCAAATCCAACAGTATGCCTCTGCGCAGCAAATGCGGTGCCTGCGCATCGCGAATCAAGGTACGCAACGACGTCATTATGCGTAAATATCGTTTTATATCGCAAACATTACCGTAGAGGCAAGGTTGTGCAACCAGCCAAGTCGGCAGCAAATCGGCACGCACCAACCTATCTTCGGGGGAGAAGGCCTTGCGTACCAATTCCCCGGAATAATCGGTGATTGACGTCTGCAATCGTCGTAATTGCTGAATGCGCTCATCCACCTGCGACTGCGCTGCGGCAAGTAACGCTCGCCAATCAGGCGAACCGTCTTCGAAACGGAATTTCTCCAACGAATCCAATGGCACGCTGGCGGCGATGCAGATACGCATCACATCGACGTCAAGCATTTGATCGGGGTGTAGTATCGGTAGTCGGTAGTCGGTAGTCGGTAGTCGGTAGTCGGTAGTCGGTAGCCGGTAGCCGGATCTACTGCGGCTGGTTTCAAGATGTTATGCGCATCGTAATAGCGCAACGCCTTGGCGGTGATGCCGTCCAATTTGGCCACTTCGCCAATCGTCAGCAGCTCGTCATCATCGCCGGCCACGTATTGTCTCCTTGTCGTGGGCTTCACTGTTCGTGTTGACCTTGCCCTCGGGGCAAAGTCTATCATTCCGTGAGGTTGCTCCGTGAGGATGCGGAGCCTGAATGATATGCCGCTTCGACGATGAATGGCGGTAGGAGGTAATGCCATGGGCAATGAGGAACAGCGCGACTGGCTTGGTTCGGCCACACCGTTATTCGGTGACTTGCAAGACAAGTCCCGTGCCGCAGTCTGATGGTTTGAAATTTTCAAACGCTGCAGAATAGTAGTAAGGGTGGGTTTCGCCAGGTAAGGAGACCCACCTTGCCGTTGTGTTGCGTCGAGTTGGGCTGTGCTAACAGTGTTCCGCATGCGATTATGCGCGTGTGGATTCGCGTCGGATTAGAGTCGGCTCGATAAGCGTGGTGCTGTGCACGTGTGCGGCGGGATTGTCGATGTAGTCGAGCATCTGCGCCATGGCCTTGCGCCCCATGTCGATAGCGGGCGCGTTCACTACGGTCAGCGACATGGGGCATTTGGTCTCCAACCGTGCCCCCTCCATGCCGATGACGCAAACATCTTCTGGAACCCGTGGGCCGTTATGGTCATGGAATGCCGACAGCACGCCGGCGGCAAGCGCGTCCGAGACGGTGATGATGCCGTCTGGAATGGCGTCCAGGCCGCTACGCTTCATTGTGTCGATGATGTCCAGGCCGAGCTGGTAGCCGTCTTCAAACATCAGACCTTTGGAATTGATGAGTTCCAATTGCGTGTTTCCATGCGTGCGCGCAATGGTTTTTTCGACGCCCATCTGCCGATCTTGTACGGATTCATAGTCGAATGAGTGTGCGGCGAACGCGATGCGGCTGCATCCGATGCGAATGAGTTCATCGGCTGCGATCTGCCCGGCCGCCATATTGTTTTCAAGCACGCAGCACACCTGATCGGCGTGACGGGGATTGGTATGGTCGAGCAGGATGATGGGAATGTTGGCTGCTCGTGCCGCGGCCACGTCTTCGGGGGAGTCGGATATGGTGCTGAGCAGAATTCCGGCCACGTTCATGTCGATGAGTGTTTTCACCAGTTCGTTTTGCCGTTGCGCGTCGGATGATGCGTTCAAGGCGATAAGCTGCAGGTCGTTTTCTTCGCAGACTTCCTGCGCTCCTTCATGGATGAAGGTGAACAGGGAATGTTCGATATCGGTCATGATATAGCCGATGAGGCGCGGATCTGCCGGTTTCCATGACCATCGTCTCCCATGATGCTCCAGACGAGGCCACCGCCGCACAGCTCGTCTCCACCACCCAGGTGTTCTGGCAGGTGGGTGTGTTCATCTCCTTCATTTGCGCGTTCCTGGTTTCCGCCATGCAGGGTGCCACCGGTGGTCGTGTGGTGTTCGCCATCCTCGCAGTATTCGCTGTGATCGCATGGCTGTGGCGACTGCTTTCTCCGACCTTCCGCCGCTTCCATGAAGCTGCCGACGTTCGTGACGCCGCACGTCCGGCTGTTGTAGGCAACGGCAAGGTTTCCGTGACCAAGGTGCTGTTCGGCGCCGACAAGAAGGTGCTGCTCACCTACTTCCTTGCCATCGTGATCTTCTACGTCGGCTGGAACCTGCTGGCCAACACGTGGGGCCAGTTCCAGACCTACATGTTCTCCAAGGCCGGAGCCGCCCAGTCCCTGGCCACCGGCTTGGGCATCATCCTCAACTTCGTGACGCTCGTGCTCAACATCGTGTTCGCGTCCATCGCAGGCGGCAAATATCGTAACAAGGCGTTCTTCGCAGGCATCGTGATCTCGCTGATCGCCATGGCCGCCATGGCCATGGGCGGTGCGAACCTATGGGTCATCGTCGGCGCGACAGCCTTCATGAACCTCGGATCCCCGCTGGCAGGCGAAGCGCTGTACAAGGTGTGGACCCAGGAATCCTTCCCGATCGAGATTCGCGCCTCCATCCAGGGCTTCATCAACGGCTTCTCCCGCCTGTGCTGTGGCCTGTTCGCGCTCATCACCCCGGCTCTGGTGCTTCCTGAAACCATTCAGACCACTATGTGGTGCTTCTTCGGCATCGTAATCATCGAAGGCATCGCCGGTACCATCATGATCCGTGCTCAGAAGAAGTACGGCACCGACGAAGAACGTCAGGCACACAAGATCGCAGCCTGATTAACAACAGCAATCACATAACAACTCAATATCTCCAATCGCAAGTCAGTTATGCAATACCTTGCGATTGCCAGCCAAAGTCCCAGCCATCGTCGCCGTTCGTTTCTCTCTCCTTGCGGCATGGCTCGGACTTTGGCTTCCCACCATCACAAACAAGTGATCTATTATTTTTGTAGACAAAGGGGTCATCATGGCCATTACTGATCCGCAGATTGTGCCCAGTACGCTGGCTTCGGATCTTGACATCATCAGCTTCACCGTGGAACACTACCCGGGAGATGCGCTCGGCATCGCCACCGCAGCCCCACGCATGACATGGGTGTGCTCCGGCATGCTGCCAATCGACGCGCAGATCCTGCTCAAAGTGACACGACGTGTTCCCGGCGGGCAACCTGTGGAAGAACGCACCTACCTGCCCACTGACACTTCCGTGCTTATTCCATGGCAGTTCGCGCCGCTCGCCTCACGCGAAGAAGTGTTCGCCACCATGCAGGCCGTTTCGGCAAGTCACCAGCCATTGGGCAAACCGAGCGCAACCCTGCATTTCGAAGTCGGACTATTGGAAGAACATGAGCATGTCGCCGATTTCGTCGGACCATCGTGGAGCGAATCCGAAACTGACCATCGTCACCTGCCATTAGTGCGCACCGAAGTCGAACTGAAGGAACAACCCAAACGTGCACGCTTGTATCTGAGCGCACTCGGCCTTGTGGAAGCCGAAATCAACGGCGTCAAAGTCGGCAATGACGCGCTCGTACCAGGCTGGAGCAACTACAACCAGCGCGTGGAATGCTTCACCTACGATGTGACCGACGAACTGCAGTTCGGTGCTAACGCATTGGGATTCTGGCTCGGTGACGGATGGTACCGCGGACGCCTCGGCTTCGATGGCGGTTACTCCAACTTCTATGGCGATCGTATTGCCGTGTTCGCACAGCTTGAAGTCGAATATGCCGACGGCAGCATGCAGAACATATATTCCAACGCATGGGACCGCCAGTGGAAGGCGACGCTCGGACCGATTGTCTGCTCGGATCTGTGCGAAGGTGAACGATATGACGCTCGACTGGAACAGCCGGGATGGTCGAAACCAGGATTCGACGACAGCTCCTGGCAGCCGATCGCGGAAGTCATGTACGATCCGGCACGTATTGAAAATCCTGAAACATCGCCGGTGCGCGCGCATGAATCGCATGAGCCGGTCAGCATTGAACGCATCGGCAACACGGAAGATGGTCGTGGCATATGGCTGGTTGACTTCGGACAGAACTGTTCGCAGCGCATCCGCCTGCACATGCGCGATCTTGAAGCGGGACAAAGCGTGACGTTACGTCATGTGGAAGTGTTGGAACCGGACGGATCCATCGCTATGCGAACCTTGCGCCGAGGCCAGCAGTGCGATGTGTACACTTCCAACGGTTCCGACGCTTGGTGGGAGCCACGATTCGCGATGCACGGCTTCCGCTATGCACAAATCGAAGGTTTCGCAGGAGAACTGACCTCAGCCGACATGGATTGCCGCGTCTACCATTCCGTGATGGAACGCACCGGCGAACTGACCACATCGAATCCGCTGCTCAACCGTTTGCACGAGAACGCCGTATGGTCGATGCGTTCCAACTTCGTGTCCATTCCAACCGACTGCCCGCAACGCGACGAACGCATGGGTTGGACGGGAGACATCTGCCTGTTCGCACCTACCGCGGCTTATTTGTATGACGTATACGGGTTCTTGAAAAGCTGGCTGAAAGACGTGCGTGCCGACCAGGTCAAGTGGGGCACTGTGCCGTTCTACGTGCCGTTCGTGCCGCTGGGCGTATGGGCGCATCCACAAGCCATCTCCACGTGGGGTGATTCGGCGGTGGAAGTGCCGTGGACGCTGTACATGGAAAGCGGGGACGTGCAGGTGCTCGCCGATTCCTACGGTCTGATCCGTGATTGGATCAATGAAGTGGCAGGGGACCTTTCGCCCGATGGCATATGGGATCGCAAGCCGGACTATCCGCTCGGGCAGCTTGGTGATTGGCTTGATCCGACCGCGCCCCCAGAAGATCCTACGCAGGCCATGACCGAAAAGGAACTGGTCGCCACCGCGTTCTACGCACGCAGCTGCATGCAAGGCACGCACATCGCGCATATTCTTGGCAAAACTGATGATGAAACTCGATTCGCCACCCTGCGTGACCGTGTGATTGATGGATTCCTGCAGCGTTTCACCAACCTTGACGGCACCATGACATCCGACACCCAGTGCGCCTACGCGCTCGCCATCGCCTTCGGACTGCTTGACGGCGAACCGGTGCGCCGCGTGAAGGCCGGTAATCGACTCGCCTGTCTGGTGCGCGAATCCGGCGGCAAGGTAAGCACCGGATTCGCCGGCACGCCATTCGTGCTTCCGGCGTTGACCATGACCGGACATAACGACGAGGCCTACGCATTGCTAACCTCCACCGAATGCCCAAGCTGGCTTTACCAAGTGGTTATGGGAGCCACCACCACGTGGGAACGTTGGGATTCCATGCGGGCCGATGGTTCGCTGAACCCCGGCGGTATGACCTCGTTCAACCATTACGCGCTCGGATCGGTGGCGGAATGGATGCATGCGCATGTCGGCGGCCTTGAAGGCGTTGAACCTGGCTGGAAGCGGTTCCGTATCGCTCCGGTGATTGGTGGAGAGCTCACCCATGCCGAAACCTCTCACATCACCCCATATGGCAAGGCGGAAGTGCAATGGGAAGTCAACGACAATGTGCTTGATCTGACGGTTGTGGTACCTGCCGGAACCACGGCATTCGTGGATATCGTCGACCATGAGCGCGTCGATCTTGCCGCAGGAACGCATCATCTGCAGATGGCGCTGTAATCGCAGCAACCATGTGCGAAAGTCCTGCCGAAGCCGAAACCAAGTAATCGTCAGCATCGGCAGGACCGCAATCATTTGAAAAGCTTCATCATCAAATATTTCAAATCTTTCGACGTTTCAACACAATATGCTTCCAAAGGGGGAATCATGACAGAAAATGCATCGAGTGCACCGAGTGCCGTAGTGTTAAGCGATATTGCACCTGACAGCGGCCGCAAACTGACATCCACCGAAAAATGGCGATTCGGCGTCGGCTTCGTACTCTTCTCACTGATTTGGATGGTCGCAGGCACTTCAGGATCGGCCGTGCTGCTGCCGCAACGATTCACCGAACTGAACATAGGCGTGCCCGAAGTGATTCTCGGCACCATGAATTCCGTAGGCTGCGTATTCGCACTGTTCGCCAACGTGATCTTCGGTGCGCTGAGCGACATCACACGCTCGCGTTTTGGCAAGCGTACGCCGTGGATTGTGGCGGGCGGCTTCATCACTGCGGTTGGCTATGTGCTCGCCTTTTCCAGTGCGCGGTTGGTGGGCATTGTGGCCGGATGGTGCATTGTACAGGTCGGTGTCAATATGATGATCGCGCCGGCCGTGGCGGTACTTTCCGACCGTATTCCGGAAAACGTGCGCGGTACGTTCTCCGCGTTCTATGGCGGTGCGCAGATCGTCGGATCGTCGGCCGGAACGTTCCTCGGATCGAAATTCATTGAAAACATGGGTACCGGATTTGCGATTGGCGCGGTGCTGTTCGCCGTCACCGGTATTGTGACTGTGCTGATATGGCCGCGCGAATGCTCCTCGGCTGCATCCTCGGCTTCTGCGGCATCTTCCGGCGAGTCTTCGAGCGCTGCCGCAAAGCTCGACGTCAAGCAGTTGCTATGTTCGTTTATTCCACCCACTAAGAATTGCCGTGATTTTTATCTGGCATTGATGGGCAGATTGCTGCTTATTTTGGGTTGGAGCATGATTTCCGGCTACCAGCTGTATATTCTCCAGAAATACTGCGGGTTGAGCGTAAAGGATTCCGCGGCGACGATTTCCACCATGTCGGTGATTTCCATGATTGTGCTGATCGTCACGTCCATGGTGTCCGGCCCGCTGTCGGATCGTTTGCAGCGTCGCAAGATTATTGTGGCGGTTGGTTCGGTGATTATTGCGCTTGGCGTGACTATTCCGTGGTTCATGCCGAATGCTTTGGGCATGATGCTGTTCGCAGGTATTGGCGGTGCCGGCTATGGCATTTATATTGCCGTCGATCAGGCGTTGAACGTCGATGTGCTGCCAAGTCAGGAAGAGGCGGGTAAGGATTTGGGCATTCTGAATCTTGCCAATACTGTTGGTCAGGTGCTTGCTCCTGTGGTTGTTGGTGCGATTGTGCTTGCCACTGGCGGTTATACGGCTTTGTTCCCGATCGCTGTGGTTGCGGTGCTACTGGGCACGGTGTTCATCATGCTGATTCGCAAGGTGCAGTAGCTGCAGTTACTGCAGTAGCCGAAGCAACGCGCAGTGTGCCGGCGATTGCGGCACACGTAATCTCGACATTGCGTTCCGTGTTGGCGATCAGCGTCGCAAGATCCGCCGGCCTGGGCGCAATGCCGAACGTTGCGACGATGCCGGTCTCGTTCAACGCTTCGATGGTGTGTGGATCGCGGGTTACCGTTCCGCCAATGGCAATAGTTGGTTTTCCTTGCGATTGCGCCAGTTTCGCAATGCCACTCGGCACTTTGCCGTACGGTGTCTGACTGTCGATGGAACCTTCGCCGGTGATGATGACGTCGGCCCATGCGCATGCTTCTCGACCATGCGCAAGATCGAGCACAAGTTCGATTCCCGGCCGCACTGTTGTATTGAACAGGCCGAGCATCCCGCCGCCGGTACCGCCCGCGGCGCCTGTACCGGGAATGCGCTCAATATCGCGGCCATTGTATTGCATGATCGCGTGTGCGAGATTCGCAAGCCCCTGATTGAGAAGCTCGACCTGTGCTGTGTTCGCGCCTTTTTGCGGAGCGAACACATGTGCAGCACCTTCCGGTCCGGTCAAAGGATTGGTGACATCGCAGGCGAGAACAATCGGAACATTTTTTACAAAATCGGGAACTTCCGAATCGTCAATCCTCTCCAAATCAACAAGAGAACCGCCACCAAGCGGAATATCATGACCTGCCGTATCAAGAAAACGAAATCCAAGCACGCGAGCCAATCCCGTGCCACCATCCGTAGTGGCACTACCGCCCAAACCAAGCACAATACGATTCGCGCCAGCGTCAATCGCAGCACGAATCAGCAAGCCGGTGCCGAACGTGGAAGCATCCAACGCATTGCGGTCGGCGGGGGAGACCCGTTCAAGTCCGCTTGCCGAAGCCAACTCGACCACGGCGGTGTGGAGAATGCAAGAAGCATGATTATTGCCAAGAAAGCCAAACTGAGCGGTAATCGGGCGGCCGATCGCATCAACTGTCTCAACATTGTGCAACGTGCCGGCGGTGGCATGAACCAAGGCTTGTGTCAATCCTTCGCCGCCATCGGAAAGAGGCATGAGCCGGCATTCCGCCTGCGGATTGCCACGCTTAATGCCGCGAGCCATCGCCTGTGCGATTGCTTCAGCCGAAGCGGCTTCCTTAAACGAGTCCGGTGCCAGCAGAATCCGCATACATGTCTCCTTTTACGTCTGCATCCATACAATTAATGCAGTGCCGGGGCAGAGGCTTAGCGGTAGCCCTCCCACATGGGCAGGGGGAACAGGGCGTCTTCGCATTCCGCCCACATGGAGTTCAGATCCTGGCCGGGCGTGCGCAGCCAACGCAGCTGCATGCCGTCCATCATGGCGAATCCCGCATTAAGCAGTCGACGCGTATCAACGCCTTCGGGCGTGCACCAACGGATATTGAGCGCGGTATCGGCATTATGCAGCTCACGATTGGCGAAGTACTCGTGTGCAGGGTGGTTCGGGTCGATCGCTTCGGCACTCAACGTGGAAAACATGTGCACCTGAAGCGGTCTGCGTGCGTTCACCGCCACGATTCTGCGCCACATGTCGGCGATCAACGGGCGTGGCCCACGTACCATGTCGGTAAGAATGTCTTCCGTTTCGGAATCGTAGACTTCGTCCAGCGCGGCTGTGAGCAGTCCTTCCTTACTGCCGACATAATGCAGTACGCCGGCCTTGGTGAGTCCTACGCGATCGGCGATTTTCTGCAGGGAAGTGCCGTAATAGCCGAGCGTTCCAAACAGTTCGACGGCCGCATTGAGAATCTCCGCCCTTCGATCGACTTCTTCGTTGGCCATGATGATTCCCTCTCTTGCCCTTCATTGATGGCGATTCATGTGCGCTGCAATGCTTATGAATCGTCATTTCTCTCAAGTTGTAGATACTGCAGTTACTTTACGGTCGGTTAACTGATTTTTCAAAGATTATTGGCGTGTTGTGATGTTGCTTTTGATAAAGTACCTACCGACCGGTTAGTAAAGATTTCGGGGTTGAGATTCCACAGGCCGGTTAACCGATACGAACTCAAGAAAACGATGCGAAAGAGGAACGTATGAGCGAAAAAACCTATCCTTCCGTCAATGACCTGACGCTTGAAGAGAAGGCATCCCTGACTTCCGGCGGCGACGCTTGGCATCTGCAGGGCGTTGAAGCCAAGGGCATTCCCGGCTATATGATCACCGACGGCCCTCACGGCCTGCGCAAGTCCAACTCGGCCACCACCGGCGAAGTCGATCTGAACAACTGCGTGCCTGCCACCTGCTTCCCGCCGGCGGCTGGTCTGTCCAGCTCCTGGAATCCGGAACTCATCCACCAGGTTGGCGAAGCCATGGCCGAAGAGTGCATTCAGGAGAAGGTCGCCGTAATCCTCGGCCCGGGCGTGAATATCAAGCGCAACCCGCTTGGCGGCCGTTGCTTCGAATACTGGTCCGAAGACCCGTACCTGGCGGGTCATGAAGCCATCGGCATCGTCGCCGGCGTGCAATCCAAGGGCGTGGGCACTTCGCTCAAGCATTTCGCCGCCAACAATCAGGAAACCGATCGTCTGCGCATCAGCGCCAACATCTCCCAGCGTGCGCTGCGCGAAATCTACTTCCCGGCGTTCGAGCACATCGTCAAGGAAGCCCAGCCGTGGACCATCATGTGCGCATACAACTGCATCAACGGCGTGCATGCCGCCCAGGACCACTGGCTGCTCACCGACGTGCTGCGCGACGAATGGGGTTTCCAAGGCATCGTCATGAGCGACTGGGGCGCCGACCATGATCGCGTCGCATCCCTCAACGCGGGCCTCAACCTCGAAATGCCGCCAAGCTACACCGACGACCAAATCGTGTATGCGGCACGCGACGGTCGCATCCAGCCGGCACAGCTCGACCGCATGGCACAAGGCATGATCGACCTGGTCAACAAGACGCGCGCAGCCATGAGCATCGAAAACTATCGTTTCGACATCGAAGCTCACGACGAAGTCGCACATCAGGCGGCCATCGAATCCATGGTGCTGCTCAAGAACGATGATGCCATCCTTCCGATCGCCGGCGATGCCAAGGTCACGGTCATCGGCGAATTCGCACGCACTCCGCGCTACCAGGGCGGCGGCTCCTCGCACATCACCCCAACCAAGATGACCAGCTTCCTCGACACCCTCACCGAACGCGGCGTGGACGCCAAGTTCGCCCCAGGCTTCACCCTCGACCTCGAACCGGCCGATCCGGCACTCGAAGCCGAAGCCGTCGACGCTGCCAAGGGCGCCGACGTGGTGCTCATGTTCCTGGGGCTCCCCGAAGCAGCCGAATCCGAAGGCTTCGACCGTGAGACCCTCGACATGCCGGCCAAGCAGATCGCACTGCTCGAAGCCGTCGCAGCCGAAAACAAGAACGTTGTGGTCGCACTCTCCAACGGCTCCGTCGTCACCGTGGCACCGTGGGCCAAGAACGCCAAGGGCATCCTCGAATCCTGGCTGCTCGGCCAGTCCGGCGGTCCGGCGCTCGCTGACGTGCTGTTCGGCAAGGTGAGCCCGTCCGGCAAGCTCGCGCAGACCATTCCGTTCGACATCAACGACGATCCGAGCACCATCAACTGGCCGGGCGAAGAGGGGCATGTCGACTACGGCGAAGGCGTGTTCGTGGGCTACCGCTATTACGACACCTACAACAAGGCCGTCGACTACCCGTTCGGATTCGGCCTGAGCTACGCCACGTTCGAAGTGAGCGACGTGAAGGCCGTCAAGACCGGTGCCTGTACCGCATCCGTCAGCGCAGTGGTCAAGAACACCTCGAACGTTGACGCCGCCGAAACCGTGCAGGTGTACGTGGCTCCCGGCAAGGCCGACGTAGCCCGCCCGAAACACGAGCTCAAGGGCTTCAAGAAGGTATTCCTCAAGGCTGGCGAATCCGCAGAAGTCTCCTTCGAGCTCGACGATCGCGCCTTTGCCTACTGGTCTGAGAGGTTCAATGACTGGCACGTGGAGAGCGGCGAATACACCATCGAGGTCGGCACGTCCAGCCGTGACATCGCCGGTTCCGCGGTGGTGGAGCTCGACGGCGACGGCAAGGCCCAGCCGCTCACCGAATGGTCCAACTTCATGGAATGGCGTAAGGATCCGCTCGGTTCCAAGGTGCTTGAAATCCTGCGTGCCGAGGGCGAAGCCGGCCGCATGCCGGTGGTGCCCGACAACGACATGACCCGCCTGTTCCTCGATTCCATGCCGATCAACAGCATGTCGGTGCTGATGGGCGCCGATGGCAAGCAGATCTTCGAATACATGCTTGAGAAGTACGCTGAACTCACCAAGTAGTTTCGTAGGATTCAAGGCTTAAGGCCGAGGGATTCGATCCGTTAACGCTGAACCGGTACGGATCTGATTCCTCGGCCTTTTTGTCGCGGACGATGAGATGCGCGACACGCTGATCGTTGCATGTACAACAGTTGTATATGCAACGGTTTAGCATGTGTGGTGTGACAGAAGTGACGAATGAACAATACAAGGAACCGTCAGGTTCACGACTTGCCGAAGTCTGGGAAAGTGGCCTGACCAAGCCTCCCAGCGTGGCCATTCGCTCGCTGCACAACGTGGTCAACCGGTATTTGCGCGTCACCCGTCCCGAAGAGGCGGAAGACGTCAGCAACGGCAACGTTGACATCATCGTGTACTTGGCAAGACATGATAACGAGGAGATCTTCCCTCAAGACATCGAGCAACGTTTCGGCGTGACCCGATCCACATCATGCCGAGTGTTGGGACTGATGGAGCAGAAGGGGCTGATCGCCCGCGAGTCGGTGAAGCGTGACGCACGTCTGAAAAAGATCGTATTGACGGACAAATCGAGGCATATTGCCGAAGTGCTGCACGACAATGCGAAAAACATGGAACGAATCCTGTTGGAAGGTCTTGATGACGACCAGATCCGCCAATTCATGCACGTGCTTGACGTCATGCAGACGAATCTGGTGAAAACAGGTTTGATCGGAGACGAAAGCCGATATTCAAGCTTGGAAATACAGGAACAGGATTTTGGCGAATCGCAGGTTTCGCAAAAGCCGCAGGTTTCGCAAGAATCGCAAGAATCATGCGATGGGCGGAATCCGCATAATCGCGATTCTCATGATGAATACGTTTCGCGCATACTGCGAATGTCGCAGGAAATGGCGATCGCAAACAACCTCAGGTAACACACGCAAGCAAGTAAGTACGAAAAAGAAAGGACAAGGAGTGACAGCGGCAAACGCAACGACGTCCACAACGTCAAAACCAAAGCAACACGTCATTCGCACACTGGGCAAATCCCTGCGCGAATACAAAAAAGCCAGCCTGCTCTCCCCGGTATTCGTAGCCGTGGAAAGCGTGCTGGAAATCCTTATTCCGACCGTCATGGCATCGCTGATTGATGAGGGCATCAGCGGTGGCAGCATGCCGGCGATTTTGAAATTCGGCTTGATTCTGCTGATTTGTTCGGCGGTTTCGCTGACATCCGGCTTTTTGGCCGGAAAGTTCTCGGCCATTGCGGGCGCAGGATTCGCCAAAAACCTGCGTCACGACCAGTTTGAGAAGGTGCAGGGCTACAGCTTCACCAATATCGACCGTTTCTCCACCGGTTCGATCATCACGCGACTGACCACTGATGTGACCAACCTGCAGAACGCATATTCAATGATCATCCGCATGGGTGTGCGCGCTCCGATCATGGTGATTGTGGCGTGGATCTTCTCCTTCCGCATCAGCCCATCCATTTCGCTGGTGTTCCTCGCCTGCATTCCGGTGCTCGCCATCGGCCTGTGCGGTCTGGCAGTACTGGTGCATCCGGTGTTCGAGCGCGTGTTTCACACGTACGACAAGCTCAACAACGTGGTAGACGAGAACCTGCAGGGCATCCGCGTGGTCAAGTCTTACAATCGTGAAAACCACGAAACCGAAAAGTTCAACCGCATTTCCGAGCGCATCTTCAAGGACTTCACCAAGGCCGAACGCATTATGAGCTTCAACAATCCGCTCATGATGCTGTGCGTGTACGTGTCCATGCTGCTTATCGCCTGGATGGGTGCCCAGCAGATCGTGGCATCCGGCAACAATGCGGCCCTTGGATTGACCGCCGGCGATCTGACCGCATTGGTCACCTACGCCATGCAGATTCTCATGGCCATGATGATGCTGTCCATGATTTTCGTGATGTGCATTATTTCGCAGGCCTCCGCCGAACGCATCTGCCAGGTGCTGAACGAGGAAAGCACGGTTACGAATCCGGAAAATCCGGTTATGGAAGTGAAGAATGGTGAGATTGATTTCAACCATGTCACCTTCCGTTATTCCGCCACTTCCGAAAAGCCGGTGCTTGACGATATTGATTTGAAGATCCGTTCCGGTATGACCGTCGGCATCGTCGGCGGCACCGGTTCCGCAAAGTCCAGTTTGGTGCAGCTTGTGCCACGTTTGTATGACGTGACCGAAGGCTCGCTGAAGGTCGGCGGCGTGGATGTGCGCGATTACGATTTGGAAGTATTGCGCGATCAGGTCGCCATGGTATTGCAGAAGAACGTGCTGTTCTCCGGAACCATTGCCGAAAACCTGCGTTGGGGCAATCCGAACGCCACTGATGAAGAGATTCGTCACGCATGCCAGCTTGCGCAGGCCGACGGCTTCATTCAGGAATTCCCCGACAAGTACGATACGTACATCGAACAGGGCGGTACCAACGTTTCCGGCGGCCAGCGCCAGCGTTTGTGCATTGCGCGTGCGCTGCTGAAAAAGCCGAAGATCCTTATTCTCGACGATTCCACGTCCGCGGTCGACACCAAAACCGATCAGCTGATTCGCGCCGCATTCCATCATGAGATTCCCGACACCACGAAGATCATCATCGCCCAGCGTGTGGCCTCCGTGCAGGAATCCGACATGATTCTCGTCATGGATCATGGCCGCATCATGGCGGCCGGCACGCATGACGAACTGCTGGAAACCTGCGACGAATATCGCTCCATCTATGAATCGCAAACCAAGAATCAGGCCCAGCCTGAGGAACTGCAGTGAAAGGAGGGCAAAAATGACTGAACAAACTTCCGCATTGAAATCCAAGGAAAACAACAACGCGGCTGGCAACCAGACAAAGCAGGCGAAGCGGCGGAAGCCGCAAAATCAGATGCAGCAATCGCATGGCAAACCGCCGATGCAGAAAGCCGCACCCGGCACCACCAAGCGTATCTTCGGCTACGTCTTCCAATACAAGTGGCGTGTGGCGCTCGTGGTGGTGTGCATTCTCGTCGGTGCCGCGGCGCAGGCCGGATCGTCGCTGTTCCTGCAGTCGTTGATCGACACGTACATTCTGCCCATGGTCGGCGCCTCCGATCCTGATTGGATGCCGCTGCTGCGCGCGTTGACGCTCATGGCGTGCCTGTATGCGGCCGGCATTTTCTGCAGTTGGCTGTGGCAGTGGGTCATCGTCACCGTGGAGCAGGGCACGTTGAAGAAGATCCGCGACGACATGTTCGCCCACCAGCAGACCCTGCCGATCCGCTACTTCGACACCAACGAACACGGCGATATCATGAGCCGCTACACCAACGACACCGACACGTTGCGCCAGGCCATCAGCCAATCGTTCCCGCAAATGTTCTCGTCCGCGGTGTCCGCAATCGCCGCGCTCGTGTCGATGCTGTGGCTGTCGGTGCCCGTCACCATTTTCGTGCTCGCATTCACCATGATTCTGTTCGTGGTGGTGCGCAAGGTCGTTTCCCGCTCCGGACGTTACTTCGTCAAGCAGCAGATCGCCATCGGCGACGTGAACGCATTCGTGGAGGAAGCGGTCAACGGCCAGAAGGTCATCAAGGTCTTCAACCATGAAGACGCCACCCAAACCACCTTCGACAAGAAGAACGAAGAACTGTTCGAAGCTTCCGCCGAAGCGAACACGTGGGGCAACGTGACCATGCCAATCGTAGGCAACATGGGCTACCTGCTGTACATTCTGCTGGCTATTTTCGGCGGATTTGCTGCGATTAGCGGACTTGGAAACTTCGGATTGTCCGGTGCTGGCCCGCTCACTCTGGGTACGCTGATCTCGCTGTTGACGCTGTCCCGCTCTTTCGTGAACCCGCTTGGCCAGGTGTCCATGCAGTTCAACATGGTGATGATGGCGCTTGCAGGCGCATCCCGCATCTTCGCGCTTATGGACGAGCAGCCGGAGGACGACGGCGGTTCCGTGACCTTGGTGAACGTGGAACTCGGCGAAGATGGACGCACCATGACCGAAGTTGACCATGAAACCGGTCACTGGGCGTGGAAGCGCGAGGAAGGCGATGACGGCACCCGTTCGCTCAAGGCCGCGCAATCCTTGAGCCCGCGTGCCGCCGAAGTGGCCATGAAAGCCCGTGAAACCGCCATTACCTCACCGGACGGTCGCCTCACCCTCCTGCAGGGCGATGTGCGCTTCACCGACGTGAACTTCGGCTATAACCCCGACAAACCGGTGCTGCACGACATCACCTGGTTCGCCAAGCCCGGACAGAAGATCGCATTGGTGGGCGCAACCGGTGCTGGCAAAACCACCGTCACCAATCTGATCAACCGTTTCTACGACATTCAGGACGGCATGATCCTGTATGACGGCATTTCCGTCAAGGGCATCCGCAAGCCGGATCTGCGTCGTTCGCTGGGTGTGGTGCTGCAGGACGTGAACCTGTTCACCGGTACGGTGATGGACAACATCCGCTACGGTCGCCTCGACGCCACCGATGAGGAATGCATCGCCGCCGCGAAGCTCACGAACGCCGACGGCTTCATCCGCATGCTGCCCAACGGCTACCAGACCGTGCTCGAAGGCGACGGCTCCGGCCTGTCCCAGGGCCAGCGCCAGTTGATTTCCATCGCACGTGCTGCCGTGGCCGATCCGCCGGCCATGATCCTCGACGAGGCCACCTCGTCCATCGACACCCGTACCGAAGAGGTGGTGCAGGCCGGCATGGACAACCTCATGAAGGGTCGTACCGTGTTCGTGATCGCCCACCGCCTCTCCACGGTGCGCAACTCCGACGTGATCATGGTGCTCGACCATGGCCGCATCATCGAACGCGGCTCGCATGACGAGCTCATCGCGCAGAAGGGCGAGTACTATCAGCTCTACACAGGTGCCGTAGAACTCGAATAATCTAATAGTCTCCTGAATTGGAGCGATGCGAGCACACGCTAGCGTTCTACACTAGCCGCGCTTCGATCCCTGTCGGCTGATACCGCCCTTATGGCCGGTGGCTTTGAACGGCACGGATCCTCTGGAAAATCCCTTGCTTTGAAATTGCGATTTTGAAGCAAGGGATTTCTTATTGTCTTTGCCATGCATGGTATTCGGCTGCGGCCAGCCCGCCTTCCGTGAAGGCGGTTCCGTCATACGTTCATGAGACTGCTGCATGAGCAGCGATTATAATTGGCTTGCGTGATCGTTGCATAAATCTCGCTTGGTTTGTCGTTATGTCAATAATAGGTTATCCTTTCATGGGTAAACGATTTACTAAATTGGAGAGCGAGACATGGCGACGATTAAAGAGATTGCGCAACGTACCGGGTTTTCTCAGGCTACGGTGTCTCGACTTCTGAACGGTGATCCCACCCTATCGGTGCGTGAAGAGACTCGTCGCAAGATCATTCAGGCGAGCGAGGACCTCGGCTATAGCGTGCAGACCAAGCGCATCGTCATCCCTCATGAGGTTGCATTGCTTGACAATGAAAAGTCCGACGAGGCGTTGCGGGACTCCTATTTCACCGATTTGCGTTCAGCGCTCGAACGCAATGCGGAACAGCAACGCATGGAAATGACGGTGTTCCACAATCTCGACGATATGATCGCTCGCAGTTCCAAATTCGACGGGTTCATGGCGATCGGCGCCGACCAGATCAGCGAGGAAGACTTGGAGCGGCTGCATAGGGCCATGCCGTATGGCGTGTTCATTGACGTGAATCCGGCGCCGAATCTGTTCGATTCCGTGCAGCCTGATTTGCAGCAGACCATGCATGATGCGGTCGCGGCCTGTGCTGCCAAGGGCATGAAGCGCGTTGGATTCATCGGAGGCAAGGGCTGCCTGATGAACTTTTATGAGGTCGATGAGGAGAATCGCGCCACATATTTCCGTCGTGAGGCAAGGCGCTTCGGTATTCAATCCGACGGATTGGTGTATTCCGACGGCTTGTTCACCGTGAGCAACGGCCGTGCGTTGGGGGAGCAATTCGTGCGCGATCATAATGGCGTGCTGCCTGATGCCGTGATCGTAGCTGCCGATGTGATTGCGGTTGGCGTGCTGCAGGCGTTCAATGCGGTTGGCGTGCTGGTGCCGCGCGATATCAGCGTGATCAGCATTAACAATCAAACGATTTCGCAGTTGACCTCGCCGCCGTTGAGCACATTCTCCATCGATCAGAACGAGCTTGCGCGTGTGGCGACGCTGATGTTGGGTGATGCCATTTCCGGCAAACGCACGATTCGTCAGCATGCGTACCTGTCGACGTCGCTGGTGGTGCGCGATAGTTTTGTGCCGGCAAAATAGCGGTTATTTCTTTACTTCTGTATAGTAATCGGGCTATTTCCAGATTGGCTTGGTTTCGTTTCGACGTGGAAGCTTTTGCATATCGTAAATATCGATTTTGGTAAAAGCTGCCACAAGATAATGCGACAGTTTGCCTATTTTGTTGTGTAAATGGCGAAAAAAAACGTTTTTGGCTATCTTTCGAACAGAAGCTCACAAAATATGACACGCCGATAGGCGATATGTTCAGTGATAAATTTTACTAACTTTAGGTAAGGGGATATACTGATAGTTAGGTCAAGGAAGGACCTGTATCTGACTTCTAAGGAGAAGCAAAGATGGGAAATGGCAACAACGGTTCCAAAGGCGGGAACCTCTTGTCTCGCGTGGCGTACTCGTTCGGTAACGTCGGCCAGTCCGCGTTCTACAACGCACTGAGCACCTATTTCATCGTCTACGTGACGAGCTCGCTGTTCTCTGGCGTCGATAAGAGCGTCGCCACCAAGCTGATTGGCATCATCACCGGCCTGGTCGTGGTGATTCGTATCGCAGAAATCTTCATCGACCCGCTGCTGGGCAACATCATCGACAACACCAACACCAAGTGGGGTCGCTTCAAGCCGTGGCAGCTCATCGGTGGTACCGTTTCCGCCATCCTGCTGGTGCTCGTCTACACTGGTCTGTTCGGTCTGGTGAACGTGAATACTACCCTGTTCATCGTGCTGTTCATCATCACCTTCATTGTGCTCGACGTGTTCTACTCGCTGCGTGACATTTCCTACTGGGGTATGATCCCGGCATTGAGCTCCGACTCCCACGAGCGCTCCACCTACACCGCACTTGGCTCCTTCGGCGGCTCCATCGGCTACAACGGTCTGACCATCGTGGTCATCCCGATCGTCACCTACTTCAGCTGGGTGTTCACCGGCAAGTACGTCGAAAGCCAGTCCGGCTGGACCTGCTTCGCCATCATCGTGGCCATCCTCGGCATCCTCACCGTGTGCTCCGTGGCGTTCGGCACCAAGGAAAGCACCACCACGCTGCGTGCCAAGGCCGAAGACAACGGCGGCCCGCTGCAGGCCTTCAAGGCTCTGGCCCAGAACGATCAGCTGCTGTGGGTTGCCTTGAGCTACCTGCTGTACGCCATCGCCAACGTGGCCACCACCGGCGTGCTCATGTACCTGTTCAAGTACATCCTCGACAACACCGCCGCATACTCCATCGTGGGCGTCATCCCGGTCATCACCGGCTTGGTTATGGCTCCGCTGTACCCGATCCTGAACAAGCGCATTCCGCGCCGCTACCTGTACTTGGGTGGCATGGTGCTCATGATCGTCGGCTACCTGCTGTTCGCCGTCGGCTCCAGCAATCTGGCAATGGTCATCGTCGGTCTGGTCTTCTTCTACCTGCCGCAGACTTTCATTCAGATGACCGCCATCCTGTCGCTGACCGACTCCATCGAATATGGTCAGCTCAAGAACGGCAAGCGTAACGAGGCCGTCACCCTGTCCGTCCGCCCGATGCTCGACAAGATCGCAGGCGCATGCTCCAACGGTATCGTCGGATTCATCGCCGTAGCCGCAGGCATGATCGGTGACGCAACCGCCGCGGATATGACCGCCGCGAACATCGGCATGTTCAAGGTCTGCGCATTCTACGTGCCGCTGGGCATCATCGTGCTGAGCCTGCTCGTGTTCCTCTTCAAGGTGAAGATCACCGAGAAGATGCACGACGAGATTGTCGAAGAGCTCGAAGCCAAGCTTGCTTCCGGTGAAATCTCCGAATGATCGAACATAGTATGTGCTAAAAATACATATTGAAAATACGATTACAATGCCGATACTGATGGGCCGTCAGTATCGGCATTTCTGTTGTATGTAATCCTACATAAGAGCTATTGTGAATCGTCATGAAACCTATTGTGAAATCGTCCATAATCATGCAAAACAAGCGAAAATAGTTCGCGCTGCATGCTATAGTGACAACCGAAATGCGAGCGATGATCCGTTATCAGCGGGGAGCTTCCGGAAGAACGGTCGCGTGAGCGACTTATTAGACCCGGCGGGAAGGCCCGAATAGCCGAACATACAAGCGGTCGCACGTATATTTGAAAGTGCGGCAAACGAGGTGGTACCGCGGTGGCGGCGTCCAGCAGACGTTACGGCCATCGTCCTCGTAGGAGATAGATAGCAAGAACCTACGAGGAGATACGGTGAGCGAAAACAACGTGTATCCGAAGGCAGCTGCGGGTGAGCAGAGCGCCAATGTAGCGCCGAACCCCAGTTTCCCGAAGCTGGAAGAATCCGTCCTTGATTATTGGGAGAAGGACGACACTTTCCAGAAGTCCATTGAACGCCGTCCTTCCGGCGATCACAGCCAGAACGAATTCGTGTTCTTCGACGGTCCGCCGTTCGCCAACGGCCTGCCGCATTACGGCCACCTGCTGACCGGTTACGCCAAGGATGTGATTCCGCGTTACCAGACCATGAAGGGCCGCAAGGTCAATCGTGTGTTCGGCTGGGATACGCACGGTCTGCCGGCAGAGCTTGAAGCCCAGAAGGAACTGGGCATCGACTCGGTCGATCAGGTCAAGGAAATGGGTATCGACAAGTTCAATGATGCCTGCCGCGCCTCCGTGCTCAAGTACACCAACGAGTGGAAGGACTACGTGCACCGTCAGGCACGTTGGGTCGATTTCGAGCATGGCTACAAGACGCTGAACATTCCATACATGGAATCCGTGATGTGGGCGTTCAAGCAGCTGTACGACAAGGGCCTCGCATATCAGGGCTACCGCGTGCTGCCGTACTGTCCGAAGGATCAGACGCCGCTTTCCGCGCACGAGCTGCGCATGGACGCCGACGTGTATCAGGATCGTCAGGACACCACCGTGTCCGTGGCCGTGAAGCTGCGCGACGAGGAAGACGCCTATGCGGTGTTCTGGACCACCACGCCGTGGACCGTTCCCACCAACTTCGCCATCGTGGTCGGCGCAGACATCGACTATGTGGAAGTGCGTCCGACCGAAGGCAAGTTCGCGGGCAAGAAGTTCTACCTGGGCAAGCCACTGCTCGGCTCCTACGCCAAGGAACTCGGCGACAACTATGAGATCGTGCGCGAACTCAAGGGTGCCGAGATGGAAGGCTGGCGCTACTACCCGGTGTTCCCGTACTTCGCAGGCGACGAGAACGCCGTCGAAGGCAAGGTTCCGGGTCCGGAAGGCTATCAGATCTTCACCGCCGACTATGTCGATACCGTTGAGGGTACCGGTCTCGTGCACCAGGCTCCGTACGGCGAGGACGATATGAACACGCTCAACGCCAAGGGCATCAAGAGCGTTGACGTGCTCGACGCGGGCTGCAAGTTCACCGCGCTGTGCCCGGACTACGAGGGCATGTACGTGTTCGATGCGAACAAGCCGATCCTGCGTAACCTGCGTGCCGGCGACGGCCCGCTGGAGCGTATTCCGGAAGACCAGCGTGCGATTCTCTTCCAGGAGAAGAGTTACGTACACTCTTACCCACACTGCTGGCGTTGCGCCACGCCGCTCATCTACAAGCCGGTGAGCTCGTGGTTCGTGTCCGTCACCAAGATCAAGGATCGTCTGCTCGAACTGAACCAGGAAATCAACTGGATTCCGGGCAATGTGAAGGACGGCCAGTTCGGCAAGTGGCTGGCCAACGCCCGTGACTGGTCGATCTCCCGCAACCGTTTCTGGGGTTCGCCGATTCCGGTGTGGGTTTCCGATGATCCGAAGTATCCACGCGTTGACGTGTACGGTTCGTTGGACGAGCTGAAGGCTGATTTTGGCGATTATCCGCGCGACCATGAGGGCAATGTCAACATGCACCGCCCGTACATCGACGAGCTGACCCGCGTCAACCCGGACGATCCGACCGGCAAGAGCCACATGCACCGCATCACCGACGTGATGGACTGCTGGTTCGAATCCGGTTCCATGAGCTTCGCCCAGTACCATTACCCGTTTGAGAACAAGGAAACGTTCGAACAGCATTTCCCGTGCGATTACATCGTGGAATACATCGGCCAGACCCGTGGCTGGTTCTACGTGCTGCACATCATGGCGACCGCACTGTTCGACAAGCCGGCGTTCAAGAACGTGATCTGCCATGGCATCGTGCTCGGTTCCGATGGTCAGAAGATGTCGAAGCATCTGCGCAACTACCCGGATGTGAACGGTGTGTTCAACGATTTCGGATCCGACGCCATGCGTTGGTTCCTCATGAGCTCGCCGATCCTGCGCGGCGGTAACCTGATTGTGACCGCCGATGGCATTCGCGACACCGTGCGTCAGGTCATGCTGCCAGTGTGGAGCTCGTACTACTTCTTCACCCTGTATGCGAACGCCGCCAATAATGGTGCCGGTTTCGATGCTCGTGCGTTGCGTGCCGATGAGGTCGCCGCACTGCCGGAAATGGACCGCTACCTGCTGGCACGTACCCGCCGTCTGATCGAAAAGACGCAAAGCTCGCTGGATGACTTCCTGATCTCCGACGCTTGCGAAGCAGTGTCTGATTTCATCGACATGCTCACCAACTGGTACATCCGCAACAATCGTGACCGTTTCTGGAATGAGGATGCGAACGCGTTCAACACGCTGTACACCGTGCTTGAAGCATTCATGCGCGTGATCGCACCGCTCGCTCCGATGGAAGCGGAAGCCGTGTGGCGTGGTCTGACCGGTGGCGAATCCGTGCATCTGGCCGACTGGCCGTTCCTTGCCGACGAACAGACCGGCGAAGCGACCGAACTGGGCCGTGTGCTTGTTGACGATCCGGCTCTGGTTGACGCGATGGAGAAGGTGCGCGAGGTCGTGTCCGGCACCCTGTCGATGCGTAAGACGAAGCAGATCCGCGTGCGCCAGCCACTGCATAAGCTGACCGTGGTGGTGGAAAACACTGATGCCGTGGCCGCATACGACGAGATTCTGAAATCCGAACTGAACGTGAAGAACGTTGAACTGTGCACGCTTGAGGGTGCCGAAGTCCAAGGCTTGAAGATCATCAACGAGCTGCGTGTGAACGCTCGCGTGGCAGGCAAGCGCCTGCGCAAGGACGTACAGTTCGCCATCAAGGCTTCCAAGTCCGGCGCATGGCATGTGAACGCAGACGGCGCTCCGGTATGTGAGACGCCGAACGGTGAGATCGTGCTTGAGGAAGGCGAATACGAGCTGATTAACAGCGTGGAGGAGAAGAACGCCGAAGAGGCCGCCAACTCCGTTTCCGCAGCGCTGCCGACCGGTGGCTTTGTGATCCTCGACACCGAGCTGAACGATGATCTGATTGCCGAAGGCTACGCCCGCGACGTGATCCGCGCCGTGCAGGACGCCCGTAAGGCCGCCGATCTGGAAATCTCCGACCGTATCGCACTGAAGCTCGTTGTGCCCGCCGAAGACGTGTCCAAGGTTGAACAGTTCAAGGAGCTCGTCTCCTCCGAAACCCTCGCCACCTCTTTCGAAGTGACGGCCGGCGATGAGCTGAACGTTGAGGTTGCCAAAGCCTGATCTGGCTGATGGGTGGCTGGCCGCTTGTAGCAGGGGGTGTGTTTTCCTCGTTGAACTTCAACGAGGAAAACACACCCCCCACCTGTTGTTTGTGTGGGAGCGGAGGCAAAAGTTACTTGTCTATTTCAGTAGGAATTTGACAGTGTGTGGATGGAGTAGTGTGTCAGGAAACTGTATGAGGTGGAACGCTACCATCGCAAGCTGGCGAAGATACTGGACGGCCAGTTTTCTGTTGAAAAGGAACAGGTTCAGGGAGAGATTGCCGCCCTGCAGGAGCAGCTGCAGGCGGTTCGCGGCCAGATCAGGGAACTCGGCTTTGTCGGGAGCGTGTCGAAGGAGTTCCTTGACCGTCATTCCGAACTCAAGGGAAGAATCGACGCACTCAAGCTGCAGAGCGAGGCCTATCTGACGCTCCTTGATCTGCAGGACGCAAGGAAGAAGGCGGATAACATGCTTAAATCGGCGATAACAAGCATTCTTGCGGATATAGAGCATGACGTCAACGCGAAGATGAAGGAGTTCAATGATTCTTTTTACGCGGACGCCCGCAAGGCTCCGAGGCTGCATTTCAACAACTACAACAGCTACACGTTTGAAACACCGGACGACACAGGAACCGGGGCGAACTACAAGGGCATGGTGTTGTACGACCTGGCTGTCCTCTACCTGACGGCGCTACCGGCCATCGCGCACGATTCTCTGATTCAGAAGAACATAAGCGACGGAGCCATCGACGGAATCATGAAGATCTACACGGGGACGGAAAAACAGGTGTTCATCGCCTTCGACAAGCAGGATTCCTACCGTGAGAGCACAAGAAAGATACTGGCGGACAATTCGGTACTGAAACTCTCCGATGAAAATTCCGAGTTGTACGGGGAGTCATGGAACAAAGAGGAAAGCGAATGAAAATAAAAATGAGCTACAAGAAACTGTGGAAACTGTTGATAGACAGGGATATGAAACGCACGGATCTCCGGAAGAACGCAGGCATCAGCTCATCTTCCCTCGCCAAGCTCGGCAAGGACGAGAACGTTACGACCGACGTGCTCCTCCGGATATGTGACTCTCTGGATGTAGAACTGAATGAAATAGCGGAAACCGTGCCGTGCGAGGAGGTTTCTGCCGAAGTGAGAAGCGATGCGGGACGGAGCGGGACACGGTTGCGCCAGTGAAGCCAGACCGTCGGTCCTGTCAGGACTGCCGTCCTGCCCATGCCGTATGGGTACGGGAAACGAAGATTGTGAGGAAGAAGCATGGCAAAGGCGGATAAGCAGAGCAGCTACAATTTCATAGACCTTTTTGCAGGGGCGGGAGGCCTGTCCGAGGGGTTCATTCAGGCGGGCTTCCGTCCGGTTACGCATGTCGAGATGAACGAGTACGCTGCGAAGACGCTCGAAACCCGCAGCGCATACTACTACCTGAAGAACTCGGGCAACCTGGCACTATACGGGAAATACCTCTCTGGAGATATCAGCCGTGATGAGCTCATGAAGATGATTCCCGCATCCGTGACAAAGACAGTCATCAACGAGACGCTGTCGGACGAAACGCTCCCCGCTGTTTTCGAGACCATCGACGGCATAATGAAGATACGCGGAATCAGGAAGATAGACGTGATTGTCGGCGGCCCGCCGTGCCAAGCATACTCCCTCGTCGGCAGAGCCCAGAGCAGCCACATGGAGACTCCGATGGAGGATGACCCGCGCAACTACCTGTACAAGCTTTACGCGCGATTCCTCAAGAAATACCAGCCGCGTATGTTCGTGTTCGAGAATGTGACAGGCATCGAATCCGCACAGGGCGGCGCAATCTGGAAGAACCTGCAGAAATATCTCAGGCGGGTCGGATACAAGATTGAGTGTCGGGAGCAGAACGCGCATACATTCGGTGTGCTCCAGAACAGACGGAGGATGATCATCGTCGGCTGGCTCAAGAACAGCGGCCTAGCATATCCGGATTTCATCGAAAAGGAAGCGAATGCCGTGGTGAACGACCTGTTCACAGATCTCCCTGAACTTCATCCGGGGGAAAGCAACAACACCTACTCGAAGAAAAAGCCGAGCAGATACGTGATCGAAACCGGTATACGCACGAAGGACGATGTCCTGACCCTGCAGAACTGCCGGCCGAACATCGAGCGTGACATAAGGATATACGAGAGAGCCATAGAACTGTGGAACGACGGTCACAGGCGTCTCAACTACAACGACCTGCCCGAAGAGCTGAAGACGCACAAGAACCGCCATTCCTTCACCGACCGCTTCAAGGTCGTCGAGGGCGATGAACAATGCTGCCACACGATACTGGCTCATCTTTCCAAGGACGGCCACTACTTCATCCATCCGGACATCAGTCAGCATCGTTCCATCACTGTGCGGGAAGCAGCGCGCATACAGTCATTCCCCGACAGCTATTACTTCGAGGGACCACGCACGTCACAGTTCGTACAGATCGGGAACGCCGTGCCTCCTCTGATGGCAAGGGGCATCGCTGAGGGTATTTTTGCACAGCTTCACGGGGAGGATGCCGATGGACAGCAGTGAAAACGGAAACCTGCTCCTCGAGCAGTATGGAAGATTCAAACGAATGGAACTGAAAAAGTCGCCGTTTCATTTCTTTCTTGCGTCCGAGTCCCACATCGATCCGAACCCTCACCAGATCAACGCATTCTGCGCTGCCATCGACGCGATGAAGACGGGCGGCATGGTGATTGCCGACGAAGTAGGACTTGGAAAGACAATCGAGGCGGGCCTCGTCCTGCGCTACATGCTGGAATCCGGAGCGAAAAAGGTACTGATAGCGCTTCCCGTATCCCTCCGCAAGCAGTGGGAGCTGGAACTTGAGGATAAATTCGACCTGAGTTCTGTGATTCTGGACAGGCTCACGGTCGAGCATGATGCGAAGAACTGGCACAGGAAGCTCGCAGACAGACAAGGTGTCATGATTGTGATTACCTCCTATGACTACTCATCGAAACTGATGAAGCGGTTCCCGGATGTGAAATGGGACTTCCTCATCATCGATGAGGCCCACAATCTGCGCAACCTTAACAGCACAAAGCGTGCGAAGCGGCTGTACGCTCTTTCAGGTGGGATACCGAAGATTCTTCTGACAGCAACGCCGCTGCAGAACTCACTCATGGATCTGTACGGGCTGATTTCCTTCATCGATCCGAGGATCTTTGGATCTGAGCAGGTGTTCCGGCAACGATATATGAAGGATGAGGACTACGACGGCCTCAAGCGCGAACTCACGCCTGTGCTTTGCAGAACCCTGCGAAAAGACGTGGCGGACTACATGCATTTCGTGAAGAGGATCTGCAGAACTGTTGACTTTAAACTGTCGCCTGATGAGATCGAACTATATGAACGGGTCAACCTGTTCCTCAAGGGGGATGCCCTTTACTCCATACCGACTTCCAACCGTGGGCTGATTATCCTCGTCATCCGCAAGCTCATGGCCTCATCCAGCTTCGCCTTGGTCGAGACCTTCGAAGTGCTGAAGAAGCGGCTCGAGAAACTGTATGAGGGCACGAGGTCGACTGATGCGCAGGAGGGATTTGACCTGTTCTGGAGCTTTGTCGAAGACGAGATTGATGAATCCGGCTTTGAGGAAACTGAGGACGAGGACACCGCCGCGCAGAAGGCATACATTCAGGCGGAACTGGACAAGGTCAATGCCATCATTGATGTTGCAAAGCGTATAAAGACGAATTCCAAGGTGACCGCGCTGAAACAGGCGCTTGAGATCGGGTTCTCATACCAGAGGGATAACGGCATAGCTCAGAAGGCTGTCGTGTTCACCGAGTCAAAGCGGACGCAGAAATACATTGCCGCGGAGCTCAGAAAATCCGGATACAGCGAGGATGATATCCTTCTGTTCAATGGAGACTTCAATGACACGATGACAAAGGAAATCTACCGGGCATGGCAGGTGAAGAACTTCGGGAACGCGAACTATGGCAGGAGCGTCGAATACAAGCACGCCATCGTCGACTATTTCAAGGAGCACGCGAAGATATTGATCTGCACGGACGCCGGCTCGGAAGGCCTGAACCTCCAGTTCTGCAACACGGTCATTAACTACGACCTGCCTTGGAACCCGATGAAGATCGAGCAGCGGATCGGTCGCTGCCACCGCTACGGGCAGCAGAACGACGTGGCCGCCATCAACCTGCTGAATACGCAGAACGAGGCCGACAAGCGCGTCTACGAGATACTGTCGAAGAAGTTCGAACTGTTCGAGGGCGTGTTCGGCGCTTCCGACATCGCACTCGGCGCACTGGAATCCGGTACGAGCTTTGAGAAAATGGTGCTTGACATCTACCAGTCCTGCAATACGACCACTGAATTCAGAAAGGCGTTCGACAAGCTGGACAGGAAGCTGAACGCGAAACGCGACAGAAACGCGCGCAAGCTCCGTTCCATCCTGATTACGGAAAGCAGCGGCGCGAAGAAACAGGCACTCGAAGGCACAAGGAAGGATATAGACCACTACCTTCAGGAAGTCGACTACTGGGATAAGGTTGCCGAGCCGGAGGTATTCAGCGATATTCAGTACTGGAAGGTCGACGACTGGGGTGAACAGACCATCGGCGCACACGGATATCTGTTCCTCGGCGCAATGTGCAATAATGCCGGCATCCTGTTCCCCGTGCTGCTTCTCTGTGATCAGGAAGGAAAATACGTCGATTTCGAGGAGGACGACCTTGTGCCGGAACTCGAAAAAATCGACGATTCAGCAGTACGGTACTTCAAACCGACCGACGATGAAAACACAATGTTCAGGAAAACCTACGGGAATCTCGTCACCGAAATGCTTGACAAACTCGACAGACAGACGGAACCCGTCAGGGAATATAACAGGCGAAAGATTGAGAACTGGATACGCATCCAGAACGAGCAACTCGTCGTGCAGTACCAGGAAATGAACGCGGAAATCGAGGAACTCCGTAAAGAGGAGAAGGCCTCGAATAATTTCTATGAAAAGATAGACATCAGGAAAAAGGCGGACCAGAAACAGAAGAAGCTCGAGTTGTTCCAGGCTTCCTTCCATGAGCGAGGCAGTCGCTTCAGAGCAGACGGCGAGAGGGAAATTGCCGAGTTCAACAGAAGCCTCGAGATTGACAATCCCATCCTTCTGATCAGCGTTGTACTGAAGTTTTAGGAGATGCAGATATGCAGAAAAAAGGAAAACTCGAGTTGACATGGGTCGGCAAGTACGACGAGGAGAAGCCGGTTGAACCGCGTATTCTCCTGGAGGATACGGAGAAATCCTACGGCGACCCTGACAGCGAGAACATGCTGATCCACGGCGACAACCTGATTGCGCTCCAGGCACTGCAGCAGGACTTTGCTGGGAAGATCAAGTGCATCTACATCGATCCGCCTTTTAACACTGGCCAGGCCTTTGAAAACTATGACGATAATCTGGAGATGTCGATCTGGCTGAATTTGATGCGAATAAGGTTGCAATTATTACGTTCCTTACTGAGAGACGATGGAACTTTGTTCGTCCACATAGATGATTCATATCTGCCGTATCTCACTATTCTCTTGGATGAAATATTCGGCAGGTCAAATCGACTATATCTTGTTACGTTTAAGCAGGGATCGGCAACCGGACACAAAGCCATCAATCCGGGGATGGTTACCACGACTAATTTCATCTTGGTCTATTCGAAAGTTAAAGCGGAATGGAATCCTAATCGCATTTTTACCGATCGTGGTAGCAGAGATAAACGATACGGGAATTACATAGAAAACATCGAAGATAAGTGCGAAAACTGGAGAATAACAACATTAACGGCGGCGTTTGCCTCTTCGCTGGATGTTTCCGTAAAAGCAGCAAGATCCATTATTAAAAACGAACCGCAGAAGATAGACGAGTTCGTAAGGGACCATTGTGGATCCGTTATCCAGCTTGTGAATCCTGATTATAAAAGTGTTGGAGCGACGACAAGAGAATACATTGATAAGTCAAATGCTGAACCAGATAGGATTTTTGTTCAAAAGCGTGATGGCCTTTCAGATATCATCCTGATTAGAGGGAAACGAATTATCTTTTATAAAAACAAATTGAAGAAAATAGATGGCAGATATGTAACTGGAGAGCCTTTAACAACACTTTGGGACGATTTACTGTCCAATAATCTCCATAACGAAGGTGGTGTGGATTTTCCCAAAGGGAAAAAACCAGAAGCATTGATAAAAAGATGCTTTGAAATAGCTACTAATGAGGGTGACTGGGTTCTTGATTCATTCCTTGGATCAGGTACAACAGCCGCCGTTGCCCATAAAATGAACCGCAGATGGATTGGTATAGAAATGGGTGAACAAGCCTATACACACTGCAAGAAAAGATTAGACTCTGTCATTGATGACACAGATACAAATGGCATCTCCAAGGCTGTCAACTGGCAGGGCGGCGGAGGGTACCACTTCTATGAGCTTGCACCGAGCCTGCTCGTGAAGAACGACAAATTACCAGTTTACCAGATTAACCCGACCTATACTTTCAACATGCTGTGCGAGGCGATTTGCAAGATCGAGGGATTCAAGTACAAGCCGCAGGACGTCTTCCATGGGCATTCCTCGGAGAAGCGGTTCATCCATGTGACGACGGAGTTCGTGAATGCGGAATACGTTCGCTCCCTGTCACAGCACCTGGATGAGGGACAGTCTCTCCTGATTTACGCGACGAAGATCCAGTCGGACATGATGCTGCCGGAAAACATTGAAGTGAAGAAGATTCCGAAGGATCTCTTGGACAAGTGCAATTTTGAAAGTGAGGTGCGGTAAATGTCAGGAACGGTATCGAAAATCAAATACGCGATGAGCCTGAGAACGCCGCAGGAAGAGGCTCTGTCCTATCTTGACGCCATCAGCACCCACTGCGACTACAAGCGTGATGACAAGGAAAACATTGAGGCGGCGGCATCTGAATACAGCGAGAACAACAGGAAGGTCAGGACGAAGTTTGACTTCCCGTCTTTCTGCTACAACATGGCAACCGGCATCGGCAAGACGCGCCTGATGGGAGCCTGCATCTACTATCTGTATAAGACAAAGGGATACAAGCATTTCTTCATCCTCGCGCCGGGAAACACCATCTATGACAAGCTGCGCAATGAATCCAACCCTGCGCACCCGAAGTACATCTTCAAGGGGCTGGAAGCTGAGATGAGCAGACCAAGGGTATGGGACGGCGAGAACTACGACCAGTACCCAGTGAAGTACGAGCAGGGCTCTCTCTTTGTTGATCAGATGTCAGAGATTCAGCTTTTCATCTTCAACATCGGGAAAATTTTCAACAGCAAGACCGACACGCAGTTCAACTTCCACAAATTCAAGGAGACACTCGGTGCTTCCTTTGCGGACGTGCTGGCACAGTTCGACGACCTCGTCATCTGCATGGACGAGGCACACCATTACTACGCCCCAGCCTCCGTGAAAGCCATCAATTACCTGAAACCCATTCTGGGACTGGAATTCACGGCCACGCCGAAATCTCCTTCAAACGTCATCTACTCCTATGACGTGGCACGCGGAGCAGCCGAAGGATATCTCAAGATTCCGGTCGTCATGGGACGCTCCAACATCGCCGGGTACAGCCAGGACGATATTGAGGAGATGAAGATCCGTGACGGACTCACACTGCACGAGCATCGGAAGACCGTCCTGCGGGAATACTGCGCCAACAATGAACTCGACTATGTGAAACCGATCGTACTTATAGCCTGCAAGGACACGGATCATGCGAAGAAAATCCGCGCCCTGATAGACAGCGATGATTTCATGAATGGAAAGTACAAGGGTAAGGTCATCGAGATCCATTCCAAACAGACTGGCGAGGAATCCGAGGAGAACGTCCGCCTGCTTCTCTCCATCGAGAGCGTGGCGAACCCGATAGAAATCGTGCTGCATGTCTACAAGCTCAAGGAAGGCTGGGATGTGAACAACCTGTTCACCATCATCCCGCTGAACGCCGCAAAAAGCGATATCCTTGCCATGCAGACCATCGGACGCGGGCTGCGTCTGCCATTCGGTGAACAGACCGGCAACGAGGATCTGGACACGCTTGATATTGTGGCGCACGACCATTATCGTGAGCTCGTCGACGAAATCAGAAGCAGCGACATCTTTCGCTACCGTGACCTGGACAAGACCGGAGTCGAGGACTCGGAATCCGTGGATGTATCGAGCACCTTTGAGGACGGGCAACTCTCGTTCATAGACGAGGTGATCACGTCAACGGGACTCAAGTCATTCGACCAGATGCGGAACCCGCAGACACAGCTTGAAATCTACGAGGCATACGTGAAGAACTTCATGGCATCGCAGAAGAAGAACAGAAAGTCGGATAATCCCAATCAGCTGAGTCTTTTTGACATAGCTCCGGAAGTCATGCAGACCGGGGAAACTCCCGGACCACAGAGCACCGGTACTGACACTGTCTCGACGACACCGGATACGCAGAGCGGAAAACGCCCGATGACGCAAGAGGAGTTCGCGAAAACGGTCACGGAATACTCGGCAAAAGCCATATCCGTACCAAAAATTCTCGTGCAGACAACTTCCGAGGTGAAGTTCAACCACTTTGAAGTGAAACGCACCATACAGGACTTTGAGATAGCCACAGCAAAGATCGAGCGTTTCGACGCAATCAACCAGCATCTGCTGACAGTAGTAGACGCACAGGCACTCGAAGTCGAGGATGCCCGGAACACGCTGGCATGCATGCTGCTCGACTCTATCAGTGAGCTTTCCTACGATGATGCCGACTTCATCATCGATGTTGTGGAGCAGTACCTCAGCCAGATACCAGGCGACGAGGAGGAAAAGAAGAAAATCGTCCGCCGTTACGCCGGACTGATCGTGAACGATATAAAAAAACAGATTTACACACACATGGACAGAAAGACGCAGGACATCCATATAGTCCAGAAGGATCTCATCGTCTTCCGCAAGTTCGTGAAGAACGTGAAGAAAAACGGACAAGTGCGCTACGACAAGCCTTTCACTGACAGGAGCAACATCAAGAAGTACCTGTTCACCGGATATAAGAAGTCCTATTATCCGGCAAATGCCTTCGACAGCGATACGGAGCGACAGTTCTCTGTCATTCTTGAGGAAGATCCCGACGTGATTCGCTGGATCAAGCCTCCACTGAATCAGCTCGGCCTTTTCTGGAAAGCCGGACAGCAGTACAACCCTGACTTTCTCGTTGAGACGACAACCGGAAAATACATGGTCGAGGTGAAAGCTCTGAACGAAGTGAACAATGAGGGGGTCGTCTCCAAGGCGTGCGAAGGAATTCGCTGGTGCACCTTTGCCTCGACAGCCGATCCGGATCACAAGACCTGGGAATACCGGCTGATATCCGATGACAACATCCATCCAGGAAACACCTGCAAATATACGCTTGGAACGGCGCATCCCGTGAAGGAGGAGGATTAATGGCCGACAGATTCAAATATGCCGAAGTACGACAGAAAATCATAGATGCAATCAGAACCGACCTGATTGGTCCGCTTTCTCCGGAAGAAGTGTTGGACGAGAACCCTCGCTTCGCCTACCTTGTCGGAATGCTCGAGCCGCAGCGTGATGAGAATGCACCGGACGAGAACGAACAGGAAATCGATACGGATATCGACTATGGCAAGGACGAGGACTTCACCGCAGGTGAGGATGATGACAACGAGCCCGTTTCTACTACAAAGTTCCAGCTTCCGTCATCCCTCGGCATCAGTTTTTATGTGGAAAGCAGTCTCGACCGCATCTGCCTCGATGTGAGCTGGGGTGACTATGTCAGCTCGATCGAAAAGGTTATAGGAAAAGACGAAAAGGAACACAACCGCACGGTTTACAGGCGAGTTCCCGAAAGCGAAACCGTACGGGTGAAGTTCAGTGATTTCAGGCGCACAAAGGATTACCAGCTTGCGCAGGATGCAAACATACACGTTCACGTCTCACGGATTCCTCTGAAAGATGGATATTCCCTTGTCACCGCCTATGTTGTGAACAAGCGGAGCAATCCCTCAAGTGACATCGAAGGCCTGATGTTTCAGGTCGGAATCAAGGCCCATGCCGAGGATGGCTCTGCGGTCTTCATCGCGGAACACATCTGCAGACATGTTCTTGCGACTGACGAGTTCTATTTCGAGCAGCGACCGATCATGGGACGTGGCAGAGGTTGTGCCGCCGTATGGGGTAAGACCGGGAACGGCCGTACGGACTATGTGCAATCCGCATTTATCCCGGAATACGAGTATCCAGGCGTCAGTGCCGCTCTCAAAGGATTCTCACCCACATACTTTTCAACATGGCAGATGGCGGCAAAGGGCAGGAAATCAGAAACCATACTGAAACTGAACATGCTCGCCGATTCATATGAAAAGTGGATTGACGACACGCTCGCAGGAAGCTTTCGGATGAATGATCCGAAGTTCGCGGAGAGAATCGGAAATACCGTCATCGGACGCTGTCGGGACGCATTGCGAAGAATACGGGAAGGCATTCAGATCATCGAGACGGACGACATCGCATTCGAGGCGTTCAGTTTCATGAACAGCGTCATCTTTATGCAGAACAGCATAAAGAACTATTCGAAGAAGCACGGTAAGGGCATTGAATGCAATTTCAAGGATTTTGTTAATCCTAAGAATCCAAAGAATGAATTCGCCTGGAGGCCATTCCAGATAGCCTTTATCCTGATGAATCTGAAGGGAATCGTCCATCCGGAAGATCCGGAGCGGGACGTCGTCGACCTGCTTTACTTCCCGACCGGCGGTGGAAAGACGGAGGCCTATCTCGGACTCATGGCCTTTACCATCGCCAACAGACGCCTTCGTGCCTCCGAATCTGACAAATATAACCGTGACGGCGGGGTGACCATCATCCTCCGGTACACACTTCGTCTTCTGACAACGCAGCAGCGCGACCGTATCACAAAGATGGTTGTTGCTGCGGAGAACGTCAGACGAGATCCGAGAAATTATCCTCGGTACGGAACAGAGCCAATCAGCATCGGTTTCTGGGTCGGAGGCAGTGTGACTCCGAACAGATTTGATGATCTGAAAGAAAATCCGGAAAGACCTTACCAGACAGGAAATCAGAAGAACCTGCTTTATAAGCAGCTTCTTACCTGTCCGTTCTGCGGAAAACCGCTTACAAAGGAAGAGTTTTATATTGACTCGGACAGGAAGTCCGTGGAAATCTACTGCTCGGACGAACACTGCATGTTCTATAAATATGCAAAGATCGGGGAACGCATCCCGATTCCAGTATACCTGGTGGACGAGGAAATCTACGCTAAATGCCCGACCATCATCCTGTCAACAGTCGACAAGTTCGCGAGACTGCCGTGGGACGTGAGCACGAACGCTCTGTTCGGAAGAATTGATCGCAAGTGCAGTCGTGACGGATATGTTGCGATTGGTGCAAAACAACATCCGAAACACAGGAGGACATCCGGTCTTCCTGCTGCAGAGATTACGCAGGTGAAGCCGTTTCTCCCGCCGGAGCTTATTATTCAGGATGAGCTTCATCTGATCACAGGGCCTCTTGGGACCGTCTATGGTGCGTATGAGACCATCATCGAGGACATGTGCACGCATGATGGAATCAAACCGAAGTACGTGGTCTCCACGGCCACAATCAAGAATGCAGACAACCAGGCGAAGTGCCTGTATGCCAGAAAGACAACGAAGCAGTTCCCGCCGAACGGCTTTGAGATCGGCGACAGCTTCTTCATACGCGAGATTCCGGTTGAGGAAGACCCGTTCAGAAAGTATGTCGGAATCTGTGCTCCCGGGCAGTCTGTGAAAACAGCTTTGCTGAGAACTTATGCCATTATTCTGCAAGCGGTCTATACATATTCCCTGCAGGATGAATACAAGAATGTCATCGATCCGTACTACACCCTGATCGGATATTTCAACAGCATACGTGAACTCGGTGGTGCGGTACGCCTTCTGCAGGATGATATTCCCGCCAGAATAAAGCGCATTCAGAAGAGATACCATCTCGAAAAGCGCAGATATCTGAATAAGAACGATGAGATAACATCGCGTATGTCGTCCTGGAAAATACCGGAAAAACTCAACCAGCTTGAGCTGCCCTATACCGCAAAGGACCATATGGACACGGCAGTTGCAACGAATATGATTGCGGTCGGCATGGATGTGGATCGTCTTGGTCTTATGGTCGTGTCGGGTCAGCCAAAACAGAACTCCGAATACATCCAGGCGACAAGCCGTATCGGGCGTGCTCATCCGGGTCTTGTCGTGACGCTGTACAACGCATATCGGCCGCGCGACTTGTCTCATTACGAGAATTTCACCGGATACCACGCACAGCTCTACAGATTCGTGGAAGGAACAACGGCCACTCCGTTCTCTGCAAGGGCGCGCGACCGTGTTCTGCATGCACTTGTCATTTCTGCGATAAGGCTTCTGTACCCGGAAATGGCTAATAACAAGGATGCTGTGGCAATAAATTCTCTGTCACAGAATCAGATCGATGCAGTGAAGGAAATGATTCTTGAACGGGTAAAAATCGTCAAGCCTTCTGCAAGAGCTGATGCGAGCGAAGAGATTGACAAATTCATCGACGAATGGAAGTTGCTGGCATCACAGGACAAGCCTCTTCGTTATTACGTTGTGGGAACGGAAAAGTACAACAGGCTTATGAACGGATATGAGCAGCCTCATATCGAGAATGAGAAGCCTACCCTGCGGTCAATGCGTGACGTGGAAAGCGCTGCAAATATGTACTATTACACGGAGGAATGATATGGCCGGATACGACAATAACAAACTTGGCGAGCTGCGCCCGAATCAAATCATCACGACTTTTGGACCGGGGGCAGTCGTGGATGCAGTGAAAGACTCTGTGACCATTCTGGATATCCCGTACTGGAAGGACAAGGGAAAGAAAATCATAGACGGACGGCTTGCATCCTATCTGAATGTGGATGCCTTCTATATGCCGAGGACATCCTTTGCTCATGGCATACCGGTTGTGACTTTTCCTTACTGGCATGTCTGCTCAAAGTGCGGGAGGCTTTTTGATGCAAGAGGGATCATCAACGATGATCTCGACAAGTATCTGAAGTTTAGCGTTAACTGCCCTGACTGCCACTGGCGTGCTTATCCTGCCCGTTTCATCACAATTTGCGAAAACGGACACATGTCTGATTTCCCCTGGAGATGGTGGGTTCATCGCGGAGATACAGACTGCAAAGGGAAAATGAGGATGTACTCAACAGGAAACACATCCACGCTGTCAGATATGCGGGTGGAGTGCTCCTGCGGTGCGAGAAGAAGCATGAGCGGAGCCACGCAGGCCCGGAACTTCGAGGGACTGTCGTGCAGCGGTATGCATCCGTTCAGACCACACACCAGACATGAACACTGCGAGAAACAGGTCATTCCGTCTCAGCGCGGTGCGTCGAATGTGTATTTTGCCGTGACAAGAAGCGCCATTTCTATTCCGCCATGGATCAACCCCCTGTACAACCTGATAGATGAGCATCTTCGCGATATCGAACAGGCGAAAAAGATGGCTGTGAGATTCGGACACAGCGAAGAAGAAGGCCTTCAACAGATTTATGAAGAATATTTTTCTGATTATGCACGTGATGAATTCGGTGCTGCCTATGAGCGGCGCATGAAAAACATCAAGGAATTCACTGAAATCAAGCGGATGGAATATGAGGCCATCACGCATCACAATGATCCGACCTATCAGTCCAACAAGAAGCATTTCAAAGCAGAGGAAGATGCTCTTCCCGAATACTTCAAGCACTACTTCAAGCGGATCATCCGCATAACAAGACTGCGCGAGGTGCGAGTGCTTCTTGGTTTCACACGGGTTGACGCTCCTGATCCGGATGCGGATGAACAGCCGAATATCGTCTACCTGACAAAAGGCAGGGATGAACGATGGCTTCCTGCAGTGGAGATAAACGGCGAAGGAATCTTCATCGAATTCAACAGGCAGACGCTTGCAAAGTGGCTGACCGAGCCGAAGACCAGAGAAATTTCAGAGAAATATGCCGCCTCCTACAGGGAGTACTGTGAGTCAAAGGGATGGACGATAAAGGCGGATCGCAACGCCGTCTATGTCCTCATGCATGCCTTTTCCCATCTTCTCATCAAGCAGATGGCCATGTCGTCGGGATACTCCTCTTCAGCAATAAGGGAGAGAATCTACTTCGACGACAAGATGGCAGGCGTTCTGCTCTATACAGGAAGCTCCGACAAGGAAGGCTCTCTCGGAGGTCTCGTGGAACTCGGTACGGCAGAACAGATGACAAGCCTCATGAGGGAAGCGTTCCAGGAGGCACTTGTATGCACGAACGATCCGGAATGCATGAACACGCTCCCGGCCGGGAAGAACTCAAACGGAGCCGCATGCCATTCGTGCTGCATGATTTCAGAAACCGCATGCGAGAACGGGAATCGAATGCTTGACCGGGGACTTGTGGTTCCTCTTTCGGGACGCGAAGAGACATCGTATTTCAGAGAGCTGGTGAATGAGCTATGTCAGGTGGAGATTTAAAACAAGAAATACTTCTGAATACTGTAAGGGCGGATGCTGCCAATGGCACCGATAATGCCACGGACATCCTGTGCAGACGATATCCGGGATTGTCTCCGACGGATTACGTGGAATTAGCCGGGACAATCCGGTCTGCCATGACCATGAAAAGAAATAATAAAGTCTCGTTGGTCGTGACAGCCCCGCCATCGTTCAGAATCGATGCAAAGCCTACGATGACCGTTGTGCGGTCAATGATCGAGGGATCGAAAAGAAACATCTTGATAACCGGATACTCGCTTTCCTCATACTTTTCAGAACTGACGGACACCATTATCGATAAAAGCCAGAAAGGCGTGTTCGTCAAGTTCTTCATCAATAACATTGAGAAGCAGCCGGATGCAGACAAACTGCTCAGATACAGGGGCCATTTTCTCAAACTATACGACTACAGCAACGAGGACGACAAGATGGCTGCATTGCATGCCAAGGTCATCTCCGTGGATATGAGTAAGACGCTGATAACGTCGGCAAATCTGTCATATCATGGTCAGCAGGGCAACATCGAACTCGGGGCACTGATTGAATCGGAAAACACGGCGAAGCAGCTTGATGAAGTGATGACACAGCTTATCTTCAAGAAGATATTCAGGGAAGTGTGACATACGGAGGTGATGCCGGTGTCAGACGTTTTGACGAAGGAACAGCGGCATTTCAATATGTCGCATATACGAGGAAAGGACACCAGACCGGAGGAAATCGTCAGAAAGTATCTGTTCTCGAAAGGATACAGGTATCGCAAGAATGACAGCAGATATCCCAGCAAACCGGATCTCGTTCTTCCGAAATACCATACGGTGATTTTCGTGCACGGCTGCTTCTGGCACCGTCATCCGGGATGCAGATATGCAACTACACCGTCCACAAACCGTGAATTCTGGCAGAGGAAATTCGACCAGAATACATCCAAGAGACAGGGATGTACAGAATCAGCTGAAAGCTGACGGATGGAACGCGATAGTCGTATGGGAATGCGAACTTTCCAGAAAGGCTGACCGCGAGGAACGGTTACGAAGGCTTGAACGGGAAATCAGAGAATCAGGAGGAAAAGCAATAAGCAACTACGTTAAAAAGGATAGTGTCAGATTACTGCGTGCTTGGCACGGAGACCACAGGTCTTTCCGCCTATTATGACGAGGTGATTGAGATTGGAATTCTGAAGGTGCGCAGTGGAGATGTGACCGACAGGTATGAACAGCTGATCAGACCGAAGTATGGAATAGACGGATTCATCACCAGCCTGACTGGCATCACAAACGAAATGGTGGCGGACAAGCCGCCTATCGAAGATGTGAAGGGAGATGTCCTCGCGTTTTGGAAAACGACATCATCGTCGGTCATAACACGTCCTTTGATATCCGATTCCTCGCCGCGGGATTCCAAGAGAACATCAATAACGAGTACATGGATACGATGCAGTTTGCCAGAAAACTGTATCCTGATTTGCCTCATCACTGGCTTTCAGATTTGTCCGAGTATCTGAATCTGACGAACAATGAACATCGAGCCATCGCGGACTGTGTCACAACGATGGAGCTGTATGAGGCGATGAAAACCGAAATGGCTCAGAAAGGACTGGGCATCAGAGACCTGTGGCAGGTGTATGTGATCGAATAAAGGTGTTCGGCGTCGGCACTTGTTTCTGTACACCTTGAGCGTTCAATTTGGACATTGCCGGCGGTGACGGTGCCGGTGGAACGAGAACACCGGCACCGTCTGGTTCCTTGATGGATTCCCGAGTGCCTGTCAACCAAACTGATGGTTCTCGGGAGGAAAGGAAATGACGACACCGGTGTGTGTCCGACAGCGTATCAGGCAGCTCGACCGCCAAGGCCTGAGCCACAAGGAGATATCACGAAGGCTCGGCGTATCGCGCACGACCGTGGTCAGGTACGCCAACCATGGGGATTATTCACCCAGGCCATCGAATGCCGTCCGACCGGGCAGGTCGCTGGTCGACGACGGGTACGCGGCCATCGTGGATGGCTGGCCGGCCGCCGATCTGCGCATGCCCGGCAAGCAACGCCATACCGCGACCCGCGTGCACGAGCGGCTCGTGGCCGAGTGCGGGTTCACGGGCTCGTACTCGTCGGTGCAGCGCTGGATCAAGCGTCGGAGGCAGGAGCATCGAGCGCAGTCGGACGGCTTCGCCGAATTGAAGTGGGTGCTGGGAAGCGCGCAGGTCGATTTCGGCCAGGCCCGGGCCGTGGTCGCTGGCGTGGAACGGGTCGTGCGTTTCCTGGCGGTGTCGTTCCCGTACTCGGACATGCGCTGGGTGGCGGCATTGCCGGGCGAGACCGCGGAATGCGTGTGCCGGGGGCTGCTGGAGGTGTTCGAGAGGACGGGCATGGCGCCCGGGGTCGTGGTGTTCGACAACGCCACCGGCGTGGGCCACCACAACGCCGACGGCACGGCCGCCCGGACCCACCTGTTCTCCCTGCTCTGCGCGCACTACGGGTTCGAGCCCCGGTTCCGCGACCCGTATTCCGGCCATGAGAAGGGCAGCGTGGAGAACGCGGTCGGCTTTCGCGGGGCGCGACCTGATGGTGCCGATGCCGTCGGCCGAGAGCTTCCGGGCGTTGACCCGCGTGTGGCTGGACGCGTGCGAACGCGTCTCCGGGTCGGACCATTACCGGCATGGCGTTCCGGTACGGGAGTTGTTCGAAGCGGAGAAGGACCATATGCCGCCCTTGCCCGGCGTCGGGTTCGACCCGTGTGACTGGAGGAGCGTGAAGGCCGACAAGACAGGCTCCGTCGTCATCGACGCGAACCGGTATCTGGCCGGCCCGAGATGGCGTTCGATGCGTTTGCAGGCCGGGGTGCGCGTCTTCGAGATCGAGCTTCGCGATCTCGATGGAGGGCATATCGTCACGTTGGAACGCGTGGGGGGGGGGGCTCGGCGAGGACCCAGATGGATCCGGCGAGCCTGCTCGCGATCATCGCGCGCAAGCCGCGTATATGGGGCGAAAGTCCGATCGGGAACGATTTTCCCGATACCGTGCGCTCCCTGCTCGACCGCATGGGCGGACGCGTGCGGGCCGACCTGCTCGATGACATCCGCGTCGTGGCCGCCGAATGCGGGTTCGCAGCCATCGTCAAAGCGGTGGAGACCGTCATCGACGCCGGACGGACCATCGACCGGGCCGCAATCGCCACATGCGCCCGACGCGTCCTCGAGGGCAAGGGCTCCTCGGGCGGCCAGAATCTGAAACATTACGACAAATACATGAGGGACGGGCATGAGCACACACGACGGCCAGCCGTGCAAGCGCGGCGGCAGAGTGGTCGCCAGGGCCACACCCGGACAGGTCACGGCCTTGGCGCGCAACTTGCCGTTGACGCACAGCGTGCTCGGGAAGGCCATCGCGGACGCGATCCCGGGCCAGCTCGGCTTCCTCGCCAACCTGTTCGAGGCCGAGAACGCCAGCTGGGCCGAATTCAAACGGCGGCGGCTGCCCGGACAGGCCGGCTTCCCCCAGAACAAGACCCTGGACGGCTACGACCGGGGGCATGGCCTCGTTCCCCGCCGACTGGGGACGCGGGCAGCTGGAAAGCCTGGAGTTCGTCGAACGGGCCGAGGACCTCGTGCTTTACGGCGACGTGGGCTGCGGCAAGACCCACCTGGCCATCGCGATCGGCGTGCTCGCCTGCCGGCGCATGATCCCCGTCATGTTCTTCACCGCCTCGAGCCTGGTCATGCGGCTGAGGAAGGCCAAGGACGAGAACCGTCTCGACCAAGAGCTTAAGGCGATCGGCAGGGCCGGGCTGGTCATCATCGACGAGCTCGGCTACCTGCCCATCGACATCGACGGGGCCAGGCTTCTGTTCCAGATCATCGCGGACAGTTACGAGACCCGCAGCGTCATCTTCACCTCGAATCTCGAGTCCGGCAGGTGGGGCGACGTGTTCGGAGACGGGGACATGGCCGCCGCGGTCATCGACCGTATCGTGCACCACGGCAGGATCATCCGCTTCCACGGCGAATCCTATCGGAACAGACACTCCCTCATGAAATAAGCCAACCAGACAAACAACAAAGACAAAGAACCAGCCGCCAACGGCGTTCAACTTGAACGCCGAAGGTGTTCAGATTAAGTGCTGAAAGCGTCCACCTCGATTTGACGAAATACACAGCTGGGCGTGTTCCCCGCATACGCGGGGATGATCCCTCATAGGTGAATACACCAATATCGCCAGCCAGCTCGCCGATGACTACTACCATCGTGTGCGCCAGTCATGGGCCAATCATGCCGGAGTGAGCCTTCCGGCACTCGAACGATACGGGCTCACTGACGTTGACCGGGTACTGTGGGCCATGAGGGGCGGCTTGGCCAATACTGACTGGAACGGTCTGAAATACCGGGACGTGAAAACCGGAAACAACAAGGCCGTCATCACCATGAGTGACTTATGGCCAAACCTGGCCAATCCGGACGACGCCCAACAATTCATAGTCGATATGATGCGCAATGCGCTACGTCTGCAGACACAACGTAACATTCGGCTGGATCCGAGCAATCCACGATGAGCCCGAGTACCGCAGGGCAGGACGTGCGCTTTTTGCGCGATGCTCGCCTCGCGAGGATTCGCATACACCAGACAGGAGGCCGCAGGCGGCGAGGACAACGCATTCCATCACGATTGCGATTGCCGCATCATCCCGACATGGGGCGAGCAGACACTGCCGAACTACGACTGGCGCAAATACGAGCGATGGTATGAGGAGACAAAGGAGCTGCTGGAGGCAAGGGCACTTCCTATCGCGACTCCCTCAGGGAGATGCACCGTCTACATCTCGGTGAATTCAGGGATGGCGTGGTTCCGAAGCCCGATGTCTCATGGGATTATGAGCGCATCCGCCCATTAGAAGACGAGTTGAGACGATTGAGCGATTATGAAGTTGCTATGCCTGGAGACAAATATTAGGGTGTATCAAGAGTTCCGAGTTGGTTTCAATGACAATCCGAGGGGGTGAAAACGAGTTTATGGGCACGCGTGCGGAGTCTCAGATGCGCAGAACTCCTCACGCAGCGCATATCACAATCCCAGCCAGGCGCGTAGGTCACGAATTTCCTGATCGCAGATGCCGTGGCCTATTCCCGGATATTCGAAATACGTGAGATTGCCGGTTTGCGCAAGTTTGTTGTGCGCGCACTGTTGGTCGGCTAAAGGAATTGTGCGGTCTTCGCTGCCGTAGCAGAGTGCGAATCGCGTGCGTCCGGTCGCGGGCAAAGGCTCAGCGGTTTCGCCTTTGAATGATGGGCTCATCAGAATCGCCCTGTCGAACGCATCGGGATGTTCCGCAACCATGCGATACGACAGGTATCCGCCCTGCGAAAACCCGATCAGTACCTTGCGGAAATGCGCGTATGCGGGCGAATCCAGCAATCGTACGACGGCGTCGCCTACGGCACTGCACTCACGTCGACGCTCTTCTACTGAACATCCATCTGGATACCAGTAGTAGCTTCCGATGTAAGGACGTTCGTACGTGCCTCGGAACGACAGATAATTCGGATGCTGGGCAGGAGCAATGGAGTTGTCCGTTGAAGATGCGTCTTGCTTCGGAACATCATAAATCGCATCAATAATGCGGATCATCTCATTTTCATCATTGCTGAATCCATGAAATCCCAAGAACAGCAGATTATCGCCGGCCTTTTCGCGGGCTGTCACATCAATGCTGGTACTCACGTTCAAACGCATGTCATCCTCCCGTCGCATGTCGATAGTATGCAGTTTTCCAGCGGCACCATAACGGTGGACAGCGAAGTGAGGAAGGGCACGACGTTCACCGTTATGCTGCCGTTGGTTGAGGAAAACACTGAATATGTGGCGAAGTTTACAGCAATCCATCCGCATGCAACGCGCCATACATGCGGTCCAGGCATTCGACCAGCAGCGGATACGGCATTGCTATGTTCACGCGCACGCATCCGGCACCGGTCTCGCCGCATGAACGCCCGTCGGTCAACGCCACTTGCGCCTTCTCAAGAAAGTATGCGGCCGGATCGTCGATGCCAAGCGGCGAGAAATCAAGCCATGCGATATATGTGCCCTGCGGTTTGATATAGCCGACGCCGGCGAACCTTTCACGCATCTGCTCGTCGAACAACGCCAAATTCCTGCGCACATAGGCAAACGCATCTTGGAACCACAGGTCGCCTTCGTTATATGCGGTGGTGGTGGCGATTGCGCCGATGGTGGCGGTCTGATGTTCGCTCCACTCCGCCTTGACCGCCCACATGTCACGATCCGCAGGATTGGTAAGCAGCACCTGCGCGCACTTCGTGCCCGGAATATTGAACGATTTCGACGCGCTGGTAGCGGTCATCGACTGTAATGCGGCCTGCTCGCTGATGGTGGGGAACGGAATGTGCCTGCCCTCAAACACGAACGGCGCATGAATCTCATCATTGAAAATACGCACGTCATACTGTGCCGCAAGATCGCTCAGACGCAGCTCCTCCTCCAAGGTGAGCACTTTGCCGATCGGGTTGTGCGGGTTGCAGAGCACGAACGCATGGCATCCGGCCGCAAACGCGCGTTCGATGGCGTCGAAGTCGAACACCCATTGCGCCTCTCCGGTTTCGGCGTCGCCGCTTTGCAGCATTTCGATTTCGATCACGTCAACGTCGTACAGTTTCGGAACGCTTAAAAACGGCATGTAGGCAGGCGTCGGCACGATCACGCTGTTGCCCGCACCGACCAGTTCACGCAGGAAAATCTCATAAGCTTCGAGTACGTCGGGAACCACGCGAATAATGCTCGGATCGACATCCCATCCGTAATGCGAGCGTTGCCATCCTGCGCATGCTGCTGCCACGCGCTGTTTCCAGGGTTCGGGGATGTAGCCGAGTTTGCAATGGTCGCAGGCGTTGTCGATGGCTTCTTGGATGCAGGGTGCCAGGCCGTAGTCCATTTCGGCGATGAATGCGCCGATGCAGCCGGGGTAGCGTGTCCACTTGTCGGAGCCGACTGCGGCAAGATCGGCTGCGGTGGTGTGGTCGATGGCGTCGGCGTCAAAGCCGGAACCGGTACGATGCTTCATTTCCATGATTTCTTCCATGGTTCCAGCATGACGTACCGATGCTTGCACGAACAGTGTGTTCTTGTACTGAAAGCAAAGACTGTTATGAAGTTTTCTTATATCAGATGCTTTTGCTATTCAATTATTAATCTGATTATGATGATATAGCAAAATACTGGAAACAATTGTTTGCTGCAGTATTCCGCGATTGCGAATAAGCACGGATATCAAACGATGAATCAGATGTTTTCCAAATACTGGTGTGATGCCCTTTCGATTTCGTCTTTGACGCGGGCCACTGCCGGTCGGTCGTCCGCTTTTCTTGTGACGAAACAGACTGTGCGGAATGCGTTGTTGTCGGCGATTGGCAGTGCGGCCAAATCGGGTTGGATTCCAGCGGTTGTGGCTAAGCGAGATACGATCGAGACGCCCATGCCGACTTCCACCAGATTTTGCGTGGCCCAAAAATCGTCGGTCGAATGTGTGATTTCCGGTGTGAAGCCGGCGGCACGCGCCAACGACACCAGATTCGCCTGGCAGGTTTCGCAGCCGGCGATCCACTGTTCGCTGCGTGCCGAAACCAATTGGACCGGCAGGTGCGAGCTTTCGTACTGGCGCGCGATCGCATTGTTCGCGCCGATCAGCAGCATCAGCGGATCGACACCGAAAGGAGCGACTTCCAAATCGTCCGGTCCGGCCAAAGCGGGGAGTGAATTGTATTGGAAGATGATCGCGCAATCGGCAAGCCCCTGTTCCAACGCCTCCATGGCCTCAGGCGGCTCCATCTGCATGAGGCTCACGCGAATGTCGGACGTTTTGCTGATATGCACGAGCACGCGTGCCACGAACGACGAACATACCGATGGAGGAGCGACCAAACGAATATGCGTCGATCCGTTGCGCTGGTACTCTTCCACATCTTTGACGGCTTGGGTGACGCGATTGTCGATGAGCTGCCCGTGGCGTGCCAGAATACGGCCGATCGGAGTCAATTCCACGCCATGCGACGTGCGCTGCACGAGTTTTGCGTCAAGTTCGCGTTCGACCTTGCGGATCTGTTGGCTGATGGCCGGTTGCGACCAGCCGGTTTCGCGCGCGACCGCGGAGAACGAACCCAAACGTTCCACATTCCACAAGGTCACGAGAATCTGCGGGTTCAGTGTTTTCGTGCTGAATCCCGTGGCATTCGCGGTGATGCTGATGTCGGTGTTCGTGTTGGCGTTTTCGCGCGTGTTGCTATCGGCTGGAGTGTTCATATGAGGGTAGTGCTCAACTTTTTAGGAATGCGGGGATGGCCTCGGCTGCCGCATAGCCCGCGCGGTACATGCGTTCCAAACCTTCGAACGACTTGCTCAACGTGTTCAGGCCGTACAGGCTTTCCGGCGCGAGGATGAGCACGCGGCCGTCCTGCTCGTATTCCTTGGCCAGCGCCACTTCGTCGTTGTACGTCTGATAACGGTTGAGCAGTTTTTCCGCGGCTTCGGGGTGGCTGCGCTTCAAAATCCTGGCCGGGCCGATGTCCCTCTTCTGTTCGCGTACGGTGTCTTTCGGGCGGGTGAGTATCACCACGATGCGGTCGTGGCCGTCATCGATGGCCTTCTGCACCGGAATCGGATCGGCGATGCCGCCGTCGTAATAGGGGACGCCATCGATCGCATACGGTTCGCAAGCTACCGGCACCGCTGATGACGCCTTCAGGATGTCGAAATTGTCGTAGCCCACGTCGGATTTGCCGAAATACTTCGTGGAGCCGTCTTCGGCGTTGCACGCAACCACGGTGAAACCGGTCGGGTTGGCTTCGAAAGCCGCGTAGTCAACCGGATTTTCGCCATCATGATTGCTGAGCGTGCTATACACGTAATCGAGGTTGGCGAAATTATGGTTCTTGACATAGCTGTCGAAGCTCGCGTATTCCTTGCGGAACGCGTACTGCGTGTAGAACGTGTGGTTGCGCCCATGCTGCTTCGCGATGAACGAAACCATGTTGGCGCTGCCGGCGGAAACACCATAGCAGTGGTCGACGCTGATGCCGTCCTCAAGCATGCGGTCCATCACGCCCGCACCGTAGATCGCGCGGAAACCGCCGCCGACGTCGATCATTGCCGTCCTGTGAGCCATATGCGCCCCGTCCTTTCGCCGTCCGTCCCTTTTGCGGGTTTCAATCGACTTTACGCGGTCTAATTGACGTATTTCTGCGTGTTCGGTCATTTCTTATCGAAGGACGACGTAAGATATCTGCGAATAATCAATAAAAATGGAGTGGAGAAGATATCAATGAACGAAGCTGCACTGCCTCAGTCGACGGTCCACATCGCCCAAGCTGATCCGGACGGGATTCTGCTGGTGATTCACGCGGGTGCCGGCAATCGTGGCAAAAAGGATACGCCGGAACGTCGTGCCCAGGTGGAGCAGGATTTGAACAGGGCTCTTGAAGCTGGCTATGCGCTGCTGGAGCAGGGGGCGCCGGCGGAGGATGCCGTGTGCGCGGCTATCCGTGTTATGGAGGATGCTCCGGAGTTCAACGCTGGTCGTGGCGCTGCATTGACGAGCGAAGGCATCGTATCCATGGATTCCTGCCTGATGACCGGTGTCGATGGCGAGGTCGGTTCCGCGTGCGGTCTGACCACGTCTAAGAATCCGATCAACGTAGCGCGTGCCATCAAGGAAAAGACCAAGCATGTCATGTTTGCCAAGCCCGGTAATGATTTGCTCAAGGAGTGGGGAATCGAACTGTGCGACAGTGAATATTTCATCACTCCGGCACGTCAGGAATCCTTGCGCGAGGCGCAATCCAACGGCGATGAATGGGAGAAGCATGGCACCATCGGCGCTGTCGCCCGTGACTCGTCCGGCAACATCGCTGCCGGCACCTCCACCGGTGGCATCACCAACCAGATGCCGGGACGCGTCGGCGATTCGCCTCTGCCGGGCTGTGGTACCTATGCCAACAACGATTCCGTCGCGATCTCCTGCACCGGCATCGGTGAGGCGTTCGTCAAGGAAGTCGCTGCGCATCAGGTTTCCGATCGTGTTCTGTACGCCAAGGAAGAGCCGGTCGAGGCTGCGAAGGCGGCACTGGATGGTGTCGCCCGTCATCATGGAGATGGCGGTGTGATCGTCGTTCCGGCTCATGGTGAAGGCGCAATGGTGTTCAATAGCGAGATGATGAACTGCGGTTGGAAGTCTCCGAAGGGCAGCTACGTGCAGAGTTGATGCTGTAGTGGCAAACCGGCAAAACAAGCCACAAAAGTACAGTGGGGTTCGAATCCATGAAGGATTCGAACCCCACTGTACTTGAGCTCCCTATATGGCCGGCGAATCGTTCGTCCGCCGGCCAGAAACATCACTTAGTGATGGTGTTGTAGGTAGGCAGATTGGTGTAATCGAACGACACGTTCTTCACGTTCGTCGCGGACGCAGCGGCGACGTTGTCGTTCCACAGCGGAATCACCGGAAGATCCTTGGCCAGCACTTCCTGCGCCTTGGTGAAGTCCTCGGTCCGCTTCTTTACGTCGGTCTGGGCAAGTGCGGCATTCAGGAGCTCGTCGAATTCCGCACTCTTGTAATCACCATCGTTCGAACCATGACCGTCAGCGGAGCTGGAGGCATATAGCGGATTGAGATAATCTTCAGCGGACGGGTAATCCAGCATCCAGCCGGCACGGAACGCGGTTTTGATGGTGCGGTTGGTCACCTGGTTACGCACGTCGCTGAACGTGGCGTACGGCTCGCCAGCGGCGTCGATGTCGAGTGTGTTCTTGATCTGGTTGCACACGGCATCGACCCATTCCTTATGGCCGCCATCGGCGTTATAGGCGATTCGGAAGTTGCCGGACCATGGCTTGATGGCATTGGCTTTCTTCCAGAGTTCCTTGGCCTTGGAAGCGTTGTATTTCAGGTTGCTGCCGTTCTGTTCCAGTTTCTTCACATATTCGGGGACGAGCGGTGAAGTGAAATCGGTGGTCGGGGTCTTCGTGTTGTTGTAAACCTTCTTGACGATCTGGTCGCGGTCGATGGCCATGGAAATGGCCTGACGACGCAACTGGCCTTCTTCGTCGTTGCCGAAATGCTCAAGACGTTCCGGAATGACGAAGGACTGGAACGAGGATCCTGCCTGGCTGTAGGCGATCACGCTGGAATCCTGACGGAAGGTCTTCACCGCAGACTGTGGAATCTGATCCATCACGTCGAGGTTGCCAGACAGCACGTCGGAGTAAGCGGAATCCTCATTCGTGTAGACGCGGTATTCGATGCCTTTGTTGGACACCTTGCGGCTGCCCTTATAATCCTTGTTTGGTACGACGATGATGTTCTTGTCGTGGGACCAGGACTTGAACTTGTACGGACCATTGCCAATCGGAGCCTGGCCGAACTTCTTGATGTCCTTAAATGCCACGCTTGGCAGCGGGAACATGGATTGGTGCGCGAGCTTGGTCGGGAATACGGAATCAGGCTTGTTCAGCTCGACGACCAGCGTGTAGTCGTCCGGGGTGGAAAGACCGGAAAGTGTGGCCTTCGGATCGACGTTCGGATCCTGCAGTTCGTCATAGCCCTTGATGGTGGAGAATCGGCTTGCGGTCTTCTGCGCGTTCTTCACGTTGGCGGCGAAACTCCAGGTGTCGGCGAAGGAATGGGCGGTTACCGCCTCGCCGTTGGTGAACTTCCAGCCTTTCTTCAACTTGATTGTGTACTTGGTGGCATCCTCGTTCGGGGTGATACTCTCGGCGACTTCGAGATGTTGCTTGCCCTTTGCGTCGAAGCTCACCAGACCTTCGAACAGGTATCGAATAACTCTGCCGCCGCCCATTTCGTTGGTGTCGCTTGGAATTAGACCGTTCTGCGGTTCGCTGTTGTTCACTGAAATCAGCGAGGTGCTATCGGAGCCGTTGGAGGCTGTGTCATCGTTGGAAGACGATCCGCATGCGGCGATCGACGTCAGCATGGCACCCGCCGCGGCCATGGCCAGCAGACGCCGGAATGTGTTGTTCTTCATTTCATTCTCCTTTAATGTCGACTTTTCCGCCGATTATGTCGACGAAAAAACAATAGGACATAATATGGGAGTTTTATAAAATTTTCGTGTCATGTCTCAATTTGAAAACGAACCGCTGGCAGGCGTTGGATATGGACGTTATCTTCAGCTTTCTAGGAATGCGGGGATGGCCTCGGCCGCCGCATAGCCCGCGCGGTACATGCGTTCCAAACCTTCGAACGACTTGCTCAACGTGTTCAGGCCGTACAGGCTTTCCGGCGCGAGGATGAGCACGCGGCCGTCCTGCTCGTATTCCTTGGCCAGCGCCACTTCGTCGTTGTACGTCTGATAACGGTTGAGCAGTTTTTGCGGGTTTCAATCGACTTTACGCGGTCTATCGGAACATTCGCGCTCAGCGATCAAGCAGCGATTGCGCTAATTGCGCGATTTGTGTGGAAGTGTCGGAATTGGCCAGCTCGATACCACCGTCCGCGTCTTCCGGAGAGAGTTTGCCCAACGATTCGAGCACTACGCCAAGATGGCGCACGGTACCTTCGTTGCCGTCGATGATTGCCGCTGTGTCGGGCAGCAGTTCGCGGAAATAGTCGCGGTAAAACACGAAATGCGTGCAGCCAAGCACTACCGAATCGATCGTCGACAAATCATACTGGTCGAAATACTGGTGCAGCGTGTGCATCACAACATCGTGATCGTCGAGTTGGCCGTGCTCAACGATCTCCACCAAACCGGGGCAGGGTTCCGGAAAGATCGTATGGTCTGTTTTGAAACGATCCATCAGCACGGCGAACTTGCGTTCCCGCAACGTCAGGGGAGTAGCTGCGACGATGACACGCTGACGATTGCCATGGCCTCGATCGCACGCCACCTTCAGCGCTGGTTCCATGCCAATGATCGGAATGTCGTATTTGTCGCGCAACTCGTTGGCTGCGGCGGAAGTGGCGGTATTGCAAGCGATGACAACCGCTTTCACTCCCTGCTCCACGAAACGTTTCACAATGGCGTCGGACAGCTTGCGTACCTGTTCAGGTGATTTGGTTCCGTAAGGAGCGTTCGCGGAATCGCCAAAATACAGCACGCGTTCGTTCGGCATATCGCGGCGGATTTCGCGCGCCACGGAAATCCCGCCCAAACCGGAATCGAAAACGCCGATTGGTGCCGTTGAAGTCATACGTCCTCCCTTGTTCCGCACGCAAACATACTGCAACATAATGCACACGTGTTGCGTCCAACTTCTTCAATAGCCTACCGCGTGTAGAGTGAATCGGTATGAGCATTCCAAGCATTGTTTACAAAGCACACGCCACCGGCAACGATTTCGTGGTGTATCTGGACGCCGAAGGCACGTACGAGCCTACCGCCGATGAAGTGCGATTCCTGTGCGACCGTCATTTCGGTATCGGTGGCGATGGCTTGATCCGCCTTACTCATCCGCAGGCGGTGTCCGATTTGAACGACAAGCAGATTGCCGTTTGTGCTGCCGACAATGCGGATTGGTTCATGGACTACCGCAACGCGGATGGTTCGTTGGCTGAGATGTGCGGCAACGGCACGCGTGCGATCACTCTGTTCGCGCAACGGCAGGGTATTGCCGGTCAGCCGGGCGGTGAACCGTTCCGTCTCGGCACCCGTGCCGGTGTGAAGGTTCTGACTTCACTTGGCGATGTGCCGACTCTTGGCAAGGACGTGTTCCAGGTTGAGATGGGTTCATGGAAGCGTGGCGATCTTGATGGATACGAAGTGACGATTCCCGGCACGGCCGGTTCCGCACGCGGCACGTTCGTGGACATGGGCAATCCGCATGTGGTGGCCGTCATCGAAGACGCGTTCTCCAGCCTGCCGACGGTGGAACAGCTTGATTTGGTGACCAAGCCGGTGGTCGCGCCCCGAATCGAAAGCGACCAGAATGTTGAGTTCGTGCGCATCGACGAGCAAAGCGAAGGCGACAACGAGGGCAACGCCACCATGCGCGTCAACGAACGCGGCTGCGGCGAAACCCTGTCGTGCGGAACCGGCCTGTGCGCCACCGCCATCACGTTGCGTGCCAAAACCGGCATCGACCATTGGACGATCACCGTGCGTGGCGGCACCCTGCGCGTCGACGTGACCGATAACGACGTGAAACTCACCGGATCGGCCACCATCGTCGGCAAAATCGAACTGCTGTAAGGTTTTGCGCATAACACTGAAATTTGCGGATACGCAAAAGAAAGAAGCCGGCTGTTTCCAGTCGGCTTCTCTTGTAGGCGAGTGAATCCCTACTGCTGATTGGACGTTACTTGACGTCAACTGAACAGCAGGGGGCCGTCTTCGACGAGAATGATCACAATCAATGTCACGATCCATAAGGCATCGACCATCAGATCGTAATTAAGACGGTAGTAGGTGCGTACGCCCTCGCGCTTGGCCGGAATCTCCTGAACCACCGCCGTGGCATGAGACAACGCCATGAACTGCACGGTGGTGGAGAACATCAGGCACAGACACCACGGGCATAGCGCGTTGATCACAAACAACGACTGCGAGGTCAGCCAATACGAATAAGCCAGCGCGGCCAATCCACCCAGCCATGTGCACAACGCAAACCAGCGGGGCACGGCGACCTTCGTCAAACCGATCACCGCGATCGTTACGAACACTGATTCCGCGGCGATGCCGAAGAACGCATTCGGGAAACTCAAACCGGCGAACTTCACAACCTCAGCCTGCCACGATTCCGCAACCGCGGAACACGACATCACGGCATTCACATCACAGCTGAGCTTCTGACCGGGATTGCGCGCCAATTTCAGTGTCTCGGCGGAAAGCACGAACGATACGACCAGCGCTACCGCCGAGGCGATCAGCATGATCAGATACGTCCATGTCGCGGTATGCCGCCAACCGCGCGGCTTCGTATAATCATCGTCGAGAGTGGCTTCGGCAACCTGTTCGCCGGAAAAATCGCTCATCGTGCATCCTTGAATCAAAATACAAACGTTGTCATCGCCTAGTTTACGCGGTATTGTGCCGAGTCGCGCCAAAAACAGCTTACGATGGATACATGATTCGCGTAGGCACTGCGGCACCGCCCGCTGAAGGTTGGGACATTCACTGCCATACCGTTTTTTCCGACGGTACGGAAACGCCGCGTGCGTTGTTGCAGGAAGCGAGAGCATTGCGATTGCATGGTGTTGCGATTGCCGATCATGACACGACCTCCGGTTGGCAGGATGCGTTGGCTGCTTCGCGGGAGGTCAGATTGCCGTTGTTACGCGGTACGGAAATCACTGCCGTCGATGAGAGCGTATCCGTGCACATGCTCGCATTCCAATATGATCCGCTGAACGCCGATATCAGCGAGATGTTCGCGTCCACCCGCGAGGCGCGACTGCGTAGAACCAAGCGCATGGTCGAACTGATGGCGCAGGATTTTCCGATTACGTGGGATGATGTGCTCGCGCAGGTGCGTGAAGGCAAACGCACCACGATAGGCCGGCCGCATATCGCCGACGCATTGGTGGCTGCCGGCGTGTATGAAACACGATCCGACGCTTTCGCCGATGCGGTGAGCGCAACGTCGAAATATTACATTCCCACGCCATCACCGACCACGCACGACGTGGTGGCCGCGGTCAAGGGTGCGGGCGGGGTGGTGGTTATCGCCCACGCCGGAGACCCCCGGCGCAATCGGACATTACTGACCGACCGGCAAATCGAATCTCTCATCACCGAAGGCTTGGACGGTTTGGAAGTGTGGCATCGCGGCAATCCATCAGAACAGCGTGAACGTCTGCTCACCATTGCGCGCCGGCACGACCTGCTGGTGACTGGCGGATCCGATTGGCATGGTAAAGGCAAGCCGAACGCGCTGGGGGAGAACCTCACCAGCGACGAAACAGTTCAGGAAATCATCAATCGAGGCGTCCGCTTGAGCAAAGAATCGTCGAAGGCGAAAATAAAAAACCAAAACGCAATCATCGACGCGTAATTGAGATATGAAACCAGAAACGAGTTGATCGCCCAAAATGGAAAAGCCAGGCGCGAACGTCTAGCTTTTCTTGTTACGTCGAAAACGTGTGTTTCAGTTCGAAGCTGAAATCTGGTGATGCGAACGGGTCAGAGGTTGCCGAAACCGACGGCGTGCTTGGTTTCGGAACCGATGATGGCGTAGCCGAGCGAGCCTGCCGGCACCACGATGCGACGACCCTTGTCGTCCGTCAGATTGATGGTCTTGCCGTTCTCCACGGCGTCGGCGATGGCCGCGTTGACCTCATCGGCGCTCTGTTCGGTGCTGAAGGTGACGGTGCGGGCCACATTCTGAATGCCGAGTTCAATATCCATGGATGCTCCTTCGTGATAATGCGCAATGCATGCGCACGTGTATGTACGGGTTATGTGCGCCTATTCTACGCGTAGCTTCTCATCGGTGGCGTCTTCCGCCTCCCACTGATTGATCTGCGCCTGCGCTTTCTGCATGGTCGCCTCATCTCGCTCCAACAGTGGAATGAGTACTGTCGCGGCCTCGCTGTGCGATGCGGGAATCGATTCCTCGTTCGTATCGTCGTTGTCGTCGGCCGTTTCCAGCCTGCTGATTACCATGGTGGAACTTGACGGCATGGATTCGTGCCGTTCTTTTGCGGAATGTTCCGGAATGAAAGTGCTGACCGAGGTCGCCTCATGTTCATTCGTATTGCCGGACGGTGCTTGTGATGGCTGGGCTCCGGCCGGTACGAACGCTTCCGTCGCGTCGTTGACGATTTCCTTCGTCTTGCGGACCGGCTGGGAGCCGGTCACGTCGAAATCGCCGGTCGCGTCGAAATCTCCAGTGGAATCATCCATATCCACAGCGTCAACATGACGTTCGCCGGTCGTGTCGGAATCATTCTGCTGTGCGGCCGCGTTACGGCGACGCTCCGATTCGTTCAGCAACGTGCCTACGGTGATTGTGCTCGGCGGGCGCTGGGGGCGATCCTTGGACTCCTGCTTCGTTTCAGTTTGCACGCGATTCTTCGCTGTGGCGACACCCAACTGGTGGGCCAGGCGTTCCACCTGCGCCTTGAATTGCATAATCTTGGCGTTGTCTGCCTTGTTCAAAGCGGAAATAAAATCGCCGACCTGCTCCATCTGCAGCCACAGATTGGCCCGCAGCATAATCAGATCATCCAAACGATTGCCCAACATGCGACCGTATGCGGAAAGCAAGGCATTGCGGTGGTTCTCGTCAAGCTTGGCGAAAATCCAAGCCAAATCGCGGGCAGGATCGTTGACCTGCATATCCTGCCAATTCGTGACCGCGGTGATGGACGAACCGGAAAAAAGCACATCGCCGTCACGCAACCCGCCATGCACCGGGCAAGTGGAGAACGACCACAGGCCGTCGGTCTCAAGAATATTCGCCCAACTAGTGGTGATCTCCTGCGGAACATGACCAGCCTGACGCAGGCGCTTGATCCAAGCGGTCAGCTGAGCGCGAATCTGGCCGGTGACAAACGTCGGATAGCCCGCTTCCTGCAGGAAGTCGGGACGAAGGCGATGAATCGCGCCCAAAGCGGTGCCTACGCTGGAACAATCATCCAAAGTCAGCAGCTCCAACGGCCGCGCCTGACCCACATGGTGGGTGGCCACCAGCACGGACGTATCTCCAGTGGCGGAATGCTTCAAATCGCCGTTTGAAAAAGCTACTATGCTATCGACGGCAAAACCCAATCCGCCTAATTCGCGGGCTTGCGAGAGCGTCTGCGCAGCGCGCACGCGACCGGCAAGACGCTTACGGCCTTCAGGCGTGTTGGATGCGAACACGTCATACAGCTTGCCCGCTGCATCCTGAACCACGGCATGGTCGACGCCGTACCCCTCGTCGGTCGGGTTGGTCTGTTCGCTGGCACGCGCGCCCGCAATGGCGGCGTTCGGCATCGCCGCACTCGTCAGGGCAGCTATCATAAATTTGCTTCGTTCGGTCACAATTCCAACCTTAATACACAATAGGGGCGAAGCGTTGCCGACTTGCCAGTAAAACTGCAGGTGAACCGCGGGCAAATCGTCACATGGCGACGGCAATCTGCCACAATGGAACGTATGAGTGCAACAGCGGAAGAGATTCTTGACGGATTGGATGAGGCGCAAAGGGCGGCCGCGACGGCCGTGGACGGTCCAGTGCGCATCATCGCGGGCGCGGGCGCGGGCAAGACGCGAACCGTTACCCGCAGAATCGCCTATGCGTGCGCCACCAAAGCGTGGAATCCACGAAGCACGATCGCAGTCACATTCTCCGTCAAAGCGGCGGCGGAAATGCGTAGCCGCCTATCGAAACTCGATGTCGCAGCCGACGTCAAAGCAGCCACCTTCCACTCCGCGGCCCTCCATCAGCTACGCCAAGTGTGGCCGGACGTATGCGAGGGGCCGATGCCGTTCATTTCCAGAAATCCACGTGAACTGGTGGAGCGCTCGCTGCGCCGCGTCACCACCTTCCAAGTGGATGACGACACCATACGTAACTTGCAAGCGGAAATCAACTGGTGCAAAATCTCACTGATCGCACCGGAAGATTACGCGCGGGTTTGCGCGGCAACGCATCGACAGTCGCCATCAGGCCTCGAACCAAGCCAATTCGTAGACGTATACAAAGCGTATGAGGCAGAAAAAACCAACCGCAACGAAATCGATTTCGACGATATTCTGCTGATCGTTTGTCATCTGATGGAAAGCGACGAGGAAGTGGCCTCAGCTATCCGCTCCAACATCAGATGGCTTACCGTCGACGAGTACCAGGACGTTTCGCCATTGCAGCACCGTCTGCTCACCCGATGGCTCGGCTCAAACCGCAATATTTGCGTGGTGGGCGATCCGGCGCAGACCATCTACTCGTTCGCGGGCGCAAGTAGCTACAGTCTGCTCAACTTCGATTCGGAATTCGGTCCGCTCACCGCTGACATCAATCTGAACAACGACTACCGTTCCACGCCGCAGATCGTCAACTATGCCAATCGTGTGCTTGCGGCATCGCCGCAGCGGGCCGATTATCTGAAGCTCAGCTCTGAAAGGAGCAAAGGACGGAGGGTCGTGGAAACCATATATGGCAGCGATTGGGAGGAAGCGCAAGGTGTGGCGGCGCGCATCCGCAAACTGGTGGATGCGGGGGAGTCGCCGGCCGATTGCGCGATTCTCACCAGAGTCAACGCGCAGCAGAAAATCCTGTGCAAGGCATTGGCCGAACAGCATTTGAGATATCGCGTGCGCAGGGATAGCGGATGGCAGAATTCCGCACTTTCCGACGACACGCAGACCAGACTGGCCATGTTGGAGGCATTGGGCGTCGGCGCGGATCTGAGCGGCGTGACCATTTCCACTATCCACGCGTCCAAAGGTTTGGAATTCAAGCACGTGTTCCTTATCGGCTGCTCGGAAGGACTCATACCGTATGGGTTGCCGCAGGATGACGACGTGCTTGAGGAGGAACGCCGGCTCATGTATGTGGCCGTGACGCGCGCCGAAGACACGCTTGACGTCTCATATGCGCGTACCCGTGAAGGCAATGAGGGTGAAAGGGCACGACGGGTGTCGCGCTTTTTCCGCTGATACTGCTAACGGAATAGCGCGATTACTCGGCGTCGGTATCGTTGTTGCTGCCGGATTCTGCGGAATCGTCAGAGTCGCTGCCATTGGTATCGGATTCGCCGCCCTTGTGCTCTTCCTCGTCAAGCAGCTTGCTGAGTTCGGCATCCCAATCGATGGTCATGCCATCGGCGTCGCCAAGGGGCTGCGACGCCATATCGGTGGCATTGGAAGCGGCGAACGTCGTATTTTCCGTGTTTTCCGACGATCCGTTGTTCTGCGACTGTGAGGTGTTGTCATCGTCATCATTCGGCAGTTGCGGCAGTAGATCGGGATGTGACCATTTCGCGTCTCGTGCCTGCGCGCCTTCCGTAGCGCAGATGTTATCCCACAATGCGGCCGCTTCACGCATGCGCTTCGGGCGTAATTGCAAGCCGATCAGGCTTTCGAAGGTGCGTTCCGCAGGACCTCCGATGGCGCGCTCGCGGCGGAGCATCTCACGAAGCTGTTCGATATGCGGAATATGAGCCATGCCGGCGCGCCACACTACGGTGTCTACCCAACCCTCTACCAAGGCGAGCAGATTCTCCAGCGATTTCATGGCCTGCTGTTGTTCAGGCGTGTCAGGGAACGCCACCTTGGTGATGTTCACCGCGTCGGCCATGGAATCCGGGTCGACGGACTGCGCATCGCGGATCTGCTCCTCCATGGCGTCCAAATCGATGCTGGTGCCACGGGCATACTTGCCCAACAGCGCCTCGAAGCGTGGCATCAGCCACGGCACGGAAGCGTACAGGCGCGAATGGGCGAGCTCTTGCAGTGCAAGATAGCTCATTACTTCGTTCACGTCGATTTCCAAGGATTTCGCATATTCGACGACATTCTGCACGATCAGGCCTCCAGCCGGATTCTTCAGCAACGAAATGCTTTGGTCGAAACTGCCGCGCACCTCATGCGACAAATCGCCGGCGGCACGTCCCAGCTGCATGGCGAACGACGTATTGCCGACGAAACGCATGAGTTTTGCCGGATCTTTCATATCATCGGGAATCGGAATCTGCACCGGACCAGCGAAAATGCCGGAAATTTCCGTATGGAATTCGGAATCGCCGAAACGCTGTGACAAAATCGAAGCCAGAGCGTCGCTCATCGACTCGGCAATCGGGGATGCAAACTGCGCCCAGGAATCGATGCATCCTTCCACCCAGCCTGCGCGGGTAAGCACCTGCGTTTCGCCTTGCGCGGGGTTGAATTCGCAAGCGGTGTCAAGCCACAGATTCGCCTCGCTGATGGCTCGCCGGGCCATCTCGCCGTACTCCGCGCTCACACTGGTTTCCGATCCTTCGCCATTGGCCTGCTGCAATGCCAATGATTTCGCCAGTTTGACGTTGATTGGACCTTCCTCGGTGATGTGCTGGATGTCTCCGAAAGTGTTGAGCCCGCCCGCAGTGAACGCCTGCATCATCGACCTGACCTCGGCCGGCTTGGGAAGCTTGCTCACATCCTGACTCATCAACTGGTCGCGCAACTCTTCCGGCATGTTGGAAAACTGGTTCCATGCCATCTCGCCTTGAATTGGTCCGAAACAATCGATAAACCATTGGCGGATCGCGTTCTCGTCCATGCCGGCCCTGCCTTTTCCTAAGCGTTTTTTCAAGTTTGGTTGGTTCCATACTATGTTATGGGAGGTATGCCCAAGATGAAGGAAACACGACGAATTCACGGCAAAAACACACGTAGCGGCGCTCCGGGACGTGTCAAACGATGGCTGATAGGCGCGGAAGGTTGGCTGTCCGCGCGTTCATGGCGTTATCTTGCAGGGCCGTTGGTGGCGGTACTGTGCGTATTGGTGTTGATTATGCCCAGCGCGTATGTGGTGCAGGTGCCCGGCCCGACACAGAATGTGCTCGGGGAGGTTTCCGGCAAGCAGGTCATCGCCGTTTCCGGTGCGAAAACGTATAAGGATTCAGGCCAACTGCTGTTGGTCACGGTCAATGCTTCAGGCGTGCCAGGGTACCCGGTGTCGAACGCGCAGGCATTGGTGGCGTGGGCCGATTCGAAATCCACGGTGATGCCTCAGGAAGCGGTGGTTCCTGTTGGACAGACCGCAGAGGAATACAAGCAGTCCAGCGACAAGGAGATGACGTCATCGCAGGATTCCGCCACCGCAGCGGCGAAAAAGTTCCTGGAAGAGCATGGTTATGACGTGTCCGGCATGAAGGTGTCCATGCATGTGGACGACATCGGCGGGCCGTCGGCGGGCATGATGTACACGCTTGGTCTGATCGACAAGGTGACCGGTGAAAAACTTTCTGGGGGTAAGATCATCGCGGGAACGGGCACTATGAACGACAAAGGTGAAGTCGGTGAAATCGGAGGCATCCGTTTGAAGATGCTCGGAGCGAAACGCGACGGAGCAACTTGGTTCCTTGCCCCGGAATCCAATTGTTCCAGCGTTGTGGATCATATTCCGGAAGGTTTGAACGTGGTGAAGGTGTCCACTTTGCAGGAGGCGTACGATGCGCTGATTGCCGTCCGAGACGGCAAGGGTGCATCCCTGCCGCAATGCTCCGCGGGAGAGTGACGCATTCCGAGATATAAGAAAAAACAATCTCGCAAAGTGAGCAATTCCACGGTTCGTAACGTATATGTTCGAGCAGTGTTGGTATATTGACGAACGTGAATCAAACGGCATCTGATAACGCTGAAGAATTCGGTTTCCACGCTGGCGACCTGGTACAGGAATGGCTGTGGGACGATGATGTGGACGACTCGATCCGCGCCAAGATCGAGGAGCTGACCGGTGAAGAGCTGGTCGACGAGGACTATGATTCCGCCGTTGATGGCGTGATTATCTGGTGGCGCGACGGCGATGACGAAGACGAACTGTCTGACACCATCGTCGATGCGTATGCGGTCCTTGGAGACGATGGTCCATTGTGGGTGCTCACCCCGAAGCCGGGGCGCCCGGGCGCGGCAAGTTCAAGCACCGTGCAGTCCGCCGCGAAGACCGCCGGCATGAATGCAGCCACGCCGCTGACCGTCAGCGGTGACTGGAACGGCATCCGTCTGCGCGCATTCGGTAAAGGCCGCTGATCGTATTCGTTTTACCTGCCTTGGCACGCATGGTCAAGGTCGGGCGCTCATATAAAGGCTTGGAATCACACGATTCCGAGCCTTTTTTGCTTGCGGAAGCAGTCGAAGAAGATGTTTCCATGAAATTGTCTATATTGACAAAAGTCATGACTTTGCTGACGTGCACGCGAGATAGTTGGGAATATCAGAAGAGTCGGAACGGCTTATTTTCTGCGGAAACAAAAGGTGGGCGATGAGGGACTCGAACCCCCGACATCCACCGTGTAAAGGTGGCGCTCTAACCAACTGAGCTAATCGCCCGCAAAGCTCTACTGTACAGTATTCGTTGCCTGCGACAGCTTCAACGTGTGTCGCGCTGCCCAATAGGGGTTTCTTCCATAGTAAATGCGTGAAAAATGGTGTGATTTGAGTGTCGATTCGCTGAATTTTCCACAAGAAAGCCAAAAGCGTCGAATCAATCACGTAGAGTAAGGACGTTGAGTAGTGCAGTAGGAGGTCGATAGCCAATGGCGCAGGAACCTGAATCCGAGAGGAACGCATCGGGGATCGCTCGTACTTCAAAGCGCAAGTGGGGGTATGATTCCGAACAGGTGGACGCTTTTCTTGAGCGTGCGCACATGCTGTACGAAGGTGAGGGAGCGCAACTCACCCAGCATGATATTCAGAATGTTTCTTTCGATTTGGTCAAAGGCGGCTATGTGATCGCCCAAGTGGACGCGGCCCTTGCTCGTTTGGAGCGCGCCGTGGTGGACAAGCAGACCACATGGGAGATTTCGCAGCACGGTCGTGTGGCGTGGAAAGCGCAGACCGAAAGTCTGTTCCGCCAGCTTGACGCCCATTCCAAACGTGAGCACGGCGAACGTTTCAAGCCAGGAGAAGGCAAGGAACCGAGCTATGACCGCAAGCAAGTGGATCGCATCGTCGATCAGTGCCTGACGAAGGCCGCTGGCGAGCTCGGCGTTGAGGAAGTGTCGGAAGACGATGCCAAGAAACTTGTCGATCTGAACTCCCAGACCGTGGCGAATGTGATCTTCACCCAGCGCAAGGGCAAGCGTGGCTATGACGAGCGTCAGGTGGATTATTACCTGAACGAATGCGTGCAGCTGCTGACCAGACTCGAATCCTATGCTCGTGTGGCCGACTTCGTGGGCGAGCCCTCCGAAAGCGCGATGACCGCAGCCAATCCGTCCGCAACCAGTCTGGCATCCCAAGAGACGCAGGTGGTCTCGCCGTTATTCGCCGTTCCAGCCGTTTCCGCAGAACCTATTGCGCAGCCCGCTCAGGTTCAAAACAGCACTGACTCCTTCGACGCTTTGAATAAGGCGGAACGTGAGATTTTCACCACGCCTGCAACGTCCCCGGTGAGCATTCCGGCCACTCAAACCGCTGCGCCGACGTATGCTCCCGTGGTTCCGCCTGTGTTCCAGCCAACCATCAGCACCCCGTCGGCTCCGGTAACTCCGGCAGCTCCTGTAACGCCGGAACCTCAGGCCGCTCCGGTTGCTCCAGCGGCTCCGGAACAGTCGTTGGCACACCTGTTCAAAGCGTCCAATGCGGTTGACGAGGAGCCATCTTCCGCAGGAACGGAAACCGAAGCGTTCAATCCGCTTTCTGATGATGGCGCGCCGAGCTATGACGCTCCGGCCGCGCCTGCGGCTCCTGTGATTCCAGACACTTCGGTCGCACATCAGCCGGAAGAATCTCACGGCATCACCATCGCTCCCGATTCTTCGTTGGCTGCCTTGGCGCAGATGGCCCAGAACATCGACGCTCCCGGTCCGGTCGAAGACACGTTCACCCCGCGCATGCCAAGCCTGTCGACGCCGAACCTTCCGCAGGTCAATACCGACTCGATTAATCTCGGAACCTTGCCGACCGTCCCACCCTCCTTCACGCTGGAACCAGCAACCTCCGCAGATCACTCGACAACGGCAACTCCCGTTGAACCGGCGAAACCGGCAGAGGAAGAGAAGAAGAACGAAACCAAGCCGGCAACCAATCCGATGTTCGAAGCATCCAACAGCAATCTGGATGTCGATATTCCCGACCTGTCGTTCCCCTCTTTTGAATAGGCAATCGCACTGAACAGGCTGACGTGACCGTCAGCCTGTTTTCGCGTTCACACGAATAATCCAAAACAAATACGGAGCACACGCATAACCCATGCAAACCTCAACCGTAGTCATTCTGGGATCCACCGGATCCATCGGCACCCAAGGACTTGACGTCATCTCCCGCCATCTCGACCGTTTCAACGTGGTCGGACTTGCGGCAGGCGGCTCCCACGTGGAACTTCTGGCCCAACAGGCGGTCCAATTTCACGTTTCGAAAGTCGCCATCTTCAACACAAACGCGGTCCATGCGCTCCAAGATGCGCTAAACCAAGCCGGCGCAAGCCATGTGGAAATCATGGCCGGGCCGGAAGCGGTAATCGCCATGGCCGGATCCGGTGCCGACGTGGTGTTGAACGGCATTACCGGATCCATCGGCCTTGAACCTTCGATTGCGGCACTGCAGGCAGGATCGCAGCTGGCGCTCGCCAACAAGGAATCCGTTGTGGCCGGCGGTCATCTGCTGTTCGACGCACAGGTTCGTGCGCAGCAGATCAATCCGGTTGATTCCGAACATTCCGCCATCTGGCAATCGTTGCGTTCGGGCACGCACGGTGAAGTGTCGAAACTCGTGGTCACCGCTTCCGGAGGTCCGTTCCGCGGTTGGAAACGCGAGCAGATGACCGACATCACGCCTGAACAGGCGTTGAACCACCCTACTTGGAATATGGGTCCGGTGGTGACCATCAACTCGTCCACGTTGATGAACAAGGGGCTTGAAGTCATCGAAGCGAGCCGTCTGTTCGACGTGCCTCCGAGCCGTATCGACGTGACCGTGCACCCGCAATCCATCGTGCATTCCATGGTGGAATTCCGCGATGGCGCCACCATCGCACAGGCTTCACCGCCTGATATGCGTCTGCCGATCGCGCTTGGCCTATCGGCTCCCGAACGACTTGGCAACATCGCAGCGGCCTGTGATTGGACGAAAGCCGCCATGTGGACGTTCGAACCGCTTGACGATGAGGCATTCCCCGCAGTGAGCTTGGCTCGACATTGCTTGGAAGCTTCCGAAAAGCATACGGCCGTGCTGAATGCTGCCAACGAACAGGCCGTTCACGCCTTCCTCGAACATCGCTTGCCATATCTCGGCATCGTCGATACCGTCAAGGAAGTGTTGGACGAAATGGATGCGGAACTGCGCGGCAATCCGCTATTCGCTTCCGTGGAGGAAATGAGCCAACTCGAGCTGGAAGCCCGTCGTCGAGCCGACGACCTGATAAACAAGTAACGGAAAACGAAACAAGACAAACAGACGAAACGTAAGTGACGCAAGGCTCCCTAAGTCGGGAGCCTTGTTATTGCAAGGATTTGACGTATGCCAGAAATCGAAAAGCCGTTCCGTAAAACCGGTGAGGCAGCCATTAGCGAAAGCCCGCTGCATCCGCGCCGCAAATCGCACCGTATTATGGTCGGTCCCGTTCCAGTCGGCGGGGGAGCGCCAATCTCGGTGCAATCCATGACCAATACGCTGACAGCCAATGTTCCCGCGACATTGCAGCAGATCGCGGAACTGACCGCAGCAGGCTGCGATATCGTGCGCGTGGCCGTACCAAGCCAGGATGATGCCGACGCATTGCCGGAAATCGTAAGGAAATCACCGATTCCGGTCATCGCCGATATTCATTTCCAAAGCAAATACGTGTTCCAGGCCATTGACGCGGGCTGCGCTGCGGTGCGTGTGAACCCCGGCAACATCCGCAAATTCGACGAGGTTGGCCCTTCCATTTGCAAAGCCGCCACGGACGCGGGCATTTCGTTGCGCATCGGCGTGAACGCGGGCTCGCTCGATAAGGAACTGTATGCGAAATATGGAGGTCCGACGCCGGAGGCACTGGTTGCGTCCGCCATGAAGGAAGCGCGCATGTTCGAAGACGTCGGCTTCCATGATTTCAAGATTTCCGTCAAGCATCATGATGTGATCACCATGGTGGAAACGTATCGTCTGCTCGCTTCCAAGGGTGATTGGCCGTTGCATCTTGGTGTCACCGAAGCTGGACCGGCATGGCAGGGCACCATCAAAAGCTGTTTGGCATTCGGTGCGCTGCTGGCTGAAGGCATTGGAGACACGATTCGCGTTTCGCTGTCGGCACCGCCCGTCGAAGAAGTGAAAGTCGGGTGCAAGCTGCTGGAATACATGGGATTGCGTCCGCGCAAGTTCGACATTATCTCCTGCCCGAGCTGCGGTCGTTCCCAGGTTGATGTGATTCAGTTGGCCAATGCGGTGACCGAAGGTTTAAAGGATGTGACCGCGCCGATTCGCGTGGCTGTTATGGGCTGCATCGTCAACGGTCCGGGCGAGGCCCGTGAAGCCGATTTGGGTGTGGCATCCGGCAACGGCAAGGGACAGATTTTCATCAAGGGCAAAGTCATTCAAACCGTGCCGGAAGACCAGATTGTGGAAACGCTGCTGGTCAAAGCGCAGGAGATCGCCGCGCAGATGGAAGCGGACGGACAGGTGCCCGTCAACGCCACAGGACCGGTGGTGGTGCCGGTGGCGCAAGGTAATTGTTGATTTCGCTGACCGCGGGCGGTCGATTGCAGATTGTGATCGGCCGCCCGCTGGTTTTGCTGGTTGTCGATTGCCATTTCAGCTGGAGTCGGTACAATGAACGGCGTGTCAGATCAGGAACGTCAGTCAGTCATGTCCAGCGCGGAGAGCCAATCCAGTCAGTGGACGAGGGGCAGACGGCTGATGGTCAGTCTGCCTATCTTCATCATCCTGCTGGGCATTCTGGTGTCGGTATCCAATTTGACGGCATCGTCATGGAAGTACGAGCCAACCGGTCAAACCATCGAAACGTTATCATCCGACACGGCAGTGACCTTCGATAATCCTTCCGGCAAAACCCTTGCCAAACGAGGCGATTACGAAGTGACGCAACGATATGTCACCATTGAGGCGAAACAGCCGTCAACCGGTGAAATACAACAGGTCAAAGTGTTGATTCGAGAGCCGAAAGACGCGGGAAACAATCGGCCCGGCGTGGTGTTCATGCATGGTGCCGGATATGGTACCTGTGACAACTCATTTGGAGACATGGCCACCGATCTCTCATCCGCAGGCTTCGTGACGGCCGTGCCCGACAAGCCGGTATGGTCCACCAACGATGCGACCCGTGATTACCCGGGCTCCGCGGCCATTTACGATCAGGTCATCACCATGTTGCGTGATCTCGACAACGTTGACGCTTCGAATGTCGGCATTTACGCGACTTCCGAAAGCACTTGGATTTCCTCATATCTGCTTGATCAAGACCCCGACGTGGCATTCCAGGTGTTGCTGAGCCCAATGGTGTATTCGCCACGACATTCGTTGGGATTCCTTGCCGCACAGGATTTCGCGCTGGTCGGAGCGCATGATGGATACCAGTCCATTGTGCGCCGCGCGTTCAACATCGATGCGGAATTGTTCGGCCTGACCAATCTCGACCTCGACACGTTGAATCCCCAAGCCTATTCCATTCCCACGCTTGTGGCATACGGCACCAAAGACGTGATGACCGCGCAGGTGGAAGGTACGGAGAAAATCATCGACATGGCGCATAAGGCGGGCAATTGGGACGTGACCGTGCGCACATACCCCATCGCCAACCATGTGCTCCGACTCGGCGACGAATCCAACAGCGGCACTCCGTTCGCCGACGCCTACGTGGATGATGTAATCAGTTGGGCTGTCGGCATCACGCGGGGACTGCAGCAGACCAGCGAGCGTGTGGCCGGTACCAACTTGTATCAGTCGATTGCGGTGCCGTTGGAATTGCAGGCGAACAGCGGGCTGACCATTTATCTCGTGGTGCTGCATGCCAGCATGGTGCTGTTGCTGCTGGTGATCGGCGTGCTGTGGCTGATTGTGCTCGTACGTAAGATTTGGGCGCATGCGCATCGACGCCGATATGTGTTGGGGCTGAGACCTGTGTTCAAAAATGCGTTGATTACGCTTGCCGTTGCCACCATGGCCACTTTTGTGCTGTTTGATGCAGGATTGGGCGAAGTGGTTATGGGCGTGGTCAAGCTAGCGTGGGGTGGCGCTCCCGCCGAGGATCCGGGCATGATGTATTGGAGTTGGCCGGTTATTCAAATGGTGTGTGTTGTTGTGGTGTGGGCGTGGTCTCGCGTGTTCGTGCGTCTTATCGAGGAGGCGACGAATCGTGGTCTTGCACAATGGCCACCGCGTAAGGGGGCTATAGGCGCGATTGTGAGTGGCCGCCAGCCGGTGCTCGCGTCGACGAGGTTCGGCCGTGTGATGTTTTGGATCACGGCGGTCACCATGCTGTATGTGCTGTTGGTGTTCGCGTTCTGGGGATTGTTTATTTACTGATATCGCGGGAGAGTGCGGCTGGCGCGAGAACGTGCGGAAAGTATAGATAGTTCAGTTAAGAAAACGAGTCGAGGCGAAGGAGGTGTGTGAATGCCGTTGTATCAGGACGAGGGCGTGGTCTTGCGTACCGTCAAACTTGGCGAAGCTGATCGTATCGTCACTTTGCTGACACGTGACCATGGCAAAATCCGCGCCGTCGCCAAAGGTGTGCGTCGAACCAAATCGCGTTTCGGAGGTCGTTTGGAGCCTTTCATGCGCGTCTCGTTGCTTATTGCGGAAGGGCGTTCGCTTGATGTGATTTCCCAAGCCGAGTCGGTGTCGGCGTATGCGAGAGGCATCTGCACCGATTTCAAGGCGTATACCGCAGCGAATGTGATTTGCGAAACCGCTGACAAGCTGGTAGTGACGGAGCAGGAGCGTTCCGTGGCACAGTATCGGCTGGTGCTGGGAGCGTTGAATGCCCTTTCCAAGCATGCGCATGAGGCTGCTGCGATTGGCGATTCCTACGTGATGCGTGCTCTTGCGATCGCTGGTTGGACGCCACGTTTGCGTGCCTGCGTGGTGTGCGGGGAGCCGATTTCTGCTGATCGTCCATGGTTCTTTTCGATTTCTGCGGGTGGCCTGATGTGTTTGACCGATCATATTCGTGAATCGTTTGATGTTTCGTGGAATGCGATCTGCCAGTTGCAGGCGCTTGTAGACGGCGATTGGGGAGAGCTGGACGGCACGGCGTTGCTTCCGGAAACCCGACAAATGGTAGAAAAATGGGGTGAATACTATTTGGAACGTCCGATTCGTTCCATGCGCTTGCTAGATTAGCGGGTATGGCTTTTGAGAACGTGGATTACAAGTCCCTTGACATTCCGGCGGCACCATTTTCTGACCCGTCGATTATTCCTGATTTTCCGAAGAACAAGGTTCCGCGCCATATCGGCGTGATCATGGACGGTAATGGTCGTTGGGCGCAGCAGCGTGGGCTGATTCGCACCGACGGGCATCAGGCTGCCGAACCGGTGGTGTTCGACACCATCGCAGGTGCCATCGAAGCCGGTGTGCGCTACCTGTCGCTGTATACGTTCTCCACGGAGAACTGGAAGCGTTCCCCGCAGGAAGTGCGCTTCCTGATGGGCTTCTCGCGTGACATCATCCACCGTCGTGTGGAGCAGATGAACGCGTGGGGCGTGCGCGTGCGCTGGTCCGGCCGACGTCCGAAACTATGGAAATCCGTTATCGACGAATTGGAAAAAGCACAGGAACGTACCAAAAACAACACGACCATCGACGTGGTGTTCTGCCTGAATTACGGCGGACGTGCCGAAATTGCGGATGCTTGCGCGGCAATCGCAAAGGAAGTGCGTGACGGCAAGATCTCCGGCGATCGCGTAACGGAAAAAATGATTTCCGAACACCTGTACAATCCTGATATTCCTGATTGCGATTTGGTGATTCGTACTTCCGGCGAACAGCGCACGTCGAACTTCCTGCCGTGGGAAGCGGCATATGCCGAACTTGATTTCGTGCCGGAACTGTTCCCCGATTGCGGTCGAGACGTGCTATGGCGTTCGATCGACCACTACATTCACCGCGACCGTCGTTTCGGCGGCGTCAAAAAGTAGTTTTTGCTGAGTTGATTAGGTTAACTGCGGGGAGAACATAATGTTCTCCCCGTTTTGTTTGTTACAACGTGCTGATTCGGGTGGTGAAGGTGGGGACGAAACGGGAGGAGTCGACGTGGAAGGCTACGTGGATGCGGGGTGCGTTGGAGTCGATCAGTCCGGCGGGATCGCCGATGGTTCGGCCTCGGGTGCCGTGGAAATCGCCGGTTTCGAGTTCGACTTTCATTGGTAGGTCGATACAGGTCACCAGCGACGGATCCACGGCAACGGCGGCGGCCAGCGGATCATGCAATGGCATGCCCTGTGAAAACAGTCGCGCGTCGGCCTTGAGGTTTGCGGCAATGGAAAAATCAGCCATGTCGGCGAGGAATACGCGCACATCGGAAGCAGATGGGCTTGCAGCCACACTCGAGGTTCGAGCTGAAGCTGCATTTGAACTACCAGCTGAACCATCAAGTGAATCAGCGACTTGGGATGCGGTCGAGCTGGTAAGTGTGTCAGCGTTCGCTGCTTCACGCCAAGCACGGGTCGCATCGGAACCCATCAGGCATTGATGCGTTACATCCAGGCCGACCATGGTGATGTCGGCACCGGAATGGAACACGCGATCTGCGGCTTCCGGATCCTGAATGATGTTCGTTTCCGCAGTCAGATCCCAACAGTTGCCTTCCTGCGTCAACGTGCCGCCCATCATCACCAGTTTGAGTTTGCCGGCAATATCCGGTGCGGCCGCGATCGCAGCATCAATATCGGTCAGCGGACCGGTCGCAACCACAGTGACGTCGAAACCATAAGCGCGAACCTGATCAATAATGAACTGCACGCCTTCGGAAACCGAGTCGGCGGAAGAATCATCAACATGAATAAAAGAAGCCGAATCCGTAGTAAGCGACAATTCAAACGAATCAACCGCAGGATTCGCATGAACATCATCCAACGCATATCCGCCAACGGAAATCAGACTACGATAATCACGAGAAAAAACAGTATCAGAACCGGAATTATCCGAAAAAATATCTGAAAAAGCAGTATCCGAAGACGAACTATCGCAAGCCGGGCCGAATCCTCCCAATCCGTCCGTGCCGTGAAACTGCGCACAACCTGCATCCGGAATGAAACACCGAGCCCATGAAGGATGCGACGATCCACGTATCACCGGAATGTGCCGAAGCCCCAACCGTTCCAGCACATACGAAGTATTGCGAACCGCAGTGTCGACGGAAACATTGCCGTACGTGCCGATCACGCCAAGCACGTCAACAGTGTCGAACGTCGCAAGGTATGCCAACGCCAGTGCATCGTCGATACCGGTGTCCACATCAAGAATCAGTCGTGTCATATTTGTATTTAATCAAACTCGTGCAATGAAGCCAAATGCAACGCATAATGGTGCGGCATCCCACAAACCATGTTCAACCCGAACTGAGCAAGCAGTGTTGGGCATGAAATAAAAATGCAGGATGCCGTATTCCAATATTTTCGATTATTCGCACCTAAACGGGTTACAAACCTACTCGTTCAAACCCGATTATTTCAGGAATTCGTCGGTGGCGAGATCCTTGGCTTGCGGAGCGTCGTGCACCACCTTGTCATGCGAATCGGTGTAGGCGTCTTCCTGAGCGAGGAAGTCGAAATACTGCTGGGCGCCTTCAACGTCGTTCGTACCGAACGTGAACGAACCATCCTTGATCTTGGCGGGATCGCCCCAATACTGACCGTCCACAATGGTTTTCATGCTTTTCTTGACGAAATCAAGCTTGAGATTCGCGTCGGGAGCTTCCTTCACAAGGATCTTCGCTGCATCGTCAGGATTCGAATATGCGTACTCGTAGCCCTTCTTGGTGGCTTGTACGAACTTCTTCACCAGTTCGGGATTGTTGGAAATCGTCTTGTCGCTGGTGATCACGCCAATGGTGTCGGCATTGCCGGGAACGCCGTAATCCGGTTCGGTAAAGCAGTTGAGCTTCGGACCGTACATGTCGGCCTGCACACCCTCCCAAGTGGCATAGAAACCACCGAAATCAGCCTTGTTGCTGGACAGCGTTTGGAACGTGGACGTGCCGACGGTCACCTTGTCGAATTCGCCCTTACCTCCGTCCGACTGAATCATGCGACGGATCACCGCATCGGATTCGTTGGATCCGAACGTGGCGAAAGTCTTGCCGTCGAAATCCTTCGGGGATTTGATTTCAGTGTTGGAAGCGAGCGAACACCAGATGGCGCTTGGCTTCTGCTGTACCTGCAGCACCTGCTTGATGGTTGCGCCCTTAACAGCGTACGTGCTTACGTTGGTGAGGTTCGACAATGCGAAGTCGGCCACGCCGTTGTTCACGGCCTGTTCGGCACCGGCCTGTGCCACGGCCACGATATCAACGTCAAGACCTGCCTCTTTGAAATAACCCTTGTTTTTCGCCACATATACGCCGATATGATTGGTGTCGGGCGCCCAGGACAGCATGAAGGTCACTTTGGTCAGATCGCTGCTGCCAGATGCTGTGCTTGTTGCGGAATCGTTGCTTTGTCCGCATGCGGTAACGCTGAACAACATGGCGATTGCGCTGAAGAGTGCGATTATTGTGCTTGCGATGTGGGTACGTGCGGTGGCGTCATGCCTGCTGAAGATGCTCATAAAGCGATTTCCCTTGAATCTGTATTCTCTATCGTTTTCTAGGGATATGCTGCGAGCGGAGTTCGGGCAGAAAACGATACGAAGGGCCTCAGGCCCCCGCTCGTCCAATGCCCCCGACATTCCTTACGGTGCCTAGTGAAAGGCGTGGAATATTGCCGGTTTGCCACGCATTGGCTTAACAGCGGGTTTTATTATACGTAGGCAGCGTGACCGACATGCAATGCGGAGTGGCGAATGCTGCGAATGCTGCGTTTGCAGAAGGCCGATGATGTTTGGCGTGTTTGACTTACTGGTCTGCATCGGGATCGGCGTCGGCATCAGCTGGGCCGAGCAGGACGCGTTCGCTGAGGTTCACCAGGCACATCAGAACGCCGGTGATGGCGATGATGACCAGCGTCGCCGAGAAGATCAGCGGTGTGCGGAACGAGTTGTAGGCGGCCTGTAGCCAAATGCCAAGACCTTTGCGCGCGCCCAAATATTCTGCGGTGGCGGCGGTGGCGAAAATGTATGCGGCGGAAACGCGGATGCCGCCATAAATCTGACGAGCGGCCACACGCAGCTTCACATGCCACAGTGTCCACGCTTTCGTGGCGCCACAAGTCAGCGCAACATCCGAATAAAACTGGGGGACCGCTTCAAGCCCACGAATCGTCTGCACTGCAATCGGGAATAAGCCGAATACCGTTACGATCACGATTTTTCCGGAAATCTCAAAGCCAAACCAGATCAAAAATAGGGGAGCGATGGAAATCAACGGCATGGTCTGCGCAGCTGAAAGCAACGGGAACAATGCGGCGTTCGCAATGCATGAGCAGTACAGCAGTATGCCGATGAGAATGCCGAACAGTACGGCGAACAGGAATCCGACGGCACCTTCAAGCAAAGTGACTTGCGTGGCAGGCCATAACGTCGACCATGTTTCGACGGTGGCCTGTGCGATTTCGCTTGGCGCGGCGATCATGGTGCTGGGCACATTGCCGATGCGGACCCACGCCTCCCATACCGCCAGCAACAGCACTACTGCAATAACCGTGGGAATACGGCGTTTGCAAACGTGAGCAAAGGCGGACAAAGCTTCGAGAAGTTTTGCGACAATGCCGGCTTTTGAATTCGTGTTCGCAGCCATGCCCGAACCCATGTGCGAACTCGTGTTTGAGGGTATGGATCCTGTTGCCGAATCCCTGCGTTGAACGTGCGAAACCGCCATCGTTCACCTTGCTTTCTGCGCCATAGTGGGCGCGCACGTGACCGGTGGCGAGAAATCAGTAAGGTGAGGAGCCTGCCCGCGTTCCGGTCAGAAAAGTTCATTACCGGGGTGCCAGTATAAAGCACTCCCTAAACCACGTTCCAAACCAAAATCGTTCTTCAAACCAAAACGTAAGTCACAACTTGCGGCATAACGCAAGGTGGGTTCCGTATCTTGCCTGACACGGAACCCACCTTACTATTTACCCCTTGCTACTGCCTTGGATTAGCCTCACTCCAGTCCGATGGACTTCATGGTGTGGAGCTTCAAGGACTTGACCTCAAGCGTGCCGGATTCGGCAACAAGTTTGATGGCTCGTGGGCCTTCGGAAGCGTAGCTGAAGGAGCTCATGGCCTGACGGCCGTCGTTTACGTACACTTCCACGCAGCCGCGATCCACGAACACGCGCAGCTTGAGCTCGCCGGAAGCCAGTTCTTCGGCGGAAAGCGGCGCGGTACGGTAGCCACGATCGCCCTGGGCTGCGGCCTGACGGTCGATCACCACGCGGCCGATCTGATCGTCGAACGCCACATACGTGTAAGAGCCATCTTCGGTCGCGTGAATCTTCAGACCGGCGCGTTCCGCGGTGGAGGCGTTGAGATCGATGGTCATTTCGATTTCAACGGCTTCGGCATCGTCGGCAATGGTCTGCTCGCCATTGACGTCCAGCGAGATCGCACCGAAATCGGTGGTGTTTTCGCGCAAGCCCTCCATTTCGACAACCGGAGCGGTGTGCAGATCGCCGTCGGCGCCCAGGGTGATCTCACGCGGAAGGGTCAGGTTGCCGCACCAGCCGTCATCCTGCATCGGAATCGGCTCAACGAACGGGCTCATCCAGCCGTATACGATCTGGCGCTCGCCATCGTTGAAGGACTGCGGAGCGTAATAGTTGTGGCCGCAATCCCACAGGCGAAACTCGGTTTCCGGCTGGAACGCCTCGCCCGGGGTCCACGTGCCGATCATGTAGCCGGCGTTGGAAACGTTGCGGTTCATGAAACCGGAGGCCTTTGCGCCCATGGCGGAGAAGCCGATGACCCACTTCTCATTGCCCTCGGCGTCCTTGATCGGGAAGAAGTCCGGGCATTCAAGCATGAAGACGTTCGGATCCGGGTGTTCGAACAGCACACGCTCGTAGGTCCAACGAACCATGTCATCGGAGGAGAACAGCCACATCTGGCCGCGCTTTTCTACGGAGGAGACACCGAAGGTCATGTACCACTTGTCTCCGGTCTTCCATACCTTCGGGTCACGGTAGTGGTGGTCGACCTTATCGAGCGGGCAATCGATGATCATGCCGCGCTTGGTGGCGCTGGTCAGCTCGTCGTTGTCTGGTTCGGCGATCATCTGCACCTGCCAGTCGCCGCCGGTGTTGTCGATGCCGTTGGCCCAGCGGTGGCCGGTGTAGTAGAACTTGAGCTCGCCGTCATCGCCGATCACTGCGGAACCGGAGAACACGCCGTCCTTTTCCTCTTCGAGAGTCGGGGCGAACATGATCGGCTCACGCTTCCAGTTGAGCATGTCGTTGGAGGAGACGTGACCCCAGTGCATCGGGCCCCACTGGGTGCCGTACGGGTGCAGCTGGTAGAACACGTGCCAACGGCCCTTGTAGAAGCACAGGCCGTTCGGATCGTTGATCCAGCCGCCGTTGGAGGCGATGTGGAACTTCGGATACCAACGGTTGTTGCGCGCGGCGGCCATGGCTGCAACGCCCGCCTCCGCCTGTGCCAGAGCCTCGCTGTGGTTCTTGATTTCGTGAAGGACGGGTGCGTCCGGGGTGAAGCCAGTCATCGTTGAATAGCCTTTCTTGTGATTGTTGAATTGCTGCTTATTGAGTTTTGAGTAAAAGTTGTAAGAATGCTGCCCGAAGCGGAAAAAGGGGAAACGCTTCGAGCAGCACGATTCAGTTATGTTCTTGGCCGGACTTGCGATTGCGTTCAGGCGTTCGCTTCTGCAGCGGCCTGGGCCTTGAGCTGCTTGTCGGTGTAGAACGGATCACCGCCGACTTCCTGGTCGTCCTTCTTGATCACGAAGAAGCCGTAGATCAGGGCTGCCAGCACGATGCCGGAGATGGTGAAGAAGGTCGGGCGATCGCCCATGGCGTCATGCAGGGCGCCCATCGGGGTGGAGAAGATCACCTGGCCGATCTGGGAAGCGATCTGGAAGCCCACCATGTACAGGGTTGCCGACAGCTTGGTGTCGAAGTGCAGGGTGAAGTAGCGGAATGCCGGCAGGCAGAACAGCGGAACCTCGATGGAGTGGAACAGCTTGACGATGGAGACGCTGACCGGATCGTGGAACACGCCGCACAGGCCGATGCGCAGGAACATCACGGTTGCACCGAGCAGCAGGGAGTTGCGCACGCCGATCTTCTTCATGATGATCGGAACAACACCCATCATGGCGGACTCGAGGAACACCTGGAAGGAGTTCAGGGTGCCGTAGGTGGCGTTGCCGATTTCAGTGGTGGAGAAGAGGGAAGCGTAGTAGTTCGGGAACATCTGCTGATCGAACACGGTATAGAAGGTGTTGGTGAACAGCATGAAAACGATGAGCACCCACAGGGTCGGCATCTTCAGAACGGAAATCATTTCCTTGAAGGACGGGTTGGTCGGAGCCGCGTTCGGATCAGCTTCCTTCTTGAGCTCTTCCTTCTGCTCGGCCGGAACCCAGAAAGCGTAGATGCACAGCATGCCGAGGCCGCAGATGGAGCCGACCCAGAAGTTCAGCAGCGGGTTGATATTGAACAGGAAGCCTGCACACAGCGCCACGATGGCGTAGCCGAATGAGCCCCAAGCTCGGGACTGGCCGTATTCGAAGCCGAACTTGCGGGAGTAGCGTTCGGTGAGTGCCTCGAACAGGGAGCAGCCGGCCATGAAACCTGCGGACAGCACGATGGAGCCGATGAGCACGCCGATGAAACGGGTGGTGCCGCCGGCTGTCAGCATCGGGGCATACACGAACTGCACGAACGGGCCGACGAGCGCTGCGATGGCGGAGACGAAGATCACGAGCTTACGCTTGATGCCCAGTTGGTCCTGGATGGCGCCGTAGGCGAACATGATGACCAGGGTTGCCAGGGAGTTGATGGAGTAGATCTGGCCCTGCTCGGCGGAGGTCATGCCCAGACCGTGGGCCGGGTCGGTAAGCCAGCGGGAGAAGAAGGACCACCAGATGCCCCACGAGCAGAAGAACATGAAGATGCCGAAGGAGCTCTGCAGGTAGGAAGGATTCTTCCATGCAGATCGAGTTGTACTTGCCATGTTGTTGTTTCTCTGTTTCTCTTTGTTTGTGCCGCTGCCGCGCGGCACCTCGGTTGTGTGCCGATGTTGTGTTATGCCGTCATTCACCCAGCTGCCGTGCCAAGTGGATGAACATGGTTAAATAATAGTGCGTAAAACGATTGACGTCAATCGATTGACGTAAGTAATTCCAACGCTTTTCGGAAGTGTTGGAATTAAGCCGAAATGGGGGATGAAAAAAAGGCCTCTCGGCGTGTCGTAACGGACACGTCAACAGGCCTTTCATGTGGTCTTAGATCGCGAAACTTAGCTGCGAACCGATCCCTTTTCTATCAGCGCGCAATGGATCTTCGCAGGAATCGGCGAATCCAACGGCGGCATGGGAGCGGTGGTATTCGGCCAAGACGAACTGTCGACGGGCTTGCGTTCGATCATCGAAATAAGCTTGCATGCGGCCCAATAACCCATCTCATAGTGGGGCAGTTCCACCGTGGTCAGCTGCGGTTCCAGCGTTTCGGCGAACACGCGGTGGTTGTCGACGCCGACGATGGAAACGTCCTTGCCGACGGTCAGTCCGCGGCGTGCCGCACATTCGTACACATACCATGCGCGCGCATCATTGAAGCAAAAGAAACCGTCGGGATTGCGTTCGTCAAACAGTTTGTCGACGGCACGCAACGCAGGACCATTATTGAGCACATTGCATACCAGCGAAGGATCATAGGCGAAACCGGAATCCTGCAATGCCGCCTGATACCCGGCAAAACGGCCATCCTGCGCAATCATGTTTTCCGAGCATCCGATGTAGGCGATACGCTTGCAATCGGCCTGAATCAGCCGTTTCGTGGCATCATAGGCGATTTGGAATTCGTCCGGCTCGATGCTGGGAATCTGGTTGTCGGCATCGGTGGCATCCACCATCACCACCGGATAATCGCCGAGCGAGGCTGGCACGCTCGCAATGCGATTCGACATCTTCGAATAGAAGAAACCGTCCACGCCATACCGTTTCAGCGTGGCGATTTCGTTCTCTTCGCTCGCCCTGCCATCGGTGCTGACCGTGATGATCATGTACCCGTAGGTGCTTGCCGCGTCTTGCGCGCCCAGAATGATGCCGCCTGCGTACGGCGTGGTGGCAACTTCCTCGCTGATGAAGCCGAGAATTCGCGTGCGGCAAGTGCGCAGGCTGCGCGCCAGAGGATTGACCGTGTAGCCGAGTTCGTCTGCCTTCTCGCGTACGAGCGCGGCCAAAGGGGCTTTCACACGTCCTTCATCCCTGCCGTTAAGCACCAGGGAAACAGTGGAAATGGACACCCCTGCCGCTTCGGCAATTTCCTTCATCGTAGTCATATTCGCTACACTATACCCAAATCAATAAGAAAAGCGCGCCATTCCTTATAAATAGCGCGCTTTTCGATTTTTCTGACGATCTAACAGTTTATTGCCTGATTTATTCCGACAGGATTTCGTCCACAAGTGCCTGCTTGGCGTGGATCTGACCTTCGAAACCCGGGCGAATGTCGAGACGGATCACCACGTCGGTGCGATAGCCCTGGCCAGCCAGCTTCATGGTGGCGTCGCGAATCACCTTGAGCACGTCGTCGATGTCGCCTTCGATGTTGGTGAACATGGCGTTGGTTTCACTCGGCAATCCGGATTGACGGATCACGTCGACCGCCTGCGCCACGTACGTGGACTTTTCAGGGCTTGCGCCGGCGGGGGAGATGGCGACTGCGGCAAGCGTGTTGATATACGGTTTGCCGGTTTCCGGGTTGATCGGCACTTCCTGCTTTTCCGCATTGCGATCAAGGGTCATGTTCGTTCCTTTCGTTGCGTTCCTATCGGCCTGATACGACTTGGATTGGTTGGTGCGGATTTGGCTGTCAGCGCCATTTCCAAGCGTGATCCATCGGTCCGGATCCGTGACCGAGGTCAAGCTGCGCCTCCAAGGCGCCCGTCAGATACAGTTTTGCACTATCGACGGCTTCCGGCAATGTCTCGCCAAGCGCCAGATGCGATGCGATCGCCGAAGACAGCGTGCATCCGGTGCCATGCGTGTTCGGATTATTGATACGACGCGCGCGGAACCAAGTGACTTTGCCGCTCGGTTCAACGAGCACATCGCTGGTATCCTGCGTGCCATGACCGCCTTTGACGAGCACCGCGCAGCCGAAATGGCCGGCGAGCATATGGCCTGCCGTCACCATGTCGTTCTCACTGGAGATGCTTTCGCCATTCTCGTAGTCGATCGCGTCGGCACCCTGTTCGACGGCCAGCTCGCACAGCGCCTGGGTTTCCGGCATATTCGGCGTGATGACGGTGGCCAGCGGGAACAGCTTGGAAGTCAGTGCCGCAATCGCGTCGCCTTCGATAAGCTTCGCGCCGGACGTTGCCACCATCACCGGATCAAGCACAATATTCGTGGCATCATGCGCAATCAGACGGTCGGCGATCACGTTGATGAGCTCCACGCTCGACACCATGCCGATCTTCACCGCGACCGGCGGAATATCTTCAAATACTGCGTCGATTTGCGCGGCGAGCATTTCCGGAGGAGTGTTCGTGACCATGGTCACGCCTGTGGTGTTCTGCGCGGTCAGCGCCGCGATGGCGGTCATACCGAACACGCCATTGGCAAGCATGGTTTTCAAATCTGCCTGAATGCCGGCACCACCGGAGGAATCCGATCCCGCGATGCTCAATACCGGTGCCAAAGTGCTGGTCATGAATGACTCCTTACTTGCTTTTGCTTGCTTATGATGCGAAGTTCTGAAATATTCGTGATCCGTGATTGCTATTTGCGCAGTACGTGCCCATGCTTTGCATCACCGCGCACTGCCTTCCATCGCGAAACCATATTGCGGGTCGCCTCTTCCGGATCGCTTGCGCCGGCAATGGCCGACACCACAAACCAGCCGGCCGCCTTCGAATGTGCGAGCATCTCCATATCGTTGGCGGTCACTCCACCGCCGACCACAACCGGAAAATCACTCGCATCGCAGATCGCATTGATCTGCGCCTCGTCGAGCGTATGCCCGGAACCATCGTTGCCACCAACGGAAGCTTCCGGCTTGGTAGTGGACACGTGCAACGGGCCGGCCCCGATGTAGTCGATGCAGCCGGCAGGCAGCTCGTTGATCAGCTTCACCAGGCTTTCCGTTTCGGCAGACAAGCCCACAATGGCATCTTCCCCAAGCAACGCGCGGGCTTCCTGCGGTTCCAAGTCGGTTTGCCCAATATGCACGCCGTCAACTTTGATGCCCTTGTGACGTGCCTGCCAAACTACATCCACGCGATCGTCGATCACAAACGCCACGGAATCGGATTTGCCGTTGTTCTCGATAACCTGCGCGATATCGCGTGCCATGCTGGTGATGTCTTTTGCGTCGGTGTTCTTGGCTCGCAGCTGGATGAACGTTGCACCCCCGCGCAACGCATCCTCAATCACACTGGTAATAGTACGGCTCTTGCAATCCTGCGGGCCGACCACAAAGTAGGCGCTCATATCGAATGTATCGCGCATCGATGCATATGAATAATTGTTCATATAATCAACCCTTCTCGGTAAGTGATTCAGAAAGCCTACAATGTGAACCGGCAATCGTCCATATTTTCCACATACGCAATTGCCGAACCCTGCATGATATGCCGAATACCATGCAGGGTTCGGCAAAGCCTAGTCGATGATGATTTCGGAAGCGGCGACTTCCTCGGCGGTGACGTTCCAAAGCGCGTCAAGCAGCGCCACTTGGAAAGATCCGGGACCGGACGATTTCGCTTCGGCGATTTCGGAAGCCCTGTTATACAGCAATGATGCCGAAATCGCGGCGACAAGCGGTTCGGCCACGGCCAGATACGTTGCGGTAACGCCGCCGAGCGAACAGCCGGCGCCGGTGATCTTCGTCATCATCGCGCTGCCGCCGGGCAAACGGAACACGCGCTCGCCGTCAGTCACCAGATCGACTGCTCCGGAAACGGCCACCGCGCCGGCTCCAACAGGGGAGTATTTCGCAAGATGACGAGCCACTCGTTTGGCCGCGTCAACGGCGGAATCGACTTCGTCGACGGCTTCCACGCCTGCCGGGCGAGTGCCGGGAACGGTGGAATCATGCTGTGCCAAACCCCACATCGCATCGAGCGCGATGATTTCGCTCGCATTGCCGCGCACAATGGTCGGCGGGTATGTGCGGAACGATTCGAGAATGGCGGTACGGGTTTTGCCGATGCCCGCGGCGACCGGATCAAGTACCCACGTCTTGCCGTTCTTGTGCAGTTTGTAGGCGATTTCCGGTAGCGCGTCCTTGAAGAACGGCAGGAGTGTGCCCATATTGATGTAGTTCGATCCGGCGATTTCCGCGGTGTCGATCACGTCGTCAGGCAGGAAGCTCATGGCTGCGGTGCCGCCGGCGGCCAGCTGCGCGTTGGCCACAAGATTCATCGTTACGAAATTGGTGAACGACTGTGCCAAAGGTGTGGTTTCGCGTACGTCGTTTACTGCCTGCGCAATCTGTTCACGCAATGCAGCTGCATATGAGTCATCGCCCATTGTCTGCTCCCTACGTTGGTCCTAACCAACAGGTTCAAAGGGTCAGGCATTTGCCTATCTCAGCTTCCGCTTTCGCCGGAAGCCCCCCTGCATGTACATAACATACCTAACCTATACAAAGGCCCTGACACTGGAGCGGACCAAACGAAGATTCCGCGCCGAGTGTGCGATATACGCAAAGAAGGCGGTTCTTTTGGGTGTAACTCGCTTAGATATGGCAGATTTTGGAGTTTGTACGGAAGCTTCTCGTTTATATATGGCAGTCCTCTTTGGAGAAAGGCCATATCGGGGGTATGAAAATAGCCGGTTTGACTGTTTGACCTGCCATATATAAGCGAGAAGCCTCATGTCGAGACGCGAAATCTGCCATACGTAGGAGAGATACGACCTAATTGGGTGCTGTTCTGTTATCTGCACGTTGCGCCGTCGGGTCAGTCGATTCCGGAATCAGGTGAATGCAGCACGTTCTCGTAAATATAGTTGCGCATGTAAACCTCGCAGGCAAATCTGAATAAGAAAAACGTGATGACTGACTGCAAGATCTGGTCGCTATTGCTCGACAACGACACGGTTGAAGACGAGAACGCCACGAAACAGTAACGCGGGTGGTGTTCTGTCACCGCGTAAAGGTAGGCTTTGCGCTTGTAAAGACCCCAAACCGTTCAAACCAGAAGGTGCATTGTGGCTGTATCCAAACTCGATGAAGTCGTATCCCTCGCCAAGCGTCGTGGCTTTGTTTTTCCCGCCGGTGAAATCTATGGTGGAACCCGTTCCGCGTGGGATTACGGTCCGCTCGGCGTTGCGCTGAAAGACAATATCAAGCGCGAATGGTGGCGTTCCATGGTCGTCACCCGTGGCGACGTGGTGGGCGTTGACACGTCCATTATTCTTCCGCCGGCCGTGTGGGTGGCTTCCGGTCACGTGTCCGTGTTCAACGATCCGCTGATCGAATGCCTCAACTGCCACAAGCGCCACCGCGCCGACAAGCTTGAGGAATCCTATGCCGAAAAGCATGGCGACAAGCTGCCGGAAAACGGCCTGAAAGACATTGTGTGCCCGGATTGCGGCACCCGTGGCAACTGGACCGAACCGCGCGACTTCAACATGATGCTGCGCACCCACCTCGGACCGGTCGAAGACGAGAACTCGCTGCACTACCTGCGTCCGGAAACCGCACAGGGCATTTTCGTGGACTTCAAGAACGTGATGACTTCTTCGCGTTCCAAGCCGCCGTTCGGCATCGCCAACATGGGCAAGTCCTTCCGTAACGAGATCACTCCGGGCAACTTCATCTTCCGCACCCGCGAGTTCGAGCAGATGGAAATGGAATTCTTCGTGGCTCCGGGCACCGATGAGGAATGGCACCAGTACTGGATCGACGCGCGTACCCAGTGGTACATCGACCTTGGTGTGAAGCCGGAGAACCTGCGCCATTATGAGCATCCGAAGGAGAAGCTGGCCCACTATTCGAAGCGTACCGTCGACATCGAATACAAGTTCGGCTTCCAGGGTTCCGATTGGGGCGAGCTTGAAGGCGTCGCCAACCGTACCGACTTCGATCTTTCCGCGCATGCCAAGCATTCCGGCGAGGATCTGAGCTACTTCAACCAGGCCACCGGCGAAAAATACGTGCCGTACGTCATCGAACCGGCCGCCGGCCTGACCCGTTCCCTCATGGCCTTCCTTGTTGATGCCTACGACGTTGACGAGGCCCCGAATACCAAGGGCGGCGTCGATAAGCGCACCGTGCTTCGCCTTGATCCGCGCCTGGCTCCGGTCAAGGCCGCTGTACTGCCGTTGAGCAAGAAGCCGGAATTGCAGACCGTGGCACACGATCTGGCCGCCGATTTGCGTCAGCATGACTGGATGATCGACTATGACGAGGCCGGTGCGATCGGTCGTCGCTATCGCCGTGAAGACGAAATCGGCACCCCGCTGTGCATCACCGTCGACTTCGACACGCTTGACGATCAGGCCGTCACCATTCGTGAACGTGATACCATGCAGCAGGAGCGCGTCGCACTCGACAAGGTGGCTGATTATGTGGCCGCACGTATTGGCGAGAAGCATGTACGTTACCCGCAGGTGCCGGTTGAGATGGGCGGCGAGGCTTGGCCTGAGTCCGTCAAGATCGCCGAAGCCGGTGGCTTGTATTAAAGCTGGATACTGGTTACCATAGCGTTCTTATGCCAGATAGCATTGTGACTGCTTACGAGGAATCCGACGTGCTCGACCCGCGTACCGACGCGGTGAGGCCGTCGGTTCCTCCGGTTATGAAGCCTGTTGATTTAGGGCCGGTACACGTTGAAACCCCGGTGGTGCTTTCGCCTATGGCGGGCGTTACCAACTGGCCGTTCCGCGTGATTTGCGAAAGCTACGGACCGGACGGTCTATACGTGGCCGAAATGATCACCGCGCGCGCGTTGGTCGCACGCAATCCCAAAGCGTTGCGGTTGTGCCATTTCGCGCCGAGCGAGAAAATCCGTTCGCTGCAACTGTACGGTGTGAACCCGGCGATCGTGGAACAGGCCGCGAAAATCGTCATCGACGAAAACATGGCCGACCATGTCGATCTGAACTTCGGATGCCCCGTGCCGAAAGTGACCCGACGCGGCGGCGGATCGGCTTTGCCGTGGAAGACGGATCTGTTTCGCGAGATCATCCAGCGTGTGGTCAAGGTCTGCGATGCTGCCAACGTGCCGGTGACGGCTAAAATCCGCGTCGGCATCGACCATGAGCATGAAACGTTCTTGGAAGCGGGCCATATCGCGCAGGAGGAAGGCTGCAAGGCGGTGACCTTGCACGCGCGTACCACCGCCGAATATTACGGCGGGCATTCCGACTGGAGCCGGATTGGCGAGCTGGTCGAAGCGCTTGACATTCCAGTGTTCGGCAACGGCGATATTTGGGGTGCGAACGATGCGCTTGCCATGGTTGCCGAAACCGGTTGTGCCGGCGTTGCGATTGGCCGCGGCTGCCAAGGCAGGCCATGGCTGTTCGCCGATATCAAGAATGCGTTCGCTGGCAGCGACAAGCGTGTTGACCCCACGTTAGGAGATGTGTGCCGTGTGGTTGAACGCCATGCGGAACTGTTGACCGAATTCTATGATGGCGATGAGCAGATGGCCGTGCATGATCTGCGTAAGCATATCGCGTGGTATCTCAAGGGATTCCCCGTTGGAGGCTCCACCCGTCGCGCGTTCATGGAATGTGAAAATCTTGAGGATGTCAGAGCCGAAATAGGCAAGCTGGATCCCAACATCTGTTTTCCCGAGCGAGTGGTCGACAAGCCAAGGGGGCGCGTGCGCTTCGCAAAGAAAGTGCATCTGCCTTACGGATGGTTGGAATCACGGGAAACAACGCATGATGAACGTCAGGCGTTGTTTGGGGATGATCCTATGGACGCCAGCTATTGAATATGACATGCTGATGTGGTTAAATCGTCGTGGGGGCACCGAAAGAGGGTAAATCGCAGGCGAAATGAACACGTTAGCAATAAAAAAGTGAAAAAACGCCGTTACACACGGCGAAAAGTGCGCGTACTGCAGCGTGTCTGCGATAAAGTTGTGCGTAAACGCGAGTGACAGGAGACTATGGTGAGCGAGATTGCCCAGACTGACAATTTCAACGACAAAACGAATATCAAGGTTGTCGGTGTTGGTGGAGCTGGCGGTAATGCCGTCAATCGCATGATTGCCGAGGGTCTTCAAAGTGTTGAATTCATTGCGATCAATACTGACGCGAAGGACCTGATGCGTTCCGACGCCGATGTCAAGATCTCCTTGAACGATGCCACCAGCCGCGGGCTTGGCGCAGGTGCCGACCCAGAGAAGGGTGCCAAGGCCGCTCAGGATCATCAGTCCGATATCGAGGAATCGCTCAAGGGCGCCGATATGGTGTTCGTGACCTGCGGTGAGGGTGGTGGCACCGGTACCGGTGCAAGCCCGATCGTGGCTCGCGCCGCGCATCAGCAGGGTGCCCTGACCATTGCGGTGGTTACCCGCCCGTTCAGCTTTGAAGGTCCCCAGCGTGCGGCTTCCGCAGCACTTGGCATTGAGAATCTGCGCAAGGAAGTCGATGCGCTGATCGTGATTCCGAACGATCGACTGCTTGAGCTTTCCGATCGCACCATCGGCATCGTCGATGCGTTCAAGACCGCCGACACCGCCTTGCTGGCCGGCGTGCAGGGCATCACCGACCTGATTTCTTCGAACTCGTACATTCACGTCGACTTCAACGATGTCAACGCTATTCTGCGTGGCGCGGGCACCGCACTGTTCGGCATCGGTTCCGCACGAGGCGAGGATCGCGCCACTCAGGCAGCTGAAATCGCCATCAGCTCGCCGCTGCTGGAAGAAAGCATCGAGGGTGCCCACGGCGCGCTGATCAATATCGCCGGCCCGTCCGATCTGAAGTTGCAGGAAGCGGCCGCCGCCACCCAGCTGGTGGGCAAGGCCATCCATCCGGAAGCACAGATCATCTGGGGTCTTTCCCTCGACGACGCTTACGGCGACGAAGTGCGTGTCACCGTTATCGCCGCAGGCTTTGATGCCAACTCCAAGAAGGCGGCTCAGGCTGAAGCCCAGAAGCAGGCAGAGCCTGCGGAAAGCACGGTGCCGCTGTCGGCGTTGTCCGCAGCCCCGAGGGCAGCGGCGGTTCCGCAGCAGCCCCAGCCTCAGCTTATTCAGACTCCGGAAGCCCCGAAGGTGCAGCCGCTGTCCACTTATATTCCGTCCACTCCGGAACCCGTCGTTCCGTCATTCGACCAGACCACCGAGCATGAAGTGGTGTCTTCGAACGATGCCGGCGATTTGGATATTCCGGATTTCCTGCGCTAAAAGCAACGCGAAGACGCGAAAGGATCGTTCATGGCAGGTTTTATGAAAAGCGCGATGTCCTATTTGGGCATGACCGACGTTGCCGAAGGTGACGAGGATTTCAACGAGGAGGCTGAGAGCAGCGAAACCTCGTTCGATTCCGACCATTCCGTGACCCCGATGGCTTCGACTCCTGCCGCGACGTCCGCACCGCGCGAGCAGACCAAAGCCAACCCGTTCCAAGGCGGAAGGGTGAGCCGTATCACCACGATTCACCCGAAATCCTATGAGGACGCTCAGCTGGTCGGACGTGCCATTCGCGACGGCGTTCCGGTGGTGCTGAACCTGACCGGTGTGGCCGAGGCCGTGGCATATCGCATTGTGGACTTTTCCGCGGGTGTGGTTTTTGGCGTGCGTGGCTCCATCGAACGTGTCACTCCGCGCGTGTTCCTGCTGAGCCCAGCTCAGGTGAATATCAAGGTTGAGGAACCGCAGGCGAATAACTCGTCGCACGATTTGTTCGCCGACTGATATAGACGAAAGCCGTTGCGAAAGCAGACTGCATGAAGCCTCCGTCACCCGTGATGGGGGCTTTGTTATGTTCTGTTGCTAAGGTGGTGCCCCATGATTTTGTCTTTGATCGGTAGCATCGTCCACTTTTTGGTGAATGCCTACATTCTGGTGCTGTTCATTCGCATGATTCTCGATTGGGTTGCTGTGTTGGCATCGGCATGGCGTCCACGGGGGTTGGTGTCGTCGTTGATCGACGCGGTTTACCAGTTGACGGAGCCCCCACTGCGCTGGCTACGCCAATATATCCGCCCTATTCCAATGGGTCCCATCTACTTCGATGTGGCATTCATCGTTCTTTATTTCATTCTCATTGCTATTGATTTCCTCATTTAATGTATGTCAAATGCCGATTTTTCGCAAAAAATCGGTGGTCCCGTGCTAGAGTCGAACAATGAAAGCAACAACAGCAAGGCATCAAGCCCAAAGCGAGGTGTAAGATTTATGGCTCTGTTGACGCCGAAAGATATCAGAGAGCATACCTTCCAGACCGTGAGGTTCAAGGAGGGGTATGACGTCGATGAAGTCGACGATTTTCTCGATCAGGTAACCGAGACGGTGGAGGCCCTTGGCAAGCAGGCGGTTGCCAGCGGCCAGGCTACTCAGTCCCTCGGCCCGGATGTTGCGGGGCTCAACTCCAAGATTTCCGAGCTCAGCGCCCAGGTTCAGTCCCTGCAGCAGGAGAACGCGACATTGAAGTCCGCCTCCGAGCAGGCAGCTGGCGCTGGTGATCAGGCAGCTCAGGCCGCACAGGTCGCAGCAGCCAAGCTCACCGAGGCTGAGGAAAGCAACCGTGCTCTGTCGGCTCAGAACGAACAGCTCAAGGGTCAGGTGGATCGCCTGTCCGCACAGGTCGACCAGCTCACCGCACAGGCGGCTGAAGCTGCAGGCCAGGCGGATCTGGGCGAACAGCTGACCTCCATGCAGCATGAGCGCGACGCATTCCGTGCACAGACCGAAGACCTGTCCCGTCAGCTGGCTTCCGCACAGCAGCAGGTTGTGGTGGCCCAGCAGCAGGCGGCTGAGATCCAGCAGCTCAATGCAAGGCTTGAAGAGGCTCAGGAGCAGGTCGCCCAAGCTCAGCAGCTCACGCAGCAGCATGCGGCACAGTCCCAGCAGCAGGATGAGCGTGCCCAGCAGCAGGCCGCGCAGATTCAGCAGCTTGCACAGCAGCTGCAGGAATCGCAGCAGCGTGAAGCCCAGCTGCGCGAGCAGGTCGCCAAGGTCGAACCGAGTACCGAAACCGGAAGCCTGCAGAAGATTGCAGGAGCCGCAGCCAGCGCCAACACGGAGCCGGAGCGTGCCACCGCCATGCTGACCCTGGCTATGCAGCTGCACGACCAGTACGTCGACAAGGGCAAAGCCAAGGCTAAGGAAATCACCGACGAGTCCCAGCGTAGGTACGATGAGCTCATCGGCAATGCCAACGATTACTCCAACCGCACTCGCATCGAAGCCGACAACTACTCCGAAGGCACCCGTTCCGAAGCCGATCAGTATTCGGCTGACACTCGTGCCAAGGCTGATGGTTACCTGAACCAGAAGACTCAGGAAGGCGACGCCTATCTGACCAAGCGTGCTCAGGAAGGCGATGACTATCTGGCGCAGCGCACTCAGGAAGGTAATGCTTACTTGGATCAGAAGACTCAGGAAGGCGACGCCTACCTTGCTCAGAAGACGCAGGAGGGTGATGCTTACTTGGATCAGAAGACTCAGGAAGGCGACGCCTACCTCGTGCAGAAGACCCAGGATGGTGATACCTACTTCTCCACGAAGCACAACGAAGCCGACGAATACGAGTCCGAAGTGCAGAAGCGCGCCTTCGACTACGATTCGAAGACCCGTACCGCAGCCGACGACTACGCCCAGCAGGTCCGCGACAATCTCGAAGCGCAGACCAAGGTCATCGAAGGCAACATTCAGGGCCTCAAGCAGTTCGAAACCGAATACCGTGCACGTCTTACCGAATTCCTCGGCCAGCTCGTGTCCCAGGTGTCCGACACGAACAACTATGATCAGGACTCCCAGGACGACTGAGATTAGGCTGTGTCTGACATCATGACAAATGATCAAAGACGGCTGCGCACCCGCGTGGCCGTCTTTGCGTGTATCGCCGTTGTGGCACTGGTACTCGACCAGATCAGCAAGGCATGGGCGCAGTCGGCGCTTGCCGACGGGCAGACGGTACGTGTGATTCCGGGCATCCTCTCATTCACGCTGGTGCATAATCCGGGTGCGTCCTTGGGCATGGGATCCAACATGACCTGGTTGATTTCGTTGCTTGCCATCGTGGCATGCGTGGCGTTGGCCGTACTGGCAATCCGTACCATTTCCATGAAATGGACGGTGGTGTTCGCTCTTGCTTTCGCAGGAGCATTGGGCAATCTCATCGATCGTGTGATGTATGCCGAAGGTTTCCTTAATGGCAAGGTCGTCGATTTCCTCAATTACGGATGGTCGGTCGGCAATGTTGCGGATATTTTCCTGATGGTGGCGGGCGTCGCCGCCGTCGTACTGCTGTTTGTCGGAGAGCCCTTCAGCCAGAAGGATCTTGACGAACAGGCCGCAGAACAGACGAAACAGACGACCGGAGACCAGAACGCATGAGCCGTCTTGTTCCCGCACCCGACGCGCTTGTCGGCAAACGATTCGATGTGGCCGTGGCCAAGATGCTTGGTATCTCCCGAGCCAAGGCCGCGGAACTCATCGAAAGTGGACAGGCGCGCGTGCTTGGTCGTGACATTTCCAAATCATCGACTCTGCAATCAGGCGAAACCGTCGAATTCGATATTGTCGAGGAACGGACCGAGCCTGAACCGATCGCACGAGATATGGCAGTGGTCTACGAAGACGATGACGTCATAGTGGTCGACAAGCCAGTGGGTGTGGCTGCTCACGCTTCCGTCGGTTGGACCGGTCCGACGGTGCTCGGCAGTCTGCTTGACAGGGGAGTGCACATCACCTCCTACGGCGCCGCGGGACGTCAGGGTATCGTATCCCGCCTCGACGTGGGCACATCCGGATTGATGCTCGTGTGCAAATCTGACCTCGCCTACGTGGAAATGCGCAGGCAGTTCGCCGAACATGAAGTCGTCAAAACCTATCATGCGCTCGTGCAAGGCAATCTCAAGGAAAACAAGGCCACGATCGAAGCGCCGATCGGACGTGCCAAAGTCTCCGATTTTCGTTTTTGCGTTACGCCCGCCGGCAAAGAAGCCATCACCCATTGGGATGTGATGGAACGTTTCGGTGAGGCGACGCTGGTTTCCGTGAATCTGGAAACCGGTCGAACCCATCAGATCCGCGTGCATTTCTCGTCCATCGGGCATCCGCTTGCGGGAGACGCCATGTACGGTGCCAATCCGCAGTTGGGTGAGGCATTGGGATTGGAACGGCAGTGGCTGCACGCCAAGCAACTTGAATTCCGCCATCCGCGAACCCATGTGTGGACCACGGTGAAATCGCATTATCCAGCTGATTTGCAGCATGCGCTCGACGTGATGCGCGGCAGGCACGACACACAAGACAAGCCTGAAGTGTGATCGCACGTCACCAATCACCGGTAGATTGGAACGTATGGCTACTTCCGGAAATTTCGTGCAACTGCATAATCACACGCATTATTCACTGCTTGACGGGGCGTCAAAGATTCCGGATCTGGTCAAGCGCGCCAAAGAACTCAACATGCCGGCCGTCGGCATCACCGATCACGGCAACATGCATGGCGCATACGAAATGTGGAGCACTGCGGTCAAGGAAGGCGTCAAACCGATTATCGGCATTGAAGCGTATGTGACGCCGGAAACCGCACGCCAAGATCAAACCCGCGTCAGCTGGGATACCAACTGGAATCCCGATATCGATCCGCAACATCGCAGACGCAACCCCAACGACGTATCCGGCGGTGGCCTGATCACCCACCTTACGATGTGGGCGGAAACCGATGAGGGCCTTGTCAATCTGATGAAGGCGTCCACTGACGCGAATCTCGAGGGACGTGTCATGCGATACCCCCGAATGGATAAGGAAATCCTTGCCAAATATTCGAAAGGCATTATCGCATCTTCCGGATGCCCGTCGGGCATCATCCAAACGCGACTGCTGCTCGGCCAATTCGACGAGGCATTACGTGCGGCAGGCGAATTGCAGGATATTTTCGGACGTGACAATTTCTATATCGAATTCATGGACCACGGTCTGAAAATCGAAAAACAGGTGACCGACGGTCTGCTGGACATTGCGAAAAAACTGAACGCGCCGCTGCTCGCCACCAACGATTCCCATTACGTGCGCGCCGAAGACGCCGGCTCTCAGGATGCCATGCTGTGCATCAATTCGGGATCCACGCTTGACGAGCCGGGACGATTCAAATTTGACGGCACCGGCTACTATCTGAAATCCGCCGAAGAAATGCGTGAGCTGTTCAAAGACATTCCCGAAGCATGCGACAATACGTTGGAAATCGCCGAACGCTGCAATGTCATGTTCGACGATCATGAAGATGGCGCGTTCATGCCCCAATTCGACTGCCCGGAAGGTTGGGATGAGACGTCGCTGTTCCTGAAAAAAGTCGAGGAAGGCTTGGAACGGCGTTATGACGGGCATCCGCCGATCGAAGTGCTCAAGCAGGCCGATTACGAATGCGGTGTGATCTGTCAGATGCAGTTCTGCGGATACTTCCTTGTGGTGGCCGACTACATCAACTGGGCCAAATCGCATGGTGTGATGGTCGGGCCTGGCCGTGGCTCCGCGGCAGGCGCCATGGTGGCGTATGCCATGGGCATCACCGAACTCGATCCAATCAAGCACGGCTTGATCTTCGAACGATTCCTTAACCCGGAACGTGTGTCGCTGCCTGATATCGACGTCGATTTCGATCCGGACGGCCGCGGTCGCGTGCTTGACTATGTCGGAGACAAGTACGGGCGAGACAAGGTCGCGCAATGCGTGATCTACGGCACTATCAAAACCAAACAGGCGCTGAAGGATTCCGCACGAATCATGGGCTACGAATTCTCCATGGGCGAGCGCATCACCAAGGCGTTGCCGCCGGCGCAGACGGGTGGCAAGGATATTCCGCTGCATGATATTTTCGAGCCGAGTTCGAAGCGTTATGCGGAGGCCCGCGAATTCCGTGAGCTTTATGATTCCGATCCGGATGTGAAGCGCGTCACGGATGAGGCGATGGGTATCGAAGGCTTGATCCGTCAGACCGGTGTGCATGCGTGCGCCACGATCATGGGTAGCGAGCCGATTTCGAATACGTCGCCGCTGCTGGAACGTACCGATGGTACGGTTACGACCACGTTGGAGTATCATACGTGTGAAACGCTTGGTTTAGTCAAGATGGACTTCCTTGGTCTTTCCAACTTGACGGTTATTCGCGATACGTTGAACAATATCGAGGCGAATGGCAAGACGCGTATCGACCATACGAAGATTCCATTGGACGATCGTGCCACGTACGATCTGTTGTCGCGAGGTGACACGCTTGGCGTGTTCCAGTTGGATTCTGATGGTATGCGTTCGTTGCTGAAAACGTTGAAGCCGAATAACTTCAACGATATTTCCGCATTGATCGCGTTGTATCGTCCTGGTCCGATGGATATGGATTCGCATACGAATTATGCGAAGCGTAAGAATGGTTTGCAGAAGATCACGCCGATTCATCCTGAAGTGGCCGAGCCGTTGAAGGAAGTGCTTGACGAAACGTATGGTCTGATCGTGTATCAGGAGCAGGTGCAGTCGGCCGCGCGTATTCTGGCGGGTTATTCGTTGGGCAAGGCAGACGTGTTGCGTCGAGCAATGGGCAAGAAGAAGCCCGAGGTGCTGGCCAAGGAGAAGGTGCCGTTCTTCGCGGGCATGAAGGAGCATGGGTATTCCCAGGAGGCGGCGCAGGCCGTGTGGGATATTCTTGTGCCGTTTTCGGGCTATGCGTTCAACAAGGCGCATTCGGCCGCATACGGTTTGATTTCATATTGGACTGCATATCTGAAAACGCATTATCCGGTGGAATTCATGGCCGCGTTGCTGCAGGGTGCGAGTACGAACAAAGACAAGACCGCGTTGTATTTGGGCGAGGCTCGTCGCATGGGCATCCAGGTGTTGTCTCCTGACGTGAACGAGTCGGTGTACGAGTATTCCGCTGTCGGCGATGTGGTGCGTTTCGGTCTTGGCGCTATCCGTAACGTTGGCAAGGCTGCGGTTGATGCGATTGTCAAGGAACGTGAGAACGATCATGGCAAGTATGTGAATTTCCCTGATTTCATCAGGCGTGTGCCGATGGAGGCGTTGAATCGTCGATTGGTTGAATCGTTGATTAAGGCCGGTGCGTTTGATTCGATCGATCCGAACCGTCGTGCCTTGTTTACGATTCATGAGGCTGCGATTAATTCGGTGGTCGGTTTGAAACGCAAGCAGGCCGAAGGCCAGTTTGATTTGTTCTCCGATTTGGAAGATGCCGGCGAAGACGATGCGGGCATGGGCGATGCCATGGTGAATGTGCCCGATGTGGAGGAGTGGGATAAGAAAACCAAGCTGAATTTCGAACGTGAAATGCTTGGCTTGTATGTGTCCGACCATCCGTTGAGCGGTATGCAGTCGATTCTGGTGTCGTTGCGTGAAATGTCGATCGCGCATCTGATCGATCGCGCGGCGAATATGCCGGACGGCCAGCAGGTGACGGTGGCGGGTTTGATCACGAACGTGGACCGTCGTATGTCGAAGAAGGGCAATCCTTGGGCGATTGTGACCATCGAGGATTTGGAAAGCTCCATCCAGTGCATGTTCTTCGGCAAAGTGTATGAGGCCGCCGCTCCCGAACTGGCGGTCGACACGGTGGTGCAGATTCGCGGACAGGTTGAGAAACGCGATGAGACGGTAAGCATGCGTGTCACGGAATTCAACGTGCCGACGTTGGAAGCGCAGGATGAGAAGCCGGTGACGATTATGCTGCCGCCGATTGCGCTTGACCAATCGCATGTGCAGCAGTTGGGTCAGATTTTGACGAACCATCCTGGGCCATGTGAGGTGAAGCTCGCGTTGATGGACGATAAGGGCAATGCCAAGGTGTTGACGTTCGGAGACCGCTTCCGCGTACGCCGCGACACGAGTCTGTTCGCCGAAATCAAAATCCTTTTCGGCCCCAGTTCGCTGCCTTTGGGCTGACCGGTCGTGGGGATGATGCCGAAAGTTCAGCCGAATATCTCACTATGCGGCTGAACTTGAGACGCGCGGGCGTTCTCGTGACATCACGTTGTTACCATGGGGCGTTATGAGCGAAGAAAACTATATGCGAATCATTGACCTGCGTGGCAAGAAGCTGACCCGAGCTGAAATGCTGGAGGCTATGCCTCGCGCCGAGATGGGCACCAACGAGGCCACCGATCTCGTGCAGCCCATCCTTGACGATGTGAAGGCCCGCGGTGCTGCGGCCCTGCGTGACTTCGCGGAGAAATTCGACCATATTCGTCCGGAGAACCTGCGCGTGCCGGTGGAAGCCATGAAGACCGCCGTCGACGAGTTGGATCCGGAAGTGCGTGCCGCCATCGAAGAATCCGTGCGCCGCTCCCGCGCCGTGTCCGCTTCCCAGGTGCCGGCGCCGTTCCACACCGATCTGGCTGAAGGCGCGCGCGTTTCCGAGCGTTGGATTCCGGTGCAGCGTGTCGGCCTGTATGTGCCGGGTGGCAAGGCCGTCTACCCGAGCTCCGTCATCATGAACGTGGTCCCGGCACAGGCCGCCGGCGTGGAATCCCTCGCCATCGCAACCCCGCCGAGCCGTAACAATGCCGACGGTCTGCCTGACAAGACCATTCTCGCCACCTGCGCCATTCTCGGCGTTGACGAAGTGTATGCGGTCGGCGGCGCTCAGGCCGTGGCCATGTTCGCTTACGGCGCCAAGGGATCCGAACCGCAGGACGGCGAAATCCTGTGCGATCCGGTCGACAAGATCACCGGTCCTGGTAACATCTTCGTCGCTACCGCCAAGCGCATGGTGTCCGGCATCGTCGGCATCGACGCCGTGGCAGGACCGACCGAAATCGCCATCATCGCAGACAAGGGTGCCAACCCGAGCTGGCTGGCCGCCGATCTGATCGGTCAGGCCGAGCATGACGAACTCGCCGGTTCCGTGCTCATCACCGACAGCGAAGAGATTGCCGAACAGGTGCAGGAGAACCTCAAGTACCGTGTGCCGCGCACCGAGCACTCCGAGCGTGTGAACACGTCGCTACGCGGACGCCAGTCCGGCATCATCCTCACCGATGGCATCGAGCAGTCCATTGACGCGGCCAATGCGTATGCCGCCGAACACCTTGAGGTCCAGACCGCCGACCCGGATGCCGTGATCGCCAAGATTCGCAACGCCGGTGCCATCTTCCGTGGCCCGTACTCTCCGGTGCCGCTGGGCGACTACATGTCCGGCTCCAACCACGTGCTGCCGACTTCCGGCACTGCACGCTTCGCCTCCGGTCTGGGCGTGCACACCTTCATGAAGCCGGTCGAAGTCATCGAATACGACGAGCAGGGATTGAAGACCCTCGCTGCTCGTGTGAACGCCTTCGCCGTTTCCGAAGATCTGCCGGCACACGGTGAAAGCGTGCTGAGCCGTTTCATCGACGATCCGTACAACAAGGAAACCATCAAGGAACAGGAAGAGCAGGCAGGCCTTCGATGAGTGAGACTTCCAGCAACGCCATTCCGGCATATCTTCCGCTGCGCAACGATCTGATCGGTGAGGAGCCGTACGGTGCGCCGCAATTGGACGTGCCGGTATGCCTCAACGTCAACGAGAATCCGTATGCGCCGGAACCGGCAGTGGTCGAAACCATCGCGCAGCGAGTCAAGGAAATCGCTCTGACGCTCAACCGTTACCCGGATCGTGAGCATATCGCGTTGCGTCAGGCATTCTGCGACTATCTCGAACGCGAGTCCGGCGTCAAGCTGGAAGTCGACCAGTTGTGGGGTGCCAACGGATCCAACGAGATCATGCTGCAGCTGTTCCAAGCTTTCGGCGGTCCAGGACGCATTGCGCTCGGCTGCGATCCGACGTATTCGATGTATCCGGAATACGCCCGCGACACGTTCACCACATGGAAGCTGGCGCACCGCAACGAGGATTTCTCGCTGAACGTCGACGCCACCATCAAGGCCATCGAAGACGTCAAGCCGGCCATGATCGTGCTCACCAGCCCGAACAATCCGACCGGCACACCGCTGAAGATGGACGATCTCAAGCGCGTGCTCGGCGCCGCCGAAACCGCTGAAGTGGCCGGTGCCGCCGAAGGCGTGCATCCGGTGGTCGTGGTGGACGAAGCCTACATCGAATTCCGTGATCCGGGCACGCCCACCGCGCTCGAACTCATCGGCGAGTATGAGAATCTCGCCGTGAGCCGAACCATGAGCAAGGCGTTCGCCTTCGCAGGCGCGCGAGTCGGCTATCTGGCCGCCAACAAGGGCATTATCGACTGTGTGCGCATCGTGCGTATGCCGTACCACCTGTCGGCCGTCACCCAGGCAGCCGCGCTTGCCGCGTTCGAACATACCGACGAACAGCTCAGCCGTGTGGCGCATCTGCGTGACACCCGCAATCAGACCGCGGCATGGCTCAAGGAACAAACCTACAAGGGCCAGCCGCTCGAAGTGGCCGAGACGCAGTCCAACTTCATTCTGTTCGGCGGTCATTTCGACGATCGCGACCGCATCTTCGACGAACTGCTCAAGCGTGGTGTGCTCATCCGCACCGTCGGCCCTGACGGCTGGATGCGCGTATGCATGGGCACCGACGAGGAAATGGCGCGTTTCCGTGAAGCCTTGGTCGAAGTGTTGCGTATTGTGGAACAAGACTGAGCACATACGGGACTGAACCAACACAACAGGACCGAACATTTTCCAAAAGGAGTCGCAACATGGCGCGTACCGCAACCATCGTTCGTGAAACCAGCGAATCCAAGGTCGAACTGAGCCTGAATCTCGACGGCACCGGCAAAACTGACATCGACACGTCGGTGCCGTTCTACAACCATATGATGACGGCGCTCGGCAAGCATTCGCTGATTGACCTGACCATCAAGGCCACGGGTGACACCGACATCGACGCGCACCATACCGTCGAAGACATCGCCATCGTGTTCGGTGAGGCGTTGAAGCAGGCGCTGGGGAACAAGCGCGGCATCCGTCGCTTCGCTGATGCGACCGTGCCGTTGGACGAGGCGCTTGCCAAGGCCGTGGTCGATATTTCCGGGCGTCCGTACTGCGTGTGCACCGGCGAGCCGGAAGGCTTCGAATACTGCATGATCGGCGGCCATTTCACCGGCTCCCTCGTGCGTCACGTTATGGAATCCATCGCCATGCATGCCGGAATCTGCCTGCATCTGCAGGTGATCTCCGGCCGTGATCCGCACCACATCGCCGAAGCCGAGTTCAAGGCCTTGGCACGTGCGCTTCGTTTCGCCATCGAGTCGGATCCGCGTGTCGACGGTATTCCGAGCACGAAGGGCGCTCTGTGATGAGCGACGATCGAAATAACGATTTCGACGATTTCCAAGGATTCGATGGATCAAACGATTTCGGTGACCTCAACGCCGACGGCATGCATTTCAGCGAAGAGGAACTGGAAGCGGCCATGGCCGGCTTCGAGCAGGAATTCAAGGATGCCGAAGCGTCCAAGCATGAGCGGGCGGACAATCCGCCATCTGAAGCTTTCGATTCCTCCGAAGCTTCCGATAACGCGGAATCCTCCGAATCCTCCGAATCCTCGGAAGTCGACGACATGCTCAACGCGGCTGAGGATTCGTTGAAATTCGAAGACGAGCTGCAGGGACTGCTTGGCAATCGCGCGAAAGTGGCGGTGATCATCACCAGACTGACCTCGCCACGATTGCTGTCGGCATTCTGTGAATTGTCCGACATTTCCGCGCAATGCATCGGATCGGCGCAAGGTGCTGTCGCGGTGCTGCGCAATCTCGACGGAGACGGTCCGGAAGCGGCGGTCAAAGACATGACGATCGTCGTTGCCGGCATGCCCGCGATTCTTGCCGTCAACCGTGCGGACAAGCTCGAAGCGACGATGTACGTGGAAGGCAGAGCGGGCAAAACCTTCGCTCCGCCGGTGCTATTCACCTCCACCGCGCCGTTCGTTGAGGATCTCATGCTGGGCATCACCGATATGAACGCGCTGGAACAGGCGGATATGACCATTTTCGATTCCGCTGACCTTGATCGGGATGCGGCGATGAGCATTATCGCCGAGCATACGCGGTTCGGACGCGGCACATCAAGCATCAGTTAGCGACGGTAAACGCGAGTCATCCTGCCGAACATGCGTTATGCGACACAAGACGACTCGCGCCACAGAACAACGAATGACACAAGAAGGAGAACGCCCATGACTTCCGTGGTGGTTTTCGATTATGGTTTCGGCAACGTGCGTTCCATGGTTCGTGCACTGGCTGATCTCGACCTTGACGTGACCCTCACTTCCGACCATCGGCAGGCCTTGGAAGCCAACGGTCTGGTAGTGCCCGGCGTGGGCGCTTTCGGCGCATGCATGGAAGGACTCAAGTCGGTGGGCGGAGACACCGTGATCAAGGATCGTCTGCGTGCCGGGCGACCGGTGCTCGGCGTGTGCGTGGGCGAGCAGATCATGTTCGAACGCGGTATGGAACACGGCACCGGCACTCCGGGCCTTGGCCTGATCAAGGGCGACGTGGAACTGCTTGACGCCGATGTGGTGCCTCACATGGGATGGGACACCGTCGAGGCGCCGGAAGGTTCCGTGCTCATGAAGGGTGTGGAAGGTGAACGTTTCTATTTCGTACATTCCTTCGCCGCGATGAGTGCCGCTCCCGCCGACACGTCCGGCGACCAGCTTGATTTCGGTGACGCCGAGGAGCGCGTGACCTGGTGCACGTACGGACGTAGCCGTTTCGTGGCGGCCTACGAGCGTGGTCCGCTGTTCGCCACGCAGTTCCACCCTGAAAAATCCGCCGAAGCGGGCTCGCAGCTGCTGCGCAATTGGATTGCGACGTTCTGATGGTGCGAGATCGCCGATGATTGTTTCGACGATGCTTTGACATATACGCTTTTAAAACGACCACTTGGTACATTTATTTGCGATTGCCGTTTAGTGGCGGTCGGTTGATCACAGAGAGGTACAGACATGTCTTTGACATTGCTTCCCGCAGTCGATGTTCGTGATGGCAAGGCCGTTCGCTTGCGCCAAGGCGAATCCGGTTCGGAAACCGATTACGGTTCGCCGCTGGAGGCTGCCCGCACGTGGGTCGAGTCCGGTGCGGAATGGATTCATCTGGTCGACCTTGACGCGGCATTCGGCACGGGCAACAACCGTGACCAGCTGCGCGCCATCGTCAAGGAGCTTGGCGACAAGGTCAATATCGAAATGTCCGGTGGCGTGCGCGACGACGCATCCCTCGACGTAGCTTTGGAAGCAGGCGCCGCCCGTGTGAACATTGGCACGGCAGCGCTTGAGAATCCGGATTGGACCGCTTCCGTCATCAAGAAGTACGGCGATCGCGTGGCCGTTGGCCTTGACGTGCGCGGCCACACCCTCGCAGCCCGCGGATGGGTGAAGGAAGGCGGCGATCTGTTCGAAACCATGGCGTTCCTGGATTCCGTTGGCTGCTCTCGTTACGTGGTCACCGACGTGGCTCGCGACGGCATGATGAGCGGTCCGAACATCGATCTGCTGCGTGAGGTTGCGGAACGCACTGATGCGAAGGTCACCGCGTCCGGTGGCATTTCCAAGCTCGATGACCTGCGCGCCATCAAGGAACTTGCCGATCTGGGCGTGGATTCCGCGATTCTCGGCAAATCGCTGTATGCGCGCGCCTTCACTTTGGAAGAGGCGCTTGAAGTCGCACGTTGAGCATTGTTCGCAAACCCATGACGATACGGCCGTCCACAACGTGGACGGTCTCGTCATATTCGGCGCGTGTTAACGACTTTCGTAACATGCGCATGGAACGATGGGGCACTATGGATAAACAGCAAGAGTTTGCTTTGCGCACAGTCGAAGAACGCGACGTGCGCTTCATTCGTTTGTGGTTCACGGATGTGTTGGGAACGCTGAAGTCCGTGGCTATCGCACCGGCTGAATTGGAAGCTGCGTTCGAGGAAGGGCTCGGATTCGACGGTTCCGCAGTGGAAGGCCTCACCCGTGTGTCCGAAGACGATATGATCGTCAAGCCCGACCCGTCGACATTCCAGATTCTGCCGTGGCGTGGAGGCCCGCAAGGCACCGCGCGCATGTTCTGCGACGTGCTTACCCCTGATGGCGAGCCGTCGTTGGGCGATCCGCGTCATGTGCTGAAGCAGGCTCTGTCGAAAGCCAAGGAAAAAGGCTTCACCTTCTACGTGCATCCGGAAATCGAATTCTATCTGTTCGAAAGACAGGATGATTGGTCCCAGACGCCAACCCCAATCGATGAGGGCGGCTATTTCGACCATGTGCCGCGCAGCCCAGGCATGGACTTCCGCCGCGCCACCGTCAACATGCTCGAACAGATGGGCATTTCGGTGGAATACTCGCATCATGAGGCGGGTCCAGGCCAGAACGAGATCGATCTGCGTTATGCGGACGCGCTCACCACGGCCGACAACATCATGACCTTCCGTACCGTCGTCAAAGAGATTTCGCTGGAGCGCGGCATTCACGCCAGCTTCATGCCGAAGCCGCTTTCCGACGCTCCAGGTTCCGGCATGCATACCCACTTGAGCCTGTTCGAAGGCGACGCCAACGCGTTCTACGAGGCGGGCCAGGAATTCAACATGTCCGTCACCGCACGCCAGTTCGCGGCCGGCATTCTGTACCATGCGGCTGAAATCTGCGCGGTCACTGACCAGTACGTCAACTCCTACAAGCGCCTGTGGGGCGGCAACGAGGCTCCGAGCTACATCTGCTGGGGCCACAACAACCGTTCCGCGCTGCTGCGCATTCCGCAGTACAAGCCAGGCAAGGGCAATTCCGCCCGCATGGAATTCCGTGCGCTCGACCCGGTCGCCAACCCATACCTCGCATATTCGGTGCTCTTGGCAGCAGGCCTTGACGGCATCGACAAGCAGATGCAGTTGGGCGAGCCGACCAGCGACGACGTGTGGGAGCTTACCGATGCGGAACGGCAGGCCATGGGCATCCAGCCATTGCCGGAGTCTCTTGACGAGGCGTTGAAGGTTATGGAGAAGTCAGACTTCGTGGCCAGCGTGCTCGGCGAGCACGCCTTCGAATACTTCCTGCGCAACAAGCGTCAGGAATGGGAGGAATACCGCAAGCAGGTCACTCCGTTCGAACTGAAGAAGTACCTGCCGAAGCTGTAAGCGAACCGCAATCGTTTCATCAAAAACCGTTGTTGCAATCATGAGAAAACTGATTGCAACAACGGTCTTTTGCTTTCCGAATGATTATTTGAATCTTCTTTTGATGTTTCTGCAAGTATCGGATTAAAGTTCCAATGACTCAATTGACCGTAAATTAACGGTTTTGCGAAGAATCTCATCACCATAGTCAGAAAATATGAATGTCACAGGCGAGTTGCTTTGCGTTTCAAAAGCGACTGTCGTCGTCATTTTCACGCCGGGAGTGACCTTGCGTGTTGTGGAATAGCTATCATCGTCAAGATACGTGCTATGCAACTCAGTGCCGTCTTGGGTCGCGGAAACATCCATATAGTTCAGGAAAGCCCGGTATTTGCTTCCATTTTCGACATACCAGGATATGCGTGCGAACGCTATGTCATGATCGGCATATGAGGGGCTTGTCTTCTCAATGGAGTCTACGCGGAAATGCAGGGTGCTTTCGTCATAATCGGTTACGGATCCGTCTTCGTCGAAATTCGAAGCGTCCACTTGCTCGGGCTGAGGGACGGCCGCATAATCAATATGTTTCAAGGATCCTTCTATGTCGACTTCGTCAAAGGAAAACGCGGCGCGAACAACATTATGCTGCGAATAATTCATCAGCTGAACCACAACTGGTGAATTGGTGTCCGTAAGAACGAAACTGCTGGTGGTCTGCGAGCTTTTCTCCGGTTTCATTTCGGCGCCGGAGAACTCCGTGCGGTCGGAATCCTCGTTGGAAGTGAATGCAGGGGCAAGCTCGATGCCGTTTTGCATGACCATCAGATCTGCGACGGCATGAGGATACATCGTTTTCTTGCCGATGTTCGTGCAGGTGAGCAAAACCGTGAGCGTGGCGTCGCCGTTCAAATCCTCCGGACCTGTCTGCACGCCTTCGATGTTCACTTCCAATGCTTTTCCTCCGGTGGAGTAGAGCTTTCCAACGTCTTCGCTGACGGTTTCCTGTGTGGACAGCTCCTCGAACTGGCTTGTGGATCCATCGAAATCGGAGATGATGTTTGACATGCTGTCAGAAAGCATTCCGCCAATCGACGCTATTACAGCGATGATGATAACGATCTCCAAAACGGTGACGAAGCCGTTTTTATGGCGGCGTTGCTTCTTGTCGGAAGTGGATTGGAACTCGCGTGTGGCTCGTTCCGTTTGTATGCGCGGAGGATTATAGGGCTGCGATGGGCGTCCTTGCGGGTTCTGCGGGTTTTGCTGATTTTGCCGCAACGCCTGTTGCAAGCTTTGCTGCATGGACTGGGCATACCGCATGGTTTGCGTGGACCAGTCGTTCAACATGGTTTGGAGCGTGTCTCCTCGTGTGGACTGATCGCCTTGCGCCTGTTGAGATCTACCGTCTTGCTTGGATCGGGTGTTTTGTGGGGCCTGCCTGTCGCGCGATGCCTGATCGCTCTGCACGGGTTTCACATATCGCCGCTGGACATAGGATTCACGCCGTGCATGGTCACAGTTCACCTGATTAGACAGGCGTTCGGCGTTGCTGCTGGGATCGATGTAATCGGAACCCTTGAATGGGTCGATATAGTCGTTGTTGTTGAGTAGGCCCATGAAAGGCTCCTTCTGGTCAGTCCCTTCCATGAGCAATTGTATCGAAAAATCAGCCTCGAGGAGAGCCGAACATCGAATTGTAGATGATTGCGAAATTACGATTGCCGTAAGTCGAACAGGCGTCGCCTTCGCCGACTCCCGCATCCAATGCGGCTGCATTCGGCTGATAAGGCGTGTAAATGTACAGCAGTGCTGTCGCCTTGTTTTCGATGTACACGTTGCTGCCACCGCAGCTGGCGTCCGGATTGTATTGAATATAGTTGAGCGTGCCCGCATGGTATCCATAGCGATCCTCATGTTGCACGTAATACTGGTAGCGTTTCGCCGCGCCATACACCTGTTTGAAAAAACCTGCATATTCCGGGTCACAGTTCGCGTCGTCCGGGCAGCTCAATCCCATGGCCGACTTGAATTGGAAGTCGCTTGGATCGGTGGCGGTAAGCAGATGCTGCTCCTTTTGCAGCACGGTGAGCAGCACTTTTTGACTGATGTCGCACGCCTTTCCCGACTTGTAGATGATCGCCGCGGCGCTTTCGTTCGGCTCTCCCTCATATGCTTCGCAGTATTCGTTGGCGGGTTGCGATTCGGTGCTAAACGTCATGGATTTCAAGCATTTCTCGCCGCTGCATGCGGCACCCTGTTTTTCGATGATGGCGTTCACCTGCTGCTCGCTCAACGCGTTCCCGTTGAAGAACAGACCATCTGAAATGATGTTGCCCGGATTGAAATCGTATTGCGTCTGCAATTGTTCCTGCGATGCGACCGCTTCATCCACTTGCACACGCCAACCGACGAATCGCACCAATCCAACGATCAACGCGAGCGCGACGATACTGGCTATCAGTGTTTCGCCGACTATGAGGATGCGTTTTGGGGTGTTTGCTTTTTTCCAGGCGTTACGGAGTTTGGTGAGGCTTGGCTGCTTGTTTTTCTTGGGTTTGCGGTTGTTTTTTGCTGTGGTGGTTGTTTTGCATGTCATCGCGCGTCATTGTATCGCGTTTGGCTTATCGTTTGTTTGACGATTGATTCGTCAATCGATTGACGTGAGAAGCTTTAATGACAATGCGAGTTTGGCGAGGCGTGGGGAGTTCGAGGGGCTATGGAGGAGAAGTGTATGGCGAAGAGTGATGTGGCGAAGGAACGGTTTTTCAATCTGCCTGTGATGGTGCTGATCTCGCTGAGTTTCATGCTGGGCATGAGCGAGTTCATTGTCGTTGGCGTTCTGCCGGATATCGCGGCTGGCTTGAAGGTGTCGGAGGTGACGGTCGGCAATCTTGTGTCGCTGTTCGCGTTCGTGTATGCGCCGGTCACGCCGCTCGGATCGGCGCTGTCGGCTCGTTTTCCGCGTTTTGCCACGCATCTGACGCTGGTTGGGGTGTTTCTTATCGGCAACGTGCTGTGCGCGTTCGCGTCGAATTATGGCGTGCTCGTGGTGGCGCGAATTCTCATCGCGCTGGTGTCCGGCACGCTGGTGGCCATTGCCATGACGTACGCGCCCGATGTAACAACTGAACAGTACCGCACGAAGTTCATCGCATGGGTGTTTTCCGGCTTCTCCATCGCATCCGTGGTGGGCGTGCCGGTTGGCACGTGGGTTGCGAACACGTTCGGCTGGCGTTGGGCGTTCCATTTGGTGAACGTGCTCACAGTGGTGCTTATTGTGCTCATGGTGATGGTGCTGCCGCGCAACAGCCGTATTGTGAAGATTGGTTTTCTGCCGCAGTTCCGCCTGTTTTTCGACCGTCGTATTCAGTTGGGCGTGCTTGCCGTGGTGTTTGGCGCGGCGGCAACTTACGTGTTCTACACGTATCTGACGCCGATCATGCGAGACGAAGTGCATGTTCCCGAACAGTATTTAAGCGTCGGCCTGGTGATTTTCGGCGCGGCCTGCCTGTGGAGCAACCTGTATGGCGGCAAGCTTGCCGACCGTGGCAGGGGAGTGGAACCACTGACGCATATTCGTCCGATCTACTGCGCGCACGCCGTGCTCATGGCATCGCTGATCGTAACGCATTGGGTGCCGGTGTATGGTGCGTTGCTGCTGGTGGTGCTTGGCATGTTCATGTATCTGCAGAATTCCGCCTCGCAGGTGCTATATATGGATGTTGCCTCTCAGTCGCATCCGGGATCGCTGAATCTGGCCGCATCGCTCAATTCCATGTCGTTCAACACCGGCATCGCGGTCGGCTCCGCGGTTGGTGGACTGGTCAACGCCCATTTGGGACTGATGTGGCTTGGCCCTGTGGGCGCGATCTTCCTGCTGTGTGCGGTTGGCACCACAACACTGCTGCGCCCGTTCGTAGCTCGAGAACGCGATTTCTACGCCAAACAGCAAGCCTGATGGCATTTGGTCGGGTTTGAACGAGCGGTTTCTGAAAGCGGCAAAGTTATAGAAGTTTTATCTGTAATTCGTTGAGATTGCGGAAAGCGATTAGTGGACTGCGATGTTGGCGGACTGGGCAGTAGATCCGCCGACTTGCGGAGCGTAGTCGGCTAGATCGATTACGCGATCGCAGGCGTCCCGCGTGTCCGGATCATGGGTTGCCACCAGCACGATCATGCCTTGACCGGCCAGATTGCCGAGCACATGGCTTACGGAATGTGATGTACGCGTATCCAACTGGGCGGTCGGCTCATCAACCAGCAGCATGTTCGGCCTGGAACATACCGCACGCGCGAGCATAAGACGCTGCGCCTCGCCTCCAGACAAATCGCAGAAACGCCTGTCCGCCGCATACGCCAGATCGAACAGTTCCATCGCTTCCAAAGCCTTTGGTTCCGCTTCGCGGCGGCTCATTCCCTTGGCGAGCAGTGGAAACACCACATGGTCGAGCGCCGTGCGTTCCGCAACACCATACGGATTCTGAAACACCCATCCAACACGATCCACACCTTCTCTCGTCACCGTGCCAGCGTAAGGCTGCTCCCATCCTGCAAGAATCGACAGCAATGTTGACTTGCCGCATCCCGACGGACCGCATATCGCAATGGTCACACCAGGTTCGGCCACGAAACTCAAATTCTCGAACAGCAGATCGGTTCCCTCAAATCGATGAGCCAACCCCTCAACCGCAACGCGCATAGCCAACCTTTCACGAGGCAATCACCTTACCGACGCACCCTTGCCAATCATTTATAGTCCGCCAATCGCCCCCGTGCAACACCCACCCTACCTCATTTGTGTATATGCGGAATGTAATGTTCAATGCAGTACGCGATGAGGTATGAAAACGGTTAATCGGCAACAAGCATTCCTGACGTTACAAACCAGCCCGTGTAAGAGGAACGAACGCATAGAACTCCCACCGTCCATGCTCCTGCGTGGTGTAGATTTGACCTCCATATGCGGCAAGTTCGTCGGACAGTTGGCTCAGACCATGGCCTCCCGGCAAATTTTCCTGTGTTTCGGCATGATGATCATTGACTTCTGTGATTTCAATCGAAGCACGTTTGACCAGTACGGAAACATTGTATTCGTCATCACATGTCGCATGACGGGAAATATTCGCGTAAACCTCTTTGATCAGCCGAATGATGATGGCAGACAAATCGGCGTCGACATCTGCGGGAGATTCCAAAACGCTTACTTGGCTTGTTCCCTTGAAACGCATAGATTCAAGTGCCTTGCCATTACGCTCCATCTCCTGTCGGATACGACATACGAGGTCGGCGTCCTGCCCGGACTGTGCAACCTGATCCGCATGATCACCCCCTTTGATGTAGTCGATCACATGATGGACGTTCTGTAATGCGGAAACGATATGGTCGTTGGTCTGCTTCCACTGCGCGGCGTCGGGATTGTTTTCATCGAGCATCTGCTGCTGTGCCTGCAGGGAAGCGAGTGAAAGATCCGACGTCACCGCATCATGCATTTGGCTGACGATTTCGGCGTCGCGTTTCAACCGTGCGTTGTCGTATTGCGCGCGTTCAGCGGCCCATTGCGCCTGAGCTTTCTCCCCGTGCTTTCGTAATGCGGTGCCGAACATCGCGACCAACATGAACATGATGACGAACACCGGATAAGCGCGGAAATTATATCCGGGTCCGTTGAAAAGCGTTGTCTCCGCTGCTTGGCTGAGGGATATTTCAAGAGCCAGACCCAAAGCGTAAAGATCATTGGTCTCGTAAGACAGTATGCCAAGCGAAAACAGCACGCCGTAGAGGCCGCACTCATTATCGTATCCCCCGAAAACGTAATCCGTCACCTGCAGAAGCACAAAACAGATAAGCGGGCATGCTCGCGGGTAGAAGAGCGTGAGCAATGCAAGTACGGCATGTATTACGTTCACTACCTGTGCTGACGTTGGTTGCTGGTAGCTCAGTGTCGTCCAAATCAGCAGATATTCCCATACGAGCACGAGAAGAAGACGGAAAGGATGCTGGAAAAGCTTGAATTTCGCAAGAAACGACTGTACCGACGTGATTGGTGTTCTACTCATGATTGTTCATCCAAATGGCGATTGCCTGCCGTTGGGTATTGCAGTGCAGACGTTGAACGATATTCTGCATATGTTTGCGGACGGTTGCTTTTGCTATATGAAGTCGGTCGGCGATTTCGTCGTCGGTCAAGTATTCTTCGGCGCACAAGTGCATGATGGTTTCCTGTGTGACGGTGAGGGTCGGCTTGAGCGCAGACCGGTTTTTGAGCTGTATATGGGCGACGAGCGGGGTTTCGAAACCGTCCATGGTCTGCCCTCGGACGATGCGCGGAATGCATTGGGTGAATTGTTCGCTGCTGCTTTTGTCAACAAGTCCTTGCGCTCCAGATTCGATGGCACTGTTTCGGTATCGGTTGAGGCTGAAACTGGTCATGGCCAGAATGGGCGTGCTATTGTTGATGAGGCGTATACGTTTGCAGATGTCTGGTCCTTGCAAGCCCTCGAGCGACATGTCGAGCAATATGATGTCGTATTGGTTTCCGTACGCTCTGCACAGTGACAGAGCTTTCGTGCCGTCGGTGACGTCGTCGGCGACGTAGGCGTTGGGGAGTGCTTTGCTGAGCAGTGCAGTGAGCGCTTCGATGGCCCGCTTGTCATTGTCGACCATGAGAATACGCGGATGAACAACGATGTGACTCATCTACACACTCCTTGCTTTATGAAACGCAGCGAAAACGTATTCACTGGCACCACTTTACGAGAGGATGGGGGCAACTCGAAGACAAAGTGATCTGAGGATTTGACGATAGCAAAGCGGTATTAGTTGAAGAGCGGTATGGGACTGATACTGGAACAAGTAATATTACAACTATTGTCCCGATAAGGATGTCATTCATATTTACCTTCCTAAGACGTCATGCTTCACCGTACATCAGGATGATGAAATGTATGAAGTGAGTCATACGCAATATGTGTATCTTTTATGCGCAAAATGATGAAAAAAATTTTTTATTGGGAAAAATACTCAATTTGAGTATCGTCAGTTTTTCTTTGAGCAGCATTCCTCGCTATATTGTCCTCGGTCATTCTTAAAGGAAGGAAGAAAAATGAAAAAGGAAACGCTTTCTATGCTTTCTGGATGTGTGGCTTTTGCCATGGTGTTCAGTTTGGGGGCCCCTATGGCCCAAGCGGCTGCGGGCAACATAGATAACGCAAGAATCAATGGATCTTGGAATTATTCGTGGACAAAATCTACTGCGAGTGTATGGGCGAGGAAACCTGCATATACAGGGTATGCGCAGGCGTGCCAAGACGGTGTTTGCTTCACCGGACATACGACGCAACGTATACAATCAACGACTGCTGTAGCATACGGTAGCGCGAGCAATCATACTGATAGCGCCAGAGTGTGGGGCTGATGGCAGATGCCGCATCGATTTCGGATTATTCCTCTAATTAGCGTAGTTGGCTTGACGTTGTCATTGATGTCTTGCGCGTCTATCGTAGATGGACAAAAAGGTGAGGAAGTTGAAGCTTCGTCTTCTGCTGCGCAGTCGGGAGCTGCACAGCAGGGGTCAACCAGCGGACAGAAATTGGCGGCGTCTTTGAGCGAATGGATCGAACAGCGGGAATCGCAAGGTAATATCGCTGAATCGCAGAAAACGATATTGGACAAAGCCAAAAGTACGGGTGAGATTTCGACGTCGGATTATGAGAAAGCCTGGTCCGATTACCGGCAGTGCATGATCGACAAAGGATATAAGGAAATCAAACTCATCAAATATCCGAGCGGACTCTATGCCGAAGCTGGACACAAACAGGGGACGACCATTCAGGAATCCCGATATTCCGATGATTCCACGGAATGCGGCGATGAGTATGTTGCAGATGTGCAAGATGTGTACGGCATTATCGTAGGCAATCCGAATCTGTATGCCGATCAAGCGCAGGCCGTGGTCGATTGTTTGCATAGAGACTCGCTCGTGCCGAAGGACTATACCGTAAGCCGGTTCAACAAGGAGTTTTTCGGAACGGATGGCAATACTTCGTTTGACATGCAGAACCTGCAAGTGCGCAGTTGCCTTGTGTCGAACGGCTACAACGTGGGATATGCGACCGACGATACGGAACAGTTGTGGTGAGAAGGTAAGTGATTCCAAGGTCTCGTTGTTCTGCTCAATCGCATGTTCGTTGGCAATCGCTGTCAATGAACATGCGAAGTGATGTTGCGCGAATGCTGTTTTATTGGGGACATTATTGGGAAATATGAGATCGAGAATGAGAACGATTTCATGGCGAATAGTTGATGTTCAAAGAAGGGGTCTATATGAAAGATCGGCTACTCGTAGGGATTCGCAGGGGGAATCATGGTGATGTATTCGCTGATGGTGCTTGTTGGTCGTGATTGAAGGGGTATATGTGAGTATGACGCGACGATTCGGAATGAAGCAAAGGACGGGAGGGAAGCGTTCGAAGTGCACTGCTGTGACTTGGACTTTGCTGGCGGCTGTCACGGCAGCCTGTATTGCGGTCGGATCCTGCGCATTGTGGCTGCCTGACCGCACTCCGACATTGCTCAGTTCGGCGGGGGAGAGGACTGTGGTTCCCGCCAGCGTACAGGAATACGCGGGTACGCAACAAGTTACCGTGGTGCCCACCATTTCCAGTGACCGTGATCTTTTCGGCAATGCGAGTGGCCTGGTCACCGCGGACTGGTCCGGCAACGGCCTGACCTCAGGCAAAGGTGCCTACCAGGTGAACGATCGCACGGTAGTGGCGTTGAACACCGCAACCCCCTTGTATCGCGATCTGAAGACCGGAGACACCGGCGGCGATGTGCTCGCCCTGAATAATGAACTCAACTTACTTGGCTACAACAGCGTTTCCGGATCGGATACCTATTGGCGGGCCACATCGGACGGGTGGAAGCAGTTGATGGCCGACAACGGCAATACGTCGGATGGATCGTTGTCATTGGCCGACACATTGTGGATTCCCGAACACGAAGTCGCCGTTGACGAGTGGAACGCAACCGCCGGATCCATGGTGACGGGCGGCACCGCAATCGGCAAAATCCCCGGATCATTGACGAAACTCACCATCAAAAACGGCACCGCATCCGCGCAGGACCGCACGTTGACGATATTCGGCATTACGGGAACATTGCCAGCCAATACCACTGAAATCACGGATGCCGGGTTCCTGCAACAAGTCGAAGCGAACGACAGTTACCAATTCGTGGACGTGGAATCCAAAAAAGCGGGATTTGACGCCACTCTGGCCTTGAGCGAACGGATGCGAGTGCTGCGCGTTCCCGCCGGCGCGGTATTCGGCATCAACGGTTCAACCGGCTGCATCGTGCCCACATCCAATAACCATGGCAACACTCCCGTGAAAGTGTCGATCGTGGGAGGCGAACTGGGCGTGAGCCTCGTGCAAGCCGACAGCGAAGACATCGCTTCGATCTCCAATGTGGAAATCGGCAGCGGACTTAACAATCTCACCTGCGAGTAGGCGATTATGCGATTACGATCGGTGCTTTCTGAAGCGTTGCGCAATATTGGCGCGGGAGTGAGTCATGCGCTGCTTATGTTTGCAGCGGTATTGTTCGCGTCTACATTGCTCGGCGGATATGAGGCCGCCAATGTGGTGGGGCTCGAAACCGAGGCGGTACAACGCATCAACGCCTATGCCGACGTTGGCGCCATCGTTGGGGGAACGGTGGACGGAGCCGCATGTGACAGGCTCGCCGACGCTGGCGGCGGTGTGATGGGCACCTTGGCCGGTGCGATGCGTGCCGGTCAACAGATTGTGCCGCTTGCCACGCCCGGCAAGGATATATCGTCGTATGAAGTAACGCCCGGCATGATCAGGATGATCGCCAGGACCACGAAAACCGATGTGTCCGGCGTGTGGGTATCTACCGACGTGTCCAAGGATTTTGGTCTCACCAAAGGCAGTGTAATGCAGACCGAACAGGGAACGATGAGCGTCGCAGGCGTGTTTGATTGGCCGAACGATGGTCGTGACACGCGATTCGCCTACGCGTTCCTTGTGCCCGTATCTGCGTCGAATGGCACGTTCGACGAATGTTGGGTCAGACAGTGGCCGCAAAGCGGGCAGACGGAGGATGTGTTGTTTTCCACGCTGGTTGCGTCGGGTTCGTCATCCAATGCCGGCGTGACGCAGGTGAATAAGAGTTTCGATTCGCATTACGATGCGCAAGCTTCGTATGGGCAGCGCATGACCCGTTGGATGCCGTGGCTGGGATTGGTTGTGGGGCTGGTGCTCGGCGCGTTCGGCGTGCGTCGTCGTAGATTGGAATATGCTGGCGCATTGCATTCAGGGCAGTCCAAAGGTGCGCAATTGCTGGAAATCGCTGTGGAAACGTTGATTTGGAGCGGTTTGGCGTGTGCCTCTTCGGCCGCGCTGTTGGGTGCGTATTGCGTTCGCATGAGCATCGCCGATTCAATGACCGTATGGTTGGGTGCGATGCGCGCGCCATGTGCGATATTCGCTGGAGTGATGGTATCAAGCGTGCTCGTCGGTATGACGATACGTGAAACGCAGTTGTTCCGTTTCTTCAAGCAACGCTAGACACCGCTAACCATGGTTCGATTGAGGATGATTTCATTAGGTTCTATTGCCGTCGATACTGGAAAACCGCAAGTATCGACGGCAATGGAATGCGAAAGATGATGATGCGTTAGCTCAACGCTTTCTTGATGCGCTGCAGGCTGATCGGCTTCGGCGTGCCGAGTTCCTGCGCCCACAATGATACGTAGAATTCCTCAAGCATCCAACGTGCGGTGACCGCCTGCTTCATCAACGCCTCATGACGCGGACCTGCAGGCTCACGTTCGGCCTTCGCCATGGCCTTGTCGGCCAACTGCTTGGCCTCATCAGCCTCCCAAGCCCAACGCACATCACGATTCTTGTCGTTCTTCGCCTTACCTAAACGAAGCACGTCAGCATGCAGATACCGTTCAATCGACGCCAACGCATCCGGGGGAGTCTTGCCGATGAATCCCGGATACACCAGCGTGGCGATATGCTCACGAATCGACTGCAAAACGCTCAACATCGGCAGATCGGCCTTGCCTGACACGGCTTTATCAACCTCCGCATACCGCTTCAAAATAGCGATCACATCATGCGCAACCGCATACACGGTATCTTCGAACACTTCACGTACATCAAGCACCGCATTCGCCAACGCCTCATCATCCGGCAATTCGTCAACATTCGGCAGCAAACGCTTCACCGCAGCCAACTGCAGATCCTCAGTAAGATCCTTCGTGGACTGATATGGTGCGGACGCCAACATCAACGCCTCCGCACCCAACCAACGCGACGAAATACGCTCGCTCGGCATACGCAAAACATCAAGTGCACCGCGCCACAGCATGGTGGAACGAGCTTCGGTAGTGGCACCAGCCTTATGCAGCAGATTGGCCTGCTCCACAAGCTTGCCCTGATTTCCAGCGTTTTCCGCCTGCTTCTTTACCATCTGCCGTGCGGAAGCCTCGGCTTGCTCCGCAAACTTGCGCTGCAACTCCACCAACGATTTGCCCGAGCCAAGCACCTTGACAGGGCCCCGCGCATGACGCCTGCCATGCTGACTCTTGCGACTCGGAGGCAACTGCTGCTCCACAGAGAACGTCACGCGCAAATACGGCGTGAGCTTGCTCCACAATTCACCAGTCAACACTTCAGGGTGAATCTGCGCGCCAACGATGCTGATTGCCGCCTGCGTGAACGTATGAGGCAAATCCGGCCACGCGGCCACACCCTCCGCATTGGTAGGAGCAAGATTCGGCTTCTGCTGGTTACCGGAACCAGGCAGATCCGGATACCTCTCATCAATCCACGCACGAATCTTATGAGCCGTATCAGGAGCGGGAACAAACTGCACGCGCAACGTCTTCGGCAACGACTTGATCATGCCGACAATCAACTCATCCAGCAATCCGGGAACATTCCACGTGAACTGTTCCGGTGTCAAACGAGACAACACCTTCAACGGCACATGCACGGTCACGCCATCGTTTGGATCATGCGGATCATACACATAACTCAACCGCAAATCGATAGGGGAGCCGTCCGTACCCAACGTATGCCAATGATCCGGATAATCAGCCAACGACACCGACTCGGCATCAGCAAGACGCTCCACCTTCTCCGGATCAAAATCCAACAAATCCGGCTGCTCATCATGCTTTGACTTCCACCATTTCGCAAGATCCGCAACCGACGTGACAGTATTGGGAATCACCGAATTATAAAAATCGAACAGATCCTCATCACTGACCGCCTGCGCCATCTGACGTGTGCGACTCGCGTCATCGGCGGCGTCCTCCAGCACATCGCGATTCTTCGCAATGAAATCGTCATACGAGAACCGCTGCTGAATATCGCCCTCGACCAAACCCTGACGAATCAGAAAATCACGGGCCTCCAGCGGATTGATACGACCCCACTGCACCGTACGATCCTGTACGATTGGCAAACCATACAACAGTACCTTCGCGCTCGCCACCGCGGAGCCACGCGAACCAGACCAATGCGGATCCGCATACGTGGTTCGCGTCAACGAACCCGCCAACGGTTCAGCCCAAGCGGGATCGATCTGGGCGGAATATCGCGCCCACAAGCGGCTCGTTTCCACCAACTCCGTGCTCATCACCCATTGCGGTGTCGACTTGGCGACCGCGGAAGCCGGGAACAATGCGAAATGCGTGCCACGCGCACCCTGATAATCATTCTTCGCCATCTTCTGCGCACGCTTCATGGCACGCGCACGGGCAGCGCCCTTCAAGCCAGCGAAATCAGATGCCTTCGGTTCACGCACGATCTGCATGCCCATCATCGACAACAAGCCCGAAAGCATCGACGTATGAATACCCTGCGCATCCCACGAACAACACAACGAATGCGCAGCCTGCTGATTCGACGGAAGCTGACGAATCTCAAGCGGCGGACGCGAAGCCGGAATCGGATCGCCAACCTTGAACTTGAATTCCTTGCACATCTCACGCAACTGCGTGACCAGATCCTTCCACTGACGGATGCGCAGCCAACTCAAATACTCAGTCTTGCAAATCCTACGAAGCGCGGAATTGCTCGGCTCGCCATCAGCTTGGAACACGCGATCCCACAAGTTCAACGCGGTCAGAAAATCACTGGACGGATCGGCATACCGGTTATGAATGCGGTCGGCCTCCTCACGATTCTCATCCGGACGTTCGCGGGGATCCTGCAAACTTAGGAACGCGACCACCACCAGCACTGCGGCCAACGTGTTCGGCGTGGTCGACTTCGCAGCCTCGATGATCATACGGCCCAAACGCACGTCGATCGGAATGCGTGCAAGCATGCGACCCGTGTGCGTCAGCACAACCTCGCCATGCTTGCGCGCCACGGCCTTCAACTCGGTCAACTCATTGAAACCATCAGACACCGCCTTCATATCAGGCGGATCGATAAAGCCGAAATCCGTAACATCCTGCGCGGTACGAGCCACACCCACCGACAGCATATGCAATACGACCGCACCCAACGACGTGCGCAGAATCTCAGGCTCCGTGAATTCCGGGCGCGTCTCAAAATCCTCGCGAGAATACAAGCGAATCGCAATACCATCGGCAATACGGCCGCAACGGCCCGAACGTTGGTTCGCGCTCGCCTGACTGATCGGTTCAATCGGAAGCCGTTGCACTTTCGCGCTCTTCGAATAACGTGAAATACGAGCGGTGCCAGGGTCGACCACATAACGAATGCCCGGCACCGTCAGCGACGTTTCGGCCACATTCGTAGCGATCACAATACGCTGATGGTCATGCGGCTCAAACACGCGATGCTGCTCCTTGGAGGACAACCGCGCGAACAACGGCACGATCTCAATCGCATCAGGACGACGCATATCAATGGCACGCGGACCATAATGATGGCGCAGCGCATTCTCAAAATCATGAATGTCGCGCTCGCCCGAAGCGAACACGAGAATATCGCGCGGGCCACGGTCATGACTCGAATGAATCACCAACTCGGCACAGGCGCGCGCCACCGCCGTCGGCATGTCAACGTTCGGCTCATGGGAATCCTTCGCGTCGGGAGCGGCCGACAACGTTTCATAGTCGGCATCGCCCGGCATCGCGCCCGTTTCAAAACCGGGTACGGAACGCATCAACGCCGGAGCGGTGCCCAGCGGCTCATACACGACCTGCACGGGGTAGGTTCGTCCCGAAACCTCGATAACCGGCACTTTCGTATGCAAAGCGTGCTCGAAATGCTCCTGGAACTTCACCGAATCAATCGTCGCCGACGTGATTACCAATTTCAGGTCACGTCGTTTCGGCAATAGCGCAGTCAAATAACCGAGCAGAAAGTCAATATTGAGACTACGTTCGTGCGCCTCGTCGATAACGATTGTATCGTATTGCATTAGTTTCGGATCGCGTTGAATCTGCGCCAACAGAATACCGTCGGTCACCACGCGAAGACGGGTCTTCGGTGAGCTCTCATCGGTGAAACGCACCTGATAGCCGACCTCGTCGCCCAAACGCACGCCCATCTCCGTGGCGATACGTTCGGCCACGGTACGAGCGGCCAGCCTACGCGGCTGCGTGTGCACAATCTGCCTACCATGCGATCCACGGCCCAATTCCAACAGAATCTTCGGCAGCTGCGTGGTCTTACCGGAACCCGTCTGACCAGACACAATCACGACTTGGCTCGACTTCACCGCCTCGGCAATATCGCTACGTGCAGCGGAAACCGGCAGTTGGGAAGGATATTCGAATTTCATGCCTTCATAACCTCGATAACGCGGAAGCCCTTCGAACTCGCGTACTTACTTACCTCATAACCATCGCCAAGCTGCGTGGCAAGCCACGGAATCAACGAATCCGACCCCAGATTCTTCTGCACCACCAAATAGGCGGTACCACCCGCATTCAAACGTGGCAGCCACGTCATCAACAACTCATGCAGCACATCCTTGCCAACACGAATCGGTGGATTCGACCAAATCAGATCAAACGTCACATCCGAAGGGATCTCATCGGCGGTGACCGCATGAACGTTCCTCACACCATTGAGCTCGGCATTGCGACGCGTCAGATCCAACGCGCGTTCATTCACGTCCAACGCCCAAATATCAGCCTTCGGCGAAGCAAAACCAAGTGTCAACGCAATCGGACCCCAACCGCAACCCAAATCAAGGAACGTACCCTCCTCAGGAGGCTCCGGAGCCTGACGAAGCAGCACGGACGTTCCCAAATCCACGCGATTGCCGGAAAACACGCCATTGGAAACCTCAACATCGGCCTCATTGCCTCGCAACACAACATGCAGCCTCTTACGTACATCCTTCGACTGCGGATCAGCCGCGAAATACTGTTCGGCCTGTGCCATACCCACTCCTTGCAAACGCTCGCCTCCGGCATCACGCAAGCCACGCTCATCCACGTGGCGAATGCCCGATACCCATGTCTCTAGAGAATGATGATAATAAAGACACCATAGTTTAACCGTGAGAGGTGCCATTGAGCCAAGAAAACGACATCGAGCATAGCATGAGCGCCAACGACGTGTCAGGCGTGCTCGCCGACCAGTCCGAGGTGCTGCTTGATACCAACGGCGAGAACCATTTCAACGAATCCCATGACGAACAATGGCAGGAACGCGAATCCCGCAATGCGTTGAAGCATGTGTCCGGACTCGGCGAAATGCAAGACGTCACCGAAGTCGAATACCGAAAAGTCCGCCTCGAACGCGTTGTGCTCGTCGGCGTGTGGTCCAGCCGTGAAACCACACAGGCACAGGCCGAAGAATCATTGAGAGAACTTGCCGCGCTTGCCGAAACCGCCGGCGCCGTGGTATGCGACGGCCTGCTGCAGCATCGTATCAAGCCGGACGCAGCTACATACGTTGGCTCCGGTAAAGCCCGCGAACTCGCCGGAATCGTGGCGCAAGAGGAAGCCGACACCATCGTTGTGGACGACGACCTGCCGCCAAGCCAACGCCGCGCCTTGGAAGACGCCACCAAAGTGAAGGTCGTGGATCGCACTGCCGTGATCCTCGACATTTTCGCCCAACATGCGACCTCACGCGAAGGCAAAGCCCAAGTGGAACTGGCACAACTCCAGTACATGCTGCCACGACTGCGAGGCTGGGGCGGATCACTGTCGCGACAGGCAGGTGGCCGCGCCGCAGGAGACGCGGGCATCGGCTCGCGAGGACCTGGCGAAACGAAAATCGAAATGGACCGCCGTGTGATCCGAAGCCGCATCGCCAAACTCCGCAAACAGATCGAACAGATGGCTCCCGCGCGTGACGTCAAACGTGGCGCTCGCCGTCGTTTCGGATTGCCGACCGTTGCTGTGGTTGGATATACGAACGCGGGCAAATCGTCGTTGACGAATCGGTTGACCGGATCAGCGGAATTGGTGGAGAACGCGCTATTCGCCACATTGGACACCGCAGTGCGCAGGGCGCGTGCCAAAGATGGACGTCAATATGCGTACGTCGATACCGTCGGGTTCGTGCGTCGACTGCCTACGCAGCTGATTGAAGCGTTCAAATCCACGCTGGAGGAGGTTTCCGAAGCCGATCTGATCGTGCATGTGGTGGACGGATCGCATCCGGACCCGTTCTCGCAAATCGACGCGGTCGACGATGTGCTTTCCGACATCGACGGCGTCGAAACCATTCCCACGATTATCGTGTTCAACAAGGCCGACCGTATGGATGAGGCCACACGCGAGCGTATCGAGGCGTTGATGCCGGAAGCGTACATCGTATCGGCGTTTTCCGGCGAAGGCGTCGACGAGCTGCGTATGCAGGTGGAATCCATGCTGCCGACGCCGAACGTGCATGTCGAGGCGTTGCTGCCATACACTGCCGGTTCGCTGGTGTCGCGCGTACGTGAATACGGCAAAGTGATCAACGTCGAATACCGTGACGACGGTATGATGCTCGAAGCGGAAGTGGACGATCATTTGGCTGCGCAAATCGTGGAACAGTCAATCGGCTGAAAACCTTGCAAAGCAGTGCAACGCAACGGACACAGCGTTTGTGAGCGCTCACATCTTTTGTGATGCATATCACTTTTCATTATTTGCAAGTCGTGTTATAACGCCTTGAAACGTCATGCTGTGTGGATAAAGTAAAGATGAAATTCTAAGAGAAAACCTGCTACCAGCGGGACATTCTTTCTTATAAGAGAGGTAAGCACATGGTGGATTCACCAATCAAGCCCACAAAGCTCGCTATCATCGGTGCCGGTGCAGTCGGCTCCACTCTCGCTTTCGCTGCCGCTCAGCGTGGCGTCGCACGTGAGATCGTGCTCGAAGACATTGCCAAGGAACGCGTCGAAGCCGAAGTACTCGACATGCAGCACGGCTCCAGCTTCTTCCCGACCGTGTCCATCGCAGGCTCCGATGATCCGGAAATCTGCCGCGACGCCGACATGATCGTCATCACCGCAGGTCCGCGTCAGAAGCCGGGTCAGTCCCGTCTCGAACTGGTCGGTGCCACCATCAACATTCTCAAGGCCATCATTCCTGGCCTCGTGAAGGTCGCTCCGAACGCCATCTACATGCTCATCACCAACCCGGTTGATATCGCAACCCATGTTGCCCAGAAGATCTCCGGCCTGCCGGCAAACCAGGTCTTCGGCTCCGGTACCAACCTTGACTCCGCACGTCTGCGCTTCCTGATCGCCCAGCAGACCGGCGTCAACGTCAAGAACGTGCACGCCTACATTGCTGGCGAACACGGCGACTCCGAAGTGCCGCTGTGGGCCTCCGCCACCATCGGTGGCGTCCCGATGTGCGACTGGACCCCGCTGCCGGGTCACGCTCCGCTCGACGCCGAAGTTCGTGAGCAGATTCACCAGGACGTCAAGAACGCCGCCTACAAGATCATCAACGGCAAGGGCGCAACCAACTACGCCATCGGCATGTCCGGCGTTGACATCATCGAAGCCGTCATGCGCGACTCCAACCGCATCCTGCCGGTGAGCTCCATGCTCCACGACTTCCACGGCATCTCCGACGTCTGCATGTCCGTGCCGACCCTCCTCAACCGTTCCGGCGTCAACACCGCCATCAACACCCCGGTGTCCGACCGCGAGCTTGCAGCCCTTACGCGTTCCGCAGAGACGCTGAAGGAAACCGCTGCCCAGTTCGGCTTCTGATAAAAAACGCGGTAACGGAGTGCTAGCTGCGTTACCGCTTTTGGTTGCTTGGGTATTGACAGGCGATTGATCAGTCGTTAGACTGCAAAAAGAAATAAAGGAAACCCCGGCCTATGGCTGGGGTTTCTTGCGTTTTGAGAGCAATGAAAATGGTATTGAGAAACAATTTCAATAAGTTTCTTAATCGGGCTGAAAGATTAAGCATATGGCACATGACCACGCGCACGGATCGATAGCGAACACAGGAGCGGAACATCAAAAACGGCTCATGATGTCGCTCGGTCTCACCTCGACGGTATTCATAGCGGAAGTCATCAGCGCGGTCATCACAGAATCGTTGGCGCTGCTCGTTGATGCCGGACACATGCTCACCGACATGTCCGTACTCATCGCATCAACCGTCACCGCAATACTGATGCAACGCAAGCCCAGCAACAAACGCACCTGGGGCTGGGCAAGGCTCGAAGTGCTAACAGCGGCAGTCGGAGCCCTCATCCTCCTCATCGTAGGTATCTATGCGCTTGTGGAAGCCGGCATGAGACTTTTCGGCGGATCTGCCGACGAAGTAAACGACGTGCGATTGCTGCTCTTCATGGGCATACTCGGCCTCGCGGCCAATATCGGATCAATCTTTATCCTCGCATCGCAAAGCGAAGACAACATGAACATGAAAGCGGCATTCCTTGAAGTCATGAATGACGCTTTAGGGTCCGTTGCCGTAATCGTATCGGCAAGCGTGCTCATCTGCACCGGCTGGGCCGGATTCGACGCTGTGGCAGGTGGCATCATCGCACTCATGATGATCCCGCGAGCCATCAAACTGTTGCGCAACGCGGTTCGCGTGCTTCTCGAAGAAACCCCCAACGGTCTTGATCTCGATGAAGTGCGTTCCCACTTGGAACAAGTGCCGCATGTTGTGGCGGTACACGACATCCACGCGAGCATCGTATCCACAGGCATGCCGATCTTCATGGCGCATGTTGTGGTCGAACAAGGACTCACCATGAAAGAAGCGGCGGAAATACTCGCACAACTACAAGATTGCCTGCGCGAACATTTCCCCGTATCCGTACCTCATACCACCTTCCAACTCGAACCGGAAGGATACAGTTCGACCAGCAAATCCGAAATGCATTCCTAAACATTCTTAAATGACCGGTGCGTTTACCGGAAAAGAATCGCGCCCACAAAGATGGAGTCTTTGTTTATGGCTTCATCTTTGTGGGCGCGATTTCAATGGCGTTGAATAGTCTAACGTCAGATTTTGCGGAGCACGGTGACCACCTTGCCCATGATCTCAGCATGCGTGCCATCGATAGGGGAGTAGGCGGGATTGTGCGGAATGAGCCAGACATGGCCATGATCCTTGCGGAACGTTTTCACCGTGGCTTCATCGTCGAGCAGCGCCGCCACAATATCTCCATTTTCCGCGGTGTTCTGCTCGCGTACCACCACAAAATCACCATCGCAGATAGCCGCGTCAATCATGGAGTCGCCATGTACTTCAAGCATAAACAGATTGCCGGTGCCAGTGAGACGTTCCGGCAGACGCATCACATCGTCCACATGCTGCTCGGCGGTGATGGGCACGCCTGCCGCGATGCGTCCCACCAAGGGGACATCGCGGGAAGCCATGATGGATCCGCTGGAATCAGATTGGCTCGGGAATGGGATGACCTGCGCTACTTTGCCGGGCGAAACCTCGTCATCGTCGAAACTCACGACTTCGATGGCTCTGCCCTTGTTCGCGTTCATGCGAATGAAGCCCTTGTCGTCAAGCACTTGCAACTGGTGTTTGACGGATGACGGACTTTTAAGCCCTGCGGCTTCGCCGATTTCGCGGAATGAGGGAGCGAACCCCTGCTCGACGAGATGTTTTTTAATGGCGCCAAGCACCTTGCGCTGACGGTCGGTCAGCGTGCTTTCATCCGGACGCTCGGCATCCTTTTTGGGCGTGAATGGGACGGTGCTCACGGTGGGCTCCTTTCAGGTCTTAGGCAAGCATAACGCGAAACGCCGAGAAAATCAAACATCTGTTCGAGGTGTGTCTGCAATTATCGAACATTTGTGCCATACTCAGAACATGCGTTCGATAGAACGGCTGTTCGAGAAGGAGTGGCGTGATGGATCGTGTGCCGAAGGCTCATGGCGTTGATTTCAAAGTCTGGGCGGATCGACTGGCCGTAATCATGATGCTGATGGTGCTCGCATGGTGTTTGGCTGGATTGATGATGCCTGCACGCGCGCAGTCAGATCCCGGAGCGACGCCGGTGGTGGTATATACCGTCCAGCCGGGCGATACGTTGTGGGGGTACGCTGCGCGTATTACGCCTGATGGTGGCAATGTTGCGGATACTGTGGACGAGCTGGTACGACTGAATAATCTGGATTCAGTATCGCTTCGGGCCGGTCAAAGACTTATCGTTCCCGACGAGGTATGAACCCGCGCAAGATTGGCCTAGTTCAATGGTTCAGGCTATTCTTGACACCATGCATTGCCCTTTTTGTCAGAATCCAGATACCAAGGTGGTCGATACCCGCATCAGCGATGACGGCCATTCCATCCGCCGTAGGCGTGAATGCCCGAAATGCTCCAAGCGTTTCACCACGCTAGAGACCACTATGTTGTTGGTGGTGAAGCGTTCCGGCAACGCTGAGCAGTTCGATAGGAACAAGGTGATTTCTGGTGTTCGCAAGGCATGCCAGGGCCGTCCGATCAAGGAAGACGATTTGAAGGCTCTTGGCCAGCAGGTCGAAGAGGATCTTCGTGCCCGAGGACTGGCTCAAGTCAAATCCGACGAGGTCGGCAGGGCCATTTTGAAACCGTTGCGTGATCTTGATGAGGTCGCGTATATGCGATTCGCCAGTGTATACCAGAATTTTGAGAATCTTGAGGATTTCCAGAACGCGATCGACGAGCTGAAGGCCGATGCGCTGAAGTAGGTTCGAACGGTTGCGAACGCATATGATAATGCGTTTGTTTTGGCTGAAATGGACTTGGTAGCGCAAAACTGGGCGATTACGGCAAACGGCATTAGGGTTCATGCATTGTGGGGGTTCCAGCCAATAAGTGATTGGAACCCCCACAATGCATTCGTATCGTAGTGGCGTTTGCCGGATTGGGATCGTCAGCTGATCACACGCATACGGATCGTGCCTTCGATGGCTGCGAGTTCGTCCAAAGCCTTCTGGCTGGGGCGCTGAGCCACATCGGTGACCACATAGCCGATTTCGCCTTCGGTGCCCAGTGCCTGTGCCGCGATGTTGATATTCTCTTCTCCGAGCACACGGTTCACCTTGGCAAGTACGCCAGGCAAATTCGCGTGAAGATGCGCGATGCGGAAGTTCGAACGAATATCAGACAGTGTGATCTGCGGAAGATTCACGGACAACATGGTGGATCCCCTGAACCAATAATCCTCAAGACGCTGTGAGACGAACTGTCCGATGGACTTCTGGGCTTCAAGCGTAGACCCGCCAATATGCGGGGTCAGAATCATATTGTCTTCATCCGCAAGGCTCGTCAAAAACTCGTCGCCGCTCTTCTTCGGCTCGACAGGGAACACATCCACTGCGGCGCCCGAAATGTGGCCGGAGTCCAAATGCTTCTTCAGAGCGTCCAAATCAGCCACAAAACCGCGGGAAAGATTGATGAAGATCGAATCCTGCTTCATATGCGCGAACTGGTCCTCACCGAAGAAACCGGTATTGGACTTGCGGCCATCGACATGCAGTGTGACCACATCGGACTGTTCGAGCAGTTCGTTCAGCGTGGAGCAACGATGGGCATTGCCCATGGCAAGCTTCTCTTCAATGTCGTAGAACACCACGCGCATGCCAAGTGCCTCGGCGATGACGGAAAGCTGAGATCCGATATTGCCGTAGCCGATGATGCCGAGCGTCTTGCCTCGCACTTCATGAGAGCCGGAAGCAGACTTGTCCCACATACCGTGCTTCATATGATGGGTATGCGCAGGAATGCGGCGCATCAGGCAAATGATGTCGCCGATAACCAGTTCCACCACGGAGCGAGTGTTGGAATATGGGGCATTGAACACGGCGACGCCGTGCTTGCCCGCATAGTCGAGATCGACCTGATTGGTGCCGATGCAGAAGCAGCCGACGGCCGTGAGCGTCGGACGTGCGTCGATGACTTTGCTGGTCACGCTGGTTTTGGAGCGAATGCCCAGCAGATCAACGTCTTCCAAGGCGTCGATGAGTTCATCTTCGTTGAGGGCGCCCCTGAGGCACTCGACTTCGAAGCCGTGGTCACGCAGTGACTGTGCCGCGTCAGGATGAATATTTTCAAGTAACAATGCTTTAGGCATGGTTCCTACCTTATAGCTTGAGCAGTTTTTCGTCTGCATTTGTCCGGACTATAAGCAGACGTTGTGTCGGTCTGGTCATGGCGACGTATAAATCGGCTGCGGCCACAATGCGTGAGGGGGCATTCTCCTCGATGCTTCCCGGCTGCACCACCATCACTGCGTCGTATTCCAAGCCTTTCACCATTTGCGTGGAACAAACGGTGACCTGTTCATCCCAAGAGCTCTGCGCATCGAGACAGTCGAACTCCTTCGCCGTCAATGTTTCGCGAAGCTGTTCGTACACCCGCCTGCGCAACGGCTTGACCATATCGTCAGGTGCGATGATGGCCACGCGTCCGGTGCCATCGGAGGAGACGAATGCGCGGACCAGATCGACGGTCTGCTGTGCCACGGCATCGGCAATCAGACTGTCGTCGGCCAGAGTGAGGCGCTTGACCGAATCCGGCACGCCACGCACCGCATTGACGGTGGAGATGTACAATCCCTCCGTTGCCGCGAAATCACAGGCGAGCTGCGACACTTCCTTCGGATTGCGGTAATTAATCGTCAATTCGTTGAGTTGCCAATTGTGGGGTCCGAACAACGGATCCATCATACGCCGCCACGAACGGGTGCCGCCCAATGCGGAGGTTTGCGCAACATCGCCCACAATGGTGAACGAACGCGACGGGCAACGGCGGATGAGCATGCGCCAATCCATGGCGGTGAGTTCCTGAGCTTCATCGACAACGATATGCCCATATGTCCATTCACGGTCTGCGGCGGCGCGCTGCGCGGTGAGTTCCGCGTCCATCCCGTTGATATTGTCGACCAACATCTGCGAAGTGACGATGCCGGAGCCGATGCCAGCCTGAGCCAGCGTATCTTGCGCGAACTGCTCCTCCTCGGCGCGCTTGGCGTCCAACGCCTTTTGGCGGGCGACCGCTTTGGGGTCGGGGCCAAGCAGTTCCATGGCTTCATCCAGCAGCGGAATATCGCTGACGGTAAACGGCGACCCTTTGGGGCGAACCAATGCTTCGATATCGCGTTCCTCAAGCCATGGTGCGAAGCGACGAAGCTGCTGCGGCTTGCAGAACAGTTGGTCGATAAGCCATTCGCCGGTCATCGGCAACCATGCGAGATTCAACGTCTTGCGCAAGGTGTCATTCATGCGCAACTGCTGCATCACATCCGTCAACTCCGCCTGCTCCGGCTCGTAATCAAGCTTGTCCACATAACGGTTGCGCATGGCGATCAACATGCTATGCACGAAAGTTTCGCGTGCTTTGTTGTGCTGCTGTCGCGTGCGCTTGGCATCGGTGATGGCCTGTTCGATATCCGCGCGCACGATGGGCACTGCGAATCCGTTGATGCGGATCGACGGCAATGATGCGGGGACGCGTTCTCGTGCGGCAACGGCATTGGCGATGGCTTTGGACATACGACGTTCGCCCTTCAATTTCGCGGCGAACGGGTTGTCATGCGCCGTCGCGATCACGCCGGGGATCAGATCGGCGATGGTTCGGCTGACCACTCCGGTCTCGCCGAGGGAGGGGAGCACCTGATCGATGTAATGCAGGAAGGTTGAGCTCGGTCCGACCACGAGCACACCGGAGCGTTCGAGCATTCGCCGATGCGTGTAGAGCAGATATGCCGCACGGTGCAGCGCCACGGCGGTTTTGCCGGTACCCGGTCCACCCTGCACCACCACGGCCTGGTTGAGGTCGGCGCGAATAATGCGATCCTGCTCGGCTTGGATGGTTGCCACGATATCGGTCATCTTGCCGGTGCGCTTGGCGTTCAACGATGCGAGCAGCGCGCCTTCGCCGGTCAGAGTGCCGTCCGAAGACGCCTGCCCGACCTGGTCGGAGTGCACATCGAGCACCTCGTCTTCAACGCCGACCACTTCACGGAAGCTGAGTGTGATATGGCGGCGCATTACGATATCGCCATGATTGGAAGGCGTCGCTTCGTAGAACGGACGTGCCGCGTCGGCTCGCCAATCGGTGAGGATCGGCTCGTGGTTTTCGTTGGACAGTCCGATACGCCCGATGTATCTGTGCGCACCGTGGACATCGTCGAGTCTGCCGAACACCAGGCGATCTTCGACGGCACGCAGCTGGGTGAGGCGATCCTCGTACATGGTGGCGAAGGAATCGCGTTCGGTGCGTTGCGTGGGCGATCCGTGCGAGCCGGCAGCACGCACGGTGTCGAGACGGGCACGAGCTTGGGCCCGCAGATCATCCAAGCGGCCGTACGCGCGGCTGACGGCCTGTTGTTCTTCACGCAACTGGGCGGAATAACTCGACATCTGCAATCCCTTCCTCACAAAACTTAGGCACTCCAATGTACCCCGAGGCTTCTACGAAAACCGACGAGGGCGAGTGCGACATGGCGAAGCAAGGATGAATTTACGGTAGTTGATTTGATGCCATTCGTTCAATGTGGGGAAAATCAACCTCAGCATTTGCTGATTTTTTCCATTTATGTGGGGATTTATGGTGATGCGTGGGGTAAAGTGGGGAAAGAGTTTTGGGTCTAGGTGTTCCCGCGCATCATGTAAGGAGGTGTGGCGATGGTTCAAAGCGTTGAAACCGAGCCCTTCTCCGACGATGGTTCGACGCAAGCGAGCGGTGTGATGGCTGGACTGCCTCCGCTGCTGTTGGGAACATACACTCCAAAAATCGACGCCAAAGGACGTATGGCATTGCCTGCAAAATTTCGCAGCCAGCTGGGACCGGGCATGGTGATGGCCCGTGGTCAGGAGCGATGTGTCTATCTGTTGCCCCAATCGGAATTTCGCCGGATCGCATTGCAGATCCAGCGCACATCCATGGGAAACAAGGCTGCACGTGATTATTTGCGTGTGTTCCTTTCCGGCGCGGTTGATCAGGAGCCAGACAGGCAAGGACGTGTGCTCGTGCCGCAGATGTTGCGCGATTACGCGAATTTGGGAAGCGACATCGTGGTGATTGGCGTGGGGACCCGAGCGGAGATTTGGAACAAGCAGGCATGGGAGGAATATCTCGCCGAACAGGAGCAGGGATATTCCGATATTGCCGATGACGTATTACCGGCGGTGGAATTCTGATGACAGATGTAACGACCATACATCAGCCAGTGTTGCTGCGCGACTGCGTGGATCTGGTGGTCCCGGCGTTGGCGAGGCCAGGGTCGATTGCGGTGGATTGCACGCTTGGTTTGGCGGGGCATTCCACGGCTTTTCTCAAAGCGAGTCCGCAAGCGCGTCTGATCGGCATCGATCGAGACACGGAGGCGCTTTCGCTCGCCACGCAGCGAATGCGGATGGAAGGTCTTGCCGACCGCTTCATACCCGTGCACGCCGCATTCGACGATTTCGCGCAAGTGCTTGATGATCAGGGGATCGACCAGGTAAACGCCGTGTTCATGGATTTGGGATTGTCGAGTTTGCAGATTGACGAGACGGAGCGGGGATTCTCCTATTCTCACGATGCGCCTTTGGACATGCGTATGGACGTGACCCAGCCATTGACCGCCGAACAGATACTTGCTGAATATTCGTTCGCTGATCTGGTACGCATTTTCCGTACATATGGTGAGGAACGCTTCTCCAAGCAGATAGCCCGCGAAATCGTGCGTAGGCGTGAGATCGAACCATTGACCACATCGGGGCAGCTCAACCGATTGGTGGATGAGGTTGTGCCGCAAGCGCACCGTCCTGCGGGAAATCCCGCGAAACGTGTGTTCCAGGCATTACGTATTGAAGTCAACGGCGAGCTCGACAAATTGGCGGGGACGCTACCGCAGATCGCCAACCATCTTGCGGTGGGAGGACGTTTGGTGGTGGAGTCGTACCATTCGCTGGAAGACAAGACCGTCAAAACATTTATGAATCAAGGTCTGAAAGCTGACGTGCCTGCAGATATGCCGGTAATACCCCCGGATATGATGCCGTTCTTCAAAGAACTGACGCGAGGCGCCATCAAAGCGGCCGAGGAAGAAATCGCCATGAATCCAAGGTCGGCCTCTGTGCGACTGCGCGCAGTGGAACTGACCAGACCAATTCCTGAACGCTGGCGAAAACGATTCGACCAAGGCAATGATTACGCAAGCATGAAACGACAAGGAAGGAGGGGCTGAACGTGGCCGCACCAAGAACGATCGCATCAAACGCGGCTCCCGCAGGACGCCGGGACCAAACCGAAACCGCTGGCACCACTCGCCCTGAATTGCACGTCGTCAAAGGAACGCGGGCCGAAGGCAACAGCGTCAAGCGAGGATTCGAACAGTTCATCACATGGACGCGCACCAGAAGCACTCCATTGTTGCATCTGGTTATCGCCGTGGTGTTCCTCGGCGGATGTCTTCTGGGATCCTTAACGCTGCGTACCCAAATGGTGCAGCATTCTTTCGAGGCGAACCAGATTGAGTCGAACATTACCCGCCTGACCCAAGACGTGGAAGATGACCAGGCCAAGCTTGATGAACTTGAAGCCTCGCTGCCGAGCAAGGCCGAGGAAATGGGCATGGTGCCCCAAAAAGGCGCTCTAACGATTGATCTGAACGGCTACCAGCCAAGCGGAGACGACGCTCAGTGAATCCTTTTCACCGCACTTACGCACGTTTCCACAAGAAACTGCTTACGAAAACCATGGCCATCGGCGTCATTCTGGCGTTGATGGGCACGGCTTGCCTTATTCAATTGGCCAACATCCAGTTGATCAATGGCAAAACCATGGCGCAGGCCGCGGCGCAAAGCCGCACGATTACCGTGACTTTGAAGGCACGGCGCGGCAAAATCATGGACACGAACGGCTCGATTCTCGCGCAAAGCGTGGAGCGCTACACCATCATCGGCAACCCCGAGGAAGCGCAGGCCTTCACTCCCACAACCTGCACCAAACAGACCGGAGACAACTGCCATCAGATCGATGGCAAGCCGGTAGGTGCTACCGGAGCTGCGGCGGTAGCTAGACTCCTCGCTCCGGTACTGGACATGGACGCCACCGAATTGGGTGCCATGCTTTCGGGAACAGGCCAATATGCGGTACTCAAAAAAGATGTGACGCCGGCCGTTAAGCGCAAGATCTCCAAACTCAATCTGGGCGGTATCGTCTACGCGGAACTCAGCAACGAGCGCATCTATTCCAACGGAACCCTGATGGGCGCACTGCTGGGAGGTGTCGACGGTGAAGGCAAAGGCGTAGCGGGCATCGAACAGATGGAAAACAAGACGTTGACAGGCGAAGACGGGTACCAAGTCTACCAACAAGGCAACAACGGCGTCGAAATCCCCGGAACCATGACCGAATCAAAAGACGCGGTCAACGGCTCCGATGTCACACTGACCATCGACCATGACGTGCAGTGGTACGTCGAAAAAGTGCTGAAGGAAAGCTGCACGAAATATAGTTCACCGTGGGGAGTCGCCGTGGTGCAGGACACACAAACAGGGGACATTCTCGCGCTCGCCGATAGCGACGAAATCGAAGCCGGCAGCGACCAGGCGAAAATGACGGTTTCCAGGGCCGTCAGCGAAACGTTTGAACCCGGTTCCATCGGCAAGGTTTTCACCATGTCAGGCATGATTCAGCTTGGATTGCACCAGGCATCGGATAAATTCACGGTGCCGGACCACATTACGACGAACGGGCAGACCTACAGCGATGCGACGACCCACGGCGATGAGCATTGGACGCTGGCAGGCATTCTCGAGCAATCGTCGAATGTCGGCATGATCATCGCCGCGGAGAAGATGTCTAACGAGCAGCGATATGAGTTCATCAGCAAATTCGGTATCGGACAAGACAATGGGCTTGGTCTTCCCGGCGAAGCGGATGGTCTGCTGTATTCGGCCGATCAATGGGATCTGCGAACCCAGAACACCGTGCTGTTCGGCCAGGCGTATACGACCAATGCGCTCCAGTTGACGAACGCGGTTGCCGTGATCGCCAACAAGGGCGTCAAAAAGCCGCAGCGCATCATCAAGGCGATCAGCGATGCCGAAGGGCATTCCGAAGAGCAGAAGCCTGAAGGCGAAGCGACGCGCGTGATTGACGAGCAGGTGGCCTCACAGGTGATGAATGCCATGGAATCCGTGTCCGACCACTATTCCCAGTTCATCAAAGTGGATGGTTACCGTGTCGCGGCAAAGTCCGGTACCGCGGAAGTTGCCGGTGCGGACGGACGTCTGTCGTCGATTATCAGCGATTATTCTGCGATTATTCCTGCGGATAATCCTCGTTTCGTCGTTACGGTGGTGTTGAAAGATCCGCAAGGCGTTTATGGTGGTCTGACGGCAGGCCCGGTCACTGCGGAGATTGGTGAATTCCTTATGCAGAAGTACGAAGTGCCGGCGTCAAGTCCGCGAACTGATGCTATTCCAGTGACTTGGTGAGTGTGTGAGCATGAAGAACGGAGGGGCGGAAAGATGAGCGCGGTCAGCGAATCCATGAATAGGCGAATGACGTTGGGTCTGCTTGCCAGCAGATATGGCTTTGACCTTGATCCCGCGTTCGCTACCGAAGTGACGGTCACGTCCATTGCCGACGACATCGATTCGGTGCGGCCGGGAGCGTTGTTCATGCCGTCCATGCAGGTGGATGAGCAACAGTTACGGCAGGTGCAAGCGCTTGGTGCGTATGGTGCGGTGGTGCCGCATGCGTTGCGAGGAAAAACGGATGGCGTTCAGATTCCTTTGATTTATGCCGAACCGACTGCGCAACAGTTGGGCAAGCTTGCCAGCGAGATGGCGGGCAGCCCATCCGATTCGCTGGCGGTGTTCGCCGTGGCTGGCAGCAATACGCAAACGGTGGAACAGGGTGTGAGGGATCTCGCGGATTTCCTGCACATGCTCGGCAATCCGGTCGGCGTGATTAGTGCCGGCAATTCGCAATCGTTGGAACGATTCCTTGATCTGAACTATCCATTGTCGATTCTTGACGTGCAGCGTACGATGGCTGTGTGCGCCGAAGACGGCGCCGCCGCTGTGATCCTTGCGCTCAGCGAGGAAACGTTGAATGACGATGCGTTGCAGTCGGTGAATGTTGATGTGCTTGGCTGCGACGACAAGGGTCTCAGCGAGGCTGAGATCGTCAAGTCGGTCGCACGGTTTGGATGCACTGTCGGCAAGCAGACCCACATCGCAGGTCGTACGCAGGAATCCGATGCGCTCGCAGCGCAAGCGACGGAGGCATACGGGCAGACGGACAGCAGCGCGTTGTCATTGTCCATCGCCATGGTGCTTGCGGCCGGCGTACGTAAAGCCAATATTAAAAGCGCATTGCGTGTATCTCGAGATCTGAACTAGTCTCGATCGGAACGGATGCGGACGTCGAATAGTGATAATCGTAAACAACGTGAACAATATGCAGTACATCAACACAGAGGAGAAATCAGAGTGAGCAGCCCGACCATGATGCCAATGAGCTTGGAGGAAATCGCCCAGGCGGTTCAGGGACGGCTGATTGCCGGCACCGCGGCGATTGATACGCCTGTGGCCACCAGCACATTCACTGATTCACGACAGATTGTTGAAGGATCGGTATTCGTGGCGATTGCCGGAGAACGCGTGGATGGCCACGATTATGTGTCGAAGGTAGGCGCTCAGGGCGCTGTTGTCGCAATAGTCGACCATGAGATCGACGGTGCCGGAGTGCCTCAGATCGTGGTGGAAGATACGGTGCTTGCCTTGGGCGCGTTGGCCAAGCACAATATCGAACGCCGGCGTGCGTTGGAAACGCCGTTTACGGTGATTGGCATCACCGGTTCCGTCGGAAAAACCACTACCAAGGATCTCATGAAGGCGTTGCTGGCGCACATAGGACCGACGATTGCGCCGGTCGGATCGTTCAACAATGAAATCGGACTGCCGTTGACTTCGCTCAAAGTACATGCGGAAACTCGCTTTCTGGTTGCGGAAATGGGTGCCAATCATGTTGGGGAAATCGCGAATTTGACGTCGCTGGTGCCGCCGGATATTGCGGTCGTGTTGAAAGTCGGCGTCGCGCATCTAGGGGAATTCGGCTCGCCGGAACGCATCGCACAAGCCAAATCGGAAATCATCCGTGGTCTTGTTCCAGGTGGTCTTTCCGTACTGAACGCGAATGACGAGCATGTGGCTGCGATGAGCGCCATCGCTCCGGGCGACGTGATGTGGTTCGGACTTCCGCAGAACAATGACGGCAAGCCGGCAATCAGCGCGCAACATGTGCATTGCGACGAATTGGACCATCCGAGCTTCATTTTGGACAATGGTGATGGCGAGCATGCCGAGGTCACCCTGGGCATTTGCGGTCAGCATAACGTTATGAATGCGTTGGCGGCTGCTTCGGTAGCGATGCATTTGGGTATGTCGATGGATGAGGTCGCGTCCGCGCTGTCTGACGTCACGGCCATCAGTCCTCATCGTATGGCTGTTTCCACGGTGCACAAGCCTGAAACATCGTTCACCTTGATCGACGATTCGTTTAATGCCAATCCCGATTCCATGAAGGCGGGGCTTGACGGATTGTTGCGTTGGAAGGCGGGTGCTGAGACCCAACCGTTCCGTATTGCGGTGTTGGGTGCCATGCTTGAGCTTGGTCCGGATGAAAAGGATTTGCATGCTGGCATCGGCCGGTATGCGGTGGAAGGCGACGTTGACGCGTTGCTGACGGTCGGCAGCACATCCGATGCCTCTTTGGACGCTCTGGCCGGTGCCATGGCTGAAGGTGCATCCGCTGCGGGATGTGCTTCCCATATTGATTGGGTGCACGACATTGACGAGGCCGATCGTCTGGTGACGCAACTCGCCGTGGAACATCCGGGCGCTGTGGTGCTGCTTAAGGGCTCCCACGCTTCCGGCTTGAGCGCTTTGGCCGAACGTTGGCAGGCCCTGGCTGCACAATAGAACAAGAATATTTGGCAAGATTCGAATAATCGAATAAACGACGTTATCTGAAGAATGTCTGACTGAAACGGAGAACATCAGGTGATTTCGCTCATCATCGGAATTGTGGTGTCGCTGGTTGTGACGATCGTGGGCACCCCGCTGCTGATTCGTTTGGTGCACAAGCTGAATTATGGGCAATACATACGTCAGGATGGTCCGAAATCCCATCTAGTCAAGCGTGGCACGCCTACGTTGGGTGGCGTGGTCATCAATTTGGCGGTTGTGTTGGGCTGGGGCTCGTCGGCGCTGTACCGCTTCGTCACGCGGGGTGAGACTCCGTCGTGGTCTGCGGTGCTGGTGCTGTTTGCCATGTTGTCGATGGGATTGCTTGGTTTTATTGATGATTTCGCGAAGGTTCGTAAGAAGCAGAGCGAGGGATTGACGGTTAAGGGCAAGTTCATCGGTCAGTTCATTCTGGCTACCATATATGCGGTGCTGGCGTTGATTCTGCCTACGAATTCCGGTTTCCCCAGTGCCCAGGCCGGCATGAGCTTCATTGAGGAGCCGTTCTTCAGTTTCGAATTCGCGGGTAAGGTCGTGGCTATCGTGCTGTTCGTGATTTGGGTGAACTTCCTGATGACCGCGTGGACCAATGCCATCAATCTGACTGATGGTCTTGACGGTTTGGCAGCTGGCTCTTCGATGATTGCGTTCATGGGATATGCGGTGATCGCTTTTTGGGAGTTCTACCACCTTAAGGGATCGGGGCATGAGGGCTTTACCTACGCGGTATCTGATCCACTTGATCTGACCATTATCGCGGCTTGCGCGGCGGTAGCATGCTTCGGGTTCCTGTGGTACAACTCCAATCCGGCTTCAATTTTCATGGGAGATACCGGTTCGTTGGCGCTTGGCGGCCTGTTCGCTGCCATGTCCATCGCCACGCATACGGAATTCCTCGCGATTATTCTCGGCGGCCTGTTCGTCATGGAAACGTTGAGCGATGTCATTCAGGTCGGCTATTTCAAGATGACGCATAAGCGTGTGTTCAAGATGGCTCCGATCCACCATCATTTCGAATTGAAGGGATGGCCCGAAGTCAAGGTTGTGATTCGCTTCTGGATGATTGAACTGCTGTTCGTGCTGGTCGCCTTGGTGCTTTTCTATGGCGATTGGGTTGCCCGTTCCGGCTTGTGACAGTCGATGCTCGGTCTGTTGCCGTTGCGAATGAACGCAATATGACTGTGATATTAAGGCGTATGAGGTTCTGACGATCGAAGGATGATGGATATGGATATGAGCGGTAAGACCGCGATTGTGGCGGGTCTTGGAGTTTCTGGCCAGAGCATGATGGAGGTGTTGGGTTCCCGCGCCGAAAAGGTGTTGGGCGTGGATGAGAAGAAGCCTGATGCCGATCTGCACTCTTTCGACCACATTGATTGGGATCATGTCGACCTGGTGATGACTTCTCCGGTATTCAATCCGAGGACCCCGTTCATTCTCGAAGCGCAACGTCGTGGCATTCCGGTGATGAGCGAGGTCGAGCTTGCCTGGCAGCTGCGGGTGGATTGCGATGCCACTGGGCATCCTGCGCAATGGATTGGCATCACCGGTACCAATGGCAAGACCTCCACTACGGAAATGACTTCGGAGATGTTGACGGCTTGCGGTTTGACCGCACCTGCTGTCGGCAATATCGGCAAAGCGGTGTCCCATGCCGCAGTCGATCCGGCAAATGATGTGCTGTGTGTTGAGCTCAGTTCTTTCCAATTGCATTTCACCGATTCTCTTGAGTTGGATTGCGCGGCGATCACCAATATCGCTGACGACCATCTTGATTGGCATGGCGGTATCGACAATTACGCGTCCGATAAAGCGAAGGTCTTCCACCATGCCAAGAAGGCGTTGGTGTACAACGCGGATGATGAGCGCGTGACCAAGCTGGCATTCGCAGCCGAAACCGCGGAAGGCTGCCGTAGGGTTGGATTCACATTGTCGGAACCGCAAGATGGCCAGATTGGCGTGAAGGACGGCTGGATCGTCGACATGTCCGGCATCGCGGGCGGTGAGGCGGGCAAGCCTGAACAGGTTGCCAAAGTTGCCGAGTTCACACATCTGACCGAGCCGGATGGCACGGTATATCCGCATTTGCTCGCCGACGCATTGACCGCATTGGCGTTGGTGTTGGGACTTGGCGCGGATAAGGAGAAGGCGATCGCATCCCTGAAGCAGTTCACTCCAGGTGGCCACCGTATCCAGACCGTCGCCACCGCCACTACGGCGGATGGGGGAGCCATTCGTTTCGTTGACGACTCCAAGGCGACCAACGCGCATGCGGCCAAGGCCTCGCTCAATAGTTTTGCCGATAAATCCGTGGTGTGGATTGCCGGAGGACTGGCCAAAGGCAGCAGTTTCGAGCAATTGGTGGCTGATCAGGCGCATACCATCAAAGCCGCGGTCATCATCGGCAGGGATCAGCAGCCGATGCTGGATGCGTTCAAGACGAGCGCTCTCAACATTCCTCTGACCATCATCGATCCGGCGGATAATGGGGTCATTATGGAACGGGCGGTTGATGCCGCGGGCGAGTATGTCCAATCCGGTGATGTGGTGCTGATGGCGCCTGCATGTGCGTCGATGGATCAGTTCAAGTCGTATGCCGATCGTGGAAACCAGTTCGCACAGCAGGCTCAGCGTTGGGTGAACGAGCATGGAAAAGCCTAAAACCAGGCAGGTTGATAGTAGTCGTCAGAAAAAGAAGGCCGCCGTCGGAAAGCAGGTCGACGATTTTCATGGTTATGTCGGTCTGCGAAGCCTGCTTAATCCGATTTGGTGTTTTCATGGGTTCAGAACCGCGGTGATCATTCTCACCATTTTCGGTGTGATCATGGTGTTTTCCAGCTCTTCGGTAAACATGATTGCCAACGGACAGTCTCCGTGGTCCCAAGCACTGAAACAGGGGGGATTCTGCGTTCTTGGACTTATCGTGGGTGTTGCCTGCATGATGATTCCGGCGGAGCTCATCAGGAAATTCAGTTTCGTCTTCCTGATTATCGCTTTGCTTTTGCAGTCGCTGACGTTTACCCCCTTGGGCATCGATGTCCAAGGCAACAAAGGTTGGATCGGCCTTTTTGGATTTACCTTCCAGCCCGCCGAAGTCGTTAAGCTTGCGTTGTGCATATGGCTGCCGCGGGAACTGATCTACGCGCAGAAGCAGATAAACAAAGTCGGACCATATAAGGCATATCTCAAGTTGATTGCGTGGCTTGGTCTTGCATTGCTGTTGGTTGTGAGTGGCAAGGATCTTGGCACGGCCATGATTCTGTTCGCGATCGCAGGTGCCGCGTTGCTGTTGGGAGATTTTCCTGGCAAATGGTTGGCTATCGTGGCATGCGGCGGTGCGGTTTTGGTTGGCGGACTCGTTATCACCAGTCCGAACCGACTCAGCCGTATCATGGCCACATACCAAACTTGCTCCGCATCCGACATGCAGGGGGTCTGCTATCAGGCGGTGCATGGCAAATACGCCATGGCCTCCGGAGGTTTGCTTGGAGTGGGCATCGGCAATTCCGGAGAAAAATGGGGATATCTGCCGGAAGCGCACAACGATTTCATTTTCGCCATCATCGGTGAGGAAACGGGCTTTGTAGGCGCCTCTCTCGTCATTCTGCTGTTCTTGGTGCTTGGATGGTGCATGCTCGTGGTGGCTTTGCAATCGCAGGACAGGTACATCACTTTGGTATTGGCCAGCATTACCGTGTGGATCGTCGGCCAGGCATTCGTGAACATCGGCGTTGTGGTGGGATTGTTTCCGGTGATGGGTGTGCCATTGCCGTTTGTGTCCGCGGGCGGTTCGTCGTTGATTCTGTGTTTGGGCGCTGCAGGCGTAACCATCAGCATGATGAAGCAGCAGCCGCAGATCCAAGCGGAGATGCAGCGGGTCTGAGTGTCGGCTGCGACCGCAGCATACGCTACCGCGTATTGCGGTGTGCAAACGTAGATGAAATGTGAGCATCCGCGTGTACGACGGTATGGCGCGCGGCGTACTGGGGTGCCGTGGGCTAAGCTCGTACACTATGAGCAATCAGAAGCATATCGTTCTTGCCGGCGGTGGTACGGCAGGTCATGTCAATCCTCTGCTCGCCGTGGCGCATGTGATTCGCGAGCTTGAACCAGACGCCGATATCGCAGTGGTGGGCACTGTCGTCGGCTTGGAACACGATTTGGTTCCCCAGGCCGGTTTCGAACTGGAAACCATTGAGAAGGTTCCTTTCCCACGCAGGCCCAATATGGCGGCGCTGAAGTTTCCCGCGCAGTGGAAGGCCGAAACGGCCAAAGTCCGTGACATTCTCACCCGTCATGAGGCGCAGGTGGTTGTCGGCTTCGGCGGATACACGTCCGCTCCCGTATATGCGGCAGCGCACAAGATGGGCATTCCGATCGCGATGCATGAGCAGAATGCCCGTGCCGGAATGGCCAACAAATTGGGAGCTCGCTGGGCGTCCATGATTGGCACCGCCTATGCGCAAACCGGCTTGAAGCCACGCAAGGGTGTTGAAGCCGAGCGTGTGGGATTGCCATTGCGTGCCGAAATCGCAGCGATAGCCCATGGCATGGAACATGACCGCATTGCCACAAGACAATCGGCCGCAGCGCAACTCGGTGTCGATCCGAACCGTCCACTGGTGGTGGTGACTGGAGGGTCGCTGGGCGCGGTGAACGTGAACCGTGCGGTGGCGGCTTCCGCTAGGGAGCTGCTGGAACACGCCCAGGTGATTCATCTGACTGGGAAAGGCAAAGATGATGAAGTGCGTTCATTGGTGTCGGTGAGCGCCGGCGAACAGGTGCTTGGCGAGCTTGGCCCGGACCATGGCAATGATGGCGATTATCGTGTTGCGCCGTATTTGGAACGTATTGATCTCGCATTCGCTTGCGCCGACCTGATTATCTGTCGCTCTGGGGCCGGCACCGTATCGGAATTGACGGCTTTGGGACTCCCCGCGATTTATGTTCCGCTGCCAATCGGCAACGGCGAGCAGCGATTCAACGCCCAGCCTGTCGTCGATGCGGAAGGCGGTCTGATGGTGGCTGATCGCGAATTCACCGCCGAATGGGTCAAACAGCATGTGCCGAAGCTGCTTGCCGATTCGGATCTGCTTGCCAAGTATGGCGACAACGCCTGGCAATACGGTATTCGAGATGCCGCCGAAGTCATGGCCAAGCGCGTGCTTTCCATGATTGACGAAAAGTAGGCTGCGGCGACGGCAGGTGCGTTCGTCGCATTCCAAAATCCCACCCATGATCGGCCATATGCGAGACCATGGGTGAGACCATAATGGAACAAGCTAAAAAAACATGCAAGAGGAGCAGTCGTGTCTGACAACCAGCGTGAAGCCGGTACCATCGTTCTTGATCCAACCCATGCGTCGTTCAGTCCGCAGGAAGGCGTGAATGATTTGGGGGCAACCCATTTCATCGGCATTGGAGGCGCGGGCATGAGCGTGCTCGCTGAAATGCTGCACGAACAGGGCGTTGAAGTGGACGGTTCAGATCGTGAACCCAGCGCCAAAACCGATCGTCTGCAGGGAATCGGCATTACAGTCGAATTCGGGCAGCGCGCAGAAAACGTCGAAGGCAAACATACCGTCGTATTCTCCAGCGCCATCAAATCCGACAATCCGGAAATCGTCGCAGCATACGAAGCAGGCGAACGCATCGTGCACCGCAGCGACATTCTCGCATTGCTGATGAACGCAAAACGTGCGGTGACGGTCGCAGGAGCTCATGGCAAAACCACGACCAGTTCCATGCTGGCCCATATCCTCACCCATGCCGGTGAGGGAAATCTGGCCGATCCAAGCTATGCCATCGGCGGATCCATCCAAGGCAAGGATGGTGTGACGATTGACGGAGGCCATGCTGGTAAGGGCGACGTTCTTGTGGCGGAAGCGGACGAATCCGATGGCAGCTTTGCCAAGTATCATCCGGAAATCGCCATTGTCACCAACTCCGAAGCCGATCATCTCGACCATTACGGCACGCAGGAAAACTATCGTGCGGCTTTTGTCAATCATGTTCAGCATGCCGAAAAATCGGTGGTGATGTGCGGCGATGATGAAGGCAATCTTGCGGTATTGCGTGCTCTCGATCCGCAGACGGCCAAGCGTACGGTCGTGTATGCGACGCAGGATACGGTTTCGTTGGGTGATTTGAACGGTGCCGCGTTCGTGCATATCGAATCGGAAAGCGAAAGCGCGCAAAGCGGTGCCGAACATTTCACCTTACACATGCCCGCGGGATTGTTGGGCGAACATGAGCGTATGGTTCCGGTGACGCTTACCGTTCCAGGCATTCACAACGCGCGCAATGCCTCCGCTGCGATTATTGCGGCCGCGTTGTTGGGCGTCGATGTCGAGAACGCTGCCCAAGCCGCCACGTCGTTCCTTGGAGCTGCCCGTCGTTTCCAAGTGCGTGGTATGGTCGGCCAAGTGACTGTCGTTGATGATTACGCGCATCATCCTACGGAGATTTCGGCATTGCTGGATGCGGCGCGCCGCAGGTACCCGCAGTCGGTGATTCGCGTGATCTTCCAGCCGCACCTGTTCTCCCGGACCATGTTCTTTGCGAGTGAATTCGCTGAAGCATTGGCCAAGGCGGATGATGTGATCGTCACCGGCATTTTCCCCGCACGTGAAAAGCAGGAGGACTATCCGACGATTAGCTCCGCCACCATTGTGGACGAGGCGCTTAAGCTTGACCACACGCCTGCCGAGGATTGGATTCGCGGAGTGGAGGATATGCATACCGCGGCACAGATGATGACGATGCGTGCTCATCATGGCGATGTCATCTTCACTGTTGGCGCAGGCGACATCACACAGATGGACGAGGTGATGCTGCACTCCCTTCAGGCTCATCGTTGGGATTGTGAGGGCTGATGACGCGAAGGGTCATCAGTTCAGGTACGGGTTCGGATGGTTCCGCAACGACGCCTGAAAATCAGACGTCGCATGGTAGAACCATCCAAAGCCGGAAACACAGCGATGCCGGAAAGCAGGTTCAGCCGAAAGGCCGTTCCGTCGCTGGCGGAGCGGGACGCGCGTCTTCTTCCGGGAAGAAGACGCAGGAAAATACGGTTGAGAGTGGCAACAAAGGCAGCGTGAGTCGTTCGAGATCAGGCGATTTCGTGGACGCGCGCAATCTTGCCGGCGAGGATTTCGTTTCGAAGACATTGGAGGAAACCATAGGCACGTTGGGCGTGGTAACGCGCCCGAAGGTGGTTGATTTCAGTGCGCGTCTGAAAGAACGACGCAAGGCGAACGCGCGTGTCGTCGCCATGCGCGCGTGCGTTTCCGCTGCTGTCATTGTTGTTGCAGGCGCGTTGGTATGGCTGTTTTTCTTCTCATCGGTATTCCGTCTCGAGTCCGGCAATATTAGCGTTGTCGGCGCCAACGAATGGGTGAGTGAGTCTCAGGTGTTGGATATTGCGGGCCAGCAAGCAGGAAAATCGATTCTTCTCGTGTCGAACAATGACGTGGAAAAGAAAATCAAGGAGATTCCGGGAGTCACTTCCGCGCAATCCAAGAAAAAACTGCCCGACTCCCTTGAAGTGACCATCAAGGCGCAAAAGCCTGCTGCGATGCTCAAGACAGGCGAGGACAGCATGACCGCGGTCGACAGCAAGGGGCGTATATTGAATTCCGTCAGCGGAGCTTCCGTGGAAGGAATTCCCGTCATTGAAGTGAAGGATGTCGAAACAAGTCTGAGCAATCGTTCCATCAAGGAGGCGTTGAAGATCCTCAGCTCATTGCCGGAATCGATGCGCAACTCCATCACCAAGGTGACTGCCGAAACCCAGGATTCCATCACCACGGAAATCAATGGGGGAGACCGTGTGATCGTATGGGGCGATTCATCCGGCCTCAAGTTGAAGAAAGCTGTCGTCGATAAAATCATCAATGATCCGAATGTGATCGGAGACAAGCATAACGTCGACGTGTCTGCGCCGTTGCGTCCAATCATCAAATAGTCGCGTTGATATACGAAGAACCCCGGTTGCCTTGCGGTACCGGGGTTCTTCGCGAATAGGAGGAGAGAAGGAGAAGTTCGATTATTGGAGGCCGTCAGGCGTTCGGATTGGCCTTCAACGCAGGAGTGACGGAGACCGCGGGATCGAGACGCGGAATCAGCGTGCACTGCGTGGCATGGTACAGGTCGGACTTGCCCGGCCAGACGGTACCGATGACCTCGTTGTCTTTGTTCAGCTGGTGGAACCAAGAACCGTTCTTATGATCGATCAGGTATTCGTCAATGTACTTCCAGAAGGTCGCATACCAATCCTTGTACACCTGCTTGCCGGTGACGGTGGCCAGTGTGGCCGAGGTGTTCACGGATTCGGCAAGCGTCCAGTGCATGCGGTCGGTGACAACGGGCTTGCCGTTCCAATCGGTGGTGTAAGCCAAACCGATGGTGCCTTCGGCGTTCCAGGCGTCGGCAAGTGCCTGAGCGAACAGGTTCTCGGCGGCTTCGATAAGCTGCTGCTTGCCTTCTTCGGAACGCTGCTTGGAGCTCAACGCATACTGGGTGATGAGACGTGCCCACTCGATGCCATGGCCCGGAGTGGCGCCGTACGGCTTGAACTGGTCATCCGGCTTGTCATGGTTGCATTCGAGATCCGGCTGCCAATCGGCGGTGAAATGCTCAGGAATACGCCAGTTATTGTTGGCTGCCCATCCGACCACATGATCGATGATACGACCAGCGCGCTCGCGGTATTCCTCGTTTCCGGTCACATCGGCAACGGCAAGGAATGCTTCGGTGGTGTGCATATTGGCATTGATGCCGCGATAGGAGTCAAGCTCGGTGAATTCCGTGTTCCAAGTATCGACGGCCAGACCGATCTCGTCATCCCAGAAATGCTTGTCGTAGGTTGCCAGAGCCTCTTCGAGCAGCTCGTCCGCGTCCGGGCGGCCGATAAGCTTGGCGGAAGTGGCGGCAAGAATCACGAAAGCGTGGGCGTAGCAGACCTTGCCTGCTTCATGGGTGGAGCCGTCTGCGGAAATGGACGGATACCATCCGCCGTTTTCATCGTCATGCAGCGGACCGCGCAGGCCGGCGATGGCCTTGTCAACCAGTTCTGCGGCGCCCGGCTCGCCGTGCAGGAACCCCAAGGAATACACGTGCGCCATGCGGCAGGTGATCCACGTGTGGATGTTTTGGGTCAGATCCGGATTGCCGGTATCGTCCAGCCAGTAGGAGCCACCCTGCGGGGCGGGGAAATTGTGTCCGAAATGCAGGAGCTCGTTGGCTTCCGCCTCGAGCAGGGCATGGTTTTCTTCGGAGCCGAACACGTAGGCTTCGGGAGAGTAAGTGCAGGTCATCGATCAAGTCCTTCCTTGACATCGTCCGCTGTGACGTGATAACTAGGTTGATGTATTAACTATGTTAACCACTAAGCGGTTAATGCAAATCGACACACGGAATTTGATGGTGGGATTCTGATGATTTGTGATGGGGGAGAGCTGGATTTTTCGTATGTTGATTTGACGAGGTTGTCTTGTGAAGAGGAGTACCTAAAAACGTACCTTGCATGCTGTTTAGGGTGGTAGACAGATGGAACTTGGAAGAGATTAAGCAAGCCGGAGGAGGGATTTTTGCCCACATTTTTTTAGAACATCCGGCACATCGGGGGTAATTGGGAGTAAACCCAGGAATCTTCGAAAACCGTTGGAAATACAAGAAAAGCCGCCATTTCTGGCGGCTTTCAACTCGTGGAGATGCGGGGAATTGAACCCCGGTCCGATAACCGAACCCTCAGTCTTCTACGTGCGTAGTCTGCTGGCCGTGCGGCGGTTTTTCTGCTCCCATCGATATCGCAGACAACTGATGGCGGGCATATCTACAGTAAAAGTCCCTTGCCGGCCCTGTGGCTCAGTCGACAAAGCAAGTCTTCTAAACGACGCTCAGCATCCTTCCAAAGACGAGAAGGAGTGAACGGAGCGGCTGCTCACTGGTTAATCCTGGCGCGAAGCTCAGGCAGCGAGAGCGAACTCAGTGCGGTTAGATTTAGCACTTATTCTTTTGTAGGGGGCATCCACGAGCGGACCCTACGTTCTCGGCACGCTTCCCTGCGACGAACAGGTCACCGTCGAAACCGATCATCCCCAATCTTGAATTATCAAGCACCCGGTGCAAGACCGGACTTTTCAAGATATCATGGAATGTCAATAAGTGCAAATCATCTACCGTAATTCTTGCGCTGTGAGCGAAGCCAAAGCTTAAACTGATAGCCACTCACAGCTTGACGTGAATACCGAAATAATCCATGACCAATTCACAGAACATCATATTGGCCCAGCTGAACCACGGACGGGTATAGGAGTTCGGGTCGTTCGCGTCAAAGCTTTCATGCATGAGATGCGTGCCGGCGTCGGCGGCGACAAGTTGATCAAGAATACGTTCTTTTTCGGCTTTGTCGTGGCTTGTCAATCCTTGCATGGCCATGGCGATCGGCCAAACATAACCTTCTGGCGTATGCGGAGAACCGATGGCATGTGCATAGTCACCCTCGAAATAGTAAGGATTCTCCTGACTCAGCAAAGTATTGCGCGTTTCGAGATACAGCGGATCGTCCGCTTCGCAGAATCCGAGATAAGGTGCCGACATAAGATTCGGCACATTGCTGTCATCCATAAGCAACGCGTTGCCGAGACCGTCCACTTCGTATGCGTAGATAGCGTTTCCGGCCGCATTGCGGATGGTTGCGTGATGGGCAAGACCATCATCGATGGAATGCTGCAGCGCCGCGGCACGACCGGCGATTTCACGATCGTCAAGCACGTCGATGAAAATCCTTTGCACATATCCCATGACCACGCTGGCGAACATGTTGGACGGCACGAGATATGGGTAGACGCAGGCGTCGTCGCTGGGGCGGAATCCGGACCATGTCATGCCGGTGACGGCAAAAGGTCCTCCGGTACCATGGTTGGGCACGCTGTCGCGCGGATCGTCGTTCGGACGGAAGAAGCGGTAATGCGAATTCGAATGGTCAAGCTCGGTTTCGAACACGTCAAGGATTCGACGGATGCCGCTTACAAACGCATCATCGAAATGGCTGGTGGTTCCTGTATTGCGATACAACAGCCACGCCAGCTGAATGGGGTAGCACAGGGAGTCCACCTCGTATTTGCGTTCCCACAGCCATGGTCCGAACGAATCGGTCTGATCGTTCGGATCCCAGGTAGCGCCGCTGGGTGTTTCGTTGAACGCGTTTGCGTATGGATCGATATTGATGAACCTGAATTGCTGCCGAACAAGCCCGGTAATAAGCGCGGTGAGCTCGGGATCATCTACGGCTACGGCGAGATATGGTCGGAATTGCGCTGAGGAGTCGCGCAGCCACATGGCAGGTATGTCTCCCGTCAGCAGAAACGTCGTGCCGTCATCATGCCGTCTCACGGTGGTGGTGAGTGTATTGGCGAATCCTGCGTTGAAGTTTTCGGCCCATCTTGCGTGTTCGCCGCCACACAAGTCGGTGATATGCCGCATGAAATCGGAAACTGACTGCGGAATATCGGATTGTGAAGCGGCGTTTGTGGTGTTGCTGGTGTCGTTCATGGCATCATTCTTCGTTGAGGTGCGTATATCGTGACAATCGTGATTGCACCAATTGCGGATTGAATATGGGTATGAAAAACGAGGCCATGATGGCAGACATGGCCTCGTTGATGATGATGAAAGGAAAATCTGGGCTTACTTGCCGGCTTCGGCGAGATAATCCGGAACGCCTTCCGCAGGGTAGGTTGGCCAGCCGCCTTCCTTGGTGCACACGTAGGCGGCGGTGTTCACAGCCGCACGATGCGCTTCCTTGAGCGGTGCGCCGCTCAGCAGCTTGCCGGTGAAGGAACCGGAGAAGGAGTCGCCTGCACCAACGGTATCGGCAACCTCGACGTGAGGGGTCAGCAGCGTGGAAACCTCGCCATTCTTGGCGGTGATGGTGCTGAACGTGGCGCCGCCGGTCAGAATGATGTACTCAAGGTCGAAGCGGTCGATGAACCACTTGCATGCCTCTTCGTCGTTGCACTCAGGAATGGAGAACATGTCGCGCATCATGATCAGCTCTTCGTCGTTGATCTTGAAGATGTTCGCATAGCCGAGCAGTTCTTCGATGAGTTCGTTGGAGTAGAAGTTCGCACGCAGGTTGATGTCGAAGAACTTCAGAGCGCCTTCCTTGGTGTGCTTGAGCAGTTCGACGATGGTGTCGTGGGATTCGGGGGAGCGCAGACCCAAGGTGCCGAAGCAGACGGCGTCGGCCTTGGACACGGCTTCGACGAGCTCGTCGGTGAGCTTGATGTGGTCCCAAGCCACGTTTTCGACGATGGTGTATTCCGGAATGCCGTTGGTCAGGGCCACGTCAACCGTGCCGGTCGGATATTCGTTGGTCTGCACCAGCGTGTTGATGCCGGCCTTGTGAGCGTCGGAGAGCAGTTCGGTACCCAGCTCGTCGTTGCCGACGGCGCTGATGGCGAAGCTTTTCGCGCCGTTCTGGGACGCATGGTATGCGAAATTGACGGGTGCGCCGCCGGCACGCTTGCCGGTGGGGAGCATATCCCACAGGATTTCGCCGAGAGAAATGACGATTGGCTTGGACATGGTGTTCCTTTCTTTGGTTGTGGCGTGCTATGCGACGTCAAAGAACATCGAAGGATGTTCCAGAAAATTGGTGATGGCCACGGCCGCGGCACCGCTGACGGTGGCGTCCGTTGGGAGGTTGGACAAGGTGATTTTGGTATCGTGCCCGACTTCGGGGATGGTACGTTCCCGAACGACTTTTTTGACCTCGTTAAGCAAGGGCTGTCCGGCTTGGGAGATGATGTCGCCGAGTACGATATGCGTCGGATTGAAGGCGTTGATGATATTGACCGCGCCATATCCGATATATCGAGCGACCTCGGAAGTCAGATCCATGGCCGCTTTGTCTCCTGCCGCAGCTTTGGCGAACAGCGCGGTGCATGCCTGCGCGTGCGTCATTGCCTCGCATCCGGGCACAATGCTCGGCTGTTCGTTGAGCCGTTCGTGGATTGCGTTGGCTGAGCAGTAACGTTCCAGGCACCCGATATTGCCGCAGTCGCAAGGCTTGCCGTTGACGTCAACGGAGATGTGTCCGATTTCGGTGGCCGTGCCGTGCGCGCCGTAATAGATCGAACCATTGTCGATGATGCCGAGGCCGATGCCCTCGCCAAGCAGATAGTAGGCGAGCGATCCCTCGGACAGTTCCGGGTTGAACAGGAACTGCGCCAAGGCGCCTGCGCGTGCGTCCTGTTCAACGAATACGGGTACGTTGAACGCTTCGCTGAACTCCTTGATGAAGTTGACCTGCCGCCAACCCTGCATGGATGAGACGAGCGCGGTGCGACCTTCCTCCACCAGATACGGACCGGGAACGGCCATGCCGACGGCTACGATGCTCGAATCGTCCGCAATGAGCTGTCGTACGGTGGCCCGGATCTGTTCTACCGTTTCGGGAATATGCTCCTCGTCAACGGTGGGCAGGTCGGTGAGGGAAATACGATTGCATTTCAGGTCGAACACTGCGATCTGCACCAGGCTTCGTGCGAATTTCACGCCGACGACATGGTATTTCGCGCAATTGAGATTCAGGCCGATGGAACGACGATTCTTATCGCCTTCCATGTCTCCGGTTTCTTCGATAACGTCTCGGAACAGTAGTTTTGCGGTAATTTTCGTAATGGCCGCGGGTGTGAGTTCGATGGCTTTGGCGATTTGCGCACGTGAGCTGATGCCGTTGTGGTAGAGGTATTGCAGAATTCTGGAACGATTGTTTTCTGAAATCGATGATTGCTGAGCGCTGTAACTACTCATGACACCTCCTTGCGCCAGTGCACGGACCCTTCGTTGAACTAGTTGATATATTAACGCCGTTAATTAGTTGATGCAAGTTCCGTCTTTCGGCGTGTCACGAGGGCCGTCGATTCTCAATATGGGATTCGCTGTCTCATTATTTGACACACTCTTTTCGGAAAAAAATTAACTGCAAAACCGTTGTGATTGCTGAGTTTTCGTTGGATCGAGAAAGGGTGATGTCGCAAAATGAGCTTCCGTGAAATGTTCCGCTAACAAAGTGTGCCCTACCCTTATGGCACGTCGTTTTGGAGTACCAATTACGACAGCAGGAAGAGAAAGGATTCCATAGTGAATCACAAGAAGATTATGGCTGCGGCTGTCTCGATTGCCGCACTGGCCTCGCTCGCGGCATGCGGCGGCGTAAAGGATAGCGGTTCCGCATCGGGGGATGCGGATGTCATTACCGTCGGCACCACGGACAAGGTTACTAGCGTTGACCCCGCCGGCTCCTATGACAACGGTTCCTATGCCGTTCAAATCAACGTGTTCCCGTTCCTGTATGCGCAGGACTACAACACCTCTGAACTGTCTCCGGACATCGCTGCGGATGACGGTACCTGGAGTGACGACGGCACTGAGTTCACCGTTAAGATCAAGTCTGGCCTGAAGTTCGCCAATGGTCACGACCTGACTTCGTCCGATGTCAAGTTCTCCTTCGACCGTGTCAACACGATCAACGATGAGAATGGTCCGAGTTCGTTGCTGGCCAACATCGAATCCATCGATACGCCAGATGACACCACTGTGGTGTTCCATTCCAAAGTCAAGAACGATGTGACCCTCAAGCAGGTGCTTTCCAGCCCGGCCGGTCCGATTGTCGACGAAGAGGTCTTCTCCGCCGACAAGCTCACTGATGCTGACACCATCATCAAGGAGAAGGCTTTCGCCGGTCCGTACATTCTGACCTCCTACAAGGCCAATGAGGTTGCAGGCTACTCCAAGAACGACTCTTATCAGGGTCTGACCCCGGCCAAGAACAGCACTGTTCAGGTCAAGTACTTTGCCGATTCTTCCAACCTGAAGATGGCCGTGCAGCAGGGACAGATCGACGTGGCCTACCGTTCTCTGACTCCGACCGACATCGATGATCTGTCCAAGGACTCCAAGGTCAAGGTCGTCAAGGGTCCGGGCGGTGAGGAACGCTTCCTGGTCTTCAACTTCAACATCCAGCCGTACGGCACCAAGTCCGACGAACCGAATGCCGACAAGGCCAAGGCTGTGCGTCAGGCCGTCGCTAACCTCATCGACCGCGAGGAGTTGGCGACCAAGGTCTATAAGGACACGTACACCCCGATGTACTCCTACATTCCGGACGGTTTAGTTGGCCACGAAGACACCTTCAAGACCGCGTATGGTGACGGCAACGGCAAGCCGAGCGCCGACAAGGCCAAGAAGGTTCTTGAGGACGCAGGCGTTTCCACTCCGGTTGAGCTCAAGCTGCAGTACAATCCGGACCACTATGGATCCTCTTCCGCCGACGAGTATGCGGCTCTCAAGGCTCAGCTCGAGGAGGGTGGTCTGTTCAAGGTCGACCTGCAGTCCACCGAATGGACCCAGTACAACAAAGACCGTGTTGTTACCGAGGATTCTGATGGATCCTACCCGGTCTACCAGCTCGGCTGGTTCCCGGATTACTCCGACCCGGATAACTATCTGTCTCCGTTCTTCCGTGACGGCAACTTCGTGAACAACGCTTACTCCAACTCCGAAATCAACGATTTGATTATGGAGCAGGCTGGTGAAACCGACGAAAGCGCCCGTGAGGATCTGCTCAAGAAGATTCAGACCCTTGAAACCGAAGACCTGTCCACCATCCCGCTGCTGCAGGGTGCGCAGGTTGCAGTTACCGGCACCAACGTGAAGGGTGTTGTGCTCGACGCTTCCTTCCGTTTCCGTTTCGCATCTGTCACCAAGGCGTGATGTGTGCGGATGTGCGGCATGACCTGCCGCAGCCTGCATAGAAAACCACTGGGGATCCCCGGTCTATGGCCGGAGGTCCCCATTTCCCGAATTATCTGCCTGAAACGGCGCAGTGATTCGATATTGTTGTAAATCAAAGCCGTACAGGCTTCTTATCAAGGAGCATCGCGTGTCAGACACAGCAGCTCCGGCCGTCTCTCAGGAGGCGAAGCCGAAACAAGCCAAAAAGAATCATTTGTCAGGCGGATTTTTCCGTTTCGTCCTGACTCGATTCCTGCTCATTATTCCAACCGTTTTCATTCTCGTCACCGTCGTGTTTTTTGTGATGCGAGCTACAGGCGATCCTATTTCTGCGGCATTGGGTGGTCGTCTTACCCCTGACGAGTTGCAAAAGCGTGTTCATGCGGCCGGCTACGACCGTCCTCTTATTGTGCAATATATCGATTACCTTGGGGGTTTGCTCCATGGGGATCTCGGCACTACATTGACTGATAATCAGCCGGTTATCAGCATTCTTGTTCATTACGGATCAGCGACTTTCGAGTTGGCGCTCCTATCGCTCATTGTTGCTTTGATCGTAGGTATCGGCTTAGGTCGTGTAGCTGCGTGCAGACGCGATCACGCTGCCGATGCGGGCATTCGAACCTTTGCCATTCTGTGCTACGCCACCCCCGTGTTCTTCTTGGGATTGGTCCTCAAACTCATTTTCGCCATTTGGCTGAACGTGTTGCCGGCATCCGGTCGATGCTCGTTGTCTTCGGAAATGCAGTTTAGCCGACTCGTCTCTCCGACCGGCTTCTACATTATCGATGCACTGCAGCTGGGTGATATGAGCGTGCTTACCGACGTGTTGCGTCACGCCGTACTTCCTGCGCTGGCGTTGGGATTGCTCACCGCAGGCGTGTTTATTCGTTTGGTGCGTACCAATGTGATTTCCACCTACAATTCCGGCTACGTCGAGGCTGCGCGTTCGCGTGGCGTCTCCGAAAAGCGTCTGATCAGCAAGCACGCATGGAGGCCGGCGCTTATTCCAATCATCACCGTTATGGGCATGCAGATCGCATTGATGCTCGCCGGCGCGGTGCTTACCGAAACCACCTTCGAATGGAAGGGACTCGGATTCATGTTGTCCCAATATCTGAAAGCGCGTGACTTCGTAGCTGTGCAGGGCATTGTGATTCTGATCGCCATCATCGTGGCCGTCGTCAACTTCATCGTTGACGTTATCGCCGCGTTGGTGGATCCGAGAGTGAGGTACTGACATGACTGCATCAGCAAATAACGTCACCGTCCCGGGTGACACTCGTCTGAACGATCTCAAAGTCAACAGGAAAGCTCCGTTCTGGGCCAAGATTCCGATCATCAAGGAGCTTCGCGTAGCGGTCGGCTGGCAGAAAGGCATGCTGATTACCGGCCTGTTGCTCACGGCGTTCTTCCTGCTCGTGGCCTTGTTCGCGCCCGTAATTGCACCGTACGGCTATGCGCAGCTCAAAGATGCCAATGGAGTTTCATTCCCGGCCCAGGCAGCACCCTCATCCGAGCATATTTGGGGTACCACCGCAGGTGGTTATGACGTGTTCAGCCGTGTGATTTGGGGCTCTCGTACCGCGGTCATTGCGATTGTGATCGCTGTGCTGCTTTCTATTTTCGCGGGTGTATTGCTCGGTTTGGTTTCCGGATATTTCGGTGGTTGGGTGGATCGTGTGCTTGTCATGATCGCCGACGCCATCTACTCTTTCCCCTCGCTGCTGCTTGCGATTCTGATGGCCATTATGATTTCCGGCGGTCAGTCTGGTCTGTGGAGTGGCATTCTCGCTTCGGGTATCTCCATCACCGTGGTCTATATTCCGCAGTATTTCCGTACCATTCGATCCGAGGTCATTCGAATCAAGGAATCCGCTTACGTTGATTCCGCTCGCGTGGTGGGCGCGTCGACATGGCGCATCATGACCAAGCACCTTCTTAAGAACTCCACCAGAACGTTACCGGTTATTCTGACGTTGAACTCGTCCGAAGCGATTCTGACTCTTGCGGGATTGGGCTTCCTCGGATTCGGCATCGAACCTACCGCAGCCGCTGAATGGGGTTACGATCTGAATCGTTCCGTGTCGGATGTAACCGCGGGCATTTGGTGGACCGCAGTGTTCCCAGGTATCGCCATCGTATTGATTGTTCTGGGTATCACCTTGGTGGGCGAATCCCTCAATGACCTTGCCGACCCGCGTCTGCGTGCACGCAAATCCGCTGGTGAGGTGGTTGGATCCATCGAAGATACTTCGGTTGATCCCAGCCAGAAGCCGGGCGTTCGCAACGAGGTGATAGCCGAGCTCGCGGCCGCCAAGAATCCAATGGGAGCCAGCGATCAGCCAGTGACCGTTACGGATCGCGACCCGTCATTTACCGCCTCCGAATGGGGCTCCAAGGAAGAAGAGTGACGCAATGAGTGACGAACAAACCAATCTTGCGCAAGTCAAGGATCTGAGCGTTTCCTTCATGACCGACGCAGGATCCATCAAAGCCATCGACAAGATTAGCTTCACCATCCCACGCAAAACCGTGGTGGGTGTGGTTGGCGAATCAGGTTCCGGAAAATCCGTGACCGCACGTTCGATTATCAAGCTGTTGCCGGAGACGGCAACCACTTCCGGCATGATTTATCTGTCGAACCGTGAAGGCAATGAGCAGCTTGACGTACTGTCTCTTTCCGGAGAAGATCTGCGCCGTATGCGAGGATCAGAAGCGGCCATGGTGTTCCAGGAACCTAATTCGGTACTTAATCCGGTGTATACCATCGGATGGCAAATCGAAGAGGGACTTCGCGCTCACGGCATGAAAGACAAGAAGGAGCTTCGTGCCAAGTCCGTGGATATCCTCAAAAAAGTAGGCATTCCTGATGCCGAAACTCGAATTGACTACTATCCGCATCAGTTCTCGGGCGGCCAAAAACAACGTATCGTCATCGCCATGGCGTTGGTGCTCAATCCAGGTCTGATTCTGGCTGACGAACCGACTACCGCACTCGACGTGACCGTGCAGGCAGAAATTCTTGACTTGTTGCGTCTTGCCCGCGACGAATTCGGCGCCTCCGTGCTGATTATCACCCATAATATGGGTGTGATCGCCGATATCGCCGATGAAGTGGTGGTCATGTATCGAGGTCATGTGGTCGAGCAGGGAAGCGTCGAACAGATCTTCTACTCGCCGAAAGACGATTACACCAAGCGGTTGCTCGCGGCCGTGCCGCGTATCGGGCAGAAACTGGTCGTTCGTGATGAGCAGGGCAAGGTGATTGAACGCAGCAAGGATTGGCATGACCAACCCATTGCCGTCGAGGCCAGGGGACTGACTATCACCTATCCTGGGCATTTGACGCAGCCTGATTTCAAGGCGGTCAATGGTATTGATTTCACTATTCACCGTTCCGAAGTGCTGGGATTGGTCGGCGAATCCGGTTCCGGCAAATCCACTACCGGTCGTGCCATCGCTGGTTTGCAGAAAGTGTCCGGCGGCTCCCTGAACGTGTTGGGTGTGGAAATGAACGGTGTCAAGGAACGTCAATTCAAACCCAAGCGTGCTGATATTGGTTTTGTGTTCCAAGATCCGGGTAGTTCATTCAATCCGCTGATGACCATCGCGGAGAATGTGGCAGAACCGCTGATCGTGCATAAAAAGTACTCGTCTGTGTCGGAAGCGAGCGACTATGTGGGAGATCTGCTCGAAATGGTGCAGTTGCCGCGTGCATATATGAACCGGTTCCCGCATGAGCTTTCCGGCGGTCAGCGTCAGCGTGCCTCCTTGGCACGAGCGCTGGCGCTTAAGCCGAGCCTGCTGATCGCCGACGAGCCGACTTCTGCATTGGATGTGTCGGTACAGGCGAAGGTGTTGGAGCTGTTCAAGAAACTGCAGGCGGAAATAGGTTTCGCATGCCTGTTCATCACCCATGATCTTGCCGTGGTCGATATGCTGGCCGATCGCATTATGGTGATGCATAAGGGCGAGATTGTGGAACATGGTGATGCCGATCAGGTTATGAATAACCCGCAGAATCCCTACACGCAGAAGTTGTTGGCATCGCTGCCGGTGCCTGATCCGCGTGAACAGCGAAAACATCGCGCCCAGCTGCACGAGTTGCTCGCCAAAGGAATTTGATTCCGAAGTGAGTTTCGTGGCTTCCTGACATACACAAGAGCTGGTGTGACGGTTCATGATCGTCACACCAGCTCCTAGTTTATATATTCAATTGTGACTGTATTCAGCGAATCGCACCGTTGAAGGAGAATTGCGCGTGTGCGTCGCCGTTCGCCTTGTTCTTGAGGTACTCACGCACGTAGCCCATGCGTTCCACTGTGGTGTCGGCCAGGGGCTGAGGCAGGTCATCAGGGGAGAACCAACCCACGTTGAGGCTTTCCTCGTCACCTACGAACGGTTCGGCATTACCATTCGGATCGGGCTTGCACACGAACAGGTGATCCATATACATGGTGTTGTCGCCGTTCGCATACGTAAGCACCTTGCGGGAAGACTTCACCGACACCAAATCGGTGACGATAACATCCACGCCAGTCTCTTCCTTGACCTCACGCGCCACCGTGTCGGCAGGTTCCTCGCCAGGCTCATTAATGCCATACACCATGGCCCACTCGCCGGTATCGGAACGCCTGCCAAGCAGCACACGACCTTGCTCGTCTTCAACATAGCCGGAGACGCCCATCAGCCACAGGAGATCGTGACCGACTTTCTTGCGTAACTCGAGAATGAATTCAGGCGTTGGCATATCAGGCCTTTGCACCTTCGGCAGCCATGCTGGCCATCCACTCTTCGACCTCATCGATCTGCTTTGGAATGCCGGCGGAAATCCATTCCGGACCATCCTCAGTCATCAGTACATCATCCTCAACGCGAATGCCGATGCCGCGATACTCCGGCGGAATCAACAGATCATCCTCACGGAAATACAGACCCGGCTCAATCGTGAAAATCATGCCAGGACGAATCGCAGCACCCTGATACGACTCATAACGTGCCTGAGCGCAATCATGCACATCCAAACCAAGATGATGGGCCACACCACAGGCGAGCCAACGGCGATGCTGCTGTCCTTCCGGAGAAAGCGACTCCTCGACATCGACCGGAAGAATGCCCCAATCATGCAGACGCTCGGCGATCACACGCATGCACGCATGATGAATGTCGGAATACGTGGCACCCGGCTTGGCAGCTTCAAAACCAGCCTGCTGGGAGTCCAAAACCGCCTGATACAGCTTTTTCTGGAAATCAGTGAACTTCCCGTTGGTCGGGAACGTGCGCGTGATATCGGCCGTATACAAGCTATTGACTTCCACACCGGCATCAATCAGCAGCAGATCGCCGGACTCCACGGTACCGGTGTTACGCATCCAATGCAGAATCGGCGCATGAGCGCCGGAAGCGATGATCGTATCGTAGCCGACCTCATTGCCTTCCTCACGGGAAATGGCATTGAACGCGCCTTCCAGCATACGTTCCGAACGAGGCTTGTCGAGCGACGACGGCAGCTTGCGCAGAATATTGTCGAAACCATGCTTGGTTGCGGCAACGGCCTTGCGCATTTCACGAATCTCATATTCGTCCTTGCACATGCGAGCCTCGGCGGCAAACTCATGAAGCTTGTCATCGGCATACGTATTGCCATCCGGATCTGCGAAACCGTTCGCCTCGCGAATATCCTCCACCATTTCGGTGATCTGCGGATCAGCCTCGCGAATCACACGCACACGCACGGCACCGGCTTCCGCGCCGACATCCTTGCTCAACGCGTCAGCCAACTGCGCGATGTCATTGGTCTCAATACCGGTCATTGCAGTCATCTCCTGCAAGCCGGCACGAGGACCAACCCAATATTCGCCATAATGGGCGTTCATGAAAAAGTCCTGCGTGTAATGGTTCGCACGCGGAGCCACGAACAATTCCGGCACATGCGTCTTGCCGGCCGCAGCCTCCGGAGAATCAGGATCAACCGGATTCAACACCAGCACGGCACCGGCTTCGTAGTCTTCGCCCAAACCGGTGTAATACGAAAACGTCGTATCCGGACGGAACGCATAATCGCAGTCGTTGTTGCGCACCTTCGGCTGACCGGCCGGGATCACAATACGCTCTCCGGGAAAAGCCTTACCCAGCGTGTCAAGACGAGCCTGAATGTAATGGGAAGACTCCAACGGTTCAATAACCGGCTCATTATCATCCCAACCGGTGGTCATGAACTCCTTGAACGCCTCGGAACGCGGGCGCAGCGAACGATTGTTCACACGGTCGCTCATCGCCTGATCAGGGCCGGGAGCGCTGGACTGCTCCATGGCTTCATACTCCTTGTCTTTATCGGTAATGACTTCGTTCATCACATCTCCTGAATATGGTTATCCATGCTTACGCAATTACCGCAAACCATCCTATAACTTTTTGCGCCGCGCAACGTTCATGCAAGCACATAGAATAAGGGAGATTGAGTGAGCAATCCCAAGGTAGGGGAGGAATCCGAAAGAATATGTCATTCGAACATCCGAATCGCAACAATGAAAGCATGATCGACGTCGAACGCGACATCATGAGCCGCCCATCAGAGCGCAATACCACCAATCTTGACCTGCAACGCATGAAGATGATCCTCGACATCATGGGACATCCCGAGCAGTCGTTCCGTGTGATTCACATCACCGGAACCAACGGCAAAGGATCTACCGCGCGCATGGCCGAGGCGATCTGCCGTGCCTACGGCATGCGAACCGGTTTGTACACGTCACCGCATCTTGAACATGTCAACGAGCGCATCGCCATCGATGGACAGCAGCTTTCCGACGACGATTTCGTTGATACCTGGGATCAAATCAAAGACCTTGTAGCCATGGTCGACATGAAGATGGAAGAACTCGACAAGCCAAAAATGAGCTTCTTCGAAGTGCTCACCGCCATGGCCATCTGGAAGTTCGCCGACGCTCCGGTCGATGTGGCCATCGTGGAGGTCGGTATGGGCGGCCGCTGGGATGCCACCAACGTGCTCGATGCCGATGCGGCCATTATCGGACCGATCGACATGGATCATATGGCATGGCTTGGCAATACCGTGGAACAGATCGCATCCGAAAAAGTCGGCATTATCAAGCCGGGCTGCACCGCGGTCATCGGGCATCAACCGCATGAAGAGGCCGTCATGCCGATTATCGAGGAAGCGGCGAGGCAGAACCATGCCAATCTGGTGAGGGATGGCATCGAAGCGGAAGTTGTGACTCGTATTCCGGCAGTCGGCGGTCAGGTTGCGACCCTGCGTACGCCGAATGGCACGTACGCGGAAGTGCCGATCGCCAAATTCGGCGAGCATCAGGCCCATAACGCGCTCGCGGCCTTGTGCGCGGCGGAAGTGGTGATTCCCGTCAACGGTGCGCTTGACGGTGATCTTGTGGCTGAGGCGTTGAGCACGGTGAGGATTCCAGGCCGCATCGAGCAGATTCGTACATCGCCAACGATCATTCTGGATGGCGGGCATAATGTGAATGCGGCAGAATCGTTGCGTGCCGCGATTGAGGAAAATTACGATTTCCAGCAACTCGTCGGCGTGATCGCCATGATGGGAGACAAGCAGGTCGAAGAGTATTTGGGCGTGCTCGAACCATTACTGAGCCATGTGGTTGTCACTGAAAACTCGTGGCGTGATCGTGTGATGCCCGCGGAAGACCTGAAAACGGTTGCTGAACGCGTGTTTGGTGCGGAAAGGGTTACGTGTGTTCCTGAACTGCCGGATGCCATTCAGGAGGCTGTTAATATGGTTGACGCCGATGATGAGCTTGGTGTTGGCTATGGTCACGGTGTGCTGATTTGCGGTAGCTTCACTACGGCTGGCGATGCGCGTCTCATGCTGGAAGAGAAAGTCAATCCCGATTTGAAGAAGCCGAAGTCGGAACGTGTCTTCCAGGAGGCTGTTGAGCCGGAACCGCGTAAGGATCAGGACGAGGCGGATCTCGATTTCGAATCCGACGCCAATCCTGATTTCGATATCAACGATTTCGGCAGTGTCGGTCCGGATCTTGCTGAAGATGAAGATGCTGATGCTCCCGAAGTTGAGCATGCGGATGCTGCATCTTCTGAAGATATGCGGTAATCGCATATATGCATGGCGATGATGGATCGTCGGTTGTTGCTGACGATCCATCGATCCAACGATCTGTGATGCAATGCAAAGGAGGATGCAGCGATATCGATTCGCTGCATCCTCCTTCGTACGATATTTCGCGCTATCCGTCGTGAGGCGTGATTATTACTTGCGCAGTTTGCGACGCAGCGACTGCAGCAGCGTGAGCGAACGATAGAATGCCTTCTTGACCGGAATATCACGACCTGCCGAAACCTGTACGATATTCTCGGAGAATTTCGTCTTGAATCCGTTCAGACTCTTCAATGAAGGCGCGAAATCGTTGCCGATGCCCATCAAATCAAGCACTGTGCAGCCCTGCTCTCCAAGTGCGCAACATACAACGTAAATCAGTTTGTCGGGAACATGCTGGCGCATGATTTCCGTACGCATACAGGCATAGTAATAGACCGCGTGATCGCCGTTGATGGTGACGATGGACCATGCCACGACCTTGCCGTCGATACGTGCCGCGAACACGCGCGCATGATCAGGACCAAGATTGCTGATCATATCGACATAGTCGCTCATCGGAGCGGGGGAGAATCCGTCACGGTTGGCGGTGTCAACCATGACCTCGTAGTATTCGGAAAAATCAGCCATCGCCTGCGCGGTCTCATCGGCGCAAACGGCGGGGCTCTCCCTCAACGCCTTACGCACGTCGCGGCGGCCACGCTTCTTCATGCGTGTAAGAATCGCCTCATCGCCACCGGTGATGTCCACATACACGGTCTCGTTGTAAGGAACGGTGGAAAGCACTGGGAACGAGCCCTCGAAATTCCACAAGTCGATACGCAGGAACACAACGTTTTTATCGCGTTTGCGTACGTCCTCAACAAGCAGGTCACGAACCTGTGCTTCCAGCTGCGCGGAAGGCTTGTCAAGCCAAGCAGGACCATGAACGGACCTCAAATAGTGGTAGCCATGGGTTTCGTAATCGATGAGTGCGATGAACGCGATTGGAGCGCCGTCCTGCTTCACCACATACGCACCCCACGGCGTACGTCCGTCAATGGTGTTCTGGTATTTGGCCCATACCGCGGTCTGTTCGATGGGCAGGGTAAGACCCGCCTGCACAGCCTGCTGTTCCATGGTGGCTGCGTCGGTGAATTCAAGAGTGATCATGATTGTTGGATTGTTCCTTATGGTTGGTGATTACTCGATGATGGTTGGCTGTTGCTGCAGGTCAGGCAAGTCCAAAAATACGTTTCACAATATGGTCGTCGCCTTCGAAGGGAATATGTTTGCCGTGGTCTTTGAACCAGCGCTCGTTGCCTTTGCCGATGATAAGGATGATATGGAGGCGGTTAGGATTCCTGCGGTCGATTGCTACGGTCGATTCCACTGCTTTCGTACGATCAAGAATGATCCTCGCATCCAGATCAGGATTGGTGACACTGTCGAGCATGTCTTGGCAGACGTGTTCGACAGGCTCGTCATCCGTGTCTTCGAAGGTGAGAATCAGATGGTTGACGCGATTCTGCGCGGCCCTGACGATTTCCGATCTGCGATCATACGCTTTATTGCCTGCGGATCCAGTGACCAGCGTGACCTCAGGATCGTCCTTGCCGTAGCGTTGGCCGACATAGTCGAGCAACGCCGTTACGGAAGCATAATTGTGCGCATAATCGACGATGGCGATGGTATTTGACTTCGTATCGTGGAAATGCTCCATACGACCGGCGATACGTACCGGTTCCATATTGCGCAGCGCTTCCTTCGCGGCGGTTTCGTGGAAATCGAATCCAACGGCATGCGCAATGGCAATGGCCGCGGCGGCGTTCGCATAATTGAAATCACCATCCAATTGCAGGCTGAGAGAGCCGATCCGTTCACCTTCCACCGCAATGGCGAATCGGCTATGGTCGGCGGATTCCGGCCATGCGGTCACATCCGCGGCCGATGCTTCACCAAGGGCAAACGTGGTGACGGGAATATCGGCGATTGCAGCATCCTGACGAATAAGATCGGCGTGTGCGCATGCCGTGCCGAGAACCAGGGAACGGCAATTCTTCACAATCTGGCGTTTGCAGTGGAAGTAATCCTCGAATGTCGGATGCTCGATGGGGCTGATATGGTCCGGGCTGATATTGAGGAATGCGGCGACGTCGAAAGTAAGTCCGAAAACGCGATTGACTTTGTACGCCTGCGACGAAACCTCCATAACCAGGTATTCCATGCCGTTATCAGCGGCTTCGCGCATCATACGGAACGCATCCATGGACTCCGGGGTGGTCAAATCGGACTCGACATAGGTATGTCCGTCAAGGCAATTATCGACGGAGGAGAACAATGCGCATTTGCCGCCGGAGCAGCCGTTGAGCATGGCTTGCGTGAGGTAGGCGGTAGTGGTTTTTCCCTTGGTTCCGGTAATGCCGACGACTTTCAGCTGGTCCTGTGGGTACCCATAAAATGCCGCGGACAGCAGACTCATGGCTTTGCGCGCGTCATTCACGATGAGTCCCGGAACTTTCGTCGCCGTGGAGAAGTCGTTTTCCGCAACGTATGCGGCAAGACCACGATCATCGATGCCATCGAGATATTCCGCTTTGAAACGGCCTTTGCAGCATAGGAGCGTGCCAGATACGACCTGCCTGGTGTCGTAGGTGATTGAACCGAATGGCTTGTCGAATCCGTTGACGGTCTGCGCGTCAAGCGTCCAGGCGTCTCCTTGGATGATTTCGCGCAGCAATCCATGCTCGTTGAGCAGACGTGCTGCTGATGCCAGAGTCAAAGCCATATTTCATGTTCTCCCTGTTCTTCGGATACCGAACAGCCATTCTACCTTCAGCTATGTGCATGGCATGTGGAAGTCGATGTGATTACAATGAAGCTGTGACTGAAGTACGAACGGAAACCATGGCAAGCAAAAGGACGCGTTTTGAAAAACTCGCCATGCCTGTGGTCGATGCGTTGTACCGGCAGGCGATGAAGCTTACCAACAATCCCGACGACGCTCAAGATTTGGTTCAGGATACTTTCGAACGGGGATTCAAGGCGTTCGACTCCTTTCAGGAGGGAACGAATTTCGCCGCATGGATGACGACCATCGAGCGGAATGCCTATTTCAACCAGTATGCCAAAGCCAAACGCAGACCGCAGCGGGCCAACGATTCCACCGGTGAATATGACGATTGGGACATTTATTCGGCTTCGGAACATTCCTCGGAAGAGCTCAAATCGGCGGAACAGGAATATTTGGACGCCTATGCGCCCGAAGAAATCATGGCGGCGCTCGCCAAGCTTTCGCCGGAACGCCGTCAGGTGTTCATCGATGCTGCGATTGATGGCAAGTCATACCAGCAGGTAGCTGACGAACAGGGTGTGAAAATCGGTACGGTGATGAGCCGTCTCAATCGCGCGCGTACGCAGTTGAAACGAGAACTTGCCAACTATGCGAAGGAACGTGGCTATGCCACGGCAGGGAAGGGCAGAGCATGAGTGAATCGATCGAACGGCATATCACCACTGTCGCCACCAGCGAGGACGGCACTGTGACACAGGTGACGCATACCAGCATGCGCGTTAGCACCTCCGGTGATTGCTTCGACCCCGAACGTTGCTGTGACGAGCGTGAACGGGCATTGATCGCGGCCATGCGCGCGTATCTGCGTCCGCAGCATGCTCCGCAGAGTCTTATCGACCGCCTTGAGGCAACGCTCGACCATTGTTGTGGAGAGCGGTGAGCAAGCCGATGAGAGTATGAGAAAACCCCGCCGATCATAACGATTCAGCGGGGTTTTCGATGCTCTGTAGCGTTATTCACGCTGGCAGGGATCAGGCGTTTGGACGCTTGCCGTGATTGGCGGCCTTCTTACGACGATCCTTGCGCTTACGTCCGCGCATGCCCATGATTGGACTCCTTTACTTACGATTAATAAGCCTTCGGGATTATCGCACACGAGCGAGACGTTTGCCAAATCCGGTGTTCGATAGGTGGCCACTTAGACTTATCCGTCGGGTTTTTATATGACCGGAATCAGCCGGTTTAACCGACTGGATCACTCGATCACGCTCACTCGCATGTTTACTCGGCCATACCGAGGAACAGCGAGGTGCTGGTGGTTTCGCCCGGCTTGATCACGATCAGCTCGTTGCCTGTGTTGAACGCGTTGGCGTAGGCGGTCTGTGGCTCCACGGCAACGCCGGCAGGATGCTGGAATGCGGGGAACTTGGTACCGGTGCACACCTGGAACGAAGTGATGGTTTCATCGCCGCCAACACGGACCTTCTTGCCATCGGCGCGGGTGAACACTGCCGTGACGGAACCGTCTTCGGCATGCTCCAGATCGGTCCATGCATCGTCGAACGGCTGCTCGGTAAGTAGGGTGTCTTCGCGCAGGTCGTATTTGGTGCCGTCAACCGGCTCGGTGCCGGTCGGAATGAGGTTTTTATCTACGGTGACATGCGTGCGAGCCGGTAGCGTAAGGCTGCACTTGGCGTTGTGCTCGTCGATTTCGTCGCCATAGCCGTTGAGGCTGTTGGCAAGCCACGGGTGAATGGCCAAAGCCCACGGCGCGTTCGTGTCGCCGTTATTGTAGGCGCTGACGGTCAGATGCATGCCGTCGTCGGCGAGGCTGTACGTGGCGGTGACATATAGATCAAACGGGTAGCCGACCATGTTGGGGGAACGCCAGGCGAGGGTCACTGCGTCTTCGGCAAGCGAAATCAGCTTCCAGAACGAGCGGTATCCGTAGCCGTGGATGGCGGTGTTGCGGTCATGCTCATCGATCGGCAGCGAATAGGTCTTGCCTTCGAACGTGTACTCGCCACCCTCGATGCGATTCGGGAACGGAATGAGGATCTGGCCGTGGCAGCAGGTCACCAGATCGTCCGGACCAAGGGCGACCGTCAGATCTTCGCCCTTATAGGTCAGCTTGCGCATCGTTGCGCCGAGTTCGGTGATGACGGCTTCATAGTCGCCATGGGAGATGGAGAATTGCTGTCCGGTGCGGGCAGGCAGATTGATGCAGGTCATAGTCACTCCATAGTGCCGTTGGATATGTTCCGGTAACGGTAGCGTTACCGCTAACACCACAGTCTACCTGTTTTATGCCGTATGGCGATGCCGTTTCTCCGGCGTGCCGCCCATGCTTTAGTATTGATGAGGTTTTCACGAAGTGACGAAAGGCGGCCATCATGACCAAGCGTATCGTACTGGCGGATCCACGTGGCTTTTGCGCGGGCGTTGACAGGGCGATTCTGACTGTGCAGACGATTCTCAAAGCTGCCAATACGTCTCGCAATGATGGTCTGCCGCCGGTGTATGTACGCCGTCAGATTGTGCACAACAAGCATGTCGTTGAGGAATTGTCGGCTCAGGGTGCGGTGTTCGTACAGGAATTGGATGAGGTTCCCGATGCCGCGGCTTCCGCGGGAATTCCGATTGTCTTTTCTGCGCACGGCGTGTCTCCTGAGGTGAAGGCTGAAGCTTCAGCTCGGGGCATGCATATCGTTGATGCTACATGCCCTTTGGTGAGCAAAGTGCACCGTGAAGTGTTGCGTTTCGTCAAAGAAGGGTACGAGATCATCTACATCGGACACAACGGCCATGATGAAGCCGTTGGCGTGGTCGGTGAATCCCCGGAACATGTGCACCTCATCGAACATGAATCGGATGTCGATTCGCTCGAGTTTTCTTCGGATGCGAAATTGGTGCTGCTTTCGCAGACCACATTGAGCGTGGATGAGACGGCGGGCACGATCGCTGCGTTGAAAGAGCGTTTCCCCTGGCTTGAGATGCCTCCGAATTCCGATATCTGCTATGCCACATCGAATCGGCAGGCCGCGGTCAAGTTGGTTGCCGAGCAGTCTGATTGCGTGGTGATCGTTGGTTCGGCGAATTCGTCGAATTCCGTTCGTCTGATGGAGGTTGCGCAGGAGGGGCTGAACACGCGTTTCGATGGCGTGCCGAATGGTCCTCACGGAAAGGCCTACCGCGTGGATGATGCGTCCGAGCTTGATCCTGCGTGGTTTGAAGGCGTTGAATCCGTGGGGATTTCGTCGGGAGCATCCGTGCCTGACGAATTGGTGTCAGGCGTTATCGAAGCGCTGGAACAGCGTGGTTTCGATGATGTGACCACCATCGAAACCATTAAGGAGAACATGCATTTCGTGCTCCCCAGTGAGCTTCGTAAGAAACCAGCCTGCTGACCGGCTTCTATTACCGGTGATTACCAGGTGCCGATAGGTGCGGCTATGCCGTCAAGCACCTTGAGCAGATCATTGGGATTGATGCCGATCGAAAAGCCGCGTTTGCCTCCCGACAGTAGTATTTCGCCATATTGCAGCGCGCTTTCGTCGAGCACGGTTTTGTGATGCGTACGTTGACCGAGTGGTGAGATGCCTCCCACCACATACCCGGATTCGCGCATGGCGACTTTTGGATCGGCCATAGCGGCTTTCTTGGCTCCGACTGCTGCGGCCAGCGCCTTCAGATCCATGTGCCCGCTTACTGGAACCACGCCCACCACACGTTCGGAGCCGGTGTCGGCCATAAGCGTTTTGAATACCTGATGTTCATCGAAGCCCAGTTTGGTGGCGGCCTCAACCCCATAACCGTCATCCATATGGTCGTTCGAATGTGCGTATTCGTATGTTTTGAATGGGATTCCCGCTTGTTCGAGTTGCACTGTTGCCGGCGTGGAGCCGGCGCCCTTCTCATGCTTTTTCTTGCCCATATCGATTCACTCTAAAACGTATTTGTGTCGGTTAGCAAAAGGGCTTTCGCCGTGAGACGAAAGCCCTTGTACCAAGTTCTACTTAGTGAACTGTGCGGATTGCTCCGCCATGGTTCACTCGGAGATCTCAGCGAAGTACAGCAGGGTGCGCACCATGTTGCAGGTGAAGCCGTACTCGTTGTCGTACCAAGAAACGGTACGAGCCATGGTCACGCCGTCAACGGTGTTGACGTCGGTCTGGGTCGGATCGAACACGCCACCGTGGGTGTCTCCGATGATGTCGGAAGACACAATGCCATCCTCGTTGTAGCCGTAGAAGTCGGTGGAGGAGAAGGCAGCCTTGAATGCGGCGTTGATCTCGTCAGCGGTGACTTCCTTGTTCAGGACGGTGGTCAGCTCGGTGACGGAGCCATCCGGAACCTGGATACGCTGGGCGTGGCCCTGCAGCTTGCCGTTCACGGACGGAACGACCTTGCCGATAGCCTTGGCAGCGCCGGTGGAGTGAGGAATGGTGTTGATTGCGGCGGCACGGTTGTTGCGAGCCTTCGGGAAGCGCGGGCCGTCGAGGATCATCTGGGTGCCGGTATAGGCGTGGATGGTGGTCATGAAGCCAGCCTTGATGCCCCAGTTCTCGTCCAGCAGCTTGACCATGGCGGCCATGGAGTTGGTGGTGCAGGAGCCGGCGGACACGATCACGTCGGAAGCCTTCAGGATCTCGTGGTTCACGCCGAAGACGACGGTCGGGGTGGTCTCGTCCTTGGCCGGAGCGGAGATCAGGACCTTCTTGGCGCCAGCGTTGATGTGAGCCTGGGACTTCTCAGCGGAGGTGTAGAAGCCGGTGCACTCGAGCACGAACTCAACGCCATCGTTCTTGACCCACGGGATGTTGTTGGCATCCTTCTCGGCGTAAACCTTGTATTCCTTGCCATCGACCACGATGGAGTCTTCGGTGGAGGTGACCTCAACCGGGGTGCCATCGTCATGACGGAAGGTGCCGTGGGTGCTGTCGTACTTCAGCAGGTAGGCCAGCATGGACGGGGTGGTCAGATCGTTGATTGCAGCGACCTCAATGTCACCGGCCTGGCCGCCACGAGCCTGCAGCTCGAAGATGCGGCGGAAAGCCAGACGACCGATACGACCAAAGCCGTTAATACCAATCTTAACTGTCATGTAATTCTCCCTTTAGGGTAGGCCACGCGTGTGCTGGGCACACAGAAGCCATTGTTTACCAACGTCACCCACTTTAGTGCGTCACCTGTACTTAAGGCAACGCACTCGCGCGTGTGTTTCAGAAAACGTCGTATTTTTCCGTGAGCGCTCACATCATCTTTTCGAGATAAACGTGATAGACGAAGGTGATTTTCTTCGCTTTGCGATTAGCGGGATTGGCGTTCGTGCTTGGCAAGCGCTGAAGATACTTTGGTGTCCAACGATCCGAGGTCACCCTCAAATGTGTGGTGCCAAGAGACTGCTGGTAGTGGGGCTTCCGAAGGGAAAGTCACCACCAAGGTGCCATGTTCGACGCCGATATGGGCGGCGGCTCCGTTGAGGAATTCGTTACTGACGCCGTTGACACGTGTGCTGGTCATCGTCATGTCATCTACCTCGTATTTCAGTCCACGTTCGCTCACGCCAAGAGAGGTGTCGGAATGAGAGAATACGGAAACCATACGTCCTGGTTCGACGTTGTTCTCGCCGAAATCGAGTGCTCCATCGCAAATCGCGGTCACAATGGAGCCGTTCCCGTGCAGAAAACCTACTGCACCATGCTGAGCCAGCAATGCCATCAGTTGGATATTGGATATGGTGTGATCGATTCGTCCGCCGAGCGCGCCATATATATGGAAAAGCCGCGCATGGTGTGACCAGCCGATTTTTAGTGCCGACAGAAGGTCTGGATCGTCTTTTTCTGGAGGTAGGGCAATGGTGTGTTCACCCTGTGTCGGACGTTCTCCAGTAAGCGAATCGAAATCGCCCACCACCACGTCAGGCGACATATCAAGTGCGCGTGCATGGTCAAGCCCTCCGTCCGCCGCGATAATGAATGCTCCAGACGGAACGATGGGGGTATCGCTGTAGTATTCGCCAGCCGCGAAAATCACGCATGTGTTGGAATTATCTGTCATATGGGGTCAGTGTAATATGGCGTTAGAATGATTAAAGAAGATGTTTCAGAAGGTTTCATTATGCGACACGCTGTGGTCGCGGCGTGTGGTATTATCTACAAGGCTTGAGAAATCAAGAAAGCGGGATATCTCCACCTGGAAGCCTTTCAGGGCCTCGGGTTCAGGCATAAGCCTCTGGTGCCGTATGAAACGGCAGTGGAAGAGCTGTGGTATGGCTCTTTGTTGCGCCCTCGAATTGGGTGTTTTGGCTTGCCGTGAACATGCGAGACTTTGAAAAACTGCCGATCTGGGAGCATTCCGTCGAATGGAACATGAGGATTGGAGTCATCATCAGCGACGAACCACGCATTAACGACGAGATTCGCGTCTCCCAGGTGCGTCTGATCGGCCCGAACGGCGAACAGGTGGGAGTCATCGCGACTTCCGTCGCACTGAACCTGGCAAAGGAAGCGAACCTCGATCTCGTCGAGGTGGCGCCCAACGCGAAGCCTCCGGTTGCCAAGCTTATCGATTACGGCAAGTACAAGTACAACGAGAAGATCAAGGCTCGTGAGGCTCGTCGTAATCAGAGCACTGCGGAAATCAAGGAAATTCGCTTCCGTCTAAAGATCGACGACCATGACTTCGAAGTCAAGAAGGGCCATGTTGTGCGCTTCCTGAACGGTGGAGACAAGGTCAAGGTCACCATCATGCTGCGCGGTCGCGAGCAGTCCCGTCCGATCGGTGGCGTCGAGCTCTTGCAGCGTCTCGCCAGCGAAGTGGAGGAATACGGCACCGTCGAATTCGCTCCGAAGCAGGAAGGCCGCAATATCATCATGACGCTCGCACCGAAGGGCAAGAAGGTTCACACCCAGTCCGAGCAGCGTCGTCGTGGTGATCAGTCCCGTGCCGAGCGTCAGGCCCGTCAGGCTGCACGTCTGGCGGCCAAGCAGGAAGCCCAAGCTCAGGCGGCGGCCGAAGCCAAGGCTGCAGTGGCATCCGACAAACCGAAGACTTCCGAAACGAAGTAATAAACAAGGAGGGCAGCAATGCCGAAGATGAAAACTAATTCCGCCGCTTCCAAGCGCGTCCGCGTGACCGGTTCCGGCAAGCTGATGCACGCTGGCTCCGCGATGCGCCACAACCTCGAGCACAAGTCCGCTCGTAAGCGTCGCGCACTGAAGGCCGACGGCGTTCTGGCTACTTCCCAGAGCAAGAACATGAAGAAGCTGCTCGGTCGCTGAGTATAGCGAGAGCGAATAAGAAGACTTAATAGAAAGCTGAGGAATCAAATATGGCACGTGTCAAGCGCGCAGTAAACGCCCACAAGAAGCGTCGCGTCGTTCTCGAGAGGGCTTCCGGCTACCGCGGCCAGCGCTCCCGTCTGTACCGTAAGGCCAAGGAGCAGCTGCTTCACTCCTTTACTTACAACTTCCGCGATCGTAAGGCTCGCAAGGGCGACTTCCGCAAGCTGTGGATCCAGCGCATCAATGCTGCTGTCCGCGCTGAGGGCATCACCTACAACCGCTTCATCCAGGGCCTGCACCTCGCTGGCATCGAACTGGATCGTCGCGCTCTCGCCGAGCTGGCCATCTCTGATCCGGAGACCTTCAAGGCCATCGTCGAGCAGGCCAAGGCCGCTCTTCCGGCTGATGTGAATGCTCCGAAGGAAGCCTGAGCTTCTTCGCTGATTCAGCGTGATTGACAGGAACCCTCGCTCCAGCAATGGGCGGGGGTTCCTGCGTTGCATGGCAGGGCTCGTTTGACCTATGGTAAGGGACCGCTCAGTGGTATACGATGAGCCGGATGGGATCTGCTGGAAGGAGGGTGATGGACGATTTCGAACGGACAATTCGGCAATTCCTCGCTCATATCGACGTTGAACGAGGACTGTCGAAGGCGACGGTGTCGGCGTATGGCGCCGATTTGAAGAAGTATCGTCAGTGGCTTGCCGACCAAGGCGTTGGCGGTATCGCGGCCGTGACGACACAGGATGTGGAACGTTATATCGTCTTCCTTGACGAGTCGGGAGAGTCATCTCGAAGCAAGGCACGCCGGTTGGCCAGCATTCATGCGCTTCATCGTTTCGCAGTGAACGAACATATTGTTGTCGATGATGTGTCCGCGCAGGTAAAGGCCCCTAAGGGCGTGAGCACGCTTCCCGATGTGCTGACCGTTGATGAGGTGGCTAGACTGCTGGACTCTATCCCCGTTTCTCAAAACAGAGAGCATGATGGTGTCGTGTCGGAGTTTCCCGATGATCCGGTGATGTTGCGTGACAAGGCATTGCTTGAATTCATGTATGCGACCGGTGCCCGCGTGTCGGAGGCGTGCGGTGCGAATCTCGATGATGTCGATGTGGACGGCAGAATCGCAAGACTTATGGGCAAAGGCTCTAAGCAGCGGCTGGTTCCCGTCGGCAGCTATGCGTGCGAAGCGATCATCCGGTATTTGCATGCGGGGCGTCCTAAGCTGGAATCCAAATCGAAAGGTCCCGTGGAACGGCGTGCCCTATTTCTGAATAAACGAGGAAAAAGATTGTCGCGACAGTCGGTTTGGGAAATCATCAGGGGAGCGGGGGAGCGTGCGCACATCGATAAGCCGCTGCATCCTCACACCTTGCGGCACTCTTTCGCCACGCACCTTATTCAGGGCGGTGCCGATGTGCGTACCGTGCAGGAGCTGCTTGGTCATGCAAGCGTTACCACCACACAGATTTACACGCATATCAGTCCTGAAAACCTGATTGAGACATATCTGATGTCTCATCCGCGCGCCAGATGATGGTGTTGCTGCCGTTTTGAACGGTGACAATGGACTAGCATGGATTACAGTGAAAATTGACACAAGGATGTTGGTAAGGTAAACGGTATGCCTACGGATTTGCTTGGACGTGATTATGAGACGTTTCCCGCTCCGGAGCCGCTGCAGACGCACGGTCCGGCGAGGATCATCGCCATGTGCAACCAGAAAGGTGGCGTCGGCAAGACCACCAGTTCCATCAATATCGCTGGTGCATTGAGCCAGTATGGGCGTCGCGTGCTTATCGTCGATTTCGACCCGCAGGGTGCGGCCACGGTGGGGTTGGGCATCAACGCCAATACCGTGGAAGATACGGTGTACACCGCACTGTTCAATCCTCGCATGGATGTGCATGATGTGATTCGACATACCGATTTCGAGAATCTCGATATCATGCCGGCCAACATTGATCTGTCCGCCGCTGAAGTGCAGTTGGTCACCGAAGTTGGGCGCGAGCAGGTGCTGGCTGGCGTGTTGCGTCAGGTCAAGGATGAATACGATGTGATCATCGTCGATTGCCAGCCTTCTCTGGGTTTGCTTACGGTGAATGCGCTGACCGCTGCCGATGGCGTGATCATTCCCGTGGCTGCTGAGTTCTTCGCACTGCGAGGCGTGGCCTTGTTGATGCAGTCCATCGAAAAAGTACAATCCCGCATCAATCCGAGTCTGGAAGTGTACGGAGTGCTCGTCACCATGTTCACGCATACCTTGCATTGTGATGAAGTGTTGCAGCGTATTTATGAGGCATTCCAAGGCAAGGTCTTCCATTCAGTCATCTCACGTTCCATCAAACTTCCGGATTCCACGGTTGCGGCCGCGCCTATCACCATTTATGCGCCGAACCATAAGACCGCGAAGGAATATCGTGAGGTTGCCCGAGAGCTGATTGCTCAGGGCATCGTCGCATAAGACGCATAGGGCTCCTTCGTGGGGCCTTTTTCGTTGAAGGGCATACGTGGGTTGAAATTCAAGCGGTGTGGTGAAACACTGCACTTATAGTCACGTTGACTATAAGTGCTACACTGTGATTCCGGAACAATTCAAATCGACAAAAGATCGGAGAGGTGAGGCGCGATGATCATGGGCAATGTCTCAGAACGGCGCAAACAGCCGCCGCAGGTGGGCGTTTCCGTGGTCATTCTCGCTTTGGGGCCAGCTTCCCACGGAACGCAGGAACATGCTCGAACCAGTGCGGGATCCACCTTGTGGATACCGCTGGTCCGGCGCGTGCGCCAGCCTTTTCTTGGCCAGTGGGCGTTGCCCGGTGGTGGTTTGAGGGCTGACCACTCGCTGGAGCAATCTGCCTACGTTGCGCTGGAATCCACGACATCGTTGCATCCACGGTATCTTGAACAGCTGTATACATTCGGCGATCCGGCGCGCTCACACGGCGGGCTGCCGATGGTATCCATCGTCTATTGGGCGTTGGTCGACGATCTTAACGGGCAACTCGGGCAGAGTATCGACGACAATGTCAAATGGTTTCCTGTGGATGATCTGCCTGAGTTGGCATTTGACCATGGCGACATCGTGGACTACGCCCTCAGCAGACTTCGTGGCAAAATCGAATATCCGCAGATCGTCACCAGATTGGTAGGCGAGAGGTTTACGCTGAGCCAGCTGCATGACGTGTACGAGGCCGTTGCCGGTCAGAGCATCGATCTGGCGAATTTCCGCCGTAAGATGCTCGCATCCGGGCAGCTGGAGGACACCGGTGACAAATTGCGTGTCGGACGCAATCGTCCGGCAACGGTGTATCGCTACACCATGGATGTGCTCCGACAGTCGACATGGAGCGATGCTCGGGATCGCCATGATTTCGATGTGCGGGAAACGCAGGATGATGTGCTTTCCGCGTTGACGACGATCTGACGTCTTTTCGGATTGTTTCCTTTTCAGACGATTCTGTCTGGTTTTCGGCATGCCTTGTAGGCATGGTCGTTTCGTATGAGAGGAAGAAGTATGACATCCGTGCAATCCGCATCGGTTGCTTCGTCGGGTTCGTTGACACGCAATGAGCGTCTTGATCGCCTGCCGTTTAACAAAGCGCATAGGAAACTTCTGGTGGCGTCCGGTATCGGCTGGGCTTTCGACGCCATGGACGTCGGCTTGGTGTCCTTCGTTGTGGCGGCCATCGCGGCTGACCCGCATTTCAATTTGACACCAACCGAGAAAAGCTGGGTGCTGTCCATCGGCTTCGTCGGCATGGCGATCGGTGCTGCGCTGGGTGGTTTTGTAGCCGATCGTGTTGGCCGCAAAACGGTCTTTTCCGCGACGCTGGTGATTTTCGGTTTGGCGAATGGCGGCATGGCACTGTCATGGTCGTTGGCCGCGCTTTTGATCGCTCGTCTGATCATCGGTCTTGGTTTGGGCGCCGAACTGCCAGTGGCTTCCACTCTGGTTTCTGAATTCTCTCCGACCAAACAACGCGGTCGTATGACGGTGCTGTTGGAATCCTTCTGGGCTGTCGGCTGGATTGTCGCCGCCTGCATTGGCTACTTTGTGATTCCGAATACCGGCGATTGGGGTTGGCGCTGGGCTTTGCTCATTGGCGCGTTGCCGCTGCTGTATGCCATTGTGACGCGTGTTCATATTCCGGAATCCGTGCGATTCCTGGAATCCAAGGGGCGTGAGGACGAAGCCGAACAGGCCGTACGCTATTTCGAACAGGCAGGTGGCATCGAACCAGTGGCTTCCCCGAAGGGCAAACCACTGCCGAAGATCAACACCCGCGAACTGTTCGGCAAAAAGTGCATCGCGCGCACCGCAGCCATTTGGGCCACGTGGTTCTTCGTGAACTTCTCCTACTATGGAGCGTTCACATGGATGCCGTCGCTGCTGGCCGACCAGTTTGGCTCGCTGACCAAGTCGTTCGGCTATACGCTGGCCATCGCCGTCGCGCAGTTGCCGGGATACTTCCTGGCCGCATGGCTGGTGGAGATCTGGGGCCGCAGGAAGACGTTGAGCGTGTTCCTTGCCGTGTCGGCCGTGGCCGCGTTTGCTTTCTCGCAAGCGGGTTCCGTAGCTGCGGTGTTGGGCTTTGGCATGTTGTTGTCCGCATCCAATCTTGGCGCGTGGGGCGTACTGTATGCGGTGACTCCGGAAATCTATCCGACCCGCCTGCGCGCTGCTGCGTCCGGTGCTGCTGCGGCATGTGGCCGAGTGGCTGCCATCATAGCTCCGCTGCTCATGCCGTGGTTCCTGACGCTGTCCGGTGGCAACAAGGCGGTGGCATTCATCGTTTTCGCGGTCGCCTTCATTCTGGCCTGCGTTGCGGCGTTGTGCTTGCCGGAACGCACTGGTAAGGAACTTGAGGATTAACGAATTATTTTGAGTGGTCCCAAGAGATCATACGTTTGCGGTTGTTGAGATTCGACAACCGCAAACTTTGTATGTGGGCGAAAGCGCTGGGACCGGAACTGTCGTAATGGTTCGCTAGGATTGGTTCGGTTTGTGTGGAGTACGGATTTGTAAGTACCGATAACCAGTATGTACCGAACGGTAACGCAAGAGAACAGCAATACTAAGAGAGGTTTCGATGGCGGTTCGCGGCGATATTCGAAATGTAGCGATTGTGGCACACGTCGATCACGGCAAGACCACGTTGGTCAATGCCATGCTGGCACAGTCCCACGTGTTCAACGAACGTGAGGAAGTTCCGGATCGTGTGATGGATTCCAATGATCTGGAACGTGAGAAGGGCATCACCATCCTCGCCAAGAACACCGCTGTGCAGTACACCGGTCCGCTGGCCGCCAAGTACGGCCATCCGGAAGGCATCACCCTCAACATCATCGATACTCCTGGTCACGCCGATTTCGGCGGCGAGGTCGAGCGTGGCATCTCCATGGTTGATGGCGTCGTGCTGCTCGTCGACGCATCCGAAGGCCCGCTGCCGCAGACCCGCTTCGTGCTGCGCAAGGCTTTGGAAGCCAAGCTGCCGGTTATCCTGTGCGTGAACAAGACCGATCGTCCGGACGCACGTATCGAAGAGGTCGTTGGAGAATCCTCCGATTTGCTGCTCGGCCTGGCTCAGGACGTTATCGAAGAGGGTATCGATCTCGATGAGGATGCGCTGTTCGACCTGCCGGTCATCTACTGCGCGGCCAAGGCCGGCTACGCTTCCGAAAACCAGCCGGAGAATGGCGGTCTGCCGGATAACGAAGATCTCGAACCGCTGTTCGAAGCCATCATCAAGAACATTCCGGCTCCGGAATACGAGGAAGGCGCGCCTTTGCAGGCACACGTCGCCAACATCGATTCCTCCGATTTCCTGGGTCGACTCGGCTTGGTGCGTATCTACAACGGCACTCTCGAAAAGGGCAAGACCTACGGTCTGTCCCGTGTGGACGGCTCCGTCGAAAACTTCCGCGTCTCCGAACTGCTGCGTACGCAGGGTCTTGAGCGCACCCCGGTCGATTCCGCGGGCCCTGGCGACATCGTCGCAGTCGCCGGCGTGAATGACATCATGATCGGCGAAACCATCGTTGATCCGTCCGATCCGCGTCCGCTGCCGCTGATCCACGTTGATGATCCGGCCATCTCCATGACTTTCGGCATCAACGATTCCCCGCTTGCCGGAACCGAAGGCAAGGACCACAAGCTTACCGCCCGCATGATCAAGGATCGCCTTGACCGCGAACTCATCGGCAACGTGTCCATCAAGGTGCTGCCGACCGAACGCCCGGATGCATGGGAAGTCCAGGGTCGTGGCGAGCTCGCCTTGGCCGTGCTTGCCGAACAGATGCGTCGTGAAGGCTATGAGCTGACTGTCGGCCGCCCGCAGGTGGTCACCAAGACCATCGACGGCGTGATCAACGAACCGATGGAAAACACCACCATCGACGTTCCGGAAGAGTACATGGGCACTGTCACCCAGTTGCTCGCCGACCGTAAGGGCCGTATGGAGAACATGACCAACCATGGCACTGGCTGGGTTCGTCTGCAGTTCACCGTGCCGTCCCGTGGTCTGATCGGCTTCCGCACCGCACTGCTTTCCGCCACCCGTGGCACCGGTATCGCATCCTCCATCTCCGCCGGCTACGCTCCGTGGGCTGGCCAGATCGTGACCCGCCAGAACGGTTCCATGGTCTGCGATCGCAAGGGTATCGCCACTCCGTACGCCATGCAGCGTCTGCAGGCACGTGGCAACTTCTTCGTCGAACCGCAGTCTCCGGTGTACGAAGGCCAGGTCGTCGGCGTGAACAACAAGCCTGACGAGCTGGATGTGAACATCACGCTGGCCAAGCATATGACCAACATGCGTTCCTCCACCGCAGATGTGCTCGAAACCCTGACTCCGCCGATCAAGATGAGCCTCGAAGAGTCCTTGGACTTCGCCAACGAGGACGAGTGCGTGGAAGTCACTCCGGAATCCATCCGTGTGCGCAAGATCATTCTCAGCCGTGAGGATTGGTACAAGTGGCGCGCCAAGCAGCGTCGACAGAACAACGCTCAGAATAACAAGTGATTCTTCACGTTGTTCTGTCGGCTTCGCAAGCACGGTAGTGCTTGCTCACTTCGCCTATGGTGAGCCCGCTGGGCTCTCCGTTTGACGGCTCAGCAGAATAACGCTCAGAAGAACAAGTGATGCTGTTATTGCTTCCATGAAAAGAGATACGTGTCCTCGCGTATCTCTTTTTCTTTTCAGGTTGGTGAGCGATAGTAGGGGATATGATGCAACAGATGAAGCAATCGCATGATACGTATGGGTCGAATCAAGACGCGGCGCCCGATGCGCAACTGATGCCATGGTCATACCGTCTGCCGATTTGGGGACGGTTCCTCGTCGATCTGGTTTCCGGAATCATAGTCGGAGTAGTGGGAACCATGGCCCATCGCATGGGCGCATCCATGAATATTCCCTACGGATTGGCGATCGCCTATCTCATGGTGATCATTTCGACATGGTCAGCTCGATCACGCGACGGTGTCTCAGGCCTCGCATTGCACCTGATCGGCTCCTCTCTGGTGGTCTGGACGGTGATGTCGGGGTATGGTCCGGGAGGAGACGCCATGATTCCTGTGGGATTCGGTGGAGATGATCCCATGCCGTTCTTCAGTGAACAGGCAGGATACATGTGGCTGTACGGTGTCGTGCTTATTCCGGTTGTGATGCTGGTGCTGCCGAAACGTTGGTTCGTCACACCTCCGCGTAAGGAGACGCGTGATGGTGCGTTTGCTGCTGATACGCAGACGAACGAGGGTAAAACATCTGATAACGCCCAACCGGTGGAATAATCGGCAGTCGATTCCACGGCAATGAGGTAAGGTTCAGGGGAACACCAAGAATAAGGAATGGGGTTGAATGAGCGCACGAAAGCTGTTCTATCTAGGTCCGCAAGGCACCTTCACCCATCAGGCCGCAGTCAATGCATCGCAGGCACTGGCCCATCTTGAGCCGGAAGGATTCGAATTGGTGGCTGCGGATGACGTACCGCAAATCCTTGATGCCGCGCAGCGGGGCGAAGGATGGGGCGTCGTGGCATGGGAAAACAACGTCGAAGGTTACGTGGTGCCGAATCTGGACGCGCTCATCGACGCCAAAGATCTAGTCGGATTTGCGCGAGTGGGCGTCGACGTAACTTTCGACGCATATGTGCGTGCGGGATCCAATCCGGAAGACGCTACCGTGGCTACCGCACACGCGCATGGTCTCGCGCAATGCAAACGTTTCATCGCGGAACACCATTTGGAACCGACTCCAGCGCCATCCAATGCTGCCGCATGTCGCGATATCAAAGCAAACGAAATAGCTTTCGGGCCAAGTATTTGCGGTGAACTCTACAATGTGACGCGCATCGGTACCGCCGTGCAGGATTATCAAGGCGCACAGACTGATTTTCTTGTGCTCGCACCACGCAAGGAAGCCGGAAAACTGTTGGAACAGCCTCGTTCGCAAGCTGATATGGAATACGAATCCGTGCTGACGCTTATTCCGCTTGTCACAGGTCCTGGCGTACTCGCGAACCTGCTGGACGTATTCCGCGATGCAGGCCTCAATATGACAAGTTTCATCTCGCGGCCAATCAAAGGACGCACAGGCACATACAGTTTTATCGCGACGCTCGATGCGGCGCCATGGGAGCAACGCTTCCATGGCGCGCTGGTCGAAATCGCCGAACACGGTGACTGGGCCAAAACTCTGGCCGTATACCCACGAAGAGAACGCCCCAATCCTCCAGTCACCTCATGGATGCTGCCGCAGGGAGGCGTACGGCTTGACGAACAGCATCTGCCAGATGATTGGCAGAACGGCGAAACGGTCGGAAAGGAGCTGATGTGGTGAAGCAGCGTATCGCAATCGTAGGCCTTGGTCTTATCGGAGGGTCACTGGCTCGCAGACTCGTTAATGCTGGCTGTGAAGTCATCGCATGGAACCATAACGATCGTCCATATGAAACTGCGAAAGCGGACGGCATACGATGTGTGTCCACACTGGCCGCGCTCGCCGACACAAAACCTGACGTGCTTGTGTTATGCAATCCGCTCAAGGCCATGCCGCAAATCCTGGGTGCGTTGAAGCCACTGATCGATACGGACATCACCACGCTCACCGATGTCGGCAGTGTCAAAGCAATGGTTCGGGAACAGGTTAAAGCCGTTGGATTGGAACATTGCTATGTGGGCGCGCATCCCATGGCAGGCAATGAGCTGTCCGGATGGGAATCGTCGGATCCGACGCTTTACGATGGCGCGCTCTGGGCCATCACCGTAGATGAAAACACCGAGTATCAGCGGTTCCGCGCCGTTGCGACAATGATTGTGGATCATTGTTCCAACCGACTCATCGTTCTTGACGATGCGACCCACGATCGTTGCGCGGCACTGATTTCCCACATGCCACACGTCATTTCCACAGCTATGATCAACGAGCTGGTGGCCAATCCCAACCGGAACATCGCAGCCGCGCTCGCCGCTGGTTCATGGCGGGACATGACTCGTGTTGCGCTAACCGATCCAAACCGTACCCGTGCAATGGTGGAAGAGGACGCCGCCAATGTCGAAGCGTTGCTGCGTAATATGGCCAATCGGTTGACGCTTATGGCCAACGTGCTGCACGGCATGACCACGCAACAGGGCTCGCCCACTGCCGGTGACGACAAGGAGATGGCGCGTTTCTTCATACAAGGGCAGCCATTCCGTGAATACAAGGCTCTCGCCAAAGAACCTGACTTCGAAGAACGTTGCGAAACGGTCGAACTGGCAATTCCCGAAACCGGATGGCAGCAGATGCTTCTGGAGTCGGCGCGTAGGGGAGAGCATATCGTGCGATTCGACGGTTACCGTCAAGCTATGGCACAGGTGCGTTCCGCAGTGTGACGCGCTATGGGCGCGGCCGTGTCATGGAACGTTCCGGAACCGGTTTGACAGTGACGATGGTGTCGGCGGGAATGCTGACACGTTGCTCTGGGCGTGAACCGTTGGCTGCCGCATCGCGCGTCATTTCCAATGTCTGCCCGTCCCAAGAACGTACGTGACCGACATAATCGCGGAATTTCATGCGCTGGTCCTTTGGATCGACACCTTCGCAGGTGCGCACCACAATGCGTGCACCTGCTGGAATTTCGTTTGGAATCGGCATAATCTCCCCTTCGAATAGACGATCATCGACGGATTCGCTGAGCGAACGCTACTGGACAGCATAGTTGGTCTCCTTTCAAGTTGTGCCGGTATTTCGGTTTCTATCGGAGAATGGACACATAATGGAAAGAAATTCATGGATTCGGGCTTGCTGTTGAGCTCGGGAAAGGCTGATCGGCATGCTGTTCGATAAGAGCGTAGAGGCATTCGATACATATCTGAAAGCCAACCGTGGATTGAGTGAAAACACACGGAAGGCATACCGAGGCGATGTCGAAGAATGTCTGCTTGCCTTGGAGCGGCTTAGATGCAGGGATCTTAACGAGGTGACCATCGAAGATCTTCGCATGTGGATGGCGGAATCATCGAAAAACCATGCGAAAAGCAGCATGGCCCGAAAAACTGTGGCGGTACGTGGTTTTTTCGCGTGGACGCATGAGCATGGCGTGACGACGACGGATCCGGCTTGTGCGCTCATGACCCCGAAAATACCTGATACGTTGCCGGATGTGCTCAGCGAATCACAGGCTGAACAGCTGATGGAACGCGTGGATGAGGACGGTGAAACGTCTCAGCCGAAGGAACGGACCATGAAGCAGCAGGCCATTGAGCTGCGTGACGCCGCAATGCTGGAACTGTTGTATGCAACGGGCATGCGTGTGGCTGAACTGGTGGGACTTGATGTGCCGGATGTGGTCTTTTCCAATCGAACGGTCAAAGTGACCGGCAAAGGCAACAAACAACGAGTCATGCCATTTGGCGCTCCGGCGCAAAAAGCGATACGTCGGTGGCTGGATGATGGGCGTCCCCTGTTGGTGGGGGAGCAGTCCGCGGCTGCGCTGTTTCTTGGGAGACAAGGCAAACGCATTGATCAGCGGATGGTACGTCGTGTGGTGCACGAATGCGCGCGTGATGCCGGCGTTCCCGACATTAGCCCTCATGCTCTGCGGCACAGTGCCGCCACGCATATGCTTGACGGGGGAGCGGATTTGCGTGAGGTGCAGGAGCTCTTGGGACATTCCTCGCTGAAGACCACGCAACGGTACACGCATGTCTCCATCGAACAATTGAAAGCCCGATACGGTCAGGCATTTCCTCGTGCGTAGTCGCGGTCCATGGATATTTCGTTACATTCCTGTAACAGAAATTGGTGTTTCTTCTTGATTTAGGGTGTATTACCTAGATGAAGCTGGTACGGGGAAACAATACCGACCGGTAATCCGAATAATGAGGGAAAACATAATGAGTATAAGGAAAAGCAAGGTGTTTGCCGTTGCGGCGGCGGCCTGTGTGCTTGGCATGATGCTGGGCGGCTGTGGGTCTTCCACGTCTGGGAACGCGACTGAAGGATCGAATGTCATTACGGCATTTGACTCCGAACCGCAGAATGGCTTGATTCCGGGCAACACCAATGAAACCGGCGGTGGCCGTCCTATCGATCTGCTGTTCGCTGGGTTGGTGTCTTTCGATAAGGATGGCAAGGCCCAGAATGAAGTGGCTGAGTCCATTACCGCCAATGATGACGCCACCCAGTACGACATCAAGCTCAAGGATGGTTGGAAATTCACCGATGGCACCGATGTGACCGCCGAGTCCTTCACCAAGGCTTGGAGCTACGTGGCCAACGCCAAGAACGGTATGGTCGGCTCATCCTTCTTCTCCACCATCAAGGGCTATGACGCGCTGCAGGACACCGACAACCTCAAGGGTGACGAGCAGCTTGAAGGTCTGAAGATCGTCAACGATCACGAGTTCACCGTCGACCTGAGCCAGTCGGATTCTGCGTTCGCCACCAAGCTGGGTTATTCGGGATTCTATCCGCTGCCGGAATCCTTCTACAAGGATCCGAAGGCCTTCGGAGAGTCGCCGGTTTCCGATGGTCCGTACAAGTTCGATTCCTGGGACCATGACAAGGAAATCAAGCTGGTCAAGAATCCCAATTACAAAGGCAATCGCAAGGTGAATAACGACGGTGTGACGTTCAAGATCTACACGGATGCCAACGCGGCCTATGCCGATGTTCAGGCCGGCAACCTTGATGTGATGGATACGGTGCCGTCCGCCGACAGCAAGACCTTCGAATCCGATTCCTCCGTGGTGCCATACAACAAGGCCGGTTCCGTGATTCAGACGTTCACCATTCCGTCGGATCTTGAACATTGGAAGACATCCACCGAAGAAGGACAGTTGCGCCGACAGGCGTTGTCCATGGCCATCGACCGTCAGGCCATCTGCGACAAGGTACTGAATGGTTTGGGAACTCCAGCGGTCGAATTCACGTCTCCGAAGACTCCGGGCTACTCCGATTCGCTCAAGGGCAACGAGAATCTGAAGTACAACAAAAAGAAGGCCAAGGAACTCTGGGAGAAGGCCAACGCCATCAGCCCGTGGACTTCCGACGACAAGCTTACGTTCTCCTATAATGCAGACGGCGGAGCCAAGCCGATCTTTGAAGCCGTGGTGAACTCCGTGAAGAACACGCTCGATATCGACGTGACCACTAACCCGGTGCCGACCTTCCAGGAATTCCGAAACGACGTTACCGGCCGCAAGATGACCGGCGCGTTCCGTACCGCTTGGCAGCCGGATTATCCGTCTCCTGAAAACTACCTGTACCAGCTGTATTCCTCTGACGCTGCTGATGGCAATGGTTCCAACGATGGCGATTACAAGAATTCGGAGTTCGATGACCTGTGCTCCAAGGCTGCTGCCGCACAGACCACCGACGAGGCCAATAAGCTGTACCAGCAGGCTCAGGAGATTCTGTTGAACGATCTGCCTGCCATCCCGCTGTATTACTCCAATGCCAATGGCGTTGCCGCATCCGGAGTGAAGAACTTCGTCATGAACTGGCAGAACGTTCCGGTGTATAACGAGATTTCGAAGAGCTGACTTATTCTTCGAATACATTGTTCGACATGACGGCGGAAAACGTATGTTTTCCGCCGTCATGTCGTCAAGGAAGGTGTGCGTTTTTTGGGTTGCATGGAAAGGTTGTCCGTCAATTGAGCAAGAATAGTGCACTATCGCCAAATAGAGATGCGTCGGTGAGTAGGTCGGCTCGTTTCCGTTTGTGGGATGATAATCCCGATGTGATATCGAATAGGAGAATGATTATATGAAGAAGAAAGCACTGGCTTTCGCTGCCGCCGCGTGCGCTTTTGGCATGTTGCTGAGCGGCTGTGGCTCTTCCAACGGCAGCGACACCGCCGCTGAAGGTGCCAACATCATCACCGCATACAATTCCGAACCGCAGCACCCGCTCATCCCGGGCAACACCAACGAGACCGGTGGTGGCAAGCCGGTTGATCTGCTGTTCTCCCGTCTGATTTCCTTCGACGCCAAAGGCAATGCTTCCAACGAAGTGGCTGAGTCCATTACCGCCAACGATGACGCCACCCAGTACGACATCAAGCTCAAGGATGGCTGGAAGTTCACCGATGGCACCGATGTGACCGCCGAGTCCTTCACCAAGGCTTGGAGCTACGTGGCCAACGCCAAGAACGGTATGGTCGGCTCATCCTTCTTCTCCACCATCAAGGGCTATGACGCGCTGCAGGACACCGACAACCTCAAGGGTGACGAGCAGCTTGAAGGTCTGAAGATCGTCAACGATCACGAGTTCACCGTCGACCTGAACAAGTCTGATTCCGTGTTCGCCATCAAGGTGGGCTATTCCGCATTCGCTCCGCTGCCGGAATCCTTCTACGATGACACGGATGCCTTCGGTGAGGCTCCAGTCGGCAACGGTCCGTACAAGTTCCAGTCCTGGGATCACGACAACGAGATCGTGCTCGTGAAGAACCCTGACTACAAGGGCAACCGAACCCCGAAGAACGACGGTGTGACCTTCAAGGTCTACACCAAGGATGACGCAGCCTACGCCGACATCCAGTCCGGCGCCCTCGATGTGATGGAATCCGTGCCGGCCTCCGCCACCAAGACCTTCGAAACCGATGAGACCGTGCAGGCCTACAACAAGGCTGGTTCCGTCATCCAGCAGTTCACCATTCCGTCCAGCCTGAAGCACTTCGAAGCTGGTACCGAAGAAGGCACCCTGCGTCGTCAAGCCATCTCCATGGCCATCAACCGTGAGAACATCTGCGACAAGGTGCTCAACGGCACCGGCACTCCGGCCGTTGACTTTACCTCTCCGCTGACCCCGGGCTACTCTGATTCCCTCAAGGGCGTCGGCAACCTGAAGTACAACGAGAAGAAGGCCAAGGAACTCTGGGAGAAGGCCAACGCCATCAGCCCGTGGACTTCCGATGACAAGCTCACCTTCGCTTACAACGCTGACGGTGGCCACGAGACCACCTACACCGCTGTGGTGAACTCCATCAACAACACGCTTGGTTCCGAAGTGGCTGCCACCAACCCGTACCCGACTTTCAACGATTACCGTACCGCCGTGTCCGATCGCAAGGTTCAGGGCGCATTCCGTAGCGGCTGGCAGCCGGATTATCCGTCCGCCGAAAACTACCTGGTGGCCAATTACGCTTCCGCCGCCGCTGATGGCAATGGTTCCAACGATGGCGATTACAAGAATTCGGAGTTCGATGACCTGTGCTCCAAGGCTGCTGCCGCACAGACCACCGATGAGGCCAATAAGCTGTACCAGCAGGCTCAGGAAGTGCTGCTCAACGATCTCCCGGCCGTTCCGCTGTACTACGCCAACGCCTACGGTGTGGCTGCTACCGGCGTTTCCGGTTTCGAAATGAACTGGCAGAACCTGCCGGTCTACGAGAACATGACCAAGTCCGGCAAGTGAGCCGATCTTCGTGAGTGAATCTCGCTGAGCCAATTGCAGGAAGGGGCGGATCATATCCGTTCCTTCCTTTCCATGTAATACGCACCGTTTCAGGGTGACATCAGTGTGGCCAAGAGGCGTCAGGGGTAGATGCCGGTAGCCAAGCATTTTTCCCAGCTGATTCCCATGAAACTGCAATATAAAGCAGTTTGTTGTGTGTTGCCACAAAACTTGCGGGGTAAATCGTTAACCTTCCCCGATGATTATGAGTAATAATCTGAAAAAGGTTGACAATGAATAAGCAAAAAAGGAGAAACCAATGGGCAGATATCTTCTGCGACGCATTCTGCAGATGATCCCTGTGGTTCTCGGCACGACGCTTTTGGTGTACGCCCTGGTGTTCGCGTTGCCGGGCGACCCGGTTAAGGCGATGTTTGGCGATAAGCCGGTCAATGAGGCCGTCGCCGCGCAGATTCGTGCCGAATACAATCTGGATAAACCGTTCATCGTGCAGTATTTGCTGTTCCTGAAAAATGCGCTGACTCTTGACTTCGGCAAGACTTTCTCCGGTCAGCTGGTCATCGACCAGATCGGACGTGCATTCCCGGTCACCATCAAGCTTGCGCTGATGGCTTTCGTGTTCGAAGCCGTGTTCGGCGTGATCTTCGGCGCGATTTCCGGCCTGAACAAGGGCAAGTGGTGCGATACCGTGATCCTGATTATCTCTCTGTTGCTCATCTCCGTACCGACCTTCGTCACGGGCTTCCTTGCCCAGTATTTCTTAGGCGTGAAGTTGCGTCTGCTTCCAGTTACGGCCGGTGCCAATCCAGGATTCATCGACCTGCTGATGCCAGCAATGGTGCTTGGATCTGTGTCTATGGCATATATCATCCGATTGAGTCGTTCGGAGATTTCTTCCAATATCGCGCTTGACTATGTGCGCACCGCACGTGCCAAAGGCATGGACAACAGGTCGGTCATGAATCGTCACGTTTTGCGTAACTCCATGATTCCTGTCGTCACTTACCTTGGTCAGGATCTTGGCGCACTGATGGGCGGTGCCATGATTTCCGAAACCATCTTCAACGTGCATGGCATTGGTTACCTGACTTATCAAAGCATTCTCAAGGGTGAAGGCAATCTGGTGGTGTCCATTGTGACTCTGCTTATGCTGATCTTCGCAGTGTGCAACCTGCTGGTCGATATGCTCTATGCGGCGCTTGATCCGCGAATCCGCTACGCGTGAGTTGGGAGGATTGAACAATGACTGATATGAACGAGACGAATCTTTCTCACGCGCTTCCGGGACAGGAACGATATGTTGCTCCTCTCGAGGAGACGCCGCTTAAGGACGTTGACTCGGTAGATGAGTCCGCACCGGCTTCAAGCCTTTGGGCTGACGCATGGCGTACCCTGCGCAAGAACCCGATGTTCATCATTTCCGCTGTGCTTATTGTGTTCATTATCTTCGTGGCGCTGTTCCCAGGAGTGATGACCAAGCAGAATCCGAACTACTGCACGCTTGAGAACTCCTTGGAACCGGCTTCGAAGGGACATCCTTTCGGATTTGATCTGCAAGGCTGCGATGTGTACTCCCGCGTGGTGCATGGTACTCGTACCTCGCTGAGCGTCGGCGTGTTCGCTACGGTGCTGGTGGTGCTGTTGGGTACGCTGATCGGTGCGTTGAGCGGTTTCTTCGGAGGCTGGGTCGACACCATTCTCAGCCGTTTGACCGATATTTTCCTGGCTTTGCCGATTTTGCTTGGTGCCATCGTGGTGCTGCAGATGTTCAAGACCAACGATTCCATTTGGAAGATTATTCTGGTCATGACGTTATTCGGCTGGACATCCGTTGCGCGAATTGCGCGAGGCGCTGTTATGGAAGCTAAGAATCTGGAGTTCAATACGGCTTCCACCGCACTTGGCTCCACGCCGTGGCGTAACCTGTTCCGCCACATTCTGCCGAATTCCTTGGCACCGATCATTGTGGTGGGCACAACGTCTCTGGCTACATACATCGTGTTGGAAGCAACATTGAGCTTCCTTGGTGTGGGTCTGCCGACCACTACCGTCAGCTGGGGTGGCGACATCTCCAATGCGCAGTCCATTCTGCGTACCGATCCGATGGTGCTGTTCTACCCGTCCGCGGCACTTGCCATCACTGTGCTTGCCTTCATCATGATGGGTGACGCCGTGAAGGATGCGCTTGATCCGAAGAGCCGTACGTGAGTGTAAGTGAGGGATATTCGATGACTGAAATGAATACCGAAAACAAGCTCGAGGCCATGCAACGTGCCAACGGTCCGCTGCTGGAAGTCAAGAACCTCCAGGTCGACTTCACCACTGATGATGGCCAGCCGGTACATGCGGTTCGCAACTCCTCTTTCAGCGTATACCCGGGTCAGTGGGTGGCTATCGTTGGTGAGTCCGGCTCCGGCAAGTCCACGTCCGCTATGGCGGTGCTTGGTCTGCTTCCGGGCACAGGCCATGTGGTCGGAGGATCCATCAAGCTTGACGGCGAGGAAATCTCCGGTTACAAGCAGAGGGATTTCGACAAGTTGCGCGGCAACAAGATGGGTCTTGTCCCGCAGGATCCGATGAGCAACCTGAACCCGGTGTGGCGTATCGGTACCCAGGTGAAGGAGGCTCTGGCCGCCAACAATATGGATATCGCCCATGAGAAGCGTTCCTCGCTGTCGAAGGCTCTCGCCGATGCCGATGTCGAACTTAAAGGCAACGACGATGAAACTTTCCTTGGCTCCAAGGAGCTTCCTGAGCTGTTGTCCGCGGCGAAGGAAGCGCTGTCCAAGATCGGTAAGACCGGCGACGACTTCGACAAGACCGTGGCGTACTTCGAGTCGGAGTGGGTCCCAGGATCTGAAACGCGTTGGCGCGTGGCCGACGACCTGATCAAGGTCGGCGTGGCCGAGGATGACGCTTGGTACATCGCCAAGAAGTATGTAATCGGCTCCACCATGGATGACCGCATCGCAGGTCTTCTTTCTGAGGCTGGTCTGCCGGATGCCGCCACTCGTGCACGCCAGTATCCGCACGAGTTCTCCGGTGGTATGCGCCAGCGTGCGCTCATCGCCATCGGCTTGGCATGCCGTCCGGAACTGCTGATCGCTGACGAGCCGACCTCCGCGCTTGACGTGACCGTGCAGAAGAAGATTCTTGATCATCTCCAGATGCTCACCGATTCGTTGGGAACCGCAGTGCTGTTCATCACCCATGACTTGGGTTTGGCGGCTGAGCGTGCGCAGCACATCGTGGTTATGTACAAGGGGCAGGTCGTTGAATCCGGCCCGTCTCTGGAAGTGCTGCAGCATCCGCAGCATCCATACACCAAGCGACTGGTGGCGGCGGCGCCGTCGTTGGCCTCGCAGCGCATCATCTCCGTCAAGGAGCATGGTGGCGATGCCAGCGGCGTGATGGAACACAAGGTGAATGAAGATTCCCTGAAGTCCGGCGAATCCATCATCACGGTGGATCATCTGACGCGCGAGTTCAAGCTGCCGCGCAGGAAGGAGATGTTCAAGGCCGTTGACGATGTGAGCTTTTCCGTCAAGAAGGGTACCACGCTGGCAATTGTGGGCGAGTCCGGTTCCGGCAAGTCCACGGTGGCCAACATGGTGCTGAAGCTGCTTGAACCGACCTCAGGCACCGTCACTTATGAAGGCAAGGACATTTCCGGCTTCCAAGGCAAGGAATTGCTTGACTTCCGCCGCCACGTGCAGCCGGTGTTCCAGAATCCGTATGGTTCGCTTGACCCGATGTACTCCATTTACCGTTCCATCGAAGAACCACTGCGTATCCACGGCATTGGAGACAAGAAGAGTCGTGCTGCCCGCGTGCGTGAGTTGCTCGATATGGTGGAACTGCCGTGGTCCGTGCGTTTCCGCTACCCGAACGAGCTTTCCGGTGGTCAGCGTCAGCGCATCGCCATCGCACGAGCCATGGCTCTCGATCCGGACGTGATTGTCTGCGACGAGGCCGTATCCGCTTTGGACGTGCTGGTGCAGGATCAGGTGTTGCGATTGCTCAATGACCTGCAGACGGAAAAGGGCCTGAGCTACCTGTTCATCACCCACGATTTGGCGGTTGTGCGTCAGATCGCCGATGAGGTTGTGGTGATGCAGCACGGCAAGCTTGTGGAGCACGCCACCACTGACGAGGTCTTCGACCATCCGCAGAAGCAGTACACCCGTGATCTGCTTGGCGCCATCCCCGGCGGCAAGCTGCAGCTCGGTCTTGACTGATTTGATGCGATAACATCATCAAGATAAGCCTTCGGCATGTGCCGAGGGCTTTTCTTGTATGCAAGCTAGGCTAGAACGCTATGACGATCACTATCACGACTTCCAATGTGAACGGAATCCGAGCGGCAAAACGCAAAGGCATCGAGGAGTGGGCCGGACGCAACACACCTGACGTGTGGTGTATGCAGGAGGTGCGTGCCCCGCAAAACGAAATCGATCCTATTTTCGACGAATTCGGTTTCGAATACTCAACGGCGGGACGTATTTCCGATCAGAGCGAACTGCATCGTATGAACGAGATTTGCCGTATCAAGGGGCGTGCCGGCGTAGGTCTGTTGTCGGCATTGCCGGTTGTCGACAAACGATATGGATTGCCGGGACTTGAGGATGACGTCGATTCCGGCCGTTGGATCGAAGCGGACATGCAAACTCCACAAGGCTATGTCATTACCGTGGTTTGCGTGTATGTGCATGCGGGAAATACCGATGATCCGGAAAAAATGAAGCAGAAATACCGTTTTCTCGACACCATGCTGATACGCATGGAACAGTTGCGTGACGAGGCAGCACACGGCGGAAAACAAGCGGTGCTCTGCGGTGATTTCAACATCGCGCACACGCCGCTCGACATCAAAAACGCCAAAGCCAACGAAACGCATGCCGGATTCCTCCCCGAGGAGCGCGCATATGTCGACAAATGGTTGGGAGAACTGGAGTTTGTGGATGTGATGCGTAATCTCGCCGGAGACATCCAAGGACCGTACACATGGTGGAGCCAGCGCGGTCGTGCATTCGACAACAATGTCGGCTGGAGGATCGACTATCAGTTCGCAACACCGGAACTGGCGGAAACGGCCTGCGGATTCGTGATCGATAAGGCTCCGACCTACGACCTGCGCTGGTCCGATCATGCGCCGCTCAGCATTATGTATGACATTTAAGCCACTTTTTATCGTGAACAGACTGGGAATTGGAATATCACACCCCGATTCCCAGCCCATATTAAGCATAGGTGCTAGGCTATTCACGGTTGCAACTGTTATGAAATGAGGAACATCATGGGATTGTTTGGATTCGGTAAGAAGAAGCATCAGAGCAAGGAAGCTCTTGAAGCGGCCGCCGGAGAAAACGAAGAGGCTGTCGACGCAGCTGAAAATGTTGACGAAGCTCAGGAAGTTGTGGCGCTTCCGGAGCCTTCCGCTGAATACGAGGGCCGCGGTGACGAGCATGGTCCGTGGGATGTGGAAGATGAGAACGTTCCCGACTACGACGAGTACCTCGATATGGGATCATATTATCTGCCGTTCCTGAAGGGCATTGAATTGCGAGTGAAGGCCAACCGTGCCACCCAGCAGGTTCTTGGCACCACCATCACCTACGGTTCCTCCAGTGTGGAGATTGAGGCATTCGCGGCACCGAAGACGCTCGGATTGTGGGATGACGTTCGTGCCGACCTGATTGAAGCCAACAAGGACGCGAAGGAAGTCGAAGGCGTATTCGGCACCGAACTGGCATTGCCGGTTACCGTCAAGGGTGGACGCAAGGTGCTTACCCGCATCGTAGGCGTCGACGGTCCGCGTTGGATGTTGCGCGGCATCTTCTCAGGCAAGGCTGCCACCGATCCTGAGGGTGAGGAAGCAAAGGCATTGAACCAGTTCTTCGCTGATATTGTGGTGGAACGAGGCGATGATCCGTTGGCGCCACGCGACCTTATTCCCATGCATCCGCCGGTCGCTCCGGCCGAACGCAAGGCTGCGAAGGCAGCTGCGGAAGAGGCTGAGCAGAAGACTGAGATTCCCGGCAAACCGAAGGGTCCATTCGACTCCGACCAGCAGGTTGAGGTCAAGACCACGCTGTCTCGTGGACCGATGTTCTCCGAAGTGCGTTGAGCCGCTTGAACCGATAGCTAATACGTATGGCTGAAACCGAAGCGAAAAAACGAACTGGTCTTGGTGCGCTTGCCGACGCCGGTAATACTGACGATTTTTCCGTGATCGACGCCATCGGCGGTCCGAGAGGCGTTATCGAATCGATGCTGCCGGGCGTCGTGTTCGTGGCACTGTTCGTCATCACGTCCAATTTGCAACTGACCATCGGCGTGTCCGCTGCGTTGGCCGTGCTGCAGGTGATCGTGCGCCTGTGCCAACGACAGTCCGTCATGGGAGCGGTATCAGGCTTGCTGGCAGTAGGTATCTGCCTGATCTGGGCATGGAACAGTCACGAGGCACGTAACTATTACATGTTCGGATTTCTCACCAACGCCTTTTACGTTGTTTTGCTGACGATTTCACTGCTGGTCCGGGTGCCTGGCTTAGGATTGGTCATCGAGTTCATCCGAACGTTACCGACTGAACATTTTCGTGCCTGGCTTGCCGATTGGCGAGGTGACAAGGCGCTCAATCGCGCCTATACCATCATCACCGCAATGTGGGTTGGAGTGTTCGCGCTGCGTCTGATCGTGCAGGTGCCGCTCTATCTCGGCAATCACGTCGGCTGGCTGGGAACGGCGCGTCTGCTGATGGGCATTCCGTTCTGGGCGCTCGCGATTTGGGTCTCGTATCTGATCGTGGCGACGCCAATGCACCGACATAAGATGATGCAGGAAGTTTCTGAAGACGATGCTGAGGCAGCACAAACTACCGAAATGAGGGAAGAGCACTGATGGAATCGACCATCCGCATTGAACGGTACGCCGACCAGGGTCGTTGCGTCGGTCATATTGACGGACGTGTTGTGTTCGTGCGATTCGCATTGCCGGGCGAACTGGTCCGTGTCGCATTGGACGAGCCGCATGATCGTGAGGATCGCTTCTGGACAGGCGAAGTGGTGGAAGTACTCGAAGCGAGCGAAGACCGTACTGATCCAATATGGTCGTTAGCTGGACCCCTTGCCATGGGCGGTGGTGTCGGCGGCGCTGACTTGGTGCATGTGTCGCTTGCAGGGCAACTGAAATGGAAAGTCACGTCGGTGGCCGAACAGATGGCAAGACTCGGCCACGTCGACGTGGAAGTGCCCATTGAGCGTATGTCGGAAGACGATGCGGAGCGAGGTTTGCATTGGCGTACTCGCATCGAGATGATTGCTGATGCTGATGGGCGTCCGTCGATGCACCGTCGAGGCACGCATGTGCGCGTTCCGATTGATACCATGCCGTTGGCCAGCCGTACGTTGCTGGAAGTGGCCGAACGTGAGCATGTGTGGGAAGGGAGCTTCGAACCGGGTTCCCAGATTCGTCTATCCGTTCCGGAACCTCGCGATAATGCGCCGATTTCAGACAATTACGCCGTGCTTGTGAACGGCGAGGTGGTTGCTGGAAGCCGTGAGCTTACGGAAAAGGTGATTGTCGCCGGCCGTGAATTCGAATACAACGTGGATGCAGGCGGTTTCTGGCAGATGCATAGGCATGCGCCGATCGCTTTGACCAACCATGTGATCGATTTGGTACGCGGCGAGCTTGACGGTGCCAAATCCGCATGTCTGTGGGATTTGTATTCCGGTTCGGGTCTGTTCACGCTGCCGTTGGCCACGCTGACGGCGGAGCGCACTCGCATGTTGAGCGTCGAAGGCGGCAAAACTGCGGTAAGGAACGCGCAACGTAATTTGAGGCACATTCATCTGGGTAATGTCGATGCGCGTGTGGGCGACGTGGCGAAAACACTTGCCAACGTGCGCAATGATCTCTCCAAGCCAGATGTGGTGGTGCTTGATCCGCCCCGTGCCGGCGCTCGCGCGAAGGTGTGCAGGCAGATTGCCGAAGCCGAAGCGAAAAGTGTGGTCTATATCGCATGCGATCCGGCAAGCCTTGCCAGAGATACCGCCACGCTCGTGTTACTTGGCTACGAATTGGCGGATATCCGCGCGTTCGACATTTATCCCATGACCCATCATGTGGAGACTGTGGCGCTGTTCAGAAAGCACGAACAGTGAGCATGCCGTTATTCGCAAGTCGTGCGTTTTTTGGAATGACTGCGATTGCGTTGTCTTGCGCGGCGCTATCTGGTTGCGTGCCGTCGAATGCCGCGGTGGGGGATACGCAATCTCCCAATACTGCGGTGGCGCACTCCACGGAGGATCGTGACAGCCTGTCCATCGCCATGATTGGATCGGATGATGTCACCGCCGATTCCATGGCAATGGATGCCATGGAAGCCGGTAAACTCAAGCCGGTGTACATTACCGTCTCGGGCACTGTGGACGCGCAATCCACCGCGCAGCAAGGCGTGCGTGACATGGCGCAACGCAAGGCCGACCTCATTATCATCGCAGGAATCGACGCGAACGAAGCCAATGCCGAAAACTGGAATGATGCTTTGGAAACCGCAAGAACAGCGGGCGTTCCAGTGGTGCTTCTCAATCCTATCGCCGTGCCGAAAGACAACAAACTGTATGCGGCTACCATGACGGTCAACGATCGTATGACCGACGCGATACCGCTCGACGATGCTGCTGTGGCCGTGGCTAATAATGATCCTCACGACCGGGAAATGCTGGTAACCACGATTACCCACTGATATGGTTTTGCACCATGTCGGTATGAATGACCAGCAGTTCGTCTTTTGATGAAATACCCTGAAAATTCCCTGATTTTTACCTGTGTTTCACAAGAAGTTGACCGGAAAACGGGAGTGTGACGGTAGGCTGGCAATCATGAGCGAAAGTCGAACAATGCCCCTCATCGAAGAGACGGGGCTGACACAAGGCGAAGTGATCGCCCTCAGGGAAAGCGGATTGGACAATGTGGTCAAGGCATCGACCTCACGTTCGCTTATCGATATCGTGCGAGCCAACGTGTTCACCTTGTTCAACGGCATCATCTTTGCGGCCATGGTTATGGTATTGATCACTGGATCGTGGAGAGACGCGGTGTTCGGCATGATCATCATCATCAATACCGGCATAGGCATCTGCACCGAATTGAAAGCCAAGCGTACTCTTGACAAACTGTCGATTCTGGTGGCTTCCGACTATCTTGTGCACCGCGACGGCAAAGACGTTGAAATACCGCACAACGATATCGTGCTCGGTGATTTCATGTGGATCCGTTCCGGCGAACAGGTGCCCGCGGACGCGCAGATCGTGCACACTTGGGGACTGGAGCTGGACGAATCCATGCTTACCGGCGAATCACGGACCGTACGCAAGGGCGAAGGCTGCGATATTTTCTCTGGATCCACCGCCATCTCCGGCATGGCGTTGGTGAAAGTCACCGCCGTAGGAGAGCACAGTTACGCGGCCAAACTTACCGCACGGGCGAAGGTTTACAGGAAAACCGTATCCGACCTAAACAAGGGCATCAACACGATTCTGAAATTCATGACCTTCCTGGTGGTGCCGCTCTGCGTACTGCTCATCTGGTCGCAGGTACGCACTGTTGGCGGCTGGAATGTGGCCATTTCGACCGGCGAATGGCGTTCCGCGGTCATTTCCGCAGTGGCCGGTGTGGTCGGTATGATCCCGGAAGGCCTGGTGCTGCTCACCTCGCTGAATTTCGCGCTCGCAGCCATTCGTTTGGCACGTAAGAACACGCTGGTGCAGGAGCTGGAATCCGTGGAGACTCTCGCTCGTGTGGATTGCCTGAACCTTGACAAAACCGGTACTGTCACCGACGGCACCATCCGACTCGATTCGTTGGAATTGCTGGGTGTTCGTGGCCCCGACGACATGCGAGGCACCGTGAACGAGCATGACGTCAGACAGGCTCTATTCGATCTATCGAACGAAGGACAGCCCAACGGTACAGGGCAAGCGATTCTGTCTGGACTACGGGAACAGGGATTTGCGGACGGCACTGTCGAGGCACGAGTACCGTTCTCGTCGGCGCGCAAGTGGAGTTCGATCTATGACGGCAATGCAGTGTGGACGATGGGTGCGCCGGAAGTCATTCTTTCCCAAATCAACGGCGACCATGCCGACATACTCAAACAAGTCAATGATCTCGCCAATGACGGCAACCGTGTGCTGCTGGTCGCGCGAATCTACGGTGCAGCGCCCGACGATTACGAAACCGATCCAAAACTCAATCCGGCATCGTGCCCTGTCGCATTGGTGTGCTGTTCCGAACATATTCGCGCCGACGCCGAAGAAACGCTTGCATGGTTCCGTGAACAAGGCGTGCGTTGCCGCATCATCTCTGGTGACAATCCCGTAACCGTCGGCGCGATCGCAAGAAAAGTGCATCTGACCGGCGAACATGAACCACGATTCATGGACGCGCGTGAGCTGCCCGCTGACATTACGGAGCTGGCGCAAGTACTGGAAAACGTGGATGTGCTTGGGCGTGTGCTGCCCGATCAGAAAAAGGCGATCGTGGAGGCATTGCATGCAGGTGAGCATGTGGTGGCGATGACCGGCGACGGCGTGAACGACGCGCTCGCCATCAAAGAGGCCGATCTGGGTATTGCGATGGGCAATGCTGCGCCCGCCACCAAGGCCGTGGCACAGGTGGTGCTTGTCGATTCGAAGTTCTCACATCTGCCCGATGTGGTGGCGCGAGGGCGTCAGGTTATGGCCAATATGGAACGTGTGGCAAGCCTATTCCTCGTGAAAACCGTGTATTCCGCACTGATTTCGTTGGGTGTGGTGCTGACGCAGATACCATTCCCGTATCTGCCTCGCCACATCACATATGTGGGTGGATTGACGATTGGCATGCCGGCATTCATTCTTGCGTTGGCTCCGAACACGCGTCGTTATATTCCAGGATTCCTGAAACGCGTGCTGCATTTTGCTGTGCCCTGCGGTGTGGCGGTCGGATTGTCGATTTTGTCCACGTCGTGGCTGCTGCCGATATTCATGAAGTGGAATGTGCAGGATTCGGGTGCGCAGTTGGCGATGCTGCGTGGCGTCAACGCGATTATTCTGCTCATGATGGGAGTGTTCGTGCTTGCGCGGGTGGCAAAGCCGTTGCATTCGTGGCGTGGCATATTGGTATTGGCCTTTGCCGCAATTGGATTCGGGGGCATGCTCGTAAAACCGGTGGCGAATTTCTTCGCGCTGGTGGTGCCGACCGGGCAGATGCTGGCTGCGACGGCGGTGGCAATGGTGCTTTCGGCACTCGTGTTCTTGGTGTGTTTGCGTTTGGTGCCGAAAATTCCGAGTATTGTCCCATACTTTAAGAAGACACGCCAGAGCTGAATTAACTTGGCTGTATCGTAGGCGACGAATAATCAGCTGTGTTATACAGCCAAAAAGCTCGGAGGTAGCATGTCTGTGCGCGACGACCAGCTCGACACCCTGAAGGTGGACGGCAAGGATTATGAATATTACCGCATCGCAGATCTGCCGGGCATCGATCATCTGCCGTATTCGTTGAAGGTTCTCGTCGAGAACCTGGTACGTAACATCGATGGCGCCAACATCACGGATGATCATGTCAAGGCACTGTTGGATTGGGATCCGGCTGCACAGCCGAGTCATGAGATCCAGTTCACCCCGTCCCGCGTGGTCATGCAGGATTTCACCGGCGTGCCCTGCATTGTGGATCTTGCCACCATGCGTGATGCGGTCAAGGATCTTGGGGGAGATCCTGAGGTCATCAACCCGCAGGTGCAGTCCGACATGGTCATCGACCATTCCGTACAGATCGACAAGTACGGCATCGCCGACGCGGTCGAACAGAACATGGACATCGAATACCAGCGCAACGGCGAACGTTACCAGTTCCTGCGTTGGGGTCAGCAGGCATTCAAGAACTTCCGCGTGGTACCGCCGGGAACGGGCATCATCCACCAGGTCAATATCGAATATCTCGCCAAGGTCATCATGACCAAGGTCGAAGAAAACGGTGGCAAGACTCTTGCCTATCTTGATTCCTGCGTGGGCACCGACTCGCACACCACCACCGTCAATGGCTTGGGCGTGCTCGGTTGGGGCGTTGGCGGCATTGAAGCCGAAGCGGCCATGCTTGGACAGCCGATCTCCATGCTGGTGCCGCGTGTTGTCGGTTTCAAGCTTACCGGTTCCATTCCTGAAGGCGTCACCGCCACCGACGTGGTGCTGACCATCACCGATATGCTTCGCCAGCATGGTGTGGTCGGCAAATTCGTGGAATTCTACGGTGATGGCATCGCCTCGGTGCCGCTGGCCAACCGTGCCACCATCGGCAACATGGGTCCGGAATTCGGCTCCACCTGCGGCATTTTCCCAATCGACGGCGTCACTCTCGACTATCTGCGCTTGACTGGCCGTTCCGAAGAACAGATCGCATTGGTTGAAGCGTATGCCAAGGCGAACAAGCTGTGGGGCGACACCACCGATCCAAACTACGTCGAACCGCAGTATTCCGAATACCTGGAACTCGACCTCGGTACTGTCGTACCGTCGATCGCTGGCCCGAAGCGCCCGCAGGATCGCATCAAACTGTCTGAATCCAAAGCGAAATTCGTCGAAACCTTGCCCGCGTACGAAACGGACAAGACCATGCAGGAGCCGGTTGCCGTTTCCACCGACTTCCGCGGTGACTTCGACATCACCAACGGTGATGTGGCGATCGCATCCATCACCTCGTGCACAAACACATCCAATCCGTCCGTGATGATCGCAGCCGGTTTGATTGCACGCAACGCGCATGCCAAGGGTTTGAAGCCCAAGCCGTGGGTCAAGACCTCGCTCGCACCGGGTTCCCAGGTTGTGGCCGACTATCTTAAGGCGGCTGGCTTGCAGGACGATCTCGACGCGCTCGGTTACCAGCTGGTCGGTTTCGGCTGCGCCACCTGTATCGGCAACTCCGGCCCGTTGCTGCCGGAAATCTCCGAAGCCATCAACGCCAACGATCTGACTGTCACCTCAGTGCTGTCGGGCAACCGCAACTTCGAAGGCCGCATCAGCCCGGACGTCAAGATGAACTACCTGGCATCACCGCCGCTCGTCATCGCCTATGCGCTCGCTGGCACCATGGATTTCGATTTTGAAACCCAGCCGCTTGGCAAGGATCCGGACGGTAATGATGTGTATCTGAAGGATATCTGGCCCACCAATGGCGAGGTTGCCGCCGTGGTGGACGGTACCGTCAGCCGTGAGATGTTCCTGAAGGATTACGCTTCCGTATTCGAAGGCGACCGTCGTTGGAAAGGACTTGACGTTCCAGAAGGCGAACTGTTCGCATGGAATGAGGATTCCACCTACGTGCGTAAGCAGACGTTCTTCGATGGCATGAAGGCCACACCGGATCCCGTCGAAGACATTCATGGCGCCCGCGTGCTCGCACTGCTCGGTGATTCCGTGACCACCGACCATATTTCTCCAGCCGGCGCGTTCAAGGCTTCCAGTCCTGCTGGCAAGTACCTGACCGACCGTGGCGTCGAACCGAAGAACTTCAACTCCTATGGTTCCCGTCGAGGCAATCATGAGGTCATGGTACGTGGCACGTTCGGCAATATCCGACTGCGCAACCAGTTGCTTGCGTCCGTAGGAGAAGAGGTCACTCCGGGCGGTTTCACCTACGATTTCCTCGACCAGAAGCCGACCACCATTTTCGAGGCGTCCCGAGACTACATCGAACACGATGTGCCTCTGGTGGTACTTGCCGGTAAGGAATATGGCACTGGCTCCTCCCGCGACTGGGCTGCCAAGGGAACCGTCATGCTCGGCGTCAAAGCCGTCATCACCGAAAGCTTCGAACGTATCCATCGTTCGAACCTGATCGGCATGGGTGTGCTGCCGCTGCAGTTCCCCGCAGGCGACTCCTATGAGAGCCTCGGCCTTGATGGCACCGAAACGTACGATATCGCCGGTGTTGAAGAATTCAACAATGGCATTATTCCGAAGACGGTGCATGTCACCGCCACCCATAGCGACGGTTCCACAACCGAATTCGACGCGGTCGTGCGCATCGACACCCCAGGTGAGGCCGACTACTACCGCAACGGAGGCATCCTTCAGTATGTGCTGCGCAATCTCATGAAATAAATAATCACATGATTGAGATCGGCAAGTGACAAAGCCCGTGTCGCACTGAGCAATGCAGTATGACACGGGCTTTGTTGATACCGGTTTTTCATGCGTTTGATACTACGGCGGAATCGGTCTGTCTCGTCACATTGTTGACCCAACGATACTTTCGATAATGCAGCAAAGCAGGAATCATCTTGATGCATTCGTCGGTATTCAGCAAAGCATAGACCGCCAATACCGGCAACTTCCACACGAAAGCCGCCAACAGACCGACCGGTACGACGACAAGCCACATAACGCTCGCATCGCAGACAAGTCCGAACCGGGAATCGCCTCCGGCAGGGAAAATACCGGCGATAGTCAGATTGGCCATGCACCCGCATGCCGCATAATAGGCGCAGATAAACAGCATAACCGACAGATAACGCGTGGCCTGCGGCGTCAATCCCGCCCACTGCAACGCCAAAGGACGTGCCGCGATAATCAACAGGCCGGTTCCAACGCCAACTGCCGCCACCAGTACACAGAGCCTGTCGCCCATAACCTTCGCCTGATCGAAAGCATTGCGGCCAAGCAGATTACCGACAAGAATGCCGCCCGCATTGCCAAGGCCAAGACTCAAACAGACCAACAGATCCTTGACGATATTCGCAATGGAATTGGCCGCCACCGCATCCGTACCAAGATGACCCATAATCACGGTGTACATGGTGAAACCGCAGCCCCAAACCAGCTCATTGCCAAGCACGGGCAGACTATACTTCCAAAAATCCTTCTGCAACGCCACATCCGGATGCAACATCATCGACAACCGCAAACGTGGGCGGCCATTGCGGCTGGCTACAAGCACAGACCACACCAGTTCGATGGCTCGGGAAATCACCGTGGAAATCGCCGCGCCGAAAATACCCAATGCGGGTAAACCGAACCAACCATAGATCAGCACCGCGTTCAGCGCAACATGCACGATCACGCCAACCGTGCTTACCGTCATTCCGGTGACCGCCGCACCCACATTCTTCATCAGACACAAATACATTTGCGACAAACCGATGAACAGGTACGAAACCGACGAAACCCGCAAATACTGTGAGCCGATGGCAATCAGCGTCGCATCGTTCGTCATAATCGACATCAACGTTTCCGGAATGAGTAGCGTCAATGCGAAAAACACCAGCGACAATCCGCCGGCATACAGCATGATGAACGCCAAGACACGTTCGACGGCATTCGTGTTGCCCGCACCCCAATACTGGGCCACCAGAATGCTCATGCCAAGCGTGAGCGCGGCAAGACACAAACTGAAAATGAACTGGAACTGCGTGGCAAGAGACACTGCCGACAGCTCGTTTTGACCGACGTTCGTCAGCATAAGAGTGTCGGCGCACGATGACAGCGCCAGCATCAGTTGTTGAAACGTGATGGGCAGGGCGAGCGTCAACGTCTGTCGAAGAAACTCGCGCCAAGTGATGGAAGATTGCATGATGATGTGAGGATGGTGCGGTGCGTTTTACTGAATCGAATCCTTCCAAGCGTGATATTCCGCTGCCTTGCCTTCCCAATATTCGCGGTCGGCGTCGGTGATCTCACGGATCACATGGCATGGATTGCCGACTGCCACCGAATGCGAAGGAATGTCCTTGACCACCACTGATCCGGCACCGATCACCACATCATCGCCGATGGTGACGCCAGGGCCGACCACCACATTGCCGCCGAACCAGACATCGTTGCCAATGGTGATCGGACGAGCGCCTTCAGGGCCGGAGGAACGCACCGTCGCATCGATCGGATGATACGGCGTGTACAGGCCCACTCGGGGGCCGAAGAACACGCGGTCGCCGATGGTGATGCGTGCCACGTCAAGGAAAATGCAATCCATGTTGGCATAGAAATTCTTGCCGATGAACGTGTTGCATCCATAATCGCAGTTGAATGGGGGTTCCACGAATCCACCCTCTCCAAATGCGCCGAACAGTTCGTGAAACAGTTCGTCACGTTCTTTGAACGCGTCATATTCGGACGTGTTGATGGCCTGCACCAAGCGACGCTTGCGCATATTCGCTTCCTGCTGTTGCGGACTATCGGCCACATACAGTTCGCCGGAGAGCATACGCTCCCATTCGTCGCGTGCCGGATGATTGGTGGGTTCCACCATGCTGCCTCCTCTGCTGTATTACGTCAATCGATTGACGTGACATATCATGTTCCATTCAACGGCATCATTATTCGTTGACACTGTATTTCGTTGTATTATCGTTCTTGATTTTCGTATTATTTACCGTATCCACTGATGGGGTATTGCATGGGACAGATGGGATTAGACGTTCGTGACGTGCAGGTCGGACAAAACGAACAAACGGAACAGCCTGAACTTGCGCAAGACGGTCGTCTTCCATATGAGTTCATGCCGGTCACCAACTGGGGACGCAAGCCCAACGGCGCGGAAATGGTGCAATATGATGCGCCGATGTTCTTCTCATTCACCGAACATTCGCTGCTGCATCAGTATCCGAACATGCGCGCGGAATGCCATTGGCATATCGACTTCGAATTCACCCACATCATCCGTGGACACATGTGGTATTTCGTGAACGGCGAAAGCATTCGTCTCGAAGAAGGCCAAGGCATTTTCGTGAATTCGCGCCAATTGCATTACGGTTTCACCGAGGACGGCACCGATTGCGAATTTTCCTGCACTCTGCTGAACCCTTCATGCATGTGCATGCCGAACATGGTTTATGAACGCTTTGTGGCTCCGTTGATGGCGGACGAACGGCTCCCGTACATGGTGTGTGATCCTGAAGATGAGCATGGATCCGCGTTGCTGGAATGCATGATGCGGCTGCATGATGCGAAATTCGGTCAGATGCCGGCTGCCCAGACCATGCATCCCGCCACCGTTGACAATATGAAATTAAAGGATGATACGGCATCGTTGACCGTGCTCAGCTGTTTTTATACGATGGTGCGTGAACTGACGGCCATAGCGGGCGAACATGGCAAGAATGGTTCTTCCAAATACGACAGGAAGAATCCGAAGATTGCTATTTTGAGCAAGATGATTGATTACGTGCAGCACAATTACGTTCGACAGATCACCCTGGAGGAGATTGCTTCAGCAGGGTCCGTCGGCCGTACGAAATGCGCGCAGATCTTCCATGAGATGGTCGATCAGACGCCGATTGAATTCGTCAATGACGTGCGTATGAGAGCTGGAGCGGAAATGCTGGACACCACATCGATGCCGGTTTCCGACATCGCCAAAAAACTTGGTTTCTCATCATCGACATTCTTCACGCGCACGTTCAAGCAGTACATGCATACGACGCCCACAGCCTACCGGAGGAATATGCTCAAGTAGACCGTGGACGTCGTATGCGATCGTCATGCGGCTGCCACAGTGTTGGCGTCGACTACTTGGCCAACTGCGTTGTGGCGGGGGAGGCCAACGTCGGGCGGGCTCGCCGAATGCGTCCCAAGGCCAAGCCCAGACAGATGAACGCTACCGCGAACATTGCCACCAATCCGGTTGATGACGCCCACGCGCCGTAGTCCACGCCGCTCGAGGAGGCCGTACCCAGTCCGAATACGTGGTCTATCGATGAGCAGAGCCACCATCCAGGCAGCAGTTTTCCGATGATGATCATGGGATCTGGCATCATATCCACGGGGAACGCCATACCGGAAGTGAACATGACCAGCAGAGCGAACACATTGACGAAACCGTTCGTTGCCATTTCATTGAAACCGGATGACCCCAACAGAAATCCGCAAGCGATCGCCATAAGCGTGTAGACCATCAGCGACACGAACGACAAGCCTACGTTCACGGCATTCAGGCCGGTAAAGGACACTCCGGCCAGCGCCATCAACAGGAATGTCACCGCGGTATACGCAGCACATACCAGCAGACCGAACGTCCCGCATGTCAGCATTTGCTGCGCTTCCAACGACACCAGACGCGCGGGGGACGAGTAGAGCCTGCGGCGGATTTCGTTGTCGTTGAATGTGCTGACCACGAGGAACGTGCATACCGGCATGACCAGCAACAGTGGATACAAGCCGGTTTTGAGCGTGCCCGCGAATGCCGATGAGCCCGGTGTGGTGCCGTCGTCTTCAGAGTCCGAGGACACCACGGCGATATGCGACTGTTTCATATCGGCGGTGGCAGCATCCAACGTCGTTGCCATGGCGGCGTCGAGCGTGCGCTGTGCCTGCGGCATGCCGAGATAGGCGGTACGCGTCAGCGAAAGAAACTCGTTGACTTTCAGCTGTGCGAGCGATCCGGCTCCGGAAGCATAACTGACGACGGTATCTATGGTCGGTTGCGTAGCCGTGGCGTTATCCGCATACTGCAGATAACGCTCGGCGAAACCTTGTGGCACAATCGCAATCAAATCAACATAATTCGATGCGACAGCCTGCTGCAACGATATGGAATCGTCATCAATGGTGACCATCTCACCGTCCAAAGCGAGGTAGGAACGCAACGATTGAGCCACATGCTCGGCGTCGTCATCACGGTCGATTACCGCAATACGGGCGGATTCCGGCTCATACGTCGTCGCTCTGGCAGCTGTGGAGCCACGCATGATCTGCCAGCTGATGGAAAACATCATCGTGCCGATCAGCACCAAGTAGATAATCACATACAATTTGCGCGCTTTGAGAATGCGCAGTGCTGCTTTACAAGTGTTCATAGCGTTGCCTCCTCAACAGAACGGTCGCCATACCAAGACAGACCAAGCTCATCGCAGCCAATACGCCCACCGTGGCAAAGAACGGGCGGAAACTGTCGTAATACAGAATGTCGTAGAACAGATTCGTAATCTGTTGCGCCGGATTCAACATGCTCAACAGGGGCGCATGCTGCGCTATCTGATCGCTTAAATCCATGGCGAACGAGCCATACAAACCGGAAAACAGCGACAGCGTGCATGCCAAGGCCGTGCACAATCCCTGCTTGGCACTCGTGGAAACACCCTGTATTGCGCCGATCAACGTGCCGAACGCGCTTGTGGCGAATGACGCCATCAAGCACGCGCCCAAGCCGGCCCATTCACGACCGCCGAGAGAAATCTGGCAGCCGAAACGAATGTACAGCATGGCCACGGTCAGACTTAGGAACGAGCAGATCCAACTGGAAAGAAAACCTGCCAGCAGCTGTTGCAGTTTCGGCAGGGGAGCGACGGAACGGCGAATGCCAAGTGCCGACAGGTTTGCCTGGGCCAACGATACCGCGTTCACCGCGAAACTCATGGCCATCATCGCGGCCATGCCGAGCAACGCGTAATAGTAGCGTGCGGTGCCGCTTGGCTTGAAATTCGTCAGCTGCACTTCCTTCGTGAACCCACTCGACGAGCCGATGCTGCCGGTGAACGCGTCATCCAACAACGCGAACGGATTGTGCTGCGCGGTATTGATCACCACGGCGGTGTTGCGATTGTACAAGTCCACGATATTGCCCAACACCGTCAGGGAAATATCCAGACCACTGCTCGACGCCATCACATCCGTGGCGGATGTTTGCGTGGCTTGGGAAATGGCCAGCTGCAGTTTCCCACTACCGTCGACGGACAGTCTGCCCTGCGCCTTGGCGTCAAGCAGCGCTCGATCCGCGGCTTCCATAGATGCGGCTTCCGTGACGGTGATGAGTTTCGGCATGGCGTCACCGTCATCATCGACCTTCGCATGATCGCCATCGGCACCGGTCGCGCCAGTATCGGACGAAATGCCGTCGACCAGCATCTGCGCGCCCGGAGAGGCGCGCCAATCGTCGTTATTTACCACGACGACGTCAACCGTGTGCAATGCGTAACTTTCCGCGATATTGCCGAACATGCCATTGAACATGGTCGCCAGAATGATGGGAAAGGCAAACAGCCAGAACAGCTGCGCTTTCTCCCTGAAATGCAATTTCAGATTGACCAGCAATGTCTGCAACATAATGTCAAACCTTTCGAACCATGATTCCGTCAGTCACGCAACGCCGTGCCGGTCAGTTCAAGGAACACATCGTTCAGCGTCGGCTGCCGGGAGGAAAGATGCCCGATATTCGTGCCATTGGATTTCAGCAACGTCAACACGTCAAGAAGATTGTGATCGCCCCTACGGCAACGTACCGTCAACTCATGACCGTCATAATCGGCGCTCATCACACATGGCAGCGCACGTAACTGTTCCAATGCCTGCTGCGTTCCCGCCTCATGATGCAAGCCACCCAGATCGTCGGTTTCCACACTGATGCGTTCGCCGGTGTCGATCATCGCCTTCAACTCGTCGGCGGTGCCCAAGGCCAAATGCCTGCCATGATCCATGATGAGAATGCGGTCGCAGATCTGCTCGACCTCCTCCATGTAATGGCTCGTGTAAATCACCGTCGCGCCTTCGTGGTTAAGACGCTGAATGCCCTCCAGAATCGCATTGCGGCTTTGCGGATCGACGGCGACGGTCGGCTCATCGAAGAAAATCAGATCCGGCTTATGCGCCACACCGCATGCGATGTTCAAACGACGAAGCAAACCTCCCGACAATTTCGACGGACGGAACCTGCGGTAATCGCGCAAGCCCACAAAATCCAGCGCATCCTCAACCAGCGCATGACGGCGTGCCCTGTCAGGCACATACAGCGAGCAGAAATAATCGATATTCTCCTCAACCGTCAATTCATTGAACACAGCCACATTCTGCGGTACGATGCCGATGCGGCGTTTCAGCGCATAACTGGTCGGGCCAATCGGTTCGTCAAACACACGTACCGTGCCCTCATCGAACGTCAACAATGCGAGAATGCAGTTAATCGCCGTGGTCTTGCCGGAACCGTTCGGTCCAAGCAAACCGAAAATCTCACCTTGATGCACGTCAAGATCGAAATAGTCAAGCGCCAGCATATCCCCATACCGTTTGACCAGCTTCGACACCTTGACCGCGCTGCTGGAGCTCTCACCTGTTTGCCTTTCCATACGCTCGCTCATCGGCTCTCCTTACCTCACATGTTCCAACAGCGATAACCGCCGTTTACGATAGTGATTCCATTGTCTCCGACCAAACGGCGACGACATGGTGTCTGAGGTCATAAACCTGGCGCAACACAGCCATATGGAAGATGACAAATGTCACCTTCGTGGCAAAGATGGCCCGCAACGGCGGCAACGTACACTACGCTGGGAAGACATAACCACAAGAAGCGGCGACGATGGAGGAAGGCATGCGGCGATTATTGCTTCAGGCCATATTCCTCACGTTCGGGCTGATCGCAAACCTGTATATCGTCGGAGACGTATCGGCTGAACTGGTATGCGGCGCGTTGCTGGCCATATGCTGTGCCGCGGTAGGGGAATACGCGCGCTCGTCGGCATGGACCATCGCCATACTGTTGATGTTGGATTGCGGCGCATGCTTCACGCCATCATGGTGCGCGATGATGCCGGTCGCCGCATACAACGCGGCCATGCTGCCCGCCATATCACAGAACGTCGAACAACCCCGTGCGGGACGGAACCATGCCGGCTTGCGTTCGCAATTGCCGAACATGCCGCAATACGATGCGATGCAAATCACGACGGTCATCGCACGATGGGTGTGGATCATTCCCGTAGTGGCGACCTTGGTCCGTTGCCGTAATGCAGGCGCGCATGCGGATGATATGGGAGCTGCACTCATCGCCGTACTGCTGGCATTGCATGTAGTGTTGGGATTCATGGTTGGCCTGTTGTGCGCGCGCAATGTCACGCTCACCCGGCAGAACAGGCGGCTTCAGGATTCCAAACGTGACCAGATCCGCCGGCTGCGCTCGCAATTGGCGGAAAGCGAGGAAGATCGCGCCGCGTCGGTTCGTGTGGCCACGCTCGCGGAGCGTACACGCATAGCGCGCGAGATTCATGACAATGTCGGCCATATGCTTACCCGGGCCATCATGCAGTCCGAAGCGGCCCAAGTGGTGGCTCAGGTTTCTGGTCAGGAGCAGGCGGCTCAAGGGTTCGCGCAGATTCACGACACGGTGGGCGAGGCGATGACATTGGTGCGGGGCGCGGTGCATGATCTGAAAGACGAAGGCACGGATTTCGTGGCGCAGATTGAGGCATCCGCGCATGGTTTGGACGATTCCAGTACAGTGAACGTCACCTTGAGCAACGGCATCGATGCGGCTCCGGCCGCGGTGTCACGCTGTTTCGCCACGACGATTCGCGAGGCGTTGAACAATACGATTCGCCATAGCATGGCGCGCAATGTCGATATCACCTTGCGTGATTTTCCTGCGTTATGGCAGCTGCGCATACAGGATGATGGCGCCCTGTGGAACGATGGCTCCCAAGGAAACATCAACGGTATGATGGGGGAGTCTTCCGCTCGTTTTCGTCAGTTCCATGATGCCGCGCGTACGGCGACGATGCGTGATGCTTCAGGCATTGGATTGGCGGATATCGAGGAGCGTGCGCGGGCGCTCGGCGGTACCGCGGTGTGCGGCCCGTATCATGAGGGGTGGCGGGTGTTCGTGTCCATTCCCAAAACGGACGATGATGCGGCAGCGTCCGCAACAACGAAGGAGAACGTATGATGCGAGTCGCAATCGTCGATGATGATCCAATCGTATGCTCGTCGCTGTCCACGATTCTCAAAGCGACAGGCACGGCCGATATTGCATGGACGGCCTATGATGGCGAAACCGCGGTAGGTCAGTATGAAGAAGATAATCCGGACGTGCTGCTGATCGACGTGCAAATGCCGGTTATGGACGGTCTTGCCGCGTCGCGAAAGATCATCGACGCCCATCCGAATGCGAAAATCCTGATACTTACCACATTCGCGGACGAATCGTACATCGCCGAGGCGTTGGAAATCGGCACCAAAGGCTATCTGATCAAACAGGATGTCTCATCGGTGATTCCCGCAGTGCAGTCGGTGATGGCCGGACAGGTGGTTATGGGAGCGCAGGTGTTGCGGAAACTGCATGTCAATAAAGCGAGTCAGACGCAGCGTCACGTTTCGCAAGCTGGCGATAACGGGGAAAATCGTTTTTCCGGTCGTTTCGCGAATCTCACTGAGCGCGAGCGGGACGTGATGCAACTGGTCGCCGAGGGGTACGACAATCGTGAGATCGCTGCGAAACTGTTTTTAAGCGAAGGCACGGTTCGCAATCGTATCAGCGATATTCTCGCGAAAACGAACGTTACGAATCGTACGAAACTTGCGGTCGAATGGCTCGCATGCCAATAGGAAACCGTCGATAAACGGCAAACTCATCAAAACGAACAGCGTTTTCAGCGCTTGCGTAGGCGATAGGCCTTCCACACGTCGCTAAGCTTCTGACCGTTCGACGTGCGCTTCCACACGGTCAATCCCGCCGAACCGCCACCGACGGCACGGGCCGCTGCGGTTGGTGTGGAGTACTCGCTGCCGTCATCCAGTCGAAGCTTGCCTTCGGCGGTGACGGTAGCCACCCAACGTTCGCCCTTGCGCGGTCGGTCCCATACCAGCGTCTCACCGGGAATGAGCAGACCAGCGGCGAGCACCTGCGCGATGGACACGCGTTTGGATGTTGGGGAGGTGGACGTGTCCGTGACTCGCAACGACTCCTCACTGAGCGTGGATAGGTCATTGCGCTCGGCATCGTAACGGATATTCCAATAATCGGCGATCAGACGAATGGTTTCATCCTGGCGGTATTGCAAGGTTTGTGGCGTACAGTCCGCAATGTCGGCAAGCTCGGCGGTGAGCGGGAAGCGTTTGGAACTCGCCGACAGCAGCATACGGTCACGACGGTCCGTATAGGATGCCAATCCCGCGATCTGCTTGTCATTAGCCTGACTGAGCGCAAGATTGCCGATGCGGTTGACCCAATGGTCGCGTGTCGCCTCAGACCATGATGCAAACGATGAGTCGGAGGCGACCTGTTCCGGCATGATCGGCAGCGCGTTGAGGCTGCGTGGTCGGGTGATACGATGCCCGGCCCGCTGCTCGTTGGCCCGAACCAGAAGCAGTTTCTTCATGGCGGGACTGGTCTGCAGGTCGCCACGCAGATGCGCGAGCGCGTTGCGGCGGTCTTCGTCGGTGATGAGTAATCCTCGGATTTGTTGGATGGTGTGGTTTTTATCGAGGTCGCGAATGGTGCTGGCTGCGCGTGTGCGTCGGTTGAGCGGGGTTTGCCTGTTGAGACTGTCCACGCCGGTTACGCGTTCTAGGGCCGCGAGTACGTCGTGAAGTCGTTCAAGGTCGTGGAGTTGAGGTTCCTCGAGGTTTTTGTTCGACGTGCGCGAGGCTGCGGCAGTGTGTGTGCCCGGCGTGGAGAATATGCGTGTGTCGGGATTGCCGAGGTTGCGTATGGAGTTGACGAGCGCCCACATGGCTACTGGTTTCCAGTCGGTGGTTTGGTAGTCGTTGAGGGATACGAGTTGGCCAATGATATCGTCTGGCAGGTTGGCGTCGGTCGGGTGTTCGATGATGCGCCATGCGTTGGCGTAGGGTGCGAGCAGGTCGTCGATGAAGGAGATGACGTTCTGCTTTTTGACGAATGGTTTGAGCACGTCCTTGCGGAATTCCTCAAGTAGTTGTGTGCAGACGGCTTTGTGCGAGATGATGAGATGGATGTCGCTGAAGAATTCTTCGAGCGTCTGTGCGTCGTCGCCGAGTGGATCCATGATGTCGTCCCAGCGTGAAGCGTAGGCGTTGCGTGCGGCGGGGGAGATTTCGGCGATGGTTCTTGCTTTGAACACGTCGGATGCGGTGAGGGGAACTCCGCGCATGTTCATGACGTCGAAAATACGGTGTGCGCCGGCGAGATCGTCGGTGGTTACGATGACGAGGGTGACTTCGTTGACGAGGTATGATGCGAATGCGCGGCGGTCTTGTGTGGGCATTTTCGCGAGTTCGTCGAACACTTGTCTGGTGTTGATGGCGATGTTGCGTTGCGCGTGCGATTCGATATCGTTGTCGCGCAGATCGAACAGTCCCTCCAGATCGCCTTCCTGCACGTACATGCGGAAGAAGTTGGTGTCGCGTTCGCGGAGTTTGAGACGTGGTTCGGCTTTGATGCCGCGTAGTTTGTCTCCTGGCTCGACGATGAGGTCGTTGAGGCTTTCCACGAGTTCGGGGTCGTCTTCCAGATCGCGGAGCACGGAAATGATGATGGAAAGTGAGATGAGGCGTTGCTGTCCATCGATGACTTGGTATTTGGTCTGTCCATCATGGACGAGGATCAGCGATCCAAGGAAATACGGCGTGTCCGGGTCGTGGCATGCGTCCTGCAGATCGGTGACCAGTTGCGCGATGTTTTCCGTTTGCCAAGTATATGCGCGTTGGAATGATGGGATTACGAACCGGTAATCCGAAGTGAAGATTTTGCCTAAAGGCTTTTCCGTTGCACTGATTGACATGGCGTTCCCCTCATTGCGTTGCTCTGTGTTCAAGTGTACGAGTGCATGATGTCATAGTCGTGGCGGCAGGTCGGCTCGTTCTACCAAACGGGCCATCTGCACGCGGCCCATGCAGAGTTTATCTGCGGCGGATGAAATATGCGCTTTGACCGTGCGTTCTGAAATGAACATTTTCTCGCTGATTTCCGCATTGGTGAAGCCCTCGGCCGCGAGAATCACCGCTTCGCGTTCGCGTTCCGGCAAGGCGTCGAGCATGGCACGGGCCTCATCGCGCCGCGACTGAGGCTGGTGCTGATGCAAATCGCCGATGAGCTGCCGTTGACTTGCCGGATTGAACTGTGGCTCCCCTTCGCACACGTCGGCCACACGGCGGATGATATCTTCCGGAGCGTCCGTTTTCGATACGAATCCTTCCGCGCCCGCTTCGATGGCGCGTTCCACCGTGTTGTTTGGACTCAGCGACGTCAGAATAAGCACATGCGGAGGATCGGGAAGCATGCGGAGCTGACGAGTGGCTTCAATGCCATCCATGCCGGGCATGGCGATATCAGCCAGCACGACATCAGGAGGATTGTGCGACGCATGTTCGATGGCGTCTGCTGCGTTGGTGCAGGCGAAGGCAACGCTGATGCGTCCGGAGGAATAATCCTCCAAAATCAGACGCATCATCTGGCAGATCATCGGATCATCATCAATCACGCCGACGGTGATCGGCTGCTCGTCATGGTTGCGTTCGGTGCTCACCCAACCCATGGTAGCCGTACATCAAGGTGGAAGACGTTATGTTGGTCAAAACCGTATTGGCATGTTCCGCCAGCCTGCTGTATGCGTTTGGCCAAACCAGGAAGACCGGCCCCCTTCCTGGTGTCTGCCATATGCGAGGGGGATTGCGGCATCGTCGGATTGCTGACGTGCACATGCACCCCTTGCGGGGGGTTCGCATCGACCTGCAACGACACCGGAGCGCCAGGCGCATGCCTGCGCACATTGGTCAATCCCTCCTGTACCACGTGATACGCAATCACGCCGATGGACTCATCTAACTGCCCCAGCTGTTGAACGTCGATCCACGTATCAATCCGCATATTCGCGGCACGGGCGTCGTCAATCAACTGCAGCAATGAGTCACGGGTCAACGACGCTTCGGCATCATTCGCAGCCAACTGCAGGCGAGCATCCTCCGGATGACGAAGCATGTCAATCACACTATGCGCCTCATCCAACGCGCCGGAGGCCTGCCTGCGAATATCCTCGGTAGTGCCGGCGATCTTTCCAGCCATACCAGCCACATTGGCATTGCCCAACTGCTCGGCCTCAGCCTTCAATTTCCTAGACTCGGCCTGCAAAGCGCTCGCATTCAATGCAAGCAACGACAGCGAATGAGCCAACGTATCATGCGCTTCCGCGGCTATCGCATCGGCAAGCTGCTGATTGTCAAGCGTGGTCCGCAACCTGCTCACCTGCTCGTTGGCCGACTGAGCCTTCGCTTCGGCCACGCGCGCAAGGGCGCGCGAGCGAATATGCAATCCGGCCAATGTGGCGATCGCCACCGCAATCAGGGCAACCACAACGGCGCTCGCGATGATCGTTCTTTCGTCGACAAGCATCACCATGGTATTGCCATACCGAACTCCGGTATATGGTTTGGAGAAGATCGCATGCCAGATCGAAGCCTCGGCAGGATGCAAAGCGTCTCGCACCTGGGACCAGATCGTCGTTGTCGCCGCGGCAAGCACTGATCGAAGCGTCACTTTGGTTCCCTGTCTCCGCGCAAGCAGAGAAGTCAACGCCATAAGCGCGATCAGCGAATCGTAGGGGAGCGCCACCACCAGTAGGCATGCGGTCCAGAACACGGCTTGCGGGTAACTGTTGCGAGCCAGAAGAATCAAACCCGAAGGGATCGCAACGAGCACGCACGCGATCATCCACAAGTAGGGGGCACTATCCTGCGCATACTGTTGGGATGCGAAAGACACCTGCGCCAGACAGGCGAAACTCGCGCACACCACCATCGGCACCGTGCACCAGATTCTGGTGCGCACTGGCACTTCGGCGGTGGAAGAGTTTGTGATCACGCTCATGACTCCCATTATCGGCATACTCATGGAAACATGCCATTGAGCTATCGGGCATGATGGCGCAAGCCGCGCGCCCCAAAGTGCAGGCAGGAATGGACTTTCGTCCAATACCGGGAACGAAGCCGATCCCGTAGGCTCGAAAGTGTTCCGACCACTTCGAGAAGAAAGAAAAAGATCATGAGTGAGTTCAACAATGCTCCGATTCCCAACGGCGGCCCGGCAGCGCCGAACGGTATGAGACCCGCGCCGATCATGCCGTCCCCGGCTCCGCAAGGCACGACGGTATGTGGCATCGTGGGAGTGGTGTTCGGCGCGCTCGGCTTGGTGCTGAGCTTCATTCCAATCATCAACAACATCGCGGCGATCTTCGGACTCGTCGGCGCGGTATTGGCGATCGTGGCCATCGTGGGCACGTTCCGAGGCAAAAAGCGTGGCAAAGCCCTGTCCATAGTCGCGGCGGTGCTGTCGGTGTTGGCCATCGTCATCACCTTGGCCATGCAATCGGCCGCCAGCAAGGCGCTTGACGACATCACGGGCACAAGCACGTCGCAATCCTCGTCGGCGGACGCCGATAAGGACGCCAAAACCGATGATTCCACCAAAACCGACACCAAGGCGAAAGACGAGCAAGACATGGAAGGCGATCTCACCGATATGCACGTCAAAATCGTATCCGCAGTGCGTTCCGGCAACGACTACAACAATCAGCCGACCGTGCTCGTCACCTACGAGTGGACCAACAATACCGATAAGAACAACTCCTTCGCCGTGCTGGCTAATCCGAAAGTGTTCCAAAACGGTCAGGAACTCGACACCGCCATGTACTTGGACAATCCGGAAGGCTACGATTCCGGCTCCTATCTGTCTGAACTGCAGCCAGGAGCAACCGGCACGGTAACCCTCGGATATGTGCTTAAAGACGATTCCGAAATCACCGTCGACGTGACGAACCTTCTCGATTTCAGCGACACCGCCAAAGTGACGTACAAGTTCGCCATCTGACATGGCATGTCCCAGTCTTTCGCGTCCGGCACACTCCCCGTGTCGAACGCGAAACCTATGCGGGCTTTGAAGAAATCATGAGATTAAGCCAATATTCATGAAATCGTCAGGAAAATGCCGTATCGTGATGCGCAATCGAGCAAAAAGGAGCGATTATGGCATTCGGTCAGCAGCCCCAGGGTAACAACGCCCAGAATAACGGCTTCAACAATCAATACCAGTACAACCAACAGTACAACCAGTACAATGCGCAGCCACAGTACGCCTATGCGCCCAACGGTACCGCCGCAGTCAACGTGCAGGCCACCTATTCCTACGAGCAGGCCGAACGCAGTTCCGTCAACAGCGCATACACGCACATGACCCTTGGTTTGATCGTCACTGCCGTGGTCGCCATCATCACCCAAATGAGCGGCGCGTACCTGGCACTCATCCAAACCACGGGCATCATCGGCATCTTCGCCCCCGCCGTCATTGAAATCGTGCTTGCCATCTACCTTGGCGCGCGCATCCATACAATGAAGGTCTCCACCGCATACGTCATGTTCTACGTGTATGCGGCGCTCATGGGCTTCACCCTCAGCACCATCTTCATGGCCTACGATCTTGGCACCATCGGCATTTCCCTCGCATTGTGCGCCGGCTTCTTCTTCGCGCTCACCATGTTCGGACGCACCACCAAGATCAACATGCTCAAGGCCGGCCCCATCCTTTTCGTCGGCCTCATCGTGCTTATCATCGCCGAAGTGATTCTCATGATCTTCGCCCCCGGCAACACCACCCTCATGATCGTCTCTGCCATCGGACTTCTGCTCTTCGCCGGCATGACCGTCTACGACGCCCAAGCCACCCGCGCCATGCTTGAACAGTATTCCGCCCAAGGCCCCGAAATGGTCAAGAAGGTTTCCATCCTTTGCGCACTGAATCTGTATTTGGATTTCGTGAACATGTTCATGTATATTCTCCAACTCCTCGGCAATCGCGACTGAAATCCAAATGACGGAGCGTCCCCGGCATTGCTCCTCAGTCGGCGTACCTTCGTGCGCCTTCCTTCGGTGCGTTTTGGGGACGCACGCGTCATTTGGCTTTCAGCCTTTGATGGGACATTATTGGCATTGCTCCTCGGTCAACGTAACGGATAAAGCCTGACCAGAATGTGGCCAGGCTTTATCCGTTGGTCAAAGACATGCTTTACGGTGGGTGCTCATGCAGAGAAAAGAGATTGGCGGCATGGCATGCCTCGTACTGGCGGCCCTCATTTGGGGATTCGCATTCGTGTCGCAAGTGCAAGGCATGGACTCCACAACACCGCTGTTCTTCGGAGCCACCCGATTCACCCTCGGATCCATTTCTCTGATACCGTTGCTTTGGTTTCGCCGCAGCACCATAGCGGAACAAGAGCGTAAACGCCGTGAAACCCAGGGAAAACCGTCCATCACCCTCGGTAACGGCGCAATCGTCGCCATGCCGAAATGGGCCGGCAATCCCATCGTGGTCAGCATCATCTGCGGAATCGTGCTTTTCACCGCAAGCACCGTCCAACAATACGGCATCCTTTACTCCGGATCGGCGGGACGGTCCGGCTTCATCACCGCTCTATACATCGTCATGACGCCACTGCTGGCCTTCATCATATTGCGTCGACGAGTGCACCTCAGCGTCATCATCAGCGTCGCCATCTCCGTTATCGGCTTCTACCTGCTGTGCGTCACCGACGGATTCGGATCCATCACCCTGGCGGACATGGTGCTGCTGTTCACCGCAGTCCTCTTCGCCGGGCACATCCTCGTCATAGACACCTTTGGACGAGACATGGACCCCATCCTGCTTTCATTCGGGCAGATCACCACCACCGCGATCATCAGCTGGATTGGCTCTATCATCGAAGGATCCATCGACTGGGCCGGTGCCGCGCAAAGCTGGATCGCCATCGTCTACGCGGGCGTCTGCTCCGCTGGCGTAGCCTATACGCTTCAGGTCATAGGCCAACAACTTGTGCCCCCGACCAGAGCGTCCGTGATCATGTCGCTCGAATCGTTCTTCTCCGCAGTCGGAGGGGCGCTTCTGCTGGGCGAAATCATGACCACTCGAGCCTACCTCGGCTGCGCGCTCATTTTCGCGGGCACCATACTCGCCCAGCTGCCCATCGACCAGCTCCTGCATGCGGCCAAACGCAAACCGGCAGACGTCAGCCGGCCTTAGGGGCCTCGCCAACCTGCGGCGCGCCATTGATATCGCGATGAATGTTCTGCATCTGCGCTTCGACATTCTGCAGACTTCTCGCGCAATCAAGCAACGTCTGCGAATGCTCCGACAGCTTCGCGTCAGGCAAATCCGTCTTATAACGCAGCGCATGCTCCAAACTCGCCCAATAATCCATGGCGATGGTGCGGAACTGCACCTCCACAGGCGTGTAATGCGGTCCGGAAGATAGAAAAACGGGAACCGCATAAATCACATGCAGCGAACGATATCCATTCTGCTTCGGATTCTTAATATAATCCTTCACACGCAACACCTGAATATCGTTCTGCGCGGACAGATAATTCGACACCGAATACACGTCATCGCGATAATTGCAGATCACGCGAATGCCTGCCACGTCAAACAGATTGTCCTTGACCGACTCCACCGTCAACGGCAGATCCTTGCGCCTCAACTTGCCGAGAATGGAATTGATGGACTTCAACCTGCGTTCCATGTGATGGATGGGATTATGGGAGAAACGCACCTGGAACTCGGAATCGAGAATCTCCAGTTTGGTGCTGATCTCATACATCGCGCCCTCATACACCTGCATTTGATCAATGAACTCGGTAATCTGATCGGAAGGCAACGGACCATCGTCGAAAGTCACCGACTTCAGCCGTGCTTGCAGTTCACTGGTATTGATGCGGCTCTGTCTATCAAGTATCACGGTTCCATAGTGTACCCAAAAGGAGCGCGGAAAAACTGAAAAAGCGCTGAAAGCGCCGTCATCCCTCCAATTCCACTGCATGCCACGCTGCATTAAGGTGCATACGGCGCGTGATGGGAATCCCTGCCGATAGCATGGAATGCTATGAACGAAGACATGATGACCGAGGCGGAGCGCGCCTCGAAACTTGCGGAACCTGCCACAGAAGACACCGCCACGCGAGGCAAGGGCGTGTTCTACGTACACACCCTCGGATGCCAGATGAACGTGCACGATTCCGAACGCATCGCGGGTGTGCTCGAAGCGGATGGCTATGTGCCCGCCACCGAAGAACAATACCTCGATCATGACGTGGACCTCATCGTCATGAACACATGCGCGGTGCGGGAAAACGCGGCGGAACGCATGTACGGCACCATCGGCCTGTGGGCCGAACTGAAGCGCCAGCGTCCGAACCTGCAGATCGCAGTCGGCGGATGCATGGCACAGCTCGACCGTGAGAAGATCGCAAAAAAGGCCCCTTGGGTCGATGCCGTGTTCGGTACCAAGAACATTGGTTCCCTGCCTCAGCTGCTTGACCAGGCGCGCATCGAAGGCCATGCGCAGGTCAAGGTCAAAGAGGAACTCAACTACTTTCCAAGCCAGCTGCCCACCGACCGCGCGTCGAAGGTGTCAAGCTGGGTGGCCATCTCCGTGGGATGCAACAACACCTGCACGTTCTGCATCGTGCCTACCACCCGAGGCAAGGAACATGATCGTCGCCCGGGAGACATTCTTGCCGAAATCCGCCAGTGCGTGGACGAAGGCGCCAAGGAAGTCACGCTACTCGGCCAGAACGTGAACTCGTTCGGTTACGGCATCGGCGACCGTTTCGCCTTCTCCAAGCTACTGCGCGCATGCGGTGAGATCGAAGGATTGGAGCGCGTGCGGTTCACTTCGCCGCATCCCGCCGCCTTCACCGACGACGTGATCGCAGCCATGGCCGAAACGCCCAATGTCATGCACCAGCTGCACTTCCCGCTGCAGTCCGGATCCGACCGAATCCTGCGCGCCATGCGCCGTTCGTATCGTTCCGCGAAGTTCCTTGACATTCTGCGTAAAATCCGTGAGGCCATGCCGGATGCGCAGATCTCCACCGACATCATCGTCGGTTTCCCGGGTGAAACCGAAGAGGACTTCCAGAAAACCTTGCGTGTGGTGGAAGAGGCGAGATTCGCGTCCGCATTCACCTTCATCTATTCGCCGCGCCCAGGCACTCCGGCAGCCGAAATGGAGCAGGTGCCGCACGACGTGGTCCAAGACCGGTTCGAACGACTCGTGGCATTGCAGGAACGCATCACCGAAGAAAATCTCAAAACCTTCGAAGGCCGTGACGTCGAAGTGATGGTCACCGGCGCATCTGGCAAGAAGGACGCCGCGACCCATCGTGTCACCGGGCGCGAGAAAACCGGCGTGCTCGTGCATGTCGGTGTGCCCGAAGGCGAGCCGATGCCGCAGGTAGGCGATTTCGTGACCGCCACCATCACCCACGCTGGGCGTCACAACCTCATCGCCGATCCCGATCCGAAGGCGGGGCAGACCTATGCCGTTCGACACTGAACAGACCTTTGAGAAAACAGACAAAACAGGAGACGCCGATCCTGCGATGCAGCGCAAGGTCGTATCCATTGTCGGACCAACCGCATCCGGCAAAACCGGGTTGGGCATTGCCGTCGCCAAAGCGTTGGCGCGCAAAGGCGAACAGGCGGAAATCATCAACGCCGACGCATACCAGATGTATCGGGGCATGGATATCGGCACGGCCAAGGCAAGCCTTGAGGAGCAGGCGCAGGTCAGGCATCATCTCATCGATATCATCGAACCGGACGACGCCATGTCCGTGGCGAGGTTCCAAGAGCTCGCCCGCGAGAAAATAGCCGAACTACAGGCCAGGGGAGTGCGTCCGATCCTCGTCGGAGGCTCTGGCCTGTACGCACGGGCCGCCATCGACGACATCTCCTTCCCCGGCACCGATCCGCAAATACGTATGGCGCTTGAGGAACGGGAAAAAACCGAAGGTGCGGGCGCGCTGTTCGACGAGCTGAAAGCCAAGGATCCCGAAGCGGCGGCGCGCATGGACCCGCACAATCCAAGGCGTACCATCCGTGCGCTGGAAGTCATCGAAGTGACGGGACGACCCTATTCGGCAAGCCTTCCGCACTACCGGTACGTCATCCCCACCGTGCAAATCGGTCTCGATCTGCCGCGTGAGGAACTGGACCGTCGTATCGATATTCGCACCAAGCAGATGCTCGAAGGCGGATTCATCGAAGAAGTGGAACGTATCCGTCCCAAGCTGGGCATCACCGCAGCCAAAGCGCTCGGTTACCAGCAGGTCGTCGACTATTTGGACGGGTTGCGTGACCTGAACGACACGTTCATGGACATTGCGCAGAAAACGAAGCGTCTGGCACGCAAGCAGATGGGATGGTTCGGTCGTGACCCGCGCATCCACTGGCTCCAAGCGCTCAATCCGGCGCTGCTAGACAATGCGATGGCCATCATCGAACATGCCGATGCAGGTGCCTATGACGCCATAGACGCGCAGGCGGACGCCTACACCCAGCATCATCTCGGAGACCTCGCCTGAAATGAAACTCCCGCTGCCGTATTCGTCGAAGCTTTCCACCTTATCCACGGTCTTCTCCGGCTTGGCACCCAACTTGACGGTGACGATCTTGGCGGAATCCAATCAGTGAAATTGCGTGTTCACTTAAGTTAGAAAATGTGTGCGATTCGAGGAAGTGCCATGTCATGGCGCATCCCATGGGTAAAATCATGACCGTTATGGCACGAACAGCATCTTCCAATACGAAATCCGGCGGCAAAGGGTCCACGGGCAAGGCACGTTCCGGCGAGACCAAGGTCATGGACGCGGTCGAGCCGTCGCCTGTGATGGGTGTCTTGACCAAGTACGGACGTGATATCGCATGTTTTATTCTGGTGATTCTCGCGGTAATGTTCTGCGCTTCGGAATGGTTCCGGGTGCAGGGCGTGTTCGGCCGGATGCTCCACGCCTTGGCTTCCGGCCTGTTTGGTCTGATGAGCGTCATCCTGCCGGTCTTTTTGGCGCTGGTGGCATTCAGCCTCATATATGAGACCAAGCGCAAAAGCGGCAATGTGCGTATGGTGGCGGGGTGGTCCATGATTCTGTGGTCCGTCTGCTCCATACTCGATGCGGCGCTCGCGTCCGACGCCCAAGGTTTCGACATGGCGTTGCTGCAGAATGCGGGAGGTCTGCTCGGCTATGTGCTTGGCTGCCCGCTGGCATGGGGGCTTTCCAAGGCGTTCGCCATCGTTATTTTCGTGGTCGTCATTTTGTTCTCGTTGTTGCTGATTACCAATACAGGGGTTCAAGAGATTCCCGACAAAGTACGTGCATTGAAGGTCCGTTTTGGATTCGGTGCAAATAAAAAGGTTGATGACGAGACCGAGCAATTTCCGAACGAAGTGCGTATAGGAGATACCACGCTGTCGTTCGCAGAAGGCGTGCCGGCGCATAATGGAGCCGACGATGTGGCGGCTGAAAAGAAGAAGTCGATGCCGTTCTCCCTCATAAAGCAATGGATATCATCGAAATCCAAGAAGCAGGGCGCTCAGGACGGACTCGATCATTACGACGGTGATGAGGCGTTTCGTAATGCTGCCGAACGGCATGGCGAAACGGCGGAAACCATGCTTGACGAACCATACCAGAGCGTCTCGCGGCCGCGCAGCATTTCATCCGACGAACATTCCGCTCAGGATTTCGGTGGAACCGTCGCCATGCCGCAGACGCCTGTGGTGCGTTCCCTTTCCTCTGACCCAATCGGTTTGGCGAGCGGCACCATGCCGCAGATCCCGGAAACCATTCCGACGGTTGCCGGCCAGGCGGCGTCCGACGAGATCAAATCCGTTGGCGTGGCTGTAGGGGACCCGTGGGCCGTCATCGACGAGGACGGCACGTCCAACGGGTCGCAGGTCATGGTCGATGCGGCGACCAATGAGGTCGTGAACGATCTGGATGCCGGATCGAACGGAGAGGGCGTTTCCGACGAGTCCGGTGAGATTCCGGAGGGCCCCTATCATCTGCCTGATCTCGGCATGCTGAAGCAAGGCGCGCCGCATGCCGTGCACACTCCGGAGAACGATCGTGTGATCCGCGCTCTTACGGTCACATTCCAGCAGTTCAATGTCGACGCTAAAGTCATCGGCTTTCTGCGAGGCCCATCCGTGACCATGTATGAGGTGGAGCTTGGTCCGGGTGTGAAAGTGGAGAAGGTCACCAATCTGCAGAAGAACATCGCCTACGCGGTGGCCAGTTCCGACGTGCGCATCCTGTCGGTGATCGAAGGCAAGTCCGCCATCGGCATCGAAATACCGAACACCGACCGTGAAACCGTGGTGCTTGGCGATGTGCTTCGTTCGGACAAGGCGAGAAACGATCCGAATCCGATGCTCACAGGCGTGGGCAAGGATGTGGAAGGCCATTTTGTAACGGCGGACCTCACTAAGATGCCGCATCTTCTGGTGGCAGGCGCCACCGGTTCCGGTAAGTCCAGCTTCATCAACTCCATGCTGACATCCGTGATCATGAGGGCGACGCCGGATCAGGTGCGCATGATCATGGTCGATCCGAAGCGAGTGGAACTATCGGCATACGCGGGTATTCCACATCTGCTCACGCCGATCATCACCGATCCGAAGAAGGCTGCGCAGGCGCTCGAATGGGTGGTCAAGGAGATGGATGCTCGTTACAGCGATCTTGAATTCTTCGGATTCCGCCATATCAAGGACTTCAATGCTGCCGTGCGCGCCGGCAAGGTGCATGCCCCTGCCGGATCGAAGCGCAAGGTCGCTCCATATCCGTACATTCTGGTGGTCGTCGACGAGATGGCCGATCTGATGATGGTGGCCAAGAATGATGTGGAAAGCTCCATCCAACGCATCACGCAGCTGGCACGAGCTGCAGGCGTGCATCTGGTGCTCGCCACCCAGCGTCCATCGGTCGATGTGGTCACCGGCCTGATCAAGGCGAACATTCCTTCGCGTTTGGCGTTCGCGACCTCGTCGGCCACTGATTCTCGAGTCATTCTCGACTCCACTGGCGCGGAAACTCTGATTGGACAGGGCGATGCGCTGTTCCTGCCGATGGGACAGGCCAAACCGTTGCGTGTGCAGGGCGCATGGGTCGACGAGTCGGAGATCCGACGTGCCGTGGAATTCGTACGCACCCAGCGCAAGCCACATTACCGTGAGGATATCGAGGAAATGGCCAAGGAAGCCGACAAGAAGGCCATTGAGCCGGACGAAGACATCGGCGGCGATATGGATGTGCTTCTGCAGGCGGCGGAACTGGTCGTCACCTCGCAGTTCGGTTCCACGTCCATGTTGCAGCGCAAGCTGCGTGTCGGATTCGCCAAGGCTGGCCGCCTTATGGATCTGCTGGAGTCACGTGGCGTCGTGGGGCCGTCCGAAGGGTCCAAGGCGCGCGAGGTGTTGGTGCAGCCCCAGGACTTGCCGCAGGTGCTCGCCTTCATCAAGGGTGAGACCTCGTCGCTGAGTTCGGGAGTCTCTTCGGCGGCGGATTCCGAAGCGGCGATGTGACTGGGGAACGCTCCGTATGAAACGCAAATTGGTAAGCAAGTAGAAGTGTCAGGGTAACGTGAACGGTATGGAAAAGCAAGAAGAACGCAAATCATCGTTGCTTGACGGCTGGAACGCGCCGCCGAACCTTGTCACCTTCTCTCGTATCATTTTGGTCATCGTGTTTTTGGCGCTGTACGCCAAAGCCGGCGCGTGGGGCGTGGACAACGTCACCATGCGTTGGGTTGCCGCTGTCATCTTCATCATCGCGGCATGCACCGATAAGCTTGACGGTTGGATGGCCCGCAAATACAACCAAGTCACTGAACTTGGCAAGCTGATGGACCCGATCGCCGACAAGCTGCTCACCTGCGGCACACTGATCGTTGCCGCCATCTTCAACGAATTTGGCAATCCGGTGCTGGGATGGGTCGTGACCGCCCTGTTCCTGATTCGTGAGATCGGCATCACCGTCATGCGCTTCTTTGTGATCGACACGGGCGGCAAGGTCATCGCCGCATCCCAGGCAGGCAAATACAAGACGCTCTGCCAGTGCATTGGTCTGGCCATGCTCATGCTGCCTATGTGGAGCTTGGCGCCGGAAGGGGTCAACGACACCCCGATGTGGATGACCGTCTACTACACCATCACGTATGCGCTGATTTATCTTGCGCTGATTCTCTGCCTGTATTCCGGTGGCGAGTATCTGGTCAATACGTTCGGCGGCCGTAAGAAGTCCGCGGGCAAGTCCGGAAAAGAAACCAAGTAGGGCATTCATGACTGAATCTATGGACCAGACGGCTGCCGCCAACCAATCGCAATGCGATGAATTGGCTGCGGCCGTTCTTGCATATTGCGAAACCAATCGTTTCAAAATCGCAGCCGCCGAATCGTTGACGGGAGGCCTGTTGGCCGACGCTTTCGTGCGCGTGCCGGGAGCGTCGAAGGTTTTTCTCGGTTCCGCGGTGACGTATGACATTCGTGCCAAGGCCTCGATTCTTGGCGTAGATGCGGAACTGCTGCGCAGCGAGGGGGCTGTCCATCCTGAAGTGGCCCGCCAGATGGCTGCCGGAACGGCGAGGCTGTATCGGCAGCAGGGGGATGGCGACTGCGTTATTGGATTGTCGACCACGGGAGTGGCGGGGCCTGGACCTGATGGAAATAAACCGGCAGGTCTTGCATATGTCGGTTGTTCCCTGCCGGAGGGGTTCGGAGGTGTTCGCTCTCGGCGAACGGAGGCTTTTGAGCTTCGCCTGCAGGGAGATAGGGAGAGCGTGCGACGCGGCGTCGTGCATTGTATTCTGCAAAAACTGAGGGAGCTTTCAGCGGATTCACAGGAATAATCCACAAAGATGAGTGTTGACCATAGTGGACAGACGTACGCACGAAAAAGGGGCTGATGAATGGAAATGATGACACTCACCAAAGAGCAGAGGGAACTCAAGGCTATGGCTCCTGCGACTGCGCAGGCTGCCGGAGCTCGTGTCAGGGAGCTTACGCCGGCTCAGCGGCGCGCTGTGATGTTCGCGCAGCAGCAGGTGCTTCGTGCGCGCGCTGCGAAAAAGGCCAAGGATGAGCGTCAGGCCGCATTGACGCGAATGTGGCAGGAAGAGGACTCCGATCGGGTACGCACGCATGCTGTGCCGCACGCTCAGGAACAGCCCGATGAGGCTAAGGAGGTTTCGCTGCGTGAAGCCATAGGCCATGTGCTGCGCGACCTGCGCACGCGAGATCATAAGACGCTTCGCGAGGTCAGCGAAAAGGCCGGGGTGTCTTTGGGGTACCTTTCCGAAGTGGAGCGCGGCCAGAAGGAGGCCAGTTCCGAACTGCTGTCGTCCATCGCGCAGTCTTTAGGGCTGTCCACAGCCCAGATGCTTCGCATGGTGGCTGACTATCTCGATTCTGTGGCTGCCTGATTCGAATGTAAGGTTGACGCCCGGCGATTGTTCGCCGGGCGTTTTTCGTGCCTGTACATGGATTCAAGTCTGTGTACACTGGGGCACGTGCAGGAACGTGAATTTTGGCAGTTACTTGAAGAGGTGCTTGGTCGTAGCTATGGTCGAGCGCTGGCGCATGACCAGGTGCTTGATCGTCTTGGCGGCATGACGGCGGTGGACGCGCTTGGCGCAGGTGAGGAGCCGCGAGTGGTCTGGAATGTGTTATGCGACCAGATGGGCATTCCCGATTCCCAGCGTTGGGGCAAGGACCATAACGCGCCTCCTATGCCGGTGCGCTGAGACGTTTTCCGAACACAACACGCCTCTTCGAACAGATGTTCGCATGTTGGGATATAGTTATCCACAGACAACAACCTAGACGGGCTGTTTCCAAATTCTTCAGATCGCGTGAAAACGTTGATTTTCCAAGAAATGTTGGTTATGACTCGTTAGATCGCATATCCTCCGACCACAACGGCCGTTAGATTTGCGGGAACGAATGCCGTGGCCTTACGGTGAAGCCACCATTCGTCATAGTCAGCAAAAGGAGTAGTCATGGCACAGACGAGCGCGGCAAAGGGAGCCGCACAGAACAAGTCCGCGAACGGCATCGACCCGCGTCGTCAGGCTGCGCTTGATACGGCGCTCGCGCAGGTCGAGAAGAGTTTCGGCAAGGGATCGGCCATGCGATTGGGCGATCGTCCCGAGCAGGATGTCGAGGTGATTCCTACTGGATCGCTGGCATTGGATATGGCATTGGGTATCGGCGGCCTGCCGAAGGGCCGTATCGTGGAGATTTATGGTCCGGAATCCTCCGGCAAGACCACACTGGCGTTGCATGTGGTGGCCAATGCCCAGAAAAACGGTGGCGTCGCCGCGTTCATCGATGCGGAACATGCGCTTGACCCGGTCTATGCGCGCAAGCTCGGCGTCGATACTGATTCGTTGATTGTTTCCCAACCTGATAACGGCGAGCAGGCGCTGGAAATCGCGGATATGCTGATTCGTTCTGGTGCGCTTGACGTGATCGTCATCGATTCAGTGGCTGCACTGGTGCCGAAGGCCGAAATCGAAGGTGAAATGGGCGACAGTCATGTCGGTTTGCAGGCAAGACTGATGAGCCAGGCATTGCGTAAGATGACTGGCGCTTTGGCTCAGGCGGGCACCACCGCCATTTTCATCAACCAGCTTCGAGAGAAGATCGGTGTGTTCTTCGGCAATCCGGAAACGACCACCGGCGGCAAGGCGTTGAAGTTCTACTCGTCCGTCCGCATGGATATTCGACGTATCCAGACCATCAAGAATGGTGATGAGGCTGTAGGCAATCGCACCAAGGTCAAGGTCGTCAAGAACAAGATGGCTCCGCCGTTCAAGACCGCTGAATTCGACGTGTTGTACGGCGAGGGCATTTCCAAGGAAGGTTCCGTACTTGACATGGCGTTGCAGGTCAATGTCGTGAAGAAGTCCGGATCATGGTTCACCTATGGTGGCGACCAACTGGGTCAAGGCCGTGAGAACGTGCGCCAATTCTTGAAAGACAATCCGGAGCTTACCGAAGAGATCGAGAATAAGGTGAAGGCCGAGTTTGGTCTCATTGAGCCCACCGACCAATTTGCCGAAGATGGTAACGAGGCTTCTGCGTCTAATGCCACAAGCGAGGAGAAGGCGAAAGCGGATGCTGGCAAGCCGGAAGCAGCCAAAGGCGCGGCAAAGGCTTCCAAGTCAGCCGGCAAGGCGTGACGTATGATCAGCGCTGAGCGATTTCTTGAACAGCAGGGCCTCCAGCCGGTATCATCCGAGGCTGGGGGCCTTGCCCTTTCCTGCGGTGGTCGGCCGCAGGCCGGTCGAACCGAATTCGATTACGACCGAACTCCGTCCATTGGCGGCAATGACACGCCGAGGCGTGCGCGACACGCACGACACGCAGGGCGTGTCGCAGTCGGCGTGTCGCGGATTCCTGACGATCCGAATGATTTGGATGCATGCAGGGAGGCGGCCCTTCGGCTGCTTGATGCGGCGCCGCGTCCGTCAGGCGCGATACGGGAGCGACTCATCGGCAAGGGGTATGCCTCCGAGGTGGTGGACGATGTGATCGTCAGACTGATTCGGGTCCGTCTCATCGACGACGAGGCGTACGCCCAGTCCGCGGTGCGGTACTGCACATCACGACTGATGGGGTATAGGGGAGCGGTCATGGAGCTCAAACGCAAAGGTGTGGACCGCCAGCTCGCGCAACGTGTGTGCGATGAGGCCGAATCCCAAGGCGTGTTCGCCGAGGCTGCATGGGAGCTGGGACGTCGGACAGCAAGAAAAACTGCTGGATTGGATGTCGAGGTGCGTAAAAGACGGTTCTGGAGTGCTGGTGGGCGGAAAGGCCATAATCCTGAAGTTCTGCGGAAAATCGCACAGGAATTGTTCGTCTGAAACGACTGATTCGCATAGTGGTTATGCGGTTTTCAAACACTGTTTCGCCACGGGAATCGGTCGGTGTGATAAGGGAGTGAGACCTCTTATACCCCGGGTTCTGTCGTGCCTCAGACACGGATGGCCATCCATCTCGACCTGACGTTGCCGTCAGGCTCTAGCAGCCTACCCGAAGGCTTCGGGCGAGCAGCCCTCAAACGCCTTCTGCTTGGCCTTGCTCCCGATGAGGCTTGCCATGCGGCCGACTGTTACCAGTGGCCCGGTGGTCTCTTACACCGCCGTTTCACCCTTACCTACCGGTCGAAACCGATAAGCGGTCTGTTCTCTGCTGCGCTATCTCTCAGGTCGCCCTGGGCGGACGTTATCCGCCATCGTGCTCTATGGAGCCCGGAAGTTCCTCAACCGACGGATCGGTCGCGGCCATCAAGAGGTCTCAAATGCACTATGATAGCAAGAAAACGGACGAAAGGAAAATCAAAAAAACTTTATTTTTCTTGCGTCAACTTTTCAGTGAAATCACAATGTTGCGGCTACAATGTTGACTACCGAACAGCGAAGCAGCTGTTTGGTCCGTATATAGCGGGTAACACCGCTTGAGTCTAGGGAGGTCCACATGGAAATCGTCGTTACCGGACGTCATACGCAGATTAAGCAAAGGTTCCGTGACGTTGTCGAAAGCAAGATGAATCGTGTGACCGCTATCGCCCCGGATGCGCAGCGTGTTCAGATTGTGTTGTCGCACGAGGGCAATCCGCGTCAGGCCGACACCGCCAAGCGCGTTGAAATCACCGTCATCGCAGGTCGTACCGTGGTGCGCGCCGAGGCTTCCAGCGCCGACGAGTTCAGCGCTCTGGACATGGCGCTCGACAAGCTGACCCTCCGTCTGCGTCGCACCCGTGATCGTCGCAAGGATCATCGTCGTGGCTACAGCGATCCGGTCCCGGTCGATCTTGGTGTCGTCGAGCCGACTCCAGAAGTTGAGGAGCCGGTCGAAGTGCCGAATAACAGCCCGGCCGAAGCCGTCGCCGCTGAGCTGGGTCCGGGAGAGTCCGTCGAAGTCCAAGTAGGCGACACCCCGATTGTCATCCGTCGCAAGCTGCATATCGCGGAGCCGATGACCATCGATGAGGCGCTGTATGAGATGGAGCTGATTGGACATGACTTCTTCCTGTTCGTGAACAAGGAGACCGGTCGTCCGTCCGTCGTCTACCATCGTCACGGCTGGAGCTATGGCGTCTTCGAGATCGACACCCCGGAGAATGTGGCGAAGTAAGACGTGCAACAGGTTGGATAGGGAGATAATCTGACCGAACGGGGCTCGCGCAGTGTATGTGCGGGCCTCTTTTTCATGTCTGAAGGTGGTGTGTCGAATGGAAGAAGGCCGCAACAAGCTGAAAGTTACGTAAAATGGACGGTGTTTTTCGGAAATCGTTAAACAGCGACTAATCTCAGATGAGATAACTCGCATACACAAAGGGAGTGATTGTGGTAGATATCGTTGACAAAGCCCTGCGAATGGGCGAAGGCCGACAGATCAAGAAGCTTGAGCACGTAGCTCAGGCGACCGACGCGCTGGAAGATGAGATTGCAGCGCTCAACGACGAAGAGCTCAAGGGCCAGACCGCCAAGTTCAAGCAGCGTCTCGACAATGGCGAATCCCTCGACAAGCTCATGCCGGAAGCCTTCGCCACCGTGCGCGAGGCATCCAAGCGCACCTTGGGCCTGCGCCACTTCGACGTGCAGCTCATGGGTGGCGCGGCGCTGCACTGGGGCAACATCGCCGAAATGAAGACCGGTGAAGGCAAGACCCTTGTGGCGACCCTGCCGGCATACTTGAACGCACTCGACGGCCAGGGCGTGCACGTCGTCACCGTCAACGACTACCTGGCAAGCTACCAGGCCGAGCTGATGGGTCGTGTCTACCGCTTCCTCGGCATGAGCACCGGCTGCATCATCACCAACCAGAAACCGCCGGAGCGCCGCAAGCAGTACAACGCCGACATCACCTACGGCACCAACAACGAGTTCGGCTTCGACTACCTGCGTGACAACATGGCGTGGGAAAAGTCCGATCTGGTGCAGCGCGGCCACCACTTCGCCATCGTCGATGAGGTCGACTCCATCCTCATCGACGAGGCCCGTACCCCGTTGATCATCTCCGGTCCGGCCGAAGGCGACGTGACCCGTTGGTACCGTCAGTTCGCACGTCTGGTGCTCAAGCTCACCCGTGACGAGGACTATGAGGTCGACGAGAAAAAGAAGGTCGTCGGCATTCTCGATCCAGGCATCAACAAGATCGAGGATTATCTCGGCATCGACAACCTGTACGAGCCGAACAACACCGCACTGATCGGCTACCTGAACAACGCCATCAAGGCCAAGGAACTGTTCCTGCGCGACCGCGACTACGTGGTGACTGGCGGTGAAGTGCTCATCGTCGACGAACACACCGGCCGTATCCTGCCGGGACGCCGTTACAACGAAGGTCTGCACCAGGCAATCGAAGCCAAGGAAAACGTGGAAGTCAAGGCTGAGAACCAGACCTTCGCCACCATCACCCTGCAGAACTACTTCCGCATGTACGACAAGCTGTCGGGCATGACCGGTACCGCAGAAACCGAGGCCGCGGAGTTCATGGGCACCTATAAGCTGGGCGTGCTCCCGATTCCGACCAACAAGCCGATGATTCGCGAAGACAAGGACGATTTGATCTTCCGTACCAAGAAGGAGAAGCTTGCCGCCATCGTGCGCGATGTTGCCAAGCGCCACAAGAAGGGCCAGCCGGTGCTGCTGGGTACCGCTTCCGTGGAATCCTCCGAAATCGTGTCGTCCCTGCTTGACGTTGCCAACATTCCCCACCAGGTGCTGAACGCGAAGCAGCATGATAAGGAAGCCGCCGTCGTGGCCGTCGCGGGCCGTAAGGGCGCCGTCACCGTGGCTACCAACATGGCAGGCCGTGGTACCGATATCATGCTCGGCGGCAACGTCGAGTTCCTTGCCGATGCGAAGCTCAAGTCCGAAGGCTATTCTCCGGATGACACTCCGGACGAGTACGAGAAGCGTTGGCCGGGCACCTTGGCCGAAATCAAGGAGCAGGTCAAGGACGAGCATGAAGAGGTCGTTGAACTCGGCGGCCTGTACGTGCTTGGTACCGAGCGTCACGAGTCCCGTCGTATCGACAACCAGCTGCGCGGCCGTTCCGGACGTCAAGGCGATCCGGGCGAGTCCCGTTTCTACCTGTCGCTCGAAGACGATCTGATGCGTCTGTTCAACACCCAGCTCGTGGCCCGCGTTATGGCCAAGGGCATGCCGGAAGGCGAGCCGATCGAAGCGAAGAGCGTTTCCAAGGGCGTGCGCACCGCACAGAAGGCCGTGGAATCCCGCAACTTCGAAATCCGTAAGAACGTGCTCAAGTACGATGACGTGATGAACAAGCAGCGCACCGTCATCTACGCCGAGCGTCAGGCTGTGCTCAAGGGCGAAGACATCCACGAGGATATCCTCAAGTTCATCGACGATACGGTATTGAGCTACATCAAGGGCGCCAACAAGGGCTCCGACAAGCCGAAGGATTGGGATTGGGAAGGCCTGTTCAAGGCTCTGAACGCCGTGTACCCGATTGCCGTTGATCCGGAAGCCGCCAAGGACGCTGTCTCCAAGCTCAAGGGAGACAAGGCCATCGTAGCCCTGCAGGAGCTTATCGTTTCCGACGCAAAGGACCAGTATGCCGACTTCGAAGCCAAGCTTGGTGAAGAGGGTCTGCGTCAGCTGGAACGTCGTGTCGTGCTCGCGGTTCTTGACCGCAAGTGGCGCGAACACCTGTATGAGATGGATTATCTCAAGGACGGCATCGGTCTGCGTGGTATGGGTCAGCGCGATCCGCTGGTCGAATACCAGCGCGAAGGCTATCAGATGTACAACTCCATGATTGAAGCAATCAAGGAGGAGACCATCCAGCTGCTGTTCCACGTTGACATCGATCGTGTCGCCACCACCGAAGACGCCGACACCGAATCCGATGAGGAAGAGGCCGTGAACGCAGCCGAAGCGGTGATGGGCCTGGATAGCGAAGCGCAGCCGACCGGTGAAACCGCTCCTGCCGAGCCGGAAACCGACGATGAGGCCGAGAAGACCGTCATCGACGAACTGGCCGAAGAACAGAAGAATGAGCCTGGCATCGTAGGCATGCAGCCGATCAGCCATGCTGAGGGCAAGGTTCCTGCCAATAAGCGCCCGAAGAGCGAGGAATTGCGCTCTCCGTGGGCGGATGGCCGCACCTTCCCGGGAACTGGCAAGAACGCCCAGTGCCCGTGCGGTTCCGGTCGTAAGTACAAGATGTGCCACGGACAGAACGAACAGTGACATATCGTGTGATGCTCTGATGATTCGCGCATAATGAAGGCGGTTTGCGGATTTTTCGCAGACCGCCTTTTTGTTTCATGCTCGTTGCCCGATATGCGGAAGATAGATATTGAAAATGTCTGTGTTGTTTATGATGAGCGCTTTTCTGCAATTACCTGTTCGTGATATGGACGTTGAAAAACCATGAAATGTAGAACGGTTACAATGGCGGCGATATCGTATCAACAACGTGACATGCTGAAGCGTCAAGGAGGGCATCATGGCTGAAATCACATGGAAGTCGATCCTCACCAAGCTGGTCGGAGGGGACCATCTGAGTGCCGAGGAATCCGAGTGGTTCGTCGATGACCTCATGAACGGCAACGCTAATCCGGCGGCCGTCGGTGCGGTTCTGGCAACCCAGCAGCAGCTTGGCTTGACTCCGGATGAGGTGCGTGGAGCGGCCAAGGCCATGGTCTCCCATGCCATCAAACTTGATATCGACGGTGAGACCACCGATATCGTCGGTACCGGTGGAGACGGTGCCGCGACGGTGAATCTGTCTTCCATGGGCGCGGTGGTGGCTGCCGCAGCCGGAGCGAAAGTCGTGAAGCACGGCAATCGTGCAGCCTCTTCCAAGTGCGGCACTGCCGATTGCTTCGAGGCGCTGGGACTGCCGCTCGATCTGGAACCGGAACAGGTTGCTGAGGTCGGCAACGAATGCGGCATCGCATTCGCTTTCGCACGCACATTCCATCCGGCAATGCGCTTCGTGGGACCTGTCCGTGCGGCGCTCGGCATGCCATGCGTATTCAACGTTCTTGGACCTCTGACCAATCCGGCCTCGCCGAAGCACATGGCGGTGGGCTGTGCCAATCGCGCAATGAGCCCGATCATGGCTGCGGTATATGCGGCTAATGGACAGACCGGCATGGTGTACACGTCAAGCGAGGGACTTGACGAAATGGCTCCGACTGGTCCGGTGTCCATCTGGGAGTTCAGCAACGGCAAAGTCACTGAGAGTGAATTCGATCCGACTGTGGAGCTTGGTCTCGACAAGGTGACGGTGGCTGACTTAAAGGGTGGAGAGCCGGAGCTCAACGCTCAGCTGTTCCGTGACTTCCTTGCAGGCAAGGACGTTCCTTTCCGCACTACCGCCCTGCTCAACGCGGCATCCGCGATTGTTGCGGACGGCCATCAGGTGCCAGCTGATGCCAGCCTGACTGAACGATTCAAAGCGGCCTATGCCATTGCCGAAGAAACCGTTGATTCAGGCAAGGCCTCGGCACTGCTTGACCAGTGGATCACCGCCGCCCAGTCCAAGAAAGCTTGATATTCGGCGAAATAGCAGATCATAAGAACGTATAAGGCGTGTCTCGTCAAAACACTCAACGACGAGACACGCCTTATACGTATCGCAGCGACAAATATCACAGAGAAGAGCACAAAAGACGTAGCTGATGCAGTCTTCTCCATATGTTGCTATACGCGAGCTCCATCATCGAAAACATCGCGGCGGGTTTGTGTATGTCCCTTGTGCTGTACGATCAATCCAGCAGCGCCAATCAACGCGCACACACCGAAAATCGATCCCAAAATCCCAGCCAAAGCAGGCATGAACGCAGATGCGATGATACCGGCGACACCAGCGATCAAAAGCACCCAAAACACCAACTTCGATATCTTGACATGACCGATGGAGGGATTCGGAGGAGTGAAATCATCACCGTAACGATCCATTACACTATCGGTGTCCAACCAGCTGGAACCAGTGAAATCGCGCGGTCCACGACCTTGCGGAGTGTCATCAGTGAACGTGCCCTGATCCAAATCCTGAATCGAAAGCAACGCCTCCTTCTCACGGCGCTGCGCATGCTTTTCAAAACGTTTCGCGCTACGAGAATGCTCCACGGCCTGCAAATCGTCGGCATGCGAACTTGCGAATTCAGCCCATGCGGCATCCAAATCGTCCGCATTTGAAGAAGCCCCTTCGCCACCATTCGGCGCGGCATTTGGGCGTTCTTCATCGGCATTGCTATTGTTGAGGTCAGTCATACTGATAACTGTAATCAAGCGGATGGCCATCCGCTAGGAGGATCGTGAAAAATGCTCTACTGGTTTTTCGTCAAAGGCCTGGGACCGATCGCCATCCACCGCATGGGACCGACTGCCAAGGGACTTGAAAACATTCCGCGCGAAGGCGGTGCCATTATCGCAGCCAATCATCTTGCCGTCATCGATGACGCGCTGTTGCCGCTGACTTGTCCGCGCATGATTCATTTCATGGGCAAAGCCGAGTATTTCGAAGGCAAGGGCATCAAAGGCAAGTTCAAGAAGTGGTGGTTCACTTCGGTTGGCGTGTTCCCCGTGGATCGTTCCGGTGGGTCGAAATCGCTTGGCGCATTGAACCACGCGCGTGAAATCCTCGAAGACGGCCACCTGTTCGGCATTCATATTGAGGGCACGCGTAGCCCTGACGGTCGCCTCTATAAAGGTCATACCGGAGCTGCGCGACTTGCTTTTGAAACCGGATGCCCAATCGTTCCGTCCGCCATTATCGGATCTCGCGAGTTGCAGAAGCCCGGTCAGATTATTCCTGGTAAGGGCAAGACCACAGTGATCTACGGCGAACCGATTGCCGTGGAGAAGAAGCCCGCCGACCAGATCACGCACGACGATTTGCGCACGCTGACTGATCGCGTGACCATGGAAATTCAGAAGATGAGCGGTCAGGAATACGTGAACGAATACGCTCAGAAAGTCAAGGAACAGCTTAAGGCTCAGAAAGCCGCCGAACAGGCGAACAGCTGAGAAACCAAAGAGAAAAGCCCCGGCACGACACTACATGAGCCGGGGCTTTCCTTATGCCTATACCATGATGTTTGGCAAAGCAGGTAATGCACTTTTAGAACAGTGAGGAATACATCTTCAATGTGATGGTGGTTGGTATGCCGTTCTCGTCGCGAAGACGCACTTCGGTGCCACCTACCGGATCCTGCGAAGCGACCTTCTTGTCTTGATTGGAATCCAACGTGAGCTGCGAACTTACCTTGACCGTGAATCCGAGTTTTTCCAATGCGGCTTTGGCGTCAGAGGCTTTCTGCCCCACATAATTCGGCAGGGTTATGGTTTCCGGTCCTTTGGAAACCACTACGTCGACGCTGTCTCCCCAATGCAACGTATCACCGTTGTTGACGGAAGCGGAAATCACCTGCCCCTGTGGAATCTTGTCGTCGAAGGATTCCGTCCAATTGGTGGTGAGTCTAAGATCATCCAGCGCCTGCTGTGCCTCGTCCTTCGTCTTGCCGACGATATCGGGCATAGTGACTGGCTTTGGCCCCTGCGACACCGTGACGGTGATCGTCGTATTATGCGGCAATGTGGCGCCGGGATCCACACTTAACGACAGCAACGCCCCTTGAGGCACGTCAATGGAATACGTGTCATCAGAAGCCGCGGTCTGCTCGACATTATCGAATCCAGCCTTCTTCAGTGCGTTGATTGGATCCTTGCCGGATGCGCTGGTCGCGTCGAGAATATCGGCGGGAACCGTCGCCTGCCGGACTCCCTTGGAGACCACGACCTTGACTTTCTGGCTACGACGCTTGCTGCCGCGATCGCCGACATTCGCCGGGTCGGTGGAGATGATATTGCCTTCCTCCACGGAATCGCTATACTCTTCCGACACCTCATATTCGATATCGGAAATCTTGAGCAGACTCTCGTAGTCGCTCCACTTCACATTGGTGATGGGGCATGCTGCGGACGCGTCGCATGTCATACCATCCGGCTGGGGCATGGTCCAATAGCTGCCGGGGCCCTGATAGTACCACCATGCCCAACCGCCGGCGCCACATGCAAGCAGCAGCGCCACCACGCCTGCGACGATGAGCGGTGTGCGACGCTTTTTCGCGGATTTGCTGTTTGGAGTATTGCCGGATTCGTCGCTTTGCGCGATGGGGGATTGCGATGCAGCGCTGTCGACGGCATTGTCAAGGCTATTGACGATGCCGTCTGCCGGCAGCGAGAAACGTGTCGTCGCTTCTGGATCGATGTTCTGTTGCTGCACCGGCATGACGGTTGTTGCGTTCGTCTTGACCCTGTCCAGCTTGCGTGTGCGATCATCGAATTGCTGCGTCGGCGGTGCCGGGGGAGCGGGAGGAACAGGATTGCCGACATTGGTTGGCGCACCGTTATTTGCGGGCGCGGCACTGTCGGAAGCGCTGACGTCTACCGGGGGAAGACGATACTGCCAATCGCTGACCGCAAGCGTCGATTGCAGACGCTGCAGCTCGGTTAACGCAACGGATGCGTCTGCTGGACGAGCCTCGACCGCGCGAGCCGTGAGATGGGCAAGGAATGCGGCCACGCCTTCATTGATGCCTTTGCAAGCGGTGGCAATGCTTGGCACATCCTCGTGAACATGCTTGAATACCAGTGTTACTGGATTATCTGAAGTGAATGGCACGTTGCCGGCGAGCATCTCCCAAGCCATGATGCCCACGGAATACAAATCCCCCTGAGGTGTGGCTTGATTCTTCTCAATCATTTCCGGTGCTAGATATGCTGCTGTTCCCAGCAGTATGCCGGTGGAGGAGAGTGTGGCCTGCGATACCGTTTTAGCCAAGCCGAAATCGGTGATCTGCACATGGCCACGGTCGTTAAGCAAGATGTTTTCCGGCTTGATGTCGCGATGCACCACGCCCGCACGATGTGCGGAAGCGAGGCCATCCAATGTCTCGCCAATAATGCGTAACGTCTCTCGAACGCTGAACGTACCCTGCTGGTTCATTTCGTAACGCAGGTTCACGCCGTGAACATACTCCATGACGAGATAATCGAGACCGTCGAATTCGCCGGTGTCATACACCTGCACGATATGCGGATTGGCAATGGCCGCGGCCGAACGGGCTTCACGATGGAATCGTTCCACGAACTGGTCCCGGTGCGGTCCCTGCGCCAGCTGGGTATGCATGATTTTGATGGCGACCGTGCGCTCCAGACGTTCGTCTACCGCTTGGTACACCGTGGCCATGCCGCCATCGGCGATTCTGCTGACGACCCGATACCGGCCCTCGATGACCTGACCTTCAGGGGCGTGTGGAGCTTCACTCATGGTTGATCGCTACGGTTCCTTCTTCAAAACAACTCACGTTCGAACGTGTTCCCACTTGTAGTCTACAAGCAGAGGTTTGCGGATTGTGCAACGAACGCGCGTCCTGTCCGGATGTTGGTTGGAAAACACGCAGGTCGCGTGTCACGCGCGTGTTTGGACGTGAATACTTGGCACGAAACGTGAGCAGGCCTCGATGAGCAGTGACTCGTGGTATTCGGAAAGGCTCAATGTTTCGATAGCTGTTTTCGATTCATTCCACAAATCCGCGATTCTACCGCGGGAACGTTCGATGGCTCCTGTTTGCTCAAATAGTTCAATGGCGCGTTTTACTTGAGTTTCGGAACGCGAATCGGCCTCCCACATGTCGATGAGCTCTCGCCGCTGCGTGTCGTTCGCCGTGTTGATGGCGTCGGCTAGAAGCACCGTGCGCTTGCCTTCGCGGATATCTCCTCCAACGGGCTTGCCCGTATTGCTGCTCGAACCGACAACATCCAGAAGATCGTCTGCAAGCTGGAAGGCCAATCCAAGAGGCAAGCCGACTGCCAATGCCTGCTTCCTCGCATCGTCTTTGCCTATACCCGCGGCAAGCATGCCGAATTCCAGTGGGGCAATGGTGGTGTAGCTGGCGGTTTTCCAGCGGAATACGTTCAATGAAGCTTCCACCAGTTCGTCTGGATCGTCCAACGGATTGAGCTCTACGGCCAAATCGAGTACTTGACCGACTTCGACCTCGCGGTGCATGTTGAGCAATGCCGCGACCACATCGGAACCATGAGTGAGCTTGGAAGCTGCCTTGTCCGCGATGTCCACGCTTGCCGTGGCCAACATGTCGCCGAGCATGATGCCCAAGCCATGGCCGATGGCCTCGCTATGCGTACCAGTGGAGAATGCGCGATGCGCAGACGGCTTGCCACGGCGCAGATCGGAATCATCGATGATGTCATCATGCACCAGCGCACCGGTCTGGAACACTTCCACCGCGCACGCTAAATCAAGCAGCGCGTCGAAATCACGTTCTCGCACATCCTCCGAAGCGAATGCGCGGAACGAATCCAACGTCAGCAAGGCGCGAAGCCGCTTGCCACCCTCACTTGACGTGACCGCCTGCTTGGCGACCATGTCGGCAATAGGCCTGCAAGAGGAGGCAACCGAATCGTCCGCATGAAGGAATGCGAAATCCTTCACCAACGAAACAATGCGTGATTCAATCTGTTCCAAATCGGAGGAGCTAGTCATACCAACAGTTATCCACAGGCATTCGACAAGACCAAATCTCAATGATTGCAATAGTTGCGGTACCGAAATCATTTTGCGAAACGCCGAAGAAGCCATCCTCCGACCACAGGCCTCGAAAAAAGCGGCATCGCATCGGCTCATCGGGCATAGTGCCATATAAGCGGCGAGCGAGGAAGCCGATAGACCATGCCAAGGAGGGCAGAATAATGACAACCAACAAAACCGGACGCATCACCGGGACTGAAATGGAAGAAGCCATCAGCCGATTCGAAAGGGATTGCAGATCCGACGGCGTGGGCGAAACAGTGCGTTCGTTCATTCGTGAACCGCTTTTCATATGGATGGACGCGCTTGCGCAGGCATCGGACGAGAGCGTTTCCCATTCGGAAGGCGAATTCCATGCCGAATGCGGTCTTGACCGGAATATGATCATGCGGACTACGGTGGGCATCAATCGGATGCTGTCCATTCGTGACGTATTTCTCATTTCCGCCATCGTTGACGAACGATACGCCGACCGAGACTTTCTCATGAGTTTCGCCGAAAGACCCAAGCTGTCTCGTAATGCGCAGCGTCTGGAACAGCTGCTCAGCGATTCATTCCGTGATCCCCTAGCCAGACCCGATATGAAACGTTGCGATCAGGCGATCAACATGCTGTTCGACATTATCGATATGATTCCGAAGACATATCGGGCGCAGCCGTTCGCCGTGATCAGCTACATCATGTGGTGGATGGGCCGGGAAGGAGCCATGGCATCAGCCATCAGCGCGCTCGCGATAGATGATCAATGTTCGCTGGCGGCGATTGTATGCTCGGCGGTTGAACGACGTATTGGTCCTGCCTGGACGTCGGAAACATAAGGCAACACGCCGTAAAGTGGCGTGACTTGCGCGTGAAGGCCTCATTATGCGGGAATAATCGTCCTTGCAAGATGGTTTACTCACATAGTTGACGATTTGCCCTTGCCAGAAGTGGGTCCATGTGGTATACGCTTCGAGGCAGGATCAATAGGAGGATAAGTTTGGCCACCAAGGAAACGACGGCAAGCATGGAACAGGCTGATCTGACCGAAAAGACCACCTCCACGAAGAAAGCCGCCACGCGCAAGGCCTCCACGAAGAAGAGTGCGGCGAAGAAAACCACCGCAACGAAGACCCCTCGCAAGACTACCGCGAAGAAGAGCGCCCCTGCCAAGAAGGAGGAGTCGCTCGAGGATGATGCACTTGACGATGAGGACGCTCAGGTAGACGACGCCGATCTTGACGATTTCGACGCCGATCTCGATGACGTCGATTCGGATGACGAGGATGACCTCGACGACGACGAGGAATCCGAACCTGAAGATGATGACGACGAGGATGAGGAAGAACGCAAAAAGCCGGAAGAGCCTAAGGAAAAGGGCGCTTTCGTGGTGCGTGATGACGATGATGATGAGAATCTGACCCCATCCGGCAATCCGAAGCGTCGTGTGATTGCGGCGGGTGCGACTGCTGATCCGGTCAAGGATTACCTGAAGCAGATCGGTCGTGTGAGCCTGCTGAATGCGGAACAGGAAGTCGATCTGTCCGAGCGTATCGAAGCCGGTCTGTATGCCCAGCACCTGCTGGACACCGAATCCGACCAGATGGACTTCAAGCGCAAGCGTGAGCTCAAGTGGGCTGCGAACGATGGCAGACGTGCCAAGGACCACCTGCTGGAAGCCAATCTGCGACTTGTGGTTTCGTTGGCTAAGCGTTACACCGGCCGTGGCATGCTGTTCTTGGATTTGATTCAGGAAGGCAACCTCGGTTTGATTCGCGCCGTCGAGAAGTTCGACTGGAAGAAGGGCTTTAAGTTCTCCACCTATGCCACGTGGTGGATTCGTCAGGCCATCACCCGAGCCATGGCTGACCAGGCGCGTACCATTCGCGTGCCGGTGCACATGGTCGAAGTGATCAACAAGCTGTCTCGTGTGCAGCGTCAGATGCTGCAGGATCTTGGCCGCGAACCCACGCCGGATGAGCTTGCACGCGAGCTCGACATGCCTGTCGAGAAGGTGCAGGAAGTGCAGAAGTACGGCCGTGAGCCGATTTCCTTGCATACGCCGTTGGGTGAGGATGGCGATTCCGAGTTCGGCGATCTGATCGAAGACACCGACGCCATCGCGCCGTCCGACGCGGTTGCCTTCTCGCTGTTGCAGGAGCAGTTCAGGCAGGTGCTTGAAACGTTGTCTCCGCGTGAGGCTGGCGTGATCAAGATGCGTTATGGCTTGGAAGATGGCCAGCCCAAGACGCTCGACGACATTGGCCGCGTGTATGGCGTTACCCGTGAGCGTATTCGCCAGATCGAGTCGAAGACCATGTCGAAGTTGCGTCACCCGTCTCGCTCGCAGACGCTGCGTGACTTCCTTGATCAGTGATTGAAACAAGAGGTGAATGAAGTCGAGAAATTCGGTAAGAATATCGAATTTCTCGACTTCTTACGTCTACAAGACGTTCTTATGGATGAAAACCGAAGCAAAACTGCAAGTCAGAATGAGGAAAATGGCGAAAGACAAGGACAATTACGGCGCAGGTAGTCTTACCGTGCTTGAAGGTCTTGACGCGGTGCGCAAGCGCCCGGGCATGTATATCGGCACCACCGATAGCCAAGGTCTGATGCACTGCCTGTGGGAGATCATCGATAATTCCGTCGATGAGGCTCTTGCGGGAGTCTGCAATCATATCGTTGTGACGTTGCACAGCGACGGTTCCGTGGAAGTGGCCGATAACGGCCGCGGTATCCCTGTTGACATCGAGCCGAAAACCAAACTTACCGGTGTGGAAGTGGTGTTGACCAAATTGCATGCCGGCGCGAAATTCGGTAACTCTTCGTACGGAGCCTCGGGCGGTTTGCATGGCGTGGGCTCGTCAGTGGTGAACGCGTTGAGCTCCCGTCTTGACGTGGAAGTGGATCGTGACGGCAAGACGCATCATATGTCATTCCATCAGGGTCATCCTGGTGTGTATACCGATGCTGATCCGGAGCACCCATCTCCGGATGCGCCATTCAAACGCACGCGTAAAAACCGTCCGACTGAGCTTGAAATCATTGGCAAGGTCAGTCCGAAGACCACGGGAACTCGCATTCGTTATTGGGCTGATCCGGAGATTTTCAACGACACCGCGGAATTCAGCTACGAGCAGCTGATTGATCGCGTCAGGCAGACCAGCTTCCTGGTGCCGGGTTTGAAAATCACTGTTATCGATGAGAATATTCCGGAAACCGGCGATGAATCAGTCGACGAAATGCTGGAAGTCGACGATATTGCAAATGCTGCAGGTGATGAACCGCAGGAAATTGCCGAAAGCGATGAATCTGAACATGACGCTGCCGGGCACGAGGAAGCTGCGGAGCAGATCGAGGAAGCCGATGTTGCGGCACAACCTCAGGGATCGAAGTATACCCACTCCCGTATCGAGGAATTCTGCCATACCGGCGGTGTGAAGGATTTCGTGGATTACCTGTCCAAAGGCGAAGCGGTTTCCGCTATTTGGCGTATCACTGGCGAAGACACCTATGTTGAGGAAACCCAAGCCGTTGGCGATGGCGGTGAACTGCACGCGCAGAAGGTTACGAGAAATTGTGCCGTCGATATCGCCATGCGGTGGACCAACGGATACGACACCACCATGCGCAGCTTCGTCAATGTGGTGGAAACCCCGGGCGGTGGAACCCATGTGGATGGCTATCTGTTGGGCCTGACCAAGCAGATTCGCAAAGCCATCGAAGACAATGCACGTAAGCTCAAAGTGAATCTCAAAGATTCCAACATGAAAGTCGAACGTGACGATATTCTGGCAGGTCTGGTTGCCGTCGTCACTGTGCGTATCGCCGAACCACAGTTCCAAGGTCAGACCAAGGATGTGCTCGGCACCGCGCAGGTCAAGCCGATCGTCAGCAAAATGACCGACAGGCAGTTCGGCGAGATGATCACCGGCTCCAAACGTGGCTATAAGGAACAGTCCGGCCGCGTGCTTGAAAAGATCGTCGGCGAAATGCACGCCCGCATCCAAGCACGTAAGACCAAAGAGGTGACGCGACGCAAGAACGCGCTCGAATCGGCATCCATGCCACCGAAACTGTCTGATTGCCAGCCAGGCAATGACGATGTGGCCGAACTGTTCATCGTGGAGGGCGATTCCGCACTTGGCACCGCCAAAGCCGCGCGTAATTCCGGTTTCCAGGCGTTGCTGCCGATTCGAGGTAAAATTCTCAACGTGCAGAAGGCGTCGTTGTCGCAGATGCTGTCGAACAAGGAATGCGCGGCGATCATTCAGGTGGTCGGCGCTGGCTCCGGAGCGAGCTTCGACATCGAGCAAGCACGTTACAACAAGGTCATTATGATGACCGATGCAGATGTCGATGGCGCGCACATCCGCATTCTGCTGCTCACCTTGTTCTACCGTTACATGCGGCCGCTCATCGAGTACGGTCACGTGTATGCGGCCGTGCCTCCGCTGCACCGCATCGCCTTGACCGGAGCTCACAAGGGGGAGTATATCTACACGTATTCCGACGATGAGCTGGCCGGCAAATTGGCTGATCTTGATAAGAAGCACATCAGCTATAACGAGGACATTCAGCGCTATAAGGGTCTGGGTGAAATGGACGCCGACCAGCTGGCCGACACCACTATGGATCCACGCACACGTATGCTGCGTCGTATCCGTATGGAAGACGCCGAACAGGCCAGTCAGATTTTCAGTCTGCTGATGGGCGATGACGTGCCGCCGCGTAAAGCGTTCATCGTTGAGAATGCCGACGATTTCGACCGTTCGAAGATCGATACCTGATCGAGGTTGTCGTCAGCTCGCCTTCCGCTACGTCAAGACGTTTCGGAGGGTATTTTTTAGTGAAGATGGTATGCGATTCCGTGTGGTAAAGGTTGAAGATTCTACGGTAGATAGTGCAATCAAGTAGTTACCGATTGGTAGCTATATGTGCTTACAATAATGGCGGATATTGTCTTCTGCGGCTACCGATCAAGAAGGAGTAGGGCGTGGTTAATCTTTTGCTTGCGGTGATTTATGTGGCGTTCATCAGCCTTGGCCTGCCGGATGCGGTACTGGGTGCCGCATGGCCGACGATGAGTGTCGATTTGGGTGCTCCCATTTCGTGGGCTGGCGGCATTTCCATGACGATTTCCGCTGGCACCATTGTTTCCGCGTTGCTTTCCGATCGTATGACCTTGCGTTTTGGTGCGGGCAAGGTCACTGCGGTTTCCGTGGCGTTGACGGCGTTGGCATTGTTCGGCTTTTCCGTTGCTCCTAACTATTGGGTGCTGATTCTGCTTGCCATTCCGTACGGCTTGGGTGCGGGCGGCGTTGACGCGGCCCTCAACAACTATGTGGCGATCCACTACGAGAGCCGTCACATGAGCTGGCTTCACGCCATGTGGGGCATTGGCGCGTTGACTGGCCCATACATCATGGGATTCGCCTTGGGCGCCGGCCAAGGATGGTCGTGGGGCTACCGTTATATCTCCATACTGCAGGTTGTGCTCACCGCCATTCTTATTTTCAGTCTGCCACTGTGGAAGAAGCGTTCCGAGGTAAAGACGGGCGAAGTTTCCGGCGAATCCGACGGAACGGCCAATGATGAAACTCGCAAACCGCTTGGTGTGCGAGGTGTGCTCGCCATTCGTGGCGCCAAAGAAATCCTGGTGATGTTCTTCTGCTATTGCGCATTGGAGCAGACGGCCATGCTGTGGGCTAGTAGCTACATGGCGCTTGGCAAGGGCATCGATAAGACCACGGCGGCTATGTGGGCCAGCCTGTTCTGCATCGGCATCACCGTGGGTCGCTTGGCGAGTGGTTTTCTGACCATGAAGTTTAATGATCCGGCCATGATTCGCCTGGGGCAGGCGCTGGTGCTGACCGGTATCGTCATCATGTTGCTGCCGCTGCCTCGCAATATCGGCACCATTATGGGACTGATGATTGTCGGTCTTGGCTGCGCACCGATCTACCCGTGCGTCATTCATTCCACGCCGGCATATTTCGGCGAAGACAAATCGCAGGCGATCGTCGGCATGCAAATGGCATGCGCATACGTCGGCTCGATGTGCATGCCGCCGGTATTCGGCTTGATCGCACAGCATATCAGTGTGCTGTGGTTCCCTCTGTACATGTTGGCTTTCCTGGTGCTGATGGTGATCATGCACGAGAGCCTGCGTAAAAAGTGCGCTGGTCAGACCATCGACTGATACGGTGTTGTCGCCATTGCCATTGCGATACCATGAGCCGCATTGTAGATTTCGCATATATGGTTCGGGTTGCTGAAGCCGAGCGCCACGTACCATACGATAAGCAGTGCGGTCATGGTTGCAGCCAATGGCAGTTGTCGTATTTTCAGGCGAATAAGGCATAGCAGAATCGCGATCGCAAGCAGGGCGATAAATGACGCCGAAAGGTACCGCAGCCAAGTCAAACCGTATGCGTTGATGTACAGTCCTAACCGAAGCGCCGCCGAAGCTAGAATGACGGCGGTTAACGCCAGCAATGCTACCAGTGCCGCGTTGAGCATGCGCGTACGTGGCGCGAGTGCGATCGCCAAACCAAATAGCGTCACATTAATGGCCGTGACTGCCAGCAGTTGAAAGAATCCGCCGCGTGCGTATTCGCTATAGGTCAATCCGTCTGGCAGTGCGATCGAACCATCGGTGAACAATCCTGCGAACAGGAACCGGATCTGTACGATGCAAAACAGCATGTACACAGTCAAAGTCACGGCCAATACCACGAACGCAGTTACCGAGCTGAGGGAGAATCGTTGCTCCGGAGGCGTGGAAGTGGGCTCATCGTCGAGTCCAATAAGCAGTGAGAACAGCAAAGGCCACGGCAACACGATGAACATGATGTGCAGAGTGATCGTCATCGGGTTGAAATCACTGAAAACGTTCAGCACTTCATATTGAACTATTTGATCGGCTCCGATGAGCAATGGTACGATCGTCAGCAGCAATGGAGTGGAAATCAGTAGCGCAATGCCGATTTCGCGCACTTTCGAACGTTGCTTCGACGCGACTGCAAATCTTGCGAATATGACGGAAAACGGTTCCGCAAAATCGCGAATGTGAATAAACGGCTGCTGCAACCAGCCGGTAAGCCAATTCCAGGCAACCTGAAGTGGACGGCGAACATCGTAACGTCCGTTGACCAGCTGACAGTGCAGCATAAGCAACGCCGGTTGAACGAATTGCGTAGTGAGCGCGTACTCGTCATTTCTCGAATAGCACCAGGTCGACTGAGCGAGTGTATTCCACACGCCAATGGCGACGATGCTTCCCAAAACAAGCCAAACAAGAACTTGTTTTCGTGCGGTTTTCCAGTGCAGCGCGGTTACGGTAAGAGCACAGATGATCCAGAAAACCGGCAGTTCATATCCGATAAGCCATGTCGGAGGTATGCTGCAGATCAGACGGTCGAATGCGAAAGTGATGAGAAATGCAGCGCCAATGGTGATGACCGCGCGTTTGTTGAGGGGGCGTTGCGCTATTTCTTCCCGCGTGATTTTGGGTTTCGCCAAAGGTTGTTCCTCCTGATGCGCGGATGGTTCATGTGTTGGCTGGCTCCCTTGTGTTTTTGGTGTTTCTTGGGTTTCTTGTGCTTCTGGTAATGGCGATGATTGTTGGGATTGCGAAGTCTGCGATGGGGAAGTATTGGCTGGTTCCGGCATGATAATGATTCCTTTCTGAGATATGTTGGACGTCATCGTACATATCGAAAAACGATAGAAAAATATCGACTAACATACTTTCACAAGATTTGCATATCGAATATCGATAGATTATTATCGATATTCAGGTTTATTGGATTGAAGGAGACGGATATCATGCCGAATTCCGCAGCGAAACGTTCCATGGTGATTGGCGTATTGCGTGTGCTGATTGTGATAATTGCAATATGCTGCCTCGGACTGCAGTTCAGTGCGATTGCGGCATCCGCTGGCGTTGCTTCCAAGTATGCCGACGCCGACTCGATGCATTGGCTGTATGCGGTTGCCGCAGTGCTGATTGTCGCTTGCTTCGAGTTCGCGTTGGTGCCGCTGTGGAGATTGCTGACCTTGGTCGAAAAACGTGATGTCTTTTCCGGCAAGGCCATGCGTTGGGTGAATCACATTCTCGTATATGCGGGGATTGAAGGCATGCTGGTGCTCGCCGTGATGGTCGGTCAAATCTGGTTGTCGCCTTCACGCTTTCTGATGGCTGCAATGGGGGTTGACGGGCAAATGTTTCCATACGTCGTGCTGGCGGTCGGAGTGGCGGCGCTTCTACTGATCGCGGCGTTCGAACTGTTGATGGTGGTGATGCGCTCGCTGTTGATGCAGGCCATCGAACAGCGTGATGAACTGGCGGCGGTGATCTGATATGGCCATTCGTGTGAACCTTGATGTGATGCTCGCCAAAAGGAAGATGAGTGTCAATGAGCTGGCGGAGGCTATAGGCATAACGCCGGTCAATGTTTCGGTGTTGAAGAACGGGCGGGCCAAGGCGATACGGTTTTCCACGCTTGATACCATATGCGAGACGTTATGTTGTCAACCGGGAGATGTGCTCGAATGGGTTGCCGACGAAGATGAATAACGTCTTGCGGTAATGCGATCATCGAACGTATGTACGAATGTTTGAACCTGTTTTCAGAGCCGACCAAGGCATGGTTCAAACATGCGTTCAGTCGGCCCACTGAAGTCCAGCAGCAGGTGTGGCCGGCCATCCATTCCGGCGAGAACGTGCTCGTTGTGGCGCCCACAGGGTCGGGTAAAACCCTTTGTGCGTTCCTTTCGGCTCTTGACCGGCTTATGGCGGGCGGGACGCGTTCCACAGGAGTGGATGTTCATGGCGAAATCGCGGCAGCCAAGAGCCATGCGGAACAAAAAGCTGCAGGGAAAGGCTCCCGCAAGAAAACGAAGCGTGGCGTCAAAGTGCTATACATTTCGCCTCTGAAGGCGCTTGGCGCTGATGTGGCGAAGAACCTTGAACTGCCATTGCAGGGAATTTCCCAGCAGTATGAGGCGATGGAGCTGCCCATCCCCGATGTCGAAGTGGCCATGCGCAGCGGCGACTCCACACCTGAACAACGTCGAAGAATCGTCAGCCATCCGCCGGATATTCTCGTCACCACGCCGGAATCACTATTCCTGCTGCTCACCTCCAAGGCGAACAGCATATTGACGAGCGTGGAGACGGTGATCGTCGACGAGATTCATGCGGTCGCAGGTACAAAACGCGGCGCGCACCTCGCTGTCAGCCTCGAACGCCTTGATAAGTTGATTGGGCATCCAGTGCAACGCATAGGGCTTTCGGCAACCGTTAATCCCGTTGAGGAAGTAGCACGGTTTCTCGGTGGTTCGCAACCGGTAACGGTGGTGAACCCCGGCGCTGTTCCGGCCATGGATTTAAAAGCCGTGGAACCATTGCGCAATATGCTCGACACCAGCGCTACAGGCGGTTCGGTATGGCCGGTCATTGAACGGTCCATTCTCGACGAGGTGTTGCGGCACCGAACCACATTGATATTTGTCAACTCGCGTGGACTGGCGGAGAAGCTCACCGCACGGCTCAACGACATGTATGCGGAGTCGAAACAGGGCACGGTGGCAACTGATCTGAGTGAGCACCGTGACTTGGGCTCACCGGAGGGCCGCGAGCAATTTGCCGGGCACTATGACTCGGTGGTGGGATCCACCACCATGCTGGTTGAATCGCATGAAGACATTGATGCGATTGCCATGGCTCATCACGGGTCCGTGTCAAAAGATAGACGTAAACAGATCGAAGAACAGTTAAAACGCGGCGAATTACGTTGCGTGGTGGCCACTTCCAGCCTGGAACTCGGCATCGATATGGGTTCGGTGGATCTCGTGGTTCAGGTGGCCGCCCCATTGTCGATCGCATCGGGATTGCAGCGAGTGGGCCGTGCCGACCACAATGTCGGCGGAGTCTCGCACGCGTTGTTCTTCCCCATAACCCGCCAACAGATTATTGGCGTAACAACCAGCATGGAATGCATGAGGGAAGGGGTTATAGAACCATTGCATATGCCCCGCAACCCTCTGGACGTGCTCGCACAGCAGACCGTCGCAGCCGCGGCCATGGAAGATCTTTCCACGAACGATTGGTACGAGCTTGTGCGTCGTTCCGCACCTTTCCAAAATCTCGACCGGTCTATGTTCGACGCTGTCATCGGCATGATGACGGGCGCCTACAACAGTGAGAGCTTTTCCGCATTCCGTCCACCGCTGCAATACAACGAAGAGGCAAAGCTGATTTCCGCACGTCCAGGAGCGCAACGCTTGGCGGTGACCAGTGGCGGCACCATACCCGACCGTGGCATGTACGCGGTGGTGCTTCCAGAAGAGGGCTCTGGTCCAGGTCCTCGGCGAGTGGGCGAGCTTGATGAGGAAATGGTATACGAATCCCGCGTGGGAGATGTCATCACTTTGGGGACTTCCACCTGGCAGATTCAGGAGATCACACGAGATAGGGTAGTGGTGGTTCCTGCTCCCGGGCGCACCGCGCGCTTGCCATTTTGGCATGGGGATCAGGATGGGCGTGATTATGGTTTCGGATTGGCGCAAGGGCGTTTGACGCGTGAGCTCAGCCAAGGATTGCACAGGCGTGAACCAGCAAAGAATGGTGATCAGAATACGGCTCAGACTGTATTGGAAGCACAGTTCAACCGTGAGACCGCGCAACGTTTGGAGCGAGATGGTCTCGACCATAATGCCATAAGCAATCTTGCCAAACTGCTTGACGAGCAATGTGAAGCGACCGGTACGATTCCTTCGGATCGTGATCTCGTGGTGGAGCGTTGCCGGGATGAAGGCGGAGATTGGCGCATCATCATCCATTCACCATATGGTAGGCGCGTGCATGAGCCTTGGGCGTTAGCCATCACCACTCGAATCAAACAGCGGTTTGGTTTCGACGGTCAAGTGTACGCGGTCGACGATGGCATTGTTTTACGATTGCCGGACGGTTATGGCGATTTGCCTACACGTGAGCTGTTGCTATTCGACGTGGACGAATTGCAACGCACTGTTGAGACGCAAGTTGGCGAAAGCGTGCTTTACATGGCTCGATTCCGCGAATGTGCGGCCAGATCACTGTTTCTGCCGCGCACACGTCCCGGTAAGCGTGTGCCTCTCTGGCAGCAGCGGTTGAAGGCCGCGCAACTGTTGAATGCGGCTCGTACTTGCAAGAACTTCCCCCTCTTGTTGGAAACTGCGCGCGAATGCCTGCAGGACGTATATGATTTGCCGGCATTACGCACGATTATGACAGGCCTGCATGCGGGAACAATACTTTTATCGGAGGCAACTACTGAAACACCTTCTCCGTTTGCGCAGAACATGCTGTTCGGCTTCGTTGGATCGGTGATGTACCAGTATGACGTGCCCCAAGCCGAACGAAGCACGCAGTTGCTGTCCATGGATCTGGAAGTGCTCGAACGGCTTCTAGGAAGCACGGATATGGCATCGTTGTTGGACGCCGAAGCTATTACACAAGTGGAGGGCGAGCTTGCTGGGCGAACATTCTGGAATGATCTCGCCGAAGAAGATATCAGCGGGCGCGTAACAAGATACGCCAAAACGCATGGACCATTCACCGCTGACAAGATGATTGCCGAACTGGGCATTGACGCGGCTCAGGCGGTGCATGCGCTTGATGAACTGGATGCCCGAGGAGAACTCATCAAGGGAAGATTCACTGATTCAGGTGAGACTTCCGAAAAGAACGATATTCAGCAATGGCTCCACAAGGATGTTTTCCGGCGTATTCGAGCATTGTCTCTTGCCAAGGCCAGAAAGGCCGTCAAACCGGTCGATCCGAGCGTCTATCAGGCGTTTCTGCTTAATCGTCAGGGCGTTGGCCCTGTTGGAGGTGAACGCTACGAAGGCGTTGATGGTCTGATGCGTGTCATCGAGCAGTTGGAAGGCGTGTTCCTGAACGCTTCGGTATGGGAGTCCATGGTATTCCCGGCACGTGTGCGTGACTATCAGCCTAGTATGCTCGACGAACTCATCTCATCGTCGGATGTGGTGTGGGTCGGTTCGAAAGCAAGTGGATCCAACGCCAAAGAAGCTGGTGAGATCGCCTTCTATCCAGCAGGTTCCTTGCTGCTCAACCAGCCTGAATCGGCGGTGGATAAGCTGAACGATAATGAAACGTTGCCCATGCCGGATGCCGTGTTAACGGCGTTAAGCGGTGGCGGAGCATTTCCTATTCAACTGCTTTCAGCCGTGACAAAAACCATCTGGCTTGAGCATGCCGAAGCGCAGGTGAACCCCGAAACGGGCGAAATCATCTTTCCGGCATGGGGCGAGCGGCAGTTCGAAGAAGCCTTATGGTCACTGGTATGGCAGGGGAAAATGACGAACAGTTCGTTCGCACCAGTACGAGCGCTTCTGCACGGAGGCAAAACCGTTCGCGCACCCCGTCGTGCCGCGCGTAGACGCGTCACCATGCGTCCTCCAACACCATTGGCGCTGAGTGGATTATGGTCCGCAGTATCTTGTGGCGACGGGCGAACCGTTATGCCAAACAAACCACTAGACGGTGTTATCGAGCCGGGCATGCTCGAAAACAGCGATACCGGCATTGGCATGGCGCATACGGCAAGTGTAGAGGAGCGTGAGCTGGCGCTCATCGACTCATTACTGGACCGATACGGCGTGATTGCCGCTCCTTTGGTTGACAAGGAACGGATTGCCGGAGGATTTTCAGCGCTCTATCCGGTACTCAAACGAATGGAAGAACATGGCACACTGGTCCGAGGCATGTTCGTGAAAGGTTTTGGCGCGGCACAATTCGCGGAACGAGACACCGTCGACGCGCTGCGCAGCGACACGCAATGGCACAGTCAATCCTGCGTTGCGCTCGACGTGATCGATCCCGCCAATCTCACTGGTTCCGCAATCGCCTGGCCAGAACAGGATTACCTCAAACCAGCACGCAGATCCGGTTCCATCATTGTGCTCAAACAAGGCGAACCGGTACTGTTCTCCGTACCAAAAAGCCATAAAATTGTCAGCTTCACCGCAGACGAAACAATATTAAGACCGTCATGCGCCGAACTTGCCTACGTATTGCAGCGCCAACCCAGCGGCAGCATCAGCTTCAGCGAAATGAACGGAACATCATTGAAAGCACGCAATGAATACCGGCAAATCCTTTACGCCGCAGGTTTCGTCGATAGTCCGCAAGGCATGAAACTTTACTGTTGAAAAAGATCATCATCGCTAATGCATAGTGACAGCGCGGACGAAAACGCAGGAACAACAATGCCCGCGTCCTACGAACGGAATCCTAAACGATTCCAAACTTCGTAAAACGCGGGCACGTCACATTGCAATGGGTCAGCCGACGATGGCGATTGGCGCGGAAAGTTCCGTACCAGAACCGTCACGACGCATATCCGGCTTCGGCAATTCCACGCCGGCACCGCCCTCCGTGGAAGCATGTACCGGATATGTGCCCACGAAGGCGAGGATCAACGTATCCTGCCCCTTAAGGAAACGCTGCGAACGCACGCCACCGGTACCGCGACCCTTTGTCGGGTACATCTCCAACGGGGTTACCTTCGCTGAACCATTCTCCGTGCCCGGCAGTGCTTCGGAATCGCCGGCAACCGTCAACACCACGGCTCCAGACGCGGAGAACAGGCCATTGTCTCCCTCCTCGTAATTCCAAGCCACCTTGTTGGCGGGAATCACCGCAAACGCGGCAACCGAGCAGCCTTCAGCCAAGCGGATACCTGCCATGCCGCCCGCGGTACGGCCCTGAGGGCGTACGTTCTTCGCATCAAACGTCAGCAAAGACGAGTCGGTAGAAACAAACACCAGTCGATCCTCATCGCGCGCTTCAGCGGCAGCCAGCACTTCATCGTCATCCTTCAAATCGATGATGCTCCATGAATCCATCGTGGTGGGCGACTCACGATTCCAACGCTTGATCACGCCATTACGCGTGCCCAATGCAAGAGGAGCAGGTTCTGCGGCATGATCACCGGAATCATCGGCAGTTGGCATGGCAATCGCAGCAATCACGCGTTCGCCGCGAATCGGATCGGTATTTTCCGTCATACCGATCAACTCTTCGGCATGGACGCCGCCAGTCACATGGAGCGGACCATCCGCAGACACAACCGGCAACTCCACGACATGCGCCACAATCAGACGGCCGGCAGATGTGATCAAACCATATGAGGAACGTGTGGTGGTAGGGAAAATCGAAATAATCTGATCGTCCTTCACACGTTTGTCGGCAGAAGAACGATTCTCCCAACGTTCCAACGCATCTTCGGAGGTTCGCGCGATCAAACCCGTGGCCGACAGCATCACCGCACATGGTTCGTCGTCAATCTGCAATGCCACAGCGGCCGCATTGTCTTCACCGGCCTTCGTCGCTGCCTTAGCGGCTGCGGCAACATCAGCTGCTGCGGAAGAGACCGTTGCGGCGGCACGGGCTGCGGCCATAGCCGAAGCGGACACGCCATCATCACCATGCGCCACAACAGGCACAAGCTTACCATCGGCATCCTCATCCAGCAATACGGTTCGACGAGGCGTGCCATACGTGGCGACGGCCTCATCCATTTCGGAGATCACCACATTGTCGAGCGCTTCGGCGGAAGCGAGAATACGATCCAACTCTTCGATACGTTGCTTCAAATCGTCACGTTCCGACTCAAGCTCGATGCGGCTCATTTTCGTCAGACGACGCAGACGCAAGTCAAGAATGTACTGTGCCTGAATCTCATCCAAATCGAATACGGCAATCAGCTTCGTCTTCGCGGCATCAGCATCGTCAGACGAACGAATCACCTGAATCACTTCGTCAATGTCGACCATCGCAAGCAGAAGGCCTTCGACCAAATGCAGACGCTCCAACGCCTTCTTCTTACGAAATTCGCTACGACGGCGAATCACCACACGACGATGGTCCACCCACACCTGAAGCATTTCCTTCAAACCCATGGTGTGCGGGCGGCCGTTGACCAACGCCACATTGTTGATAGTGAAATTGTCTTGCAATGGCGTGTGCTTGAGCAGTTGCGCAAGCACGGCGTTCGGATCGAAACCGGTTTTGATTTCAATGACAAGACGAGTGCCGTTATGGCGATCCGTCAAGTCGATCGCCCCGGAAATACCTTCCAGCTTGCGATTCTTCACACCCTCGGAAATACGTTCCAGCACTCGTTCGGGCCCCACCATGAACGGCAGTTCCGTCACGACGATGGCTTTCTTACGGGCCGTCACATTTTCGATATGCGTCACTGAACGCGTGGTCAACGCGCCACGTCCGGTCTCATACGCCTCACGAATGCCGTTACGCCCAACGATCACGCCGCCACTTGGCCAGTCCGGACCTGGAACATAGCGCATAAGCTCTTCCAACGTGGCATCAGGATGATGCATCAGATGCTTGGCCGCGGCAACCACCTCGCCCAGATTATGCGTCGCCATATTCGTGGCCATGCCGACGGCAATACCGGAACCGCCATTGACCAGCAGATTCGGAATCGCAGCGGGCAAAACAGTCGGCTCCTGCAGCTTGTTATCGTAATTCGGCGTGAAATCAACGGTATTCTCACCGATATTGGCATTCATGCCAAGCGCTGCCTGGGCCATACGCGCCTCAGTGTAACGGGAGGCCGCAGGACCGTCGTCAAGGGAACCGAAGTTACCATGGCCATCCACCAACGGCAATCGCATCGCAAACGGCTGCGCAAGACGAACCATCGCCTCATAGATGGCGGAGTCGCCATGCGGGTGCAACTTGCCCATAACCTCGCCGACCACACGGGCCGATTTCATATACGGACGATCAGGATTGAGATTCATCTGGCCCATCTGATAGATGATGCGGCGTTGCACCGGCTTCAGACCATCTCTGGCATCGGGCAACGCGCGGGCATAGATCACCGAATACGCGTATTCGAGGAACGACTTGCTCATCTCCTCATTCAACGGTGTTTCGACGATGTTCTCTTTGACCGTACGCGGGTCAAAGGCTGGTTTTGCCGGTTTGCGGTGCGACACCATGCGGTGAATCTCCTCACGGAAAAGTAATGGTAATCAACCTAGCAATGCTACCAGCCGGTACCGCCGCGGTGCTTGAATGGGAATTATGAGTGTTGAAGTGCCAAGCGTCGAAGAGCTGCTCACCATGACCGAACCGGCATGCTACGGCGATGACGTGTCATCTGAAGGAACCCGTGGGGGAGCGTTGCACCTGTCATCGGTACTTCCTGCTGTTTCCAACGCCATCGGATACCCCATGCCAACGGCAGTCCATCCTGATCCGAAGCGTTTGCAGGGAGCGCTCGGCATTCCCGATGCGACTTCCGTGGTTGTGGCGCTCGTGGACGGTCTCGGCTACTGGAATCTCAACATGAGGCTGGGACATGCCCCCTACTTGCGTGCGCTAATGAACGACACCGCCAATCAACGTCCCATCGCAACATGCATGCCAAGCACCACCGTCGCAGCCATGTCTACCTTCGGTACGGGAACATGCCCCGGTATGACCGGTATGACCGGCTACACGCAGCTCAATCCGAAAACCGATGAAATATGCCAGCTGATTTCCTTCAAAAACGCAATTCCTCCGCTTGAATTGCAGCAACAACCGACCATTTTCGAACGGCTGAGCGCGCAGGATGTTCGAGTGACCAGTTCTGGACTGCCGAAATTCGCCTTTTCCGCGTTGACGCAGGCGGCGCTACGGGGCAGCGACTACATTTCCAACGATGATCCGCGAAAACGGATTGCAGCCGCGGCGCAAGCGGCAAAAACGCCCGGTCTGACATATTTGTATCTGAGGGACACCGATAAGATCGGGCACAATTACGGTTGGGATTCCGACAAATGGATCGGCACGTACGAGCGCGTCGACGGGCAACTCGGCCTTCTTCGCCGTAGCGTGCCCAAAGGCACATTGATTGTGATTGTGGCGGACCACGGTATGATCACCACTGATCCCGAATCCGTGATTGACATTGCACAGGATCAGCGGCTCATGCAGGGCGTCGCCCATGTCGGCGGTGAACCGCGTTGCGTCATGCTCTATGCGGAACAGGGCGAGGCCCCGGAAGACATCGCCACACGATGGCGCAGCGTGCTGGAGGACCGTGCGCAGGTGCGCACGCGCTCGCAGGCAATGGATGAAGGCGTGTATGGGCCGGTGGAAGCTCGCGTCGAACCGATGATCGGCGATGTGATCGTATCGGCCGCCAAAGCCGTCACTATTGTGGACTCACGTACGCAAGCAGAAAAGGCGATGCACCTGCCAAGCGTGCACGGGTCGCTCACCATGCTCGAATCCGACATTCCCTGCTTGATCGACGTGGCCTAACTTCAGTCGCCAAACAGGATTTCGTCCCAGCTTGGCACGGCGGAACGTCCGGCACGCCGCTTCGATTTGGTGGTGTTCTGGCTATGCGGGTCAAGTGTCTGGTTCTCGTTCGCCATGTTCGAAGCAGGCTCCGGCGTGGATGGAACGGTATTGCGTGTGTCGGTGTTTGTTGCGCTGGCTGTATTGGCTCCTGCAGCAGGGTTCTCCGGTCGGCTCGGCAGAGGCAAGTCGGATGCGATGGCTGGCGCGTTCGGCGTGTCAGGCGTGTCGGATTCATTAGACACGCCGCCGATTGGTGCGATCGGAACGGAAGGCGCTGCCGCGGGACGGGCCGCAGGCATGGACGGCTCGGGCGTGTTCCATGCGGACACCGTTTGCTCGATACGCGCCGACCGTGCGGAATTTCCGGGAAGATTCAGTGACACGAGAAAATTTTCATCGGCGTGTTTCTCGGCGTGTCCTTCTTTCGACGTGTCCTGTTCTCCAATGAGTTTTCGTGCTGCGGAATTCAGGCAGCTTACGGCATTGTCGTGCATGTTCCACGACCATTCCGCGCAGACATTGTGACCGGAGGAGACGAACTGAGCGCTGATTTTCCAAGGCTCCAAGCCAAGTCTGGTGGCCTTCCAAGTCACATCTTCCAAGCGCACCCGCGCTGCCGCAAAAGTGCGTTCGATCAGTTCGGAAAGCGTGCGTACGCGGCTTTCCTTCGGCGCTGGAACGGCGAGAAACTGCTCGATCGCATATTGCTTTTCCGTTTCGACCGAAGCCGAGAAACGCCGAACAAGCGCTTCGCTTAACGAATATCTTTCCGCGACACGCGCGGGATCGGCGCCAGCGCGAATCAACGATTGAATTTGCGAAATCGGCAGGGTGGGTGGGATGCGTGTCTTCTGTTCCTCCTGTACTTCGGAACGAATCTGCTTGGCCTCCAAAATGGCTCTTTCAAGCGCTTCGTCGATCTTTACAGCGAACTTTCCGGCACCTGAAACAAAGACGAGTTCACCGGTGTCGCTGACATGATCGAACCGCGCTTCCTCGAGTGAATTCCCAGGCACAACACACCACTTTCCTTCAAGAATTTCTGTTTATTCCATTGTGCCCCACGTGTCGGATTTTACGAGTATTTCGATTCGTGTATCCTATGCGGGGTAAAAGTCATGTATCCTATGGCGCATAAGCACCATAGATGACGAAAGGAATCTCGATGGCACAGGATTATGATTCCCCGCGCAACAAAGACGAGGACGAGGAGTCGCTCCAGGCTTTGGGCAAGAGCTCCCAGAACACTTCCAACGATATGGACGATGACGAGAACGCCATCGCCGAAGATTACGAGCTGCCCGGTGCGGACCTCAGCAATGAGGACGCCTCGGTGACCGTCATTCCTATGCAGGGTGACGAGTTCATCTGCTCCGAATGCTTCCTGGTGAAGCACCGTAGCCAGCTTGCCTACACCACTGACGACGGTCAGCCGGTGTGTCAGGAGTGCGCTGCCTGATGGCGTTCGACGAAGCATATAACGAACCGGAAAACGTCGAGGTTCTGGTAAAGTCGCTGGATCCTGACCATCCGGCGGAATTGTATTATGCCCATGCCGGTGACGCTGGCGCTGATCTGCGCACTACGGAGGAAGTCACGCTGAAGCCGTTCCAGCGGGCACTGGTGCCTACAGGAGTGGCGATCGCCCTTCCAGCGGGTTACGTGGCTCTGGTGCATCCACGGTCCGGTCTTGCCGTCAAGCAGGGTGTGACTGTGCTCAATGCGCCGGGAACCATCGACGCGGGGTACCGTGGTGAGATCAAGGTGCCGCTGATCAATCTTGATCCGGAACACACCGTGACGTTCCATCCGGGAGACCGTATCGCGCAGCTGGTTATTCAGCGTTACGTCGAAGCGAAGTTCATCGAGGCGGAAACGCTGCCTGGGTCGGATCGCGCTGAGCGTGGGTTTGGTTCCACAGGCGTGGCTTCCTGAGCTGAACGCACTGGCTTAGTCGCAGAGGAATCGGCAAACGCTGACATCTCAATGGTTTCGGGGGTATTTGGCCGTGCAACACGCGGTCGGATGCCTCGGATGCACGGTGAGGCGCGGGTAGTATAGGGAGCATTGCGAGCGAGGAGGTGGACGATGGGTGACGTTGAGCGTGAGGTTCATTCTGCCCGAATGTTGGGCTGCGAGATCAGCACGAATCCGCTTGATCCGCTTGAGCCGATCCTGAAGATGTGCGAATACCATCATCCCGATGAGGACATAAGCATTCTTGAGCGCGCTTATGAGCGTGCGGTCAAGCAGCATTCTTCGCAACGGCGCAAATCGGGCGAGCCGTACATCATCCACCCGTTGGCCGTGGCGCAGATTCTTGCCGATCTCGGCATGGGACCGTTGGTTGTGGCCGCCGGCCTGTTGCACGACACGGTTGAGGACACCGACTATACGCTCGATGAGTGCCGCGCCGAGTTCGGCGATACCGTGACCGGTTTGGTCGATGGCGTCACCAAGCTTTCCAAGATGGAATACGGCGATTCCGCGCAAGCCGAAACCATTCGCAAGATGGTGGTCGCGATGAGCCGCGACGTGCGTGTGCTGGTCGTCAAACTCGCCGACCGTGTACACAACGCGCGTACCTGGCGTTACGTCAAAACTCCGAGCGCGCAGAAGAAAGCGCATGAAACGCTTGACGTGTACGCGCCACTTGCCAATCGTCTCGGCATGAACGCGATCAAAACCGAATTGGAAGAGCTCAGCTTCAAAGTGCTCTATCCGAAGATCTACAACGAGATCGTGGTGCTGGTGGCCCGTCGCGCAGGCCAGCGAGACGTGTATTTGAAGCAGATTCTCGCGGAGATCAACGAAGATCTTGACGAACAGAACATTACGGCGTACGTAACGGGACGTCCGAAGGACTATTTCTCGATTTATCAGAAGATGATCGTACGTGGTCATGATTTTGCGAATATCTACGATTTGGTGGGTGTGCGCATCATCGTCGACACGATTCAGGATTGCTATGCCGCGTTGGGTGCGGTGCATGCGCGTTGGAACCCCGTTCCGGGCCGTTTCAAGGATTACATCGCCATGCCAAAGCTCAACATGTACCAGAGCCTGCATACCACGGTGGTGGGGCCTGGCGGCAAGCCTGTCGAGATTCAAATTCGTACGTGGGACATGCATCGCCGTGCGGAATTCGGTATCGCCGCGCATTGGAAGTACAAGGAGAACGGTCAAGCTGGCCGTGCGCTGAGCTCGCCCGATAAGTCCGATCGTAAACGTGGCGAGAACCAGGAGCTGAGCGAGGCTGACAATTTCAAGTGGATTCAGCAGCTCGCCGACTGGACGAGTGAGACCCCGGATTCCAATGAATTCCTTGGCTCCCTGAAGGAAGATCTGGGTGCTGCCGAAGTCTACGTGTTCACTCCAAAAGGTAAGATCGTATCGTTGCCTGCCGAGGCGACACCGATCGATTTCGCTTACGCGGTGCATACCGAAGTCGGCCACCGTACCATGGGCGCCCGCGTGAACGGACGTCTGGTACCGCTCGACACCAAGCTTGAAAACGGCGACACCGTCGAGGTGCTTACGTCGAAGTCCGAATCGGCTGGTCCGTCTCGTGACTGGTTGAGCTTTACCAAGAGCCCGAAGGCACGCAACAAAATTCGCCAATGGTTCAGCAAGGAGCGTCGTACCGAGGCCATCGAAGAAGGTCGTGACGAGCTGACACGAGCCATGCGCAAGCGCAATCTTCCGATTGCGACTCTGCTGACTCCCGAGGCGTTGATCGGTGTTGCTGATGAGCTGAATCTCGCCAATGCCGAAGCCGTGTTCGTGGCGATTGGCGAAGGGCAGATTTCCACGCAGAATGTCATCTCGCATCTGGTCCGTGATGCGGGCAGCGACGAGGTGAATGAGGAGGTGGAGCAGGAGGCTCTGCCGCTCAAGCAGGTGGAACGCACCAAGAAGACCACCAGCTCGCTGGGCATTTCCGTCAAGGGCGTGGGAGACATTTGGGTCAAGCTCGCCCGATGTTGCATGCCGGTGCCGGGAGACAACATCATCGGCTTCATCACCCGCAATCAGGGCGTGTCCGTGCATCGTGTGGACTGCCAGAACATGCTGGACTTGCAGAAGCGTCAGCCGGAACGTGTGGTTGACGTGCAGTGGACGAGTACCAAGGGCGTGTTCATGGTCAAGATTCAGGTGGAGGCGCTCGATCGCCCGCATCTGCTGAGCGACGTGACGCGCGTGCTTTCCGACCATGGAGTGAACATTATTTCCGGCTCCATTTCCACGGGAACCGATCGTGTGGCCACCAGCCAATTCAGCTTCGAAATGGCCGACCCCCAGCATTTGAATACTTTGCTTGCCGCAGTGCGCAAGATTGAAGGTGTATTCGATGTGTACCGTATCACCGGTGCCAAGGACTCCGCCGAACCTCGCTTACGCAAAATCTGACACGATCAGTGCGGTCGTGAGACTCATCTGAACTGCTGTAGATTCTCTCGGAGATAATGAAAAGCCCCTCACGCGAGGGGCTTTTCATTGTTTTGCCGTAAGTCTTGTTGATGCGAAACTTACTTCAGCACTTCGATGGAAGTGATGCCGACCGGCTCGAGCGGAGCATCGGAACGGTCAGTTGCCACGGAGTCGAGCTTGTCGACGACGGCCTTGGACTCGTCATCCGCGACTTCGCCGAAAATGGTGTGATGGCCGTTGAGCCATTCGGTTGGCACGGTGGTGATGAAGAACTGGGAGCCGTTGGTGCCGTGGATCTTGCCGTCCATGCCGCGGCGCAGGCCGGCGTTTGCCATGGCCAGCAGGTATGGGCGATCGAAGGTCAGTCCTGGAACGATTTCATCATCGAAGTTGTAGCCCGGGCCGCCAGTGCCGGTGCCCAGCGGGCAGCCGCCCTGGATCATGAAATCCTTGATGATGCGGTGGAAGGTCAGACCATCGTAGAACGGCTTGTGGCTCGGCTGGCCGGTGAATGGGTCGGCCCATTCCTTTTCGCCGGTGGCGAGGCCGAGGAAGTTGGCCACGGTTTCCGGGGTCTTGTCGTCGAACAGGTTGATCTTGATGTCGCCTTCAGTGGTGCGCATGATAACTGTAGTCATGGTTCCTAGTGTCTCATGGGCTTGAGACCAGGCGGTAGCCCATTGACGAGTTCGGGGCTAAGTTCGACGGTCACATGAAGTATTACTGCGAAGGCGGATTCGGGAATCCACTAGGGTTTGGATAGGGCCGAATGGGTCTCGCAGGAGCTTGGACTATGCGTCACGAGCGGTTCGGGAATTATATGCCCCTCTACCTTTATGCAGACAATCAGCGAAAACCTTCAACGGCATTCTCAACAGCGCAAAACAGGCATAGTCATAATCTGAGCAATCAACGGCAATGGTGAAACACGTGACCTTACACTGCACATGTAGTCCCCAACACGCCAGACGCTTACGATTATGACCACATCAACTTCGCAGAATACTCACGAAACAGATACCGCAAACAACGCATCATACACCACCATCAGCACCATTCTCACACTGGCCATACCAACGTTCGGGCAACTTATCGCCGAACCAGCATTCGTGCTCATCGACACCGCCATCGTCGGACATATTGGCGGGCAGGCGCTCGCCGGTCTGTCGGTCGGGTCAACCATTGTGCTCACTGTAGTGGGGCTATGTGTGTTCCTTGCGTATAGCACCACATCGCAGGTGGGGCGTCTTTTGGGCGCTGGCAAACGAAGAGAAGGCTTGGAAGCAGGCGTTGATGGTCTGTGGCTGGCTGGAATCATTGGCGTGGTGGTATCTGTGGCGCTGTTCGTTATTGCACGCCCGTTGTGCATGGCCATGGGAGCCCAAGGGAGTGTGCTGCATAACGCGGTTGACTACGTGCGTGCCGTGGTGTTCGGTATTCCCGGCATGTTGCTGGTGTATGCGGCCAACGGTATTTTCCGCGGACTGCAGAAGGTTCGCATCACGTTGGTAGCTGCTACGCTGGGTGCGATACTCAATACGTTGCTGGATCTGCTGTTTATTCTCGGATTCGGTTGGGGTGTGTTTGGGTCTGGAGTGGCCACGCTGATTTCGCAATGGTTTATGGCGGTAGTGCTTATTGTTCCTGCTGTGTTGTGGACTCGTGCGGAAGGTGCCCGTTTACGGCCGCGTTTGTCAGGAGTGTTGAACAGTGCTGGCGATGGTGCGGTGTTGTTCTTGCGCACGCTTGCGTTGCGTGCATGCCTGGTGGCGAATGTGGTGCTGGCTACGCATATGGGCGTGGAAGTGTTGGCTGCGTATCAGGTGGTGAATTCCAGTTGGAATTTCGTGTTGAACATGCTTGATGCCATTGGTATTGCCGGTCAGACGTTGGTTGCCGCGCAGATTGGTGCCCGTCAAGAGGATGAAGCCATGCGTTTGACGAGAATCGCTGGCAGGGCAGGATTATGCGGAGGAACGGTAATCGGTATTGGTTTGATGATTGCCGGATGGTGTGCGTCCCCGCTGTTTTCTCAGTCGATTGAGATCCAGCATTTGCTCACTGTCGGTATGGTGGTTGTTGGCGTGACATTGCCGTTGGCTGGTTGGATGTGGGCTGTTGATGGCATTCTGATTGGGGCAGGGGATTACCGTTATCTTGCATTGACGTGTACGGCGACAGCTGCAATATATGTACCCTGTCTTGCTGCGATTGGTTGGATATGCGATGCGATGCAGGCGTCTTCCGCGCTGCGTATGGCATTGCTGTGGCTTGCGGTGAATCTGTTATTTGTAGGATTGCGTGCCATTTTCAATGGGTCCCGTATCGGAACTTCCACATGGTTGCATATCGCACATTGAAATCAGCTTGTGATGGCAGTTTGACATGACGTGAGATGGGCGATTCCTGCAAAATAAAAAATCCCGCATGATTCCGGCGAACCGGATCATACGGGATTGTTATATGCGGACGAACTTAGGAATGAGTCCTAAGAACAGGCTCTGGCAATTCAGGAACGCTTGCGCTTGAACACGAACAATGCCCCTGCTGCGACAACCAGAACAGCGACCACCACAACAACGCCGATTACGTTGGAACCGGTGTTGGCAGTGTTTGCCTTCTTGTGTGCGGTAGGCTTCGTATTCTGCTTGTCATCATCCTTCTTCGGTGCGTTCGGAGTGCTGTCCTTGATGGCCACAGTGAAACGCACGCGTGCACCCTGGTTGTAGAACACCACCACAGAACCGGTGCTGCCGGTTTCGCGACCATTGAGGAATGCGCTGCTCAACACGATGGAACCGTCATCGGCCACGGTGTAATCCGTGCCGGCGGTCAGTGACTGGTAGTCGTACTGCACGTCTTCCACGGTATTGCCATTGGGGTTGATGCCAACGGTCAGACCGTTGGCGTTGGCGCTCTTCTTATCGCTATCATACTTGTCGTAGTCGAATGCATCGCCATTCGTCAGCTCAGCATTCTTGATTTCACCATCATTCAGCAGCCACACCTGAGTGCCATGGTACGGGTTTGCGGTGCCAATTGCCAGACCGGAATCGGTGACGGCGAACACGCGTAGACCGTGGTTGTTGTTATCTCCGAAACCGTTACGGCTGATGGTCTGGAAGTTCGTGCCATCGGAGGAGACGATCAGGTCAAAGCCACGAGTCTCATCGTTGGAGTAATGCAGGTAGCTGAGCACGCCCACGAAGTCGATGAAGTTCTCCAGATTCTCTTCGGTAAGCCACTTGTCGAGCTCGTTGGTAATGAATTCCGGCAGATACTGCTTGTTCTTGTTGTACAGGTCGAGCAGCCGCTGCAGGGATGCGAGGAACTGGTAACGATCGTCGAGCGTGTAGGTTTCAGCGGCCTGCGGAGCGACACCGTCAGGGGAGACCACGTCGGTCTGCTTGGAGTTGAGATCAGCGCCCATGTCCTCCAGCAGCTGCTGCATGGTAGCCACGTCAGCAGCCACTTCGTCGGTCTTGCCGGCTTCTTCAACTGCCTGTGCAGCTTGATCGCTCTCAGATGCTTCGCCTTCGTTCAACGGCATGATGTCATCATCGCTCGGCTTGGTGGTTTCCTGAGATTCGGACTCGGAAGGCTTGGAGGCTTCCTGAGAGTCCGTGCCGATAGTACCGGAAGTGCCGTTCTGGTCATTCTTCTTCAGAGAGTCGAAGAAGATCTTGATGTATTCGATCTGCTTCTTCCACTCTTCCGGAGTACGCTTCAGAATGTCGCCGTTGGCGAACTGGGTTGCCGGGTATGCAAGATCACTGATGTCGAAGGTGCCGACGTACAGCTTGCCGTTGTAGGACTGCATACGCCACACATACTGGTTCAGGTGACGGCTCTGCTCGTCGCTGTCGCCCAAGCCGGACAGCATGGTATTGCCATCGATGGTGCCTTTGGAATCGCCGAAGTACTTGTTGTTGGCTTCGCCGGCGAGCATTTCGAAGTTTTCGTTGCCGTCTTCGTCAACGTCCATACGCCACAGGTTGACCGGGCTCTCCAGATCCTTGTACAGGTCGGAGAAATCCATCTGCATGGCCTTCTCCAAAGCGTTCATCGGATCGTTGTAGCCGCCGATGTACAGGTGGCCCTTGTATACCACCATGTTGGCTGCGCCGGAACGACTCGCTCCGAAACCCCACTCGTACTTGGCGCCGTCTGCCGGATCGCCGACCAGCGGCTTGAAGGTCCACTTGCCGGTTTCCTTATCTTGCGTGCCGCGCACGAGTGCGAAGGATTGCTTGTTGTTCTTCGCGGTTCCAGTCACCATAGTGACATATAGATTGCCCTTGAAGCCGACCATATCCCACACACATCCACCGAACACTCCATCAGTTACAGCGCATGCCGGATAGTTGTACAGGCCCTCGGTCTGGGTAGCGATAGTGGCGAAAGAATCCTGGCCTGCTGACGGGTTGGAAGAAGCCACAATAGTGGCACCGTTATCGGTGATCATGCTGGCGATAAGCTGATTGTTGACCACGGTCAAACCACGGATACCAGCAGTGTAGCCCTTCTTCAGACCAGTGGTCATGGCAGCGGAACGATACACGATTTCAGTGGCATCACCACTGTTCGGATCAACTTCCAGCAGGTACGGCTGACCCTTTGCGGCGGCAGCAAAGTACAGCTTGTCATGGAATTCAACGGCTGCACGATAGCCGTTGACCGCATGCTCTCCGCCAATCGCATTGACGATGATCTTCACTTCACCGGTCTTGACGTTGATCTTGAGCAGCAAGCTGTGGTTCTCGCCATTGTCGAGGAACAGCTCGCCGTTGAACGCAACATCCAAAGCGGCCTTGATGCTGGCATACTTGGTGCCCATGGTGTTAGCCATGTATTTCAGCGTGGAACCCATTGCGGAATAGCAGGTGCCCACATACATCCAGTCGCCGTAGCCGGCCGAAGCCCATGAATAGTTCTGACCACGCTCGGGCAAACCCTGCGTGAGATCATCAATGGATTCACCGTTCAAAACGTTTACGATACCGTCGTCTTCGCCCAGCCCTGCATTGGGGTGCGAAATCTTGGTGGCCGTATAGCCGGCACCAAGTACGGCGGTATTCGAGGATTCGTCAGCATTGGCGCTGCCTACTACCGGCAGCAACATGGCGCAAGTCGCAAGCGTTGCGATTGCAGCATTAATCATTTTATGGTGGTTGACCATATTTTCCCTAATCTCGTATACTCCGAAAAGATATCCCATCGTATGGCATATCCAATGAAAAAATACCAAAAAGGGTTGACCTAGGGTGCTATACGAAAAACATCGGGAACGAAATCCACCAAATAGTATTGCGTTAACTAGTATTTGCATGACTTTGCGGATGTGCGCATGCGAAATCAGGCTTTAGAAGCGCGTGCGACAAGCCGCTTCTGCACGTAAAGTCCAATGGACATTGTGCAATGGCGGAATCAGATCGTTAACCGTCAACATGCATAACGAAATCAGCGGCGTAGCCAATGAAACAATGTGAAAATGTTTGACAAGTGCGAAAAAACAGGAATACGAAACCCGCAAATCCCAGAATATCGGACGCAAAAATATCGTATCCAAACGTGTCGAGAGTACTGGGGTGGCCAGTCAATGCAACGACTACATCGGGAATCCCATCGCGCACGATATTCAACAGAAGAAAAGCGATGAGCGTGGTGCAGCCTCGTTTTACAATCTTACGAGGGTTGGCGTCGGAGAAGACCAGATTCGACCCGAGACTGATCATGAACACGGATGGTCCAAGAATGCACAGATACAGAAACACTTGCCCCAGTAGCTGATTTCACCTTGGAAGAAATTACCGTCAAGCACTTCGTAGAGATGCGCCGAGGGAAGACCGAGAGGGGCGGAACGCGCAAGATCGAAGCTGCCGTAGTTATTTTGTCTGCTCTCTCATGATTACGTTATGCTCACTCCAGTGCCCGAACACTCCCTCCATACCCGAAAAGGAGGAACATGCGATCCGCCAAATGGGCTTCCGTCGACAACGAATGCCAGAGAAAGCCCGTATCGCCTACCTTAATCAGCAAGCAGAATCGGCGTGGTTCTACCTTAAAGCCACTGGCGTCATGCTTCGAGTGTGGTGTTTGCGGGCTGTGTTTTCTCTGTGCATATGAAACGTGCCACCAGGCGGTCGGATGACGCTTGCGGAGGGATGTCTTGTGCACAAAAATGTGTCGTACGAGCGCTTAAGCTTGGTTATCCCGCTTACGTATGGTAGATTCCGTGCTTTATCCTGAGACATCTCGCTTATATATGGCAGGTCAGGTTGTCATGACAGCTGTTCTCATACCCCCTAAGTACGCTTTTCCGAGGTGTATCTGCCATACATAAGCGAGATAGGGATAAAAGGGGGTATCGATGTCCGAGAGAACGCGTCTTCATTATCCAACGGTGTATGTGGTTCATACGGAAGATAAGAACAGGTATAAAAGCGTTCCTGACTATACGGTATACGTGGGGGAGACGAAGGTCGCCGCGGCGCGCGACCACGTCGAGAACGGCATGGCCAGGCGGAGGTCATGGCCATGCACGGGATCGCGAGCGTCACACCCCTGGAACGCTGGTGCCGCGAGTACCGGGCCGGAGGTCCGGAGGCGCTCGGGCCGAGGCCCAAGGGCAGGCCCAGAGGCTCGAAATCCAAACCGAAGCCCGAACCGACGCTCGAGCAGGAGCTCGCCGAACAGGTCGCCTATCTGAAGGCGAAGGTCGCGTACCTGGAAAAACTCCGGGCCCTGCGGGCGTCCAAGTCACGCGGCGCGAGCGAAGCGCCGTCCGAGCGCCGTGGCGTTGATCGACAAGGTCTTCAAGCGGATACTTGAGTTGGACGGCAACCCGCGTAACAGGGGCGACTATGGCGGCAAGGCGTATATCCGCCATTGCATGGAAGACCACAACGGCCAGGTCCCGTTGTGGGTGCTGGCCAACGATCTTTCTTTCGGCCAGACGGTATGGTTCTTCCAAGTCCAGTCCCCGGCCGTCCGATTGGCGGTCGCCGAAAGTTTCACCGGTTTGTATGCGGACACGCACGACGGGCCGCGGCGCATCACCATCAAGCGGTTGGACAGCATCTTCAACAGACTGGTGTTCTACCGCAACCTGTGCGCGCATGACGAGCGCTGCTATTGTGCCCTGTACGATGGGCGCGCTAACGAGAACGTGTACCAGGCCATCGGTGATCTTGGCTATTTGCTTGACAAGGACGATTACTTGGAATTGTTCGGTCGCTTCTCCGCATTGGTCGCACGGGCGACCTCCGCCATGCCATCGCGGAGACAAGCGATCCTGTCTGCTATGGGCGTGCGCGAACGGGAACTGGCCGACAGGGCGGAAATCATACTGCGCAGCTGACCGTTCCTGCCATTGGGACGGTGGCGTCGCAGGCGGCTTTGGACTATGAGCCAGCTGATCTGGGCTGTCTGCAATAGGCCTGTGGGATTCGGGATGGATTTGGGATGTCATTGGCGGCTGGGACGGTTGTATGGGCCGCGTATCGTTCTGTCTATTGTCCGCCATGGAGACGTGCTGCCGGGCGAATGCTTCTGGGCACCACCCAGGCGGAACATCATGAAACCACAGGGGGTATTGCACTTTTCCGTGCCGGTCGGCGAAGACGCTGAGCGCCGGCAGGGTGGTGGAACGTTCCCGGATTATTTTCGGGTGTCTGGAGGTGCCTCGTGGAAAACGAGGGTGATAGTCAGGTTTCCCAAAAAATGAAAACCTTGGAACAAAGCCAAAAACGACCACACGCGATTATCGTCAGAGGTGCGCATGATAGCTATAGTCATGATTTTCATGCTTATGCCCCTGTGGGATCTGCTCGGCCGTGAGGACTATTCTCGGAGAGGCGCGATGTCCGGGGTGGTTATTTCCAGTTGAACGTGTAGCTCTGGTCCGACTGTTCCTCGCCATGGGTGGTGACGGTTGGGATGTTGCCGTGCCAGGTTACGGTGAAGTTGTCCGAGTCCAATGATTTGCCGTCGTTGTGCAGGTCCGTCTTGATTTCTGTGACGTTCTCGGCTCCGATGACGTTGGAATCGGTGTCCCAGGAGACTTTGATCGTGATGGTGCTTGGGCCGAAGACCATGGGCGAGCCTAGTTCGCCGATGGCCACTTCGCAGGTGCCGTCAGAGGATGTCGTGTTCACGATGCTGTGGGGCATGTCTATTTGCGTCCATATGAGGGTACAGCCGCCGGCCCAGACCAGTGCGAGTACAAGGACGATATGCTCGATAATGCGCGCCGCTTTATGCTGTTTTGGTAGTGTTCCTGTCATCAATGCCCCTGCAATCGTGCCGCGCCTCTTTTGTCTTTGAAGTAGTTTATCGATGTTCTGGATGGTTCGAGGTTATACGGTGTTGTGAGATCACCATACCTGACATGGCAGTGGGATTGTTCCTTCTTGTCTAGGCGCCACTAAACAAGATATCGCCAAACGGCTCGGACCGAGCGAGACCACTGTGCGCCCCTGCATATCCGAGTTTTTCACGGCGCTCGGGTACACGAACCGTGGCGAGCTGACCATCACCGCCATTAAAGCCGGATACTGATTGGTTTCTGACTTGAATTTCGGTGCATGGTAGAGTGCCCTTGCCGTGAATCCCATCATCTCCCATCGAGTCGGGGAAATGCGGAGTAAAAACAGGTTATATCATAGATTGAGTTGTTGAACTCAACAAGTAAGCGCACCACGTAGCAGTGTCTTCGCATACAAGAATCGGATCCGAACGCAATTATTCAGACCCGATTCTTGCATATAGGAGCATGAAAGCGTCGGTTTAGCGCTCGTGATGGTCGATGTGGTCGGACGCCACGTCGCCGATGGTCTGCACGATCTGTACGAGGATGACGCACAGAATCACGGCCACGGTCATCACGTCGTACTGGTAACGCTGGTAGCCGTAGCGGATGGCGATATCGCCCAAACCGCCTGCGCCGACGGTGCCGGCCATGGCGGAGAAGCCGAACAGGGTGATGAACGTCAGTGCTGCGCCGCGCACCAGCGACGGCAGGCTTTCGAACAGCAGCACTTTGAACACGATCTGCAGATTGCTGGCACCGAAGCTTTGCGCGGCCTCCACCAGACTTCCGTCCACTTCGGCGAGCGACTGCTCCACCACGCGTGCCACGAACGGCGCCGCGGTGATGACCAGCGGCACGATGGCTCCCGGCACGCCGAGCGAAGTGCCGACAATCAGTCGGGTCAACGGGATGATGGCCACCAGAAGAATGATGAATGGTACGGAACGCACGATGTTCACGATCCATCCGAGCACGGTGTTGAGTGTCGCATTCGGGCAGATGCCCTTCTTTGCTGAGGTGATGAGCAGTACGCCCACAGGTAGGCCGATCACATACGCGAGTAGCGTCGCTACCGCGGTCATGATGATCGTGTCACGTACTCCCTCGACCAGCAGTTCGCCATAATCGGCGATGAATTGCGAGATAATCTGTCCCATTTCACTTCACCTCTTCCTTGGTCGGCGAGTCCGTCTGCTCATCGGACGAAGCGGAATCATGCTTATGGCGATGGTTCTCCACTTTCGCATCGGTGATCAGTGTTTTCAGAATGTCGCTTTGCGGATTGGAGAACAATTCCTCCGTATCGCCCATCTCCACGATGCGTCCGCCATCAATCATGGCCACACGGTCGCAGATGTTGCGTGCCACGGACAACGAATGCGTGATGATGACCAGCGTCACGTTGAGCTCGCGGTTGATGCGGCGCAGCAGGTCAAGGATCTGCGCAGTCGTGGTGGAGTCGAGTGCGCTGGTGGCCTCGTCGCACAGCATGATGGACGGATTGTTGGCCAACGCGCGTGCGATGGCCACGCGCTGCTGTTGGCCGCCGGACAGCTGGCTCGGATAACGGTCGGCCAGATCGGCCAATCCAACCAGGTCAAGCAGATAGCGGGCACGCTCCTCGCGCTTGTTTTTCGGCGTATGGTTGAGCTCCAGTGGGAACGTGACGTTGCGCAGCACGGTGCGCTGCTGGAACAGGCTGAAATTCTGGAAGATCATGCCGATTCCGGCACGCACGTCCGCCAGCTCCTTGCCTTTCGCATCTGTGATGTCCTCACCATCGACGCGCACTTTGCCGGAAGTGGGACGTTCCAACAGATTGATGCAGCGCACCAACGTGGATTTGCCCGCGCCGGAGGAGCCGAGGATGCCGAAGACTTCACCCGAATCGATGGTCAGGTTGATGTCGTGCAACACCTCATGCGCCTCGGCGCCACTGCCATAGCTTTTGTGCAGATGGTCGATCTGAATCGTCATAATGTCCTGTTCCTATTGATGTTCCATAATAAGAATGCCGCAGGGTAGTATACCTGCGGCATTGAATTCTTGCAGCCGAAGCGGGTCTTAGAAGACCGGCACCACAGCGCCCTTGTAGTTCTTGTTGATGTAGTCGCGCACCTCGTCGGACTTCAAAGCCTTCTTGAGCTCCTTGGTCTTGGCGGTGTTCTCGTTGCCTTCCTTCACCACGAGGATGTTCTGGTAGGTTTTCGCGGCCAGGCCGTCGGCCTTTTCGGTGACCAGTGTGTCCTTGGTCGGGTCGAAGCCGGCTTGAATGGCGTAGTTTCCGTTCAGTGCCGCGATGTCGACATCCTTGATGACGGTCGGAACCACGGCGGCCTCAAGCTCCTTGAACTTCAGATTCTTCGGATTGGAGGTGACGTCCTTCGGAGTGGCGTTGATGTCCTTCGGATTCTTCAGCTTGATCAGACCGGCATCCTGCAGCAGCAGAAGCGCACGGGCCTCGTTGGTGGCGTCGTTCGGCACGGCCACGGTGGCGCCCTCCTGCAGATTCTGCAAATCCTTGGTCTTGCCGGGGTATAGGCCGAATGGCTCGAAGTGGATACCTTCCACGGACACCAGATGCGTGCCCTTCTCCTTGTTGAAGTTGTCGAGGTACGGCTTGTGCTGGAAGTAGTTGGCGTCCACTTCACCATCCTCGGTGGCGGTGTTCGGCTGAACGTAATCGGTGAACTCCTTGACTTCGAGCTTATAACCATCTTTCTCGACGAGCGGCTTGACGGCCTTGTTTAGGATTTCCGCGTGCGGGGTCGGGGAGGCCGCCACGGTGATGGTCTTGTCATCCTCCTTGGAGGCGGCGCCGTTGGAGCCAGAGTCGCCGCAGCCGGCCAGACCGAAGGTCGCGAGCGTGGTGACGGCGAGCAGCGCGCCGAGAAGCTTCTTGTTACGCATGGTTGAGTTCCTCTCTCAATTCGCTATACGGGCCGCCCGTTTGCCACGCGGCGGACCCAACGATTGACCAATATAGAGGAACCATCGACGGCAACACGGCGTTCACTTATTGAAAATACTTATAAAGGGCATGAAAAACGCAGAAATTCGCGAAAACCGTCTTATAAAATCGCAAGAAAACTCTTAAAAACCTTTTCTACAGAATTTCAAAATGATGCAATGCATTCGAGATTCCGGCATCGTCGACACTGTCGGTGACGTAATCGGCTACGGTCTTCGGTTCGTCAGTGGCGTTGCCCATAGCCACGCCTATGCCGGCGAAACGTAGCATATCCACGTCGTTGCCGCCATCGCCGAACGCGATCGCATTGTCCCTCGACCAACCAAAATGCTCAAGCACGACCTGCATGCCGACCGCCTTGCCGCCATCCGCAGGAATCAGGTCGGTGAAGTCGGGATGCCACCTCACACCGCGCACGTTGCCGCACATGCCGGCGATTTCCGCTTCCGTTGCCTTATCCACATATGGGCTGATCTGGAATGTGCGATGGTTTCCTATACGTTGCTGCGGATTGCATATGTCGATTTTCGGCGCGGTTTTGCCAAGGCTGTTCCACGTACGTTCCAAAGCGGCGTTGATGCGATTGAAATACCCGTAGTTGCTTTCCGCGTAATTGGCGACGACATCGGTATGCGATTGCAGCCAGTCGGTGATGATCTCCACATCGTGCAGGTCGATTGGATGACGGTAATCGAGGCCGTCGCGTGTTGTGCAGAACTGGCCGTTAAGGCCAACAATGCCATCAAATTCGACGGGAATGGTGTCAAGCACCACACCCATATAGGAGGGTGCGCGCCCCGAACAGATGAACACCTTCACGTCTTTTTTCTGCAACGCATGCAATGCGTCGATGGTGGATCGCGGCACCACATGCGTGACGAAACTCGTCAAAGTGCCGTCGATATCGAAAAACGCAGCCTTGATGTCCGATGACATGCCGATCTCCCCGTGAATCCGTTCAAAACGTCATCCAGCTTACGGGGAAAAACTGCGGAAAACGCCATTGTCGGCACGAAAAACGAACACGAAAATAGGAAAAACGTCCGGTTGCGCCTACAATCGTCAACCATGAGCGAACATATTGAGATCACGCCGGAGATCATCGAGATCCGTCATTATCTGCACGCACATCCCGAGCGCAGTTTCAAGGAATACGAGACAAGTGCCTATATCGAGAAACTGCTACGCGCGCACGACATCGAAGTGCTCAACAACCCGCTTGAAACCGGCGTGGTCGGCCTGATCCGCGGCGAGCAACCAGGCCCGCGCATCGCATTGCGCGCCGATATCGACGGTCTGCCCATCCAAGAGGATACTGGCCTGCCGTTCTCGTCCGTCAACGACGGTGTGATGCACGGTTGCGGCCACGACCTGCACATGTCTTACATGCTCGGAGCCGCATTCTGGCTCGCAAAACGCCGCAAGCGCATCAAAGGCTCCATTAAACTGCTGTTCCAGCCTGCCGAGGAGCTCGGTCTCGGCGCGAAAGCTATGGTCGATGCGGGGTTGCTCGCCGACGTATCCGCCGCCATCGGCGCCCACAACAATCCGAATTACGCGCCCGGACAGATCGCCGTAGGCCCCGACCCGATGATGGCCGGCTGCGTGAAATTCCACGTTACTCTGCATGCCGCCGGCTCACATGCCGGATATCCACACAAGGGCACTGGCCCTATCGAGGCGCTCGCCACAATGATTCTCGCCTTGCAGACCATCGTCAGCCGCAATGTCTCACCATTCCATCCGCTCGTGCTGTCCATCACCGAACTGCACGGCGGCCACGTGTGGAATGTCGTGCCGGACAAGGCCAGCTTCCAAGGAACCGTACGCTACTTCCATAAGTCCGACGGCGAACTGGTCGAGAAACGCTTCAAGCAGCAGGTCCAATCCATCGCCGCGGGCTACGGCATTACCACAGACATCGACTGGGATGACTTTCAGAATCCGCTCGTCTCCGACATGGAACTATCCAAAATCGTCGCTGACAACGTGCGCGACTATGCGCAGCTCGAGCCAATCCATCCTTCGATGGCGGGGGAGGATTTCTGCGATTTCATGCCCGTCACCATGCCGGTGTTCGCCTTCATCGGTTCCAATGGCGAGAAAGGTTGCCCCGATTGGCATAGCCCGCATTTCGTCGGTCTGGATGAATCACTGCAGGCCGGCGTGGAATTCTACGCCAACGCGGCGCTGACGGTGCTCAACGAACTTTCGTGACACGCGTGCGGTCCGCTTTCAATTCGCGATCGTAAGAAAATAAAACGTTCAACAAATCAACGGTAGGTTAGGCAGCTATGACAGACATTCGCTTCGCACTCGCTCAAATCGACACCTGCGTCGGAGACCTTGATTCCAACGCCGGTAAGATCATGCGATACGTCCGCCGCGCCGCGCAACAGGGCGCGCAAGTCGTCGTATTCCCGGAAATGACATTGACCGGATATCCCATCGAAGACCTCGCCCTGCGGGCCACCTTCCGCAAAGCCGCGTGGAACAAAGCCAACTGGCTTGCCACCGAACTGGCTGCCGATGGGCTTGGCGACCTGTTTGTGGTGGTTGGCACGGTCGGCACTGATCGTGAAACGTCTAAGCCGCGTAATCGACTTGTTGTATTGCATGATGGCGTGGTTTGGGCCGGCTATGACAAGCACTTCCTGCCCAACTACGGTGTGTTTGACGAATTCCGCATTTTCAGTCCTGGCAATAAGTCCATGGTGCTTGATGCGAATGGCGCACGTATTGGTGTGGCTATTTGCGAGGATATCTGGCAGGATGGCGGTCCTGTGGCAGAACTTGCCGAGCAGCATATTGATTTGCTGCTTACCATGAACGGTTCTCCGTATGAGGAGGGTAAGACTGATACTCGACTCGATCTTGCGGTACGCCGTGCGGCTGAAGTGAACGCGCCGATGATCTACCTCAATCAGGTGGGTGGTCAGGACGATCTGGTGTTTGACGGTGGCAGTTTCGTGGTTGATGCTGACGGTACACTGCTGGAACGTTCGCCGATGTTCATGGAGGATTTGAGCTTCTTTGATTTGGATACTGCCTCCGAACATCAGCAGGTTGGTGTTATCGCGGCCAAGCCTGATCCGGATGAGGAAGTGTATACCGCTTGTGTGCTCGGCTTGAAGGATTATATGGCCAAGAACCATTTCAAGGGCGTGTGCCTTGGCCTTTCCGGCGGCATCGACTCCGCATTGGTGGCGGCCATGGCCGCGGACGCCGTGGGAGGAGCTAACGTGTATGGCATTTCCATGCCGAGCATGTACTCGTCTGACGGTTCGAAAGATGATGCCGCCGATCTGGCGGAGAATATTGGAGCGCACTACGACATTCAGCCCATCGAACCGCTGTTCGTCTCCTTCCAGAAGCAGCTCGATCTTGAAGGTGTGGCCGCTGAGAACCTGCAGGCGCGTATTCGCGGTGTGATTGTCATGGCATATTCGAATTCCAAGGGGCTTCTGGCTGTCGCCACGGGCAACAAGTCGGAGCTTGCCTGCGGTTATTCCACGATTTACGGCGATGCGGTCGGCGGATACGCTCCGATCAAGGATCTGCTCAAGACCCGTGTGTGGGAGATCTCCCGCTGGCGCAACAAGGCTGCCTCCGAAGGCATGGGCATTGGCGGACTGCATATCGTGGGCAACGAGCAGGGGTCTGCGGGGACGCCGTTGCCGGACGGCGTGATGATTCCCGTCAATTCGATTGAAAAGGCTCCATCCGCCGAACTTCGCCCGGGGCAGAAAGACTCCGATTCGCTGCCGGAATATGAGCTGCTCGATCAGGTGTTGGCAATGTACATTGAACATGCGCATGGTCGTGAGGATCTTCTGGCAGACGGTTTCGATGAGACCACCGTCGACACGGTTATGCGACTGGTCGATCGTGCCGAATGGAAGCGCCGTCAATACCCGCTTGGGCCAAAGGTGACGGCATTGGCGTTCGGCCGTGACCGCCGCTTGCCGATTACCAACGCGTTCCGCGAATAGAACAGCGGCGGACTATTGTTTCGTTACGCGCTTCGTAAGGAGTGATATGGAAAAGCAATGGTATTTCAATACGGTTACCGAACAGCCTGAACTGGGCATGATCTCACCGGCGAGCCATCGTATGGGACCATACAAAACCAGGGAAGACGCGCTCGATGCATGGAAGATCGTGCAGGAACGCAACATCAAATGGGAAGAACAGGATCGCGAATGGAAACGCTGGTCTTCCGATGAAAAGTAGTTGATGCGATATAAGAAATCGCGGTGTCTGGATTACGGCACCGCGATTTTTTCTTATACTTCGCAAGTGTGACATATGTCACTTTTATTTCCTCGTAAACTCAGGTTCTATACAGGTTTATGCAGCTAGAATCGTTAACTAGCGACGACGTAACGATGCGTCGCCAAACCAACACCCAGAAGGAGTGGAAATGGCAGCAGTTGATGCGACGGCAGTCTCCCCGGAAGAGCTTCAGGCTAAGGCTTGGGAAGGCTTCGCTGAGGGCAACTGGCAGAAGGACATTGATGTCCGTGACTTTATTCAGAAGAACTATACGCCTTATGAGGGCGATGAGTCTTTCCTGGCTGACGCCACCGAGAAGACCAAGCACCTGTGGCAGTACCTCGATGACAACTATCTGGCAGTAGAGCGCAAGCAGCGCGTCTACGACGTCGACACCCACACACCGGCTGGCATCGACGCATTCGGCGCCGGCTACATCGACTCTCCGGAAGTCGACAATGTGGTTGTCGGTCTGCAGACCGACGTTCCTTGCAAGCGCGCCATGATGCCGAACGGCGGTTGGCGTATGGTTGAGCAGGCCATCAAGGAAGCCGGCAAGGAGCCGGATCCGGAAATCAAGAAGATTTTCACCAAGTACCGCAAGACCCACAATGACGGCGTCTTCGGCGTGTACACCAAGCAGATCAAGGTTGCCCGCCACAACAAGATCCTCACCGGCCTGCCGGATGCCTATGGCCGTGGCCGCATCATCGGCGATTACCGTCGTGTGGCACTGTATGGTGTGAACACCCTGATCAAGTTCAAGCAGCGTGACAAGGACTCCGTGCCGTACCGCAACGACTTCACCGAGCCGGAGATCGAGCACTGGATCCGCTTCCGCGAGGAGCATGACGAGCAGATCAAGGCCCTGAAGCAGCTGATCAACCTCGGCAACGAATATGGTCTTGACCTGTCCCGTCCGGCACAGACCGCTCAGGAAGCAGTGCAGTGGACCTACATGGGCTACCTCGCTTCCGTCAAGAGCCAGGATGGCGCCGCAATGTCGTTCGGCCGCGTCTCCACCTTCTTCGACGTGTACTTCGAGCGTGACCTGAAGTCCGGTAAGATCACCGAGACCGACGCACAGGAGATCATCGACAACTTGGTCATGAAGTTGCGTATCGTGCGCTTCCTGCGTACCAAGGATTACGACGCGATCTTCTCCGGCGATCCGTACTGGGCGACTTGGTCCGACGCAGGCTTCGGCGATGATGGCCGTACGCTGGTCACCAAGACCTCCTTCCGTCTGCTCGACACCCTGACCCTCGAGCACCTTGGACCTGGCCCGGAGCCGAACATCACCATCTTCTGGGATCCGAAGCTGCCGGAAGCCTACAAGCGCTTCTGCGCCAAGATCTCCATCGACACCTCGGCAATCCAGTACGAGTCCGACAAGGAAATCCGCTCCCACTGGGGCGATGACGCCGCCATCGCATGCTGCGTCTCCCCGATGCGCGTGGGCAAGCAGATGCAGTTCTTCGCAGCTCGTGTGAACTCCGCCAAGGCTCTGCTGTACGCCATCAACGGCGGCCGCGACGAAATGACCGGCATGCAGGTCATCGACAAGGGCGTTATCGAGCCGATTCAGCCGGAGTCCGACGGCTCATTGGATTACGAGAAGGTCAAGGCCAACTACGAGAAGGCTCTCGAATGGCTGTCCGAGACCTACGTGATGGCTCTGAACATCATCCATTACATGCACGATAAGTATGCATACGAGTCCATCGAGATGGCTCTGCACGACAAGGAAGTGTACCGTACCCTCGGTTGCGGTATGTCCGGCCTGTCCATCGCAGCCGACTCCCTGTCCGCATGCAAGTACGCCAAGGTCTACCCGATCTACAACAAGGACGCCAAGACCACTCCGGGCCATGAGGACGAGTACGTCGAAGGCGCCGATGACGATCTGATCGTCGGCTACCGCACCGAGGGTGAGTTCCCGCTGTACGGCAACGATGATGATCGCGCCGACGAGATCGCCAAGTGGGTTGTCTCCACCGTCATGGGCCAGGTCAAGCGCCTGCCGGTGTACCGCGGAGCGGTCCCGACCCAGTCCATCCTGACCATCACCTCCAACGTGGAATACGGCAAGGCCACCGGCGCCTTCCCGTCCGGCCACAAGAAGGGCACCCCGTATGCTCCGGGCGCAAACCCGGAGAACGGCATGGACTCCCATGGCATGCTGCCTTCCATGTTCTCCGTCGGCAAGATCGACTACAACGACGCTCTTGACGGCATCTCGCTGACCAACACCATCACCCCTGATGGCTTGGGCCGCGACGAGGATGAGCGCATCGGCAACCTCGTGGGCATTCTGGACGCCGGCAACGGCCACGGTCTGTACCACGCCAACATCAACGTGCTGCGCAAGGAACAGCTCGAGGATGCCGTCGAGCATCCGGAAAAGTACCCGCACCTGACCGTGCGCGTCTCCGGCTACGCGGTGAACTTCGTCAAGCTCACCAAGGAGCAGCAGCTCGACGTGATCTCCCGTACGTTCCACCAGGGCGCCGTCGTCGACTGAGACTGAACGGTACCGTGTGAAGCGGTAGAGTGCAAGGGGCGGAGCGTGAAAGCTTCGCCCCTTGGTTTTCCCTGTACAATGTGGGGAAACCATTGGAGAGATACAACGAAAGGACACCGATGTCTGAGAACGTACATTTTCGCTCCACAACAAGGCATATGCTCAGAGAATCGCAAAACTACGTCAACCAAACGCTTATGGGAGGGTTGTCAGGCTTCGAATCGCCGATCGGACTGGACCGGCGTGACCGCATCAACGCGCTGAAAAGCGGTGATATCGGCTTCGTGCATTCCTGGGACATCAACACGTCCGTCGACGGTCCGGGAACACGCATGACCGTCTTCATGAGCGGTTGCCCATTGCGTTGCCAGTATTGCCAGAATCCGGATACGTGGAAAATGCGTGACGGCAAGCCCGTCTATTACGAGGCCATGGTCAAAAAGATCGAACGCTATGTGGATCTTTTCAAGGCGACGCATGGCGGTATCACCTTCTCGGGCGGCGAATCCATGATGCAACCAGCATTCGTCTCCCGCGTGTTCCGTGCGGCCAAGGAGATGGGCGTGCACACCTGCCTCGATACTTCCGGATTCCTTGGCGCAAGCTATACCGACGACATGCTGAACGACATCGACCTGTGTCTGCTTGATGTCAAGTCTGGCGATGAGGAAACCTACAAGAAGGTGACTGGCGGCATTCTGCAACCGACCATCGATTTCGGACAGCGTCTGGCCAAGGCCGGCAAGAAGATCTGGGTGCGTTTCGTACTCGTGCCCGGACTCACCTCATCCGAGGAAAACGTTGAGAATGTGGCGAAGATCTGCGAGTCGTTCGGCGACGCAGTGGAACATATCGATGTGCTTGGATTCCACCAGCTTGGCCGTCCAAAATGGCATATGCTCAACATTCCCTACCCGTTGGAAGACCAGAAGGGGCCGTCCGAGGCAATGAAACAGCGTGTGGTGGAACAATTCCAATCGCACGGCTTCACCGTCTACTAAACGGGAAGCCACGCATATTCCAGCCAACGATTCCGGCAAATCAATCGTTTGAAAGTGCCTCAGCGATTGGAAAAAGGAATATTCGTGCAATTGTTGAACCAGCATTCGCCACGCGAAAAAATCTTCACATTCGACGCGTGGCGAAATGCTGTGAAATACCGCAAAACCGGCGACTCTGCCGTAGCCTTGAATCATGGTGGACATCTATGCTTTTCCTCAAGGCACGCCCAACGAAGCGCGTGCCACAGGTAGGGGATCGTGCGCCTACGCCGACCCTCCTGAACAAATGTTGACCCGACCTTCCGGCGTGCCAGACAAGGTATGGGACGCCGTGCTTTCCGTAGAACGTATGCCTCGATTACCAAGCGTGTCGTATCGTGAGATTCCAGTGCCGTGCGCCATGGCGAGTTTCGGCATTGGAGTTGAGATGCAATGCGACGAGGCGCGTTCCACAGGCTGGATCATGGTGTTGTATTCGCACAAATACCGAAATGACTGGCATTCTCATTGGCGTTGCGTCGCTTTCGCCGCGTTGCCGTTGTCTGGAGGCGAAGGCGATTGTCTGATACCGTCCATGTATTGGGATGCGATGATGGACCGTGTTGGTTCGTGCGATGTCGAACATGTTTCGGGAACCGTCACAGTCACGAAAAGCACGACGTTTGGCACTCAGTCCGACGCTCCCGAAACCGGGTGTGAGATTCGTGTGTCTTGGACGCCACTAGACTATGCCGATGGAGGCCTTGACGCGGGCGCCCAAGTGGGCGCGTGGGCTAGGTTCCTCCGGTCCATGACGCAATCCGAGGAGGATTATCCCGTTGACTGACGAGCCAAGGTTGCAGGCCGAGCCGCGTGAGGGCGTGCCCGATGTGATCGACACCCTACCGGCATTCCGCGAGTACTGCAGCGCATTGGCGTCTTCGCATGGGTCTTTGGCTGCGGATGCGGAACGTGCGTCTGGCTTCCGATACGGTCATGACGATTGGTTGGTGCAATTCAAAAGAGACGGTGCCGGCATAGGATTGCTTGATCCGCAGGCATTGGCTGCGGAAGGTGCTGATTGGAACGATTTCAATCGTGCGGTGGGCGATGCGGTATGGATTCTGCATGATTCGTTGCAGGATCTGCCGGGATTCGTTGATTTGGGATTGCAGCCGAAACGTTTGTTTGATACGGAAATCGCTGCACGGCTGCTGGGGCTCAAACGTTTCGGATTAGCTGCCGTTACCGAGCATTATCTGGGACTGACGCTTGCGAAAGAGCATTCCGCGGCCGACTGGTCGTACAGGCCGCTGCCCCGAGACTGGCGTAATTATGCGGCGCTGGACGTTGAATTGCTGATCGAGCTTGAAACGACCATGCGCGCCGAACTGCAAAAGCAAGGCAAGATCGAATGGGCTGAGGAGGAATTCGATTACGCGCTGCGCGAAGGAACTGCGCCACGCAAGGAGCATCCCATCCCATGGCTGCGCATCTCGCATATCACCGAAATCATGAGGGACCGCCAGGCCCTGGCCGTGGCGAAAGCATTATGGACCAAACGAGATGAACTGGCACGCGAATACGATATTTCGCCGACACTGCTGCTCGCCGACAGCACCATCATCGAAGTGGCGGAACGCAAGCCGCATAACGCCGCGCAATTCAGGGCGGTCCGTTCCATCAACGAGCGTGTACGCATCCAAGCCGGTGCCGAACAGGAGAAAATGTTCGAACGTTACGCGCCGATCCAACGTAAAATCAAGCCAAGCATGTGGAAGAGAATAATCCAACAGGCGCTTGATCTGCCGGAAAGCGAATGGCCGGTCATCGAAAGCGGCAATCCCCAAAACCAGGAGGCGCAGAGCATATCCGCTCCACGAGCGACGCGAGTCTGGAGGGAACGTTATCCGGAACGTCTCGCAACGCTTGACAAGGTACGCAAGGTGGTGGCACAGATAGCGGAAGACACGCGTACACCCGCGGAAGTCATCATCAAACCGCAGTATTTGCGTAACCTCTGCTGGACGGATGAGCCGCAGGAACGTGATGTCGCGCAATTCCTCACTGAGCAGGGCGCTAGGGCGTGGCAGGTCGCGCTGGTTGCAGAGTCCGTGAGTCGCGCTATTATATAGAGGTTGCCTAACGGCAGAAATGTGAAGAACCGTATTTTTCAGGAGCGCAAGCGTGAAAATCAGCGTCAGGAATCTTGAGCCGACCAAGGTGAAGCTCACCGTCACCGTTGATCCGGAAGAGTTCAACCCGTATCTCGACAATGCTCGCAAGGAAATCGCCAAGCAGGTCAACGTGCCTGGCTTCCGCAAGGGCCACGTGCCCGGCAAGATCATCGACCAGCGCATCGGCTTCGGTGCCGTTGCAGGCGAAGCCGTGAACAACGGTGTGCCGGAGCTGTACTCCAAGGCTCTCGAAGAAAAGGGCATCCGTCCGATGGCCCAGCCGGAAATCGACGTTCAGGAAGTTCCGGAATCCGCCAAGGACGAGACCAAGCTGAAGTTTGTGGCCACCGTTGAGCGTCGCCCGGACATCGAACTGCCGGAAATCGACGGCATGGAGATCGAGGTCGCCAAGGCCGAAATCACCGACGAAGACATCAACAACCGTCTGGAAGCCCTGCGCCAGCGTTTCGGCACCCTCGTGGGTGTGGATCGCCCGGCCGCCAAGGGTGACTATGCCAACATCGACCTGACCGCCGAAATCGACGGCGAAGTGGTCGACTCCCAGGAAGGCGTGAGCTACGAGCTCGGCTCCGAAACCATGCTTGACGGTTTGGATGAGGCTCTCGAAGGCCTGTCCGCCGGCGAAGAGACCACCTTCGAAGGTACCTTGGAAGCAGGCGAGCACGAAGGCGAGAAGGCTCAGGTCAAGGTCAAGGTCAACTCCGTCAAGGCTGAAGAGCTGCCGGAACTCGACGACGACTTCGCTTCTGAAGCCTCTGAGTTCGACACCCTCGACGAGCTGAAGGAAGACCTCAAGAAGGCCGCTTCCCAGGATGCCGAAGGTCGTCAGGCCACCGCAGCTCGTGACGCTTTCATCGCCAAGCTCGAAGAGGGCCTGGAGATTCCGGTGCCGAAGGGCGTCAAGGCTGAAATGGTTGAGCAGCAGCTCAAGGGCGTGACCGCTGATCCGGCCAATGCCACCAAGGAGCAGAAGGCCGAAGCCGAAGAAACCGTCGAAAAGGAACTGCGCGACCAGATGGTGCTCGACGTGCTCGCCGAGAAGCTGGACGTCAAGGTCTCCCAGTCCGACGTGTTCAACTTCCTCGCTTCCATCGCCCAGCAGTACGGCATGGATCCGAACGCCTTTATCCAGGCCATCATGCGCAACGGCCAGCTCGGCTCCGCAGTGCAGGAAGTCGGCCGTTCCAAGGGCCTGCTCGCCGGCATGCGCGCCGTGACCTTCAAGTCCGAGGGTGAAACCCTGGACCTGAGCGCCTTCCTTGGCGAAGCCGCTGAAGATGAAGAAGCCGAGAGCGTTGAAGCTGCTTCCGCAGCCGCCGCTGTGGCTGACGAACTTGCTTCCGAAGAGTGAGCTTCGATCGATAGCTTCTGACTCGTAAGAGTCCCAAATAAGTTGAGGGGTTGGTTCCAAGAGCCAACCCCTCAACTTATTCCCGATATGCTTACAGCTTGAGAAACTTGAAATCTACAGCAGGAATTTAATCTCAGCAAAAAACTCGCGAACCATATTGTTGACGAGCATGTTCGGGGGAGAGCCAGCCGCAATGCCTTGGGCGTTGTCCAAACCATATTTGTCGGCAATCTGCAACGCGCGGAACATGTGGAAATTGTTGGTGATTACCCCTACGGAAGCATTATCGTCACTGATCAGCTTCTTGCTGTTGACAATGTTTTCCTCAGTGGTCTTCGAATCCGGCTCTTCAAGAATGCGCTGCTCGTCAATGCCATGTTCTTTAAGATAATCAGCCATGCCTTGGGCTTCGGGGAACGGCTCGTTCGGTCCTTTTCCGCCGGAAACGATGCAGATGGTATTCGGATTCTCATCCAAATACTCAATAGCCTTGTCGAGACGGTAACGAAGCACAAGGCTTGGCCCGGACTTGCGCACCTGAGCTCCAAGCACCACCACATAATCGAGATTTGGTTCACCTTGCGCATGCATTTTGCTGACAATGCAACCTTCCACCGTGCCGAATGCGACCAGACCGACGCATGCGACTGCGATTGCCACACCTCTGACCAGTCTTGGCAGCATCGCCCACCATTGGAAGAGCACTCCGAATCCAAGCACGGCGAACAGCGCCGCGAATGCTAGCCAGACAATCCAGAATACTGTGCCGGAATGCGTGTTACGCACTGCGAAAGAGTAACAAACACATACCGCGGCGAGCACTATGCATAGCGCGCCCGCAATTCGTCTAACCAACGTTGCCATATGAACCTCTCATTCATTGCGCGTCACACGCAATCCTGTCTCATCCTAAGCGCGTGACCCCAGACCCCCAAGCGTCACACGCCAATGCCAACAAATCCTACGCATTCCTGCTATCGCACATACTATGTGCATTATGCCATCCGTGAGCGGAGTTTTGGTATGGCTGCGGCTAGGATGGGGGAGCATGACTTCAGAAATGATTATGCTCCGACCGATGCGTCGCACGGATTTTCCCGCGCTTGAAGAGCTTGTCCGTCAGGCTTGGTATGTGGATGATGAGTCGGATGATAATGGGAATGTTCCGAACGATGAGCGCGGGTTGCGTAAGTATAAGCTGCGCAAGGCGATTCACTTGCGTAATATGCATCGACTCGCGGCCATCGACATGCATGATTTTCTTTCCCGCACCACCGAGGCTACGGTCGCTGAACGTGATGGTCGGGTGCTTGGCGTGGTATTGGGCTCGTTGAGATCCCGTGTTACCACAGCGCAGAGGATACGTCATGCTATTACGCGAAATTGCTTGGCGTTGCCCTTGTTGGCAAGTAAGGATGGCCGTCGAGGACTTGCCGATCAGATTGCGATTTTGCAGGTCGATGAAGTGTTGAAACGAGATGCCGGCAAAAGCTATCAGGCTGAGATAACGTTGTTTGTGGTTTCCCCGGAAGCGCGGGGCATGGGCGTCGGACGTAAGCTGTTCAACCACATGCTTGGCGTGTTTCGTAATGCCGGAATGAACGAGTATTTCCTCTTCACTGACACTACCTGCGATTACGGTTTTTATGATTACCGTGGTTTGACGCGCAAAGCGGAACGTACTGTACGCAGGGACTCCTTCACGCAGGGTGGCTTGGAAGATGGTGCACTTTCCTTCTTCCTATATGAGGGGCGCTGCTGAACGTTTCTGCCTTGTATGGAAAGTGACATTTTCGGAAAAGCTTCAGTATATGGACAGCTTTCACTTATTTGGGTTGTCGATCTATCGGCAATTGTGGACGGCACAACAAGTGAAGAGAGTATGCCCAGTCCTTTCTAGGGCTGATTTCTAGGTTCTGATGGCCGTTTCGCAATGTGATGGGTTACAGACAATGATGTCTGTAACCCATCATGAAAAACGAGCCGTTACATGTCAAAAATGGTAGATCCATATATGGCTTGAAATGTCATCTAAGGGATGACATAAGAGAGTGAATAAGACACGAAATTGAGAAAAGTGTCAAACTGGGTTTCGTCAGTGGAAGAAATGTTTCTGGACTTCTATCTGTTTCGCTGTGATGAGAGTCTGGAAGTTCAAAGGAGTGGAAATGAAGGATTTGCTCAGTTTACAGGCTTTGATTGCGCAACCTGCAAGTATGACCTCTAAAAGGCCACCATGTGTTGACACGCATGGAAATTGTTCGACGGATCCTAATTGTGATCCGAATACGCATCATTGGCATAGTTCGTGGAGTTGGTTCTGCTGAAGTAGAAGAGTAACAGTTTTAAACTGCAGTGGCTATCTGTTTTGAAGTTAACAGATAGCCATTTTGATAGATGGATGCTGTAATGAAAAGATTGAATGAAAGAGAAAAGCAAACAATTCTCGGATTGTTTACTATATTTATAATTATTATACTTCTCGCCAGTGCATTTATTGGGCTTTTCATGTCTAGAAACAGTGCAAGTGACGCTAAAGATATAAAAAAAGCGTATGAGTCATTATCAGAAGTGAAAAGAAAACCTACAAACGCAACAAATGATGGCGGGCTACTGGTGCAAGTTGGGTCAAAAAAAGATATTCCGACTGTAGAATTTTATTTAGATCCCCTATGTCCGGCTTGTGCACAAATTGATAGAATATTAAATGATGATATAGGAAAAATGTATACGAGTGGTCAGATTAAGCTTGAAATTCATCCTGTGATTTTTTTAGACAAGTGTTCATCTGACCATTATTCGGCCAGAGTATCGGGATCCATAGCCTACATTTCAGAAAAAGATCCAAAGCATGTCGTTGCATTCATTTCAGAAATATTTGATGAAAAGTTCCAGCCTTCAGAAGTAGATTATGTAGAAATGTCTGATGAAAAGATAATCGAACAAGCGATTAAAGCGGGAATATCTAGAGAAATTGCAAAGGAAAGTTTAAATGGACAGTACGATGAATGGATTGAAAAAAGTAATGATTACACAATACTACGAAGCGACCTAATAGCTCCAGGGAGGGAGGGGTTTGCGACGCCATTGATTAGGGTAAATAAGAGAATTTGGTCAATGAAGGATATGGCGCTTGATGACTTATCAGATGCTTTTGTTGAAAGCTTAGGATTAAAACCTGAAGAAGTTGGTGATGAGGATGTTAAACCTAGAATAGGCAGTAAAGGAAAGTTGCTTAAAACTAATACAAAATATTTGGCGGAAAAATCTGATGCTTAAATTTATGCGAATTAGCAAGAGAATGATTCTTGGCGTGGTTTGCAGTATCGCTGGATCGACGTTATCATTCTTTGTTCCTCTTTTGATAAAAGATTTTATAGATAATAAAAAATTTGATCTTAGTTTACTGTATGTATTCCCTTTTCTTTTTGCGGCGCAATTCATATTGTGTGCAATTGGTGGATTGCTAATTTCAACTGAGGCCGATCTTCATGTGGCGGAATTGCGTATTCAGGCTATGGATATAATTTTTGAGAAAGATATGCTCTTTTTTGACAATGAAAATAGCGGTGAAATCGCCAGTGGAATAGTATATGATATCTCTCTGGTCAGGAATTTTGTGGCGGCTAGTATTCCTCAGTTTGTTTCGAGTGTTATCAATATACTGTTTTCCGTCGTTGCTCTTACTGTAATTAACTACAGACTATCTATTTTGGTTCTAATTATCTTTCCTGCAGTGATGATACTGGCTGTTCCCTTAGGTATATTTAATAACAGAAATGCGATGATGCTGCAAGAGAGAATTGGTAAATTAAATACGTTTACTTCAGAAATAGTGCGAAGTATGCGCACTGTTAAGTTATGTAATGCAGAGAGATGTATGCTTCTAAAATTCAAGAAACGAGTAAATGAAATAAAAGAAGTTAATCTCTTGAATGACAAAGTATATTCTTTTGTTACGCCCGTTCAAAATCTGATTTCGATTTTTTGTACTGGGGTCATTGTTTGCTATGGTGTTCATCTGATGGACGTACATCTCTTGACATACGGTTCGTTTGTTGCATATGTAATGTTATTCTTTCAGCTGGTTACTCCAGTAGGTGGTTTATTTACCTTTTATTTGAGTTGTCAAACAATCAAAGGTTCCTTAAAAAGAATCAACCGTGTCATCGGATCTCAAGAGAAGTAGATATGGAAAACTTTGCGTATAATAATGTTGATTATTTGGAACTGAAAAGCGTTTCATTTGGTTACAATGATAATGAAGTTCTTCATGATGTTAGTATGAGGTTGGAAAAGGGTGGTCGATATGCAATTATTGGACCATCTGGATCCGGGAAAACGACTATTATTAATACAATAACAGGTCTATATAGTGCAAATTCTGGAGCCATTGCTATCAATGAGAGCTTGCTTGATGGGCAGCATCTAGAAGAGTGGAGAAGGTGGTTTACTGTCGTCTCTCAAGATAATCTCCTTTTCTCTACAACAATTAAAGAAAATTTATTTTTTGGTCTTGATTTTGTGCCATCAGAAAAAGACATTAATAAATGTTTGAAAAATGCTTGCTTAGATGAAATTATTTCCGTTAGTGATTTGGAAAAGAGTGTTGGTGAGCAGGGGATGTCTTTGTCTGGTGGACAGCGACAGAGATTGCAGATTGCGAGAGCTTGTTTAAGGAAAGCTCCGATACTTATTTTGGATGAGGCAACGTCGAATCTTGATGTGAAGACAGAAAGACGTGTGCTTGATAACCTATTAAGATCGCATGAGTATGATATTTCAATTGTCATTTCACATCGCTTGTCTACGATAATAGACTCAGACGTTATTTTCTTTATTGAAGATGGTTATCTTTTGGATCAGGGGGATCATCGAGAGCTCATTGAAAGATGTCCAGCGTATAGATTTTTTGTTCAAAATCAACTCTTGAAGGATTGATATAGGGGAAGAGGGAATTGTGATGGTTGGTTACTCGGCGGATGATTACCTCCGTTTCTCGGCAGATAAGGAGACCATATATACTATAGCGAACCTGTTTATGCTTGTGAAGATGCTTATGTTTTGCCGACGAATGACAACTCAGAGCAATGGGGCGTTAGGTCTGATGGGCATTGGACTTATGTCAATTGTCTGATGTACTCTTTTCCTCCTCAAGGTTGGAAAATTCATATCACTTCTACAATTTATGATGCTCAGAATGTTCTCTATGATGTTGCTGAATATCTTTTCGTTAAATCTATTTCTTTTAAATATCTTTCAAGTAGAACTTGTTTCATTCAGGCGAATGGAAAATATGCGGATAGACTTGAGTCAGGTAAATTCATAACTATTTACCCCAGTTCTGAACATATTTTTATTCAGCTACTAAAAGATTTAAAAACCATTGTTTGTAAATATGATGATGGTCCTTATATCTTAACTGATAAACAATGGCAAAATAGTAATGTATTTTTCAGATATGGTGCTCTGAAGCCGCGCTTTTCAAACGAAAAGAATGTACCTGTGATAGTGACTCCTCAGGGTGATTTAATACCGGATAAAGAATTACCGCTGTATTCCTTGCCTTCTTTCGTTGATGAACCTATATATGTTAAAGAAAATAATTATTTTATTGAATACTCAAATGGAAAATTAACGGATTATCAAATAGACTCCGCTGTCCATTTTAGTAATAACGGTGGGGTGTATCTCGCTTCGCGAAACGGCAAAAAATATATCCTTAAAGAAGGGCGAAAAAATGTTGGGGTCAGTGATAGGTCATGTTTGGATGCTTTTCATCGAATCAAGCATGAATATCAAATCCTTCGTTCCTTGAGTCCGCTCTCTGATGTTGTGAATGCTGTCGATTGTTTTGATGTCTGGAATCATGCATTTTTAGTTGAGGATTTTTTTGAAGGTCGAGATTTGCAGCAGTACATAGCAATGGAATTCCCTTTCGATGGATGCTCTGCTCGGACGGATTGCTCTGATTCTTATTGGCGAGGGTGTAAAGAGATCGCAACCAAATTGGAAAGTGCAATTGCGAAAATGCATGGAATTGGATTTGCGGTTGGAGATTTGAGCTTATCAAATGTGCTGATTAATGATTCTTTAGAAATTAAACTGATTGATTTTGAGGCGGCGAAAAAACTTTCCCAAGATTTTCAAGTAGATATCGCTACTCCAGGATTTACCAACGATGCTGTATGCAACTATGAACAACAAGATTGGTATGCCTTCGCGGTTATAGTGCACCGCCTTTTTGTTCCCATATGTCCCCTTTATTATCTGGCTCCTTCGTTGTTGTTCTGTCAGGATTATATGGTGCAAAAGCACTTTGAGAATGAGGCAGTTTCTTTTCTTCGGTCTGTCAGATCGCGAATGCTTGGCTTGACTCCGTTATTGTCTCATGGACCATTTATCGACAAAGCGTTACAGGCTCGTGACAAGCTTTTAGATCCTGAGAATATTGAAACCTTTATGAGACTTCTTTATAAAGGGATTGTCTCTGGTCTTGACTTGCGAGGTGAATATCCTGTCAAAGGTGATATTTCAATGTATGGCGATGAGATGTCTAAATATAGCATTGGGTCTGGTTTTGCCGGTGTGAGCTTGGCTTTGCTGAAATCTTCATGTTTGGAAAACTCGGAATGGTTTTATGCTATTGCGCGGGAGAAATATATATCGGTATTACGTAAATTGAAAGACGGTATGTCGTTCCGCGCGGGATTGTTTAACGGTACGGTAGGTGTGGCCATGTCTGCATATGAGGTGTTTTCTCGCGAGGAATGTCATGAAATGCTTTCTTATATCGGAATCTCTCACATTGATTATTTGGCAGGCATTGACGACTATTCCTTGTACTCTGGTTTGTCTGGCATTGGCATGGCTCTTCTGTCATTGGGAGCATCTAGGAACTCGCATGAAGAAAAAATGTTGTCGTATATTCTTTCCAAGGTGTATGAGAGATGCGATTGTGGTTTAACTTCGCAAGACATGCTGAGTTCGAAAGCGGACTTTACCTTAATGAAGGGCTGGTTGGGTGCAGGTCTGTTCCTGTGGAAGGCTTCTCTTTGCAGGAAAGACGATGCTTTGCGCTCCCGTGCGGAAAGCATTTTTCGTCTTACGCTAACGCATCTTGCCAATGCGGATAACAAGGAGCGTCCGATGTATTACGTGGATCATTTGAAGAATAAACCCAGAACAATGCCTTATCTGGATTGTGGAACTTCTGGTGTGGCCCTAGCTTTTATTGAAGTCTATAAAGATGGTAATGAGTCAATGGAATTCCTTAATGAGGAGTTTCTTAGAAGGCTTTCCCAAGGTTCAGATATGGTTTGCACGTTTAATGGTGGCTTATTCGGGGGTTATGCGGGACTGTTGCCTGCTGCAATAGCGTTGCGCGACTTAGGTATTGATGATGAGCTGTGGGAGCGGATTATTGATGGATTGAATCTTTACCTGATGAAGAACAATGGAAACATTGTTTTCCCGGGACTTTATGGATACAAGTGTTCCATGGATTTGGGGACGGGATCGGCCGGTGTGCTTTTAGCGTTAAGTGATTCTGGGCGATCAGGGGAATGGGGATCTTGGATGCCGGTTCTGGAAAATGAGGATTTTTCGCTTTTCCGTGTTTGAAAATAGCTATTGCTGCTGGCTGGGTGATGGCCTGTACGTGATGCAATGCGTGGCTATATTTGTATGCTTAGGGGTGAAGGTGAGTGACGATGTATTTGGGAAAACGAATAAGAATCGCTATCGTGGACAATGACAGATTGACGCTTGGTGTTATGAAGATGATGATTGAGCGTATTCTTCCGCAGGCTAACGTGTGTTGGGCTGTATCGGATGGTCTGACCGCGGTGAGTAAAAGTCTTGACTCGCGAACGCGTCCTGACGTATTGCTTGTGGACATGTCCCTGGAAGGGATGAGTGGTTGTGATGTTTGCAAGACCATTCGTGAAGAGACGGCTCAGGTTGCTTTAGTAGGTATGACTGCTTTCTCTCTGGACCGTTATTGTGCACCTGCTCTGGAAAATGGAGCGAGCTGTCTTGTGGATAAAGCAAATGTGAAAGCTCTTTGCCATGTCTTATGTGCAATAGTGAATGGGCGGCGGGCGGACGTCAGATATGTATCCTCTGAAAGTGCGCAGGAGTCGCATGAAAGGTTAATGGCTGCTAAAGGTGGAAACATTAGCTATGAAACGTTTGCGAAGCGAGAACGAGAGGTTATGGGATTGTGCTCCCTAGGCTTTACCTCAAAAGAGATCGGCGTCAAGCTTGGCATAGGGGAGCCTACGGTGAAAACATATATTCGAAGGGTCATGAAGAAATTAGGGGCTAAAAATAGGACTCAAGCGGTAATTCAATGGATGGAAGTAAATAGCCGTGAGTATTAAAGGGATAAAGCCGTTTACCTCATGGTGCGTCGAACATGCCCAGTATCTGCTTATAGCGGTTTGTGTCGCCATGACTATTACGGAGACGCTGTTTTTCCCTCCTGCAGGTGTGGTGACATTTTTCCTTGTTGCTGCGCATGTGCTAGCTATTATTCTGATTTCACGACAGCCAATCGTATGCTGTAACATCATTTTTTTGACTTTTGCAATATGCTGTCTCATTCCGGATGATGGCGGCCCCAGCTTTTTATGGGGAACTTGGCTGGCTTTAGGGTATGTAGGACTGCGAATTGAGTCATTATGGGGAATGTTCTACCCTTCTGCTGTAGCATTGGTTCGAATATGGCGCTTTGATGCTGACGGTGTGGCTGTCAATGAATATTTCATGTTGATTCTTGTCATGTTCTTCGCATACTTCATCGGAAAAATGCTTGCGTGGAAAGAACTTGCCGCACAGTTCAAACAAAACAAACTAAGGTATGAAGAATTAAGTCAGCATGTCGAGTACCTGCGAAAAGAGAATGCGGTCGCCAGTAGAATACACGATTCTGTGGCCGGTAACCTGGCATACATGGCAATTTTGCTGGATAGTGTGATTTTGGATGCTGAGAAAACCAAGACCTTTGATGAGAAAGAGATAAGGGGAGTTAGGGCTCTTGTTGTAGAAACTCTGGATGCGGTACGAGATGTTGTCGATTTGATGAATGATGGAAAAACAAAATCAGCGCAAACGGATAACATGAGCCTCTCTGGACTGTGGGTCGTCGGCGAGCAAGGCGACTCTTTCCTAAGGGAGCTTGGGTTTCATGGAAAGACAAGAATAATGATCAAAGATTCAACGGATCTTGATGATGCTTTTTCTCGTGAGGTTCTTTCTTTGATTCATGAGTTATATACAAACATTGCTGTACATGGAAGTCCAGGAGGCGAATACCGTCTTATTGTTTTTTGGGATGACGATAATTTAATTCATGTGGATCAAGTGAATGATGTTTCTTCAAAAAACCTATTCCTTGACAAGCCGAGGTCTGGAAACGGTTTGTTGCTGCACATAAAATGGATCGAATCCATAGGGGGATTCGTTAAATCATCTTCTGAAAAAGGGGCATGGCAGTTTCATGCGCGTTTTCCTGTCGTCATGTCAGAAGACTCGACAGAGCCAGTGTAGACTTGGAGGGCACTTGGGATATATCTTGGCGGAATACGTATTGAGAGCGTTTGCTGATGTAAAAGGACCAGGGCTGGTCATGGAGCTAGGTGCTTCCATTATGATGATGGACAACAGTATAGCGATTAGTTTCATTTTTCCTCCTCTTCGCAGCGCCAGTTTGTCATAGGTGGAATATCCTTGTAATTATTTGTCGTAGGGAGTCATCTTTAGATGACTTTGGCGACTCTTCCGTTTTTTGATGAGTGGTGCTGTATGTATACCGCGATGTAGTAGTGGCTGAGTACACCTTGCGGTTGTGAGGCGTTCTTATCCAATAGGGAATCAAACCGGTTGCATGGTTTAGTTTGTGCGCAAGAGACCTGCAATGTTGGCATATGTTTTACTACGTGTCGACGAGAGCTCATGGTGCTGCACGCCTAGCGCGGCGATAGCATCATCCACGCGTTCTGGCTGCAAACAGCCCACGAGATAGGTACGGTCACGCCCTTGGCCCAGTGCCATGCAAGCGCAACCTGAGTCATGGGCACTCCGTGGTGTTCGGCTACTTCAAGCACACGTTCGACGATGGGCATGCCTTGGTCTTGCGCCTGATCATACTTGTTGCGCATGATGCCGTCAGTGGTGCTGCGGGTGGAATTCGAATCTCATGCCGTGCGTTCATGGTTCCGGCAGGAGACCCTGGCGCGATGAGCAACGAATGGTTTGAACCGGTCGATGCGCAAGCGTACGAGTCCCTTGCCTGAACAGACGGGCGCATGCATGTGATTCAGCCGGGGTCAAGTCAGACTCGGCTGAATCTATTCGCCACTCACATGCGAAAGGCTTATCTCATGTCTGTCCTAAGGCGGGACGGGTGGGAATCGAGAATAACCGCAAACTTATCGTCAATTGCCTGCCGTTGACGCCATCCGAGCAAGCGCAGTTTATGCGTGCAGCCAAAGGCGTGCTGCAAGAATTCGTAGGCGATCCGGCGCAGCGTGGCAACATGGCATGGACGGCCATCATCCCCGAAGAGCTCAAAGCTCAAGTCACCGCCATCATCGGCAATGTTGATCCGGGAACATGCCGACAGTGTCCCAAACTCGAATGGTTGCAAACCTGGAGCGCCGGCGTCGACAAATACCAGCGACCCGGCATTCTACGGTCCGGATCCATGCTCAGGGTGGAATTCACTTTGATTGGTCGGCGCACCGGGATGCAAGTCAGGCGAGGATCTGCTGTTCGCTGACGGGCTTGAAATCCCATGCGTCGAGTCCCACGTTCACACTTCGCGGATCGGTGCCGTCGGGAACGTCCTGATGTGTATGGCCGTAGAGCAGCCAGCCTTCGGTGGTAGGCGCTATATCGGCGAACTCGTTCCAGTTGCTCGGCCAATCGCCGTGTTCTTCGGCCAATGCCGAGAGTCTGGGGAAGTGGCTCATGGCGATGCTTTGCTGCGTGGTCGCCACCGTTATTTTGCCGGATTCATCGAGGACGGGAAGTTCCATGTCGATTTCGCAGTAGTCATCGATGGTCTCGAACACGTCTTCGTATAGCATGTCATTGAATCGGAAGCGGAAGTTGCGGTCGTGGTTGCCGATGATCAGATGCAAATGCCGGCAGTTGATGCGGCGCAGGCATTCGAGTGTGTGCTCGACGGTGCAACGGTAGGAGAGGTCGCCGAGAATCCACAGTTCGTCGTCGTGCCCGACGATCTCGTTGATATTGTCGATGATGGTGTTCTCGTGGCGTGCGATGTCGCAGATCGCTTTGAACGATGTCTGATTGTCGTGCACATATTGTTTGATCCACGCGTGCGCGGCGGCGCGGGTCTGCGTCTGCCAGATGTCGAGGTACTCAGCACGTAGCCTGCCATTGTTCAGGAACCCGCGCAGCGCGGTGACCAGTGGATGGCCGAAATGCGTGTCCGAAGTGAAATAACGCATGCGATTCCTTACTATATGCGGTTGCTGGATGCTTTTATCAATGATAGAGCGCAACATCGCACGAATAGCCCTCCCCAAAATGCTTGTTGGCTTGTTTGTGGCACGTGTTGATGATGATCAGATGGAAGAGTCCCACGAAACGACGAAAGAAGCTCGATGCTCACGGCGTGACTCTCCGGCTTATTTCTTGCCCCACCCGAACTTGGTCAGTTTGATCTCCGGGAGCTGTTTCAATCCGTCTGCTATTCCTTTGCCAAACTGCTGCACTCCGTCGGCGATTCCGGCGCCTGCGTCCTGAGCGCATTTTGTGATGGCGTCGCCCGCATCCTGCGCGATGTGCGCGGCCTGGTTTCCGGCGTCCTGCATTCCCTTGGCAACGGCGGCACCGGTGCCCTGAGCGCCCTTCGCTATCGCATTGCCGACGTCTTGGACGGCGTGTGCGGTCTGCTGCCTGGCATTCTGCAAGGCCTTGCCGGTGTCGTCTACGGCCTTGCCCGCGGCTTCGATCCAGGTGGGACCGTCTTCGACATGCAGATGAATGTGCTCAAGTTGCAATGTGCTGGCGAATGCATTGAGATCACTGGTGATGCTTTCGATGTTGACAATGGCATGAGGTGAACTGTATGGGTTCAGTAGCACTTGTCCGCCCACGGTTTTCGCTTTCTCCTCCAGCTGCTTGCCCAATGCGTTGAGAGATTGCTCGATTTCTTCGAGGCGCTTGTTCCTGGCAAGCACGATGCCCTTCTTGTATGCTTCGAGCTGTTCCGGCTTCTCTTGGCATACGCGCGCGAGCTCGATACAGGAGACCTGATCCTGCATCTTGACCGCGGATGCGAGCATGCCCAACCACTGGTGAATCTCCTGACGAATCTGCTGGGTCAACGGGCGAACCTGCTTGGGATCCTGCTCGCGTTCAGCCTGCTCGGTGAGGCTCTTGATTTTGGCGATCGCGTACGCTTGGATGGTGGCGATGTCTTGTGGGCAGCCTGACATCTTGGACCATGTGGTCTCGCTGATCGAACCGACTTGCTGGTAGATGAGCATGGTCTCGTCAATCATATGAGAGATTCCGGCGAGCTTGCTGACGGTCTGGTCTTTCTGATCGCGCAGCAGGTCGTCGAGCTTCGCATCGATCTCCTTCAGATAATCGGTGATCTCGGAGACGGCTTGTTCCAGTGCCATCTGTGCCATGACGCCGCTGATGCCGGTGAGCATGGCGGGGTTGAGTTGCCCTGGCTGGGTGAATTGCAGATGTTTGATGATGCGCCCGTTCGGTTGCCATACAACACCGGCTTGGAACGGTCCCTTCTTACAGTTCTTGCCGTATTTGGCGACCAGCTCAGCCGATTCCTTGGTGAGTTTTACCCAACGTCCGCTTTCGACCATGGCGTTGCCGGCTGCCTGTGCGCCTTTGCTGGCCGAGGAGACGGTCTGTATGGCTTTGGCTGTGAATGCTTTGGAATCGAAGCCTTCATCCTTGAGCCAGAGATCTATGGTACCAGCGTCGCCGAGGAAGACGATGCCTTGTTCGTCTTGGATGATGGTGACGCTTTTCGTGTCGTCTGGATTGTTGTTCCCGGTGCTGGCATCGGCATCACCGTCTCCGCCTTCGAATGGGATGAGTTCGTTGGAATCGTCGTCGATCATGGTTATTTCCTTCAAATCCACTTGGTAGCAGTATACGACCGGCAGACGCGTCGGTGCGCTTGGGAGTGGCGGGAACAGGTATGAAAGCAGTGGGGAAGTGGTCAGTCTTCGATCTGGGCATCGCCCGAGTCGAGAGCCTGGAAGATCTCGTTGAACAGGGCTTCGGTTTGCGTCTGAAGCTTTTCCAAGCGGATCTTATGCTCGCTGCCGGTTGTGGATCTGTTCATGGTGTCCATAAGATGAAGGCTTTGCAGGGTGCTCTTCCATCGTTCGACTGGTGCGTTTACAGGAAATTGGTCGGCGTATTGCTCCAGTGTCTCCTCAATGGCGTCAAGCTGCTTGGCGACTCTTGCGGATGGGCTAATCGCGGCCGGCAGATGCATGTTCGCGGCGGCCTGCTTGAGTTTGCTGCCTACCTGTTGCTCGCTGACAAGCTGCGCCACCTTCTGCATGTTTTCCGGATTGGCCGCAATGTCGACCGCCGTTTTGACGGCATAGGTCGCCGCCGATGCGACGATCCCCTTCAGAAACCCACCTTTGCGCGTCATCGGTTACCCCCTTCAACACGGAAATTCTTCTAGGAACAGTGTAGTTCAGAGAAGGCGGATATGTTGATTTATACATGCCTATGCGGCTTGGCAAAAGGAAGAGACCCTGGATTTGAGCATTGCTAAGAGACTTGGAAGCTGTTGCTGCTACTCGTAGCAGCAATGAGATAGAAAAGAAGTCCACCGTATTTCAGGACGTAAACGTAGCCTTGGATGGGCGCTGATATAAAAGGCTGTACATTCTTTGGCGATTGAACATGCTGCATGAGCGACAAAGTATGTAATTGAGATGTAGGTGCATGAGAGTGCTGAGAGTGCGTAAAGGCGCGCGGACGCATTCTGACGAATTGCTAACTTGGAAGCAGATCCTATCTATTGAAAGCCCGTCGCGCTCGCGAAGAAAACATGGCTCATGGTGAATGCGGATTATCCGCATGTTATCCACCGAACAGTCAAAGGAGCGAATACCATGGGCGTTAAGCCTAGGTGCGTCTATCGGAGTAGGGAGAATATGACTGAGAGCTCTAGCGGCTGATTGGTCGATGCGCTGGTGCGTAATCTGAACGGTGAGTTCGACGAGACTGGCATGGAATTCCGCCTGGAATTCAGAAAAGCCGAGTTCTCGGAAAATGGCGAAGTCGCGATTCACGCGATTGAGATAGACGATTGAAAAAACTGATGGGCTGGAAGATATTAAAAAGAGGAGCCGACGCATCGGCTCCTCCTAGGTGTCGCCCGAAGACTTCCACCGCAATTAACTAACCAACTTAGCATGAAAACAAATGCCATACGCCGATAGAACGGTTTTTCAATCGTTCCCATCTGAAAACTTCCTCGTCTTCTGGATCTTCCTCACAGCCTGTGAACTTACGAGTTTGCTGAAAATTGGTTGAGGAAGCGAGGCTCTGTATTCCTTCAAAAATGCAAGAAAATCATCTAGAAATTTGGTTCTGTCTGCCCTGTGGCCTTTCGCTGTTTGGTGTGGGTGAAGTCGGTCAGGTAGTGACGGTTCGTAGATCGAATTTGCCGCAGGCAAATCATCGCGTTGAAGCAGTTCATGTTTCTGAAGCCCCTTGCGTGGATTTTTACGTTCTGGATGATGCTGTTCAGGCCCTCGAGGATTACGTTGGCGCACCGATGACCGAAGTAGGCGAGAACGTCGTCCCAGTGACGGCGTGGCTGTCTGGCCAAGGCCTTCATGGGATCCAGACGGGAGCGCATCATCCGCGAGCGCAATGCTTTGGCCCCCGTTTCGGTCCCGATCCGGTCGGCGCTGTCGGCGCAGATGTCCTGCAGGGCTCACACATCCGGCAGGCCCTAGCGGTCCTGGACCGACGCCTCCGCAGGCTGCGCTTGATCTCCAATTGGGGTTCGGGTGGGTTTGTTTCGTTGCGCAGACACAGGTATTTCGTGTTGTGCCCGCCCTCGGCCCTGCGACCCCTGTCGACGGCCTCGTTGGCGTGCTTGACGATGTGTGGAACTTGTCGATGACCTTCGCGGCGTTGGGCAAGTGTTCGCAGATGCCTCTGGCGAATTCCAGGCTTATGTCGCACGTCACCAGACCCACCCGGTTTGGGTCGCCGTTGCGGTCAATGAAATCCTGCACGAACCGTTCGACGGTATGCGCGTCCTTGCCCGGCACCACGCGGACCATGTTGCGCTCCGCCTGGTCGGCGACCACAGTGATGCAGTTGCGGCCTTTGCGGCCGGTCCCGTCGATGCCTATCGCCTGCACGCCCGTGTAGTCCCCGTACGGGCGTGCCTCGTCCACGTAATGTCTGACGAGCCGCCACAGGCGGGTATCGTGCTCGCCGACCTGCGCCACAACGTCCGGACCGGCTGGCTTTTCGCCAGTTCGACGACCATCGCCTCGAACAGGAGCATGAACCTGCTTCCTAGACGTGCTCACGGCACCGTCACCGCTCTGATGTCATGCCTCGGGCATGTGACACGCGCGGCACGTCCGCGTGGATGAGCGCTTTGTGCTGGAAGAAGTTCAGATGCCGCCAACACCTGCCCCGCGCGCCATGCACCGGGCACGACGCCTCGCTGTATCCCGTCTCGGGGCAATGGAAACGTGAGTCGGGCGCGAAGCCGATCGTGATGCGCAGCTTGCGCTTGACGTCCGCCCCGTCGCGGAACTCCACGCCTGGCACCCTCCACAGGTCGGGCAACTGTAAGGCGGCGGTTAACAGCGAAGTGGTATCCATACCGCCAAACTCCCCGAATGTCCTCACTGCTAACCAGCCTTCACCCACCAAACAGCGAAAGGCCTTTTGTTTATCGGCTTCTTGGCCGATGATGATGGAAGAAGAAGGTCTATGATAACGAACATGGAAGATAGAACGTAGGGAGAAACGATGCAGCCACCTCAGAAGAAGACGTTGCTACAGAGATGGAAGGAGTCGATAGGTGGATGGCCGTTGCTCGGCAAAATCGTCGCATGGGTCGTTCTCGCTATCCTCGCGTTCGCAGCCGTCATGTGCTGTCTGTGGCATCTGACATCGGAGCCAGGGAAATACGTGGCGAGCATCGCTGCAACTTCTCTGACGATCGTCGGCGGCGTGGGCGCGGTGGCCTATTTGGTGATTAAGTACCAGGAACGGCAGCAAGCTGGACGGGATGAGGAGCGCGCGAAACGAGAGGAGCGCCGAGAGGAGGATCGCTTCGTCAACACGAAGATGCAGGACGCTGTCGACCAATTGGGCTCCGACAGGGCCTCCACGCGCATCGCAGGCGTCTACGCGCTAACGGACGTCGCGGACACCTATGGTGGGTATCGTCAGCGCGTGGTGGACATCCTGTGTGGCTACCTGCGTTCCGACCGCGAGACGTATCCCCTTGGCGCGGACGGCAAGCCGGCGACAGACCAGCCCAGGTCCGGAGACTCGGACAAGGCCGTGGAATCCACCATCATTGCCGTCATGCGAAACCATCTTCTCAAAGAACGAAAAGCCGACAATGGAGAGATTCGCGTGCGGCAAATCGTGCGTGATGACCAGCTGTGGTGCGACTGCGCGTTCGACCTCCATGAGGTCACATTCCACGAGTACGTGGACCTCATGGACATCACTTTCGTACGTGGTTTAAACTTCAATAGATCCAAATTCGAGGACCACATTAATTTCAAAAGAGCGACATTCGAAGGCTATGTGGTCTTCATCGGCACAATCTTCAAAGGCGATGCAAACTTCAGTAGAGCAACCTTTAAGGGTGAAGTACACTTCAATGAATCGATTTTCAAAGGTGAAGCGCGCTTCAACGAAGCGATATTTAAAAGAGACGCATACTTCAGTAAATCGACATTCAAAGGTCTCACGGACTTCAGTGGGACAACCTTCGAATACGCTACGGACTTCAGAAGGACGGTCTTCGAAGGTCTCGCGAGCTTCAGCGGTGTGATATTCAAAGGTAACGCAGATTTCTGCAGGACGACATTCAAAGGGAACACGGAACTTATTGACGCGACCTTCAAAGGTTGCGTAGGCTTCATCGAAGCGACTTCCAAAGGTAGCACGTACTTCAGCAGGGTAGCCTTCAAGCGTGATGTGAACTTCAACAGAGCTGGATTCTGCAGCAAGACGACATTCTCAGAAATCCAAGGTCGGCCTACGTTTAGGAAATGCAAGTTCAATAGGCAATTACGCGATTTCATACTTGAGAACGGCACCGAAGCCTACGACTTCGGGCTGATTCCGATTCCGGAAGACAACGACGGGCTGCCAGAGGGCGCAGTGTGGGTGGATTTTCCGGAGAAAGACGACAAGGATGACGGCGCGACGCCAATAGATCGATAGGTCGTGGCGCCTCGTCCATTTTCTTTACGGAGCGTCGCAAGCGTCTTGCCCTTATGAGCCTTTCGTCCGTCCTTATTCCGAATGGTACCGGTTGGAAGATTGTGCTTCTTTTCGTACGTGCCGACAGTGCAGTCGCTTCTTGTCTTACGAACTTTGCTGAACACAATATGTCTGCTTTGACTTCAATTCATTCCGTTATTCTGATTATTGAGTTTGTGCATCATCTATATTGCCTGTTATCCGAGCAGCGGAGATTGCATATCATAAGAGGTTCCGCGAGATGTACCGAAACGGTTCCGCACTAGGGTTGATACGCCGATACTTCCACGCCTAGGAATATTCTGAAATATTCTTGTGTCTTAACGTTGATGTCTTAGCAGAGGGAGAATCGCATGGCGGGCTCATACGGTGCGGAAGCGACACGGGGGGAGCGGTACCGGCTTTCCTTCACTGTCGGCGGACTTCTTGCCTCGCAAGGCCGGGCGCTTGCGGAAATGTATCTGAATCATCTGAATCATGCAGGCGGCGACGCTGAGTGTTCTTCCCAAACCGAGGTGGGCAAGTCCATTGCCGCGATTCGCCAACAGGCCATCGAGGAAAACGTTCTTGCGATTCGCACGGATTCCGCGAACAGGCGCGTTGTGGCGGAAACTACTAGGCGGCTCAGTGCGCTCACGGTTGGAGAGCTTGCATATTTGGCAGGCCCGGATTCCTCCACATCCGACCGCGAGGCACTTATGTGGATCGCGATGTGCCGTTATTACGCAATCGTCGGGGAATTCGCCGGCGAAGTACTTAAAAAGCATTATCTTACCGGCAATACGCATCTGGACTTTGAGGATTACGGTCGGTTCATTGCGGACAAAGCCACATGGCATCCTGAGCTGGAAAACATAAGCGAGGGCACGGCGAAGAAACTCCGGTCCAATCTGTTCAAGGCCATGAGGGAGGCACATCTGTTCGATAAAAATTCCGACACGGTGCTGTCTTTCCTTCCCAGTCCCTCTTTGGCGGATATTCTTAGAAAGAGGGCGGATTCGCTCGGGTATCTTCCGATGCGCGAATCGTCGTTATGAGCAGAACGGAGGATAGCATGGCTGATTCCATCGCCGGTATTGGATTTGTGGATGAGCGTCGTGACATTGATGCTGATTTCGCTCATTTATATGAGATCATGGAGTCCCGTTCATTCCGGACCAACAGCGGGCTGGCGGGAGAACAGCCGTATTACATTTATGACTACCCGCCCATTCAGGAGCTTGAAGTCGCCGAGCATATCAAGCAGTTGGCGAATCGTCTGCAGACGATGACGCCGAAAGATGATGGCGATTACGCTCCGCAAGTGCTTACGTTGGATTTGTACGACATTGCTTTGGAGATTCTTGAGAAGCGTGGCATTTTGGATCGCATATTCAAAAGGGAGGAAAAACGCCACAAAAAGGTTTCATCGGATGTTCACACGGATAACTTCTTGAGATTGCTCGACAATATACTGGGTGCCGATGCGAATCATCTGCCCGATACCATTCGTGATCATTACGAGCAGGCTAAGAGCGAAGGCGGGGCCGATATCGTGTTTATTACGGGAATCGGCAAGGTTTACCCGTATATTCGTGCGCATACACTGCTCAACGCGTTGCAAGGGCGTATCGATGATCGCCCGCTGGTACTGTTTTATCCGGGTACGTTCACAAGAAGCGCTACTTCAGGATCGGTCATGTCGCTGTTCAACTGTTTGCCGGGAGACAATTACTATCGTGCGCAAAATCTGCGTGAGATGAGCGTGCAGCTGGAAGCATAGCGGTTTAAAGGAATGTCCTGTCAGCTGCAACATGACACGAGGCAGGATTTGCAAGTATTCGTTCAAAGAAGAAGGGAACACAAATGAACGGGGAAAGCGGCATCAGCTTCAAGGAGCTGTTCAATAAAGACATTGACCGCAACATCAATGGTGTGATCAAGGCTAATGATGAGAAAAATCTTAACGATGAGGTCAACGAGTATGTGCTGACGGAGGAGATTTGTCGCAATCTGGCCAAATTCCTTGACGCATACAACGACCCGTCGAACCACGAACAGAATGGTGCATGGATTTCCGGTTTCTTCGGTTCCGGTAAATCGCACCTGTTGAAGATGCTGTCGCATATTCTGGGCGAGGTCCCGGCTGAACTCGTTGACAAGGGCAATAAGCCGACCATGAGTCGCGAACAGATTGTTCATGCCTTCATGGGCAAGGCCGAAGCACAGGATGACCAGATGCTTGCAGGTCAGCTTGAAAAGGCTTTGACGATACCAGCCACGTCGATTCTATTCAACATCGATCAGAAGGCGGATAAATCCAATGCCTCCGACATGCTGCTGTACGCTTTTGTTCGCGTATTCGATGAGGCGAGTGGTTTCTACGGCAAGAATCCATACGTTGCGAAATTCGAACGCGATTTGGCGAGCAATGGTTATTTCAAGGATTTCAAACAAGAGTTCGAGCAGGTGGCTGGCAAACCATGGAGCGAAGGCCGTGGTGAGGCCGTGCTATGGGATGATGAGATCTGCGAAGCCTATGCCGCGGTGACAGGCAAACCGGAGCAAGACAGCATCATCCAACGGTACGAGGATACGTACACGATGACGGTCGGCGACTTCGCAGACGACGTGAACGTGTGGCTGTCCCGTCAGGAACCGAACCGCCGCATCCTGTTCCTCGTGGATGAGGTAGGCCAGTTCATCGGTGAGAACAGAGAACTCATGCTGTCACTGCAATCCATTGCCGAGGATCTTGCCGTCAAGACCAACGGGCGTGCATGGGTGGTGGTCACTTCCCAAGAAGACATGGATACCATTGTTGGCGATCGGACCAAGCAACAAAGCTATGATTTTTCGAAGATCCAGGGCAGGTTCTCCATCAAGCTGAAGCTCAACAGCGCCGACGTGGTGGAGGTCATTCAGAAGCGCTTGCTGACCAAGAAACCGGAATATGAGTCGGTGATGAACGAGCTGTGGGATGAGCAGAACGCGAACCTGCGCACCATGTTCGAATTCACTCGTGAGACTTCGAAATTCAGTAATAACAAGGCGTACAGCAAGGACGATTTCATCGCATCGTATCCGTTTGTGAACTATGAGTTCGAGCTGTTCCAGAACGTGCTGCGGGAGATGAGCCGGTACAACATGTTTTCCGGACGCCACGCATCTGTGGGTGAACGGTCCATGCTGTCCACCATCAGCAGCACGTTGCGGTCCAGCCAGAATGAGATGGTCGGGGCCCTGATGCCATTCGACAAACTATATGACGGTATTGCCGACGCCATCCAATCAACCTCGAACTTCCGCATCAACCAAGCCGAAAAGAGACTCGGCTCCGATATAAAGGAGCTGGGCGTGCGCCTGCTGAAGGTGCTGCTGCTGGTCAAGCATGTCGACGGATTCCCCACCACACCGCATAACCTGCGCATTCTGCTGACCGACCAGTTCGACATGGACGTGATGGAACTGGAACGGAACATCAAGCGCGTTCTGGAAGAGCTGGAACGTCAGACGTATGTGCAGCGCGTGGGCGACACTTACAATTACCTGACCAACGAAGAGCAGGATATCGAGCAGGAGATCAAAAGCACGGACATCGACTCCAGCAAGGAAATCGACGAGCTGAAGAAGATCTTGGTCAGTGACGTGCTCGGCAAGATGACCGTGGCATACGGCGAGCAGCGTGCCCAGTTCCGCTATGGTTTGCGCATCGATGGGGTGCAACAGTCCGCGCAGCAGCTCATCTGGCTGAACGTGGTCACTTCGACCAATGCGCAGGACCGTGCGGACGCCATTCGCATGGGCATGGGCATGCGCGACACCATCACTTTGCTGTTGGATATGTCCGACAGGACACTGTTCGATGATCTGCGCATGTACGTGAAAACCTACACATACCTCATGCGCACCGACAAGAACAGCCAGTCAGAAGTGCGCCAGCAGATCATCTCCCGCAAGAGCGTCGCCAATGAAAGGCTTTACACGGAGCTGCGTACCCGCATCGTCAAGGCCGCAGCCAATGGCGAGTTCGACTATAACGGCGGAACCGTGGAAGTGAAATCCACCGAGGTGCAGGCCCGTATGGCGGAAGGTCTTGGAACGCTTATCGGCCGGTATTACACGAACTTCTCCCTACTTGGCGGGCAACGATATGAGGAAACGGATCTCGCCCGTATCATCATGAACGCTTCGCAGCACCAACCTGGCATGCTTGACGGCATGAACGCAGTGCAGGACAAGCTCGACGTTCCCGCCGATGATGTGTTCGCCGCGGTCAGTCGTGACAAAGGCAAAGGCATGGTCGCCACCGTCAAGAGCCTTCTTGATGCCTACGGCAGCGTTCCCTATGGTTGGCCGTACGCCGCCACGCTCGCATGCATCGGCCACCTGTATGGTTCCGACAGAATCACGCTGACGCTGGACGGCAAGCCGGTGCAGCGCAGTGAGGCCGCCCGTTTGCTCAGGGAAACGAAAAAGCAGGACTCCATTCGTGTGGATCTACCGCGCGTATTCGACACGAGAAAAGTTTCACAGCTGCGTGACTTCGCCAGGGATTTCCTTGGGCTCACCGCCGCGGACCTGCCATCGAACGCGATTGATCTGACGGAGGCCGTTACCACGCGGCTCAAGCGGGAAGCGGAGAGTCTGACCCAGCTGCGCGTGCGCAATGCCCGATTCGGCTTTGTGCAGCAGCTCGACAAGGCCATTGAGAAAATCAACTATGCCTCCGGAATGGGTGAGGACTGGCTGCTTGGCGATTTCACCGCACAAGAAACCGAAAACGGTTCCGAAGAACTGCTCGAGTTTAAAGAAGACGTAATCGACCCGATTGTCGCTTTCCTCAACGGTTCCCAATCCAGGATTCTTGCAGACGGATTGGAATGGCTGAAAAACAACAAGCCGAACATCGACTATGTATCTGGCACTACGGCAGCAAGCCTGTACCAATCCGCGGAACAGCTGGCAAACGACCCGAACATCTTCCGCAAAACCAATAAATTCAAGACTGCCATTGACGATCTGCGTGAGGCAACAGACGCAATCATCCAAACCGAACGCGCCAACGCGCTTAACGACGTGGAAGATATTCGCGCCAGAATCCACGATTCCACCGAATATCAGCACGCAACACAAGCCGCGCAAACCAAGGTCGAGACAGAACTGGACCAAGTGGCGGAACGCATGCAGCACATACCGTTCATCTACAAAATGCGCGAAAGCGTACACGAACTGAGCGAACGCACTTACCCGCAACTCATCAACGCACTAGCAGCCTCCGCGCCGAGGCCGAAGACCGCGCTCGCAGGAGAGGCGCAGGCTGCTACAGCTACTACGCCGATGGATGCGAACATTCCTGAATCGCAACAAAAGGAAACCCCGCGCGTGGCCGTGTCGTTCGCTACCATCAGCAGGCCTCACACCAAGGATGCTTTGGAAACCAAGGATGATGTGGATGACTTCCTTGATGCCTACCGCCGTGAGCTTATCGCCGCCATTGAGAATGGAAAGAAGATCTTGCTATGAACACGTCGAAACTGCAAGCTTTCGCAACGGATGCGCGCCGCCAGCTTATGAATGCGGTGCAGGCCCGGCTTGACGCCGCATTGGTGCCGAATTCCGACGCCCAGGTTGACGACCCGCGTGCATTCGATTTTCTGCAGCGTGAGATCGGGCAGGCCGGTGGCGGCGTAGAGGGCCGCAGACATGTGGTGGAACGTTATGCGTACCGGTGGTTCAACCGCATCATCGCGTTCCGTTACATGGATGTGCACGGGTTCACCGGCACGCCGGTGGTCTCTCCAGCTGGCCTGACCAGCACGAATGGTCTGCCGGAAGTGCTTGCAGCCGCGAAACGAGGCGAGTATGACAGCAGGGTGTTCTCGTTGCGGGTGAATGATAAGGCCAAAGAGCGCATCGAAGGATTGCTGAGTGGTTCCATCATGACAGATGATCCGCAGGGCCTGGCTTATGGTCTGCTGCTGCAATCCGAATGCCGGTTCTGGAATCGTAACCTGCCGTTCATGTTCGAAAACGTCGGCAAGGAGGCCGGCAGGGTGGATGAACTGCTCATGCCCGCCGATCTGCTCGCCGAGGGTTCCGTGTTGAGGAATGCGGTGGAGGCTATGACTCCGGAAGATTGTGGTGTTGACGATCCGTCCGGCAATGTGGAGATCATCGGCTGGCTGTACCAGTACTACATTTCGGAACGCAAGAACGAGGTGATGGACGGGTTCAAGAAGAACCACAAGGCCGGCGCCGATGAGATTCCCGCAGCCACGCAGCTATTCACGCCGGACTGGATTGTGCGCTACCTGGTGCAGAACACGGTTGGCAGGCTTTGGGTGCAGTCCCATCCAGACAGCCAGCTGTACAAGAACTGGGACTACTATATTCAGCCTTCGGAGGATGGTTCCACTGAGAACGAGGATATTCTCAACATTCAAACGCCTGAAGAGCTAACCGTGTGCGATCCCGCATGCGGCTCCGGCCACATGCTTACCTACGCGTTCGACCTGCTGTATGAGATCTACGAAGAAGAAGGGTATGCGTCGAGCGATATTCCCAGATTGATTCTCAAACACAACTTATACGGCATGGAAATCGACGAGAGAGCCGCAAGCCTTGCCGCCTTTGCCCTGACCATGAAGGCACGCTCCTGTTCCCGCAGATTCTTCAAGAAACAGGTGGAGCCGAACATTCAGCGCATTGCGCCGATTTCGTTCGAGGAAGGCGATGTCGCCGATCTGAATGACCTATACCAAGTGGATTTGGACTTCACGGTATGGAATACCTATGCGAAGGCGGATGTGTACGGTTCGCTGATTCAGCCGCCACAGGAGCTTGTTGATCTTGCCTCATCGGCAGAAGACACTGAAGACGAAATCACATTGGCTGATTCGCTTCTGCGTGAATGCGCGGATGAGGTTTTCGCCCAGACAAGGTATCTTGCCCGCAAATACACGGCAGTAGTGGCGAACCCGCCATACATGGGCGCAAAGAACATGAGCGCCGAGCTCAAACAGTTCGTGCAGGATCGCTATGAGGATGGTAAAGCCGATCTCTTCGCGGCGTTCATTTTGCGTAACCGACAGTTCATTCAGCATTGTGCGATGCTAGGCATGATTACCATGCAAAGCTGGATGTTCCTCTCATCCTTCGAAGCTTTGCGACGTAAATTGCTTGATTCCTCATCCATCGAAACTATGGCACATCTTGGTGCTGGGGCATTCGATAGCATTGGTGGCGAAGTGGTTTCCACCACAGCTTTTACTCTCAAGAATGATTCCAACAGCGGGAATGGTGCGTATATCCGGTTAGTGGATGTTTCCGGTGACGAAAATCAAGCGAATGCCTGCATTGCGGCAATTCAAGGCAATACGGATTACTGTTTCGAGGTGAACCAGTACGAGTTCGCGAAAATCCCCGGTTTGTCGATTGCATATTGGGCATCTGATACGATGTCCAGTCTTTTTTCTCAGAAGACAAAGTTAAAGGATATAGCCCAACCTCATCACGGTTTAACGACGGGTAACAATGAAGCCATGCTTCGCTTTTGGTATGAGATATCCGTTAATGATATGCAAAGCGCAAACGATTGTCCCAATAATCGAGCCTCTAAATGGTATGCCTACAATAAGGGGGGTGATTTTAGAAAATGGTATGGTAATTGTGATTATGTAATTAGATACGATAATTATGGTATTTCGCAGCTTGAATCTTTCCCGGGATATAGAGGAGACGGACGTAATTATTTTTTCAAAAATTCTCTGTCTTGGTCTAAAATTTCTTCTGGTTTCCCTTCGTTTAGATTTTACCCCGCAGGCTTTGCTTTTAGCAATGTCGGGTATTCTATCCCAGTTACTGAGCGACAGCGTAATTCCTTATTATGTATTTGTAATTCTTCTTCCGCAGCAGCGCTCTTACGAATGACGGCTCCAACATTATCGTTCAATGTAAATGATGTTGGTGGTATTCCTATGCCGTCAAAAAAATATGAAGGCGAAGTTGCTTCTGCGCTTTTGATGGCATCAAAGAACGACTGGAATTCATTTGAAGCATCATGGGATTTCCAGTGGTTCGCGTTGCTTGACCCTGATCAGGGTGCGCAAGCGGGAGATTTGCTTGAAGATGCGGTACTTCATCTTCGTGAGTACTGGAACCGCGTGTCCGAGGAACAGCGCCAGCGCGAGATCCGTAATAACGAGCTGGTGGCGGACGCATATGGCGTGCGTGATGACGTGCCATGCGATGTGCCGCTGGAACGCGTGTCATTGAAGCGTAACGTCGCGTTCGCATATCCGAAGGATACTCCGGAGGTGCGTAACGAGAAATTCGCGCAGGATGTCGTCAAGGAACTCATCTCGTATGCGGTGGGCTGCATGTTCGGCAGGTATTCGCTTGACAAGCCGGGACTGATTCTCGCATCACAGGGTGAGACGCTTGATGATTTCCATGCACAGATTCCGAACCCGTCATTCGAGCCGGACGCGGACAATGTCGTTCCGGTCACGGAGACGGACTGCTTCGAAGATGATATCGTGACACGGTTCCGCAGGTTCCTTACCGTGGCGTTCGGCAAGGAGAATCTGGCCGCGAACATTGCTTATATCGAGCAGGTGCTGGGCAAGAGTATCCGCAAGTATTTCGTGAATGATTTCTACAACGACCACGTGAAGATGTACTCGAATCGTCCGATCTACTGGCAGTACTCCAGCCAAACCAACAACAAAGGCTCATTCAAGGCGCTCGTGTATCTGCATCGGTATACGCCAAAAACCACGAACGTGGTGCTCAACTATCTGCGTGACTATGCCAACAAAATCGCCGACATCGCCGATAGCTTGGAGCGTTCCGACCGTACCGCGGACAAGAAACAGGCCGCCAAACTCCGTAAAGCCATTCTTGAATGCAAGGACTATGAGGATCAGACCCTGTACCCGCTGGCTACCCGTAATCTGGAAATCGATTTGGACGACGGTGTGCTAGTGAACTACCTGCGCATGGGCAAGGCTCTGCGCTCCATCCCCGCCATCGAGAAGAAGCGCAAAGAAGTCTCCACCTGGACCTGGCCCACCCATCCGCTGAAGGAACAAGACAAGGAAGTCAGTAATGGCAAAGAATAAGCTCAGCATTTACCTGATAAAACAAGATTTCCCAGTAGGGGAGATAGTCCCTCCTGCTTCAGATGATGGGAATCCTATTATCGAATTGCAAATTAAGGGGCATGAGAGTTACAAACTGTTCGTTCGTGCCACAAAACCGCATGAACCTGAATGGGCTAACGCATTTTTTAATTCAGCAGTAGAAAGCGAATCCCTTAAAGTTGCCAATATCGGAGCGGCTTTTGTTATTCCAGTTATTATTGAGAATAATTCGTTTGATGCAAAAGCAGATGAAATTTTTTCGTCTGTTGGTGAAGAAAATCGGCGTTACTTTGTTCTTACTTTTGGATATGGTCGTACGCTTATTAATCGTTCGGCAATAGAGGAACGTTTTGGTCTGAAATGTGTACTTAATTCTGTAAAGAATGATACATTGAGGGCGATTCATTTCGCTGATGTCTCGGGTAGTGCCAAGCGTTCAAGTGAACAGTTGTCACGAATAGGAGATATCGATGATTTTGCCATCGATACTGAAAGGAATTTGTTAAGCCAGGTAACGGCTAAATGCGGAGAAGATGAGTTGCTGTGTGGAACGGTGACTGGCGGTGATTCGCTTGCTGTTACAAAAGAAATTGATATAGATAATGTGCAAGAATTTCTTAAATCTCTCTATGAATTGTTCTGTCAAGAAACTTACAAGAAAGATTTTGATTGGGTTGACAATATCGCTCCTGTAAAAGATCCCGCTCTAGAACAAAAATTATGGGACGAATCTATTCGGCAAATCGCAAACTATAGCTATAACGATGACAGTCAGCATGATTTGTGGATGGCGGTTCCTGATATTATTGATTGGGATAGAATTGAAGGTTTCCAAATTGGGTCTCAAACCGATGAGAATGATGAGCCTATCATTCAGGATGATGTACTTTTAGCAGATGTACTTCGTTCTTTTAAAAAGCCTCTTACTTCTATTGACCAACTTAAACATAAACGAGTAACTGCTATCTCAAAAGAAAATGGCTTGCCTTATCAAGGTTGGCAAGCGCATAAGTGTCTTGTTGGTGATTTGGCATACGGTGGGGAATCATATTGTGTACTTGATGGCGCTTGGTATGAGATTCGCTCGGATTACCTTAATCGAATTAATGAAGATTTTATGGATACGGACGAATCGGATATAGATTTCATTCCATATCCTCAAAATGATGAAGAACAACTTGTTGATGATTTTGACGGGAAAAAGATAAAACTTGAGAAGGAAGGGCTATATAACTATAAGCTTGAGAAGGCTCTTGCTCAAAAATTCCCTAATCATTTTCTCTTAATGGATAAAAGATTAATTTCGTATGGTGGTGGTCGTAGTCGAATTGAATTTTGTGATGTGCTTGCTGATGATGGGAAAAGAATTCATATAAAGCGATATTCGGGTTCGGCAACAATGAGCCATTTGTTTAATCAAGGGCTTGTTTCAGCTTCTATGGAGCGGGATGCTGCCGATTATGCGGAAAAAGTGAATGAAAAAATCAAGCAGGTTGGCAAACAAGAGGGGCTGTCCTCAGTTGAGAATTTTCTGTTGAATCAGAATCAAATTCATGATGTCGTTTTCGCCATAGTTCCCAAGCAAGATAGTCATAGTCATGATCTTCCCTTTTTCAGCAAGGTTGCGTTATGCTCTGTTAAAAAACAGCTGAAGCGTATGGGGATAGAGACAAAACTGAATTGGATTAACCGTATAAATGAGCCAGAAGGGCAAACGCCTAATGAGCATTGAGACATTGTTGAATGGCGAATCCAAGAATGTGGAGTACAAACTCACGCCTCCCTCCAGGAGTATTAACTACACCAAAACCGCGGTGGCGTTTGCCAATGGGCAGGGTGGTTGCTTGGTGTTCGGCGTCGAAGACCAGACGCTTCGCGTGGTGGGCATTGCCGAAGACAAAGTGTTTACGGTGATGGATTCCATTTCGGACGCCATCGTCAATAGCTGCGAGCCGCTGATTATTCCCGACATCACCATGCATGATGTGAACGGCAAGACGGTTATTGTGGCCGAGATCGCTCCCGGCTTGCAGCGTCCGTACCATATCAAGTCGCTCGGCCAGGAACAGGGAACATTTGTTCGCGTAGCTGGCACCACGCGTCAAGCAGACCAGCCCACCATTCGGGAGCTGACCATTGAAGGCAGCAATCGGAGCTTCGACCAAGTACAATGCCTCGGATTGTCCGTAACGGAAAAAGACATTGAAGCACTGTGCGCAAGTCTGACAAAAACCGCGAAGAACAACGCCGAAGACCCCGCAAAAGTCAAAACGGTTACGGAGAAACAGTTGCTGCAGTGGGGTGTGCTGGCAGAACAAGACGGGCAATTGGTGCCTACCAACGCCTATGCGATTCTCACTGGTAATACGGCCGTCCGGTCCGTGGTGCAATGCGGAGTGTTCAAGGGAACCACCAAAGCTGTGTTTGTGGATCGGCGTGAGTTCACGGGCACTCCGCAGGAGCTTATTGAGGAGTCCTACCAGTATGTGCTGCGCAACATCCATATGGGCGCCCGATTCAAGGGCGTGTACCGGCAGGACGTGTACGAGATTCCGCCGGATGCCATTCGAGAGCTGATCGTCAACGCGATAGTGCATCGCAGCTATATCGACCATTCAAGCATTCAGATCGCAATCTACGATGATCGATTGGAAATCACTTCGCCCGGGCGCTTGCCGCTGGGACAGACCATTGAACGCATGAAGCAAGGTTATTCGAAGATCCGCAACGAAGCATTGGCCTCTGCTTTTGAATACATGGGCTATATCGAACATTGGGGGAGCGGCATCCTGCGCGTTCTGCAGGAGGTACGTGATGCCGGATTGCCTGAACCGGAATTCCTTGGCGGCGATACGGATCTGCGCATCAATATCTATCGCAATGGCTCAGAGACAGGTTCTGATGACGGGATTGTGACGGGATTACGACGGGATTCGCTTTCTGATGACGGGATTGCGGAAGAAACAACTTCCAAAACGAATGCTGCTCCGAATGCCACTATTACAGTGCTTCCATCCCAGAAAGAGCGTATTCTTGATGCGCTGCGTAAGAATGTGAGTATTTCTATCTCTGACGCCATACGGATACTGGGTGTGCAGGAAAGGCAGGCTCAACGAATATTGAAGAGCCTAATAGAGGAAGGCAGTGCAGTGAAAATTGGTGCTGCTCGTGCTACTCGATACGCTGAAGCGAAGAAAAGGACAGAACCGCATGAGTGAGGATAGCCAAGTAACAAGACTGCTCGCTAAACGTTTCAGCCAGCCGGGCGAACGCGGGCGCATCGTATTTTGGCGCGACGATAAGAAGCAGTACGTGGATGATGTGGCGACATTGGTAGGCGAGTGCGCCACCGATGAGATACTGCGTGAGGTTGAACTCATCACTCCGGAAATCGGCGATGAGAACGACAGACGGTACATTCCGTTCACGGTGCGCTACCGCATGTTCCACGAGCAGCCAAATCAAAAATTCCTCGTATATCTGACGGAGCCGGCCCCGGCAGATCAGGACAACTGGCTGTTGGATTTGGAGCGGGCATATGACCCCACGTTCACCATGGACAAACTTGCCGTGACGCTTACGGAAACGCTGCCGGAAGCCTCCGCCGACACCCGAAAAGAGTGGTTGGAAGTAATGAGGGGCGTACCAAAGTTCTTCGACAGTGAAGAACGTGCCAAGCGCTTCGCAAAACGTCTTAATGCGCACGACGACGACACCTATTTCCAAGCGAAGATGATCGCCACGTTGTTGCAACTGAAAGAGGATCGGCACAGCATGCAAGACATCTGGGCTGAGCTGCTTGCACAATATTCGCAGGGTGACGAATCCGGCATTGAAGAAATTGAAAAAATGGGATTGAGCCAATTCCACTGGAATGGCACGCGAAGAATCTACCATTTCGATGTGAATACTGGTACTGGAGCCAAACCAACGGTGAAAGACTTCGTGCTATGGCTGTTCCAGCTGGCATGGAACGGATTCTCCGATGGCAGGAACGCCGTCTCCACTTATGCGAACATTATTCGCGACTGGGACGACTGGTATAAGAACATCGACATGCGCACGGTACTGCAGAATCTTTCCGAGAACGCCGTGGAAGAATTGCAACTGTCCACTCGAATCGCCGATATGAGTGTGGAGGAGCTTGCCGACCGGGACCTGTTCCGCGACGTGGACGAGATGATCGTCAACAAGCTGTTCGAACGGTTGGGTTCGCAGTCCATTACGGACGACCAAGTGCAACGGATCATCAATGGGCGCAAACAGAAGCTTTGGTACGCAGAATATGCCGACCAATACGAGTGCATTGCCGCAGCAAGCAGGCTCCGTGCCGTTCTGGCTGAATGCGGTGAACTCATCAGCACCATCAGCTCACCGGAACAAGGGATGAAGCTGTATGCCGAAAAGCTATACAAGGCCGACGGCGCATACAGAAAATATGTGCTCGCATGGCATCGCGCCAACCCGGATGCGGTGAGCGTGGACGATGATCTGCAAAGCGCCTACGAGGCATATCAGCAGGATCTGGGTCAGGCATGGCAAAAACAAGTCGATACGCTTAGCCAATGGAAGTTCATAGACATGGACGCGCAAACCAATTTCTATGAACGTGAAATCGCGCCGGTATTGAAGTCCGGCAGAAAAATCGCCGTGATCATTTCCGATGCGCTACGTTACGAGGTTGCGCAGGAACTGTCCGAACGCATCGACAGGGAAAGCCGTTTCAGTACGAAACTGAACATGCAATACAGCGTTCTGCCATCCTATACGCAACTTGGCATGGCGGCGTTGCTGCCGCACGGCTCGCTCGAATTCGACAGCAAAGACCGTTTGTATGTTCTGGCTGATGGGCGCAGCACCAAAGGGATCGAAGCGCGCACCGCCATTCTTTCGGCCGTAGGCGGCAAAGCGATTAGATATGACGATTTGACAAAGCTGAAAGTCAGCGAAATCAAAGAACTATATAAATCCTGCAACGTGCTGTATGTGTATCACAACCATATCGACGCCACCGGTGATACGGAGAAAACGGAATCGGAAACAGTGGACGCATGCGAGAAAACGTTCAAGGAACTGGGCGAAGTAGTCAAAAAACTTGCCAGCGGCAACGTTCATAACATGATCATCACCGCAGATCACGGATTCCTCTATCAGGACCGAGATCTGGACAGTACAGAATGGTTGAGCGAACAGCCCAAGGGCGATGCAGTATGGGTGAGAAAGCGGCGATTCTCCATCGGATCCAATCTCGCTCCGGGTCGCGCGTTCGTGACATTCAATGCCGCGCAGATAGGAATGGACGATGCTCGGAATGAAGGCATAAGCATTCAAGTGCCGAACTCCATCATGCGCTTGCGCATGCAGGGCGCCGGTGTGAAGTATGTGCATGGAGGAGCAGCATTGCAGGAAATCGTCGTTCCTGTGCTGCATGTCAGTAAGGGGCGTTCCGCGGCCGACGATGTGAGGCCTGTGGAATTCACTATTCTGCAACGAACCGACAGGCTTTCCAGCAGACAGTTGACTGTGGAATTCTTCCAGAACGAGCCCGTTGGAGGAAAAATCCGCGCACGTACCGTATTGGCCGGATTGTGGGGGCGTGATGCGGCAGGCAATGATGTGCTCATCTCCAATGAGACGCCGGTCGCCTTCGATCTGCTTGGGCAGGAGAAAAGCGAACGCCATGTGACGGCTACGCTCATGCTGACCAGTGACGCGGAACGATTCAATGGAACGAATATCGAACTGCGCCTGCGTGAGAAGACAGATGGGTCAAACGTGCTGGTCATGCTTGACCAGAAGGCACGATACTTCTTCAAACAGGGCGTGGTGGCCGACGACGCCGGATTCTTCGACTGAATTGGATGAGCACAGAGGAAAGCGACCGTAAGGGGTAACACAATGAATGAGCAGGGTATGAGCCAGAACGGTTGGATTGAAAGTCCTGAACACAACACGGATGGGAATTCCCTGAGCGCGTTGGATGTCAAGACCACCGACCTGTTCCCCGGGGTCACCGTCCGCAAGGATCTGGTGAACAAGGTCAAGGGCAATGCGTTGGTGCCCTCATATGTGCTCGAGTTCCTGCTCAGCGCATATGCCACGAACACCGACCAGGCCAGTATCGAGTCGGGTGTGGATCGAGTGCGTGCCATTCTTACAAACAACTATGTGCATCGCGAGGAAGCCAATCTTATCCAGTCGAAAATTCGCGAGAAAGGCAGCCATAGGATTATCGACCGTGTACAGGTGGCCCTTAACGAGAAGACCGACCTGTATGAGGCGACATTCTCCAATCTCGGCATCAGCCAGGTCATTGTCGATCCAAGCCTTGTAAAGGCTTATCCGAAACTGCTGGTGACGGGCATCTGGTGCATGTGTCAGATCGGTTACGCATATTCCGGCGACCCGCGCGAAGTGCCATGGCAGTTGCTGCAGCTCAAGCCTGTGCAGATGTCTCGTGATGATCGCGAAAACTACATGCAGCAACGTTCGCAATTCACCGATAGCGAATGGATCGATCTGCTGATGCAATCCATTGGGTTCAATCCCGATCTATTCTCCGACCGGGCGAAACTGCTGCATCTGGTACGCATGGTGCCGTTTGTGGAACGAAACTACAATCTGGTCGAACTCGGGCCGAAAGGCACCGGCAAATCGCACATCTACTCGGAATTCTCACCGCACGGCATGCTCATATCCGGCGGGGAAGTGACAGTGGCCAAACTGTTCGTGAACAATTCCAACGGACACTTGGGGCTTGTGGGCTATTGGGATACGGTGGCGTTCGACGAGTTCGCGGGCAAGGCCAAGAAGGCCGGCCGGGACTTGGTGGACATCATGAAGAACTACATGGCCAACAAGTCGTTCTCCCGCGGTGTCGAGACGTTCCAAGGCGAGGCGAGCATGGCGTTCGTCGGCAACACCTCGCATAACGTGCCGTACATGCTGAAAAACTCTGACCTGTTCGAAGAGCTGCCGAAGCAATACCATGATCCGGCGTTCCTGGACCGCATCCACTTCTACCTGCCGGGTTGGGAGTTCGAACAGATCCGTTCTGAGATGTTCACCAGCGGATTCGGATTCGTGGTCGACTATCTGGCGGAGATTCTGCACAACCTGCGCGATGCCGATTACAGCGACCGGTTCGAAAAGTATTTCGAACTGTCTTCCACACTGTCCACGCGAGATAAGGACGGCATCAAAAAGACGTTCTCCGGATTGATGAAGCTCATCTACCCGGACGGCAAGGCCACTCCCGAACAGATGGAACCGTTGCTGCGTTGCGCCATCGAGGGCCGCAAGCGCGTCAAGGATCAGCTGTGCCGTATCGACTCCACCATGGAGGAAGTCGAGTTTACCTACAAGCGTGCGAGCGACGGTGAAGTAGTCGCCGTGCAGACGTTGGAGGAGCTTGACTACCCGCAGTTGTATTGGCGTGGGCGTGTAGCTGAGAACTCGGAAGATGAAGGCGAGGCGGAATCGTCTGTTGCCGGTGAAGCCATGGCAATTGCGGGTAACGAGAAAGAAGCGAGTTCTTCTGAGAACGCCAATGCCTTGCCCGTAGCGCGGCAGCAAGAAACAGCTACGATGACTCCAATCGAGCGTCTTGCGGCAAAGGCCGATGGAAAGCAGCGGGAACTGATCGAAAACCAACGTGGAATCACGTATTTCGGATTATTCGGCCCCTACTTGGCCGGGGCAAAGAAAATCGTTATAGAAGATGCATACGTGCGTATGCCGTACCAGCTGCGTAATCTGGCTGAGTTCTTGGAGATGCTGCTGAGATGCAAAAATCCCGATGAGGATGTAGCCGTTCATCTGGTGACCGGGCATAATGAGTCCGGATTCGTGGAAGCGCAGCTAAATGGTTTGAACGAATTGGCAGCGACGTTCTCACAGCTGGGCGTGAACCTCACATACGAATTCAGAGACACTTTGCACGACCGTTCCATTACCGCGGATACCGGCTGGGAAATTCTTCCCGGTCGTGGTCTTGACATCTTCCAGAAATTCGTTGACGGCGATTGGCTTAACCCGCTGTTGCGCCATCAGCAGCTCCGCCGCGTCAAGGAATGCAAGGTCACGTATAGGCGAATTGATGGGTGATAAGCATGGGAGTGAAGTAACGTGAATATTCGATTATGAAATAGGTTCGAGAACCGTATGTGTACGGTACAGAATATATCCGATTAAAAATCTTTGTCGGACAGTTTTCAAGACGTATAACATTTTCTCTCAAGAAAATCAAAGAAGGAGATTTTACTATGAATATTGCTGGTTTATTCACTACGACTTCTAGTGGGATTGCAGATTGGATGACCGCAATAGTTGCTTTTGTTGCGTTAATTTATGCAATATGTGAGTATACGCTTCATAAGAAAGCAGTGAAGAAAGAAATGGAAAAAGATGACAGTGAGGATGAGCGAAGAGAGAAAGAGATCACGGTTCAGATTGAAGACATGTATATGAATGAAATTGGTGAACAACAGAGAAGCATGCTGGAATATGCAGCTGCGATATGGGGGTATTGTGTTTTATTTAATGGAGTGCAGGATTACTCGGCTGGAAATACTGATCCACGGAATAAATTAATGGAAACATTGTCTGATGGTGAGAGAATTAATCAAATTCGAGAAAATAACAAAGAGATAGCTGCTTTACAAACGTATATTGAAGAAGTTCGTATGTGCGCGATGATAATTCAAAATTGCATAGAGAGGGTTCAAGAAATAGATTTCTTTAAACAAGGGGATGAGATTTTTGATGAACTCAAAAAGGAGTGTGAGACGTATTCAAGATATGTCGGTGAGTTTGTAGCCTCTTGTTTTGTAACATATTTTGTCTTTATGGATCGTAATTCAGATAAGACCTCTAATGAGAATGAAATTCACACATCAGAAGAAAGATGGCTGAAAATGGTTATAGATGAGGGTAATATATATAGATGTGAAGAAGAAATGACTGACCGAGGAAAGCAGGTTCTTTCGAGAACTAAAGGTGAAGATAGGCATGCCTTAAATTGGTCGGATTATTTATTCCGTGATACAGAGTCGGATCTTATCAATAGTTCTAATGTTTTGCGTGAAAAATTGATTCATGCTAAAAGGAAATATCTCAATAAATGAACATGCTTACAGATAACGTCCGAATTCTTGCACATCTTGTGATTCAGGTTTCCTGAAAGAGAACTGACCATCGCGCCATAGACGGCCATGATCCAAAGTGCACAACTTTTCGGGCACTACCTCTGCCACTCGTTTCACTCCTTAATTGTTGATAGATATTCTATGAGTGATACAAGTAATCTCGGAGAAATGATTTGGAGACTTGCCAGCATCTTGACTTTTAGGAATCAAGGCTGTATTCTAACTTCTATGGATTGGGAGAGCCCGATCGGCGAAGGCCTTGGAAGAGATTCCAAGGCCTTTCGTTTACTGGTATTACAGATAGGCAGGGGCATCGTGGATTTCGGGCCCAAACTCTATTGGATCGAACAGAGGATAGATTTTCAGCCCATAGCCTGCCAGTTTCCCGTCACGTGACGTGCGCATCTTGGGCAGGAGCATTTCCCATGCCCTGTTGCGTTGTTCGGGGTGAAGATAGTGTACGCCTATTGGTCTTGCCACGAGATCAGCGAGTTGCAGGCCGGGAAGGTTCGCTTTCTTACTAACACAATGGAAATCGAACATTCCTTTCAGTCCATCGATGCCGGATTGGTTTACCATTTTTTCGAATTCCCGTTCAAGAGTGCGGTCCTCGTTGCCCCCTCGGCTTTCAAACACGATAGGAATCCGCCGTCCACGTTGACCTCGTTCCTGCATTTCATAAAATACGCGCTCCACGCCGAATTGCGTGCCAATGGAGTATGGATTGTCTGGCGCGTTAAAGTGTGAGTACTTCCGTTTGTCAATGAGTGAAGACACTACTGTGTATTCGGATTCGACCATGATTTGATTGAGTCTGTCGAAGAATTCGCTGCGGATGTCATCACGCATAAGAATATTGAAGTCACCTTCACGCTTGCGAATCTCGCGTTCGTGGAGGATGGGAATGTCGGAGCCAAAGAAATCGAACTTGAAACGTAGTATCTCCGGTACTACATGCGTGTAATAATGCGTTTTCTCGAAGATGCAGAACGATAATACGAATACAGGGTAATTGGCGTTGACTGATTTCAGACTTTGGTCGCCACTTTCGTCAACGAAGACAATGTAATCTCCGAAATTATGTTCGCCCATTTCCTGTTCCTTCAAGTTTGTACTTCGCATTTACGTAATAAGGTTATTCTACTCGTCGAGCCATCTATTTGATCACATATACTTTGAACGAATTGCGGTAAATCGGCAGTAATATCTTGCCGCGGCGCAGCTTCTGGAATGGGTTGTACAAATATGCCGCAACACGGGCTGATTTTGTCGACGTGTATGGCGATCCATCCGGCCGCAAGACAAACAGCGACACATGGACAAGTTTCGGCGTGGGTTCGGAAATCTGCCAACCAGATGGGACGCTGAATATCCGTGGCGGCTATATTACGTCGACCTGTACTTCACCGACACGTTCCAGTACGCGAAGCTCTACACCATGAGGGATTCCGTTGAACGGATACTGGCAAATCTGGGCGAGGTGATGTGGGACGAGTCGGAAGCCGACAAGAAAAACCGGCATCTTTGGGTACGGTATGATGTGGATTTCTCCGGCGATATGACGGACGCCTACCAATGGATGACAGACGGACTGCTCGCCATGCGCAATGTGTATGAGCTGCTCGGCTGATGTTTTGACCGTTTCGACTGCTGTGCGTTCAATGCTTCATATAATGAACGCAGTCATCCGAAAAGAGGCCGCTATGAAATACGGGATGAGGAAACCAAGTTGGAAGAAGAGCCTGTCCGCGCGCACAAAAGGCCATGCCACCCGCGCGGTCAAGAAAGCGTTGATCCCCGGCTGCGGCAAGAAGGGCATGGGATGGCTGCATCCCAAGCGCAAGCTGTACAACACCATCTACAAGAAGACCACGTTCAGCCTGTTCGACCTGTTCAAGTAACCAGGGCTAAAGGGGGAAATCACATGTGTTCCAATCCAGACACGTACGAGTTCCGACTTTCATTAGACCTTCCTCAACAGAGCGCCGTTCCTACTGATACGTTTTCTGCCTTGCGGGAAGTCCATGAATATTCAGCGGAGAACGGCCCGCGTTTCCACACGGCTGATGAGATGTTTGATTCTCTGGGAATATGACAGGTCCCGCCATGAGAACATTACGTATGGCGGGAGCTGGTTTTGTCGCTGTTGAGCTGTCGGACACTCAGGCGAGCATGGCCTCGATGTTGTTGCCTTCCGGATCGTGCACGAAAGCGGCGTAATAGGTCGGTCCGTAGTTCGGCAACCAATGCATGGTGAACTGACGGAAACGATTGTAGCCGGCGCCGCCTAGCATGCAATATGGGAAAACGACGCCGGCCACAACGACCGGCCAAGACGGACGGAACACACGAAAAGGCGAATCAAACACAGCATGGGCAAGAACGGCACGCAACCAACAACGAAAAACGTCACACCGGCGGTCACACCATGGGGTAAGAACCGTGTGAAGAACACCGAAACCGGCAAGCACGTGCTCATCATGCCAGGCATTGGATACACCGTAGACCGACCGCTGCTGTACTGGGCAGCACAGGCGCTTGCGGCCAACGGATGGTTCGTGGACCGGCTCGACCTGAAACTGACGGAAAGCGTCGAGTTTCCGGAAATGATCGCCTGCATGGAACGCGTGGTCGACGAATGGCGCAAGGCGGCGCTCGAACATGCTGCCGAATCGGGTGAGGAGCCGCATTTGCTGGTCGTCACCAAATCGCTCTCCACACTCTCATATCCGCATTCCGCAAAACTAGGATTGCGTGTGGTGCTGCTCACCCCGGTGCTCAACCCGCCGCCATTCGACAAGCACAAGTCGGTCATTCCCGCGCCGCTACCGGGAACTGCCGGCAGCCCGATGCCGCTAATCTGCGCAGGTGACGCCGACCCATACTACGATGACGCCAAAGCGCATCTGCTCACCGACCATGTGCGCACGTACGCTGGTGCCAACCATTCCATCGAAGTGCCGGACGATTGGCAGACGTCGCTCGACTATCTGAAACAGGTCACGCAAGCCATCGTCGACTACGCCGGCTGAAAAGACCGGGACGGAATATGCGCATCGTATTGCAGAAGGTCGGCGAAGGATCCGTCGACGTGGTCGACGAGACAAGCGGAGAAGTCGACACCACATTCGAACCACAGCATATAGGCATCGGCTATGTGCTGCTTGTCGGAGTGGAAGACACGGACGGAGCGGAGCAAATCGACTGGCTTGCCCGCAAAATCGCCAATCTACGCGTCTTCGAAGACGAGAACGGCAAAATGAACCGTTCCATCCACGACGTGAACGGCAGTGTGCTGTCCATCTCCCAATTCACGCTATACGCGGACGTGCGCAAAGGCAACCGCCCAAGCTTCGTGAAAGCCGGAGCGCCCGCGCACGCCGAACAGACATGGCACGGATTCAACGACGCCCTGCGCGCGCAAGGATTCGAAGTAAAAGAAGGACGATTCGGCTCCCACATGCGCGTGCGGCTCGCCAACGACGGTCCGGTCACCATCATCTTTGACACCGACGAACTCGGCGTCTGACCCAGAACCCAACGTGAAACCCTATATCCGACGATTGTCATAGGGTAAAACGCATGGGAATATGGAACGACCGCAAATTGATCGTCAACTGCCTGCCGTTGACCGAATCCGAACGTGCGCAATTCATACGTGCCGCGAAAGACATGCCACAGGAATTCGTCGGCGATTCGGCCCAACGGGGAAGCATGAGCTGGACCGCCGCAGTACCGGAGGAGCTCAAAGCCAAAGCCACCGCGGTCATCGGCAACATCGCGCCCGAGGAATGCGCGCAATGCCCCAAACTCGAATGGCTTCAAACTTGGAGTGCCGGCGTCGACAAATACCAGCGACCCGGCATCCTGCAGCCCGGATCCATGCTCACCAATGCCACCGGAGCCTACGGACAAAGCGTCTCCGAACACATGTTCGCCATGATGTGGGCCATCATGAAGAACCTGCACATCTACGCGGCAAGCAACCCGAACGCCATGTGGCAGGACGCAGGACGCGCCATCAGCCCCAACGGAAAAACGGCGCTCGTCATCGGAACCGGCGACATCGGATCACACTTCGCACGACTCTGCAAAAACGTCGGAATGACAACCATCGGCATTCGCCGTAATCCCGCCGTCGAAGCGCCGGGCATCGATCATATGGTCGGTTTCGATTCCCTCGACGACGTGCTGCAATACGCCGATGTGATCGCCATGTGCGTACCATCCACTTCGACAACGTACCACCTGCTCAATGCGGAACGCATCGCATCTCTCAAACCTGACGCCATCATCATCAACGCGGGCCGCGGCAACGCCATTGAAAGTCAGGCGCTTGCCGCCGCGCTCGCGGAAGGACGAATCCGTGGTGCCGCGCTCGATGTGACCGAACCGGAACCGCTGCCGGCCAACTCGCCGCTGTGGTGCGAGCCGAAATGCCTCATCACCCCACATGTGGCGGGAGGCAACCATCTTGAGATCACCGAACGCAGTATCATCTCCATTGCATTAGGCAACGTCCGCTGCTACGCCAACGGTCAGTCGCTCGACAATCGCATGCCCATCAAAAGCTGACGGTCGCGCGTGCGGGGAGACCCGTATGATGGCAGTCGGGAAGAAAGGAAAGGGTATGACATTGAACAAATGGCGTCGTGCGACGGAATGGTTCATGACGGCATTGGCGTTGGTGTTCCTGTTCGCGTATTCGTGGGAAGTGCTGGCGAGGACGCATATCCTGTTGTGTGAAATGGTGATCAACATCATCTGGATGGTGTTCATCGCCGACTGCGTCGTTTCGATCCTGCTGGCAGAAGATAAGAAAACTTGGTTCAAAGACAATCTGCTGATGCTGGTGTCCATCGCATTGCCCGTCTTCAGGCCGTTGAGACTGCTGCGTCTGGTGGCAGTGCTCAACGTGCTCAATCGTACCGGTGGCATGGCGGTGCGTGGGCGCATCACACTGTACACATGCTGCAGCGTGACACTACTGATGTATATCGGCGCCCTTGCCGAATTGGATGTGGAACGTGGGGTTCCGGGCGCTTCCATCACCGATTTCGGTGAAGCGATATGGTGGTCGTTCGTGACCGTCACCACAGTCGGCTATGGCGATTTGTCCCCGGTGACATGGCAGGGAAGATGCATCGCCATCGGACTGATGATAACCGGCGTTGCCCTGATCGGTATCGTCACCGCGACGCTGGCTTCATGGATTGTCGACCGTGTTCGTGACGAGACCGACAAGCGTGCGGATGAGGCGGAATCGGAAACGGAACAGTTGCGCCACAATGTGCGGGAACTGACGGACACCGTCAACCAGCTGCGCGATGATATCGCGCAGCTGCGCAGGTTATAGCGGTTCTCATGCCTGCACCGGTATTATCGGTCGGTTCCACGGCCAACGCGGATCCAACCGATAAGCCGACAACCAACCCCACGGCCAGCAATCCGGACAATACGGACATCATCGAATTGTGACGACGCCACCCTCGCGCTGCTGGAATCCGAACCGGTGGAACTCGATCCATGGCAGCCGCTCACCAAGCGTTGCCGCTGATATAACCTGTATGGAGCGAAGCCGCGGCTGGGATTGCAGCCACGGCTTTCCTGTTCCGCTGTGCTGATACTCTTTCATAAGAACAAATGTGCGAACGATTGGGGTTCAGTTGGCGGATACTTTGTCATGGCTTTCTGACGAACTACGCAGCGAATGCAGTCAGCCTGTATTGCAGCGTGCCCGTGGAATCGCCAACCAGTGGCGTGCGAAAATGTCGGATCTGCATTGTCTGAACGACTCCGATTCCGATCGCATCACCCTGCATGCCAATATACGGGGCACCACCTCACCGTCCAGCCGATACGAAGTGCAGGCCACGCTTGATTTGCATGATGAGCTTTTCTTGGCCAGGTATTGCTCGTGCCCCGCGTTCAACGGTTCGCAGCACGGTTATGGCACGTATTCGTCGGCATATTCGCCCAGCTACCGCAACAATCCAAAATATCGCAGTTTCGACGATGATGACGATGAATACGATTATGTCGATGATTATGATGATTTCGGTTCAGGATCGACGTTCGGCCATGTGCAGGACGATGACGAGTTCGATTCGGAGCCGGCTGGGGGGCACCGCTATACCGGCATGTGCAAGCATGTCGCCGCAATGCTGCTGCTGTTTCTTGACCAGCCCGAACGGTTCCGCGGATTCAAGCGAAGTGACGTGACCTCGCCTATCCTCTCCGACTACATGCGTGCGCTGGATGCGAAGAATGACAATACCGGTCAAAGCGCGCAGCTTGACGTGCTCAAGCGCATCGTCGACGCGAAAAGCCGTCTCGCCGACGAGCAACGAGGCGTCATTACGCAAGGGGCCACGAAAACAAAACGCAAGAGCGGTTCCATCATAGTGAAACCGGGAAGCGTGCGTCTGGAGCCCACGCTGATCATGAACCGTGAGCTGTGGAGCCTGACGTTGAAAATCGGCTGCGGCGACGCAAGTTATATCATCAAAAGCATTTCCAAATTCGTAGCCGACATGCGCAGCGGCGCATACGTGTCGTATGGGCAGAAACTTTCGTTCACCCATACTCCGGATATGCTCGAACCGTTCTCGCTGCAGCTGTTCCGATTCCTGCAAGGTGTTGTTGGATCACGTGCCGCAGCGCAACTGCAGAACAACTACTATTACGCGCCAGACGTGCGTATCGAACGTGAAATCATGCTTACCGATGGGGAATTGTGCGATCTGCTGAATCTGTTCGAAGCGGAATCGCAACAGGACTACATCGAAGACGTGCTGATAGCACGTGGGCTGGTGGAAACGCCCAAATATGAGGAACGTGAGAGGGCGCGGCAGCTCACTTCGGATGATTTCGCCCATACGGATGACGCCGCTCCGGGCTATGTCGAAGTGGCCACGCCAGGGGAGTCCAGATCGCATACTATCGCCATATTCGATGGCAATCCGCAATTTCGGTTCATCGCCGAATATGTGAAGGAAGGTGCTTCGTCGGGCGTGCGTATCACGTCGAACCGTACCATCACGGATCGGATTGTTGGGCAGCGGGGCGTGTACCTCATGAGTGCCGAGCATAACGTCAATCCATCGAACCCCCATATGGTGCCTGTCAGTGGATTCTTCCGCTGTGCTGACAGCATTCTTCCCGCAGTGGATGCGTTGATGACATTGTGTGCGTCAGACAGCACTGACGGCGTATTTATTGCGAAAAACGACTGGCCCATATTCGCCCGAACCATACTGCCGAAGCTTACTGAAGCGGGCATTGGTTTCGATATTCCGCAGGAAGTCGCCGAACGGATGGGAGTCGACTGCCAGATCGAATTCTACTTGGACCGTGATCTGCAGGGCATCACCTGTGAGGCTGTGGCACGATACGGCGATTTCGTGTTCCAGTTGGTGCCGACCGCCAAAGCGTTACGAGGCGTGATCAACCATGACTCGCGGTCGAAGGCGGCGCTCGTCAAACGAGATACGGCGCGTGAATCATTCGCGGTGCAGGTGATACGTCAATTGTTCCCCACTTGGAGTTCCATTGATGTGGCGCGCGTGCGTGAGGAAGACGAGCAGACTATTCTGCTCTTGCTCACCGAAGGCGTGGATATCTTGCGTTCGGTCGGGCAGGTGTTCTCCACGGCCGCGTTTGACGGCATGTTGATGCCCAGCAGCCCTACGGTGAAGGTTGGACTGTCCATTGACTCGAATCTGGTTGAGATTTCGCCGATAGCCGACGAAGTGCCGATGAACGAGGTCGGCGCGTTGCTGAATTCCTACCGTAGGAACCGCCGCTACCATCGATTCAAGGACGGTACGTTCGTTGATCTGAAGAATGCCGATCTGCATGAACTTGATCAGATTGTCACAGATCTTGACCTTGATGAGCAACAGATTGATTCCGGGAGAATCACCATTCCCGGATATCAGGCGTTCTTCTTGGACGCGCAGGTTGACGACGATGGCAAAAGTGAATCGTTCGTCGACTACGTCAATGATGTGAAAATCATTGATTCGAAGCGATATGAAGTACCCAGCAATCTCAAAAACGTGTTGCGTCCGTACCAAGTGGAGGGCTTCCAATGGCTTTCCACCTTGTGGGACAAAGGTTTCGGTGGCATTCTCGCCGACGAAATGGGTTTGGGCAAATCCGTGCAATTGCTGTCGCTGGTGGAAGCTCGCAAGGGCAGTGGTCCCGCGTTGATTGTCTGCCCGGCGTCCTTGGTATACAACTGGGCTGCCGAATGCGAGAAATTCACGCAGGATCTTACCATCGAAGTTGTGGCAGGCACGAAGGCACAACGGCGCAAACTCATCGCAACCGTGGCGCAGCAATGGAACAATTCGACTGAAACCAACGAAACGCAGCAAACCGATGTGGTGATCACCTCTTACGATTTGCTGCGTCGAGATGTGGATGATTATGCCGACTGCCGATTCGCATTGATGGCGCTCGATGAGGCTCAATACATCAAAAACCATGCCACGAAGTTGGCGAAAGCCGTCAAACAGATCACCGCCGAACACCGGTTCGCATTGACGGGAACCCCCATCGAAAACCGGTTGAGCGAACTGTGGAGCATCTTCGACTTCCTCATGCCCGGATTGCTGGGAACCTACACGAAGTTCCGAGAAAAATACGAACAGCCGATCATGGCACCCGGTTCTGAACATTCCGTCATGGCTGACAAACTGCAGGCTTTGGTCGGACTGTTCATTAAACGACGTCTGAAAAAAGACGTGCTGACCGATTTGCCTGACAAGTTCGAAAACGTGCTCACCGTCAAATTGGAAGGCGAACAGCGCAAACTCTATGCGGCGCACGAGCAACGGTTGCGCGCCACCCTTACCAAAACCAAGGATGCCGACTTCAATACCAAGAAAATCCGCATTCTTGCCGAATTCACACTGTTGCGCGAAATCTGTTGCGATCCGAGACTCGTCTATGCGGATGCGAAAAACGCTTCCGCCAAACTTGACGCTATTTGCGAACTCGTATCCACGTGCATGGACGAAAGCAAGAAAGTGCTTGTATTCTCGCAGTTCACTTCATTCCTTGACCTGATTGGTGCACGTTTGGCTGAACAGGGCGTGGACTTCTACACCATCACCGGCGAGACACCGAAGAAACGCCGTGTGGAACTGGTGGACGAATTCAATGGCAACGATGTTCCCGTGTTCCTCATCTCGCTCAAAGCGGGCAATACGGGGCTGAACCTTGTGGGTGCGTCCGTAGTGGTGCACGCCGACCCGTGGTGGAACGCGGCCGCGCAGAACCAGGCCACCGATCGTGCGCACCGCATCGGACAGACGCAGGATGTGAACGTGTACCAGATCGTAGCCAAAGACACCATTGAGGAACGCATCCTCAAATTGCAGGAGAAGAAAAGCGAGCTTGCCCAACAGTTCACCGACGGCACCGCATCTGGAGGCGTCGGCACACTCAGCAAAGACGACTTGCTCGACCTGCTGGCATAACAATCAACGTACCTGCCGCTTGCTTGAACGCACACGATACGAAAGCAACAGGCAAAGCGCACACTGCGGCAACACACCATGAGGCGACGTTCATGCCATAGGCAAAAGGCATATGAGGCTAAGATCATGGTTTCCGGATTAAAGATTGATGCCTGCTGATAATAGACGCCAGTGAGACGCGGTTTGCATATTTCCGACGATAGGCGTATATATAATCGTGCAAGTTTCAGGGAAGGTGAAAATCCTTACTGGCGGTAACGGTACGACTGACGTTCATAACGGTCCCATGCCGAAGCCCGCGACCCGCGAAAGCGGCTGATCCGGTGAGAATCCGGAGCCAACGGTCAAAGTCCGGATGGAAGAAACGGGGCTCAACATGAGTGTATCCTCACCAAACAATACCCAAAACAACGACGCCGAAATCGCCAGCGAAAGCATGACGCGCCCCGACAACGCGCATTCCACAGGCGTGGCCGACTCTGGACGCTGGTCCACTAAACGCATCGCCATGTATGCGCTGTTCGTGGCGCTGTCGATGGCCGTCAGCTTTGTGGAATTTCCCATTGTGCCAGGCGTGGAATGGCTGAAATATGATCCATCCGGCATTGTCAGCCTGGTGGCAGGTTTCGCCTACGGGCCAGCGGCGGCGGTAATCGTCAGCGTGCTTGGTTTCCTGCCGCACCTGTTTACCAACCCATGGGGCACGCTTATGGCCGTGCTCGTGGCTTTGGCATTATCCGTGCCGGCAGCACTGATCTATCGCAGGAACAAGACCCGCAAGGGCGCGGTCATCGGCATCATCGTCGGTGCGATCGCGGCCTTGGCGGTGGCGATTGTGGGCAATGTGATCGTCACACCGTTCTACGCGCACATGACCACCGCACAGGTCGTGGCATTGATCGTGCCGGCGCTTCTGCCGTTCAACGTGTTGAAATTCACCATCCATGGCGTGGTCACCTTCCTGATCTACAAGCCGATCTCCAACCTGTTGAACCGCTGAGCCTCGTTCACCATATCGATTCCGCATATTGATGAATAGGAAGGAACCTTTCGACGTATGGAAGGTTCCTTTCGTTTATGAAAGACTTTTTCCATGAACCCTGACAGCGCCACGAACACCATCGCGGTCGAACTGCACGATATTCGTTTCACCTACGACTCCGGCGCGACCTGGGCGCTCGACGGCGTGAACCTGACCATCCGCCAAGGCGAACGTGTATGCTTGGCAGGACCAAACGGATCGGGCAAATCCACACTTTCACGCATCATCGCAGGACTTGCGGCACCCGATGCCGGACATGTAACGCTGTTGGGAAACAACGTCTTCGATGAAACCGGCGCGCACGCTGACGCTTACCGTAGCGCCCGGCATGGTATCGGGGCGGTTTTCCAACATCCGGAAGATCAGATCGTCACCACCATTACCGAGGATGATGTTGCCTTCGGTCCGGAAAACCTCGCCATTGCGCATGATGATATCGATATGCGGATCGCCATGTCACTTGACGCAGTTGACATGAGCGAACAGCGAGAAGCCGATCCCACGCGAATGAGCGGAGGCCAACAACAGCGCGTCGCCATCGCCGGCATGCTTGCCATGAATCCCGAAATCCTCGTGCTCGACGAGCCTACCGCCATGCTCGATCCGCAAGGCCGCGCCGACATCATGCATATTCTTGACGAATTGCAGCAGCACGGCACAACCATCATTCTCGTCACCCACCATCGTGACGAATTCGCCAATGCCGACCGCATCATTCGCCTGGATAACGGGCGTATCGTGCAAAGCGCTCGCGGTAATACTGCAAGTATTCCGGAAATGGACGAATCAGGCACAGCGCAAGAAGACAACCCAATTGCCAAATCCAATATTGCAAATGGCGCATCGAAGCCAACATCAGCTGTACCAATCATTGAAATCCATAATCTGACATACCAATATCCAAACAGTAGCAAGCCTGTGCTCGATAAGCTTTCCATAACCATCAATGAGGGTGAAACCGTGGCCATCACAGGGCATAACGGTGCAGGCAAAACCACCCTCGCGCGTCTTCTCTGCGCGCTGGAACAGCCGCAATCTGGCAGCATTACCATCAACACCATTCCCGTCGCACGCCAACGCGCCAACGGCAATATGCAGTCGCTCAAGCGTGCGGACCGCGAGAAACTGCGCGCCACCATCGGCTACGTCATGCAGCACCCCGAACGTCAGCTTTTCGCCGAAACCGTAGCCGAGGACGTCGCCTACGGTCCGCGCAACCAACGGCTTGATGAAGCGCAGGTATCCGAACGCGTCAATCAAGCCATGACGCTGCTGCATATCGAACATCTTGCCGATCGTTCGCCATTCGACCTTTCCGGCGGACAACAACGACTTGCCGCCATAGCGGGCATCATCGCATGCCAGCCGCAGATCCTTATTATGGACGAGCCGACCGCGGGACTTGACGAGGCAGCCGCAACCTGCGTGCGCAATCTCATCCAAACCCTCCACGCACAAGGCATCACCATACTCATCATTTCCCATTCGCAAACGGAAATCGACGTGCTCGCCGATCGGGTGATCGCGCTTGATCGCAGACAAAACGGTAATGACGTCACTCGAGATATCGGAACCAATGTCACTTCCGAAACGGCAGGTTCGAAGAATCTGCACACGCTTGGCTCCGGACATGCAAAGGGAGACGTCCGTGAAAACCGCAGTTTTATGGAACGGCTTGACCCGCGCGTGAAGATGGTGGGCGCGTTGGCGGTCATGTTCTCCGCATTCGCCATCCGCTCTTTCTGGCAGCTGCTCGTGGCCGCACTGTTGACCGGCATGATCGTTGCGACATCAGGCATCGGCGTGAAACAACTGTTCAAATCGATTCACATGTTCCTTGCATTGTTCGTGTTCTGCGGACTGCTCAATGTGTTCTTCGTACAATCCGGCAATGTTCTTACGAACATCGGACCGATTCCAATCACCGACGACGGTGTGCGTATCGCTATACTGTACGCCTGCAGATTCGTTGCGGTCATTATCGTCGGAGTGGTGTTCCTCGCCACCACCACGCCTACGGCCATCACCGACGCGTTCGAAGCCTTGCTCAAACCCTTCGCAAAAATAGGCGTGCACGCGCAGGAGATCGCACTGGTGATGAGCCTCGCACTGCGGTTCCTGCCCACTCTGGGAAGCGAGGCGAAAGCCATTGCGGACGCACAGGCGGCTCGAGGTGGCAGCATCGAAACGGGAACGTTCGTGCAGCGTATCAAGGCGATGGTTTCCATCATCATTCCGGTGTTCGCAGGGGCGATACGCCATGCCGACAATCTCAGTCTCGCACTCGACGCGCGATGCTATGAAGAGGGTATCGCACGCACACATTGGCGCGTGATGAGCATCGCCAAACGAGACATTGCCGCGGGCGGTGTGGTTGTGGCATATGTGGCTGCGTTGGTTCTGATCGCTGGACTAAACTGAAGGCAGTCGGCGGATTTTACCGTCCTCACGCTACTCTTGAGCAAGCATCATAGATAGGAATGGAACAAGTTATGGCATTAACCAAGAAGCAGGTCAAGCAGCTGCGAGGCCTGGCCACCAAGCTCAATCCGCTCATCCAGGTCGGCAAGAACGATCTGAGCGAAAACGCCATCAAGCAGGCGGACGAAACCATCGAAAAGCGTGAGCTCATCAAGTGCTCCGTGCTCGACGGATCCGGTCTGACCGCCAAGGAAGCAGGCGAGGGATTGGCTGAAGAACTGAACGCGGAACTCGTGCAGGTCATCGGCAACCGTTTCGTGCTCTACCGCCGCTCCCATCGCGACGACGTGGAACATATCCGCCTCGTACGCGAATAAAGCGGGAAACTGACGCGACCAAACATAACAGGGCGGGTGCTTTCTGAAAACCAATCAGAAGACACCCGCCTTGCTGCAATGAAAATAAACAATCGGAAGTCAGGAAACCCCATGAAGGAGTGCTATCAGCGCGCCTGATTCCATTCGGGCTTCCATGTGTACTGCATGTCGTACGCGCTGGCCCAGAACATGTATTCGTTCTCCACGCCGGTCACGAAAATGTCGATCAGCTCGCGCTTGCGCTCCTCGCTCGCGTCGGCCACCAGTTTCTCGATATGATCGAGCAGCCACACGGAATCCTGCCAGAACTCGTCGGTCTTATACATGTCGACCCAGCTCTTGTACGGATTGTCGTCGAGCGTGTCCGCGAACTCGGCGGCAAGACGATAACCATAATCCGCATACACCCAGGCGCACGGCAGCACGGCCACAAGAATGTCGAGAATATCCTTGCCATAGGCGATGGAAAGGATATTCGACGTGTAGGCACGCGCGAAGGCCGACTGGCGCACATTGTTCATCTGCTCTTCGGTGATGCCATAGCTGGCCAAGTAGGAGCGGTGTACTTCGGTCTCGACCTGCAGGGCGCCGTTCTGCACCTTGAGCATGAACGCCATGATTTCAGGGTCGGTGGCCTTGGCTAATCCCAAAGCGTGCACTCTGGCGTAATCGTTCACATAACGAAAATCCTGCAGCAGATAGAAGGCGAAACGCTCGCGTTGCAGTGTGCCTTCGCCAAGCTCGCGGATGAACGGCTGCTGGTAGCCTTCCTCCCAAACCAGGTCGGCGGCCTTGCGCATGCGCTGCGCGAACGGCGGAAGATTGTCGCGTTGGATGCCTTTGGCGGCGTCGAACTCATAATCGAAATCGGTTGTTGATGTCACAGCAGTCACTAGACATGCCTCCCTACGCTGGTGTTAACCATCAGGTTCAAAGGGTTCAGGCCTCACTTGGCCCATCTCAACCCGACGAACACGGGTTCCCCTGCATTACGCCGTACATTATGGCAAAGCCGCACGAAATGTGCAAGAGCCCGTCCGTCGAATGGAATCGTGCCGCATGATGCGAACACAGGCGATGTTCGGTTGAGGGCGAGTGCAAGAATGGAACGTATGACTGAAAAGCAAGTTGCGAAGAACACCATCGAAAAGCTGGCTATCGTCGTGGTGACGTACAGGCGTCAGCAGCTGCTCGCCACCCTGTTCGAATCCATCGAAAAACTCACTGTGGCGCCATGGCGTATCATCGTCGTGGACAACGAGCATAGCGAGGCGACCCAAGGCATGGTCGACGATTTCCGTGAAGCGGTCACCGCGCAGTGGGGCAATACCATCGCCGACCAGTCGGGCAACGAAAGCCGTGTGGTGTACGCGCCGCAATCCGACAACCTCGGCGGCGCAGGCGGCTTCTCCGCAGGTGTGAAGAAGGCATACGAGCTGGGTGCGGAGTGGTTCTGGGTGATGGACGACGACGTGGCCGTGATGCCTGAGGCCATCGAAAGGCTCGCCAAGTGGACCGGCAGCCATGATGTGATCCAGGGAAGCCGATACGACTACGACGGAGGCCCGTTCTACTGGCAGTACGATTTCATCGTGCCTCTTGGCATTCCCAATCCGATCGCTCCGGCCGCGTTCGGGCGTCCCGGCTATCGTGTGATGGACACCTTATGCTTTGAAGGCGGCCTGTTCCGCCGCAATATCGTGGAACAGATCGGTTTGCCGGATCCCCGCTTCTTCATCTACTGGGACGATACGATGTACGGCTATCGCGCCAGCAAGGTCACCAATCCGATCGTGGTGCCCGACGTGATCCTGCGACGTACGCGCGAGATCGGCAACTGGGATATCGCCGGCGTGCGTCAGCTCAACTCCACTTCCGACATGAACCGCTACCACATCATGCGCAACCGTGGCTACATGGCACGCTATTTCATGTCGTTCGGCGATTACCGTCCGCTGATGTTCGGCTTTGGCACGTTGCTGACCGCCGCCAAGGAGGTCATTCGCTTGGTGATGGTGGACCGTGAGCATGCCAAGACCGGCTTGGTGCAGATTGTCAAGGGTTGGTGGGATTCGCGCAAGCTGCTGCATGATCCGGATTGGAAGCCGATGCCGCCGCTCAAGTAATGTGGCTACACCGTCTTCAGACGGTTATTTTCTTATGATTCGCCCCATGCCGATGCGTTGCGTTGGCATGGGGCGAATCGTTTGCAGAAAACAATCGCAAATATTTGCGTTTCATTGCGACAGATTATGCAATCGTATTCACCAATTGTGTATTGTCGGCGCGTTTTGGGGCATGGGGCGAGTTACTATGGCGTTTACCGGTTCGATATACCCACTATGTACCTTGATAGGAGAGGTCGAAGATGATTGAAACTGCACAGGCATTTGGCGTTGACATTGGTGGCTCCGGCATTAAGGCAGCCCCGGTTAACCTCGAGAAGGGCGAATTTGCTGAACCGCGTCTGAAGATCCTCACCCCGGAGGTTTCCACTCCGAAGGCCGTTGGCGAAATCGTTCGCCAGCAGCTCGAGCATTTTGAGGTTCCTGAGTCCGCTCCGGTCGGCATCGCATTCCCCGCTCCGATTCATGTTGGCGAGAAGCTCGGCTATATGGCCAATCTGGACCAGTCTTGGGTTGGCGTGGACGTCACCGAAGTGTTCTCCGAAGCTTGCGGCCGTCCGGTCACCGTGGTGAACGACGCTGATGCGGCCGGTCTTGCCGAACAGCAGTTCGGCGCAGCCAAGGGCCAGGACGGCCTGGTCGTCGCCACCACGCTGGGCACCGGCATCGGCACCGCGCTGATCTTCAACGGCGAGCTCATTCCGAACACTGAGCTCGGCCATTTGGAACTGCTCAAGGGCAAGGGTGACGCCGAGAAGTACGCGGCATCCTCCATTCGTGAAAAGCTCGATATGGGCTACAAGAAGTGGGCCAAGCGTCTGACCAAGTATTATTCCCTGATGGAGTTCTACTTGGATCCGCAGCTGTTCGTCGTCGGCGGTGGCGTGTCCCGCGTGTCCGAGAAGTTCCTGCCGTACATCGACATCAAGACCCCGATCGTCGCAGCCAAGCTGCACAATGAGGCTGGCATCATCGGCGCTGCGTACTACGCAAGCATCAAGCAGAAGTGATATCGTGAACCATAAAGGTTCCTAACCTTCATATAAGCGAGAGCCGTCCGATTCATCCGTCGGACGGCTCTTGTTATTCCTCTGATGATCGCATGACGAATGCATCCTTCTTGCTCGATGCAACACTTGCGCAACCCAGAGAGTATGGTGGAGACCATGCGTTTTTCCTCCAGAGTCGATATCAGCGAGCCCAATCCCATCGCCAAAGCCGAAGCGGAAGCCAAAGCAAACGGCATCACACTCGGCAAACTCAACGACTCCAATCCAACCAAACATGCGCTCGCGTCGGAACTATTGCCGGACATCTACGGAGCGGAGCCACGCGGGCAACGATACGCACGCGAAGCGCTGGCCGCATTCCTGCATGAACAAGGCAATACCGCTACCGCCGACGACCTATACATATTGAGCTCGACGTCCGAAGCGTACTCATGGCTGATCAAACTGCTCTGCAATGCAGGTGACGCCGTGCTCGCACCGAAGCCGGGATATCCGCTCATCGAATCGATCGCACGACTCGAATGCGTCGACATGATCGAGTACCAGCAACGTTTCGACGGATCCTGGTACATCGACGTGGCCGAACTACGCGAAGCGCTTGAAGGTGAAGATGGCGGCCGCATCCGCGCGCTGGTGCTCATCAATCCCAACAATCCGACCGGATCGTACGTCAAAGCGTCGGAACGTGAGGCCATTGTGCGGCTTTGTCATGACCATGAGGTGGCCATCATCGCCGATGAGGTGTTCTACGACTATGATCTTGAACCATTCGATGGCAACGCGCGTCTCGCGGGGGAGACCGGCACGCTCACATTCGCATTGGATGGGTTCTCGAAGACGTTGGCCGCGCCACATGCCAAAGTGGGTTGGATCCAAGTGTCCGGCCCGGCGGCTGAAGTGGATGAGGCCAAGCGCAGACTCGACGTGGTCGCCGACGACTATCTGCCAATGAGTGAGATCATCGCCAAACAGATCCCCGCCATGCTGGGCGCCGCAGCCGCGCAGACCGCGCGCGTGCGAGAGCGCGTGCAAACCAACCTCGCAGCCTTGCATACCATGCTGGATGATGACGAGCAGGGCATGGTCAGCGTGTTGCGTGCCGAAGGCGGATGGAATGTGCTTTTGCGCGTGCCCAGCGTGCTTGACGAGAACGAACTGGTGTTGTCCATGATCGAAAAGCACGGAATTTCAGGACAGCCCGGCTATTTCTTCGATATGACGTCGAACGGCTATCTCGCGATCTCGTTATTGCCGGAACCCGACGAATTCAGGCATAACGTTCAGACGGTGCTTGACACCGTCAACACAATGATCGGCTGAAACATGTTGTGGTTCCATCGTCGACACCGATGAAGGAGCCGCAACATGTGGGGAACGGGAATAATCCGTGGGTATGGTCAGGCTTTGGAAGCCTCATATTTAGCGCGGATGAGGTCCGTGTAAAAGGCCACGGCCTCATGCGGGCCACCGTCGAACACCACCTGATGATCGTCGACCACCAGCGTGCGGTCGATCGCATATTCCGCGCGTGTGATCAGCTCCGTGTCATGCGTGGCGAACACTACCTGTTTGTCGTAACTGAACAGAGCTTTCGCCACATGCGCGGACGCCACCTCGTCCAAACCCTTGGTCGGCTCGTCGGCAACGATCACCGCGGGAGAGAAGCTCAATGCGGAAGCGATCGCCAGCAGATGACGTTTCTCGCTATCCAATGCGGAGGCGGGCTCACGTGCGACCGCCGCCAGATCGAAATGCGCGAACAGATTGCCGATGATCGCCTGGCGTTCGCTTTCCGGCACCTTATGCTTCTTCAACGGTTCATCAATCGCCTCGCGAATGGAATCCGCTTTGTAATAACTGTTCGGAATTTCCTCGCGACGAACGCGGCCGATCATCGATTCGATACGTTTCAGATCACGTTTCACCGACGGATCATACGCAGCACCATTCGCGTCGATACGCACCGAACCGGACGTCGCAGACAATGCGCCATCCAACAGCTGCAGCAACGTGGTCTTACCGGAACCATTCAACCCGATCACAGCCACACGTTTGCTTTCCGGAGTGATCGTCAACGATGTCGGCTCCAGACCGACATTGCCATCCTCATACGTGTGGCCTGCCTGATCTAGCGTGAACGTGACGTCATGCGTCGCTTCGGGACGTTTGGATGAAAACAGCGAATCGAAAAAACCCATGGCAACCATTGTACGGGCGTGCCGAACCCATTGCATACGAAACGGGGCCGGAAATCCAAACTCCCACAAGGAGTTTAGATTCCCGGCCCCGTCAAGCCTGCGGACAGGATGTCAGGCGAAATAGAATCCCGAGAAATCGTACTTGTACACGCGGTAGATGTACGCACTGTTCAACGTCATCTTGAACTGCGCCAGCAGATCACCATCCTTGTTGTACTGGCCGAACAGACCCTTCATGCCCGAGTCGATGAGGATCTGGCCATTATCCAATTCCTGCGCGGAACTGACATACGGCGAATATGGCACGTCGAACGATGACACTTCCGTATACGTGCCGGCATTTTCGTTGACCAGATACTTGCGATACCGCGAATTTGCCGTATCGGACGACAATTCGGTCGAAATGCCGTCGATCACCGACCAGTCAAAATCAGGACGCGTCAACGAAGTGCCGAAATTGTTATCGAACATATACATGTAATACTGGCCGTCAGGCAGCGAATCATCGGCGACATACGTGATGGAATGCTGGCCGCCGGTATCCGAAAAATCACCGGACTTCGTCAGGAAACTGCTGGCCTCATCGGTGCCGGCCCACACGGATGGCTCGCCGATCATATAATCAAGCGTCGGATCCGATTCCAAATCATCCACCTTGATGATGGTGGACGTCTCACGGGCGGAGAACAATGCGGAACCGTCATCCAACAATTGAATGGTATTGCAGTGCAGCCAATCCCAACGATTCTTGGCATTCGAATCCGACTCGTCGGTTCCCGCATGCGTGGTGGAGGCCTTATAGTCGGCGAACAGCTCACCGAAATCCACCAAGCGGGTTACACTTCCGGTGGAAGTGCTGAGCTTGATGACCTGATCCTGCACGGCGTTGTCGTCACGGCCGAGCTCGGTGGCCAGCAGCACGATGTCGCCGTTGGAATCCATCGCATAATCATGATGCAGAATGTAGTCGGATCCCAGATCGTAGATCTTCTCCAGCTTGCCGAGACGGTTCATCGCCACCATATGATGCGTGGACGCGGAGAACCACATGAGACCGTCATCATCGAACAGCAGACGGTGCGAACGATAGTAGAGCACCGGAATCTCACCGCGCAGCACGCCGTTCGTATCGTAGTAGAACATGAAATCCTGTTCGTCGGAATCATTGCCGAGAATCGCATACAGGCCGCCGCCCAGATCCTCACCTGAATCGGCTGCGACGGTCTTCTCCGACTGCACCTCCTCATTGCCCAGCAGGGATGCGCCCCTGTGTTCGATGGCATGCGTGCGGGACTTGCCGTCGGCATCGGTCAGCGTGATGGCGACGGTGTTCTTCTCGCCGGGAATGAGGCCGAGCAGCTGGAATTCGTGGGTTTTGCTGTATTGCGATTCCTGATAGGCGTCACGGGTGAAATCCGTATAGCCGTCTGCATGCACGGTATAGGAGACGGCAACCGCGTCGTCGGTAGTGAAATACACATACAGTGACGTGGTGTTGGTGCCGTACGGATCTTCGGTGACAAACATGTCATCCTCTGTTGCGGAGGACCTGCTTTTTTCCTGCTCGAGCTTGTCGTCGGCCATATCCTGATAGTCGGCTGTGTACACGTTCTCGATACGTGCGTTCAGTCGTTCAATCCTGTTTTGTTTGATGGCCGCATCGACATTGTCGTAGCTGGCGAGGCAGACGCCCAATGCGACGGCTGATGCGACGACGGCCGCGGTCCAGCGTCTTACACGAGGATGGTTCGACAAAAGTGGAAGCGATTTCATGACTGATGTCTCCAACAAGGGTTCATCTCACAGCGAACAGTTACATCGCCACTGTTATCCGCAAAACTCGGAACAAGCCGAATGATTTATTGGAAAAATTGTGATAAAACCCTGAAATAACCCTGAAAACGCCGTAACTTACATCAGGGTGAACCACGACTGCACGTCATGAAACAAACCGGAATTATTACGAATCAACTCGTCGTCGCGGCCGTACAGGAACAACGACAACACCGTCAACGACAACGTGAACAACAGCAGCGCCAACACCAGCACGCGCAACAGCCAGCGAAGCCGCGGACGTTCGCAATCCAGCGCAATAAGCATCAAAGGAAGCGAAGCCAACGCAAACAGCCAGCCGAAATCGGTGATATAACGCCATCCAAGGCCACCCAGCCGCGCGTCAAGAGCCACGATCAGCAAACCCAACAGCAGGAACATCACCAATGTGGGCCACATGCCGGCATGGCCACGAACGCGCATGCGCTTACGTAGGAACGGGCAAGCCAACGCAGTCAAAGCAAGCGGAACCATGACGAACAGGCCTCCGGGCATCGCCTCCGCAAACCCCCAATCCTTCAAAGGCGCGGGATCGACGGCAAGGAACGGGAACGTATCCGTCCAACGCAACGGCAGAAACAGGTAATATGCGACCGTCCAAACAAAATTCGACCACGACTGATGGTAACTCGTCATATCCGTAACCGTCAGCTGATACGACGAACCGAAATCGAACGGCGAGGAGAAACGCACCATGTTATAGGCGAACAAGGGCACCACCACAACCAATGCGGGCACCAGCACGGCCAAAGGCGTGCGCAACGCATGCAACACGGTGCGCGCACGCCCACGCACGCCGGAACCAGACGCGATGGCACGCAACTGCCCCACAATCGCACGAATCTGCGGCCAGAACAACGGGAACGCGGCAAACGCCACCACCACAAACGACGGACGGCAACCCACATTCGCGGCAATACACACCGAACCGGCAGCCAAACGAGGCAGCGACAACGATTCGACCGTATTCGCACCACCATCGCCACCGGCATCGGCCGCGTTCGGGTGCGCCGCACCCATCCATAGCCATAAGCCCAACGTGCTCAACAACAAGGACGCCGCAATCGGCACCGAATAAAAATTCGTCCGATACCACAAGTACGGGGCGTTCGACGCCAAAACCACAAACACGCACAACATACTGACCGCAGCCAGCGAAACATGCGGACGCACACGCTCGATCACGCGAATCGTCAACAGGCACGCGAACACCAAAAAAACAAACATCAGCAGCGGCACCGCAGCGCCAGACGGCATCATCAGACCACCATCAACCCACAACGACGTTATCGCACGATACGGCACAAACAACAGCAACGCCGGCACCACGCCAAAATACGAATACCAACGACCATCAAAAAACGCATAATCCCAATACACCGGACTCACACCATCGGCAAGCAATTGCTGACGAGTCGTCACATCATACGGATTATCCGCATCGCGCAACGCGTCGGGCACATCCAAATCAAGCCACGCATGACCATCAAGCAACGCCCGAGCCACATGATCATACTGATCGTAATCATACGTATACATGCCATCCGTATGAAAACTCAACGGCACCGCAGACACCAACTGCCACGCCACCGCCGCAACAGTCACCAACCCAGGAACCGTCAACAACACGCCCAACGTCACACGCTGACGCACACTCGACGTATTCAACGGCACCTTCCACAGGCGCGAGCCCGGACGCCACAACGCCACCAACACCATCACCAACACCAACAACGCCACACGCAACGGACTCACCGAAAACGGCACACGCACATTCGCGCGAACCGCATCAAACGGAATCAATGACCCCTTCGGCTCCACCACCTGCACGCGCACCGTACGACCGGCCGCAGCCCTCACATACAACGAACGAGACGAATCCAACGACACCGAACACAACGAACCAGCCACACGATCCGCATCCGCACGAACACGCACCGTACGCAACACGCGCGAACCGGCAGGCACACCACCCATAACCTCATCGGACACCGGCACGATCCGCACATACTCAGACGAACCATCCGCAGCCACCTGCAAATACGCCTGCGTCGGATCAGTAACCTCCAACAACCCGTCATCACGACGCTCAAGCCCCGGCCCCAACGTGTTATACGCAGCCGCCGAATCACCCGACGCCGCCAACGAGCGGAAAAACGGCACATTACACAACACGCACTCAACCAACACCACCACAACAAAAGCGGCTACAATAGCTGCGCACACACGATGACGCGCCTGAAAACGCTGTTTCGAAAAAGTCACGAACTTTATTCTAAAGGCTGCATGTCGCATTGAATTGAAAGAATGGCCCACATGTCACACCTCACACCAGCATCGCCATCAGCACACCATCCACACCAAGGACGGACCATGCTCAACCACGCCATGCAAGGGGTACGACAACTCATCAACCACAACAAACACCCCCACAACACCGCCGACGCCAACCCCTTCGGCAAAGCCCTCGACACGCCAGACGACATCGTCGATGAACTCACCCGCAACGCCATCAAACTCAACCCACTCATCAAACGACACATCATCAAAGGCTTCGAAGGCATACCCAGCACACTCCAACTCGGCTGGGCGCAACTGCCACAAACCCAAGGCAAAGCCTTCTCCATCGGACTATTCACCGACAACAACCACTTCGCGCAAATCGCGCTCGCCGACAGCAAAGCACGCGTCTTCGCGGGCACCAATCCCGAAATGGACGTGCAGGATCTGGAACCACGATTCATATTCGTCAAAGAAGAAACCCTCACCCTGCCAGACGGTCCACGATTCGGACACGCGACAAACGGCGCGCCGAAGATGGTGCGCGCGTCGCAAGGCGGTGTCGTGGGACGCATGCCCGATGGCCGCATGATGTGGCTCGCATCCTGGCTGAAAGTCGGCAACCGCTACACGCTCGAACAGATGCGTGCCAACCTGCCGGAAACCATGCGATTCGATCTGGAATACAGGGATGCCATCACCATCGCATTCTTCGCAGCCTACATGCTGCCGCAAATGAACGGGCTACTCGTGGGATTCGGCACGGGCAACATCTTCCGCAGGCTCAACCGAGAGGCGCCGATGGGCGCGATCCGCCGATCCATCAGAGACACGATGAGCGCACGCTCCCATGGCATGCGCGCATCCGGACTTGAGGATTATTTCGCCGACCTCATGCGCGAGGCAGGCGCCCTTGACAAAGACCAAGGGCTCGAAGCAGTACACGGCGCGGAACCATTGCACCTATACACGTCCAGCTACTCGGGCTGCTATTTCTTCGCTTGGGATTCCACACTGCCGTTCTCGGCATCGCTGCGCGCGCTGAACATCGAAGGCAACCTCAACCGTTTCGCCGCAGTCAGTTCATGGCTGGAACGCAACGCCCGTATCGGCAAGCTGCCCACAGAAGACACCGTAACCCGCGCGGAAGCCGCGCAAATCGACATGGCGCTACTGGAAAATCCGGCGCTGATCGCATTGAAACCGGACGACGAATTCGGCGCGATCCTCGACTCACAGCAGGATGACGGCGTCCAAGCCGTCATGCGCCTGGTGGACATCGCCGCGGAAACCAGACGTTCCATCGCCGAAAACACGAAGGACGGCGAGGATGGTACCGCCTTCGGAGCCGAAGGCGGTTCGGAATGGGTATACCGCCAGACAATGTCGAGACTATTGCGCAGCATGCGCCTGCCATACCGCTTCGACGTGGACTTCCGATGCAGCCTCCAAGACGGCAATATGGCCATCGGTTTCACCTCTGCCGGCGTTTCCATGATGCCATCCACCAAATATGACGTGTCCCGCCACGCATGGGTGGATATGACGGACGCCGAACGTGCCCGCATGAGCGCGGACTACAATCTGCGTGTTGGGCTGATGATGGCCGCGTTGAGTTTTGGCGCCGATCCGGGCATACAGCGTGTGTCGATGCATATCGATTCGATTGGTTTGGAAGAGGCCGTGGCCGAGCAGGATTCCGCCATCAGCGAGCTGATGAGCGAGGCTTTGGCGGCTTTCGAACGCATTCGTACTGGAGATATGGGTGTTTCTGGGTCCAAGGCCGATCCGAAGGACGGCGATTTCCATGGAGACCCGTCCCGTCCGGTGGCGCCGAGATCCGCCGACATGGGCGTTGATGGCGTCAACTCCGAGGATACGGATGATGCGTTGAACAGCCAATTCGAGGATCTGATGCGGGATATCGACTTCGACGAAGTGACGTTCGCGGTTCCCGACGAGACCGCGAACGATTCCTCTGGCGTGGACGACGGTTCCGCACAGGGCGTGCATGATGGCGCTCTTGACGCGGGACTGATCGGCTTCGGCGATTTCGATGGGAATGGTGATGATCCATTAAGCCAGCTTCGCAAGAATCCGACCGTACGCAATCTGGTGACGGTCACCTTCACCAGAAGCGAATTCATGGAGCGTCTGGGCGAGTGCGGATTGTCTGATCCAACAGGCACATACCGTATGTTCGATGCGGAAATGGATGTGGACGGCCTCGGCGCATTGAAGCCAGTGGACGCCACGTTCGATTTGCGCGATAGTCGTTTCTCCCCATCCGGAAGTCAGGAGGAGCCTGAGCTTTCCGACGCCATATTCGACCATGACACGGCACAGCTGTTCGGCTGCCGTGACATGTCGGGGTTGTCCATTCAACGCGTCGACCTGCTGCAGCGCGCGGTTGGCGAATTCCACAGAATCGCGCAGGACTCCCATCTGGAATCGGTGGCCAAGGCAAAGCAGGCCATGGACGTCATCAACACCATTGCCGACCCGGAATTGACGTCGTTGGCTCCGCAGGTGACGAGTGCGCTCATCGATGGCAAAGACACTCCGGACTTCTCCTTCCGCTTGGCCGACGAGCTTGACGCGGAACGCATCAAGGCGAGAGACCTGCTGTTCTCAGGACAGGTCGACCAAAGCGTGGAACTGGCCGAAGCGGCGTTGGGGCGAATGGACCGACTGTTCGCTTCGAATCCGGGCGTGCCGCGGTATTTCAACTCGTATGCGGAACGCGTCATCTACAATCGCATGTTCGCCACGGAAGGCGAACGGACCGTGCTGATTCCGGACAATCTGTTCTACGCGCATATGGAACTCGCCGACGTGCTCGCACAGGTCAAAGGCGTGAAGGCCGCGTTGCCGCATCTCAATGCGATGGTGCGATATGCGCCGGCCTACCCGCTTTCCCATCTCAAGCTGGCGGTTCAACTGGCGCGCGCCGAGGATTGGGATCCGGCCAGAGCGGCTTGCCTCAACGCGTTGCACGTCGCACTTGACCGTGAGGATGCGTCGTTCGCCTATTACAGACTCGCCTATGCGGAATGGATGTGCGACCACTTCGACATCGCGGCCGCCGCGTACATCATGAGCGAGGAGATTGCCCCCGGGCGAATCGCCATGCTGGAGAGCGAGCTGCGGGAATTGATCGGACGCGCGCAATCGCAATGCATTCCGGTGCCCACCGACGTTCCGGAAGCCATGCACGTGCTTACCCAAGCGGGACTGCCGGTATGGCCCAATACCCAGGTCGCATCCTTGGTGCGCAAGGCCGCGCGGGTCTGTGTGGATGAAGGCATGTTCGTGCCGGCACGTACGCTTTCGGTTGCCGCTTCAAGGATGGATGACGAGGAGCGCGACGGTGCCGACGTGGTGCAGATGCAGTTCCTGAGGTCGTTGAACAACTGAACGGCGTGCTTTCCGCAGTGCGCCAAACAGACGTTGGCGATACAGCAAATCGAACATTTGTGCGATAATGTGTGCATGGCGGCTCTGACCGGCAAAACATTGAAGACAGTGACAAGGCAATGACAATGACAAGGCATGACGATTCCGAACAACTCGCATGGGATTTTGACGCTTCTGAAATGGGCGGCGATACGGGCTCCGCGTCAACCGCTGTGGTTCCCGACGGGAGAGTCAGCTCATATGCGCCGGGCAGTGAACGCTGGATCGCCGCATTGCAGCCAACCGATGCCGACGCCATGCGGTTGACCCGACTTGATGTCTCGTCCATCAGTGCTGAAGCCGCGGCTCGATTGTGGGCGCGTGTGGCGGCGTGGGTGGAATCCGACCAGATCGCATACTACATCGATGACGCGCCGGTCTCGTCCGACGCCGCCTATGATGCGAGAATACGTTGTCTGCAGGCGTTGGAAGCCCAGTTCCCATCCCTCGATTCCGCGCAATCGCCGACGCATCGTGTCGGAGGCACCTTCTCCAATGATTTCGCATCGGTACGCCACCCGTCTCGCATGATGAGTCTTGACGATGTCTTTTCGCTTGAGGAACTGCATGAATGGTACGACGGTGTTATTCGGGGACTTGATTGGCCTGAGACGAAGCCTTTGCCGATGACATGCGAAGTGAAAATCGACGGTCTTGCGCTTAACCTCATCTACCGTAACGGCGTGCTCGAGCAAGGTCTGACCAGAGGTGACGGCGTGATCGGCGAGGATATCACGCTCAATGTGCGCACCATCTCCACCATTCCGCAGAATCTTGCGGGACCGGAAGAAGACATTCCCGAATTCGTGGAGATCCGCGGTGAGGTCTTCATGCGATGGGACGATTTCAACACGCTCAACAAAGAAAACGAGGATGCTGGGCGCGCGCCTTTCGCCAATCCACGTAACGCGGCTGCCGGAAGCCTGCGGCAGAAGGATCCGCGCATCACCGCCACCAGAAGGCTGAGCTTCTACGCGCATGGCATTGGAACGCTCCAGTGGGGCGCCAAACGTGGTGCCGACCATGATGCGGTCAACAACCAATCCGAAGCGTATGGGTTGTATAAGAAGTGGGGCATACCCGTTTCACCACATAACCGTGAGGTCACCACATTCAGCCAGATTCTCGACATGATCGATTACTACGGCGAGCATCGTGGAGATATCGAACACGCGCTCGACGGCATTGTCGTAAAAGTGGATGATTTGGGATTGCAACGATCGTTGGGCGCGACCTCGCGTGCTCCGCGTTGGTCCATCGCCTACAAGTACCCGCCGGAGGAAGTCAATACGGAACTGCTTGACATCACCGTGCAGGTGGGGCGCACCGGCCGTGTGACCCCAGTGGCCATATTGAAGCCCGTATATGTTGCGGGTTCGACGGTGTCGAGAACCACCTTGCACAATCCATTCGAAGTGGAACGCAAGGGTGTGCTCATCGGAGACACCGTTGTGGTGCGTAAGGCGGGCGATGTGATTCCCGAACTCGTAGGTCCTGTGCTGGAACGCAGGGAAGGACACGAAGACCAGCTGCGCCGTTTCGTGATGCCTTCGCACTGCCCGAGCTGCGGGGCGGAACTTGCTCCGGCCAAAGAGGGGGACAAGGACATCCGCTGCCCGAACGTGGAATCCTGCCCGGCACAGTTGACCGAACGCATCATCAATCTGGCATCCAGGAAAGCGTTCGATATCGAGCATTTAGGCGACCAATCCGCCATCGCTTTGACGAATCCGGAAGAGGACCGTCCCGATTCGACGGCCACCTACGCGCCGAACATCACGGAAATCGTGGTGGAACCGGGCGCGGAGCCCGAACCGTACGAGCCTGTGGAAGGTCTGGAGCTGCCGGCCCGCCAAACACCGGTGCTGTCCAGCGAAGCCGGTCTGTTTTCGTTGACGTCCGCCGATCTGCAGGATGTTCGCGTATGGCGTGAAGCGCCGATCATCGAAATCCACGAAACCATCGGCAAGAACGGCAAACCGAAAAAGATGCGCAAACGCATTGGCGGATCGGGCCTGTGGCATCAGGTTCCGGCGTTCTGGACGGCTCCTACAGTTGCGAGAAAACGTAAGGACTCCGTCGACGAATCCGCGGAATATCCCGAATATGACGTGCCTGAAGATGCCGTGGTCGTTCGCGAGGAAACCAAAGTGTCGCGTTCCGGAACATCCAGTGTGCAGCCGATATATATACGCCCCGCGGAAAACACGAGGAAAATGCTTGACGAAATGGACAAGGCGCGCCATGCCGACCTATGGCGTGTGCTTGTGGCCCTGTCCATTCGACGGCTCGGTCCTCCCACGGCGCGTACCATCGCCAACACATTCGGTTCGCTCGACGCCATCGAACAAGCCAGCGTGGATGAACTGTCACAGATAGACGGCATCGGTCCGGAAATTGCCGAATCCGTGGTCACTTGGTTTGCTTCGGCCAAGAATCCAGGCGATTGGCGTGGCATGGTGCTGGAAGCATGGAAGGCAGCCGGAGTGGGAGTCGGACAGGCACAGACCAGTGCTCTGCCGCAGACACTGGAAGGCAAGACAGTGGTCGTCACTGGTTCGTTGGTTGATTTCTCGCGGGATTCCGCCAAAGAGGCGATTATCTCCCGCGGTGGAAAGGCCGCAGGATCGGTCAGCAAGAAAACCGATTGGGTGGTCGTCGGCGAAAACGCTGGTGCCAAAGCCGCCAAAGCCGAGGAATTAGGCGTTCCCATGCTAAACGAGGACCAGTTCAAAATACTGCTGGAAAACGGAACGGTATGACACCGGCACGTCAAATTGGCAACGTAATCACAAGAAGGCTCTGGCATGCCGCGCTTCCAGACGCTAGTCTGGTACGCGGCTAAAGGAGGAACCATGACTGACGAGCGCACCATCGAAGCGCGCATCTATGAGCGACTCAGCAAAGTAATCGACCCGGAACTGGGCCGATCCGTGACCGATTTGGGCATGATCGCAGCCATAGACGCGATACCGGTGGAAGGTAAGGCGAACACCTACGAGGTTCGTGTGGAGGTCGAACTGACGGTGGAAGGCTGTCCACTGTCGCAGACTATCACCAACCAGATCAACGGAGCGGTGTCGTCATATCCGGAAGCGACATTGCTGCCGCGCATCGAAGTCGGGTCCATGAGTCAAGACAAGCTCACCCAACTTGTGGCAGGCCTCAAGGCCGAACGCAAACAGAATCCGTTCAACAAGCCGGGCATCAAAACCCGTATTTTCGCTATAGCATCCGGCAAAGGAGGCGTCGGCAAGTCTTCCGTCACTGCGAATCTTGCTGCCACATTTGCCGCATTGGGGTACGACACGGCCGCCATCGACGCCGACATCTATGGTTTCTCACTGCCGCGACTGTTCGGCGTGCATGCGCAACCCACCAATCTGAACGGCATGCTCATGCCAGTTACCGCATGGGGTGTGAAATTGATTTCCATCGGCATGTTTGCCGGCGCCGATCGTGCGATCCTTTGGCGAGGCCCGCGATTGCAGCGTTCTCTTGAACAATTCCTTTCAGACGTATGGTGGGGCGAGCCTGACGTGCTGCTGCTCGACTTGGCACCAGGTACCGGCGACATGGCGATTTCCGTGGCGCAGGCTCTGCCGAACGCGGAACTGGTGGTGGTCACCACGCCGCAGCCATCCGCCTCGGACATTGCGGTCCGCTCCGGCCTGGTGGCATTGCAGGTACCGATGAAGGTACGCGGCGTTGTGGAGAACATGAGCTATTACGAGCATCAGGGCGAACGCCTGCGGATTTTCGGCGAAGGTGGGGGTGCGCGTGTGTCGGAGCAGTTGACCGAAAGCCTTGGCTATGATGTTCCTTTGCTCGCACAGCTACCGTTGGAGCCGGAATTGCGTGAGACCGGTGAGGCCGGCCGCCCCGCCGTGTTGAACGAGGATGGCGCGTTGCGCGCCGATGGCATTGGCGAGACGTTCAGGAATCTGGCCGAATCGTTGATGCACAGACCTATGTGATGTGCGGGGCACGTATCCAGGCCGTCATGACCTGCGGTATGGACAGTGGCCTAATGCGGCTGCGGATTCACAGCTCATCCGGGGAACGTCTGGGTGGAAAACGAAGCGAAATGAAATGACCCTTGTGAAAATCTTGTGCCTTGTGTAGTATCAAGCGCAGACACGGGGGCCGTATGGCTGAGAGGAAGCAAGCGCTTCAACCGTATGAACGTATACCGGGTAATGCCGGCGCACGGACGTCTCTCTTTTCCCGTGCCTTGACATAGAGAAAGGCACATTCATGACCGTAAATGAATTTTCCGTGGTGAAGAAGCATAACAATAAATGGCGAGTTGTTGACATCGTCGTGGCCGCTATCATCGCGGTTGCGGCTGGCGTGATTTTCTGGGGCTGGGATGTCATCTGCGCCGCTCCGATTACGCTTTTCGAAGCGGTGACGCCGGGCTTCGAAGGCTTGTTGAACGGCATCTGGCTGTTTGCGGGTCCGCTGGCCGCCATCATCGTGCGAAAGCCTGGCGCTGCGTTGTTCGCTGAAACCCTTGCCGCCGCTCTGGAGCTTGCCATGGGCAATCCGTGGGGCATCGGCGGTTCTTTGATTATCGGTATCTGCCAAGGCCTCACTGCCGAAATCGGTTTTGCGATTTTTGCATACAAACGTTGGGATTTGCTGTCGACCACCATCGCTGGAACCCTCGCCGGCTTGGGATGCTTCCTGTATAACTGGACCGTGAATCCTGCTTGGGCAGGTTTGCGTATTGTCATCAGCTGCGTCACTTCCGTTATTTCCGGCGCTCTGGTGGCTGGAGTCCTGATGTATCTGCTGCAGCAGGCCATCGCTCAAACAGGCGTGCTTGACCGTTTCGAATCCGGCCGTGCGAAGGCCTTGGTATGACGATTCGTTAATGAAGTCCCGTATCGCATTCACAGTGGTGGATACGGGACTTCTTTGATGCGTGTTCGTTCTGCAAACGCGGAATGCAAGAGGAATGAAAGAACGATTCATGGGTACTGATGCAGAAAAATCGTTTTCCGCAGCCGGGGTGGTCGCACGCGATTGGGGATGGCGACACGCCTCACGTAAGGATTTCGCGTTAAGGCATGTGGATTTCACCATACAGCCAGGGGAGCGCGTGTTGTTGTTGGGCGCTTCCGGCGCTGGAAAATCGACGTTGATGTCCGGTCTTGCCGGCGTGCTCGGCGGCGATGACGAAGGCGAGCTTGAAGGAGAGCTGCTGATTGACGGAGTGGACGCCCGTCAGGCACGCGGACGTTCCGGATTGGTGTTGCAGGATCCTGACGCGCAGACGATTCTGGAACGTGTGGGCGATGACACCGCTTTCGGTTGTGAAAATCTGAATCTGCCGAAAGATGAGATTTGGAGCAGGGTCCGTTCCTCGCTCGACATTGTTGGACTCGGCTACATGAAACTTGACCGCTCCACACGCAGACTGTCCGGCGGCCAGCGCCAGCGTCTGGCCTTGGCCGGCGTGCTCGCCATGCATCCCGGACTGCTGCTGCTCGACGAACCGACGGCCAACCTCGATCCGGAGGGCGTCAAGGAAGTGCATGATGCGGTACGCCATGTGCTGGAACAGACCCGTGAAACCTTGGTGGTGGTGGAACACCATATTGACGTATGGCTTGATCTGGTGGATCGGGTTATCGTACTCGGCAAGCCGGAGGCCGACTCGCATGTCAGCGGCGTCATCGCAGACGGCACTCCGGAAGAAGTGTTCGGCAGCATGGCATCGGTGCTCGCAAAGGGCGGCGCATGGGTTCCAGGACGCACCATCGAAAGTCATACCCCCGAATCCAGCCAATCGTCGGGAGATGTTGTTCTGCGAACGGAGGATCTCAGCTTCGGGCGTGACTTCGCGCTTGGCGAGCATGTGAACCTCGTGTTCCATGCTGGCGAGATCACCGCACTGACCGGCAAAAACGGCGTGGGAAAATCCACGCTCGCGTTGACTTTGGCCGGCTTGCTCAAGCCGATTTCCGGCCGTGTGAGCATGGATGAGACCATGGTTCCCGCACGTAGGGAGAACGACGTCTTCACTTGGAAAAGTCGGGATCTGCTCGGACGGATCGGCATGGTGTTCCAGGAGCCGGAACACCAGTTCGTCGCATCCAGCGTGCGTGACGAAGCGGCGGTCGGCCCCAAATCCATGGGCAAGAGCGAAGAAGAGTCTTACGCTATAGCCGACAACATGCTTGAGCGTATGAATCTTGCTAGATTCGCTCAAGCTAATCCGTTCACATTATCGGGCGGCGAAAAAAGAAGGCTTTCCGTTGCCTCCATGCTGGCCGCCGCGCCGAAAGTCTTGGTGATGGACGAGCCGACGTTCGGCCAAGACTTCACCACATGGACGGAAATGGTGAAACTGATCGCCGGTGCGCGTGACGCCGGCTGTTCCGTCATCATGGTCACCCATGACGAACCATTGATCGAAACGTTGGGAGCGCGTCGCGTTCTCGTAAGCGAGGGGGAGTGAGATGGAACAGTTGGAAACCATCAGCGTGGTACCGCACAAGGAACGTCATGACGATGCCAAGCCGGCATCGCCGTCATGGTTCGTGGCAAAAATCAATCCGGTCAGCCGTTTCATCGGCGCGCTGATACTATGTATTCCCATGTTCGTGACGCTGGACGTGGTCTCCGCGTCCGTGGCACTCGCATTGGAGGTGTTGTTGCTCTGGATTGGCGGCGTCGCTCCGTGGACGGTGCTTCGTAAAACCTGGCCGGTGTGGATTGCCGCTTCGGGAAGTTTCATTTCCGTGTCGTTGTATGGCAAGACCTCCGGGGCCGTGCTGGTCAATCTCGGTGATGTCGTTGTGATTTCGCAGGGATCGTTGTACTTGGCGTTGGCCACGTTCCTGCGTGTGGCGGCCATTGCCGTTCCCGGCGTGATTCTTGCGCTTGGTCTTGATCCGACTGATTTGGCCGATGGTCTGGTGCAGATTCTGCATTTGCCGTCGCGTTTCGTGTATGGCGGTTTGGCTGGCATGCGCATGTTTACTTTGCTGCAGGATGATTGGCGTGCGCTTGGGCAGTCCCGTCGTTCTCGTGGATTGGGCGACGGCAGCGCCGTCAAACGTGTGTTCTCGCAGGCGTTCAGTCTGCTGGTCGTGTCGATTCGACGCGGCACGAAACTCGCCACCGCCATGGAAGCTCGTGGTTTCGGCGCGGACGCTCCGCGAAGCCAGGCTAGGAAATCGAGCTTACATGCCGTCGATTGGCTGTTTTACGTGATTTGCGTGGCCGTGCCGGTGATTGCGTTGTCTTGCGCTTATTTCACCGGTTACTGGCATTGGGCTTTTACCGGCACTGGCAATTAATCGGAGCAGGGCTGCGCAGTACGAGGTTTGTTGAATGCGCGGCGGATTTGCGAAAGGCGTTTCATTCGTTGTATGGAATGGAACGCCCTTCGCATTTGCCCGTTGTTTTTCTCAAAAAGATATGTGATATCCGCTACTTGGCAAGCTTGTCAAGCAGCAGCGCTTCGGTGATCACATTGTTTTTCAGGCTGGGAAGACTGATGGATTCGTTCGGGCTGTGCGCGTTGGCCTTCGGATCCTCGGGACCGGTGACCAGTACCTGCGCGTCCGGGAAAATACGCTGCAATTCCGGAATGAACGGAATCGAGCCACCTTCGCCCTTATTGACCGGAGCCACGCCAAACGCCTCTTCCATGGCGTCCATGGCGTCTTTGGTAGCCTCGGCATTTGGATCCATGGCCCAACCCATGCCATTATCAAGCTTGTCGACCCACACTTCGGCGCCAAACGGAGCATGCTCGACCATGAACCTGGCAAGTGCTTCCTGAGCCTCTTCCGGACGCTGGTTTGGAGCGGTGCGCAGGCTGAGACGGAACGTCGTTTCAGGGGAGATCACGTTGAACGATCCCTCCACTGGATGAGCATCGAAGCCGATGACGGTCACGCTCGGCTTGGTCCACAGACGTGCGGCCAAAGAACCGGTGCCGGCCAGACGGTAGGAATCGACGATGCCGGCGTCCGTACGCACGGTTGCCTCATCCATATCTCGCTGCAGTCCGCCGATTGGATCTTCTGAGGCGATGCCCGGCACCACCAAATCGCCATGCTCGTCATACATGGAAGCGATCAGCATGGAGGCAAGCGTGTTCGCATCGAGGATCGGTCCGCCGTACTGGCCGGAGTGCACCGGATGATGCAGCGCCTTGACGTGCACGTCAATATCGGTATTGCCTCGCAGCGACGTGGTGAGCGAGGGGATTTCAGCGGACCAATTGCCCGAGTCGGCGACGATGATCACATCGGAATCGAATTCGTCCTTATGCTCCTCGATGAAGGGAATGAAGCTTGGCGATCCCATTTCCTCTTCGCCTTCGATGAAGACTTTGATATTGACCTTCAAATCGTCGCCGAGCGCCTGCAATGCGCCGGAATGAATGGCGATTCCGCCGCCATCATCGGCCGCGCCGCGTCCGTACAGGCGTGTGTCGATTACCGTGCCGACGAATGGGTCGGTGTTCCATACGCTGGCATCGGGCACCGGCTGCACGTCGTGATGCGCGTACAACAGCACGGTTGGAGCGTCGATATCGACGATTTTCGAACCGATGACCTCCCAAGCGCCCGGCGTGCCATCGGGATTGTGCGACTGCACCACATGCGCATCGACACCTACCTTGTTCAGCTCTTCGGCCACGAATTGCGCGGACTGTTTCATATGATCCGCGGTAATGCCTTTTGCGGAAATGGACTGCAACGCGATTTTCTTGTTCAGCACGTCGACAATGCGGTCAAAATCCGCTTCGACGCGCGCGCGAATCTCATCGGCATGTAAAACTGCCATACTGCTCCTCCTTATATATGCGGCATATACGCATCTTGGAAACGTGCCGCCGCATGCTATCGAATGACCATTGTATCCGTCGAACCAATCACGTCCAATCGTTGACATGAATGAGGCAAGGCGTCGATACGTCAATTTACGCTCTATAGGCATGAGTGTGTTTAATAAGAAGGAAGATGCGGACCAGGAGCCTGTCGGGAAGAAGGCTGCGGAGCCTACTGCCGGCAAGGGGCGTCCGACGCCGAAGCGCAAGGATGCCCAGGCGCAGAATCTCCGTCCGCTGGTTCCCAAGGATCGTGAAGCGAGCCGCAAGGCCGCCAAGGCGCGTATGCGCGAGCGTGAAAACGCCGAATACGATGCCATGCAGAAGGGCGACATCAACCATATGCCGAAGTCCGAGCGTCTGCCGTGGCGTATATACATCCGCGACTACGTCGATGCCCGCTTCAACTTGGGTGAGTTCTTCATTCCGGTCGCCTTCGTCATTTTGATCGGTTCGATTTTCGTGACCTACAAGTGGCCGGCGTTGGCATTGCCGTTGATGCTGCTTATGTACATCTATCTGTTTGCGGTGATCATCGACATCGTGATCATGTGGCGCAAGCTCAAGAAGAAGCTCATTGAAAAGTTCGGCGAGCAGTCCGTGGCCAAGGGCATGCGTTCCGGTTCCTACGCGTGGAGCCGTGCCATCCAGATGCGTCGCTGGCGTCTGCCGAAGCCGCGCTATCAGAAGCGTGGACACTGGCCCGAGTGATCCATTCTGCGAGAATCGCAGTTGCTTTTTCAAGCCGTCGGCGAAAACCGACGGCTTTTCCATTACCATGTAACCAGTTGTAACGCACGAATCAACGAGGGCAGGCATGACTGAACAGCATTTCGACATTGTCATCATCGGAGCGGGACCAGGAGGATATTCCACGGCATTGCGTGCCGCGCAGCTCGGCAAAACGGTGGCGCTCATCGAACGCGACAAAACGTTGGGAGGCACCTGCCTCAATCGTGGTTGCATTCCGTCGAAGGCGTTGCTGACGGCCGCACACAGTGCGCAGAACATACGCCAGGCGGAACGTATGGGCATCAGTGCCACCTTACAGAGCATTGATTTCGGCAAATTACGTGACTTCCGTACGTCCACGGTGGAGACGATGACGAAGGGGTTGGCGGGATTGCTGTCGCATCGCGGCGTCACGGTGTTCCGCGGCGAGGCTGAGTTGAGGGACGTTCATGATGTGCATGTCGCGCCGGCCGGGGGAGAAGCGCAGGTCATGCGTTCCTTCAAGGCGGGAGTGGAGGAACCCGTCGGGTCGGAGCTTACCATCAAAGGCGAAGATATTGTGCTGGCGACCGGATCGCGACCGTTACCATTGCCGGGCAACCCGTTTTCAGGTGCGTTGATCGATTCGACGCAGGCTTTGGAATTGGATACGTTCCCGTCCAGTGCGGTGATTGTCGGAGCGGGTGCGGTGGCGTTGGAATTCGCTTCGTTGTGGAATGCCGCGGGATGCGAAGTGACGTTGCTGATCCGCAAGGACCGCGTGCTGTCGTCTTGGGAGAAGCGGGCTTCGATGACGTTGACCCGCGAGCTCAAACGTCGCGGCATCAGCGTGGTGACGCGTGCGTCGGTGGATTACGTGGATACCGGTGCGAATTTGGGCGCCACCGTGCATTACAGGCAAGGCGGCGGCGAGGAGGAGCGCACCGCATATGGTGAAGTGGTGCTTGCTGCTATCGGACGTATGCCGAACACCGATGCCGGCTGGTTCGCATCCAACGGCATCGAATTGGAGGAACGCGGTTATGTTTCGACCGACGCGTATGGGCGTACGAATGTGGAGGGCGTATGGGCCTTGGGCGACATCACTCCGGGGCATGCTTTAGCTCATCGCGCGTTTGAACAGGGCATCACCATCGCCGAAACCATCGCAGGACTTGACCCCAAGCCGGTATCCGACGAAACCGTGCCGCAAGTCGTGTTCTCTTTCCCTGAAGCGGCAAGCGTCGGTCTTGCACTCGACGATGCGAAATCGTGTGAAACCATCATCAATCCGCAGGAAACCGCATATCCCATGTTGTCCAACTCGCGTATGCTCATGAGTGGGGAAGGCGGATCCATGACCATCGTCAGCGGTGCGATGGCAGGCGCTCCGGATGTTCCCCTCGTGCTTGGCGTGCATATCGTCAGCCCGCTCGCCAGCGATCTGATCGCGGAAGCCGAACAATTGGTCGGCAACCGGGTGCCGCTCGCCGCCGCGGCGAGGCTCATTCACCCGCATCCCACCTTCAGTGAATCGTTCGGCGAGGCGCTGCTTAAGGCGGATGGCAGGCCTCTACATACCCGATAATCCCCGTCAATCAAGGAAAAACGGCGGAAACCGTGCGATATGGCATGGTTCCTGATAAACTACCGTTCCAGTGTGAGTAACCGCATAACCAAGTGAGGAAGTCGATGGCAGACAAAGAAGAGCCAAAGAAGAAGCAAAGCACCATCAAGCAGATCATTCAGATCTTCAAGTACACCCACGCCGAAGATAAGGCTCTTCCGTGGTTGTGCGGCGGCGTGTTCGTGGCGCCGATCGTTGTGTTCGTGGTGCTTGGCATCGTGTTCAAGTGGTCGGTGATCGGATGGATCACGTCCATGATCCTCGCCATCATGCTTGGCCTGCTGTTCGCCACCATGATGCTCACCAACCGTGCCGACAAAGTCGGATACGCCAAGCTTGAAGGGCGTCAGGGTGCTGCCATCAGCGTGCTCGGCAACATTAACAAGGCTGGCTTCAACTTTCCGCAGGAGCCGGTGTGGGTTGATCCGAAGACCAAAGACGCCATTTGGCGCGGCACCGGTTACAACGGCATTTATCTGCTCGGCGAGGGCGATTACAATCGCGTCAAGCGTGCCATGGACCGTCAGGAGCAGAATATCAAGGGTGTGACCGCCGGTTCCGATATTCCCGTCTACCGTATCTACGTCGGCCAGGGCAAGAATCAGACGAGCCTGAAGAATCTGCGCAAGACCGTGCTCAAGTGCAAGAGCTACCAGCCGACCAGCCACAAGAACAAGCTGATGGCAGCCATCCATCCGAAGAGCCGCTTCATGCTTACCAAGACCGAGCTGAACATCCTCAACGAGCGTCTGCGCACTCTGCAGATGAAGAACGGCATGGGCATTCCGAAGGGCGTCGACCCGATGCACCCGCAGCGCATCAGCCGTCGTGCTATGCGTGGCCGCTGATTTTCCTGGAATCGTAAAGCCGGCTTACATATGGGAACCTCGATGAACACGTTATCGAGGTTCCTTTTTCATATCTCCGTTACCTTCCGCTGGCCTGCGCGCATGCGGTAAGGTTTTTGAGAAAAGAAATGGACGTCGCAAGCGACATGACGACACGAATGTCCACAAATTGAACGGTTTTGCAGAGGCAAATACGAGCGTTCGTAACAATTGAACCCCAGTTTTTCGCGAAATCATCCTTCGAATATGTCATTACGAAACATTCTCGTAACCCAATTGGCGAGTGAGCGAAACGCGCGTTCCTAGACTAAGAGCCTGTAAGTTACTTATTCGAAAGGAGCGGTCCCGTGACTGCACTTGAAACCAAGGCTGATGCTGAGGCCCTTATCAACAAGGAAGGCATCGAGTATGTCTCCGTTCGCTTCACTGATCTGATCGGTGTTCAGCAGCACTTCACCGTGCCGGCAAGCGAATTCCTGAAGGACGCCTTCACCGACGGCATGCCGTTCGATGGCTCCTCCGTGGAAGGCTTCCAGGCCATCAATGAATCCGATATGAAGCTGGTGCCGGACGTTTCCACCGCATTCGTCGATCCGTTCCGCAAGCACAAGACCCTCGACGTGGCCTTCTCCATCGTCGACCCGCTGACCGACGAGCCGTACTCCCGCGATCCGCGTCAGGTTGCAGGCAAGGCCGAGGCCTACCTGAAGTCCACCGGCATCGCCGACACCGCTTCCTTCGCTCCGGAAGCCGAGTTCTTCATCTTCGACAAGGTGCGCTTCGAGAACAGCATGCAGCGCTCCTTCTACGAGGTCGACTCCATCGAAGCTCCGTGGAACTCCGGCGTCGACACCGAAGACGACGGCACCCCGAACATCGCATTCAAGAACCGCGTCAAGCGCGGCTACTTCCCGGTTCCGCCGATCGACCACACCCAGGATCTGCGTGACGACATGGTCGCCAACCTGCAGAAGGTCGGTCTGATCCTCGAGCGTTCCCATCACGAGGTCGCCGGCGCTGGCCAGCAGGAGATCAACTACCGCTTCAACTCTCTGCAGCACGCAGGCGATGACCTGATGAAGTACAAGTACGTCGTTCACGAGACCGCCGCTCTGGCAGGCAAGGCCGCAACCTTCATGCCGAAGCCGATCGCAGGCGACAACGGCACCGGCATGCATTGCCACCAGTCCCTGTGGAAGGACGGCAAGCCGCTGTTCTACGATGAGAAGAACTACGGTGGTCTGTCCGACCTTGCCCGCTGGTACATCGGCGGCCTGATCAAGCACTCCTCCTCCGTGCTGGCCTTCACCAACCCGTCCCTGAACTCCTACCACCGTCTGGTCCCGGGCTTCGAAGCTCCGGTCAACTTGGTGTACTCCGCACGCAACCGCTCCGCCGCCATCCGTATCCCGCTGGCCGGCACCTCCCCGGCTGCAAAGCGCATCGAGTTCCGTGCTCCGGATCCGTCCTGCAACCCGTTCCTCGCCTTCTCCGCACAGCTGATGGCAGGTCTGGACGGCATCCTGAACCACATCGAGCCTCCGGAGCCGGTCGACAAGGATCTGTACGAGCTGCCGCCGGAAGAGCACGCAGGCATCAAGCAGGTTCCGAGCTCCCTGGCAGAGGCCATGGATGCCCTTGAGGAAGATCATGACTTCCTCACCGCAGGCGACGTCTTCACCGACGACCTGATCGAAACCTGGATCGGCATCAAGCGTGGCGAAATCGACCAGGCCCGCCTGGCTCCGACCCCGCTGGAGTACGAGCTGTACTTCCACATCTGAGGCCTATACCCAGTTTCCCTTGAAATCAAGCTGTTTTGGACTCCAAGGGTAATCAGAAGGTAGCCAGATTGGTTATAAGGAGAGCCTCTCCAAATTGGGGAGGCTCTCCTTATTCCTACAGAATTTCTTCCATCCGGGACGGCAAAGACCTTACGGACCGGTCTTCTGACTCCTCGCCTCCACGAACACATCAGACGCATCCAATAAATAACCGTTGATATGAGCCGGACGTGCTTCCACAGGTTCACCGTTAATGTCGTCGTATTCATACAACGCAGGAGCGTTTGTGCCTCTGTCGAATCCGACAATGACGACATGCACGTTCGCATTGTCCGTAGTCTGAGCGTCCCAGCAGAACGTACGGTGAGCGAACCGGATACGCCACCCTCGTTCGACCACATGCTTGAATAGCGGGGCGACTTGTGCTGGCCTTGTGTGATGCTATTCGTGGATACGAACGCGAATTGCGCGGAGGGATTCCCGTCAAGGAAATCAATAGCTTTAAAATACCATCCAGCCACATAATCCAGCGAGCCTCCGGCCTTGCCGCACACCAGTTCCATATCATCCTTGATCTGCTGCGTGTGCTGCTGATGGCCGATGAACGGCGGGTTGCCCATCACATACGAGCATTCATCACCGGGCAGCAGAAGACTGACGAGGTCATAACCATAGTCACTCGCGAACGCTCTCGTTGGCGTCGCGGCATCTTCGAGGATGCCTTCAAGCGCCTCACGAGTCCCCAACGTCCTTCTCTGCATGAATGAACCTCCTTGTATGGCTGGAAGTTATCGTCACAGATGATTTCGTAACCACTTACCTCTGTTCAAGCGCCGCGTTGACCTGTGCCTTGAGTGCAGGCAAGGTCTCGGCCTCGAACCAAGGATTCCTGCTCATCCATAGCTGGTTGCGCGGCGACGGATGCACCAAAGGGAAGAATCCCCGGCCGATATAGGCATCATAATCGCGCACCACGGTTGTAAGGCTGTCCGAATTCTTGAGATGCAGGTACCTGCGGACGGCATATGCGCCCACAAGCACAGTGAGCCGAACATTGGGCATGAGCGCCAAGAGTGCAGGATGCCACTGCTCGGCGAATCCCTTGCGCGGCGGTAGATCGCCCGACCTGCCATGTCCCGGAAAATAAAAGTCCATGGGGAGAAGCGCCACCCGCTCAGGATCATAAAACGTCTCGCGAGAAACACCCAGCCAATCGCGCAGACGCTCTCCTGACTTGTCGTTCCAGGGGATGCGCGTCTCTTCCGCCACCGCGCCTGGTGCCTGCCCGATGACCACGATGCGAGCGCCAGCCCCGACGGAGTAGAGCGGATCGATGCCGCGCTTGGTGTAGTCTGCATTCGCCCCATCAGCCTTTATGGCATTAAAAATCGCAAGGAAATCCTTGTCCATGTCGAAACCATCTCCTTGGTGACATGCGCCGTTCATGCATATTGATTACTCGTTTCCCACAAATATACCTTGCCTTTGCTCTGCAGGGTATATCGTAGGAAATCATCCTCATGTAGTAATTCCCGCATAGCCGCTTATCGTCTTTCAAGATTTTTATTGCCAATGTGCATCACAAAGCACTACGCCTAACTGGATTAAATAAATACTCAGGTTTCAACCGTCTTGCAAGCGTAGCGTTACCGCGAACCACTCTCTATAAGCACCCATGGCGCCCATCGTAGATAACAAGCCGAAAGAAGGAGAACGCGGTCCGGACGACCTATTTCAAGCCTCTAAAGGAGCAATCCTTTCGGGGCTTTTCTATTGTCCGAAAGGAGGTGGCACGCATGCCGAGAAAACCAAGACGCCCCTGCCGCCACCCCGGCTGCCCGAACCTTTGCGAGGACGGCGAGCAATACTGTGAGAAGCATCGCAAGGAAGCGGAGCGGCAGTACAAGCATTTCACGCGCGGCTACTCCGCGGGCAAGCGCTATGGCAGGCAGTGGAAGAAGATCCGCGACCGATAGAAGAACATTGGCATAGTCCTCAAAGTGAAATCCCCTTATGAGGTCAGACACATCTGGCAGCGGGACACCATAGGACGCCGCCACATACGTTAGATATTCCCGGAATGTGAAATACTGAAATGACTGATCTTCCGCTGCCCCTAGATCCAGTGCAAATCAGAAAGTAAGGGGTGATCTGCGGTGTACCAGACGCTTAAATGGTTCAAGGAAAGAAGTGCCTTGCTGTCCATTCTGCATTACCTCCGATTGTTTTTGTCTTTCTCCCAGAGCGAATAGGCGGAGAACAGGAGCACGCCGCCGAGGAAAATGTACAGCAGGACAAACGGGATGTTCATGGTAACGAAACTGTAAATCATGCAGACAATAAAACGCAAATCCATTCTTCGCGTGGCCGACGGATACGGGTTCCATCCGATCAGTAAGTTCGGCAAACGAAGCATCCCGGAGTTGACCGGATGCGCTGCGGGGCATGTGGATGCATGTTGGTTGTGATGGGCCGGTTGGAGGATATTCCGGCCGATTATGAGGGTCGTTTGGGCGTCCCCGTTTTCTTGAAAAACCTGTCGAATAAAAACGACCTTACTGAGCCGCCTATGCCTTGTGCATGGCGATAATATGCTCTATCTCGGCAAGATCCGAAGCGAAATAGATACCATGCTGGCGTTCCCCTGTGGAGAAGCCATCGTCGATCATGCGCTGCAGCAACGCCTTCATGTCATCGTAGAAACCGTTGAGATTGTAGAAAATGCAAGGCTGCGTCAACTGGTCAAGGCAAACCTTCGACACAACCTCACTGATCTCCTCCAACGTTCCCGTGCCGCCGGGGAAGGCGATGAACACGTCGCCAAGCTCGATCATGCGAGTACGCCGTTCGGTGATATTCGGCACGATGGTGAGCTGGGTCAGATTCTTGTGCGCGACACCCTTGTCCACGAACATCTGCGCCTCGATGCCGGTCACCTCGCCACCCTGCTCAAGCACGGTGTCGGCAATCACCGCCATCAGTCCTTCGTCGGAACCGCCATATACCAAGCGGTGCCCGTTTTGGGCGATCCATGTGGCCAGTTCCACCACGGCTTGCTTATATACGGGGTTGTCGCCTTCGTGAGCTCCTAAATACACCGTGACGTTCATGCTTGTACCTCCAACATTCATGGGATGATGTCGCGCGCCCAACCGTAATCAGACAATAAGTCAGATAATCAGTGTAACGAACCGATGTTCGCAAACCAATCGAAAGCGGTGAGACACACTCGCAAGCTGTGCATATCTTTCATGGATGTGCAAAAGCCCCATACTCGGCCTGCCAAATTCATGACATGCCGAATACGGGGCGAAATAAGGGGAGCGAAGCGTCCAACGACACCCTGCATATCTCGACCGAACTGCGCCGCAACCTTGACTTTGTCCGCACCGATCTCGGTAAGTACGCCGATCTCATACTTACGTTCACGTACGTTCAGCAATGTGATGACCACCAGCACCACAATGAGCAGCGTCAACGCGAACTTCGACAGGTTGTTGAGCGTACCAGGTTGGATTCGCGATTCTCCACTTTTCTGAATCAAAAACACGACATGAACGGGGCATTCGTTGCGGCAATGGTGTTAGGCTAACGCGTATGCCTATAAAATCCGAAGTCATTGCGAACACCAAGTCGGAGCGCGTCCGCCGCGTGTCCGAACTTGCCGATCGAAAAGGGCGGGAACGGTCCGGCCGTTTCATGGTGGAAGGCCCGCAATCGGTGCGCGAGCTGCTGACATGGCATCCAGGACTTGTCGAGGACCTCTACGTTGAGGTCGAGTCGGCACAGCCCGATGCCTCGTTTGCGACACCTGCCGTCGCACAGATGGCGGGCAAGGCCATGCAATCCGGCGTGTATGTACACAAGGTCACTCATGCGGTGATGCACCGTATGAGCGCCGACGCGCAAGGCGTGCTTGCCGTCGCGGACATGCAGGCTTTCCTTGATTCGTCCGCCGCTCCGGACGATTTCGACGGACATGCGATGGTCGCCGCGTTTTGGCAGGTCCGCGATCCCGGTAACGCTGGAACCGTGATTCGTTCCGCCGATGCGGCCGGCTGCTCCGCCGTGGTATTGGTCGACGACTGCGTGGACGTGTTCAATCCGAAAGTGATCCGCTCCACTGCGGGATCACTGTTCCACCTTCCGCTTCTGGCCATGGGAACGGACGACTTCTTTGCATGGTGCGATACTCACGAGCTGGCAGTGTATGCGGCCGATGTATATGGCACGGATTCCCGACAGCCGGAATCCCTGACGGATGTAATCGCCGCGCCGGAAACGCTTGCCGGAGCCAAAGCGGTGTTGTTTGGCAATGAGGCGCGTGGATTGACCAAGGAAGTTTTGGAACGAACCGATAGGATCGTGTCCATACCGCTCTATGGCAAAGCGGAATCCTTGAACCTCGGCACCAGTTCGGCGGTAATGCTGCTGAGCTTGGCTATGTCGAGTCATGTTGAAAGAATGTAAAGTCGGAAAACGTTGAAATTGCGCGTTTTTCGCGTAAAACAAACGGGAAATGAGAAAGGTATCTCGTGGCAGAAGGTGCGGTATTCGACGCCCAAGCGGTAACCGATGCGGTTGCCGAGGGCATCGCGAAAATCGAAAACGCCTCCAGCATGGAGGAATTGAAAGCCATCAAGACGCAGTACGCCGGAGCGGAATCCGCGATGACGCAGGCCAGCAAGGCCATCGGCGCGCTGCCGAAGGACCAGAAGAAAGACGCCGGCAAGATCATGGGCAAGCTGCGCGCTGACTTCGGTCGTGCGTATGGCACCAAGGAACAGCAGGTCAAGGCCGAGGAAGAGGCCCGTGCGCTTGCCGCCGAAACCGTGGACATGACTCTTCCGGTCAATCGCAAGCCGCTTGGCGCGCGCCATCCGTTGCCGAAACTGATGGAGGATGTCGAAGACTTCTTCATTTCCATGGGCTGGCAGATTTCCGACGGTCCTGAAGTGGAAACCGAATGGTACGACTTTGACGCGCTGAACTTCGGCCCCGATCATCCGGCACGCCAGATGCAGGATACCTTCTACGTCAAGGGCAATCAGGCCAAGGACGCCGCAGGATTCGTCGGATCCAACATGGTGCTGCGCACCCAGACCTCCTCCGATCAGGTGCGTGGTCTGCTCACCCGTGGCGTGCCGCTGTACATCGCATGCCCGGGCCGCGTGTTCCGCACCGATGAGCTCGACGCCACCCATACGCCGGTGTTCCACCAGGTGGAGGCTCTTGCGGTCGACAAGCATCTGACCATGGCCGACCTGAAGGGCGTGCTCGATAAGCTTGCCGTGGCCATGTTCGGCCCGGAAGCCAAGACCCGTCTGCGTCCGAGCTACTTCCCGTTCACCGAGCCGAGCGCCGAACTCGACCTGTGGTTCCCTGACAAGAAGGGCGGCGCAGGCTGGCTCGAATGGGGCGGCTGCGGTATGGTCAACCCGAATGTGCTGAAGTCCGCTGGCCTCGATCCTGAGGTCTACACCGGCTTCGCCTTCGGCGTGGGCGTGGAACGTACCTTGCTGCTGCGCCACGACATCAACGACATGCACGACCTGGTCGAAGGCGACGTGCGATTCAGCGAACAGTTTGTGATGGGGGAGTGATTGACCCATGCCAATGGTTGACATTGATTGGCTCAAGGACCATGTCGAGGTTCCGGAAGGCCTTACGTACGAACAGCTTGCCAAAGATCTGGTGAAGGTCGGTCTCGAAGAGGAAGAGATCCACACCTCCCAGCTGGTCGGTCCGATCGTCGTCGGCTACGTGGTCGACGCCACTCCGGAACCGCAGAAGAACGGCAAGATCATCAACTGGTGCCACGTTGACGTCGGCGACGAATACAACGAGACCGATGAGAACGGCAACAAGGTGCCGCGCGGCATCATCTGCGGCGCGCCGAACATGGCTGCCGGCGAAAAGGTCGTCGTAACGCTTCCTGGCGCTGTGCTGCCGGGCGATTTCAAGATCGAACCGCGCAAGACCTACGGCCATATCTCCAACGGCATGTGCGCTTCCGAACGTGAGCTTGGATTGGGTGATAGCCATGACGGCATCATCCTGCTTCGCAAGTACGGCTTCACCCCGGAAGAGTATGAGAAGCTCCAGCCGGGCGACGACGCCATCCACCTGTTGCACTTGGACGAGCCGCTGCTGGAGATCAACATCACTCCGGATCGCGGCTACGCGTTCTCATACCGTGGCGTGTCTCGCGAATACCATCATTCCACCGGTGCGGCCTACACCGATCCGGCTGTCGCCCTGAACGAGAAGGCGCCGATCACCAAGGGCCTGCCGGAAGGCACCAAGACCGACATCGAAGTGATCGTCGACGACAATAATCCGATTCACGGTGTGGTTGGATGCGATCGCTATTACGCTCGCGCGGTCAAGGGCTTCGATCCGGCCAGCCATACGCCGAATTGGATGCGTCGCCGCCTGACCCGCGCAGGCATGCGTTCCATCTCCTTGGCAGTGGATGTCACCAACTACGTGATGCTCGACTTGGGACAGCCGATGCATGCCTACGATCTGGATAAGATCGAAGGACCGATCGTGGTGCGTCGCGCCAACGAAGGTGAGAAGCTCACCACGTTGGATGGCAAGGATCACGATTTGAGCGTCGAGGATCTGCTGATCACCGATTCCCCGAATGGCGAACGCGGCTCCCGTGTGCTTGGCATCGCAGGCGTGATGGGCGGCATGTATGGCGAGGTCACTGCCGAAACCAAGAACATCCTGCTGGAATCCGCGCACTTCGATCAGGTGTCGATCGCGCGTTCCGCACGCCGTCACAAGATTCCGTCTGAGGCCTCCCGTCGTTTCGAACGCGGTGTGGACGACCAGCTGCAGCCGGCAGCCGCCCAAATGGCCGCCGAACTGATGGTTAAGTACGGCAATGGCGAGCCGAGCGAGCAACCGACCGACTTCAATACCGTCTCTAACCGCCGTCCGATCCTGTTCAAGGCTTCGGAAGTGGCTCGTGTGGCCGGACTTGACACGGACGTGAACACCATCAGCGACATTCTTACCGACATCGGTTGCTCCGTCGCAGGAGGCGGCAACGGCGAGTTTTCCGTGGCGCCTCCAAGTTGGCGCCCCGACTTGAACGAGCCGTGCGATCTGGTTGAGGAAGTGGCGCGTCTTGTCGGATATGACGAGATTCCCGTCACCGTGCCGCCGGCACCGGTCGAAGGCCAGGTCGGTCTGACTGCTGAGCAGCTGCGCAAGCGCCAGGTTGCCGATGAACTTGCCGAATACGGCATGGTGGAAACGTTGAGCTATCCGTTCGTCGGCGATGAGGATTACAAGGACTTCGCGCTGGACGTTGCTGAGACGAAGAACGTCAGCGTGGAGATCGCCAACCCGCTCGCCGGTGATCGTCCGTTCCTGCGTCGTGACATTATTCCGACGTTGGCACAGACCGTTCAGCGCAATCTGCGTCGCGGCGTGGAGAATGTGTCGCTGTATGAGATCGGCCACGTGTATCTGTGGGATCCGAACGCTCCGGCGATTCCGGCACTGCCGGGTGCAGTCAAGCCGACGGACGAGCAGCTTGCCGCGCTTGATGCCGGTCTTCCGGACCAGCCGATGCATGTTGCTGGCATTCTGACCGGCAACGCCGTTGACTCCGGTTGGCTGGGCGAGCGCCGCGCAGTGGATTGGTCTGACGCCGTCGAGGCGGTGCAGCGCATCTCCGACCGTATTGGTGCAGCTCTCGCGCTGGATCAGCCGAAGGCTGAAGATGTGCCGGCACAATGGCATCCGGGTCGTGCGGCTCGCGTGATGGCTGGTGACGTATTCGTCGGTATGGTCGGCGAGCTTCACCCACATGTCAACGAGGCGTTGGGCTTCCCGGCCCATTCCGCGGCCTTCGAGTTGGATTTGACCGCGCTGTTCGCCACGTTGAGCGGCAAGCCGGTGCAGGCCAAGCCGATTTCCACCTTCCCGCCGGTCAAGCAGGATCTGGCCTTCACGGTGTCTACCGATGTTACGGCCGCCGAGCTCAAGCAGGTTATTGTCGATGCCGCTGGAAGCAGCCTCGAAAGCATCGAGCTGTTCGACGTGTACACCGGCGACCAGCTGGGCGAGGACGAAAAGTCTTTGGCCTACGCGGTCACATTCCGCGCTCCGGATAAGACTCTCGCTTCCGAAGACAGCGAAGCCATCCGCAAGCGTATTGTGGATGAAGCGTCCAAGCTGGGTGCGCAGCTGCGTGCCTGATCCCGACCTTCCCAAGAACAGAGGATGATTATGAACGAACCGGAGCAGTATCAGCCGACCAACACCGACGAACGTCAGGAGACGGCTGATGCTGCTCCGGTTTCGTCATCTTCCGATGCCGCTGCGTCTTCACAGCCGGAGTATGGTCAGATCAATCAACCCGAATATGGTGCGATGAGTAGCCAGCTGCCGGCCGGTTACGATCCATACGTGTATGGTGCGCCTGAACCTGAACCGCAACCTGCGGATGCTGTACAGCAGCAGAATATGCAATACCAAACGGGGCAATACCCTTCAAATGGGCAGCAACCGATGCCTCCGTACAATGCGAACGGACAACGGAATCCATACGGCGCCAACCCGTATGGGCCGAATCCGTATGATCCGAACCAATATCCGCAGCAGGGCAATATGCCCTATCTGCCGAATCTGGATCTCAACGATCCTCGGCAGAATCCCGCATACGGCCATTGGGATGCCTATGCGATCATGTCTCTCGTGCTTGCCGTGCTGATGCCGGTGCCGGTCCTTCCCGCGTTGGTCGGCGCGATTTCGATGTGGCGTACCAAGAAGCTCCATATGAAAGGGTATGGCTTGGCTCTCGCCGCGGTGATCATCAATGTGTTGTACACCTTGGCCGTGATTTGGTTGGCGATGCATGGTCTTTCCGTTGCCGACCTGTATAACGAGACGTTGCAGAATATGCTTGGCGGCGCGGGATCGGGGCAGGGAAACGAGTCGATCGCTGCCTGATTCGGCGTGTTTTCTTGTCTTCTGATAATCGTCATAGTCACGCAATGACCACTATGCGACACGAAATGAATGCATAATTATGCAATGTAGTGCATAAAGTGTATGCTGAATGTGTTTTCAGTGAGTCAATGGAAAGAGACGTGACATGGCCAAATACACAGTAGCCGTGGCCGGCGCGACAGGGTATGCGGGAGGCGAGGCCCTCCGTATCCTCGCGGCCCATCCAAATTTCGAAGTGACGTGCGTGGCCGGGCATTCATCCGTTGGGGACAAGCTTGGCAAGCATATGCCACATATTCCGCAGCTTGCCGACCTTGTGGTGGAAGACACCACTCCGGAGGTACTGAACGGGCATGACGTGATCATCCTTGCGCTGCCTCATGGGGCATCCGGTGCATTGGCTTCCCAGCTTGATCCGAATGCCGTGGTGGTGGATTTGGGAGCCGACCATAGGCTTGAGGAAAAAACCGCATGGGATGAGTTCTACGGCGGCGACTTCTATGAACACTGGACTTACGGCATGCCTGAGCTCATTACCGGCATATCCGAAGATGGTTCTTACCAGCACCAGCGTGAGGTGATTCCAGGAACCAAGCGTATTGCCGGTCCAGGATGCAATGTGACCGCAACCACATTGGCGCTGCAGCCGGGCATTGCCCAAGGGCTTGTTGAACCGGCGGATATTGTTGCCGATCTGGTGGTCGGCTACTCCGGCGCAGGGAAGAATCTGAAGCGCGTCAATTTGCTTGCAGCTGAGGCATTCAGTTCCGCATTACCGTATTCTGTCGGCGGTACTCATCGTCATATTCCTGAGATTTTGCAGAACTTCGCCCATGCTGCAGGAAAGAACGCATCCTCGGCAAACGAGTTCACGCTGGGATTCACCCCGATTCTTGTGCCAATGGCCCGTGGCATTCTCGCTTCGGTTTCCGCCAAACTAACCGATACAGCATTGAATATGTCAGATGCTGAAATCAGGCAGGTTTGGACTGACGCATATGCGGATCAGGATTTCATGATTGTTTTACCGGAAGGCGTCATGCCGGCCACCGCCAATATCATCGGATCGAACGCGGCCCATATTCAGGTGGCCATCGACCGTAAGGCGGGGCGTTTGCTGGCCTTCGCGGCAATTGACAATCTCAACCGCGGCACGGCCGGACAGGCGGTGCAGTCGTTGAACGTAGCACTGGGACTTCCTGAAGATGCAGGCCTGACAAAGATTGGAGTGGCGCCATGAGCGTAACATTTGCACAAGGTTTTTCCGCGGCCGGTGTGGAAGCTGGCATTTCCTCGATCAAGGGCAAGAAGGATCTGGCTCTCGTGGTCAATGACGGTCCGCTTGACGCAGCCGCAGGCGTGTTCACTGCAAACCGTTTCTGCGCAGCTCCCGTGCAGTGGACGCGCAAGATCGTGGCCGACGGTCATGTGAAAGCCGTCATCCTTAATTCCGGAGGCGCAAACGCATGCACCGGCCAGCCGGGATATGAGCAGTCCAAGGCCACGGCCCAAAAGGTCGCGGCGCTTGTAGGTGCTAAAGACAGCGATATCGCGGTCTGCTCCACGGGCCTGATCGGTGAGCTTCTGCCTCTTGACCATGTGCTTTCTGGCGCAGACAAAGCGTTCGCGGCCCTTGCCGATACCGCTCAGGCCGGTGCGGATGCGTCCCATGCCATCATGACCACCGACACCAAGCCGAAAACCGTCGAACTTGAAGGGTCCAATGGGTTCCGTGTCGGCGGCATGGTCAAAGGGTCAGGCATGATCGCGCCTCAGCTGGCCACCATGCTGTGCGTGATCACCACGGATGCCGTGGTAAGCGCGGGACAGCTTCAGGCAGCTCTGAACACTGGAGTGGAAATGTCGTTCAACCGCATTGACGTTGACGGTTGCATGTCCACTAACGACACCGTGCTTTTGCTTGCGTCTGGAGCATCCGGTATCGAACCGGATCCCGACGAGTTCAACGAGCTTGTGGCGCAGGCGACTGCCTCCTTGGCACGTCAGATTGTCGGAGACGGTGAAGGCGCGAGCCATGACATCCGTGTCAAGGTGACCGGCGCCACCACGGAAGATGCGGCGCTTGCTTGCGGTCGTGCGGTAGCGGCATCCAATTTGCTGAAATGCGCCATCTTCGGCAATGATCCGAACTGGGGTCGTATCGTCAGCTCGCTGGGTACCGTGCCGCCGGAAGTCGCTCCCTACGATTCCAATAAAGTCACGGTCGACGTCAATGGCGTGCGTATCTGTGAGAACGGCGGAGCCGGGCGCGACCGATCCGAAGTCGACATGACTCCGCGCGAGGTGCATATCGACATCGATCTGCATGCGGGAAAAGCGGAAGCAACCGTCTGGACCGACGATTTGACCCACGAATACGTACACATTAATGCAGATTACGAAAGCTGATTGAACGGTAATGACCAAGGAACTCAAAGGACCTGGATTCCATTTTGACGTGCATACCGATCTGCGTGCCGACCAAAAGGCGGAAGTGCTGATCGAGGCGCTGCCATGGCTTGAGGAATTCGCCGGACAGCGCATCGTCATCAAATATGGCGGCAATGCGATGATCGACGATCATCTCAAGGCCTGTTTCGCTGAAGATATGGTGTTCCTGCGACAGGTTGGCTTGCATCCGGTTGTGGTGCATGGAGGCGGACCGCAGATCTCTCGCATGCTCAAGGCTTTGGGCATTAAGTCGGAATTCAAGGGAGGTCTGAGGGTCACCACTCCGGAGGCCATGGATGTGGTGCGTATGGTTTTGACGGGCAAGGTTTCCCGTGAACTTGTCGGGTTGATCAACGCCCATGGTCCGTTCGCGGTCGGTCTTTCCGGCGAGGATGGTGCGCTGTTTTCCGCCATGCAGCGCAAGCCGATCATCGATGGATCGCCAACCGATATTGGTTTGGTCGGCGACGTGGTGAGCGTCGACGCATCCGCGGTTGAGGACCTGATCAATGCCGGACGCATTCCTGTTGTTTCCTCGGTGGCTCCAAATGAGGATGATGCTACCGAAGTGTTGAATGTGAATGCCGATTCCGCGGCTGCGGCGCTTGCGGCCGCTCTTGGAGCCAGCAAGCTGGTCGTGCTGACCGATGTGGATGGCCTGTACGCCGATTGGCCGGACAGGGATTCTCTGATTGGTCGCATCGGCGTGGAGAACCTACGCGACATGTTGCCGGATCTGGAGAGCGGCATGCGCCCCAAGATGGAAGCCTGCGTCAGAGCCATCGATGGAGGCGTGCCACGCGCCCACATCATCGACGGACGCAAACCGCATTCCATCCTGAATGAGATTTTCACCACAGACGGCATTGGAACCATGGTCGTTCCCGAAGACGGTATTGAAATGAGGAGTTCGTATGGCAACTGAACAGTTGGAAAACCTCGGCAGAGAGGACGCCAAGTGGCTGGGGGAGTACTCCCGGGTGCACATGAACGTGTTCGGTACTCCGCTGCGTGTTATGGACCATGGCGAAGGCGCGCACATCTGGGACATCGATGGCAATGAATACCTCGATTTCCTTGCGGGCATCGCGGTGAACGCGCTCGGATACGCCCACCCGAAATGGGTGAAGGCCGTCAGCGAGCAGGCAGCCAAAGCCGCTCATGTGAGCAACTACTTCGCCACGGAACCGCAGATTGAACTGGCGTCGAAGCTCATTGAGCTTGCCGGCGCCCCCGAGGGATCTCATGTGTATTTCGGCAACTCCGGAGCGGAAGGCAACGAGGCAGCACTGAAACTCGCCAAACTGTATGGCCGCACCTTGCCGGGCGCATCGCCTGCCATTGGAGGCAAACCGGCGCGTATCATCGCCATGACCCATGGCTTCCATGGGCGTACCATGGGCGCGCTGTCCGCAACGTGGAAGCCCTCCATCCGAGAAGCGTTCGAGCCGCTGGTTCCCAATATCGAATTCGTCGAAGCTGGTGACGAGGCCGCATTGCATGACGCGTTTGCCGAAACCGGTCCCGGCAAATATGGCAAAGGTCCTGTCGCTGCCGTCATCATGGAGCTGATCCAAGGTGAGGCTGGCGTGCGTCCGCTTGGGGCCGGCTATGTGAAGAAGGCCCGTCAGATGTGCGACGACAACAACGCGTTGCTCATCATCGATGAGGTCCAGACAGGCATCGGACGCACCGGATCCTGGTTCGCATTCCAGCGTGAGGATCTTGCGGGCGGAGTGGTTCCGGATATTGTGACCTTCGCCAAGGGCGTTGCAGGCGGTTTCCCGATGGGTGGCATGATCTCCTTCGGAGCCAAGCTTTCCGCGCTGTTCACCCCAGGCTCCCACGGCTCCACCTTTGCGGGCAATCCGCTCGGAGCGGCCGCCGCGATGGCCACGTTGGAAACCATTGAGGAAGACGGTCTCGTGGCCAACGCCGAGGCGCGTGGCCAGCAATTGCGTGACGGCATCATGGCTTGCGGCAATCCGCTTTTCGTCTCCGTGCGTGGACGTGGCTTGCTCGATGCGGTCGAACTTGCCCATCCATGTGCGCATGCGGCGATGAATTGGGCGTTGGAGCACGGTTTGATCGTCAACGCGGTGGCGCCGGATGCGCTTCGTCTTGTTCCTCCGCTGGTGGTGACCGAACAGGATATTGATCAGGCCATCTCCATCCTCGCGAAGATTCCAACTGATCTTCCCAACGACTGAACATAGCCGGCAATCACAACGAACTGAAACTCTTTTGAAAGGAGCCAACAATGGCAACTCCTGAATTGCGCCACATGTTGCGCGATGACGATCTCAACCATGAAGAGCAGAAGCAGGTTCTCGAACTCGCCATCAAATTCCACAACGATCGTTTCTACCATCAGCCGTTCGCCGGCCCGCAGGGCATCGCGGTGATCTTTGACAAGCCGAGTACCCGAACCCGTTCCAGCTTCTCCATTGGCGTTGCCGAACTGGGCGGCTATCCGCTGGTCATCGACAAGTCCGGCTCCCAGCTGGGCCGTGGCGAACCGGTTGCCGACACCGCACGTGTGCTTGACCGCATGGCCTATGGCGTGGTGTGGCGCACCTTTGGCCAGGATCGTGTGGAGGAAATGGCGAAGTATTCCACCCATCCGGTGGTGAACGCTCTGACGGATGAATTCCACCCTTGCCAGATTCTTGCCGACTTCCAGACCATTGCCGAGCATCGTGGCGGCGTCGACAATCTGAAGAACCAGACCATCGCCTACCTCGGCGACGCGGCCAACAACATGTCGAACTCCTACCTGCTCGGCGGCGCTGTGGCCGGTATGAACGTACGCGTTGCCGGACCGAACGGCTATCTGCCGGATCCGCAGATCGTTGCCGATGCCGAAGCCATCGCATCCGAAAACGGCGGTTCTGTACTGGTGACCACGGATCCGAAGGAAGCGGTCGCCGGTGCCGACTGCGTGTTCACCGACACATGGGTTTCCATGGGCGAAGAAGCGGAATACGCCATCCGTTCCAAGCCGTTCTGGGACTATCAGGTGAACGCCGAACTCATGTCTTATGCCAAGGAAGATGCCATCTTCCAGCATTGCCTGCCGGCATACCGTGGCAAGGAGGTCACCTCCGAAGTCATCGACGGGCCACAGTCCGTGGTTTGGGATGAGGCCGGTAACCGCCTGCATGCGCAGAAGGCGCTGCTGACTTGGCTTGCCGGCAAGGCTCGCGGCGATGAAAGCCTGTTGGCCTGATGACGGACCAAACGCCTGCGCTGCAACGTCCTGCCACACGGGCCGCTCGATTGAGCGCCATCGAGCAGGCGTTGCTGACGTGCATCGTTACCTCGCAGTCGCAGCTGTCTCAGATTCTCGCGGACCAGGGCATCGAGGTGACCCAAGCCACCCTGAGCCGCGATCTCGACGAGATTCATGCCACGAAAACCCGTTTGGCTGACGGAACCGTGGCCTATGCGCTGGGCAAACAGCCGGAAGAAGCCGCATTGGCCAATCCTGATGCAAAAACGGAACAGCAAATGAACCGTGTGCTTTCCGGATTGGTCACTTCGGTCGCTGCGGCCAGGAATCTGGTGGTGGTCCATACGCCGTCTGGCGCGGCCCAGTATGTGGCAAGTGTGATCGACAAGCAGCCCATCGACGGTGTGCTCGGCACCATTGCCGGAGACGATACCGTCATGGTGATCTGCGCCGATGACGATTATGCGAAACAGCGTGCGCAATGGCTGTTGGACGTCGTGTCCAAGGGCTGAATAGCCGTATAGTGGACACGACGCACCGTATATGCATAAATATACAGAGTATTGCATATACTGATGAATAACGTTTGATGTTAGAAAGGGAAACCATGAGCGATCAGAATCGTCTCGTTCTGGCGTACTCCGGTGGTCTGGATACCTCCGTCGCCATTTCATATCTGAAGGAACGCACCGGCAAGGATGTCGTGGCCGTGTCCCTCGACGTCGGCCAGGGTGGCGAAAGCCTCGAAACCATCAAGCAGCGCGCGCTTGCCTGCGGTGCCGTTGAAGCGTATGTGGTAGACGCCCGCGACGAATTCGCCAATGAATACTGCATGAAGGCGCTGAAGGCCAACGCCCTGTATGAGGGTGTGTATCCGCTGGTTTCCGCCATTTCCCGCCCGCTCATCTCCAAGCATCTCGTGCGCGCCGCCCACCAGTTCGGTGCCGACACCATCTCCCATGGCTGCACCGGCAAGGGCAACGACCAGGTCCGTTTCGAGGTGTCCATCTCCTCCATTGATCCGACACTGAAGGCCATCAGCCCGATCCGCGACCTGTCGCTGACCCGCGACGTCGAGATCGCATTCGCCAAGGAGCACAAGCTTCCGATCGTGCAGACCGAGAAGAGCCCGTTCTCCATCGACCAGAACGTGTGGGGCCGCGCCATTGAAACCGGCTTCCTTGAGGATCCGTGGAATGGCCCGACCAAGGACTGCTACTCCTATACCGACGATCCGGCATTCCCGCCAGTCGAAGATGAGGTCGTCATCGAATTCAAGCAGGGCATTCCTGTCAAGATCGACGGTCACGACGTCACCCCGCTGCAGGCCATCGAAGAGATGAACCGTCGCGCAGGCGCACAGGGCATCGGCCGTATCGATCTGATCGAGGACCGTCTGGTCGGCATCAAGTCCCGTGAGCTGTACGAGGCTCCTGGTGCTATCGCACTGATCACCGCCCACCAGGAACTCGAGAACTGCTGCCTCGAACGCGAGCAGCACCGCATCAAGCGCGATATCGACAAGCGCTGGGCCGAACTCGTCTACGATGCGCAGTGGTTCTCCCCGGCAACGCAGTCCCTGAACGCCTTCATCGAAGACACCCAGAAGTACGTTTCCGGCGAAATCCGCATGATCCTGCATGGCGGCCGCGCCGTCGTGACCGGTCGTCGTTCCGACACCTCGCTGTATGACTACAATCTGGCCACCTACGATTCCGGCGACAGCTTCGATCAGAAGTCGTCCAACGGCTTCATCGACATCTACGGTCTGCCGAGCCGTGTGGCCGCAGCCCGCGACGTCAAGTTCGGCAATGGCATCGAGGTTCCGGAAAACAGCGTCGAGTAAGCGGGTTTTTACGCCGAATCGTCTTGATAATGGGGGAGAGCGTACCGTTAGGACCATCCTGACTGGTATCCTCTCCCTCAGTCATATCTGCAAGGAGAATGAAGTAACAATGACCGAGAGCACAACCAATGGTGAACACCTCGCCCTGTGGGGCGGCCGGTTCAAGTCCGGCCCGTCTCCGGAACTCGCGCGACTGAGCAAGTCCACCCAATTCGATTGGCGTCTTGCCGACGACGACATCGCAGGCTCACGCGCCCACGCCCGTGCGCTCGGACGTGCGGGACTATTGACCGCCGACGAGCTGCAGCGAATGGAAGACGCTCTCGACGAGCTGCAGCGCCGTGTCGATTCCGGTGCGTTCGCTCCGATCGAAGACGATGAGGACGAAGCCACCGCATTGGAACGTGGACTGCTGCAGATCGCCGGAGACGAGCTTGGAGGCAAGCTCCGCGCCGGCCGCTCCCGCAACGACCAGATCGCCGCGCTGATCCGCATGTGGCTCCGTCGCCACAGCCGCGTCATCGCCAAAATGCTGCTCGGCCTTGCCGCAACACTGACCGAACAGGCCGAAAAGGCCGGACGCACCGTCATGCCGGGGCGTACCCACATGCAGCACGCCCAGCCGGTGCTGCTCGCACACCAGCTCATGGCCCACGTGTGGCCGCTGCTGCGCGATGTGGAACGTCTTGCCGATTGGGACAAGCGCATCGATGCAAGCCCGTATGGTTCCGGCGCCCTCGCCGGCAACACCCTCGGCTTGGAGCCGGTGGCCGTAGCCCGCGAACTCGGCTTCTCCAAGGTAACCGCGAACTCCATCGACGGCACCGCCAGTCGTGATCTGGTCGCCGAATTCGCTTTCATCGCAGCCATGGCAGGCGTCGACATCAGCCGACTGTCTGAAGAAATCATCATCTGGAACACCCAGGAGTTCGCGTTCGTGCGCCTTGACGACGCCTATTCCACCGGCTCGTCCATCATGCCGCAGAAGAAGAACCCGGATATTGCGGAACTTGCACGAGGCAAGTCCGGCCGTCTCATCGGCGATCTGGCTGGTCTTCTCACCACGCTGAAGGGCCTGCCCACCGCTTATGCACGTGATCTTCAGGAAGACAAGGAAGCCGTGTTCGACCAGGTCGACACGCTGGAAGTGCTCCTTCCCGCGTTCACCGGCATGGTCGGCACCATGGTCTTCAACAAGGAACGCCTCGAAGCGGAAGCGCCGACCGGTTTCGCCCTCGCCACCGACATCGCCGAATGGCTGGTGAAGAACGGTGTGCCGTTCCGCCACGCGCACGAGCTTTCCGGTGCATGCGTGAAGATCGCCGAAGACCGCGGCCAGGAACTGTGGGACCTGGCCGACGATGACTTCATCGAGGTCTTCAAGGAATTCCTTCCGGCCGACAAGGCTCCCGAAGTGCGCGAAGTGCTATCCACCGAAGGTTCTGTTTCCGCCCGCAATGGCAAGGGAGGCACGTCTCCGCTGCGCGTGCGCGAGCAGATCGTTTCCGCGAAAACCGCCATCGAACAGCTGCGTGCCTTCGCCAACTCCGTCAGCGACGGCCCGGCATACAAGACGCCGGAATCATTGCTCAAATAATTACAGCAACAGTACATAGCAAAGGCAAAGCGGTGCCACTGACACGAACGCAGATACAGCAGCTTGTTCGACTTCACGGCCAGGAGATACTGTGCCATGAGCATATGCAGATCGAAAGAGTCTGTTACCAGCATGGCGTGGTCACCACGTTTGCTCATTCCATCCGTGTGGCCTGTCTGGCCGTATGGATCGCTGACAGGCTGCGCTTATGGCATAGGGTGGATTTGCATTCGTTGATTCGCGCCGCTCTGCTGCACGATTATTTTCTTTACGACTGGCATGCTCATGATGGCGGCCGTCATCGTATGCATGGTTTCACCCATGGTGGCACCGCCATGCGCAATGCCGTGCGCGATTTCCATCTCAATAGAGTGGAACGTGACAGCATCGAGAATCATATGTTTCCTTTGACGCCGATACCGCCTCGGTATCTTGAAGGGTATTTGGTGACTGTCGCGGATAAGATCAGCGCCACACGGGAAACGGTCAGTCTTGAGCGCTTCTACAAGCCGAAAGTCAATATGCATACAAGTGGAAAGTGACGGCGCGAAAGCATGCTCATGCTGGAATACCTGTTCTTATGGTTCCTGTTCTATTCATTTGCCGGATGGGTATATGAATCGATTCTCGTGTCCGTTTCGGAACGTCGCTTGGTGAATCGTGGCTTCCTGAATGGTCCCATCTGCCCGATCTACGGTTGCGGAGCCGTTCTTGCGATTGTGCTGCTGCATGATCTGCATAATCCTTTCGCGGTTTTTCTCATTTCTTCAATCGGTGCATGCATGCTTGAATATGTCACGTCATGGGGCATGGAAAAGCTATTCCACGCACGATGGTGGGATTACAGTCATCGCCGATTCAACATTCAAGGGCGCATTTGCTTGCTTGGAGCGATTGTGTTCGGTCTGCTGGGTGTGCTCATCACCGATGTGATACAGCCTGAAGTGAATCGCATTACACAGATGATTCCTTTGCCAGTAGTGCACTGGATGTGCGTGATTTTCATGGCGTTTATCGTCGCGGATACCATTATTACAGTGCTTGGCATCATCGATTTGGCCGACAATCTTGCGAAGTTCAGCGAAACCGTGCAGGCATATGCGGAGAAAGCCGGTGATTCCCTGCAATGGGGCAAAGACATTTTCCGAGACAAATTCCGCGACAAGGTGCAAGACAAGGTCCAGGATTGGTCGGACTCCTCGCAGGAGATTCTTGCCAATATGCAGGCCACTGCCGCATCTATCCTGAACAAGCAGCAGCGTCGTATGATTAACGCATTCCCGCGTCTGCGTTTCACGGATTCCATCAAATACAGCAAGATCATCGAAACTCTGCACGAAATGCTGCGTCGCAAATAATCGCGCAATAAGCAACGACATGAAATCGCCTGTCGCTCGAAAGAACGACAGGCGATTTCCATTATTGTTTGCAATATGCGATTTGCATGACAATCACGCTACGGCAGTCCATTGGATCGTTGACTGATTTCGTACGGAATGGGCGCTTCCAGCGACGTATCTGATCCCTTGTAATCGGTGATGCCCGCGCCGATATTCGGATGCTGTGCGGAATACACTTGGTCGGCACAATACAGCACGAGCAGCATGACAGCCACAATGCCAAGCTTTCGCGTATCGATTCGGCTGAGCAGATTGTCGAGGGCCGGAGCCAGCAAATAGACGATGGCCAATCCGCCAAGGCCGAACGTCAATAATCCTTCGGCGCAGATACGGCCGTTGACATTTAGAAAGTATCCGGTGTAATCCCACCAACGCTGGCCGTCATGCGTCATCTCCAGATACCACGACGAGAAGTATTCCAAGCATCCACACAGCACCATGGACGCGATGAATTCAAGTGCTGGCTTCTCGCGCAGCTTTTTGAGCAGAACCAGAATGATCACTCCGCCGGTGCCATAGATCGGCAGCCAAGGGCCATGCAAGGTTCCACGATTCACGAACATGCCTTCGGAAATAAATGCGAGACTTACCTCCCACACCCAGCCGACGAAGCAGAACATGAAGAACATCATGACTAGATTGACCAGCGAATAGCTACGGTCGGCACTGATCGTACGTGATTCGCGGAATTTGAATGATATGGGAGCAGGTGCGAGACGTCCCGGATAGATGTTACCTTCCAAAATATCCTTGCCGGTCTGCATTTGATGAAGATCCTCGCGATATTCCTCATAACGGTTCACCGCATCGGCATGCAGAATACGGATGCCGAACCATTCGGACAGGATTCCGGTGAATCCACGCGGCTTGGGGGCGGGGGAGAGTCCCTGTTCGAGCTGTGCCACGGACTGGGCGACGTCGGCATATGCGGTATGAAGCGTTTGCGGATCGGCCTTGGCATACAGGTATTCGTCGTTGAGCATCTTGGCGTCTTCAATGCCGTTGTCCTTGGCCAACGCGCGCAGATACACGTAATACTCGGCGAAAAATGCGGCGTTGTATCCATTGGAGTAAAAGATACCGATCAGACCAAAAGTGACGAGGTTGAGCAGATACCAGCCAAGAAACGAGCAGTCCGCCACGAAGCATTCCCATTTATGCCCTTTCATCATATGTCGGGACAGGCGAATAGCGTCCAAGGCTTTGATGTTTGGATTCTCCGCAATGATATACGGCACCATACGGTAGGAATACTGTTTGATGAAGAAACCGATGATGGTAAGGCTCCAAAGGAACAGGAACACGTTTTCCACGAACATGGTCCAGGCTATCCGAGGCCATGCGTGCGTGTGGATGGGGTAAAGGAAGCGCGATGCCGGCAGTTTGTCGTAGGATCGTCCTTCCAGCAGCATGCGCATCATGACGACGCGATACGTTTCCTGAATGAACAGCCAGATGAAAATATAGACGGCAAAAGAAAGAATGATTGGAACCGCAATGGAGATTCCGCCGTTATGGATGACGGAATTGACGGCGTCGACAATGGCAACCACCAGCGATCCTGATTCAAACGAGTTGAGTAGGGACGCGATTACGCCGCGACGGCGGCCGAACATGGCATCGGTATCGTTGTTGACGATCTGCTCTTGATTTTGCTTGACTTTTTCACGGGCATTGTCTCCATTGCCTATGGCAAGATCCCGCAATACGCCATATATATCGTTGGATTGCGTGGAATCCTCTGTTTGCGGGGCGCTGACCGAAATGTTGATGTTGACCGAAAGCGTCGATGACGTGTACGCAACACCGAACACCGAAGCGACCAGACAAATGACGACTATCATCCAATAATGTTTTCTCTGGGCTTTCTTGGCCGCAACCTTCATGCCTTTGCGGTCCATGCACGTATCTCCCTTCTTGGTATGGGGATGCTCCTTCTAACTTTACTTGCATGCACGATGGTTGATGGATGATGGAAAAACACCGCGTGTGCCTGTCTTCATCTTCTGCGAAACTGTAGGGTGCGTAAAACGCAGTATCATCCGCAATTCAATAGGGAGAAAACACAGCTATGGCTCACGTCATCGATTTCAAGGAGGCCGGTTTCGAGTCCGTCCTCGATGAACTGGAATGGCGCGGGTTGATTTCCCAGTCCACTGACAGGGGTCGACTCGCCGAAGCGTTGAACGGAGATCCCATTTCCTATTATTGCGGTTTCGATCCGACTGCTGCCTCTCTGCATATCGGCAATTTGGTGCAGCTCATCAACATGCGTCACCTTCAGGCAGCGGGCCATCATCCGATCGCTCTGGTCGGCGGTGCCACTGGCTTGATCGGCGATCCTCGTCAATCAGGCGAACGTACGCTCAATCCGAAAGACGTCGTGGCTGGTTGGGCCGAGCGTCTGAAGGCGCAGATCGGCGGTATTCTCGAAGTGGAAGGCAGCAACCCGGTCCGTTTCGTGTCCAACTACGATTGGACTGCCTCCATGAACGTCATCGACTTCCTGCGTGACGTCGGCAAGAACTTCCGTTTGGGCACCATGCTCGCCAAAGACACCGTTGCCCGTCGACTGAATTCCGAAGATGGCATTTCCTTCACCGAGTTCAGCTACCAAGTGCTGCAGGGCAACGATTTCTTGCACCTGTTCGACGAATACCATTGCGTGCTGGAGCTTGGTGGATCCGACCAGTGGGGCAACCTCACGTCCGGCCTTGACCTGATCCACAAGGTACGTGGCGTGGATGTGAATGTGTTCACCAGTCCGATCATCACCGACGCTCAGGGCAAGAAGTTCGGCAAGTCCGAGGGCAACGCCGTCTGGCTCGACGGTACCATGCTGAGCCCGTACAAGTTCTACCAGTTCTGGTTCAACCGTCCCGACAGCGAGATGGAAAACCTGCTGAAGGTGTTCACGTTCCTGCCGAAGGTGGAGATTGAACGTCTTGTGGAGGAAAGCAAGACCAATCCGGGCGCGCGTGAGGCGCAACGCACCTTGGCTTGGGAGGTCACCAGTCTGGTTCATGGTGAGGAAGCTACCCGACAGGCCATTGAGGCGGCTGGTGCGCTGTTCGGCCGTGGCGGCGATCTTGCAGGTGTTGACGAGGCTACGCTTGAAGTTGCTCTTGACGGTGTGAAGATCGATGGTGAGTTCGCCAAGGCCGCGGTGGGCGACCGTGTGGCGGAAGCCGGCATGAAGGCCGGACTGTTCAAGTCGATTTCCGAAGCGCGCAAGACGATCAAGGCCGGCGGCGTGTATCTGAACAACGCCCGTGTCGAAGACGAAGAGCAAGTTTTGAACGAAAATAACTTCCTGCATGGCCGTTTCGCATTGATTCGTCGCGGCAAGAAGGTCCTCGGCGTCGTCGAAAATGCGTGAGGCAGTCACGAGCGGCGCAAACAAACGTAAGCAAAGAACAAACGAAGACCATCTTCAAGGAATACAAGGAATATAAGGAACAGCATGGCAGAAGAACAGCGCGGATCGCGCGGCAAGTCCTACGGCAACCACAAGTCCTACGGCTCGGGCAAGCCGGGCGATCGCGGCGGCAAAGGATTCAAGCCGCGTGGCAATGGCGGCAAGTCCTACGGCCACAAGTCCGGCGGCTTTCACAACGACGATCATAAGGGCGGATACCGCAAGGGCAATGGCGGCAATTTCCACCGCGACCGTGATTTCCGTCGTGACGGTGAGGGGGAAGGTCAGGAGCGCCGCTTCCATAACGGTCCGCGCAAGTTCAACCGTGACGGCGAGCGTCGTGACGATCATCGCGGTTATCGTGGCGGTCGTGGAGACAATCCGCGCTATCAGCGCGATGGCGAGCGTTCCGGTTTCCGTCGTGACAATCGCCGTGACGGTGATTGTAAGGACTTCCATCGCGATGGCGAACGCCGTGATTTCCGTCGTGAGGATGGTGATCGCCGTAGCTTCCACCGCGACAACGATCGCAGGGATTTCCATCGTGACGGTGAACGCCGCAACTACCGTGATGGTGAGCGTCGTGACTTCCACCGTGACGGTGATCGTAAGGACTTCCGCCGTGATGGCGAACGCCGCAACTTCCATCGCGATGACCACCGTGGCAATGATCGTCGTGACGGCGGCCGTCGCAATTTCCGTGATGGTGATCGTAAGGACTTCCGTCGTGACGACCAGCGTCGCGACTTCCACAAGGATCGTGACCAGCAGCAGGGTGAGGAACGCCGTGAGTTCACCCGTGAAGAGAAGATGGCTTACCGTGAGGAGAAGCGTGGCGAGTACATGGCCAAGCCACGCCGCAATTCCGATGGCACGATGAGCTTCCCCTCTCAGAATCCGTACACGCATCGTCGTCCTGACGAGCCGAAGATGCCGAAGGGTATCGAATGGCGCATGCTCACCACCGACGATCGTGAACGCCTGCGTGGACTGTCCAAGGAGCATGCGGAGAATATCGGTCTGCACATTCTTGCCGCATACACGCTTGAGGAAAGCAATCCGGAACTGGCTCTCGAACACGCCAAGTGGGTGGCGCGTCAGGCTTCCCGCATCGATTTCGCTCGTGAGACGCTGGCCTTCGTGGCATACCGTCAGGGTGATTATAAGCTTGCATTGCGCGAGTTCCGCACCGCGTTCCGTATGAACGGCTTCTTGGATTACCTGCCGTTCATCGCCGATTGCGAGCGTGGCGTGGGCGAGCCGAAGAAAGCCATCGAAGTGGCGGTGAGCGATGACGCCAAGTATCTGCGCGGCGAAGCCAAGGCTGAAATGTTCTTGGTTTACGCGGGTGCCTTGGGTGACTTGAAGATGTGGGACAAGGCCATTGAGATCGTGCATACGCTGGGCCGTTCCAAGGGATTGGCCGGCGAATACCGCATGCGTGCGGTGCAGGCCGAACAGTACTTCCTTGAAGAGGCCGGTCGTACCGATGAGGCCATCGCATTGGATCGTCTGCTTGACAAGCTCGAACTACAGTATGCCGATGTTGAGGATGATGAGACTTCCGATGATCTTGTTGTCGAATACGACATGCAGGAGCTGAACGACGAACTCATGGACGTGCTCGGCATTTCCGAAGATGACGCGCAGTATGCTCCGGAAGATCCTGAGGATGAGGAAGACGAATCCGAAGCCATCGGCGAGAACGGCGAAACCAGCGATGAAACCCAGCTTGAGGCCGAGGAGGCGGAAGCTGGCGCGGAATCCGATGACGAGCCGGCGGCTCAGGCCAACGCTGAGCCGGCCGCAGCCAACGAGGCGGATGAAACCGTGGAAGGCGAAGCCTACAGCGACGAAGATGAGGCCGAGGAATCTTCCGAAGCCTCCGAAGACAACGAGTGAGGTGCGTGGCCCACATGCTGAAGTCCACGAATCAGCCGCTCAGCGAGGCATATAAGCTGGCGTTGCTTGATCTTGACGGTGTGGTTTACCGCGGCAAGAACCCTGTGGAACATGCCGCCGAAAACATTCGCAAGGCCGAATCTTCGGGCATGACGGTGGAATACACTACCAACAATTCGTCCAGATTGCAGGCCGTGGTGGCAGATCAGCTGAAAGGGTTCGATCTGGAAGTCGAACCATGGCAGGTCATCACCTCGTCGGTTGTCGCCGCACGCATGGTGGCTCGTGCCGTGCCTGAAGGCTCGAAGGTTTTCGTGCTTGGTGCCCAGCATCTACGTGAGGAAGTGTCCAAGCAGGGACTTGAGATCGTCGATCGTGCGGAAGAGCAGCCGGTTGCCGCCATTCAAGGCTGGTATCCCGACATGTCATGGAATGAGATGGCGCAGATCGCTTATGCAGTCGAGCATGGCGCAACCTATTTCGTGACCAATCGTGATCTGACCATTCCTCGCGAGCTTGGCATTGCGCCGGGATGCGGTTCCATGATCATGGCGGTGATCAACGCCACCGGTGTGGAACCGGTTTCGTCCGCGGGCAAGCCGGAATCCGCCATGTATGATGAGGCGCGCGTTCTCGCAGCCCATGATGGTGCCGATCCGGTAGCCAGGGAACGGTGCCTCGCCATTGGAGACCGTCTCGACACCGATATCGAGGCGGGCAATCGTGGCGGATATGATTCCCTTGCGGTGTTGACCGGCGTCACTAATCCGAACGAACTCATGTTCGCGCCGGCACATCTTCGCCCAACTTACATCGCCAAGGATCTGCGCGCCCTCAACGAGTCCGCTCCTGAAGTGGTGCACGATGAGGGCGCATGGCTGTGCCGCGATGCGAAAGCTCGTGTTGACGGCGACCGTCTGTATGTCACTGACGTTAACAGCGTCGACGGGTTGCGTGCCGCATGCAGCGCCATGTGGGCCGCTGCCGACAACGGACGTGACGTGAGCGGCATCATCGTTCCGGAATTCCGTATTTCCTAACGAACAGTTCATGCCGATTATTGGAAAACCTTTGCAAAACAGTGATTCCATTCAAGTAGTTCGTCTTGACGTTGCGTTGTTGGAACGAGGTCTGACCGACAGTCGTTCCAAAGCGCAACGTCTGATCGCGGACGGCAAAGTCAGTGTGAACGGTGTTGGCGTCACCAAAGCGTCAACGAAAGTCAGCTGCGATGACGTCATCACAGCCGATAGGGGCGACGATTACGTTTCCAGGGGCGCATACAAGCTGGTCGGTGCGTTCGAACGATTCGCCGACGCAGGATTGCGTTCAGCGCAGGGATTGCATTGCTTGGATATTGGCGCGTCCACCGGAGGTTTCTGTGACGTGTTGTTGCGTAATGATGCCGCGCAGGTCGTCGCATTGGATGTCGGCCATGGACAGTTGGACCCGAAAATTGCGTATGACGATCGTATTATCGAGATGAGCGGCGTCAATATCCGCGATGTGTACGTGGATGATTTGCCGTATCGTCCGGAAATGATTGTTTCCGATGTGTCGTTCATTTCCCTGACATATGTGATTCCCGTAATCGCAAGAATCGCCGCGCCGCAGGCGCAGATCGTGCTGCTGGTCAAACCGCAATTCGAGGTCGGCAAAGGCAACCTTGGGAAAAACGGGATTGTCGAAAGCCAGGAATTACGCGAACAGGCGTTGTCATCCGTCGTGGCATGCGCGGAACGCAACGGGCTTGACGTGCGCGCCACAACAGTATCTCCCATTGAAGGCACGCATGGCAATATCGAATATCTGCTGTACGCGGTCATGCAGTGAAACAGTGGCTGATTGAGAAAACCGTGTCTACAGTGTAGGCAAGGCAAATAAGATAAGATTGAAACACTAAAAAAATCCCGCCGTGAGCTGGCGGGACAAAAGAAAGAGCTTTATGCAGA